>Ga0070741_10000615_pt1 | contig 123267 bp, 107 predicted proteins | sample Coa_R1_4_FD_66440 | JGI IMG/M metagenome (GOLD analysis project Ga0070741, IMG submission 66440) | Surface soil microbial communities from Centralia Pennsylvania, which are recovering from an underground coalmine fire - Coalmine... | ecosystem: Environmental > Terrestrial > Soil >... | reverse complement strand
ATCGAGGCCCCACCCCCCGGAGCCCCGCCGCCCGTCAAGTGAGGGCGGAGACACCACCCGTAACGAAGCTGCCGGCGCCCGAGGGCCGCCGGCAGCAGATCAGCCAGAGATCGGGACGGCGGCGCTACCTGTCGGAGCGCAGCTCGACACGGCGGTCGAGCTGGTACACGGCCTCCTTGGGAAGGCGGTCGCGGTCAGGCGTCGCGTAAGGCTGCCGTTCACCCATCGGCACCAGCGTCAGCTTGCCGGTGTAGCCGGCCTCGCGCAGCAGGCGGGCAACCACCTCGAGCCTCTGCTTGGACAGCTCGAAGTTGTACTCCTCGGACCCGCGGCTGTCGGCATGCCCGCTCAGTGTGATGGAGTCGAGCCCCCGCTGGCGCAAATACTGCGCCAGCGCCGTCATCTGCTTGCGGCCGACATCCGTGAAGGTGGCCTGGTCGTAGACGAATGTGATCGGCGCGGGCGGCGACACGTGCGCGGCGGCAACCGTCGCGGGGCTCGCGCTCACCGTCGGCCGCGTGCCGGGCGCGATCGTCACCCGCACGCTCTGTCCCACGGTCTCGGGGCCAGGCTCGCGCGGCCTGGCACGCAGCGACAGCTGATAGTCGCCGGATGCAAACGGGCGCTCGATGACGGCTGCCCATTCCCCGTTCTCATTGGCCTCGGCCGTGGCCACCGGCCGCTCGTTGGCCAGCACCGTCACGCGCGCGTTCGCGGGCGCACGTCCCGCGAACACCGAGGCACCGTCCGGATCGATGCGCACGACGTCGAACTTCGAGGCCGGACTCGAGGCCGGAGCCGCAACGCCGCGATCGTTCTCGACTGCTGGACCGGCGGGCGCCGTGATGGCCATGCGCGCCGGCTTGATCTCAATCAGCGACTTGCTGCTAGGGCCGGTCGCCGCGTCGGGCAGGAACATCGACGCCAGATCGAAACGCAGCGCGAGGATCGCGCCGAGAAGGATGACGATGCCGGCCGCAAGTAAACCCGTGATCTCTTTGCGAGGCAAAGCGGCCACCTCCACGTAAACGCTACAATTCCTTCCCTGTGCGCCGAGTATATGGGCAGCACCGGGGCTGCACATCATCCGTGAGGGTCGTAGTTAATTTGTCAACATTGAGGCAGGCCCCCAAGAATCCGGGTCAGCAGCGCAGGCTGCACCATGGTGTTGAGAGGCTATTCAATGCCGAACCCGCAAGAATTCCGTTTCGGCTGGATCGATCGCCGGCTGAGCCGTATATGGGCGTGAGTTGCCGCGAGCGCGGGCAATCGCGGCGGTGCAAGGGTGGGGCGCCCGGCTGCAGGCAACCGGTGGGGGCAACATGTCGTGGAAGACGGTAGCGGCGCATGCAGCCGCCGTGCTGGCGTTGCTTCTCTCGCCGCAGGTCGTTTCCGCCGAAACCTATCAATGGGTGCAGTACGCGCCGGACGGCATCGAGGCACGCGTGGTCACGGACCAGCCCGCCTGTCCGGCCGCACGCGTGGACGGCGCCCCCGCAACCATGGTCGTACGCGCGGCACCGGGCGAGGGTTATCCAACAACCGTCTGCAGTCTCCGCCTTCCTGCCGCGGCCACTTCCGTGGCGATCGGCGGCATTCCGCTCGCGCTGCCCGCGCCCGAGCCGAAGCGCATCGCGATGCTGGGAGACACGGGATGCCGCCTGAAGGGGGACTATGTCCAGGCCTGCAACGATCCCCAGGCTTGGCCGTTCCGCCTGATCGCCGAGGTCGTCGCCCACATGAAGCCGGACCTCGTCATCCATGTCGGCGACTATCACTATCGCGAGACGGCGTGCCCGGAGGGCAATGCCGGCTGCGCGGGCAGCCCTTACGGAGATACGTGGGATGTATGGCGCGCCGACTTCTTCGCGCCCGCGGAAACACTTCTGAGAACCGCTCCCTGGGTCTTCATCCGCGGCAACCACGAGGTGTGCTCGCGCGGCGGGAAGGGATGGAGCCGCACGCTGGAGCCCTTCCCCTTCGATGCGGCCAGAGCCTGCAACCGCATCGCGCCTCCCTTTGCGGTGCGCCTGCCCGGGTTGACGCTGGCTGTGATGGACGTATCTGCCGCACGCGAGGAAACCGTCGACGAGAAGCAGGTGGCCCTCTATCGCGAGCACTACAGCGCCCTGACGCAACTGGCCGGCGGAACGCCAACCTGGCTCCTCCAGCACCGGCCGATCTGGAGCGCCGGCGGCGCCGTGGGCGGCAAGCTCGTCGGCGACAACAAGACGCTCGCGGCTGCCGCCACCGGCCTAATCCCGCCCAGCGTCAACCTGATGCTGTCGGGCCACCACCACCTGTTCCAGGTGCTGGACTATCAGACCGACCTGCCGGCACAGATCGTCTCGGGTCACGGCGGCGACACGCTCAACCGCGGCGCCTCGGACAATCCGGCCGGATGGATCATCAACGGCGTCACCGTGAAGAGCGGCATCAACGTGCTGGGGACCTTCGGCTTCCTGCTGCTCGAGAAGGAGAGCGAGGGATGGCGGCTCACCAGCCACGACAAGCTCGGGGCCGCCCTCCGGTCCTGCTCGCTCAAGGGCCGGGCCGCCTCCTGTCCGGGCAGCTGATGTTGCCCAGCGCCTCCCCCGGCGCTCACCTAAGGGAGAGTATGTAGGCCACGATCGCATCGACGTCCGACAGCGACAGGGACATGCCGGGCATCGGCCGATGCGGGGTCATGATGAAGCTCTGCAGCTGCTGGTGGGTGACGTAGGACCGCCCGGCGATTGCGCTGAAGCTCGGCACGTTCGTCCCCTCCACGATCGTGCTCCCCGCCCCGCCCTCGATCGCATGGCATCCCGCGCAGGCCCGTTCGGCAAGCTCCCGCCCCCGGGCGATGGTGGCGGGCGTCTGGGCGTGGGCCAGCGAGCTTACGGCACAGACTGCCGCCGCGATCCGCAGCGTGCGTAACACCCTCTCACGTACGATCACTTCTTGCGCCCTCTCACTTGAATCCGTCGCCGCCGATCTGTCGGCCGAGGTCGTTCAACCCTATGCTGGGTTGCTCAATGCTCCACAAATAAGCCGAGCACGTTGATGGAAATCAACGCGCCGGCAGACGCAATCACAGCCCGGAGCAAGCGGAGAGGACAGGCGCCATTTGCATTTGCCGGCGCCGCCGCCAAATCCGGTTACCGGCTGTTCATCACGGCGGCGGGTTCAGTCCGAGGTGTGCCGCCGAGCGAAGTAGTCTTCCCCGGAGCCACGTCAGCAGGAGTTGGGTGTCCATGATCAACGCTCGCATCGTCGGCGGCGCTGCTCTGCTCGGCAGCGCGATCTGGGTCCCTGCGGGGATCGCACAGGCGCAGACCAACCCCGACGAAGACCGCGTCGAGGTCATCGTATCGCACCCCGAGAACGCCCAGCCGCAAAGCCGCACACTGCGCGGGCTCTTCAAGGCGATCAAGGCAAAGCTCGCCCAGGTCTCCGGCCATGTCCTGCCGATGACGAGATGCGAGAAGTGGACCGTGCGCAAGAAGGACCTCGAAGCCGTCAAGAAGGCGGCGGCGGAGAAGGGCGTGCTGATCACGCAGCTGGAACCCGGCTCACCGCAGCTGATGCGCGCCGCGCCCGACGAGAGCCAGCTTACCGAGAAGCAGAAGGCCATGGTGGAGCTCGCCAGGGCCTCGAAGGCGACGTTGGGCGTCAAGATCATGATGGCGCCGCCCCCGGCGGTGCTCGAGCACGCGCTCACCGCCGACGTGAAGGACGCGAGCGGAGCCAGCCAGCCGGCCAAGATCACCGTCGCGTTCAGCGACAACACGTCGATCACGATCGTGCGCAACAGCGTCGACATCAAGCCCGACATGTGCATCTGGCGCGGCACGGTGGAAGGCACGGAGGGCCAGGTCACGCTCATGTGGTGGGCCAACGGCAAGATGACCGGCACCGTGCAGGGCCGCGGCCGCCCGCAGTCCATTCGCCACCTCGGCGGCAGGCTCTACGCCGTGGTGGAGATGGGTGAGGATCGGCTGCCGCATGAGCATGCGCCGCTGGCGCAGCGGGCTCAGGGCGACCCCACCTTGCGTGACGATCCGCTGGTCCGGCAGGGCGACGCCAGCACGGCCAAGCCCAACCCGGCCCCGCCGAAGGCGGCGCCCGTGCAACCCGCGAAGCGGCAAGCGCCCAAAGCGGCACTGCCGGCCAAACCCGTAACCATCGACGTGATCGTCGCCTACACCAGGAAGGCCGCGCAGAACTACAGCGACGTCAGGCGCGAGCTCGTAGAGCTCTCGCTCGAGGAGGCCAACCATTCCTTCCGCATGAGCAACCTCGGCAACGTCAGGCTGCGGCTCGTGCATGCCTACGAGACCGACTACGTCGAGCAGGGCCAGCACTTCGACCATGTGTGGCGCTTCGCCGACAAGGGCGACGGCTATATGGAGGAGATCCATGGCCTGCGCGACAGGCACCGCGCCGACGTCGCGATCCTCATCGTCGACGATCCCCAGGGATGCGGACTGTCGACGCGCGTGTTCGCCGACGAGAACGAGGCCTTTGCGGTGGTGCATCACGAGTGCGCAGTCACCACCTATTCGCTCGCCCACGAGATCGGCCACCTGATCGGGGCGCGCCACGACCTGAACCTCGACAACAGCATGACGCCGTTCCCCTACGGCCACGGCTACGTCAACGGCACGAAATGGCGCGACGTCATGAGCTACAAGGAGAGCTGCGGCGGCTGCCCGCGCCTGCCCGTGTGGTCGAGCCCGACGGTCCTGGTGAAAGGCGAGCCCGCCGGCACGCCCGACCTCGACAACGCACGCGTGATCGCCGAGCAGGCGGCGAGGGTAGCCGCGTTCAGGTGACGGTGGGCATCGCCTGCCGTCGACCGAGCGTGTCGACCGAGCGCTGACAAGCCGATCCCGACCGGCTAACCTCCCTTGAAAGCGCGGCGCAAGCCGGGTCGATCCACGGGAGGACGTTCATGCGCCGGCGGGACTTCCTGAGGCTGTCCGGGGCGACGCTCATCGCCGGCGCCTCGACCAGGGCAGCATCGCAGACGGCGGGCTGGCCGGTGCGCCCCATCAAGCTCATCCTCCCCTACGCGCCGGGCGGCGCCACCGATCTCATCGGCCGGCCCTGGGCGGAGAAGCTGTCCCAGGCCTTCGGCCAGCAGTTCGTGGTCGAGAACCGCGGCGGGGCCAGCGGCATCATCGGCACCGAGGCCGCTGCCAAGGCAGCGCCCGACGGCTACACGTTCCTGCTCACCCCCAACGCTCCGCTCAGCGTCCAGCCGACGCTGCGCAAGACACCCTATGACCCCGAAAAGAATTTCACGCCCGTCGGCCGCGTCGGCGACCTCATCAGCGGCTTCGTCATCCATCCCGCGGCCGGGCCGAAGACCTTCAAGGAGATGGTCGACTACGCCAAGGCCAACCCCGGCAAGCTGGCCTATGGATCGGCGGGCCTCGGCACGGCCTCGCATCTGCGGCTCGAGATGCTGAAGGTGAAGGCCGGCATCGACATCCTGCACGTGCCCTACCGCGGCAACGCCGACGCGCTCAACGACCTGCTCGCCAACAACGTGCAGATGATGAACGAGATCAACCCGATGCCGCACGTGCGCGCGGGCAAGCTGATCCTGCTCGACATCTCCTATCCCGAGCGCCATCCCGACTTCCCCAACGTGCCGACGCTGTGGGAGGTCGGCTACGGCGACGCCTACGTGCCGAGCTGGTACTCGATCTGGGCGCCTGCCGGCACGCCGGCGGACATCATCGAGAGGCTCAACGCCAAGATGGCCGAGATCGCCCGGACGCCCGAGATGAAGGCAAGGCTGCTCGCCATCAACGTGGCGTGCCCCGTCCAGACGCCCGAGGAGATGCGCCGGCACCTCGCCGAGGACACCCGGCGCAATGCCGAGCTGATCAAGCTCACCAATCTCAAAATCGAGTAAGAGGCAGGCGGTGGGCAAGGTGGAATGGCAGGTCGACGGCGCGGTGCGCAGCATCCGCCTCAACCGGCCGGAGAAGCGCAACGCGCTCGACGCGGAGATGATCGCGGCCCTGCAGGGCGCGTTCACGCAACCTCCCGGCTCGGCCGAGCGGGTGGCGGTGATCCGCGCGGCCGGACCGGTGTTCTGCGCCGGTCTCGACATGCGCGAGCGCGCGGCGCGGCCGCGGGGCGCCTCGCCGATCGAGCCCATGCTGCATGCGATCGAAACCTACCCGCTGCCCGTCGTCGGGGTCGTGCAGGGCGACGCGATCGCCGGCGGCAACGAGCTGGCGCTCCATTGCGATCTCGTCGTCGCCAGTACGGCGGCTCATTTCGGCATGTCGCTCGCCCAGATCGGCCTCGCACCGAGCTGGTTCCTGGCCAAGAAGCTCATGGAGGTGGCGGGCCCGGTCACCACGCGCCGGATCCTGCTGCTGGGCGATCCGCTGCCGGCCCGGCGCCTCTACGAGCTCGGCGTCATCTCGCATATCGCCGAGCCTGAGGACCTGGAGCGCGAAGCCTCCGCCGTCGTCCAGCGCCTCGCCGACAATGCGCCGCTGTCGCTCAAGGCCATGAAGGTCCTGATCGTGCGCCAGATGGCGTTTCGCGAAGGGATCGATCACGCCGACGTCGACAAGCTGGTGGAGGAGGTGCGCGGGTCTGCGGATGCGCAAGAAGGCATCGCCGCGCGGCTTGCCCGGCGTAAAGCGGACTTCAAGGGAAGATGAGCCGATGGCGATCCGCCTGGAGAAGCCGTGGACGGAGTTGACGCCCGAGGCAGTGAAGGCGCTGCCGGGACAACTCGGCGTCTACCAGCTGGCGGATGCGGCAGGACGCGTGGTCTACATCGGCTTCGCCGGCGGGCGCAGCCTGTTCGGCCTCAGGAGCGAGCTGGAGCGCGCCCTGCGCGAGCGTCCGGCCGGCGCCACGCGCTTCCGCGTCGAGATCAACCAGCAATACACCTCGCGCTACCTGGAGCTGCTGATGCTGCACGTCGCGGATCACGGCAGCCTGCCGGAGGTGAACCAGGCCGATCCGCCTGCGCGGCTCGGGCGGCTGAGCCCATTGTGAGTGGGAGTAGGGAATAGGGAAATAGGAATCAGTCCTACTCCCTATTCCCCGAATAGCGATACTCATCCCAGGATGCCCCGACATGAACCTCGAACCCACCGAAGAGCAGCGCCAGATCGTCGCCGCCGTGCGCCGCTTCGTGCGCGAGGAGATCGTGCCGCTGGAGGCCAAGCTAGACCCTGACGCCAGCGAGCTCCCCAGGGAGGACTTCGAACGCCTCACGCGCATGGTGCGCGACATGGGCTTCTGGGGCCTCGACATCCCGGCCGAGTACGGCGGTGCCGGCGTCGACCTCGTCACCCGCACGCTGATGGCGGTGGAGATGTCCCAGCACCGCGCCGGCCTCTATGCACCCTGCTACGGAGTGTTCGGCTCTGCCGGGCTGGCCCAGCTCTACGAGGCTACCGAAGAGCAGAAGCAGCGCTACCTTTTCCCCATGCTGCGCGGCGAGAAGCGCGGCTTCTTCGGCCTCACCGAGCCCTCGGGCGGCAGCGACCCGGCGCGCGCGATCCGCACGCGTGCCGTGAAGGACGGCAGCGACTGGGTGATCAACGGCTCGAAGGTGTTCATCTCCGGTGCGGACAAGGCGCACTTCGGCCTCGTCTTCGCCCGCACCGATGCCGGGAAGGGCCGCGGCGGCATCACCTGCTTCATCGTCGACACGGACGCGAAGGGGTTCCACGTGCGCCGCGTGGTTCACACGCTGCGCTCGTCGCACTACGCCACCGAGCTGCAGTTCGAGGATTTGCGCGTGCCGGAGGCGAACGTGCTGGGGGAGGTGGGCAAGGGCTTCGCCATCGCCAACGATCGCCTCTCCCGCCAGCGCATCCCCTATGCGGCGGCCTGCATCGGGGTGGCGGTCAAGGCGCAGGAATTGGCGATTGACTACGCCAAGCAGCGCGAGACCTTCGGCGCGCCGCTCGCCACGCGCCAGGCCGTGCAATGGATGATCGTTGACAACGAGATCGACATCCGCACCAGCCTGTGGCTGACGCTCGCGGCCGCCCACAAGGCCGACAGCGGGGTGCCGTACCGCATGGAGGCGGGCATGGCCAAGCTGGTGGCGAGCGAGGCCGGGGGCCGCGTGGTGGACCGGGCCATGCAGATCCACGGCGGCTACGGCATGACCAAGGACCTGCCCTTCGAACGCTGGTACCGCGAGATGCGCATCCGCCGCGTCGGCGAAGGCCCCAACGAGGTGCAGCGGCACGTGATCGCGCGGGACTTGCTGGGAAGCGGGCTGCGGTAGCTTGCCGGCGCCGACGGGCGGCACGCCAACGCCAGCCACGCTTGCGCTCAGCGGAGCGGCCGGCGGTTCGCGGTCTGCCAACGGATTGTTGGGGTCCTCCGGCTTAGGTGCAACCGCTCTCCCAAGCGGGGCCTGTCATCCCGGCGCTTGTCGCCGGGATCCAGCCATCCGCGAGCGCCGGAGCAAGCCGAGAGATGGATCCCGGGCATGAAAGTCCGGGATGACAACGGCAAGTCCGGAGTAGTGGTCGAGATTCCATCGAAGTGGGAAAGGCGCCAGGCATCGCCTCAAAGCCCCCCACGTATCTGCCCATTGAAGTATTATGGTGCACGCGGAAGCTTGAAGCGGGAGCGGAGAGCGGGCAGATGACCCTCGTCGGCACTTCGTCACGGGAAGAAGAAAGGCCGGCGCGGCGCGTGCCGGTGAGCACGTCCGTGGGCCTGCACCGTATCGTCGTGGTCGGCGGCGGCGCGGGCGGGCTCGAGCTGGTAACGCGCCTCGGGGACAAGCTCGGCAAGCGCGGGAAGGCCGACGTGACGCTGATCGACAAGATGCGCACGCATCTGTGGAAGCCGCTGCTGCACGAGATCGCCGCCGGCAGCATGGACCTCGGCGTGCATGAGATCGACTATCTCGCGCAGGCGCACTGGCACGGCTTCCGCTACCGCGTGGGCGAGATGACCGGCATCGATCGCGAGCGGCGACTGGTGCACGTCGCGCCCTTCATCGACGAGGAGGGCAATGCCGTCACGCAGCAGCAGTCCGTGCCCTACGACACGCTCGTGATCGCCATCGGCAGCCTCACCAACGACTTCGGCACGCCGGGCGTGAAGGAGCACGCGATCGCGCTCGAGACGCCGACGCAGGCCGCCCGCTTCCACCAGCGCCTGGTGAATGCCTGCATCCGCGCCCACGCGCAGGCCGAGCCCCTGCGGCCGGAGCAGCTGCAGGTCGCCATCATCGGCGCAGGGGCCACGGGCACGGAGCTGGCCGCCGAGCTGCACCGCACGACGCGCCAGCTCGTGGCCTTCGGGCTCGATCGCATCGATCCCGAGAAGGACATCAGGATCCATCTGATCGAGGCGGCGGACCGGATCCTTCCGGCCTTGCCAGAACGCCTGTCGACGGCAGCCATGCAGTTGCTCGAAGGGCTGAAGGTGCAGGTGCACACCTCCGCGCGCGTCGCCGAAGTCCTGAAGGACGGCGTGCGGCTGAGCGACGGGCGCCTCATTCCCGCCGAGCTCGTCGTGTGGTGCGCGGGTGTCAAAGCGCCGGACGTCCTCGAGCGCGTCGGCGGCCTCGAGACCAACCGCATCAACCAGCTCGTCGTCCTGCCGACCCTGCAGACCACGCTCGATGAGAACATCTTCGCTATCGGCGACTGCGCGGCCTGTCCCTGGTCGGGACACGATCGCCCCGTGCCGCCCAGGGCCCAGGCGGCCCACCAGCAGGCCTCGCACATGGTCGCCCAGATCAAACGGCGGCTCGCGGGCCAGCCGCTGCGCGACTACCACTACCGGGACCGGGGATCGCTGGTGTCGCTCGGCAACTACTCGACGGTCGGCAGCCTGATGGGCGGCCTGATAGGACGCAGCCTGTTCATCGAGGGCTACTTCGCACTGCTGATGTACAAGGCGCTCTACAAGATGCACCAGCTGGCGCTGCACGGCTTCACCAAGGTGACGCTGGACACCGTCGCGCGGCTCATCACCCGGCGCACCGAGCCCCACGTCAAGCTCCATTAGGAGCCGTGCGGAAGACGCGACGCAGAACCGCGCCGGGAGAAAGGCGAACTGCAAATCGGCATGGGCAAGCAGCACGGCCCCGTGCAATCCTGCGCCATTCGATGATCGTTTCAGGGGACGGAAATGGCGACGAACAAGAAGAAGCTACTCATCACGCAGTCGATGGCCAAGGTCGGCTGGGACCTCTTCAAGGAGCGGGGCGACATCGAGGCGGTGCAGTTCCCCAACACGATCAGCACTCCGGATTTCCAAGCTCTGCTCGCCACCCATGCGCCTGTCAACGGCGTGGCGCTCGGCGTGACGCCCTTCGGCGAGGCGGAGATCGCTGCCTCGCGCGAGATGCAGGTCGTCGCCCGCATCGGCGTCGGCTACGACGCCGTCGACGTGCCGGCGCTCACGAAGAAGAGGATCCCGCTCATGGTGGCGGGCACCGCCAACTCGCCGTCGGTCGCCGAGCAGGCCATGTTCATGATGCTGGCGCTCGCCAAGCGCGGCGCCGAGCTCAACACCATGGTGCAGGGCAATCAGTGGGCCCGGCGGATGCAGGCCGTGCCGTTCGATCTCTTCGGCAAGACCGTGCTCATCGTCGGCTTCGGCCGCATCGGCACGCGCAGCGCCAGGCGCTGCCAGGCCATGGAGATGAAAGTGCTCGTCTACGATCCCTACAAGCCCGCCGGCGAGATCACGGCGGCGGGCTGTGAGCCGGTGACGGACCTCGATGCCGCGCTGCCGCGCGCCGACTTCGTCACCATCCATTGCCCGAAAACGCCGGAGACGATCGGCATGTTCAATGCCGCGCGCCTTGCCCGCATGAAGCCCGCCGCCTACCTCGTCAACACGGCGCGCGGCGGCATCATCGACGAGCCGGCGCTGCACGCGGCCCTCTCCACAGGCAAGCTCGCCGGTGCTGGGCTCGACGTGTACGAGAAGGAGCCGGTGCAGCCCGACAACCCGCTGTTGAAGCTCGCCAACGTCATCAGCGCACCGCACATGGCCGGCGTGACGAAGGAATCGCTCGACCGCATGGGCCTGCAGACCGCGCGCAACATCCTGAGCGCGCTCGACGGCAAGCCGATCCGCGAGAACGTGATCAACCAGGAAGTGCTCGACTGAACCAACCGGGAGGATGCACATGGAATTGCGCATGAGCGGGCGCAACGCGCTCATCACCGGCGGCAGCAAGGGGCTGGGGCTCGCCATCGCCCGCAGCTTCGCCGAAGCCGGCGCCAACGTGGCGATCGTCGCGCGCGAGCCGCAGGGCCTTGAGGAGGCCAGGTCGGCGATCACCGGCGCAGCCGCGAACGCAAAGGTGGTCACGGTTGCCGCCGACGTCGCCGGCGCGGACGGTTGCCGCAAGGCCTTCGAGGCCGCGGACAAGGCGTTCAGCCGGGTCGACGTGCTCGTCAACAACGCCGGCACGTCCCAGCGCGGCCCCTTCGTCGAGCTCACCGACGAGATCTGGCAGCACGACATCGACCTCAAGCTGTTCGCGGCGATCCGGCTGTGCCGGCTGGCCTTTCCCGGCATGAAGGCACGGCGCTGGGGCCGCATCATCAACGTCCTCAACACCGGCGCCAAGGCCCCGCCGCCGACCGGCGCGCCTACCGCCGTCACGCGCGCGGCCGGCATGGCGCTCACCAAGGTGCTGTCGGGCGAGGGCGCGCCGCACAACGTGCTGGTCAACGCGCTCCTGGTCGGCAACATCGAGAGCAACCAGTGGGTCAAGCGGCACGCGGCCGAGAACAAGGGGCGCTCGCTCTCGGACTACTACGCGGAGATGGGCAAGCGCATCCCGATGGGCCGCGTCGGCACCTCCCAGGAGTTTGCCAACATGGCGCTGTTCCTCGCCTCCGACGCGGGCTCCTACATCACCGGCACCGCCATCAACGTCGACGGCGGCTTGAGCCCGGTGGTGTAGCAGGCCCGCGGGTCCCCTGCCGCAGATGGAAGGGGCCCACCCAGCCGAGATGGCGAGCCCTGAGACAGGCAGGCATTTCGAGCTGACCGTCGGGGAGGCCGAGGCGGGCACGCGGCTCGACCGCTTCCTGGCGGCACGCCTGCCCGACCTGAGCCGCTCGCGGCTGCAGGCGCTCGTGCGTGCCGGTCGCGTCGCGCGCAAGGCCCGCGCCGTTGAGGACATCGGGCACCGCGTGAAGAGCGGCGAGACCTACTCGATCGACGTGCCGGCGCCCGAGCCCGCGGCGCCTTCCCCTGAGAGCATGCCGCTCGCCGTGGTCTTCGAGGACGCTCACCTCATCGTCATCGACAAGCCCAAGGGTCTCGCGGTCCATCCCGGGCCGGGCCACGCGACGGGCACGCTGGTCAATGCCCTGATCGCCCATTGCGGGGAGAGCCTGTCGGGCATCGGCGGCATCACGAGGCCCGGCATCGTCCATCGCCTCGACAAGGATACGACCGGCCTGCTGGTGGTAGCCAAGACCGATCGCGCGCATCAGGGACTGGCGGAGCAGTTTGCCGCGCATGGCGCGGACGGCCGGCTCCAGCGCAGCTACCTGGCGCTCGTCTGGGGCGTGCCGGATCGCCGGCGCGGCTCCATCGACGCGGCGCTCTCCCGCAGCAGCGCCAACCGTACCAAGATCGCCGTCGTGAGCGCGGCGGCCGGCCGGCGCGCCGTCACGCACTGGGAGGTGCTCGAGACCTACAGTGCCGGCGGCAGCAAAGCTGTCGCGAGCCTGCTCAAGTTGTCGCTGGAGACGGGACGCACGCACCAGATCCGCGTGCACCTCGCCCACATCGGTCACCCTCTGCTCGGCGACATGACCTACGGCGGCGGCTTCAAGGCGAGCGCGCGCAAGCTCGGGGTCACGGCACAGGCGGCGCTTTCTGCTCTGGACCGACAGGCGCTGCATGCGGCCGAGCTTTCTTTTGTGCATCCGGTGACGGGCAAACGGCTGCACTTTGCGAGTGCATTGCCTGCGGATATGGCACGCCTCCAGCGCGCCCTGCGGGCAGGAAGCTGAGCCTCGGCCCGCTGTGCAGCCAGTTGACGCTGCGCGCCGAAGACACGAGAAGCACAACTCCTGCGCACATTACGAAATTTTTAGGCGCTCATCCGATCGGCCGGCGACGGAGAATTGCCGGTCAGTCGTTTATCAACTATTCCGTGAAGGCCTGTTACTGAGGAAACACGGCAACGTGGTTTGAAGTTTATGATCGGCTTGGACACTCTGCCTCCGTGTCGCCAAGCTTACTGCCCAGCCTTTTCGTCGCTGGGTGAATCTCTCCCCTGGGGCACAAGGAGCAGCGAGCGCTTCGCGGACCGAACCGCTGGCTGAATTCGAGATGGCAACGAAAGCACTTCCCTCTGTCGTGGCGGGCGCCGGCGGTCTCTCTCGGTACCTCGAGGAGATCCGCAAGTTCCCCATGCTCGAGCCGGACGAGGAGTACATGCTGGCCAAGCGCTGGCAAGAGCATGAGGACTCGGAGGCCGCTCACCGGCTCGTCACGTCCCACCTGCGGCTCGTGACGCGCATCGCCATGGGCTACCGCGGCTATGGCCTGCCGATCGGCGAGGTGATCTCGGAAGGCAACGTCGGCCTCATGCAGGCGGTGAAGCGGTTCGATCCCGACAAGGGCTTCCGGCTCGCCACCTACGCCATGTGGTGGATCCGCGCCTCGATCCAGGAGTACATCCTGCGCTCGTGGAGCCTTGTGAAGATGGGCACCACGGCCGCGCAGAAGAAGCTGTTCTTCAACCTGCGCCGCATGAAGGGGCAGATCAAGGCGCTCGAGGAAGGCGACATGCGCCCAGACCAGGTCAAGCTGATCGCGACCAAGCTCGGCGTTCCCGAGGAGGACGTGATCAGCATGAACCGGCGGCTGGGTGGCGACGCCTCTCTCAATGCCCCCGTGCGCTCTGCCGACGCCGAGTCCGGCGAATGGCAGGACTGGCTAGTCGACGACACGCCGGGCCAGGAGGAGCGTCTTGCCGAGTCCGAGGAGCTCGACCGGCGCAAGGGCTATCTGGCCAGCGCGCTGTCGACGCTGAACGAGCGCGAGAAGCGCATCTTCGAGGCGCGGCGGCTCGCCGAGGAGCCGGCGACGCTGGAGGACCTGTCCGCTGAGTTCGGCGTCAGCAGGGAGCGCATCCGCCAGATCGAGGTGCGCGCGTTCGAGAAGGTGCAGGCCGCCGTGCAGAAATCGGCGCGCAAGGAAGAAGGCGAGGGCGCTCACGCCAGCGCTTGAGTGCCCATGACCGGCCCGTCCGCGACGGGCGGGCCGGCAGCTCCGCGCGAGTGGCCGCAGCGCAGACCCGTCAGTCCTCGAACTTGAACGAAACCTTCAGCCTCACGCGGTAGGCCTCGACCTTGCCGTCGGAGATGGTCACGTCCTGCTCGCAGACCTCCGCCACGCGCAGGTCCCGCAGCGTCTGGGACGCGCGCTCGACGGCAGCGGCCGCCGCTTTCTCCCAGGACGTGGGGCTGGTGCCAACGATTTCGATGATCTTGTAGACACTTTCTGCCATCTGACGTCCCTCCCTTTGCACAAGACAGCTACGAAGGACAGGCACGCTCACGGGCGCCAGGGCCCGAAAGGACCTTAGGAGCGAGCCTGGGAGGCTGGCAAATCACATAGTCGGCGAAAATGCTGCAGTGCCAACGCTTCGCCTTATTCGATCCGGAAACGTCCACCACTTTGCCCGCGGATCACGGACCCCGCCCCCAATTCGGGATTGAGTGTCGGAGTGACGACGCGTAGCATCGTGCTCCGGGGACGAGGAAGCGTGAGCGTGCCGGGAGAAGGCGAGGACAGCCCGTCCCGCACTCAGGAGGGGGTTAGGTGCCCGACATCGCGCCAACGCGCCGATGCGACACCGGATGTGCGGGTTTCGAGCGGCCGCTCGGTGGGCCTGCTCGCACTCTGCTCGTCATATTCGCGGTGTGGCTGCTCGCTGCCGGCAGGTGGATCACGACCAATACGGTCGTGCCCTGGGATGCCAAGAACCAGTTCTACGCCTTCTTCCGGTTCCTCGCGACCGCGCTCCACTCCGGCTACGCGCCATTCTGGAACCCTTATCACTACGGGGGCCATCCGAGCGTCGCCGACCCGCAGTCGCTGATCTTCTCGCCCCTCTTCGTGCTGTGGGCCCTGCTGGATCCGGCGCCGTCCATCAGGACGTTCGACCTCATCGTCTATTCCCACCTGCTGCTGGGCGGCCTCGCCGTGGGTGCGCTGGGCTGGCGCGCCGGCTGGCCGCTTCCTGCCTCGGTTCTGGCCGCCGCCGTCTTCATGCTGGGCGGGCCGGCCTCGGGCCGGCTGCAGCATAGCGGCATCATCCAGAGCTACGGCATGTTCCCCGTGGTGCTGCTCGCGATGCAGGTGGCCTTGCAGCGCGTCTCGCTCCCGGCCGGCGCCGGCTGCGGCGCGGCCGCGGCCGTGATGGCGCTCGGTCGCAACCAGGAGGCCCTGCTGCTGTGCTTCGTGCTGGCCGCGCTGCTTGCAGCCGAGATCGCCTCCTCCGGTGACGTGCGGCGCTATCTGCGCCAGCGGGCCGGCGTGCTGGCGATCATGGGCATCGTCAGCATCGCGCTGCTCGCGGTGCCGCTCCTGCTCACGCTGCAGTTCGCCGCACTCTCCAATCGGCCCGAGGTGTCCCTCGACAAGGCGCTCGAGGCCTCGCTCTATCCGGCCAACCTCGCCTCGATGGCGGTGGCCAACGTGCTGGGGTCGCTCGAATCGACGCAAGTCTACTGGGGCCCGAATTTCGACACCCTTCCCGCAGTCGGCGCGACCGACAGGTCCTTCAACTATCTCTTCGTCGGTGCAGCGGCGACCGTCATCGTGCTGTGGTTCGGCCTCGCCGGGGGATGGGCGCTGCGGCGGGGAAGCCGGATGCTCGCTGCGATCTTGCTGGTGGCACTGCTTTACGCGCTCGGGCGCTACACGCCGCTCTACGCACTGGCCTTCCAGTACGTGCCCGGCATCCACCTCTTCCGCCGCCCGATCGACGCCACCTTCGTGCTGGTCGCCGCCTTCGCGCTGATCGCCGGGCAGCTGCTCGCCGACTACATCCGCGAGGGCACTCCGCGGGTTGCGCGGTGGCGTCCGGCAGCGGTCGCGCTGTGTGCGACAGGGATCGTCGCCTGGGCCGTCGCCTTCTCGGGCAAGACGCACCACGAGTGGGCATCGCTCATGGAGGTGCTGAAGGCCGTGCCGCTCGTGCTGACGGCCATCGTGCTGCTGGCTCGCGCGCGCTCGCGAGAGGCGAGGCTCCTGGCAGCCGCCTGCGTAACGGCGCTGGCGGCGGGAGAGCTCGTCTGGTTCAACGCCGCCTCGAGCCTCAACGCCGAAGGTCCCGCGTACTACTCCGTGCTGCAGCAGCCGGCGGGTGCCGATGCCCAGGCGCTGTCCGTTCTGGAGCGCGAGATCGAGGCGCGTCACAAGCAGGGCGAGCGGCCGCGTGTCGAGGTGGTGGGCGTGAGCGGCTCGTGGCAGAACCTTGCCATGGCGCGCGGCCTGGAGGCGACCAACGGCTACAACCCCCTGCGGATCGGCTCCTACGACCGCCTCGTCTCTCCCGGCGAGACGACCCACGTCGTGGACCAGCGGCTGTTTCCCGCCTCCTTCAACGGCTATGATTGCGCGCTCGCGCGCGAACTGGGCCTCGAATACGTGGTGCTGGGGCGGCCGATCGAGGACGTGCCCCACCTCCGCGACCGACCGGCCTCGGACGTTCTCCTGGCCGGCCCCAAGGTGTGGATCTACCGCTTGCGGCGAAAAGCCGAGTCACGTGTCAAGTTCGTCAAGCGCGTGACCGTGGCCAGCGCCGACGCCGAGGTGAAGGCCGGCGAGTTCCAGGTCAGTGCCGGCGATAGCGCGCAGATCGACAACAGCACGGCTCCATCGCGCACGGACTGGCCGGCGGCCTCCGGCAAGGACGAGGGCCGGGCGCACATCGTCTCCTGGCGCCCCAACCGCATGGAGGTCGCGGTCGAAAACAGGCAGCCGGGCGTGCTCGTGGTGCACGAGGCCTACTATCCCGGCTGGTTCGCCGAGGTCGACGGCAAGCCGGCGCGAATCCTGCGCGCCAACGTGCTGTTTCGCGGCGTCGAGGTGGGCGAGGGCCGCCACGTCGTGGTCTTCCGCTTCGCGCCCTTCGCGCTCTCCAACTTGCGCGACGCGTTCCTGGGATTGTTCGCCAAGCCCCACTGAGGGGGGCCCTCGCGTCGCTCAGCCAAGCCCCTTGACGATGTCCGCGCCCGGCGCGGCGTCGGCAAAGCCCTTGAATGTGCCGGCCCCCGAGATCTCCTTGGCCATGCGCATGAACCCGCCCCACGCCGATCGCGCCAGCGCTCCGCCCACGCTGATGCGCCGCACGCCGAGGTCGGCAAGGTCGCGCACGGTGAGCGGGCCGGGGCTCCCCATGAGAAAATTGACCGGCTTGGGCGCCACGGCCTCGACGACGGCGGCGATCTGCTCGCGTGTCGACAGGCCGGGCGCATAAAGGCAATCCGCGCCTGCCGCCGCGTAGGCCTTGAGGCGGCGGATGGTCTCGTCGAGATCGGGCAGTCCACGGATGAAACCTTCGCTGCGCCCCGTGAGCAGCACCTCGCCGCCCGCCTTGTCGATCGCCTCTCGCGCCGCCCGGATGCGCGCCACCGCAGTGTCGAAATCATAGAGCGCCTTGCTCCGGTCGCCGGTGAAGTCCTCGATCGACAGGCCCGATACGCCGGTGGCCACGCAGAGCCGGACGCTTTCGCCGACGCCCGCCGGCTCGTGGGCGTAACCGCCCTCGAAATCGGCATTCACGGGCACGTCGGCGGCTGCAGACAGCTCGGCGATGTGCGCCAGCATGACGTCGCGCGTGACGCCGCCGTCCGCCAGCCCGCGCGACCAGGCGAAGCCGGCGCTCGTCGTCGCCAGCGCCTTGAAGCCCAGGCTTTGCAGGTAACGCGTCGTGCCGATGTCCCAGGGATTGGGAATGACGAAGCATCCGCTCTCGTGCAGACGGCGGAAGGCGGCGCGCTTCTCGGACGTGGTGGGCATGACGGGGTCTCCTCCGTATTTGCCGGCACTATAGGCCCATCGGCTGCCGCTCCAACAGCGATCTCGCTCGCCACCGGGCGCACACGGTTTCGCCTGCCGCGCTCCTCAATGTCCGGCGGGCGCAGGAGCCTGGGGCGGACGCTTCATCACGAGCGCAAGCACGGCGAGCCCCACGAAGAGAAGCGTCAGGGCGAGAAACACGTCGGCGAACGCCATCACCACGCCCTGCCGGTGCACGATGTTGTAGAGCTGCTTCATCGCCATGAGCCGGGCATCGCTGCCGTAGGAGGAGAAGCGCTGGGTCATGTTGTCGAGCGTCTCCACGACCGGCTGACGCGCCCAGGTGACGGCCTCATGCAGGCGCGCAAGGTGCAGGTCCGTGCGGTCGTTGAGAACGGTCGTGAGGCCTGCGAGGCCGACCGCTCCGCCGAGGTTGCGCGTCAGGTTGAAGAGACCGGAGGCGTTCTTCACCCGCTCCGGCGGGAGGGTGCCGAGCGCAATGTTGTTGACGGGGATCATCGCGATCATCAGGCCCACGCCGCGAAACACCTGGGGCCAGAAGAGCTCCCAGAAATCCCAGTCTCTGGTGAGATACGTCATCCAGTAGGTGCCGGCAGCGAAGAACAGGAAGCCCGCCACCAGCATGAACCTGGGATCGACCTTGGTCATGAGACGGCCGGCGATGGGTGCCGTCAGGAACATGGCGATGCCCGAGACGAACATGGTCTCGCCGATCATGAGGGCGTTGTAGCCGCGGATCTGGGCCAGGTAGACGGGATAGAGATAGGTGAGGCCATAGAGGCCGATGCCCACCACGAACGAGAACAGGCTGCCCAGGCCGAAGTTGCGGTCGCCGAACGTGCGAATGTCCACGATCGGCTGCCTCGCCGTGAGGACCCGGGCGAAGAAGAGGAGTGCCGACAGGCCGGACACCCAGGCCATCAGCAGCACGGTGTCATCGCCGAACCAATCGTTGCGCGGGCCCTCCTCCAGCACGTATTCGAGCGCGCCGAGGAAGCCGGCCATGGCCAGGAAGCCGACCCAGTCGAAGCTGCGCAGCAGCGACCACTCGGGCGCATCGAAGTCGATGAGGAGCAGCGCGGCCGTGGTGACGAGAAGCCCGGGCACGACGTTGATGAAGAACAGCCAGTGCCAGGAGAGGGCATCGGTGAGATAGCCGCCGACCGTGGGGCCGATGGTGGGGGCAAGAGTCGCCACCAGGCCGATCAGCGGCGCCACGAGCCCCATACGCGAGCGCGGAAAGATGAGGTAGGCGGTGGCGAACACGGTGGGGATCATGCCGCCGCCGATGAAGCCCTGGATCGCACGCCAAACGATGATCTCGTTGATGCTCGTGCACAGGCCGCACATGAGGCTGGCGAGCGTGAAGCCTCCCGCGGAGATGGCGAACAGGATGCGCGTGCCGAGCGCGCGCGAGAGATAGCCCGACAGCGGGATCATCACCACCTCGGCAATGAGGTAGGCGGTCTGCACCCAGGTGATCTCGTTGGCCGACGCGGCAAGGCCCGCCTGGATCTCCGTGAGCGATGCCGAGACGATCTGGATGTCCAGGATCGCCATGAACATGCCGAACACCATGGTCAGGAAGGCGATCAGCCGCCGCGCCTCGATGCGATCGGAGGCCGGCGCGGCCGGCATCGCCGGCGTACCCATGGCTGCTGACGCTTGTGCCATGGCCGGCCCCTACTTGACCTCGTTGGCGCCGATGCGGGAGGCTGAATTGACGCCCACGCGAGGCGCCGCTGAGCTCATGGCCTGCCTCGAGACGGGCGCGCCCGGCTTGGTGTTGACGCTCACCACCACCGACATGCCCGGCCGCAGGACGCTCTGGTCGGCGACCTCGGCGGGGACGAGGATGCGCACGGGCACGCGCTGCACGACCTTGGTGAAGTTGCCCGTCGCGTTGTCCGGCGGCAGCAGGGAGAAGACCGAGCCCGAGCCCGGGGCGAAGCTCGCGATGCGACCCTCGAGCGCCTGCCCGGGCAGCGCATCGACCGAGATCGAAACAGGCTGGCCCGGCTGCAGCCTGGCGAGCTGCGTCTCCTTGAAATTGGCATCGATGTAGACCGCCTCCAGCGGAACGAGGCTCGCGAGGCGCTGCGTCGGCTGGACGTAGTCGCCGACCTGCACGGCGCGATTGCCCACGACGCCGTCGAACGGCGCACGGATCACCGTGAAGGAGAGATCGCGCTCGGCCTTGGCGAGCGAGGTCTGCTGCTGGCGCAATGTGCGCCTGGCCTCTTCCTGCTGGGCCTTCAGCACGTCGACGTTGGCCTTGGCGGAGTCGATGGCGGCCTGCGCCGACTGGACCGCGGCGGTCGCCTGATCGAAGTTGGCCTGGGCCTGCTCTAGCGACTGACGGCTGTTGATCTGCCGGGTGGCCAGGTCCTGCTGGCGCTTCAGCTCCAGATCGGCCCGCGTCTCGCCCGCGCGCGCCGAGGCAAGCTGAGCCGTGGCCTGATCGACCGCCGCGTACTGGGCGACGATCTGCTTGCCAAGCCGTTCGACGGTCGCCTGCTGGATGCCGATCTGGTCGCGCGCGGTCTGCACCGCCAGCTGGTAGTCGCCGTCATCGATGCGCGCGATGACGTCGCCCGTCCTGACCTGGGCGTTGTCCTCGACGGGAACGTCGGCGATGTACCCGGAGACCTTGGGCGACAGGGTCGCGTTCTTGGCGCCCACATAGGCGTCATCGGTGGTCACGAGATAGCGTCCCGTCGTCCACCAGTAGTGCCCATAGTAGGTGCCCGCACCGAGAACCAGCGCCCCCGCAAGGCCGATGAGGAGGCGCAGTCGCGCCTTGCCATCGGCCTTGGCCGCCTTCGGTGCTGGCGTATCCCTGCTCGTGTGCGTGGCTTTCTCCGGACCGCCTTCCCGGCTGACGACGCCCTCAGCCTCGGGCGATTCACCGACCACCGTTCCGTCAACTTCTTGTTCCTCAAACATAATTCACCTCGGCAGCCTACGACCGAACCGTTCGGTCATTAACCCGTGGGCCTTGACGTAACCAGTCGGACGCCGTATGTCAATGACCGAACGGTTCAGTCAAGTTGTTGTGAAGACGGAGCGGCGAGAAAAGAGAGAGCGGCCCGATGGCACTGGATCTGGAGAAGACGGAGACGTCCGAGGCGCGGAGCGACAGCCACAAGCGGCGTCAAATCGTCGACGGCGCGTGCCGGGTGTTCCTGGCACAGGGCTTCGACGCAGCAAGCATGGGCGCCATCGCGCGCGAGGCCGGCGTCTCCAAGGGCACGCTCTACGTCTACTTCAAGAGCAAGGAGGATCTGTTCGAGACGATCGTCCAGCAGCAGTGCCAGCAGCAGGCGGAGCAGATCTTCACGCTGAACGAGGCCGCGGACGTGGATGTGGAGCTGCGGCGGGTAGGAGAGGAGCTGACCCGGTTCCTGTGCCGGCCCGGTGGAATGCCGGCGCTGCGCACCATCATCGCGATTGCCGACCGCATGCCCGAACTGGGCGCCAGGTTCTATCAGTCGGGGCCGGCGCGCGGCATCGCCAGCGTGAAGCGCTACCTGGAGAGCAAGGTGGCGGCCGGGATCCTGAGGCCGCACGACTGCGAGGTGGCGGCAGCCCAATTCATCGATTCCTGCCTATCGCTCACGTTCAAGCCTCTGCTCTTCAATTCCGCAGGTCCGCCGTCGGACGCGCACATCGCCTACGTGGTTGACACGGCGGTGCGCACCCTTCTCGCCGCCTACCGGGCGCCCTGAGCCGGGCCGCTCACTTCTTCTCGCGCAGGCTCATGATGTAGGCGATCACGTCATCCATGTCGTTGGGCTCGATGATCAGGTTCGGCATGGTCGGATGTGACGTGCGCAGCCAGACCGTCAGCGCCAGCGCCGTCATGCCGGGCGTGTTGGCCGCGCTCTTGAAAGTCGGCGCCGCCGGATTGGGCGAGATCGTCTGCCCGCGCTGCACCGCATGGCATCCCGCACACGCCTTCTGCGCGTAGGCGAGACCCTTGCGTGCGTCGCCGAACTCCTCGCTGTCGGCGGCTGCCAGGATGGTTTTCGCGCGCCACTCGCCCGAGGGCCCCGGCGGCGCCGAGGAGAGGGAGTTGATATAGGCGACGATCGTGTCGATCTCGGCAGCCGAGAGAGCGAACTTCGGCATCTCGTCGTGCGGGGCGGCGATGCCGCGCGACAGCGGCTCGCGCAGCGCCAGGCTGGCGTGGCGCGCATGCAGCGTGCGGAATTCCGGCGCCTTCCGGTTGGGGCTGGCCCCGCGCGCGCCGACCGCATGGCACCCCGCGCAATTCTTCTCCACCAGCGCCTTGCCTTCACGCACGCGCCGTTCGCTCTCCGCGGCGACCGCCTGCGGCGCACCGAGACGTGCCAGGCCCTCCTTGGCGCCGATCAGGGACGGGTCGAGCAGAAGCGCGACCTGGAAATCCGCGATCGCGTCGTCCTTGCGGCCCTGGGCTTCGTAGACGTAGCCGCGGTTGTTGTAGGCGAGCGCATAGATCGGGTTGAGCGCGATGGCCGCCGTGTAGTCGTCGATCGCTTTGGCGAGATCGCCCTTTCGGCGGTAGGCGAGGCCGCGATGGTTGTATGCGCTGGCGCTCTGCGGGTTGAGCCTGATGGCCTCGGCGAAGTCGGCAATCGCAAGGTCCACGCTGCCCTTGACGAGGTAGGCGTGGCCACGACCGAGGCGATAGGGCGCCGATCCGGGCGTCAGCCGCAGGGCCTCGCCGTAGTCGGCGATGGCGCCGTCGAGGTCTTGGGAGCCAAGGCGCGCGCGGCCGCGACCGGCGTAAGCAACCGCATTGTCCGGTGCGAGGCGGATGGCTTCGCCGTAGTCGGCAATCGCCTTCTCGTGGGCGCCGGCATCGGTGCGGGCGTTGCCACGGCTCCTGTAGGCCATGGCTTTCACGTCGGTACTATAGCCCGGCCTGTCGATGATCTCGCTGCAGGCCTGCATTCTGATCTGGGGGTTGCGACCTTGGCTGCAGTCCGCGGCCGGATCGGCCAGGGCCGTTCCTGCCCCGATCGACACGGCAACCGCCGTCAGCACGAGTGTCCTGGCCATCTTTTCCCCTCCGCGCCATTGCCCATCCGGCGAATCGTCCGCACCCGTCGGTGCGGCGCGGCGACTCGTGGACGGGTCTCAGGGATCAATGGCAGAGGGGGTCTGGGCGGGACATTGACCGGCGTCAAGAAGCGCGGGCAGAGCCGGCCGGCATCACGCCCGCGAAGTCACGTGCCGCGCGCAGCCGCCTCCTCGGCACGGATGCGCTCGATCGCCCACTCGCGGTGCTTGAGCCACCAGCCGTATTGCACGGGCCAGCCGTCCATGGCCTCCACCGCCTTGCGGCCGAGCGCGATCTCCGCCATCTGCGGCCAGGACGGATTGGCAAGCACCTCGCGGGCGATGGCGATGAGGTCGGCCTGGCCCTTCTGCAGAATGGACTCGGCCAACTGCGGATCGATAATGAGGCCGACCGCCATCGACATGATGCCGGCCTCCCGGCGCACGCGCTCGGCATAGGGCACCTGGAAGCCCCAGGTGCGCTTGACGCGGGCGGCCGTCGCCGAGCCGTGCAGGCCGCCCGATGAGCAGTCGATCACGTCGATGCCGCGCAGCTTGAGTTCCTTGGCGTAGGCCACGGTGTCGTCCATGGTCCAGCCGCCATCGAGGCCGTCCACGGCGGATACGCGCAGGAACAGCGGCTTGTCCTTCGGCCACGCGGCGCGCACGGCTTCCGCCACCTCGAGCGGAAAGCGGGTGCGTCCGGCGAAGTCGCCGCCGTAGGCGTCGTTGCGCTTGTTGGAGAGCGGCGACAGGAACTGATGGATCAGATAGCCGTGCGCATTGTGGATCTCGAGGATCTCGAAGCCGGCCTCCAGCGCGCGCTTGGCGGCATCGGCCCACTGGCCCTTGAGCACGGCGAGATCGCCGACGGAGAGCTGCCTGGGCTGGATATAGCCTTCGGCCATGGGCTCGGCAGTCGGCGCCACGATCTCCCACCGCTGCTCGCCGCGCGCGAGGTCGTCGGCCGTGAGCGGTCCGTTGCCGTACCACGGCCGCTGCATGGAGCCCTTGCGGCCCGCGTGCGCGATCTGGATGGCCGGCACGACGTTCTGCGCCTTCATGAAGTCGGTGATCCGCCTCAGCGGTGGAATGTGCGCGGACGACCACAATCCGAGGTCGCCGTTGGTGATGCGCCCCTGCGCCGTCACCGCCGTGGCCTCGACGAAGACCGTGCCCGCGCCGCCCAGCGCGAGGCGGCCGAGGTGCACGAGGTGCCAATCCTGGGCGATGCCATCGATCGCCGAATAGGTCGCCATCGGAGCGATGACCACGCGGTTCCTGAGCGTGGTGCCCTTGATGGCGAGGGGCGTGAAGAGGAGCGGCTTGGTCATGGGATCCGGGACGATGAGGAATTTCGCGCGCGTCAGCTGAACCGTGAGCGCAGCAGTCCGAGAGCGGTCCTGTCAAGCGCCTGCATGTCGCGCCGGAAGCTCAATAGTGAGCGTCATGCCCGCCAAGCGAAGCGCCGAGCGGGCATCCAGCCCCAAGCGCCGCGTCGAGCCTCAGGGTGGATTCCCGCTGACGCGCTTCGCGCTCGCGCGGGAATGACAACCAAGGGCGCCGTCAGAGCGGCTCCCAGTTGAAGACGTCCTGCGAGCGGTCGAGGGGGTAGAACGAGCTCTTGAAGGCCGGGAGCATGGTGTCGGCGATGGCCTGCGGGGTCCAGCCGCCGTCCTTGTGCGCCACCCTGAGCGGGCGCGACTGGCTCATGAGGAAGATCTCGTCCTTGCGCACGGCGAAGATCTGGCCCGTCACGTCCTTCGACAGGTCGCTCGCCAGGAAGACGCAGATGGGCGCGATCTTGGAGGCGGTCATGGTGCTCTGGATGCGCTCCACGCGCGCCTTCTGCTCGGGCGTGTCGACGGGGATGGTGCCGATGAGCCGCGACCAGGCGAACGGCGAGACGCAGTTGGAGCGCACGTGGAAGCGCGACATGTCGAGCGCGATCGACTTGGACAGGCCGACGATGCCGAGCTTGGCCGCGGCATAGTTGGCCTGGCCGAAGTTGCCGACGAGCCCGGACGTGGAGGTGAAGTGCACGTAGGAGCCGGACTCCTGTTCCTTGAAATAGGGTGCGGCAGCCTTCGACATGTAGAAGCAGCCGTAGAGGTGCACCTTGATCACCGCGTCCCAGTCCACCGCGCTCATGCGGTGGAAGATGCGGTCGCGCAGGATGCCGGCATTGTTGATCACGCAGTCGATGCGGCCGAAGTTGTCGATCGCCGTCTTGATGATGCGCTCGGCGCCCTGCGGATCGGCCACGCTGTCGCCGTTGGACACGGCAATGCCGCCGGCCTTCCTGATCTCGTCCACCACCTGGTCGGCGACCTTGACGTCGGCGCCCTCGCCCTCGGCCGAGCCGCCGAGGTCGTTGACCACCACCTTGCCGCCCTCGGCGGCAGCAAGCATGGCGATCTCCCGCCCGATGCCCCGCCCCGCGCCCGTGACGACGATGACTTTACCTTCAACGCACTTGCTTGCCACGATTCCCCTCTCAATTGGCTCCAACCCCGTGGTGAGCTTGTCGAACCACGGCTGATATGCGCGGCCCGTCCTTCGACAAGCTCAGGACGAGGTAGCGTTGCGTGGCGCGGACGCGCCACGTCATACGGCTCAAGCCCCATACTTGCCGACGATGGAGATGGCGGCCACGTTACGCTGCGGGAAGCCGCCCAGGTTGTGTGTGAGGCCGAACACCGGCTCTTGGCTTCGCTGGCGCTCGCCGGCGCGGCCCTGCATCTGCAGGTACATTTCGTAGATCATCCTGAGCCCCGAGGCGCCGATGGGGTGGCCGAAGCACTTCAAGCCGCCGTCGATCTGGCAGGGCACCTTGCCGTCCGCATCGTAGAAGCCGTCGAGCACGTCCTTGATGGCCCCGCCCTCGGGCGAGATGTGCAGGTCCTCCATGGTGACGAGCTCGGTCACCGAGAAGCAGTCGTGCACCTCGATCAGGCTGAGCTGATCGCGGGGGCGATCGATGCCGGCCTCCGCGTAGGCGCGCTTGGAGGCGACGCGGGTGGTGGCGAAATAGCTGCCGTCCCAGGAGTTGTGCTGAGCCTCCAGCCCGTTCGACACGGCAATCTGCAGGGCCTTGATCGAGATCATGTCCTTCTTGCCAAGGCTCCTGGCGACTTCCGGCGTGGCGACGATGGCGCAGGCGGCGCCGTCGCTGACCCCGCAGCAGTCGTAAAGCCCCAGCGGCTCGGCCACCGTCGGCGCGTTGAGCACGGTGTCGATCGTGATTTTGTTGCGCAGGTGAGCCTTGGGGTTCTTGGCGCCGTTGTCGTGGCTCTTGACCGAGATGTGCGCCATCGCGGTCTTGAGCTCCTTGGGTGCGATCTTGTGCTTGGCACGGTAGGCAGCGGCGAGCTGGGCGAAGCTGCCGGGCGCCGACGCATTGGGATTGGTCATGTCGTTGAGGGGACCGCGGCCGCGCTGGGGCAAACCACCGTAACCCGTGTCCTTCAGCTTCTCGACACCCAGTGCCAGCGCGATATCGGCAGCGCCCGACGCCACGGCATAGACAGCGCCGCGGAAGGCCTCGGTGCCGCTGGCGCAATAGTTCTCGACACGCGTCACCGGGATGAACGGCAGCCGCAGCGCCACCGCCAGGGGCGTTGCCGACTTGCCGACATGTTGCTCCTCGATCGCCGTGGAAAGCCAGGCCGCATCGATCTGCTTGGTGTCGATGCCGGCGTCGGCGATCGCCTCCGTGTAGGCCTCCACCATCAGGTTGTCGGCCTCCTTGTCCCAGCGCTCGCCGAACTTGGAGCAACCCATGCCGATGATGACGACCTTGTCCTTGATGCCCTTTGCCATGTGGGGACCTCCTACAAAGCGCCCGCGCTCGGACGCACGCATTTCATGATACCAACATTCTCGAACTTGCGGTCATACCGGGGCTTGTCCCCGGTACCCAGGCATCCGCAAGCGTCGGCGGGTGCTGACCGCTGGATCCCGGTGACAAGCACCGGGATGACACCGAGCTGCCGGGTCGGGCCCACGCCGCTAGGCCTTGGCCGCCCTGGGGGCCGCCTTCCAAAAGTAGCGGCGGAAGCCGCGCGCCGTGTCGATGTCCTTGATGCGGAACATCATTCGCATCGGCTGGCCGACCTTGAGGGCGTCGGCGTCGATGTCGGTGAAGTCGATCATCACCCGGCCGCCCTCCTCGAACTCGATCATGCCGTAGCAGGAGGGCGGGTCGGGCGAGTAGGTGAGGCGGTCGGCCGTGTAGGACTTGATGCGGCCCGCCATGTCGGCGAAGGGGTGGGGCTCCTGCGTGCCGATGGCATTGCAGTTGGGGTTCACGCAGACGTCGGTCCTCGGCATCTGCAGCGTGCCGCACTTGGAGCACTTGCCGCCGATGAAGCTCGTGACCGTTTCGCGGTTGCGCCAGAGCGAGGAGAGCGCCGTCGCCTTGTCGGTCTCTGAACGCATGCCGCGCTCCAGCTCGATGAGGTCATTGAAGGCGAGGAAGCGGCCGTAGCTCGGCTCCTCCTTGCGGCGCGCGAGGTGGCCCGCGACGCCCAGGTTCCTGGGCCGGTCGGCGATTTGCGGCGTGACCTCGAAGAGCAGCGCGTCGGCGCCCTGGCCGAACCCGACGAGCAGGATCTTGTCGCCCGCCTTGGCTTTCTCGAGCGTGGCGGCGAGAAGCATGAGCGTGTGCGCGGCGCCGGTATCGCCGCAGTTGGCGTGCAGCGGATCGCACACCGCCTTGTCCTCGATGCCGCACGCCTTGGCGACCCCGTTGGCGACCCGCGCCAGGGTCGCAGGCATGCAGAAGTGCGTCACGTCCTTGGGCGCAACGCCGCCCTGCTCGAGGCACCGCTTGACGGCCGGCGGCACCGTCGACATGTAGCCGGCATCGCGGATCCAGCGCTCCTCCCACTGGTAGTCGAACTGGTTGTCGACGGAGCGGAAGTGGTCGACGAAATCGGTGGTGCGCGAAGCCTTGGCCAGCAGCGTGGCGACCGGCCGGCCCTCGCCGACGAGGACGGCCGCGGCGCCGTCGCCGCTCGCCATCTCGATGGGGCTCGCAGCCTTGGCGCCGCGCTTCTCGGACGCGACCACCAGCGTCTCGCCGCCGCCGGCCAGCGCCTCGATCAGCGCCGACGTGCCCGCGCGCTGCGTGGCCGTGACGTCGATGGCGGAGATGTCCTCGGGCAGGCTCAGCGCGCCCGCGACGATCCCCGAGTGCAGACGGTCGAGAAACGGAAAGGTGGTGGAGGCGAAGCGCAGCGCGGCGATGCGGCTCCGGTCGCGGCCCATGAGCGCGTCGCGGGCGGCCTCCACGGCCATCGTCACCGCGTCCTCGTCCCAGTTGCAGAAGGCGCGCTCGCCCTTGGCCTGCCCCTTGAGCGCCGGATTGAACCAGCCGTGCGTCTCGGCGATCGCCTTGCGCGGAAGCCGGCGCCACGGGATGTAGGCGCCGAACGCGAGAATGCCCTTGGTCATTATCGTCCCTGAAGCTTGTTCTTGGCTCACACGATTTCAGCACGATCCGGGGGCGCCGCGCCACCTTTGTTTGCATGGCTGGCCACTTGGTGCGTCATTCCCGCGAGCGCGAATGCGCGTCAGCGGGAATCCAGCCGAAGCTCCCGGCGGCGTGTGAGAGTAGATACCCGCTCTGCGCTTCGCTTGGCGGGTATGACGAAAGAAACGGGGTCTGACCCCGTTTCGCAACGTCAGGCGAACTTGTCGTAGCGGACGTAGAGCGCGGGCTGCTTGGCTTCCTTGAGCAGGAGGCGCAGGGCCTCGTCCACCATCGGCGTCGGGCCGGCGAGGAACGAGACGAGGTTGTCGTAACGGCCGGCCATGGCCTGCGCCATCACCTCGGTGACCATCCCGCTCGACAGCCGGATGCCCGGGAACTCGGGATGGACGGGGCTCTGGGCCCGCTCGTGCGACAGGGCCAGCGTGACCTGCAACCGGCCGTGGCCGGCAGCGACGTGGTCTGCAAGCTCCTTCAGGTAGAACCCGTCGGCCAGGGTGCGCACGCCGAAAAAGACCTCTCCCCCATGGTCGCGGAAATAGTCCTCGCGCGTTGCCCGCTCCAGGATCGACAGCATGCCGGCAACGCCGGAGCCGCCGGCCACGCACAGGACGTTGCGCCCTTCCTCGGGGTGGAACGTGGCACGCCCGAGCGGCCCGAACACCTTGACCTCGGCTCCGTCGACGTCGTTGCCGAACAGCCAGTTCGAGAAGGCGCCGCCGGGCTTCTGCTTGACCACCAGCGCCAGGCGCTCGCAGGCGGGGCTGAAGTTCACCATGGAATAGGCGCGCCCGCCCGTGATGCCCTCCGCCTCGATGACCACGAACTGCCCCGCTTCGAATGTCATGGGACCCGAGAGCGCGAGGCTGAAATCGATCACGTCGCGGTTGAGCCGGCGCACTTTCTCGACGCGTCCCGTCCGGTGCGCGGGCCTGGTCGGGCTGACCGCGTCCGCCGCGAGATTGGCCGGCACGCGAATGACGCAGTCGCTGGTCGGGCGGGCCTGGCACATCAGCACGTCGCCCTTGGCCCGCTTCAGGCGCGCGAAGCCCGGCGCCTCGTCCCATTCGACGACGGTGGTCCCCTGGACGACGCGCCCTCGGCAGGTGCCGCACGTGCCGGTGGCGCATTCGTAAGGCAGCCGCAGACCCTGCGCGAGGCCGGCATAGAGCAGCCTTTCGCCCGCCTCGCATTCGAAGGTGAAGTCGCCGGAGTTCGCCTGGACGGTGATCTTCATGGCGTGCCGCGGGTCATGGGAGCTTTCTCGATAGTTCCGCCGCCTCTAGCACAAAACGGCGGGTGCTACGATGGCCCGTGCTGCCACAGCCACAACCCCGCGCTGAGCCCGTCGAAGCACGGCTGCAGAGCAACCGCCGGTGCTCTTGGCCGCCCTTCGACAGGCTCAGGGCAAGGGCCGTAGTGCGGCCGCATATCTCGCCCCCGCGCTGAGCTCGTCGAAGCGCGGCATGCGTCGCCCGTCCTTCGACAGGCTCAGGACTGGGGTCGTATTCCTTCACGATTGGGGCGGAAGGTCGCGAGATGCTACGATGGCTGCGGGCGGAAACGATCGGCGAGTTGGGCAGGCATGGCAGGGCTGTCGTCAGGCATCGTCAGCGGCGCGCGCAGCATCGGATTTGAGGCGCTCGATGCCCGCGTGCGCCGCATCGCCTCCGGACTGGCGGCACTCGGCGTCGGCCGGGGCCAGTGCGTCGCCCTGCTGATGCGCAACGACATCGCCTTCATCGAGGCGGCCTATGCCGCGCAGGCGTTGGGTGCCTACGCCGTGCCCATCAACTGGCACTTCAAGGCCGAGGAGATCGCCTACATCCTCGAGGACTGCGGAGCCTCGGTGCTGTTCGGTCACGCCGACCTGCTCGGACCCATCGCCGACAGCCTCCCGGCGCGCGTCACGCTCACCGCCGTGCCCACGCCGCCGGAGGTGACCGCGGCGTATGGCCTGCCGCCCGCCACCGCGGTCAACCCGCCGCGCGCCCTCGACTACGAGCCCTGGCTGCAGCGCCAGCCGGCGCTGGCGGGCGAGGTACCGATGCCCTCCCTCACCATGTTCTACACCTCCGGCACCACGGGCCACCCCAAGGGCGTGCGCCGCCCGGCGCCGACGCCGCAGCAAATGGTGGCGATCGAGCGCACGCGGCGCGAGGTCTTCGGCATCAAGCCCGGCATCCGCTGCGTCGTGCCGGGACCGCTCTATCACTCCGCGCCCAATGCCTTCGCCATGCGGGCCGGCCGGGTGTCGGAGGTGATGGTGCTGATGCCGCGCTTCGATCCCGTAGGCCTGCTGGAGCTCATCGAGAGCGAGCGCCTCGACACCATGTTCATGGTGCCGACCATGTTCATCAGGCTCCTGAAGCTGCCCGAGGAGGTGCGGCGCCGGTACGACGTGTCGTCGTTGCGCTTCGTCATCCATGCGGCCGCGCCGTGCCCCCACGACGTCAAGCGCGCCATGATCGACTGGTGGGGCCCGGTGATCAACGAGTTCTACGGCTCGACGGAATCGAGCGCCGTCACCCTCGCCTCGAGCGCCGACACCCTCGTCAAGCCGGGCACCGTGGGGCGGGTGGTGCAAGGCGCTGAGTTGCGAATACTCGACGAGGAGGGGCGCATCCTCAGGGCCGGCGAGGTCGGCGAGATCTTTACGCGCACGCCCGAGCTGCCCGACTTCACCTACCACAACAAGCCCGACGAGCGCGCCAAGGTCGATCGCGACGGGTTCATCACCTCGGGCGACGTCGGCTACCTGGACGCGGACGGCTACCTCTTCCTGTGCGACCGCAAGCGCGACATGGTGATCTCGGGCGGTGTCAACATCTATCCGGCCGAGATCGAAGCCGTGCTGCACGGCCTCGCCGGCGTCAAGGACTGCGCCGTGTTCGGCATCCCGGACCCCGAGTTCGGCGAGCGGCTGATGGCGGTGGTGGAGCCGGCCGAGGCTGCCGCGCTCTCGGCGGACGAGGTGCGCGCCCATCTGCGCCGGCATCTCGCCGACTACAAGGTGCCGCGCACCATCGAGATCGGCCACAATCTGCCGCGCGAGGACTCCGGCAAGATCTTCAAGCGCCGCCTGCGCGATCCCTATTGGCAGGGGCAGGGGCGGCGGATTTGATGGGCGCTGCGTGTTCCCTCTCGCCGTGAAGGACGGGCAAAGGGAGACGAGACTACCGCACCTTGTACAGCGCATGGTGCCGATTGCGGGTGAAGGGCCGGACCTGGCTTGGCCAGCGGCCGGCCTCCGCCTGCTTGACCCACTCGGGGCTCAGCAACACCTCGGGGCCGTCGATCTCGTAGATGGCCGTGTAGCGCGGGCCCTCGTGCTGCTTCTTCGTCTCCACACCGCCAATCCGGTGCACGAACGGCTCTCCTGCCATGCGCGCGGCGCTGCGCACGCCCGGGACCTTCAGGATGTTGGGCACGTGCTCGCCGTCATAGATCTCGTTGAAAAGCGCCTCCTTGTCGGGGTCCACGTCCATGCTGACGACGAAGAGATATTTGGAATTGATCGGCATGATTGCCTCCCTGGCGGGCCGTTGCGCGCCGCTGCGCCAATGCAGTGAAGCGCGGAGCCTAGCACGACCAGGAGCATCTCTGCCGCCGCCTCTGCTATGCTGCGGCCGAACAGCTTTCGCGAGCATCGACCTATGGCGAAGAACCTCGCTCCCGAGACCGTCGCCGCCCAGGCGGGCGGGGCCATCGACGAGGAGACCGGCGGCATCGTGCCGCCGCTGCATATCACCACCACCTTCCTGCGCGATCCCGACAACCAGTATCGCAAGGGCTACATCTATGGCCGGCCCGACAACGCCACGGTGCGGCAGGTCGAGCGCGTCGTGACCGAGCTCGAGGGCGGCGCTGCCGGCCTGGCACAGGCCTCCGGCATGACGGCGGCCACCACCGCGTTCCTGGCGCTCGAGCGCCCGGCCCACGTGGTGGCGCCGAAGGTGATGTACTGGGGCCTGCGCAAGTGGCTCGAGGAGGATGCGCCCGGCCTCGGCATCGAGGCGACGTTCGTCGACGCCGGCGATCTCGCCGCCATCCGTGCCGGCCTGCGTCCCGGCGGCACCAGGCTCGTCTGGCTCGAGACGCCGGCCAACCCGCTGTGGACCATCACTGACATCGAGGCGGCGGCAGGCCTCGCCCATGGTGCAGGGGCGCTGCTGGGCGTCGACTCCACCGTGTCCACGCCCGTCCTCACCAACCCGGTCGCGCTCGGCGCCGATATCGTCATGCACTCGGCGACCAAATACCTGAACGGGCACTCGGACGTGGTCGCGGGCGTGCTGGTGTTTGCGACAAAGGGCAGCTACCTCGAGCGCGCAACGCGCGTGCGCAGCATGCTGGGCGGGATACTGGGGCCGTTCGAGGCGGGGCTGCTGCTGCGCGGCCTGCGCACGCTGCACGTGCGCGTGCGCCACCAGTCGGCCTCCGCTCTGGCGATCGCCCGGCACTTCGCCGGCCACCGGGGCGTGGAAGCCGTGCTCTATCCGGGCCTCGCCGCGCATCCCGGCCACGCGATCGCCGCGCGCCAGATGAAGGGTGGGTTCGGCGGCATGCTGTCGGTGCGCGTCAAGGGCGGAGAGCGTGCCGCCGTCGCCACCGCAGCCGGCGTCAAGCTGTGGAAGCGGGCAACATCGCTCGGCGGGGTGGAGAGCCTCATCGAGCATCGCGCCAGCATCGAGGGGCCGAGCTCGCCGTGCCCGCCCGACCTCCTGCGCCTCTCCGTAGGACTCGAGAGCACGGACGACCTGATCGGCGACCTCGAGCAGGCGCTGGCAGCGGCGGCGAAGTGAACCAGCGGGAAATGCGGGCTCGCCCGGTCAAACGGATACCATCACCACGGCAGATCGAGAGACGGCGTCATGTTTCCCCTCAAGGTCTCGGTGCCGATCCGCTTTCCTCCGATCGTCACCTATGCGCTGATCGCGCTCAATACGGTGGTGTTCCTGCTGCAGATCTCGCTGCCCGAGCCCTCGCAGGAGGCGTTCATCTATACCTACGGGCTGGTGCCGGCGCGCTATACGCATCCCGAGTGGGCCCTGCGCTCCGGCCTCGACCCGCACAACTACCTGCCCTTCCTGAGCAACACCTTCCTGCACGGAGGCTGGCTGCACCTGATCCTCAACATGTGGACGCTGTGGCTGTTCGGCGCGGCGGTCGAGGACCGGCTGGGCCGCGTACGGTACCTGCTGTTCTACCTGGTGTGTGGAGTCGCGGCGAGCGCAGCGCATGCGTGGATGAGCGCCGACTCGGCCGTTCCCGTGCTCGGCGCCTCGGGAGCGATTGCCGGCGTTCTCGGTGCGCACATGCGGCTCTTCCCGTTCGCGAACGTGCTGATCCTGATCCCCATCATCTTCATCCCGTTCTTCTTCACGCTGCCGGCGTTCGTCTACATCGCCTTGTGGTTCGTTCTGCAGGTGATCCAGGGCGTGGGCTCCACGCTCATGCCGCAGGCGGGCGGCATCGCCTGGTGGGCGCACATCGGCGGCTTCGTGGCGGGGATCGTGCTTGCGCCCCTGCTGTGCTGCTCGCCGCGCAGCTATCGGCCGCACTATGGTGACGAGGGCGTGCTCGGCTTCAGGCTGAGGGGAGAACGCTGATGAAATTCTCGCCGATCGACCTTCTGTGGGTCTTCCTGCTGCTCTCGGCCATCCAGCCCGTCATCAGCCAGCGCCTGATGGATGCGATGCGCCGGCGCAAGATCGCCGACATCGAGAAGAAGCGCGGCTCGCGCGTGATCGTGATGGTCTATCGCCAGGAGACCATGCGCTTCCTCGGCTTTCCGCTGATGCGCTACATCGACATGAACGACGCCGAGGCCGTGCTGCGCGCCATCCACATGACGGACGAGGACGTGCCCCTCGACATCGTGCTGCACACGCCGGGCGGCCTGGTGCTGGCCTCCGTCCAGATCGCGCGTGCGATCAAGGCGCAGCGGGGCAAGGTCACCGTGTTCGTGCCGCACATGGCCATGTCGGGGGGAACCCTCATCGCGCTTGCCGCCGACGAGATCGTCATGTGCGAGCATTCCATGCTCGGGCCGATCGATCCCCAGATCAACGGCATGCCCGCAGCCTCCCTCATCCACGTGGCCGAGCAGAAGCCGATCGCCGAGGTGGACGACCAGACGCTGATCCTCGCCGACATGGGCCGCAAGGCGACCAGGCAGCTCGAGAGCGCCGCGACTGAGCTGCTGACCGAGCACATTCCGCAGGAGCGGGCCGCCGAGATCGCCAAGCTGCTGACCTCCGGCACATGGACCCACGACTACCCGATCCTGCCTGCCGAGGCGCAGAAGCTCGGGCTGCCCGTCACCACCAACATGCCGGCGGAGGTGATGGAGCTGATGACGCTCTATCCACAGCCCATGCGCACGCAGCAGAACGTCGAGTACCTGCCGACGAAGCGCGAGCGTCCGCTCCCCGTGGTGCCCACGACCAAGTAGGCGGATGGCCGGGCTCGCGCATGCGTGCCGGGAACGTCATCCCGGCGCTGCTCGCAGGCGAAGCCCTGCGAGCGGGAACAGGCCGGGACCCAGGACGCCTGGCCACGTGTGCTGCGGTCTGCTGCTGGCGCGTGCGACACCATGCACCGCCTAGGACATCGATCGCGGTTTGCCTCCCGGCCATGAAAACGCGATCGTATGGTCCTATTTCACCTATCCTTTCAACCTGATGGGCCAACCGGCCGGGTCGCTGCCATGCGGGTTGAGCGCCGATGGACTCCCCATCGGCCTGGAAATGGTGGTACCGCTCGGGTGCGAGCCGCGTCTGGTCGCGGCCATACGCGTTGCCGATACGGCTCTGGGTGCTCCCTGCCCGCTGCCTATCGAGCCGCGCAGGAACTAAACTGCCGGGGCCGGACGTTGTCAGTGCTTTGCAGGTTGAGCGAACACCAGGAGAACGGATGCATGGCCGAATGGGAATACAGGAAGATCAGTCTGAGCGAGGCGCCGCGGCGCGGAGATGACATCGATTTGCTGAACGACGCGGGCAAGGACGGCTGGGAGCTGGTGGGGATCTCCAACAACAATGTCGCCTACTTGAAGCGCCAGCAGGCCGAGCCGGCGCCCGCCCCGACGGTGCGCCGGCGAACAGCAGCCGCCCGCACGCAGGACGCTTGAGCGGGGACCCGCAGCGGCTCTGGCCCGACCGGATCGGCAGGGCGGCACCGCACGCTAGAATGCCGGCGCCAGGGACGGAGCGCGCGCCCGCGACTCGTAGGCGGCGCGCTGCGGCTCGTAGAGCTGCCAGATGCGGCGCAGCTCGGCGATGGGCTCCTCGTGCCAGTCGACGCGCAGATCGACCACCGGCCAGTCATAGACGTGCGCAACGTGCAGGCCCGCGGACCGCTCATCCCCCGTCTCGCCCCCGGCGTCGAGGCCGGCCTCGAGCCCGCGCAACAGGCGCTCGGCCAGGCTCGCGCCGGCGGCCTTGGCATAGGCCTCCAGCATGCGCGCAGGCACCTCGGGCGTCGCCAGCAGATTGCCGAGCGCGAGGCATCCCTCGCCCTTCGCCACCGCCGCCGTTGCCAGCGCACGCGCGCCGGAATGCAGGGCGTGGCGGCCATAGCGGTCGATCACGCTGATCTGGCGCCACTCGGGCTCGGGTGTTCCGGCGAGAAGGAGATCCAGCACGGCGGCGGCGCCCAGCCCCTGCCGCAGCAGGCCGAGGCCGGCCGGCCCCAGCGCCGGGTCGGTGACGTTCTGCGTCGTGATGGCACCGAGCGGGCCCACCCAGGCGCATCGGCTGGCGACGCAGATCGAGGACGAGGTGATGGCAATGCCGAAAGCGCCGCTGTCCGGGCAACGCGCTGCGATCGAGTAGGTCATCGTTGTGCTCCTGCCGCCGTGACACTGCGGTAGAGCAAGACCGGCCGCGAATCAAGAAACAGCCGCCCGAAAGCCCGCTCGTGTGATGATCGGGAAGTCCCCATCATCGCTCCGGCGATCCGGACACTAGCGGCCGCTGCGCACCAGCCCCGAGAAGTGACCGCCGCCGAAGACGTGCCGGCCGCCCGAGCCACCGACGATCGCATTGGCGATGACGGTGCCGACGACGGTGACGATGATGCCGATCACGATCTGTGACGTCCAATCCCGCATGCGCATCCCCTGAGGTGCCCGTCCGGCGTGACAAGGCAACCACCTGCTAGTGCAGACAGAGGGCGGAATTGGGACGCGCCGGGAACGGAGCGCCTATTGCAGCGACGGCGCCTTCAGGAGGGAGACGCTTTCCGTCTCCTCCCGCATCTCTCGCCACAGCGTCTCGGCCACGTCGAGGTCGAGCCCATAGGGAGGGTCGTCGTCGAACTTCAGCAGCACGAGGCGCTCGTGCGCGGCCGTGCCGACGGCCCATTGCTTCGGCATCTTGGTGAAAGCCGCGCCTGTTGTGCCGCCCGCACGCTCGGCCAGAGCGTTGAGCACAGGCACCAGATCGGCCGCCACTGCGACCGGCAAGCTGACGGTTTGCTTCCTCCCCTTCGCGTCGACGAACGTCATCTCGAATCGCCTGCGGTCCTCGCTGGTGCTGGTCTCGCACAGCGACTGCGCAACAAACCTAGCCGGCATGTCAGTCCCCCAATGCCCCAGATGGGCAATGATGCGACGCAAATCGCCGCCATCACAAGGGGGTGCGCCAATTGGATCGGGCTGGCCATGGCGCCGGCACCGAAAAGCCACGCCGGAGACCGCAGACGGGTCCCGGCGCGGGAGGGTTCACGGGTCGGTCGGGCGCGGCCCTACATACGGCCGAGCCAGTCGTCGACCTCTTTCCGCGCTTGGTCCCGTGCATAGCCGTAGCGGGCCTGGATCCTGCCTTCGAGCTGCTCGCGATTGCCGTTGATTTGCGTGAGGTCGTCGTCGGTAAGCTTGCCCCACTTCTCCTTGACCTTGCCGGTGATCTGTTTCCAATTGCCCTCGATCCTGTCCCAGTTCATGCAACGCTCCTTATTCCGAGGAAATCGTCGGCGGCCGGTGCCGGTGGCCGGCCTCTGCGAGCTAAACGCCGACGGCGCAGCGGCGTTCCGGCTCAGGCTCGGGTGAGCTGGAGCTGGAGCCGGCGTCGCCGCCGCTGCATGAAGCCGAGGCCCGCGAGCGCGGCCAGTGCGGGAATGGCGAACAGGAACGGCGTCGGCCGCTCGTTGGGAATGCTCACGTTCTCGATCCTGTCGCCGGGGCGCAGCTTCTGGCGCGCCGCCTCCGAGCCCGGACGCACGGACGTCAGGGTGGGCTCCGCCCCGGGCGAGACGACCACCCCGGCCTCGGCGAGGCGGGTGCGCGCATCTCCCTTGGCGCCGAGCGAAAGGCGCACGGCCTTGACGACGTCCTCGCCGCTGATGTCCTGCGAAGTCACGCGGAACCGCAGCGTGCCCGCACCCTTGGTGGAATCCACGACGTTCATGACCTCGGAGGCCGGCACGTCGCGATAGGGCGGGACGATGCGGTCCATCCAGAAGTTGGGGCGGTAGAGTGTAAAGCAGATGAGCAGCAGCAGCACCGCCTCCCACGCCCTGTTGCGATCGAGGAAGAAGCCCTGCAGCACCGCGCAGAATGCCGCCATCGCCAGGGCCGCGCACACGACAACAACCAGGAAATGCACGGGCCCGCCGATGTCGATCAGCAGCAGCTCCGGGTTGAAGATGAAGATGAAGGGCAGCAGCAGCGTGCGCAGCTCGTACCAGCTGCCCTGCCAGCCGACGCGCATCGGATCGGCGCCGGCAATGGCCGCCGCGGCATACGCGGCGAGCCCCACGGGGGGCGACACGTCGGCTATCAGCCCGAAATAGAAGACGAACATGTGCACGGCGATGAGCGGCACGGCGAGATCGTTCTCGGCCGCCAGCTCCACCACCACGGGCGCCATCAGGGTTGCCACGACCACGTAGCTCGCCGTGGTCGGCAGCCCCGTTCCGAGGATGATGCAGATGAGGCCCACCAGCACCAGCATGATGATGATGTTGCCGCCCGACAGGAACTCCACGATCTCCGTCATGACGAGGCCGATGCCGGTGAGCGTGACCGTGCCCACCATGATGCCGGCCGTGGCGGTGGCGATGCCGACGGCGGCCATGTTGCGCGCGCCGAGCGCGAGGCCGCCGACGAGGTCGCTCCAGCTCTCGCGCCAGCGCGCCATGCTCTCCCCCTGCCGGCGGAAGAAGGCGGTGAGCGGCTTCTGCGTCAGCACCACGCCGCCCATGGCAATCACGCCCCAGAAGGCCGCGAGCCCCGGCGACATCTCCTCCACCATCAGACACCAGATCAGCACCGACACGGGCAGGATGTAGTGAATGCCGGTGCGTGCGGTCTCGTAGAAGTCCGGCACCTCGCTCACGGGCTTGCTGAGGTCGTCGAGCGGGAGGTCGGGAAAGCGCGCGCGGTTGGCGATGAGCACGATATAGGCCACGACGACGAACGCCACGGCGCCCCAGCTTGCCGCCTCACCAAACACGGTGCGGGTCCAGCCGAGGCCCCAGTAGATGGCTGCGCTCAGGATGACGATCGAGGAGATGGTGATGGCGGCCTTGAGGAGGCCCTGCTGCCAGGTGCGGCGGCGCGTGTGCGCGATGCCGGTCATGCCGGCCTTCACGGCCTCGAGGTCGACCACGTAGAAGAGCGCCCCGTAGGTCAGCAGCGCCGGCAGGATGGCGTGCCTGACGACGTCGGCGTAGGTGATGCCGACGTACTCGGCCATCAGGAACGCGGCGGCACCCATCACCGGCGGCATCAGCTGGCCGTTGACGCCGGCGGCGCACTCGATGGCACCGGCCTTCACCGGGGGATAGCCGACGCGCTTCATGAGCGGGATGGTGAAGACGCCCGTCGTCACCACGTTGGCCACGGAGGAGCCGGAGATCATGCCGGTCATGCCGGAGGAGACGACCGCCGCCTTCGCCGGCCCGCCGCGGAACTGGCCGAGCAGCGAGAACGCCACCTTGATGAAGAAGTTGCCGGCGCCCGCCTTCTCCAGCAGCGCGCCGAACAGCACGAAGAGGAAGATGAACTGCGTCGATACCCCGAGCGCCACGCCGAACACGCCCTCCGACGTGATCCAGAAATGCGAGGCGGCGCGACCGAGCGAGACGGCCTTGTGCGACAGCAGCCCCGGCAGGTAGGGGCCCAGGAAGACGTAGGCCAGCATCGACAGCGAGATGACCGGCATCCACGGCCCTTCGGCCCGGCGCGACGCCTCGATCAGGAGCAGGACGCCGAGCGTGGAGACGGCGATGTCGGCAAAGGTCGGCAGCCCCGGCCTCAGCACCAGCTCACGGTAGAAAACGACGAGATAGAGCACGCAGGCAATCGCAGCCGCCGCGAGCGCCCAGTCGATGATGGGCACGCGGTTGCGCGGCGAGGAGGCAAACGCGGGGAAGCTCGCGAACGCCAGGAACAGCGCGAAGCTCAGGTGGAAAGCGCGCGCCTCGGTATCGCTGAACACCCCGAAGCCCAGCATGAAGGGCAGCGGCGAGGCGTACCAGAGCTGGAACAGCGACCATGCAACGGCCACGGCCGTGATGGCGCGGGCGGCGAGACCCAGCGGCTTGCGGCCGCCGATGTCGGCCTCGGCGACCAGCTGGTCGAGGTCGGCCCTGGACGGGCCTGCGGTCGCCGGCTTGTCGGTCATGTCTTCTCCCCGCGAGGATCGCTGCACGTGAGAAACAGGTCGGGGCGCCGCTGACCGGCGGCGCCCCGCACGAAGCTCAGCGACTGGCAGCCGTCATCACTTCAGCCAGCCCTTCTCCTTGTAATATTTCTCGGCACCGGGATGCAGCGGCGCAGAGAGGCCGTTCTTGACCATCTCCTCCGGCTTCAAGTTGGCGAAGGCCGGATGCAGCTTCTTGAACTCCTCGAAGTTGTCGAAGGTCGCCTTGACCAGCTGGTAGACGACGGCCTCGGGAACCTTGGCCGAGGTGACGAGCGTCGCCATCACGCCGTAGGTCTGCGTCGGCTGCGGGTTGTTGGCGTACATGCCGCCCGGGATGGTCGCCTTGGCATAGTAGGGCTTGCCCGCGAGCAGCTTGTCGATCGCCGGCCCCGTGATCGACACCAGCTTGGCGCCGCAGCTGGTCGTGGGGTCCTGGATGTTGGCGGAAGGGTGCCCGACGCCGTAGTAGAAGGCGTCGATCTTGTTGTCGCACAGCGCCGGCCCGTGCTCGTCGGCCTTGAGCTCGGAGGCCAGCGAGAAGTCGGAGATCTTCCAGCCCAGCGCATCGAGCAGCTCGTCCATGGAGGCGCGCGTGCCCGAGCCCGGGTTGCCGACGTTGACGCGCTTGCCCTTCAGGTCCTCGAACTTGGTGGCGTTGATCTCCTTGCGTGCGAGCACCGTGAAGGGCTCGGGATGCACCGAATAGACCGAGCGCAGGTCGGCATAGGGCCCGGCGTCCTTGAACTGGCCGAGGCCCTTGGTGGCATTGTAGCCGACGTCGGACTGCGTCATGCCGAAGTCGAGCTCGCCCGCCTTGATGGTGTTGACGTTGAAGGCCGAGCCGCCCGTCGATTCCACCGAGCAGCGGATGCCGTGCTGCTTGCGGTCCTTGTTGAGCAGGCGGCACACCGCTCCGCCCACCGCGTAATAGACCCCGGTGACGCCGCCCGTGCCGATGGTGACGAACTTCTGCTCCTGGGCCCGTGACCCCGTGCCCATGGCCGCCAGCGTGGCGACCCCGGCGACGACTACCGCCCCAGCACGCGCAAATCTGCTCATTATCAACACTCCCTTTTGAGCCTGGAGCACTTGCTACGATGCTCGGGGCACGGACGCAACCGTTGCGTCGTGCCGTGGGGGAGGGGGACGCCTGTTCCGGGCGGCCGGTGCCTCGAGGCCCTCTTCACCCGGAAGGCTCGACAAGAGCTGGTCGGAATCACGCTGTCGAGCAGCGCTCCAAATCGAGGGCGAGCTTTTCGAGAGGCTGCCTATTGCCGATTTGAGCCATCCAGCACCAAAGCTCGAGCACGAAGTAGAGGTGATAGAGGTCCAGAGCCTCGGACCAATGCCGTTGCCCCATGTCGCCGTAGCCCTCGAAAAGGGCGGCGCGAGCCTCGTCATCCAGGTAGTAGAGGGCCTTGGCGACGTCCATCAGCGGATCACCGGCAAGCGCTCCTTCAAAGTCCAGGACGCCGGTGAGCCGCACGGCTCCGTCTGCAATCTCAGCCAACACGTTTCCGGCGTGGAGGTCGTTATGACAGAGCACAGGGTGCGCGCATTCGTCCAGAAGGTACGCCCGCTTCGCTGCGCACTCTGCGACCCGCTGTGCGACGCCGGGCGCGCCGCCACGGTTCGCGAATTCCTTGAGCTTCCGCTCGAACTGGAAGGACAGGTAGGCGCGATTGGTCCCGTGCTCCGTCCAAACTCCCGTTGGACCAATGTAGCCGAACGCGTCCATGGGGATGCGATGAAATTCGCGCAACACCTGTCCTATCCGGACGTAGGCAGATGCCAGCTGCTGCGATGACAGTGTCTGCGCGAGGCCACCAAGTATCGAGCCTTCAAGCTTCGTCATCAGCACGAAGCTGAGACCGAGCAGGCGCTTGGAGTCATCCGCGCGCAGAATGCGCGGAACGGCCACGCTGAGTCGGTCATGGACCAGAGGGAGCACATTGGCCTCCTTCTGCATCTTCCAAAGCAGCGAGTCAGGATAAACCTTGAGAATGAGGGGAGCTTGGCTGCCCACGAAAGCGAGCTGATAAACCGCGGCAATCTCGCCACCATGAACACGGGAGAGCTCCGCGACTGCGTGGCCGGGGAGCACGCAATCGACGATAGCCTGCGCCGTGGCCGACGAAATCTCCAACTCAGGCTTGAGGCTCATTGCGGGCCTGCGTCGAAGTCTGTCGGTTCAGTGCGAGCGAAATACCCGAGGGGAATTGTCCGCTCCTGCCACAGCCTGATCCCGCCTTGCGCTGACTTATGTCGCCGCGGGTCAGGTTGGACTAGCCCAGCCCTCGGCGTCCTGTCACACGCTCCAACCCCGTGCTGAGCCTGTCGAAGCACGATTGGCATGTGTGGCCCGTCCTTCGACAGGCTCAGGACGTGGGCGGCGCGCGTGATATGACGCACCGGGCGGCAGATCAAGCCTCACGTTCTTGGATATTGCAGGACCCGCCGGGACCTGCAGCGTGCTCCGAGGCGCTACCTGCCGGGCAGCGAGGCGATGGCCGCGTCCACGGCGTCGCCGAGGCGCTCGACGATGGTATCGATGTCGCCCTCGCGGCAGATGAACGGCGGCGCCAGCAGCACGTGGTCGCCGTTGACGCCGTCGACGGTGCCGCCGGAGGGGTAGACCATCAGCCCGCGCGCCATCGCCTCCTGCTTGATGCGGGCGTGGAGCTTGTGCCTGGGATCGAACGTGGCCTTGCTGGCCCGGTCCGCCACCAGCTCGATGGCCTGGAACAAGCCGCGGCCGCGCACGTCGCCCACGTGATGGTGGTTGCCGAAGCGCTCGGTGAGGCGCCGCGTCAGGTGCTCGCCCTGCCGGCGCACGTTCGCCAGCAGGTTGTCGCGCCGGATCACGCGCTGCACGGCGAGCGCCCCGGCGCACGCCAGGGGGTGGCCGAGGTAGGTGTGGCCGTGCTGGAAGAGGCCCGAGCCCGTCCGGAAGGCCTCGAAGATCTTGGCCCCCACCAGCACCGCGCCGATGGGCGCAAAGCCGCCGCCGAGGCCCTTGGCGATGGCCATCAGGTCAGGCGCCACGCCGTCCTGCTCGCACGCATGCAGCGTGCCGGTGCGGCCCATGCCGCACATCACCTCGTCGAGGATCAGCAGGACGCCGTGGCGGTCGCAGACCTCGCGCACGCGCTTCAAGTAGCCCTCCACGGGCGGGATGCAGCCCGACGTGGCGCCGCCCACGGTCTCGGCGACGAAGGCGATGACCGACTTGGGGCCCAGTTCCTCGATCTTGGCCTCGAGCTCGCGGGCGAGCCGCTCGCCGTACTGGCGGGGCGTCTCCTCGGGCTGGCGCTCGCGGTACTCGAAGCAGGGGGAGACGTGGAACGTCTCGATGAGCAGCGGCGCGAACTGCTTGCGGCGCCCCTCGTTGCCGCCGACGGCCAGCGCACCCAGCGTGTTGCCGTGATAGCTCTGCCGGCGGGCGATGAAGTGCCGTCGCTCGGGCTCGCCGATCTCGACGAAATACTGGCGCGCCATCTTCAGTGCGGCCTCGATGGCCTCCGAGCCGCCGCTGACGAAGTAGACGTGGCTGGTGCCGGGCGGCGCATGGGCGACGAGGTCCTCACCCAGCTCCTCGGCCACTTGCGTGGTGAAGAAGCTCGTGTGCGCGTAGGCGAGCTTGTCGAGCTGGGCGTGCATGGCCGCGATTACGTCGGGATGGCCGTGGCCGAGGCAGGAGACGGCCGCGCCGCCGGACGCGTCGATGTACTGCTGGCCCGCCGCATCCCAGATGTGGATGCCCTCCCCGCGTGCCGCCACGGGATAGCTGTGGGCGATCGAGCGATGCAGAACGCGGGTCATGGGGCTGTTCCACTCCGGAGGCGGGAGATTGTCGATCCGGCGCATAGTTGCCGAGTTTGCCCGCCAATGCACGGCTTTTTGCGGAGCGCCGACGCGGTCATCCCGCAAATGCGCGCGAGCAAAGTATTCAGGGCCCAGGGCCAGGAACACTACCCCGCCCTGAGCCTGTCGAAGGGCGGCTGTGGCACCGTCGGCGACCTCGTGGTTCGACAAGCTCACCACGAGGGTGGACGTCGGTGTTTGGGTCCCGGCTCTTGGCTGCTCTCTCGGCCGGGATGACAAGCTACCGCAGCAGCACGGAGGGCAGCCACAGCGTGAGCGCGGGCACGTAGGTGACGAGGCCCAGCACGATCAGCATCGGCACGTAGAAGATCAGGATGCTGCGCGAGACGGCCTCCATGGAGACCTTGCCGATGGCGCAGCCGACCACCATCGTGGGCCCCACGGGCGGCGTGAGCAGGCCGATCCCCAGGTTGAGGATCATGATGATGCCGAAGTGCACGGGGTCGATGCCGAACGACTTGATGACCGGCAGGAAGATGGGCGTGCAGATCAACAGCATCGGCGCCAGGTCCATGAACGTGCCGAGGAACAGCAGGAGCAGGTTCACGTAGAGCAGGAAGGTGTACTTGTCGCTGGAGATCCTGACGAAGAACTCCGTCGCGGCGGCGGGCACGCGCATGATCGCCATCATGTAGCCGAAGGCGATGGAGAAGCCGATCATGATCATGACCATGCCGACGGTGCGCACCACGCGCCCGATCAGCACCGGCAGCTCGCTCCACTTGTAGTCGCGGTAGATGAACATCGTGACGAGGAAGGCGTAGACGCAGGCCACGGCCGCCGATTCCGTCGGCGTGAAGATGCCGGACAGGATGCCGCCCAGGATGATGACGACGGTGATCATGCCCCAGAAGGCGTCGGCGGCGATGCACAGCGCCTGCCGAAACGAGATGGCCTCGCCCTTGGGGAAGTTCTGCCGGTTGGCGATGATGAGGCAGAGGATCATCAACGACAGCCCGAGCAGCAGGCCTGGCAGGACGCCGGCGACGAACAGGTGCGCGACGGAGACCGTGCCGCCCGCTGCCAGCGAGTAGATCACGGCGTTGTGGGAGGGCGGGATGAGCAGCGGCTGCAGCGAGCCCGAGATCGTCACGTTGACGGCGAACAGGCGCGGATAGCCGTTCTTGATCATCTGCGGGATCATCACCGCGCCGATGGAGGCCGTGTCGGCCACCGAGGAGCCGGAGATGCAGCCGAACAGCGTCGAAGCCAGGATGTTGACGAGCGCCAGCCCGCCGCGGATGAAGCCGACGAACACCTTGGCGAGGTTGATGATGCGCTCGGCCATGCCGCCTTCGGCCATGATCGCGCCGGCGAGGATGAAGAACGGGATGGCGAGCAGCGAGAAGCTCGACATGCCGGACGAGGTCTGCAGCATGATGGCCTCGAGCGGCAGGTCGATCCACAGCGCCGCCAGGATGGCGGCAAGGCCCAGCGCATAGGCCACCGGCATGCCCATCAGGCAGAGCACGGTGAAACCGCCGACGAGGATGAGGATGTCCATGCCGCAGACGCCCCGCTCGCGCTATTCGGTGGAGATGGCGCTGACGGCCTCGGCGGAGGGCTCGTTGAAGAACTTCTGCGTCAGCAGCCGCTCGATCACGAACAGCATGGTGATGGCGCCGCCGATCGGCACCGGCAGGTAGGTAACGCCGACCGAGAGCAGCGGGAACTCGGCGATGCTCTGAAACCACGTGGCGCGCACCAGTTTGAGCCCGTACCAGAGCATGAAGAGATTGGTGCCGAGCATGCAGACCTCGATGAGCCAGCCGAGGATCATCTTGGGCGCGCCTGTCAGCATGGCGGGCACGATGCCGACGCCGATGTGCAGATATTCGCGGTAGCAGACGACCGCGGAGAGGAACGACAGCACGATCATCAGCAGCACGGCCATGGGCTCGGGCCACGAGGAGGCGCTGTTGAGGACGTAGCGGGTGAAGACGCCCCACGGAATGATGAGCGTGATGATGACGAGGCAGGCGCCGGCCACGACGAGGCAGACGCGGTTGAGGCGGTCCATCGCCTGGATGTAGCGCGCTTTCATCTCCCTCCCCCACAGATGCCGGCTGCCTCAGCCACGCGAGCTGCTCGGTCGTCAACGCACGATCACCCTAGGTGCGAGACCAACAGGTGCGTGCCTTGTCATGCCGGGGCTTGTCCCCGGCATCCAGCCATCCCCGCGCTGCGGAGCAAACGGAGAGATGGATCCCGGGCACAAGGCCCGGGATGACCGAGGGCGCGAAGAGTCGGCGTCGGACCACGAGGCCTACTTCACGTCCTGGATGCGCTGGATGAGGGCCGTGTACTGGGCGCCGTACTTGTCCCACACGGGCTTGACCGCGGCCTGGAACGGCTTGCGGTCGGCCACCTCGTTCACCTGGGCGCCGGCTTCCCGCATCTTCTTCAGCGACTCGTTCTCGCGCTCGTACCAGAGCTTGCGCTGCTCCTGCTGCGCCTCCTTGGCGAATTTGGCGATCAACGCCTGGTCGTCCTTGGAGAGCCCCTCCCAGGACCGCTTGGAGAACACCAGGATCTCCGGGATGATGAGGTGCCCGGTCTTGGAGTAGAACTTGGCGTAGCGGTAGTGCTGGCCGCTCTCGTAGCTCGGCTCATTGTTCTCCGCCCCGTCGACAACGCCCGTCTGCATGGCGTTGATGAGCTGGTCGAAGCCCATGGCGACGCCGTTGCCGCCGAGCGAGTTCATGGTGTCGACGAACACCGGGTTGCCCATCATGCGGATCTTGAGGCCCTTGAGATCCTCCACGGTCTGGATGGGATGCTTGCTGTTGTAGACGTTGCGGCTGCCGGCGTTCATCCAGCACAGGCCGATCAGGCCGGCGGTGGGATGGTCGGACAGCTTCTTGAGCATCTCGTCGCCGATCGGCCCGTCGATCACCTTCTCCATGTGCGCGTTGTCGCGGAACATGAAGGGAAGGTTGAAGACGTTGAGCTCGGGCACGATCGGCCCCATGGGCCCGACGCTGATGCGGGCGATCTGCAGGGCGCCCACCTGCGCCTGCTCGATCATCTCCTTCTCGCCGCCGAGCTGCATGGAGGGGTACATCTGGATGCTGATGCGGCCGTTGGTGGCGGCCTCGAGCTTCTTGCCCATGCGCACGACCGCCTCGACCGTGGGGTAGCCGAGCGGGTGCACGTCGGTTGCCTTGAGAACGATCTTCGCCTGCGCGAGGGCGACGGGCATGCGGCCTGCGCCCATCGCCAATCCGGTCAGCCCGAGCTTCAGCAGCGATCGTCTGTCCATGTGCGTCCTCCTCTCGAAATGAGCTTTTTGCTTCTTGGCTCCGGCACGCGCCGCTGCTCGGGTTGAACGGCGGGCGCGCCGGCTTTAGAATTTGTACGATGACCCGACGACCTTCGAGCCTAGCCGCCTCGCTCGGCGCTGACAAGCTCACACTCCTGAGCCCGCTGCGTCCTGCCCGCAACCTCACCGAGGAGGTGGTGGCGCGCATCGCCGCCGAGATCCGCGGCGGCCGCCTCGCCCCCGGCGCGCGCCTGCCGACCGAGCAGAAGCTGATGTCGGCGATGGGCGTCAGCCGCACCGTCGTGCGCGAGGCCGTCGCGGCCCTGCGCGCGGAAGGTCTCGTGACCACCCGGCAGGGCTCGGGCGCCTTCGTCGCCCCGGACGCCAGCCGCGTTCCCTTCCGCATCGATCCCGAGGGCCTGAGCTCCATCGGCGACGTGCTGCAGGTGATGGAGCTGCGCCTGGCGATCGAGATCGAGGCGGCGGCGCTGGCGGCCGAGCGCATGACGCCCGAACGCCTTGCGCCCGTCGGACGGGCCTTGCGCGCCATCGAGGCGGCGATCGGCAGGGGCGAAGGCGCGATCAACGAGGACTTCGCCTTCCATCGCGCCATTGCCGGGGCCACCGGCAACCCAAGGTTCGCCGAGCTGCTCGAATATCTCGGGCGTCACGTCATTCCGCGCCAGAGCGTGCGCGTCGCCGTCAGCACGCCGCAAGCACAACGCCAGTATCTCCTCGACATCCAGAAGGAGCACAAGCGGATCTACGAGGCCCTGCGCGACGGCCAGCCGGCCGAGGCGCGCAAGGCCATGCGCACGCACCTGACGCGCAGCCTGCAGCGCTACCGCAGGCTGGCCGAGCGGCACTTGCAGGCGGTGTGACCATGATGACACCGAGAGTCGCGCACGCCGCCCGCGTCCTGAGCCCGTCGAAGGACAGGCCACGCACGCCAGCCGTGGTTCGACAGGCTCACCACGGGGGTGGAGCGAGGCCTCCATGTTCGGGATGAGAGCCACAGTAGAAGGAGGCCACACATGGCACGCATACTGCTGACGGGCGCAGCCGGCGACATCGGCACGCGGCTGCGCAAGATTCTCAAACCCGTCTATCCGGACCTGCGGCTGAGCGACATCAAGCGGCCGGCGGATCTGCGCGACGACGAGGCGTTCATGCCCGCCGACCTCGCGCGCATCGAGGAGATGGAGAGGATCGTCGAGGGCATCGACGGCGTCATCCACCTCGGCGGCTATTCCGTCGAGGGGCCGTGGGAGACGATCCTGCAGTCCAACATCATCGGCTGCTACAATCTGTTCGAGGCGGCGCGCCGGAAGGGCGTGAAGCGCGTGGTGTTCGCCTCGTCCAACCATGCGGTCGGCTTCTACCCCCGCCATCACCACATCGGCACCGACGTCACTGTGCGCCCGGATTCCCGCTACGGCGTCAGCAAGGCCTTCGGCGAGGCGCTGGGCTCCCTCTACGCGGACAAGCACGGCCTGCGCGTGCTGTGCCTGAGGATCGGCAACGTCGGCGACAAGCCCATCGATAAGCGGCGGCTGTCGATCTGGATCAAGCCGGAGGACCTGGCCCAGCTCATCCGCATCGGCCTCGAGCATCCCGACCTGCGCTTCGAGATCTTCTACGGCGCCTCCTGGAACGAGCGCGGCTGGTGGGACAATCACCGCGCCTACGACTACGGCTACCGGCCCACCGGACGCGCGGAGGACTTCCTCGACGCGGCGATGGCCGCACAGGCGAAGCTCGCGCCGGACCCGGTCGGCGATTTCTTCCAGGGCGGCACCTTCTGCAGCCTGGAGTTCGACGGCGACGCGAGCCGGGTGTGGGGCAAGTGAGCGCCGCGCTGGTGACGGCCCCGCGTGCGTATCGATAAGTCGCGGGACGCTGCATCGCTGCCGCGTCGAACCGAGTATCGAATGGAGGCATTGGAAGCAGACCGCCCGCCGGGCCGGCCGGCACACGTGACACCGCCACGCTTGTGAGGCGGTGCGCTAATCCTCCTGCCGCAGCACCTCGCGCAGCGTGCTGCCGGCGTACTCGGTGCGCATCAGCCGGCGGCGCTGCAGCTCGGGCACCACCTCATCCACGAACCGCTCGATGGCGCCGGGGCAGTAGATGGGTGAGAGCACGAAGCCGTCGCCGCCGACCGTGTCGATGAAGGCCTCCATCTGGTCGGCGACGCTGCGCGCCGTGCCCGTGAACTGCGGCAGCCCCACGCTCTGGCCGTGGCGCACGCCGACCTCGCGCACGGTCATCGGCGTGCCGTCGGGCTTGCGATAGCGCGTCTTGAGCCGCTGCAGCTCGGGCTCGGTGCGGTCGACCATCAGGGCGTCGGGGGACAGGCGCGAGAGGTCGAAATCGAGGTGGGCGGAGAGGATCGCCATGCCGCCCTCCGCCGGGACGAGGTTGTTGTGCTCCGCCTCGAGCTCGCGCGCCTCGGCCTCGGTCGCGCCGACGATCGGCTGCAGGCCGAACAGGATCTTGCAGTCCTCGGGGTTGCGGCCGAGCTCGGCCATCCGGCCCTTGATGTCGGCGTAGTAGGCGGCGGCGTCCTCGGCGCGCGGCTGGATGGCGAAGATCGCATCGGCGTACCTGGCCGCGAAGTCCCGGCCCTTGCCCGACGTGCCGGCCTGCAGGATCGCCGGGCCGTTCTGAGGCGAGCGCACGACGTTGAGGGGCCCGCGCGACTTGAAGAAGCGGCCCACGTGATCGATGCGGTGAACCTTCGCGGCATCGGCGAAGACGGGAGCGTCGCGGTCCATGACGAGCGCGTCCTCCTCCCAGCTCGACCACAGCTTGCGGCATACCTCCATGTACTCGTGGGCGCGGTCGTAGCGGGTGTCGGCGTCGGGCCGGTCCGCGCCGAAGTTGGCATCGAGGTTGCGGTTGAGGGAGGTGACGACGTTCCAGCCGGCCCGGCCCCCGGTCAGGTGATCGAGCGTGGCCCACAACCGCGCGGCGTAGAACGGGTGGCTGTGGCTGGTCGAGAAGGTGGCGGCGAGCCCCACGTGCTTCGTCACGGCGCCCATGTAGGAGAGCAGCGGGATGGGATCATGCTCGGGCGCCTGCGCGGCGTAGCGCAGCGACGGCTCCAGCGAGGAGCGGTAGGTGTCGGAGATGTAGTTGAGATCGGCGAAGAAGAGCATGTCGAAGCGGCCGCGCTCGCACACCTGCGCGATGTGCTGGTAGAGCTCGGGCCGGTTCCAGGGGCGCCCGGGATCGGTGCGCGGATGACGCCACATCGCCAGGCTGTGGAACGTGGGCCCATGCACCAGGAACTGGGCGAGATGGATCTTTCGCTTGCGTCGGCTCGTCATGCGTGTCACCGGCCCCGTCTTCGGCGCGCTTGGGATTTGCACGGCGGCTCGAACGGTAGATCATCTCCGGGCCGCCGTCACATTCCCTCGCATGTCCTGCGCGCGGCGCCGGCGAGGGACGCGGCAGGCGGACGGCGGCAATCGCATAGGGCGCGAATTGCCTGTAGGGTGGCGGGCGCATGAGGGTCTTATCGACAGGGGTGGGAATGCTCGCGGTGCTGGCCGGCCTCGCCGCGTCCGGCTGCACCAACGATCCCTATCCCGAGAGCGACCAAGACCGGAAGGTGCTCTACTCCTCGTTCAACGAGGCGCCGAAGACGCTCGATCCGGCCGTCGCCTACACGACCGCCGAGCACGTAATCACCGGGAACGTGTACGACACGCTGCTGGAGTATCACTACCTCGAGCGGCCCTATCGGCTGATCCCCGGCCTCGCCGAGGCCGTGCCCGAGCCGCAGCAAGCCTCCGGCGGCCGGCAGGCCTACCGCTTCACGATCCGCAAGGACGTGCTGTTCCACGCCGATCCGTGCTTCGCGCTCAGCCAGCGCCCCGAGCGGACCCGGGAGGTCACCGCTGCCGACTTCGCCTTCGCCCTCGCCCGCATCGCCGACCCGGCCGTCAACAGCCCGGTCATCAGCAGCTTCGCCCAGATCGCGGGCTTCGCCGACTTCGGCAAGCGGCTCGCCGACCTGCGCCGGAGCGACAAGACATTCGCCGCGCTTCCCGTCCACGAGCAGTACGCGCGCGCCGGCGGGGTGGAAGGCGTCATCGTGCACGGGGCCCGGGAGCTGGAGATCGTGCTGGCCGAGCCCAATGCGCAGATCCTCTACTGGTTCGCCATGCCGTTCACGACGCCGATCGCCTGGGAGGCGGTGGCCTACTACGACGGCAAGGGCGGCCGCGGGAACTTCGCCGACCATGCCGTCGGCACGGGCCCCTTCCGGCTCTCGCTCTACGAGAAGCAGTTCCGCTACACGCTCGAGCGCAACGACAAGTGGTACGGCCGCATGCCGGCCAACGCAGACGCGCCGGGGGCGGTCTTTCCGAGCCGCATCGACCCGCAGGACGTGGAGGAGGGCCGCGTCGACGCGTCCTACGCGGGGCGGCGCCTGCCCTTCGTCGATCGCGTGAAGTTCTATCGCGAGCGCGAGAGCATTCCCCAGTTCAACAAGCTGCTGCAGGGCTACTACGACGACGGCGGCATCATCAAAGAGAGCTTCGATGCCGTGATCCAGAGCGGCCGGCTCTCGCCGGAGATGCAGGCGCGCGGCATGCGCCTCGACAAGACGGTGGAGCCCAGCGTCTTCTATCTCGGCTTCAACATGGACGATCCGGTGGTCGGGGCGGCGGCCGGAGAGCGCGGCCGCAGGCTGCGGCAGGCCATGAGCCTCGCCATCGACAGCCGACAATACCTGGACCTCTTCCTCAACGGCCGCGGCGTGCCGGCGCAGACGCTGCTGCCGCCGGGCATCTTCGGCTACGATGCCGCCTACCGGAACCCGTTCCGCCAGTTCGACCTCGCGCGTGCCCGGCAGGTGCTGGCCGAGGCCGGCTACAGGAACGGGATCGATCCGGCCACCGGCAACCGCCTCAAGCTCAGCTTCGATACCCCGGCCACGACGGCGTCCGCGATGCTGCAGTTCGAGTACCTGGCGTCCGCCTGGCGCGCGATCGGCCTCGACATCGAGATCAACGCCACCACCTACAATCAATTCCAGGACAAGGTTCGCCGCGGCGCCTTCCAGATCTTCAGCTGGGGGTGGCTCGCCGACTTCCCCGATCCGGAGAACTTCCTCTTCCTCCTGACGTGCGACAACGCCCGTTCCAAGAGCGGCGGACCGAACACGGCGAGCTTCTGCAGCCAGGAGTACGACCGGCTCTACGACCAGATGAAGTACTCGCCCAACGATCCGCAGCGCGCCGAGCTCATTAAGCGCATGCTGGCGATCCTGGAGCGGGAGCGCCCGTGGATCGAGCTCTATCACCTGGAGGATTTTGTGCTGAGCCATGCCTGGCTCGTCAACTCCAAGCCGATGGGCATCTCCTACCCCGCGTACAAGTACAAGGACGTGAGGCCCGAGCTCAGGGCGCGCCTGCAGGCCGAATGGAACGCGCCGGTGCGCTGGCCCCTGTATCTCGTGCTGTTCGGCATCGTCGCCCTGACCTTGCCGGCCGTGAGGACCTACTACCGGGAGCGCACGTGATGGCCGCGTACCTCGTCCGCCGCATCGCCTATGGGCTCGTCACGATGCTCGGCGTGCTGTTCCTGCTGTTCGTCCTGTTCTTCGCCGTCACCGATCCCGACGACATCGCCCGCAAGGCGGTGGGCGAGCGCGCGCGTCCCGAGGTCTACGCGCAGTGGAAGACGAACCACGGCTACGACAAGCCCCTGTTCTTCAACAGCAAGGCTTCCGGCGCCGCGCGCTACACGGACACGCTGCTGTTCGAGCACTACCGCCGCATGCTCACGTTCGACTTCGGCCGAAGCGACGCCGACGACAGCCCCATCTCCAAGCGGCTGAGGCAGGGAGCGGGGCCGAGCCTCAGCCTGACCGTGCCGCTGTTCGTGCTGGGGCTGGTGCTGAGCGTGGCCGTGGCGCTGTTTGCCGCCTTCTTCCGCGAGACCTACGTCGACCATGCTGTGCTCGTGATTTGCATGCTGACGATGAGCGTGGCGAGCCTGCTCTACATCATTGCCGGGCAGTACCTGGTGGCGGAGCTGCTCAAGTGGTTCCCCATCTCCGGCTTCGATCCCACGCCGTCCGTGATCGTACGCTTCCTGGCGCTGCCGGTGCTGGTAGGCGTGGTGTCGGGCTTCGGCGCGGACGTGCGGCTCTACCGCACCATCTTCCTGGAGGAGATGAGCCGGGACTACGTGCGCACGGCGAGGGCGAAGGGCTGCGGGGATGCGCGCGTCATGATCCGCCACGTGCTGCGCAACGCGCTGATCCCGATCCTGACCAACGTCGTGGTGGCGATCCCCTTCCTGTTCACCGGCGTGCTGCTGCTGGAGTCGTTCTTCGGCATTCCGGGATTGGGCGCGCTCACGGTGGAGGCGATCCAGGGCAACGACTTCTCGACGCTGCGCACGATGGTGTACCTGGGGGCGCTGCTGTTCGTGCTGGGCCAGATCCTGACCGACATCAGCTACGCCCTGGCCGATCCCCGGGTGCGGCTGGGGTAGAGTTGTGGTTCACGCAAGACACAGGCGCGACGTGTCATCCCGGGGCTTGTCCCCGGGATCCCGCCATCAGCGAACTCCCTTGATCGCTGGAGTCCGCACACCGGACAGCGACGCATAGAGGTCTTCCCAGTGCGGGTTCTCTCTTTCGACCAGGTTGATCTTCCACGCTCGCGGCCATTCCTTCATGGTTTTCTCGCGCTGGATAGCCGCACGAACATCGGCGAACTCCGAGAACCAAACGAGACGGCTGACCTTGTATTTGCGGGTGAAGCTGGAGCCCCTTCCTGCCTTGTGCTGCTCCACGCGGAGAATGAGACCGTTGGTGACACCGATGTAGAGGGTCCCCCTGGGTTTGCTGGCAAGAATGTAAACCCAATAGCTGCGCACGACGCGTCCCGCAATTTGCTATTCGAGTATGCGGCGCGCTGGGTCCCGGGGACAAGCCCCGGGATGACACCCGTGGAGCGCTAGGAGAGGGGCGGGTGCACTGGGTCTCCAACATTGTCGTGGTGCTGCTGATCGTCGGCGCGATCCTGGCCGGACGCCATGTCGCCCGCGATCGCTTCTGGCGCGAGAACGCCGCGCAGCTGTGGCGGCGCCGGCCGTTCGCGATCGGCGTCATCGGCCTTTATCTCTTCCTCGCGCTGCTCGATTCCATTGCGTGGATCGATCCGGCCAGCGAGGCCAACGCGCTGACGTCGGGCAAGCCGCGCACGATCATCGATCGCATCTTCCAGCCCGAGCGCTTCAAGGAGGCGAGCTACTCGGCGCCCCTTGCGGACGCCGCATTCTACGGCGGCCAGCCTCTGCTGCATCCGGGCGCGCATCTGCTAGGTACCGACCTCCTCGGCCGCGACGTGGTCTACCGCACGCTGAAGGGCGTGCGCGTCGCGCTGCTGATCGGCGGCCTGACCAGCCTGGTCGTGATCCCCATCGCGCTGCTGTTCGGCGTGACGGCCGGCTACTTCGGCCGCCGCATCGACGACGCCGTGTTCTTCGCCATGACGGTGCTGGCCTCCGTGCCGTCGCTGCTGCTGCTGATCGCGCTCATCATGGTGCTGGGCAAGGGGACGGTGCAGGTGTGCGTGGCGCTCGGCGTTACCGGCTGGGTGCACTTCTGCCGCATCGCCAGGGGCGAGACGCTCAAGCTGCGCGAGGCCGACTTCGTCGCCGCCGCCCGTGTGCTGGGCGTCTCGGAGGCGACCATCATCCGCCGCCACATCCTGCCCAACATCGCCCACCTCATCATCATCACCTTCGCGCTCTCGTTCACAGCGCTGGTGCTGTCGGAGACGATCCTGTCCTACCTCGGCATCGGGCTCGACGGCAGCTGGGGGCAGATGATCGACCAGGCGCGCAACGAGCTGTCGCGCACGCCGGTGATCTGGTGGAACCTGACGGGCGCCTCGGTCGCGCTCTTCACCCTGGTGCTGGCGGTCAACATGATCGCGGACGCCATGCGCGACATCATCGACCCGCGCACGCGCAGGGAGGAGCGATGAGCGCCCCCCTGCTCGCGGTCGAAGGGCTGAGCGTGGATTTCCCGGGCGATGGCGGCCGGGTGCGCGTGGTCGATTGCATCGGCTTCTCGATCGCCGCGGGCGAGACCCTGGCGCTGGTGGGCGAATCCGGCTGCGGCAAGTCCATGACGGCGCTCGCGGTCATGCGGCTCGTGGCCAAGCCCGGGCGCATCGAGCCCGGCAGCCGCATCCGGCTCGAGGGCCGCGATCTCCTGTCGCTGTCGGTGCCCGAGATGCGCGGGGTCCGCGGCGCCCGCATCGGCATGATCTTCCAGGAGCCGATGACGAGCCTCAATCCCGTGACCACCGTCGGCGAGCAGGTGATGGAGGCCATCGAGCTGCACGCCGGCATCCCGCGCGCGAAGGCGCGGGAGCGCGTCATCGAGCTCTTCGGCCACGTCGGCATCCCCGATCCGGCGCGGCGCTTTCAAGCCTATCCCCACCAGCTCTCCGGCGGCCTCAAGCAGCGGGTGATGATCGCCATGGCGATGGCGATGCGGCCGCGGTTGCTGATCGCGGACGAGCCCACCACCGCGCTCGACGCCACCATCCGCGCGCAGATCCTGGAGCTGCTGCGCACCCTCTGCGCCGAGACCGGCACGGCCGTGCTGCTCATCACGCACGACTTCGGCGTGGTCAACGAGACGGCGGACCGGGTCGCCGTCATGTACGCCGGCCAGATCGTCGAGGAGGGCACGCGCCTCGAGGTGCTGAGCCAGCCGCGGCATCCCTACACGCAGGGCCTGCTGCGCTCCATCCCGAAGCCCGAGGCGCGCGGGGCCCGGCTCGAGGAGATCAAGGGCATCGTGCCCCGCCCGGGACATTGGCCGCCGGGCTGCCGCTTCCACACGCGCTGCCCGTTCGCATTCGAGCCTTGTCCCGTCCGCGCGCCCGAGCGCACAGCCCTCTCGGCGACGCAGGCCGCGTGCTGCCATCTGCTCACGCGGGAGGCGCGGCCATGACGGTGTTGAGCTCCGAGGCCCTGCTGGAGATCCGCGGGCTGCGCACATGGTTCCCGATCCGCGCCGGACTGCTGCAGCGGGTGACCGGCCACGTGCGCGCCGTGGACGGGGTGGACCTCACCATCTTTCCCGGCGAGACCCTGGCATTGGTGGGCGAATCGGGGTGCGGCAAGACCACGGTCGGGCGCAGCATCCTGCGGCTCAACGAGCCGACGGCCGGCGGCATCTGGTTCCGCGGCAGCGATCTCACCCGGCTGTCGACGGAGGCGTTCCACGCCTACCGGCGCCAGATCCAGGTGGTGATGCAGGACCCTGGCTCCGCCCTCGACCCGCGCTTCACTGTGCGCGACGCGATTGCCGAGGGCATGGACGCCTTCGGCATCGGCGCCGATGACGAGGAGAGAACGGAGCGTGTTGCCGCGCTCATGCGCAGCGTCAGCCTCGATCCCGCAACCATGTGGCGCTACCCGCACGAGTTCTCCGGCGGCCAGCGCCAGCGCATCTGCATTGCCAGGGCGCTTGCCGTCGATCCCGCCCTGCTGATCTGCGACGAGGCCACCTCCGCGCTCGACGTGTCGATCCAGGCCCAGATCCTCAACCTGCTCGCCGACCTGCAGGCAGAGCGCCATCTCACCTACCTGTTCATTACCCACGATCTGGGCACGGTGCGCTACTTCGCGACGCGCGTGGCCGTCATGTATCTCGGCCGCATCGTCGAGACCGGCCCCACCGAGCGCATCTTCGCCGAGCCGCGCCACCCGTATACGAAGGCGCTGCTCGCCTCGATCCCCTCGCTCGACCCGGCGCGCCGCAGCGCCAGGCCCATCGCGCTCGGCGACGTGCCCTCGCCCGAGCGGCCGCCGCCCGGGTGCCACTATCATCCCAGATGCGCCGTGCGCCTGGAGAGTTGCAGCCGCGACGACCCGCCCGCCGTGGAGTTTGCAGACGGCATCTGCCGCTGTATCCTCGCCGTGCAGGAGCGGGAAGCCCGGATGGCGGCGAGGCCGCCGCTGGAGGGTGTGCCCGGAGGATCCTGATGCCGCATCGCATCGAGATCATCGAAGCCGACATCACCACGCTCGACGTCGACGCCATCGTCAACGCGGCGAACTCGAGACTGCTCGGGGGCGGCGGCGTCGACGGCGCCATCCACCGCGCCGCCGGCCCGGACCTGCTGGCCGAATGCCGCACGCTCGGCGGCTGCCCGACGGGGGAGGCCAGGATCACACGCGGCTATCGGCTGAAGGCCCGCCACGTCATCCACACCGTGGGCCCGGTCTGGCGCGGCGGCACGTCCGGGGAGGCCGCGCTGCTAGCGGGTGCGTATGCCAGCTCGCTGGGCCTCGCCGAGGCCCACGGGCTCGCCTCGATCGCCTTGCCGGCGATCTCCACCGGCGTCTACGGCTATCCGCCCGAGGAGGCCGCAACAATCGCGGTCGACACCGTCGTCGCCCGGCTGCGAGAGGCCCCGCACTTGCGGCGTGTCGTCCTCTGCTGCTTCAGCCCGGCCTCTGCGGCCCAGCACCGGTACGCGCTTGGCGTGCACCTTCCGCACACGCGGTGACGCCGCCTGTTCAACCTTAACGATTATTCATTCTTGCATCGTTTTCCGCGGCCGCTCTCTTGTGCATTAATGACGCAATGACCGGCCGCCTTTGCGCGCAATGGGCCCGGCACACCGATAGAAGCGTGAGAGGGCCGGCGCCGTCGCTCTGCAGTCACCAGGGATTTATGCTCAAACCCATGAAATGCCCCAATCGCGCCAACCTGGCGCCCCCTTGGCCGGCAATCGTGAAGCCGGGGAAGAAGGTGCTTCGGCATCTCCCGGCTTCCGGGTGGGTGCCGCGTGTAACCTGCGCTACAGTCGGCGCGGGCGTCGTGCGGTAGGCGAAGGCGGGCGCGGAGGCTGAGACACATGGGCTTCGATATCAAGGCGGCGGTGGACGGGATCGTCGCGGTCGTAAGCCAATACTATCCCTTTCTCCTTGCCGGCTTGGTTCTGCTGCTGCTGTTCGGCAGCAACCGAATCCGGCACGGCATCGAGAAGGCACTGACGGACAACTGGCAGCTGACGTTGCTGGCGTCTACGGGCATCGCGCTCTCGCTCGCCTCCGCCTATACGACGTTCGACGGGTTGCGCAATTTCACCAGCGCGCCCCTGCTGTCGGTCTTCATCTCCTTCGGCATCCAGGGCGTGATGCTGATCGTCGCGTGGCTCATCGGCGAGAGCTTCGCCGTGGGCATGAACCAGCGCACTGCAGAGGGCCGTCGCCTGCGCCTCGTCGATGCCAGTGTGGGCATGGTGCTGGGCATAGCGCTGGTCGGGGTCGTCTTCTACTGGGTGCTGCACCGGTACGACGCGGTGAGCCTCACCAATAGGGGCCTCAAGGCGGACATGGTCCGGTTCGCCGACGTGACCGTCTACTTCGTGCTCGCGCTGGTGGTCTTCGCCATGCTGGCCTTCGGCTTCCGCCGCGGCGGCGACCTCTCCACGCCCTACGTGCAGAGTGTGCGCCTGATCGTCAAGAATGCGGTGCTGTGGGTGATGTTCCTGGCCTCCATGTCGGCCTCGGTGTTCTTCTCCTTCGACTCGCACTTCAACGCCATCTTCCCGGTCGACGCCCGCAAGCGCGCCGCCGAGATCCGCACCACCAACCAGATCGGCGGCGTGGTGGCCGACATCGGCGCGCTGACGCAGAAGCGCCAGATCGAGGAGGCCGACCGGCTGTTCGACACGGAAGGCTGGAAGGCCTACGACCGGCAGCTCTCGAGCCTGGCCCAGGCCGCGCAGGGCGCTCAGGGCGAGATCGAGAAATACTACGTGCAGCAGATGGAGGAGCGCCGGCGCGGCATCGCCCAGCAACAGGAGCGCATCGCCACGGCGCAGAGCGGGCAGGCGGGCCTTGCCATCAAGAAAACGTCGCTGGTGGAGGAGCTGTCGCGCCTGAAGGCCGACCGGCCGGGCCTGGCGGCCGAGTACGGCCAGCACAAGTCCGAGCTCGACGCCAAGGCCAAGGAGATCGACGCCAAGCGGGTCGAGGGCATGGCCGAGGATCGCGGCGTTGAAGGCACGCTCAAGGTCGGCAAGGGCCCCGTCTATCGCCAGCGCATGGCCGAGCTGGCCACCCTGCAGGACCAGTACAAGATCATGCAGGAGCGCGCCAAGGACGCGCAGAAGCGGCTGGTGACGGTGGAGACCCGGATCGCCCAGATCGAGCGTGAACTCTCCACCATTGACGGCGACCTCGCCAAGTACAAGGGCGAGGCCGAGACCGCCGAGCAGCGCATCAAGGCGGCGCAGGCGGCCAACGGCGAGGAGGAAGGCACCAAGCTCGACCCTGCCCGCGTGCTGCCGGCCTTCGAGCGCGCGCGCGCTGCCTTCCGCCAGCAGCCCGATACGGAGCGGCTGGGCGCCCTGCAGCAGCAGTGCGCGAACCTCCTCAACGCCATGGCCAGCACCCAGGCGACGAAGGAGAAGGTGCGGGCCATCGACTGCGACCCCAAGCAGGCCGCCGAGGCCGCGGCCCGCGTGTTCGCGCTCAACGCCGGGCTCGCCGCATTCCAGTCCAACTGCGCCGGCGGCGACAAGCTGGCGCGGCTCACCACCACCGACTCGCTCCTGGGCTTCGGCCGCAAGTGCCTGCAGGATTCGGGGCTCATCAGCGCCGACTCGGCCGATGTCGGTGCCAGGCTCTCGGCGATCGACATGAATCGCGACGACAAGGCCCATCGCTTCGTCGTCACCTGGAACGCCTTCCTCGACGGCAACCGGCTCGCCTATCTCTCGCTGGTGCTGGCCATCGGCGTCGACGCCCTGGTGTTCATGTCCGGCCTGTTCGGCGCGCAGGCGCTGCGCTCGCCGCTGTCGGACGTGCCGAGCCCGAAGGCGAGGAGCGCGCACCAGCTCGAAGCGATCATCGAGGCGGCGCTGCTGCCGGACACCTTCAAGAACGCGCGGCTGGCGCTGCGCGCCATGCATCCGCGCCAGCCGGTCGACGGCTTCACCAACGAGGTGAGGCTCGACGAGCTCGATCCGGAGAGCGCCTTCCAGGTGAAGGACGTGCTCAACGCCGGCGCGACCATCGGCGCCGTGCGCGAGAGCGCGGCGCCCGGCCACTACCTCGTCCGCTCGGAGCTGCACACGTTCCTGTCGGAGGTGATCAAGCGCGAGCTCAAGCGCAAGCCCGAGGAGACCGAGCGCGGCCTCGATCTCGACAGGCTCGAGAAGCGAATCCGCGAGGCGCTGATGCCCGACGTGCTGGAGACGTCGAGCGCGGTGCTGCAGCATCTGCACCCCATCGACGAGGCGCACGGCTTCACTTCGGAGATCTTCCTCGACGAGGTCGACCCGCAGCACCTGCGCCCGGTGCGCAACCTGCTGACCGCCGGCTCCGGCCTGCGGGTGGTGCAGCGGGTCAAGGCCGACCCGCGCCACTACTTCCTGCACGCCGACCTCTACACGACGCTGGCGCGGATCAGGGCTCGCGAGCTGGCGATCGGGGCGCGCGTGCGCCTTCCGATCGAGGGCGGCCGCCTGCAGCAGGCCGCCATCGCCGACGCCCGCGCCGAGCGCCTGCTCCTCAACGGCAGCGCGGCCCCGGCTGCGCCTGCGGCGGGCGATGACGACCTGCGGGCCTACTTCGAGGAGCAACTGATGCAGGCGCTGGGCCTCACGACCGGCGCGCTGCGCAAGGTCGTGGACCCGGCGATCGCCAGCCAGGCGGTGGGCGCCGCCTCCGCGCTCAGGCAGCGCGCCGGCGCGCACTACGGGCTCAAGGAGCAATTGAAGCTGGTCGAGAGCGAGAACGGCCGGTTGCTGGAGGAGCGGCAGAGCGAACTGGAGGCCCAGTACGCGCACGATGCGCGCGCCCTCGACATCCTGCGCGAGACCGCCGTGGAGATCGGCAAGCTGCTGCCAGCCCTGATCCTGCTGCCCGAGGGCGGCCTGTTCGATCGGCTGGTGAGCGCGCTCGAGGAGGCGCAGTCCGACGGCCGGCTGAGCGGCGATGAGGACATCCTGCTCAAGCGCCTGCGCAGGCTCAAGAACGACTTCGACACGATGGACTGGAACGACCAGGGCGCCTGGGGCCGCGTGCACCGCCAGATCGAGCATCTCAACGAGATCGGCTCACAGCCGGCGGCCCTGGCCGGCGACGGCGCGGGCCCCACCAAGCACTGACAGGCCCCCCCCCGGAGCTTCACAACAAGAGACCCGCGCCAGGCTGAGGCCCGGCGCGGGTTTTGCTTTTTCAGGGCGGGCCGGGGATTCCCGCCGCCACGTCATGCCCGCCAAGCGAAGCGCAGAGCGGGCATCCAACCACAAGCGCCACGTCGAATCTGGGGGTGGATTCCCGCTGACGCGCTATCGCGCTCGCGGGAATGACGCCACGTCGAATCTGGGGGTGGATTCCCGCTGACGCGCTATCGCGCTCGCGGGAATGACGATGTACCGGGCTCTACTCCTTGAAGGGCACAACCTTGCTCGTCTGGCGGCCGAGGCCCTCGATCTCGAGCGTCATCACGTCGCCGGGGACGAGCCACTTGGGCGGCTTCATGCCGAGCGCCACGCCGGGCGGCGTCCCCGTCGTCACCACGTCGCCGGCCTCCAGCACCATGAACTGGGAGATGTAGTGCAGGAGGTGCTGGATGCCGAAGATCATCGTCTTGGTGTTGCCCGTCTGCCGGCGCTCGCCGTTCACGTCGAGCGACATGGCCAGGTTCTGCACGTCCTTGATCTCGTCGCGCGTGACCAGCCAGGGCCCCAGGGGGCCGAACGTCTCCGCGCACTTGCCCTTCATCCACTGGCCGCCGCGCTCGGCCTGGAAGACGCGCTCGGAGATGTCGTTGCAGACGCAGTAGCCGGCGATATGCGACAGCGCGTTCCGCTCCTCCACGTAGCGGGCGCGCGTGCCGATGACGAAGGCGATCTCGATCTCGTAGTCGAGCTTGGTCGATCCCTTCGGCACCATCACGCTGTCGGTCGGGCCGACGATGCAGTTCGGCAGCTTGTTGAAGAGGATCGGCTCCTTGGGGATGGCGGCGCCCGTCTCCTTGGCGTGGTCGACATAATTGAGACCTACGGCGATGAAATTGCGCACGCCGGCGACAGGGGCCCCGAGGCGGACTCCCTGCGGCGCCACGGGCAGCGACTTGGGATCGATGGCGCGCAGCTTGTCGAGGCTCGCCGGCGCGAGCGTCTCGCCGGTGATGTCCTTGACGTGCGCCGAGAGGTCGCGAACGGCACCTTGCGCGTCGATGAGACCCGGCTTCTCCGCGCCGGGCGCGCCAAAGCGAACAAGTTTCATTGGGGCTTCCCTCCTTCACGTGGGCGCCTCGCCGTGCGCCGGCGCTAGGCGTGGCTATCCGGTCGCCTCAGGGGCTCGGCGAGTCAAGAGGCGCGAGCGCTCGGCGGCATCGGAGCGGCGCGAGGGCATCTGCCAAAATGGCACGGACATCAGTCTACAAAGCTGGGGATAAGTCCAATAGATGGGTGGATTGATGCAGTGCAAACAGGAGCTTGCTGCTGCAAGCTTGCACGTCGCCGCAGTCGGGCGCCGTATCCTAGAAGAAGAGAACCATCACGTAGATGCCCGCGCCGATAATGGGTGCGACGGCGCAAGCCAACGCCATGATAACAAAGGACTTATCGATCACCACACGACCCCGCAACCACGCCACTCTGGCCTCGACCGCCGGCCTTTCCCCCTGTCCGGCAACCCGACACGGACTGATCCCTCTTCAGCCGTGTCATGAAAGCATAACGTGAAACCCTCCGAATTGCACGCAATTTTGCATGCGTTCTTAATGTGCAACTCCTATTTTGTAGGGTTTGAGGCTGGCCGGCAGCACACAGATGCAGCGATCGGCGCCGCCGGTCCACCCTCGAGGCAGACCCTTTCCCAAGTCAGCGGGCCATCGGCGAGCCGGCTTCAGCCGAAGAGCCGCAGCTGCTTTTCGTCCTGTCCCTTGGTCTCGCGCGCGAGCTGCTCGATGCGGTCGAACGGCACCTGCTCGGCGCTGATGAGGGAGCGCTGCGCACGCATGGGTCTCACCAGTCCCTCCTGCACGAGGTGGAACTCGCCGACCGTCTGACCCGGCAGGACGACGGCCGGATCGAGGCCGGACTCGCTCTGGAAGGCGGCCTTGAGCTTGCGCAGCGCCGTGTCCTCGCGCACGCGGCCGATGAACCATGACGTGATCTGGTCGCGCGACTTGTAGTCGAGGTCGCCCGGCGACTGCGTCGCCAGCATGATGCCGAGGCCCGCCGAGCGCGCCCGCTTGAGCAGGCTCTGCAGGGGCTCCGCCGTGGCCGGCTTGGAGTTGGCGGGAATATAGAGATCGGCCTCGTCGAACATGACGACCGCCTGCAGCTCGTCGTTGGGATTACGCTGGCAGAAGCGCAGCGCCTCCGAGAGGAACTGGGAGACCCAGAACAGGATGTTCTCGTTGTCGCCGAGGAAGCCGGTGTAGATGATGGAAAGCCGCGTGCGCCCGTCGCGCCGGCCGTAGCGGCCGCTGCCGAGCAGCGCCTCCATGCGCAGCGGCTCGCCGCCCGCCTCGAACAGCGCCGAGTTGCGGTGCCTGAGGCTGTCGAGCTGGGCCACCAGATCGCGGCGGATGCGACCGGAAGGGTCCATGCGCTGCGTGAGCTCGGTGAGCTCGGGATCCTCCTCCTCGAGCAGATTGATGAGGTCGGCGAGCGTCACCTCCTTGCTGAACCGGCCGCCCAGGATGCGCAGCGCCACCGACAGGGTGCCCGACTGCTTCTGGTGGGTGGCCGAGTTCTTGAGGTGCAGCATGTCGCCCAGCGCCGCCGCCGAGAGGTTGGCGAGCAGCTGCTGCTCCTGCTCCGGCAGCTCGTTGATGCCGTTCGGCAGCAGCGTGATCGAGATCGGCCGGCCGGAGGCGCGCCCCGGCGTATAGACCGCGACGTCGATGGAATCGGCGAGCTTCTCGCGCTCGCCGCGCCGCTCGCTGAACTCGCCCTCCAGCGCGCGCCACACGTCGGGGTTGGCATAGGAGCACAGGTCGCCCTTGCGGTCGATCAGGACGGCCGGCGTGCCCTTGAGCAGCAGCTGCTCGATGATGCACAGCGCCAGCGTGGTCTTGCCGGAGCCCGACCCGCCGAGCACGGCGGTGTGGCGCTTCAGGACATCCTTGTTGAGCGTGATGCTCTTGGCCGAGCGCAAGGCCCTGCCCGCCAGGATGCTGCCGGCGACCTCGCCGGCCTCGTCGAGCAGGACGGCGAGCGGCAGCTCCTGCTCCTCCGCGGCCGGCTCGGGGGCCTCCCGGGCAGGGGCCGCGGCAAGGACCGGCGCCGCGGCCGGCGAGGGCTGCGGGGCGAGCAGGTCGAGACGCAGCATCTGCACGACCGCCGGCGTGCCCGAGAGCAGCCTCGCACCCTGGAACCAGTCGGCGAAGCCGGGGTCGTTGCGGTGCTGGGCGTGGAACTCACGCACCATCATCATGCGCTCCCAGTCGCTGATGGGCACCAGCAGGGAGCGCCCGCCGCTCTCGCGGAACTTGCGAAAGGCCTGCGCGGTCTGGTTCTTCTTGTTGGGCGGGAAATCGCTCGCGCGCAGCATGAAGCAGTTCTTGCCCATCATGGCGGGCAGCAGCCGGTCGATCTGGCGCTTGAAGCCGCCGCCCTGGGTCGGGCGGTTGCACAGGAAGATGCGCGCCTCGGCCGAGAAGCCGCGCTCGTGGCGCACGGTGAGGTCGACGGCGGGGAGATCCTCGGAGATCTCGAGCCGCTTGACCGAAAGATCGATGGCGCGGCCCCACTCCTCCCGCGCCAGCGCGAGCGCGGCGGTCAGCACGTCGAGCAGGCTCTGGTCGTCGGTGGGAATCTCGGCCTCCGACTGCGCCGTGAAGCGCTCCCAATGCTCGCGGAAATCGATCGCCGGCCCCTCGGCCTCCTCCGCCGGGGCCACGCCGAAGCCAAGTGCAGCGGCAATCGTCGAGATGAAGCCGCCCGACTTCTCGGGCGGGGCCGACGGCTGGCTGCCGCCGCCCTCCTGCTCGCGCACGCGCGCCTGGGCAAGCTCCAGGATGCGCCGCGTGGAGAGGCCGGTGAACTCCTCGAAGAACTCAGGCCCGAAGCCCAGGTTCGGATCGGGCGTGCCGGCGCCGCCGTCCTGCGCCAGCCGCTTGGCGATGATGAGGCGCGCCTCCTCGGCCGTGCGCGTCTCGATCAGCGGCACCGGGCCCGCCTTCTCGAGCCGGTCGATGTAGGACTGTGCCAGCACCTCGCGCACCTTGCCGTAGAAGTCACCGAGGCAGGAGACGAGCACGATCGAGGACGGCACGCGGTTGGCGATCTGGATCAGGTCGCGTGCCGCCTTCTGGAAACGCTCCTGGTAGTCGTCGAAGAAGCGCAGGTCCTCGACCTGGTCGATGCAGAACACGAGCGCGGAGCGGTCGATGATCCACATCAGCCGCCCCAGCGACTCGATGAGCTCGAAGGCGCGGCCCTCGCCCGTGTTGGGGTCGAGCGCGGCCACGGCCTCCGCCGACAGGTCGGTCAGCTGGCGGCCGTAGAGATACTGGCGCACGCGCTGGTCGATGCGCGGGTCGGAGCGCTGCAGGTAGAGCAGCGCGCGCACGATGTTGATGTCGAGGCCCTGCTGGGCGAGCTTGGGCGCGGCCACGATCTCGTCGGCGAGACCGAGCACCATCTTGGCCAGCTGCGCATCGTTGAGCTTGGCCTCGCGCAGCTTCTCCAGCGCCCCCGGGTCGAGCACGGCCTTGTCCTCGACAAGGTGGTTGGTGAGACGGGCAAGCCCGCTCTCGCCGCCGTTGTCGGGGTCGTATGGCTTCTCCAGCGAGCTGACGAGACGGCGCAGGTAGTAGTCGGCATAGTTGGCCACGTCGGGCGTCATCTGCGCATAGCCGAAATAGGCCTTGCCGGCGCGATGAGCGGAGGTGCGCAGCGCGCGTATCAGGTGCGTCTTGCCGGCGCCGGACTGGCCGTGGAACAGCAGGATGCGCGCCTGCGCTGCCGAGGCATGCCCGCCCGTGACGGCCTCGAGCAGCTCGGCGAACTTGCGGCGGGCTGCGGCATGGATCGCCTCCACGTCGACGGGGTCGGCACGCCAGAGGTCGTCCTCCCACGTGATGGAGTGCTCGAAGGCCGCGGACAAGCGGTCGACCTGCGGCGCAATGTTGGCCTCGAATCGCATGAAACCTCGACTTGACCTGGTGCCTCGTCGCCCGCCTCAGCCGTCGACGCGGATGAAGTGGAACACGGCGTTCCTGTAGACGACGGCAGACTCCTGCAGATCCTTGATGCTGTTGTTGTCCTTCAGATCGGCATTGGCGAGCGCCAGCGAGCCGGCGCGATGCGCCTCGGCGAGCATGCACTTGAACTCGATTTCGGAGAGGCCCCACTGCGGGCGCGCTTCGCGCATGAGATGCCATACATGGCTGATGTAGGCCTTGCGGTTGCCGGGCCATCCCTGGGCACGGCTGGCGGCGTGCCGGCGCACCTCCTGGGCGAAGCCGGCGAGGTCGGGACGCGCGGGAGCGGGCGCGGCGGGCTGCGGGGGCGGCGTCTCGACGAGCCGCGGGCGGGCCGAGGCCGGCTTGGGGGATGGGCGCTGCCGCGCCGGCGGCTCCCGGTCGCGCTCCTCCAGATAGCGGCGCAGAAGCGCCAGGCGCAGCGCCGGGGCGTCAGCGTGCGCGGCGCCGGCGTGCTCGGCCGCCAGCGCGGCGATGAGGCGCGCGTCGGTGCCGAAATCGCGCGGCTTCCGGCTGAGCTGACCGGCGAGCAGGCGGCCGGCCTTGGCGGACAGCCCGAGCTTGCCGGCGAGCCCCGCCTTGAGCTGGTTGCCGAAGGCTCGCTCCAGCGCCACCGCGGCCAGCGCCGTGCGCAGGCGCGAGGGCGTCGCCACGCCCTTGATCCTGAGCCCGAAGGCGCGCTGCACGATCGCTGCGCGCAATCCGTCGGGGGTGGCGAGCGCGCCGAGGCGCTTGGCCGGCTCGCGCTCGAGCCCGAGCGCCTTGGCGATGAGGCGCACGTCGTGCACGTGCTCCCACGAGCGCGGCAGGTCGCCCTTGAGGCCGAGAAAGATCGCCGCGCGGGCGAGCCCGGCCGCGGTGGCGCGTGAACCGCCGCCTGCGGCCGCCTCGATCAAGCCTGCGTCGGCCAGCGCCGCAACTTCGCTCTCGAGGAGCGCGCGCAATGGTGCGGGGCCGAGCCGGTGCACCGTGAGGGGACCCAGGTCGGCCGCGAGCCGGGCGGCGCCGAGCCCCTTCTCGGCGCTGGCGATGCGCACGAGGATGACGGCACGCAGACGATCAGCGTCGAGCGCACCTGACGCGGGCGGCTTCTCGAGAACGGCGGACTTCATGGGCTCTGCGGCCTCCACCCGGTAAGGGATGAGCGCCGTGCGCCGCAGGCGCACGACGGGCGATGTCGCAGCGACCGCCGGACGCGCGAATCACCGGAGGCTTCCCGGCCATCTTGGATAACTCGAGCCGTGACGCCAAGCACTTACCGAGCCCGTGGGCCTTGGGCCGGGTTGCATGCGCCTCGTCGAGCCTCACGCGTTGTAGCGGCCGGCCCGCCGGCGCCCCGGGCGCCCCCACGCCGCGCAAAGCCCCAGGTTCGGCCAAACTCGCGTCTCAATTGCATTGTCGGATCGGGGGCAGGAATAGGGCACTCCGATCGGCAAGCCGATCCTCCATTCGTCTTCCTCTGCACCGGCTCGCGGCGCAGAGCGCACAGTGTTAACGGCGCCTTGCCGGGCGCGGAGCAGCCCTGGCCGTTGGCGGAGTTCGCAGGTCCCCGCGGAGCGTTAACGGGGGGTTAACGGGTTAACGCCATTCTTGGGCCAACCCGTGGCTCGGGAGAGTAGTCATGTATCGCGTACTGGTGCCCGCGCTGGTCGGCCTGCTGCTCGGCGGATGCAGCATGGCGAGTTCCTCCTCGCTTTCGGCGGGCTTTGCGGGCTCGGACCAGCCGACGAGCGCACTGCCCGCAAGCCGCAGCCTGCGCAGCGAGTCCGACAGCGGCCCGAGCGCGGTCGCCGACGGCGCGCCCAGGCGCGTGGCCAGCACCGACGACCATATCCCCAGAGGCACCTACGAGAAAGCGCCGGCGGGCGCGCTCGCCGACCGCAACTACAGCGCCACGCAGCTCGATCCGGAGAAGGCGCGCGAGCTCATCAACGCCTATCGCAAGGAGAAGGGGCTGAAGCCGCTCAAGCTCAACGCGGCCCTGACGGAGGCAGCCAAGGCGCACTCCAAGGACCTCGCCAAGTGGGACCGCATCTCGCACTACGGGTCGGACGGCTCCAACCCCTGGGACCGCGTGAAGCGCGCCGGCTACAACGCCAAGGTGGCCGCCGAGAACGTCGGCACCGGGCAGGCCAGCCTCGACGAGGTCATCAAGGGCTGGCAGGCGAGCCCCGGGCACAACAAGAACCTGCTGCTCCCGGACATCGAGCACATGGGGATAGCCCTGGTGCAGGACCCGCGCACCGAGTTCAAGACGTTCTGGACGCTGGTGGTGGGCGCGTCGCTCTGAGGGAAGCCGAGCGCCGGCATCCACGCCCGCTGCCGATCGGCAACGGACCTGCGCTCACGACGTAGACGCCAGCCGAGATCGCAGCGATCGCGACCCAGTCGGTCGCCGATGGCCATTCGCCGAGGACGGGAACGCCCATGAGGGCCGTCATGGCGGGGGTCAGGGCGACGAACGCCGCGCCTCCAGTGGCACCGAGAAGGCTGACCATGCGCCCGTAGAGCAACAAGGCGACGACGGCGGTGAGGACACCCTGCACGATCGCTTGAAGCGCAACATCGAGCGGCGGAGCCCTGAAAACGCTGGTGCCGGCAACGAACGCATAAGCGGGCAGATAAAGTACGAGAGAGCCGACAGCCGCAATGGCAGCGGCGTGGAGGCCGTCGAGCCGGGCGCGGCGCATCGCGACGGTATAGCAGGCCCAGACGAATCCGGCGCCGAGGAAGAGCGCGTGTCCGATGTTCTGCCTCGTGCCAACGCCGCCACCCGTGATCCAGACGACTCCGATGGCCCCGATCACGATCAGCGCCAGGCCGAACGTCTTGGGCGGCGTGAAGGGCTCGTTCAGGAATGCCGCGGCGAGGATCGCAACCATCAACGGCATGACGCCCGGAAACAGAGCACCTCCGTGCGCGGCCGGCGCGAAGAGCAGGCCGACATTGACCAGAAGCACCATCGGCGCGCCGCAACCCGCGATGATGGCCGCGACCCCGGTCCAGCCGAGGCGGTCGAGGGCGAGGCCCTTGCTCCACAGATGGGGCAAGAGAAGCAAGCCGGCGACGCCGAACCTCAGGGCGGCGACATCCCAAGGTGTCAGGCTCGTTCGCACGCCCAGGCGCGAGACCACGATGAAGCCGGCCCAGATGCATACCGCGGCAAGGCCATAGAAGGCCCCCTGTGCATAGTGAGAGCTCGCCGAGCGCTGCATGAGCGTTCCAGTTCGAGAGCGACGTTGCGCAAGACTGTCGCCGCCGCACACCGGCGTGGCGACCCGTTTCTTGCGCCAGGGTCCCGGGGAGAACGTCTGCAGCGTCTTGCGGCGGTCACCGACTAGAAGATGGCGCTCTCTCGGCAAGCAGCTCGCCGGTGGTCGCAACGCGAACGGAACGGTTGGTGATGAGCCCGCTCCACAGCCAGTTGTGATGCGCGATGACTGCAGCTGCCGAGAGATGCGGTCGATCGTTCAGCGTGTGCCCATCGCTCACGGCAACGACAGGGTGGTCGTGGGACACGGTCGATCGCACGGTCGCGTCGACGCAAAAGTCCGTCGCCCAGCCTGTCACGAGCACGCGGCGCGGCTGCATCAGCGCCAACGTTTCCCCGAGCCTGGTCCCGACATAGGGATCGTTCAACGTCTTCTCGACCACGAGGTCGTCCTCGCGGCGCATCAGGTCGGGGAGAAACTCCCACCCGGCCGTATGCCGCTCGAACCCGTCGCCGGCCTTGCCGCAGTGCCTGATCCAGATGACCTTGCCGCCTTTGCGCCGCACCTTCTCTGCCAGCGCGTTGATCCGATCGACGACGCCCTGCAGATCGTGCTTGGGCGCGCCATCGAGCAGTCCAACCTGCATGTCGACGACGATGAGTGCGTCCACCGGCCGGCTCCGTGCGATCCCCTGGAAGGCCGTTGTAGCAGGGACCGGGCTGCCTTGTACTGCAACGCGACATCCAGCGATGCCTGGCCGCGGGAAGATGGCTGAGCGTTGGCGGGGGCGCGAAACTCTGCTTAGGTCGACATGAGAGAAGCTGGGAGAACTCACCATGGCTAGCGAGCGGCTCACCCCGGGCCTGACGGCGGAAATCGAGACGGTGGTCGACGAGAAGCTGGTGGTCACGCACATGGGCGGCGAAGGCGTGCTGTCGACGCCGTCGATGATCGCGCTGATGGAACGCGCGGCGATCCAGGCCGTGCAGCCCCATCTCCCCGATGGGCACACGACGGTGGGCTTCGAGGTCAACGTCAAGCACTTCGGCGCCACGCCCAAGGGTCAGAAAGTCAAGGTCAGAGCCGAGCTGCTGGAGGTCGACGGCCGCAAGCTTCGCTTCAAGGTCGAGGCGCACGATGCGGACAAGAAGGTCGGCGAGGGCACGCATCGCAGGGCGATCATTCAGGTGCAGAAGGCGAGCTGAGCGCGCGAGGCGGCAGAGGTAGCGGCTCCGAAGCATCGCATCGCGTCGCGCGTCTGCTTCCTGTGCCGCGGCTGAGCCCGCGGCCGCCTCAGGATCGCCGGCCGCGTCGCGCTCAACAACGAGGGCGTGACGAGTTTCCCCAAGTCCGACAGCGGTATCGACGCGATCCTTCTGATCCGGACGGCCCTCGTAGTGATCGCGGATCGCGCGGTACGCCCTGCAATGCGAGACCTCGGATGGTCCGCTATCGGGAACGGATGGACCTTACTCCGCGAGCGCCCGCAGCGCCTTTTTCAACCTGGGCTTGGCATAGTCGAGAAACGTTCGCGTCTTTGACGGCAAATGCCTGCCTCCGTCGTAGATCAAATGCACCGGCTTTGCGGGCGACCTGAAGTCCTCCAGGACGAGGCAGAGCGCGCCCGCCCTCCGTTCGCTGTCGATCTGGTAGTCGAGAGCACGCGTCAATCCCAGGCCCGCCACGGCAGCATCGATCGCAGCCTCTGCCGTGCTCACGATCAACCGCGAATGAACTGGGAATGCTCTCTGGGTCCTGCCCAGGTCGAAGATCCATTCGTGAGACGAGATCGTATTCTCGAATGTGATGCAGTCGTGATCCTTCAGATCGACGGGATGCTTCGGCGCCCCGCGACGCTCGAGGTACGACGGGCTGGCGCACACCACCCGTCGCACGGTGCCGACCTTCTTTGCGACCAGGCTGCTGTCGAGCAGCGTGCCGACCCTGAGCGCAACATCAATCCGGTCCTCGACGAGGTTCAGCCTGCGATCAACGAGCTCCATGCGGACATCTATGCTCGGGTGATCGCTCAGAAAGTCCGTGACGATGGGAAGCAGATAGCGCCGCCCCAGGGCGATGGGCGCGGAAATCAGGAGTTCCCCCTTCGGCGTCGTGTATTCGCCCGACGCTTCACGCTCGGCTTCACCGAGATCTCGAACAATGCGTCGGCAGGCAACGACGAACGATCTTCCCGCGTCTGTCAGTGCAATCCGTCGGCTCGATCGCGCCAACAGGCGCGCCTTCAGGTGCGCCTCAAGCTCCGCGATCTTGCGACTGACGGTGGCCAAAGGCATGCGCAGCTTGCGCGACGCGGCTGAGAGGCTGCCGGCCTCGGCCACCGCAAGGAGAACCAACATCGATTCCAGCCGATCCATGCAGCGCCTTCCAGAAAGCGGAAACCGCGTTCTCATTCTGGCATCTATTGGGTTGTGATGAAACGAGACTAGCGTCGTCAAGCTCTGACAGCTCGAGAGGTGACGACATGCTTACCAGGCTGGCCGCGACTGCCGTCGCGATGACAATGATCTGTGGGTCCACCTGGGCGCAGGACGCAAACGCTCTGCAAGGAACGTGGAGGCTCGTGTCGTCCATCACGGAGCTAGGCGGCAAGGTGACCCATCAATTCGGCACAGGTGCCAACGGCATGATGATCCTGGATGCCAGGGGCCGCTTCATGCTCACCATCATTGGACAGGACCTGCCCAGGTTTGCCTCGAACAGCCGCGCGTCGGGGACACCCGAGGAAGCCAAGGCAGTCGTCGCCGGAAGCATCGCGATGTTCGGCACATACATCTACGACCCAGCAACGAGAACGATTACGCTGAAGACCGAGCTGGCCACGTTTCCCAATTGGAACGCCACGACGCAGGAACGGTCCGTGATCTCGGCCACCAGCGCGGAACTCAAGTATACGACCGCACAAGCCTCAGGCGGCGGCACGGCCACTGTCACGTGGCGGCGTGCCAAATAGCACGCTCCCCTTGCGAGAGAACGTGCGCGCCCGCCGCCCCGCATGCTAATGTTTCCGGGGCTGGATATTCCGACCACGGGGAGTGCGTTCATGCGTTACGCAGGCAAGGCGGCACTGGCATTCGGCATCGGGCTCATCGGTGCGGTGGGCGCGGCTCAGGCGCAATCGAAGACGCTCGACACCGTCAAGCAGCGGGGCATGCTGAGCTGTGGCGTGCATATCGGGCTCGCCGGCTTCGGCCAGCCCGACGACAAGGGCAACTGGAGCGGGCTCGACGTCGAATACTGCCGGGCGATCGCGGTGGCCGTGCTGGGCGATCCTACCAAGGTCAAGTTCGTGCCCACGACGTCCAAGGAGCGGTTCACGGCCCTACAGTCGGGCGAGATCGACGTGCTGGTGCGCTCCACCACGTGGACGAGCTCGCGCGACAGCTCGCTGGGCCTCGCCCTCACCGGCGTCAACTACTACGACGGCCAGGGCTTCATGGTGAAGAAGGCGCTCGGCGTGAAGTCGGCCAAGCAGCTCAACGGCGCCACGGTCTGCGTCGTCACCGGAACGACGACCGAGCTCAACCTCGCCGACTACTTCAAGTCCAACAACATGACGTACAAGCCCGTCGTGTTCGAGAAGCTCGACGAGGCGGTGCAGGCCTACCAGGCCGGCCGCTGCGATGTCTACACCACCGACCAGTCCGGCCTCTATTCCGTGCGCGTGCAGCAGACGAACCCCGACGACCACGTGGTGCTGCCGGAGGTGATCTCGAAGGAGCCCCTGGGCCCGTCCGTGCGCCAGGGCGACTTCCAGTGGTTCACGATCGTCAAGTGGGTGCACTTCGCGCTGCTCAACGCGGAGGAGCTGGGCATCACCCAGGCCAACGTCGAGCAGATGGCGGGCTCGACCAATCCCGACATCCGCCGGTTCGTGGGCAAGGACGGGGACTTCGGCAAGAGTCTGGGCCTCGACAACGACTTCGCCGTCAAGATCGTCAAGGCGCTGGGCAACTACGGCGAGATGTTTGAGCGCAATGCGGGCTCGGGCTCGCGGCTCAAGATCGACCGCGGCTTGAACAAGCTCTGGATCAACGGCGGCCTGCAGTACGCCCCGCCGGTGCGATAGCTCTCCGCCGGTCATGGCCGCGGCCGCGACATCGTCCCTGGCCCGCCGCCGGATCGGCGCGCTGGAAAGGCCGGGGTGCCGGCTGCACTACGAGGTGACCGGCGAGGGCCCGGGCATCGTCTTCGCGCACGGGCTCGGCGGCAACCAGCTGTCCTGGTGGCAGCAGGTCGCACACTTCGCGCCGGCCAATGCGTGCGTGACTTTCGCCCATCGCGGGTTCGCCCCTTCCGGCGCCCTGCCCGGCGGACCCGACCCCGCCGACTATGCGGATGATCTGGCCGCGCTGATCGAGCACTTGCGGCTCGACCACGTCCGCATCGTCGCCCAGTCCATGGGCGGCTGGACGGCGGTGGAGTACGCCTTGCGGCGCACGGGCAAGGTGAGGGCGCTCGTGCTTGCGGCAACGACGGGAACGATCGATCCTGAGCGCCTGCGCGAGCCGGAGCGGTCGCGGCTCGCCCAGTGGGCCCGCACCAGCGAGCAGGCGAGGGCGGACCTCGTGCGGCGCGGCATCCATGTGGCGGCGGGCGCGCGCATGGCGGCCGAGCAGCCGGCCTTGCACCTGCTCTACCGCCACATCGACGACATGAATGCCGGCCTCGACAAGGAGGCCATCCGCCGCCGCCTGTTCGCCGCGCGAACGCGCGCGCCCGAGGCGCTGGCGACGGCCGGCTGTCCGATCCTGCTGATCGCCGGCGATGAGGATGTCGTGATTCCGCCCTTCGCGGCAGACGCCATCGCCGCGGTGGTGCCGGATGCGCGCGCGGTCCACGTCGCCGATGCCGGCCACTCCGTCTATTTCGAGCGCGCCCCGGTCTTCAACCGCCTGGTGGCGGAGTTCCTCGACACGGTCGGCTGACGACCCTTGGGCCTCTTGCTATGCTGCGCGCCTCGACGCAGCCGGAGAGATGAAAGCCCATGCAAGACCTGAAAGGCCTGATCCGCACCATCCCGGACTATCCCAAGAAGGGCATCCTGTTCCGGGACGTCACGACCTTGATGGGCGATGCGCAGGGCTTCAAGGCGACGATCGCGCAGATGGCGGCGCCCTACGCGGGCGGGCGCGTCCAGGCAGTGGCCGGCATCGAGGCGCGCGGCTTCATCCTGGGAGGCGCGATTGCCGATCGGCTGGGCTGCGGCTTCGTGCCCCTGCGCAAGAAGGGCAAGCTGCCCTGGAAGACCATCGGCCAGGAGTACACGCTGGAATACGGCGTCGACATCATCGAGATGCACGAGGACGCCATCAAGCCGGGCGAGCGCATCCTCATCGTCGACGACCTGATCGCCACCGGCGGTACGGCCGAGGCGGCGGCCAAGCTCCTCAAGCGCTCCGGCGGCGAGATCGTAGGCGCCTCCTTCATCATCGACCTGCCGGACCTGGGCGGCATGAAGAAGCTGTCCGCGCTCGGCATCAAGGCGCACGTGCTGATGGCCTTCGAGGGGCATTAGCCGGCCATGGCGCTCGACGCTGACGAACTGCGCGAGGCCGGCCGCCGTGTCGCTGCCTGGCGGGTGGATCCCGGCGTGGCCGTTGCGTGTCCCGTCTGCAGCGCGCCGGGCCTGCAGATCATCGACCGCTCGGCGCGACCGCACGCGGAGTGGTATGCCCTGTCCTGCCGCTCTTGCGGATTGGACGAGACGCTGCACATCGCTCTGGGCTCGCCCGTGCACTCACTGGATCAGTAACGTGCGCAACGACGAAGAACTCCGTCCGACCGCCGATCCGATCCTGCGCGGATTGCCTCCCCCCGTGCGGGCCGTGCTCCCTCCCCCCTTGTGGGGGAGGGCAGGGGAGGGGGGGATGGCAGAACATTTCTTGTCGGGGCTCCCCCCACCCCTATCCCCTCCCCACAAGGGGGAGGGGAATCTCGGCGAGGGGACGGCACAACGTTTCTTGTCGGGGTTCCCCCCACCCCTATCCCCTCCCCGTCATGTCGAAGACATGCCTCCGGCATGGGGGGAGGGGAATCCGGGCAGCGAGCGTGGTGCGGGGGCGCCATGAACATCGGCGGCAAGGCTTATCGCACGATCTGGCTCGGACCCGATGGGTGGTCGGTGGAGATCATCGACCAGACGCGGTTGCCGCATGCGCTCGTCATCGTCACGCTACGGACGACGGAGGACGCGGCCCGCGCCATCAAGACCATGCAGGTGCGGGGCGCGCCGCTGATCGGCGTCACCGCGGCTTACGGCGTGTGCCTCGCTCTGCGCGAGGATACCTCCGATGACGGCCTCGACCGGGCCATGGAGCATCTGGCCCGCCAGCGCCCCACCGCCGTCAACCTGCGCTGGGCGCTGGAGGAGATGCGCGCCGCCGTGCGCAACCTGCCACGCGAGCAGCGCCTCGCGGCTGCCTACGCGCGCGCCGCCGAGATGGCCGATGCCGACGTGGCGACCAACCGCGCCATCGGGGTGCACGGGGCCAAGCTGATCGAGGCGGTGGCCGCGCGCAAGCGGCCTGGCGAGCGGGTCAACGTTCTGACCCACTGCAACGCCGGCTGGCTCGCGTGCGTCGACCGCGGCACGGCGCTCTCGCCCATCTACGAGGCCCACGACCGCGGCACGGCCCTGCACGTGTGGGTCGACGAGACACGGCCGCGCAATCAGGGTGCGTCGCTGACCGCCTTCGAGCTCGGCGCCCACGGTGTGCCGCACACCATCGTCGTCGACAATGCCGGCGGCCACCTCATGCAGCAGGGCCTCGTCGATCTCGTCATCGTCGGCGCCGACCGCGTCACCGCCAACGGCGACGCCGCCAACAAGATCGGCACCTACCTCAAGGCGCTCGCCGCCAAGGACAACGGCGTGCCATTCTACGTGGCGCTGCCGCACTCCACCATCGACTGGACGCTGGCCTCGGGCACGGACATCCCGATCGAGGAGCGCGGCGCCGACGAGGTGCTCACGATGAGCGGCCGCACCAGGGGCGGGGAGGTGGTCGAGGTCGAGATCGCCGCCCCCGGCAGTCCCGCCCGCAACGACGCCTTCGACGTGACGCCGGCCCGCCTCGTCACCGGCCTCATCACCGAGCGCGGCGTCTGTTCGGCTTCCAGCGAAGGCCTGCGCGCTCTCTATCCCGACCCGCCGGGGTGGCGTTGACGTTGCGGCTCTTTTCACTCCGTACCGGTTGTCATGGTCGGGCTTGTCCCGACCATCCATTTAACCGCTTGCCCGGCGCTCGTTGATGGCTGGATCCTCGGGCCAAAGCCCGAGGATGACCGCGGGAACCATCTGTTGGAAGCAGAGCACTGGATCCAGCGGCACCGACACCGAGCCACCTCGCGGCCCCGAGCCTGCCGCTGCTCGATTCGATTTGCATCACGCTCCCCGATGCTGCTCTATTCCCGATAGCGGCGATTGCTGCCATCCGCCCCGTGCGCAGCGGCGCGGGCTCAAGATCACAGGGAGAGAGACATGAGGCTCGGGATCTTGCTCCGCTATGCGGGACTGGCCGGCGGCCCGCCGATGGACCAGGTGCTGGAGGCCGAGCGGCTCGGCTACCACTCGGTGTGGTGCGGCGAGGCCTACGGCAACGACGCGGTGAGCCCGATCGCCTGGGTGCTGGCCCGCACCACCCGCATCAACGCCGGCACCGGCATCATGCAGATGTCGGCGCGCACGCCGGCCTGCGCCGCTGCCACCGCCGCAACCCTGCAGGCGATGTCGGGCAACCGCTTCCTGATGGGCATCGGCCCGTCGGGGCCGCAGGTCATCGAGGGCTGGCACGGCCAGGCCTACGGCAAGCCGCTGGTGCGCACGCGCGAGTACATCGAGATCGTGCGCAAGATCTTCGCGCGCGAGGCGCCGCTGACGCACAAGGGCGAGCACTATCAGATCCCCTACGCCGGCCCCGACGCCACCGGGCTGGGCAAGCCGCTCAGGAGCACGATGCACCCCGACCCCAGCCTCAAGATCTACACGGCGGCGTTCTCGCCCGCCGGCCTGCGCATCGCCGGCGAGCTCGCCGACGGCGTCCAGCCGATCTACATGAGCCCGGAGCGCACGGGCCTCGTCACCGAGCACGTGCTCGCCGGCATGGCCGCCGCCGGCAAGGGAAAGACACTCGCTCAGTTCGACATCGCGCCCTTCGTGCGCGTCGCCATGGGCAAGGACCTGCAGGCCTGCCGCAACGCGCTGAAGCCCGAGATGGCCCTCTACATCGGCGGCATGGGGGCGCGCACCAAGAACTTCTACAACGACTACGTCAAGCGCCTGGGCTACGAGGAGGCCGCGGTGAAGATCCAGGACGCCTTCCTGGCCGGCCGCCGCGAGGAGGCAGCCGCCGCCGTGCCCGATGCCCTCGTCGACGAGACGGCGCTGGTGGGCCCGCCCGAGCGCATCAAGGACCGGCTGCAGGCCTGGAAGGCGGCTGCCAAGGACAACAGCATCGGCACCATGCTGCTGGGCGGCGCCAGCATCGAGGCTCTGCGCGTCTGCGCCGAGGCTGTGCTCTGAAGACCCCCGCCGCCGCACGCCATGCCGCGCTTCGACAGGCTCAGCACGGAGTAGAGCGCGTGGTGCCACTCACGATGGCCACGCCACCCTCGTCGAGCTCGTCGAAGGACGGCCACGAGCCCAAGCGCGCTTCGACAGGCTCAGCGCGGGGGCGGCAACCGTTGGCCGTGCACGGGACCCCGTCCTGAGCCTGTCGAAGGACGGGCCACAGCCTCCAAGCCGCGCTTCGACAGGCTCAGCACGGGGGCCTGTCTGCGGCACACGATGGGGACCGGCGTCCGCGCCATCGCCTTCCCGAGACCCCCAGGGCATGTTGCGGGGCGCTGGCGTGCGCGCTATCACAGCGCGGCTAAGCTACGAGGACGAACCGCCATGGCCAGCCCGGCGCCCCAGACGCTCTACGACAAGATCTTCGAGGACCACGTGGTCTCGCGGCAGCCCGATGGCACCTGCATCCTCTATATCGACCGCCACCTCGTGCACGAGGTGACGAGCCCGCAGGCGTTCGAGGGGTTGCGCATGGCCGGACGCAAGGTGCGCGCGCCGGCGAAGACGCTCGCCGTCGTCGACCACAACATCGCCACCACCGCCGACCGCAGCGAAGGCATCAAGGACGAGGAGAGCCGCATCCAGGTCGAGACCATGGCCCGGAACGCGAAGGACTTCGGCATCGAGTACTACGACGAGCGCGACGTGCGGCAGGGCATCGTGCATGTGATCGGCCCCGAGCAGGGCTTCACGCTGCCCGGCACCACCATCGTCTGCGGCGACAGCCACACCTCCACGCACGGCGCCTTCGGCGCGCTGGCGCACGGCATCGGCACGTCCGAGGTGGAGCACGTGCTCGCCACCCAGACGCTGACGCAGCGCAAGGCCCGGAACATGCGCGTCACCGTCGACGGCAAGTTGCCCGAAGGCGTGACCGCCAAGGACATCATCCTCTCCATCATCGGCGAGATCGGCACCGGCGGAGGCACCGGGCACGTCATCGAGTATGCGGGCGAGGCCATCCGCGCACTGTCGATGGAAGGCCGCATGACCGTGTGCAACATGTCGATCGAGGGCGGCGCGCGAGCCGGCATGGTGGCCCCCGACGCGAAGACCTTCGCCTATCTGAAGGGCCGGCCGAAGTCGCCCAAGGGCGCGGCCTGGGAGCAGGCCATGAAATACTGGGAGACGCTGGTCTCCGATGACGGCGCACACTTCGACAGCGAGATCAGGCTCGATGCGGCCAAGCTGCCGCCGACGGTGACGTGGGGCACGAGCCCGCAGGACGTGGCCTCCATCGAAGGCGCGGTACCGGACCCCGAGAAGGTCGCCGATGAGGGCAAGCGCGCCAAGATGGTGCGCGCGCTCGACTACATGGGCCTCACGCCGGGCACCCGCATCACCGACATCCCGCTCGACGTGGTGTTCATCGGCTCGTGCACCAACGGGCGCATCGAGGACCTGCGTAACGCCGCGGCCGTCGTCAAGGGCAAGAAGGTGTCGAGCCGGCTGGCCTACGCCATGATCGTGCCGGGCTCGGGGCTCGTGAAGGCCCAGGCCGAGGCCGAGGGCCTCGACAAGATCTTCCTCGATGCGGGCTTCGAGTGGCGCGAGGCCGGCTGCTCCATGTGCCTCGGCATGAACCCGGACCAGCTCAAGCCGGAGCAGCGCTGCGCCTCCACCTCCAACCGCAACTTCGAGGGCCGCCAGGGCTATCGCGGCCGCACCCACCTCGTCTCGCCGCAGATGGCGGCGGCGGCGGCGATCGCGGGGCACTTCGTGGATGTGCGGAAGTTCGGGTGAACTGCGTTGGGTCGACCCCGGCGAAGGCCGGGGGATGACCCAACACAAGGGTCAGCCACAACGGGGCGGCACAAGGCGGCGGAGCATAGGGCGCAATGGCCGTCAGGCCTATTGCGCCGATCTACCGCGCTTGGAGCCCATCAGCAAACCCAGGTCAGCCGGGCTCTCGAGCGCCCAGCTCCCCCTGTCCCGAGCAGACCCTCGAGCGGAGAGTCGCTGCGAGGCCAAAACGCCTGCAGCCGAGGCGGGCTGAGCATATTGCGTGCAGGATTCGAGGACCATTGCCCATATCGGGGGCAGTTCCGGCCCAGTGCTCCTATCGCGGGCAGGCTCATTTGCAGCTACATTGCGCCCGCGTGGTCTGTGCCCGCGCCAGCTGCGGGGAAGACCCGACAATGTCTCCAGCAAGCAGGGGGTCTTGGATGAGTAATCTCTGTTTCGCGTGGCGCCGCACAGCTGCCGGCGCGCTCGCGCTCGCCTTCGCGCTCGTACCCGCAGCCGCGCAGGAGCCGATCAAGATCGGCCAGGTGGCGGCGCTGTCGGGCGCCTCGGCCCAGTCCGGCGAGGCGATCGCGCGCGGGCTCACCATCGCCATCGACGAGATCAACGCCAAGGGCGGGCTGCTCGGCGGACGCAAGCTGCAGCTGGTCCAGCGCGACGACGAGTCGGCCCCGCCCAAGGGCATCGTCGCCGTGCGCGAGCTGATCGCCAAGGAGAAGGTGACGGCGCTGTTCGGCGGCATCGACTCGCCCGTGGCGCTCGCCTGCGTGCCCGTCGTCAACAAGGAGAAGGTGCCCTACTTCGCCGTCTGGGCGGCGGGCACCGGCATCACCCGCAACGGTGCCGACCCCAACTTCGCCTTCCGCGTGTCGGCGGTCGACGCGCTGGTCGACGTCAAGCTGCTCGACTACGCGGCCAAGAAATTCGCCGCCAAGAAGCCGGGCCTGATGCTGATCAACAACCCGTGGGGCGAGTCGAACGAGAAGGGACTCGTCGCCGCCGACAAGGACAACGCGGGCGTGGAGATCGCCGGCATCGAGAAGTTCGAGAACGCCGACGTCGACATGACGCCGCAGCTGTCGCGGCTCAAGGAGAAGGGTGCGGATTCCATCATCCTCGTCGTCAACGCGCCGCCGGGCGCGCAGGTGATGAAGTCGCGCGAGCGCATGGGCTGGATGGTGCCGGTGATCTCGCACTGGGGCATCTCCGGCGGACGCTTCCCGGAGCTCGCCGGCCCCACCGCGGGCGATGCGCACTTCGTCCAGACCTACAGCTTCTTCGGCAAGCTCAACCCGACCGGCGAGCGCGTGCTGGCCGCGCTCATGAAGAAATACCCGGAGATCAAGGGGCCTGAGGACATCTTCGCCCCCGTCGGCACGGCCAATGCCTACGACGCCATGCAGCTGCTGGCACTGGCGATCGCGCAGGCCGGCTCCACCGACGGCGACAAGGTGCGCGAGGCGCTGGAGGACCTGAAGGCCAAGTACGAAGGCCTGATCAAGACCTACGCCAAGCCCTTCTCCAAGACCGAGCACGACGCACTCGGCCCCGGCGACTACATCATGGTACGCTACGACGGCAACAAGATCGTGCCGACGCAGTAATGTCACAGAGCTCCCTCTCCCCGCTTGCGGGGAGAGGGTCGGGGTGAGGGGCAGCACAAAGCCCCGACAAACCCCGTTTCTGCCCCTCACCCTAACCCTCTCCCCACTGAAGAGCGGGGAGGGGACTCCGCTGGTTTCATGCTCATCAGCTCGGCGCTCATCAGTGGTCTGGGGCTCGGCAGCATGTACGGGCTGCTGGCGCTGGGCTTTCACGTGACCTACGCCGTGTCGAGCACGGTCAACTTCGCCCAGGGCAGCACCATGATGCTGGGCGCAGTGCTGTGCTTCACGCTGTGGGTGACGCTGGGCTGGCCGCTCTCGGCCGCCGTTACGACGGCACTGCTGCTGTGCGCGGCGTGGAGCGTGCTCGTCGAGCGCGTGGCGGTGCGCCCGTTCGTCAAGCGCGGCTCCAACTCCTGGCTGATGGCCACCGTCGCGCTCGGCATCGTCATCGACAACGTGGTGCTCTTCACCTTCGGCAAGGACCCGCGCGGCATGCCGCCCGGCCTGCTCACCACGCAGTCGGTGACGCTCGCCGGTCTCAAGATCCAGCTCCTGCAGATCCTGATCCCGGTGGTGGGGCTGGCGCTTGCCCTGGCCCTGCATTTCTTCTTCCAGCGCACGCGCCACGGCAAGGCGCTGCTGGCCGTGGTGCAGAACGCGGGCGCGGCGCGGCTGATGGGCATCGACGTCGAGCGCGTCATCACGCTCTCCTTCGCGCTGTCGGGGCTGCTCGCCGGCGTGGCCGGCATCCTGGTGGCGCCGCTCTTCACCATCTCCTCGACCATGGGCACGCTGTTCGGCATCAAGGCGTTCGCGGTGGCGATCCTGGGCGGCATCGGCAGTGCCTGGGGCGTGGTGGCGGCGGGGCTGATCTACGGCATCGCCGAGGCGCTGGTGACGGCGCTGCTGGGCTCGATCTACACGCAGATCGTAAGCTTCGCGCTGGTGATCGTGTCGCTCATGGTAATGCCGAACGGCCTGTTCGGACGCGCCGAGGTGCGCAAGGTATGAGCCTCACGCGTGCGCTCCCGGCCGCCGCGGGGCTGGCCCTTCTCGGCCTGTTCATCGCCCGGGCCGACAACTACCAGCTCTACGTGCTGGCGCTGGTGGGGCTGACAGCCATGGTCGGTGTCGGCCTCAACGTGCTGCTGGGCCTCACGGGGCAGATCTCGCTGGGGCACGTGGCCTTCTATGCCATCGGCGGCTACGTGGTCGGCATCCTGACGACCAGGACCGCCCTGAGCTTCTGGATCGCCCTGCCGCTCGCCGCGGCCGCCGCGGGCCTCGCCGGGCTGCTGCTCGCCGTGCCGGCGCTGCGCGTGCGCGGACCCTATCTCGCCATGGTGACGATCGCCTTCGGCTTCGTCGTCGAGCAGGGGTCGGTGGAGATGGGCTGGCTCACCGGCGGCTGGAACGGCCTCATCGGCATCCCCACGCCGAGCCTCGCCGGGCACAAGTTCGCCGAGCGGGAGATCGCCGTCTTCGTCCTGGCGCTGACGGCGCTGACCTTCTGGCTCTATGCCAGGCTCGAGGCGAGCCCGTGGGGCATGGCCATGCGGGCGGTGCGGGATTCGGAGGTGGCGAGCCAGTCGATCGGGCTGGACCCTACCCGCATCCGCACGGTGGCATTCGTGCTGTCGGCGGCCGTGACGGGCGTTGCCGGCGGCGTGTTCGCGGCCATGAGCGACTTCATCAGCCCGGAGTCGTTCCCCTTCTTCCAGTCCATCCTGTTCCTGCTCGTGGTGATGGTCGGCGGCGCCGACCGCGTGCTGGGCCCGCTCGTCGGCGCGGTGATCGTGGTGCTGCTGCCCGAGCTCCTGTCCTCGCTGGCGCAATACCGGCTGCTGTTCGTGGGGCTGCTGCTGCTCGTCGTGCTGAGACTGGCACCCGACGGCTTCGTCGGACTGGCGGGCCGGATCCTGGCGCGCAAGGGCGGGGAGCGGCGCGCCGAGGCCGGCCGAGAGGTGACGCAAGCGCTCGCGGCCGGGGCGGAGGGAGGCGCGCTGGCGGTGGAGAACCTGTCGGTCAGCTTCGGTGGCGTGAAGGCAGTGGTCGACCTCACGTTCGCGGCGGAGCCCGGCCGCATCACCAGCCTCATCGGCCCCAATGGCGCCGGCAAGAGCACGGTGCTGAACCTCGCCTGCGGATACTACAAGCCGGACCGGGGCTCGATCCGACTGGCGGGGCGCGAGATCGCCGGGCTGCCCTCGCACCGGGTGGCGCGGACAGGCATCGCCCGCACCTACCAGACGACGCAGCTCTTCGCGCAGATGAGCGTGCTCGACAACGTGCTCGTGGCGCTCGGCCGCGGGCGGCTGCGGCCTGGCGAGCTGCTGACGCCGGAGCGCAACCCTGACCGCGCCGCGCTGGCCGAGAGCCTCCTCGCCTTCGTCGGCTACACGGGGCCCGTCGACCGCCCGGCCGGGGCCCTGCCGCACGTCGACAAGCGCCTCGTCGAGATCGCCCGCGCGCTGGCGCTGACGCCGGCCGTGCTCGCGCTCGACGAGCCGGCGGCCGGCCTCGATGCCGGCGACACGCGGCGCCTCGGCGAGCTCTTGCGCAAGGTTGCAGCCACCGGCATCGTGGTGCTGCTGGTCGAGCATGACATGAAGCTCGTGATGGGCGTGTCCGACCGCGTCGTCGTGTTGGATGCCGGGCAGAAGATCGCGGAAGGGACGCCGGGCGAGATCGCCCGCAACCCGCTGGTGCTCAAGGCCTACCTCGGCGAGGAGAAGCCTGCCGCGCGCGACCGTGCCGAGCCCCTCGGCCGCGGCAGCGGCGTGCTGCTCGCCACCGAGCGGCTGAGCGCAGGGTACGGCGCGCTCGACGTCATCCGCGACATCAGCCTGGAGGTGGAGAAGGGAGAACTCGTGGCCGTGCTCGGCGCCAACGGGGCCGGCAAGTCGACGCTGATGCGGGCGCTGTCCGGGCTCAACCGTCCCGTGGGCGGGGCCGTGCTGTTCCTCGGCCGGCGCATCGAGGCCTACGCGGCGAGCGGCATCGTCGGCGAGGGGCTGGTGCTGGTACCCGAGGGCCGGCAGGTGTTCCCCGAGCTCTCCGTCGTCGACAACATCCGCCTCGGCGCCTATGCGCGCGGCGGCGAGGACGTGGCGGCGCGGGCCGAGCACCTGCTCGACCGCTTCCCGCAGCTGAAGGCGCGGCGCGGCCAGCGGGCGGGCTTGCTCTCGGGCGGCGAGCAGCAGATGCTGGCCATCGCGCGCGGGCTGATCGCGCGGCCCGCCGTACTGATGCTGGACGAGCCTTCACTCGGGCTGGCCCCCATGCTGATCGAGCGTCTCTACGATCTCCTGCGGGAGCTGCGCGACGAGGGCACGACGATCCTGCTCGTCGATCAGGTGGCGGCGCTGGCGCTCTCCGTCGCCGACCGCGCCTACGTACTGCAGTCGGGCACGATCCGGCAGCAGGGCCGCGCGGCCGAGATGCGCGCCGATCCCGCCGTCGTGCAGGCCTATCTCGGCGAGCAGGAGCCGGCAGGCTGAGAGCTCATAGCCAAAGGGTAGCGATCATGGATCTCATCTTGCGCAATGCCCGCATCGCCGGCAACGAGGCCGTCACCACGGACATCGGCATCGACAAGGGCCGGATCGCGGCGATCCGGCCGGGCCTCGAGGCGGAAGGCGAAACGCTCGACCTCGAGGGGCGCCTGGTGACGCCGGGCTTCATCGAGACCCACATCCATCTCGACAAGTCGCGCATCCTCGGCCGCTGCAAGGCCGAGCGCGGCGACCTGGAGGAGGCGATCGGCGAGGTGGCCAAGCAGAAGAAGCTCTTCACACCTGAGGACGTCTACAACCGCGCCAAGGTCACGCTGGAGAAGGCGATCCTCAACGGCACGACGCATATGCGCACGCAGCTGGAGGTGGATCCCGGCATCGGCTTGCGGGGGCTGGAGGGCGTGCGGCCGCTGATCGAGGAGTACAAGTGGGCGATCGACCTGGAGATCTGCATCTTCCCGCAGGAGGGGCTGCTCAACAACCCGGGCACCGACGAGCTGATGATGGCGGCGCTCAAAAGCGGCGGCAGCGTGGTGGGTGCGGCGCCCTATACGGACTCGAGCCCGCATGGCCAGATCGATCGCATCTTCGCCATCGCGCGCGAGCTCGACATCGACATCGACATGCACCTCGACTTCGGGCCGACGCCCGACGACCTCGACCTGCTCTACGTGTGCGAGCAGACCGAGCGCTTCAAGTGGGGCGGGCGCGTCGCCATCGGCCACGTGACGAAGCTGTCGGGAGCGCCGCCGGAGCTGTTCCAGAAATGCGCGAAGCGGATGGCGGATGCCGGGGTCGCCCTCACCGTGCTGCCCTCCACCGACCTCTACCTCATGGGCCGGCACATGACGCACAGCGTGATGCGCGGCGTGACCGACGCGCACAAGCTTCTGCATCACGGCGTCAACTGCACGCTCTCCACCAACAACGTGCTGAACCCCTTCACGCCGTTCGGCGACTGCTCGCTGGTGCGCATGGCCAATATCTATGCCAACACCTGCCAGGTGGGCTCCGTGCACGACACGCGCGAGTGCCTCAACATGATCACGACGCGGTCGGCGCGCCTCATGAACCTGAAGGACTACGGCCTGGAGGTGGGCAAGCCCGCGGACCTCGCCGTGCTCGACGCCGCGAGCCCGGAGCAGGCCGTCGCCGAGCTTGCCCCGGTGCTCTATGCCTTCAAGCGCGGCAGGCGCACGGTGACGCGCGCGCCTGCCGTGCTGCACCGCCCGAACTGAAGCCTTTCCTCGCGAGCTTGCACCGATGTGGCCCAACCCGCGCATACCCTTCCAGATGTCGTCCGAGCGTGCCCGGCTCGAGCCGCTCCGCGGCAAGCCGCTGATGGTCAATGCGGTCGTCAACATCGAGTACTGGCCGTTCGACCGGGCCATGCCGCGGGGCATTCTGCCGCCGCCGCACGGGGCGCAGGCCGCGCCGCCGGACCTGCCCAACTACTCCTGGGTGGAGTACGGCATGCGCTGCGGCATGCCGCGGCTCTTCGACATGCTGGGCCGGCGCGGCATCAAGGCCTCCGCCTTCCTCAACGCGCAGTGCGCCGACGTCTATCCCTCGCTCGCCCGCGCCACGGTCGAGGCCGGCTGGGAGCTGGTGGGCCACGGCTGGTTCCAGCGCTCGCTGAAGCAGGTGGAGGACGAGGAGGCGGAGATCAGGAGGTGCCTCGGCCGCCTCGAGCAGCTTTCGGGCCGGAAGGTGCGCGGCTGGTTCGGCGCCGGCGGCGGGGAGAGCATGGACACGCCCGACACGCTCAAGCGCTGCGGGGTGGAGTTCATCCACGACTGGCTGATCGACGACCTGCCCTGCTGGATGACGACGGCGCACGGACCCCTGCTGTGCCTGCCCTACACGTGGGAGCTCAACGACGTGCCGATCTGGGTGGTGCAGGGACAGTCGAGCGACGAGCTCATGAAGCGGCTGGAGGCGACGCTGGCCGTGCTCGAGCGCGAGCTCGAGACGCAGCCGCGCGTCCTGACGCTCGCCATGCACCCGCACGTGCTGGGCGTGCCGCACCGGGCCTACTATCTGGAGAAGGCGCTCGATCTCTTGGCGCAGCGGCGCGATACGGTGTTCGTGACCTCGAGCGAGATCGCCGACTGGTTCATCGCCGCCGACAAGACCGGGCGCGCGGAGCTGGAGACCGCGGTGCGGGCCAAGCCGAGGTAGGGGGCTGCTATCACCGGCGTCATCCCCGCCAAGCGAAGCGCAGAGCGGGGATCCAGTCTCGGGTGGGAGGTTGGAGTTCTGGGGGTGGATTCCCGCTGAGGCGCTTCGCGCTCGCGGGAATGACGGTGTAGGGGCGATGGCATGCCGCCATCGTCATTCCGGCGAAGGCCGGAACCCAGGACGCCGCGCAGCGAAGGCGCGGGCTGAAGGCACGTGCGCACTTCGCCAGGTGGCGGGGTCCCGGCCTTGTCCCGCCCACGGGCTTCGCCCGCGAGCGGCGCCGGGATGACGGTGGGGAGCGGGCGCGCACCGCAGACGTCATTCCGGCGAAGGCCGGAACCCAGGACACCGCGCAGCGAAGGCGCGGGCTGAAGGCACGTGCGCACTTCGCCAGGTGGCGGGGTCCCGGCCTTGTCCCGCTCACGGGCCTGGCCCGCGAGCGGCGCCGGGATGACGTTCGTGGCGGGTGCCGGATCAGCGGCCGAGGTAGGACTGCAGGACGGCCGGGTTGTCGACGAGGCCGGCGGCGGGGCCGGAGAAGGCGATCTCGCCGTTCTGCAGGATGTGGGCGTACTCGGCCACGGCAGCGGCAACGCCGATGTTCTGCTCGACCAGCAGGATCGTCAGGCCGCGGCGGTTGAGCGCCAGGATCGTATCCACCATGTCGGCGACGACGGCAGGCGCCAGCCCCGCCGACGGCTCGTCCATGAGCAGGCAGCGCGGGCGCGACATCAGCGCCCGGCCGATGGCCAGCATTTGCTGCTCGCCGCCGCTGAGCGCCCCGGCCAGATGCCGGCGATGCTGGGCGAGCTTGGGGAAGAGCTGGAACATCTCCTCGGCGTCGGCCTTGATGGCCGCCCGGTCGCTGCGCGTGGCGGCGCCGAGCTCCAGATTGTCGATCACCGTCATGTTGGGCCACACCTCGCGGCCCTGCGGCACCTGGGCGAGCCCGCGCTCGACGATGCGGTCGGGCGGGAGCCCCGCGCATTGCTTGCCCTCGAACTCGACCGAGCCGGAGCGCGGCCGCACGAGCCCGATCAGGGTATTGAGCAGCGTCGTCTTGCCCGAGCCGTTGCCGCCGAGCAGTGCCACGATCGCCTTCGCCGGGACCTGGAAAGAGACGTCGTGCAGGACCTCGGTGATGCCGTAGGCGACCTTAAGATGCTTGATGTCGAGCACGCAGCTCCTTCCCCAGGTAGGCCTCGATGACGTTGCGGTCGTTGCGCACGGCCTCGGGCGGGCCGTCGGCGATGCAGCGGCCCGAGCTCAACACGGTCACCTGGTCGCACACGTCCATGACCAGGCGGATGACGTGCTCGATGAGGATGAGCGTCACGCCTTTCTGGTCGCGGATGCGGCGCAGCAGCGCGTCGAGCTCGGTGAGGCGGTTGGCGGAGAGGCCGACGGCCGGCTCGTCCATGAGCACGACCGCCGGCTCGCCGATCAGCGTGCGCGCGATCTCCACCACGCGCTGCTGGCCGAAGGAGAGCGCGGTGGCCGGCCGGTCGGCGAACTCGGACATGCCCACGAAGGCGAGGGCGTCCAGCGCCGCCTTCTCCATCTGCGCCTCCTCGCGGCGGCGGCGCTTGAGGTCGAGGCCCGCGCTGATGAGGCCCGTATGCGTCTGGCGGTGGAGCCCGGTCATCATGTTCTCGAGCACCGTCATGCCGCGGAAGAGCTGCGAGGTCTGGAAGGTGCGGCCCAGGCCCAGACGGGCGATGGCGCTGGGCTTGCGGCCGACCACGGAGGTGCCGTTGAGGACGATGTCGCCCTGCTGCGGGCGGTGGATGCCGCAGATGACGTTGAGCAGCGTGGTCTTGCCGGCGCCGTTGGGGCCGATCAGGCCGCGGATCTCGCCGCGCCGCACCTCCAGGTCGATGCCTTCGAGCACCTTCACGCCGCCGAAGCCGATGTGAAGATCGCGCACGGAGAGGACGGCGGCGCTCATCGCTCGGCCACGCTCGCTGGCGCTTGCGCCTGGGCCGGTGCGGCCTCGGGCCGGGTCGGCGGCGGCTGGACGAGCCGCAGTGGCTCCTCCCACCCGCGCACGTGGCGCTTGATCACCGCGATCAGCCCGCCGCGCATGAAGAGCACGAAGACGACGAGGAGTGCGCCGAACACGATCTCCTGCAGGCCCTTGAAGGCGCGCAAGACCTCGAGCAGCACGATGATCACCCCCGCCCCCAGCACGGAGCCCACGACCGAGCCGAGCCCGCCGACCACGATCATCGCCTTGTGCAGCACCATCTGGAAGAGGTCGAAGCCCTCCGGCGCGACGAAGTTGAGCATCGCCGAATAGAGCCCGCCCGCCACGCCGGCATAGAAGCCGCTGATGCCGAAGGCGAGCGCCTTGGTGCGCAACAGGTCGACGCCCAGCGACTCGGCGGCGACCTCGCCGTCGCGCACCGCCACGAAGGCGCGCCCCACGCGGGAGGCGACGAGGTTGTGCGCGAACAGGAACAGCGCGACGGCCAGCGCCAGGCTGAGATAGTAGAGGCCGAGCGGCTTGTCGACGGGCAGCGGCGCGAACGACAGCGGCGGCGTCTTGAAGCCGCCGGCGCCGAACGTCACGCTCTCCCAGTGCAGGAACACCCACTGCGTCGCCTGCGCGAAGGCGAGCGTGGAGAGGGCGAGGTAGAGACCGCTCAGGCGCAGCGCCGGCAGCGAGAGGGCAAGGCCCACGACCGCCGCGATCAGCGCGCCGCACGGAAACGCGGCCCAGAACGACCACCCGAGCTGCACCTGCAAGAGCCCCGTGGCGTAGGCGCCGATGCCGAACATGGCAGCGTTGGCGAAGGCGAGCTGGCCGGCATAGCCGACGAGGATGTTGAGGCCGATCGCCAGCAGCACGTAGATGACGATCAGGTTGGCGACGAAGAGCTGGTAGACGTTGGCGAACGGCGGCAGGAGAATCGCGGCCGCGAGCAGCGCCAGCAGCACGTTGCGTCGGCTGAAGGGCGTCACGCTACACTCTCCGCATGGCGCGCCCGCCGAGCAGGCCGCTGGGCTTGAGCACCAGCACGATCATGATGACGACGAACGGCGACAGCTCCATCACGCTGGAGTGGATGTAGCCGCCCGCCATCGACTCGGCGACGCCGACGAGGAGCCCGCCGAGCACGGCTCCGGGCAGGCTGGTGAGACCGCCCAGCACGGCCGCCGCGAACCCTTTCAGGAAGAACGCGAAGCCGATGTCGGGATAGAGCAGCGTCAGCGGCGCCGTGAGCACGGCGGCGGCGGCGGCGATGGCGGCGCCGGTGCCGAACGACAGCGTGTAGATGCGGTCGGTGCGGATGCCGACCAGCAATGCGGCCTTGGCGTTGTCGGCCGTGGCCTGCATCATCTTGCCCGCGCGCGTGCGGCGGAAGAACACGGTGAAGACCGCCATGATCACCACCGTGCCTGCCAGCACGGCGAGCTGCTGGGGGATGACCATGATGTTGCCGACCATGATGGGGTCGGGCGAGGTGAGCGGAGGGAAGGAGAGGTAGTCGGCCTTGCCGCCCCAGATCAGCCGGGCGAGCCCCCTCAGCACGAAGGCGATGCCGACGGTGGCGAGAACCAGGCTCACGATGTCCGACTTCGCCAGCGGGCGGAAGGCGATGCGCTCGGTAAGGCAGCCGAGCAGGAAGCCGCAGCCCACCGCCAGCGCGAAGGTGAGCGCGTAGTTCACGCCCATCTGCACGTGCAGCATCCAGGCGACGAAGCCGGCGAACATGAAGAACTCGCCCTGGGCGAAGTTGATGATGCCCGTCGCCTTGTTGACCACCACGAAGCCGAGCGCGACGAGGGCATAGAGGGCCCCCGTCGTCACTCCGCTCATCAGCAGGTAGCTGAAGAGCAGCAAGGCTCAGTTCTCGACCGTCGTCACGCCGAGCACTTTCATGGCGCCGCCGGGCTCCTTGGCGAGCCAGGCCGGCGACTTGTGGCAGCGATGATCGGCCTCCGAGCACGTGAGCGGCCCCGGATGCACGTCGGTGTTGAAGTTCTTGATGCCGGCGAACGCGGCGATCAGCTTCGCCCGCGTGAGGTCCGGTCCGGCGCGCTTGAGCGCCTCGACCAGGTACTGGGCGCTGCCGATGCCGAACAGGTTGTAGACGGAGAGGCGGTCGCCGGGAAACTTGGTCTCCATGAGCTTGCGCCACTTGTCCATGGCCGGATCATCGGGCGTGTATTTCACCTGCGAGATCGTCCGGAACATAGCGGTGGCGCCGGGAACTCCCACCTGCTCCTCGAAGGCTGCGGGATCGGCAATGCCGCTCTGTCCCACCGCGAGCGGTTTGAAGCCCAGCTTGTAGGCGTCGCGCAGGAACACCGCGGCGGGCTTGGGATAGAGGATCATGATGACCGCGTCGGCGTTGGCGGCCTTCAGCCGCAGCACCTGCGCGGTGGCGTCGTTGGCGTCGGGCGACAGCTCCTCGTCGGCGACGGGGGTGATGCCCTTGGCCTTGAGCGCCTCCATCAGCGGCGTGTAGCGCGCCCGGCCCCACGCGTCGCGCATGGAGACGACGGCGATGCGCTTGGCGCCCTGCTGCTGGGCGAACACCACCTGCGCCTGGCTCTCGATCGAGGACGTGAGCGCGGTGCTGTAGATGTTGGGCGCGGGCGGCACGGTGATGCCGTCGTGCACGGAGGCGAAGATGACGGTCGGCACCTTGGCCGTCTCGATGGCATCGCGCGCGGCAAACGTGGCGTTGCTGCAGCCTCCGCCGATCATCGCGAACACCTGGTCCTGATGCATCAGCTTCTGCACGGCGGCGATCGCCGCGGCGGGGTCGCAGCGGTCGTCCTCGCGCACGAGCTGCAGCTTGCGCCCGTGGATGCCGCCGGCCGCGTTGACCTCGTCGAACACGGCCTCGACGCCGTTCATCACCAGCTTGCCGTAGAGGTAGCCGGGTCCGGTCAGCGCGCCGAAGCTGCCGATCTTGATGGTGTCGGCCGTGACGCCGGGTTCCTCCGCCAGCGCCGGCATCGCGCCGACCATGGCCGTCACGGCGACAGCTGCCGCGACTCGCAAAGCACGTCGAATTCCCATACCGTCCTCCTGCCTGCGGGTCCGCCGAGCGGCCCACGCCCCAAAAATCGTTGATCTCAGCCCTCGGCGGTGACCGCCTCGACCCGATCCTGCGCGCCGGGCCGGCCGAGCACCTCCTGAGTGTGCTCGCCGAGGCGCGGGGCCGGCCGGCGCAGGGACCCCGGGGTGTCCGAGAGCTTCACCGCGATGCCCAGCGTCTTGACCGTGCCGGCGGCCGGATGCTCGGTCTCCACCACCATGCCGCGCGCGACGACGTGAGGATCGGCGAGCGCCTCGTCGAACTCCAGCACCGGGCCGGCCGGGATGCCGGCCTCCTCCAGCGCGGCCAGCCAATGGGCCGAAGGCTTCTCCTTGAACCTGCGCTCCAGCAGTGCCACCAGCTCGTCGTTGTTGCGCACGCGGTCGCTGTTGGTGGCGAAGCGGCGGTCCTCCTTGAGCTCCGGCGCGCCCAGCAGGTCGCACAACCTGAGCCAGAAGTTGCTCTGCGCGGCGCCCACCGTGATCCAGCCGTCGGCGGTGGGGAACACCTGGTAGGGCGAGCTGCCGCGATGGGCCTGGCCGAGGCGCGGCGGGCGCTCGCCCGTGGCGGCGACGTGCGCAGCCTCATAGACGCCGAGCGAGATGGCCGATTCGAGCAGCGAGGTCTCGACCAGCTGCCCGCGTCCGGTGTGATGGCGCGCCTCGACGGCCGCCAGCACGCCGATTGCCAGATGCATGCCGGCGGCGACATCGGAGATCGCAATCGGCAAGCGGTGCGGCGGCCCGTCCTTGGGGCCGCAGACGCTCATGAGCCCCGACATGCCCTGCGTGACGAGATCGAAGCCGCCGCGGTCGCGATAGGGGCCGGTCTGGCCGAAGCCGGAGATGGCGGCATAGATGAGCCGGGGATTGCGCTTCGAGAGCACGGACCAGCCGAGCCCCAGCCGGTCGAGCGTCCCGGGCCGGAAGTTCTCGATGAGGACATCGGCGCCGTCGATGAGGCCGAGCAGCTGCGCCTTGCCCGCCTCGGTCTTGAGGTCGATGACCACCGAGCGCTTGTTGCGGTTCCAGATCATGAAGGGCGCGCTCTCGCCGCCCATGAAGGGCGGCATGGCGCGCGCCTCGTCGCCGCCGCTCGGCCTCTCGACCTTGATGACGTCGGCGCCGTGGTCGGCCAGCAGCATTGCGCAGTAGGGGCCCGACAGATGGCTCGAGAGGTCCACCACCGTGAGCCGTTTCAACGCACCCGCCATCGGCATTCATTCTTCCCTGGCCTAGGATTTTGTTTATTGTGCCTATTTCTGGGACGACACGCACCAACTTTTTCCGCCGAGCGACAACGTGGACGCTGCACAGAACATCACCGTCTCTGCCGAAAAATGCGGCGTTGCCACCGTTACGTTAAATCGGCCGCAGAAGCGCAACGCCATGTCGCTGGCGATGTGGAAGCGGCTGGCGGAGGTCGCGGGCGAGCTCGCCCGGCGCGAGGACGTACGCGTCATAATCCTGACCGGGGCGGGCGGACACTTCTGCGCCGGAGCCGACATCTCCGAGTTCGCCACCGTGCGCTCGGACGCCGCGTCCGGGCGCCTCTACGAGGCCACGAACGAGGCCGCCGCGATCGCGCTGCGCGACTGCGGCAAGCCGACCATCGCCGCCATCTCCGGCTACGGCATGGGCGGCGGCTGCGCGCTGGCGCTTGCCTGCGATTTGCGCGTGGGCGATGCCACCACCCGAATGGGCATACCTGCCGCGCGTCTCGGGGTCGTCTACGGCGAGCTCGATTGTGCTCTCCTCCACCGGCAGGTCGGGCTCGCCAACGCCAAGCGCATCCTCTACACGGGCCGCCACTTCGACGCCAAGGACTGCGCCGCCATGGGCCTCCTCGACATCATCGCACCCGGCACCGCGCTCGAGGGCGCCCGTGCGCTGGCCGAGGAGATGGCAGCCAACGCGCCGCTGTCGCTGGCCGGCTCCAAGCTGGTGCTGGAGGCCATCGCCGCCGGCGCGACCGCTTCCCGCCACGCCGAGATCTCGGCCATCATCGAGCGCGCCATGAACAGTGCGGACTACCGCGAAGGCGCCCGCGCGTTCCTCGAGAAGCGCAAGCCCACGTTCACCGGTCGCTAGTGTGATGGTCGAGAAGTCCGCGTCATCGCTCTGGGCCCGGTCGGGAAGTGGACTTCTCGATCTGAATCACACTAGCTCATTGACTTTCCTAGTGTCCTTCAGATCGCGAAATTCGCTCCGAGCTTGCCGCAGATGTCGACGAATTTCGCGATCAGGACACTAGGAGAGCAGGCGTGCTCTGGCTCGGCGTCGACGTCGGCGGGACGTTCACGGACCTGGTGCTCTTCGACCGGGCCGCGGGCGCCATGCGGGTCTTGAAGACCCCGTCCACCCCGCGCAACCAGTCAGAGGGCATCCTGGCGGGGATCGCGCGCCTGGGCGTGGACGCGAGCCGGCTCGAGCGCATGGTGCACGGCACGACGGTGGCGACCAACACGGCGCTGGAGCGCGACGGGGCCAGGCTCGCCATTCTCGTGACGGCCGGCCACAAGGACGTGCTGGTAGTGGGCCGCGGCAACCGCATGGCCATGTACAATATCAAGGCCCCGCCGCTGCGGCCCCTGGTGCCGCGCTCCCAGTGCATCGAGGTGCGCGAGAGGGTGGGCGTCGACGGGTCGGTGATCACCCCGCTCGACGCGCGCGAGGTGAAGGCCATCGCCGACCGGCTCGCTCCCGAGGGCGTGGAGGCGGTGGCGGTCTGCTTCCTGCACGCCTACGCCAATCCCCGGCACGAGCAGGCCTGCGCGCGCCTGCTGGCCGAGACGCTGCCCGCGGCAATCGTGACGACATCGTCGGAGGTGCTGCCCGAGTTCCGCGAGTTCGAGCGCTTCTCGACCACGGCGCTCAACGCCTACGTCGCCCCCCGCATGCGCCGCTACCTGGGCGACCTGCGCACCAGGCTGTCCGCGGCCGGCATGGCCGCGCCGCTGGCGATCATGACCTCCAACGGCGGCTCGCTGCCGGCCCCGCGCGTCGAGGCGATGCCCGTGCTCTCGATGCTGTCGGGGCCGGCCGCAGGCGTCATCGCCGCCGCTCACGTCGGCGCCGCCGCCGGCTATCCCGACCTCATCACCTGCGACATGGGCGGCACGTCGACGGACGTGTGTCTCGTGCGCGGCGGCACCTACGCCATGACGACGGAGGGCCGCGTCGGCGCCTTCCCGGTCAAGATCCGGCAGATCGACATCAACTCGATCGGCGTCGGCGGCGGCAGCATCGCCGCCCAGGGCTCGGGAGGCTATCTCACGGTCGGGCCGCGCTCGGCGGGCGCCGTGCCGGGCCCCTGCTGCTACGGCCGCGGCGGCGTGGAGCCCACCATCACGGATGCCAACGTGGTGCTGGGGCGGCTGGGCGTGGAGAAGCCGCTGGGGGGCGAGATCGCGCTGGACCGCGGCGCGGCGTTTGCCGCCATCAGCGGGCTCGCTGAGCGCGTCGGGCTCAGCCCCGTGGAGATGGCGGAGGGCATCCTGCGCATCGCCGCCGTCTCGCTCGCCGGCGCGATCAAGGAGGTGTCGGTGATGCGCGGCATCGATCCGCGCGACTTCGCCCTGCTGCCGTTCGGCGGCGCCGGGCCGCTGCACGCCGCCGACGTAGCCGACGAGCTCGGCATGCGCACCGTGGTGGTGCCGCCGCTGCCCGGCAACTTCTCGGCGCTGGGTCTGCTGATCGCGGACGTGCGCCGCGACTTCGTGCGCACGCGCGTGTCGGCCACGGAGGAGACGCAGGTCGGGGGCGTGCACGCGGCCTTGGCCGAGCTCCTGCGCGACGGCGAAGCCGAGCTGGAGGCGGCAGGCTTTGCGCCGGACCGCCGGCGCTTCGCTGCGAGCCTCGACATGCGCTACGCCGGCCAGTCGTTCGAGCTGTCGGTGCCGGTCGCGCTCGATGTCCCGGGCATCGCCGAGATCGAGCGCGCCTTCGCCGAGGTCTACGCGGCGCGCTATGGCGCGGCACGCGGGGGCAGGATCGAGATCGTGAGCTATCGCATGGCGGCGTGGGGCCTGTCGGACAAGCCGCAGCTGCCGGCGATCGACCGGACAGGCCGCAGCCTGGAGGGGGCCGTGTCCGGCAGGCGCGCGATCGTGTTCGCCGGCAGCGAGCGCGATGTGACGGTCTTCGATCGCGACCGTCTGCCCCCCGGCGAGGCGGTGGCCGGCCCGGCGCTCATCGAGGAGGGCGGCTCGACGACGGTCGTGCCCCCGGGCTGGAGCGCCGCGCTCGACGCGGCGGGCTGCCTCGTGCTGCGGCGGAGCTGATCACATGACGTCCAGCCTCGATCCGATCACCCTCGAAGTCCTGTCCCAGGCGCTGATCGCCACCGTGCGCGAGATGCGCGCCACCGTCTGCCGCACCGCCAGCTCGGTGGCGATCTACGACGCCAAGGACTTCTCATGCGGGCTGTTCGCGCCGGACAGTCAGGTCATCGCCCAGTCCGAGGATATCGGCTCGCACGTGGTGCCGATGCCGTGGTCGGTGCGCTCGGCCATGGAGAAGATGGGGGCCACGCTCGCGCCCGGCGACGTCATCCTGGTGAACGACCCCTATGCCGGGGGCACGCATCTCAACGACGTCACCATCATCTATCCCGTCTTCCGCGACGGCCGGCTGATCTTCTTCCCGGCCGTGCGCGCCCACTGGGCGGACGTGGGCGGCATGGTGCCGGGCAGCATGTCGGGCAAGGCGACGGAGATCTACCAGGAGGGCATCCGCATCCCGCCGCTCAAGATCCTGGAGGGCGGGCGGACCAACGAGGCCGCCCTCGAGCTCCTGCTCGCCAACATGCGCGTGCCGGACGAGCGGCTGGGTGACTTCCAGGCGAGCCTGGCGGCCTGCCGGGTGGCGGAGAAGCGCATCCACGAGATCTGCGCCCGCTACGGCGTCGACACGCTCCTGGAGGCCGTGCGCCTCGACCTCGACCGCGCGGAAGCACGCATGCGCGCGTGCATCGCAGCCGTGCCGGACGGAACCAGCTACTACGAGGACTATCTCGAGACCTTCATGGGCGGGGTGTTCGAGCCCCTGCTGCTGCCGCTGGCGCTCACCGTCAAGGGCGACCGCATGATCGCCGACTTCACGGGCGCGTCGGCGCAGGTGCCGTTCCCCGTCAACTCGACGGCGGCGGTGTCGGCGGCGGGCGTGCTGATCACGGTGAAATCGGTGTTCGATCCGCAGGCGCCGCTCAACCAGGGCTCGTTCCGCCCCATCGAGGTGATCACGCCGCCGGGCACCATCGTCAACGTGCAGCGGCCTGCGCCCGCCGGCTCGCACGGGGAGATCCGCAAGCGGGTCATCGCCACCATGGTGGGCGCGCTGGCGCAGATGGTGCCCGACAAGGTGGCGGGCGACCTCTGCCGCACCTCGTTCCACAACCTGATCGGCGGCTTCGATGCGCGCGCGGGGCGCGAGTGGGTGCACTACGAGTGGTCGGCCGGCGGCAACGGGGCGTTCGCCGAGGACGACGGGCCGAGCGCCATGGCCACCATCGACTGGGGCGATCTCGTCACCGTGCAGTCGAGCGAGGTGATCGAGACACGGATGCCGCTGCTGGTGGAGAGCTCGCGCCTGGCGCCCGACTCCGGCGGCGCCGGCAGGAGGCGCGGCGGCCTGTCGATGCAGCGCGCGCTGCGCGTGCTGGTGCCGGGCGCGCGCTACTCGCTCCTCTCGGACGGCGCGGTGGTGCCGGCTTTCGGGGTGCTGGGCGGCCTGCCCGGCTGCCCGGTTGGCTCCTGGGTCGATCGGCACGGCAGGGTGGAGGACTTCGACACGCCGGGCAAGGTCGCGGGCCACCCGGTCGAGCAAGACGGCATCGTCATGGTGCGCTCGGCCGGAGGCGGCGGCTACGGCGATCCGCTCGAGCGCGAGCCGGAGCGCGTGGCCTTCGACCTGCGCGAGGGCTACATCTCGCCCAAGGCGGCCCGCGAGTTGTACGGGCTGGTGCTGGACGTGGCGGGGCGCGTCGACAAGCCGGCGACCGCCGCCCTGCGCGAGCGCCTCAACGCGGCCCGCTTCGGCCTGACGACGCTGCTCGACGGCAACGTGTTCGAGAGCGGCGCCGTCAGCCGGCGGCGCATCTGCCGGATCAATCCCGCCGACGCGGCTGCGGGCGGCATCGGCGAGGACGACGTGGTGGAGCTCGATACCAGGCGGGCGGCGCCGCTCAGGGCCTGGGCGCGGCTCGATGCCGGCGTGAAGCGCGGAACGCTGCCGATCGATCAGCGCGGCCTCTCGATCCTCAAGGCCGCCGAGGGCGAGCGCGTGGAGCTGCGCCGCGTTGCGGCCTCCGTGCGGCCGCGCGCCGGCTTTGCGGAAGCCGCCGAATGAGCGACGGCGCGGTCCTCGTCACCGGTATCGGCGGCCTGATCGGCGGCGCGGTGATACAGCGCCTTCGGAACGGGGGCCGCACGTTGGTCGGGACCGACCGCGAGGTGCCGGCCGACGCGCCCTATCCTGTGATCGCGCACGATCTGCCCGATCCGCAGCGCTGGCACGACATCATCGTGCGCTTCGGCGTGCGCAAGGTCGTGCACGCCGGCTCCATCTCCGGGCCGATGCTGCTGCGCGATGCGCCGGGGCGGCTGTGGGACATCAACATCGGCGGCCTCGCGGGGCTGCTGGAGGCGGCGCGCATCCACGGCCTGGAGCGCGTGGTCTGGTTCTCCTCGATCCTGGCCTACGGCGAGCGGCCGGATCTGGCGCCGGTGGGCGAGGACACGCCGCTTGCGCCGACGACGGTCTATGGCGCCACCAAGGCCGCGGGCGAGGCGCTGATCCGGGGCTATCACGCCGAGCACGGGGTCGATGCCGTGGCGCTGCGCGTGGCCTCCTGCTACGGCCCGGGCCGGACGACGTCGTGCCTGATCCGCACGCTGGTCGAGGATGGATTGACTGGGCGCACCACGCGCGTGCGCGAGAGCGCCGGCCGCTCGCGCCAGCACATCTTCGTCGGCGACGTGGTGGACGCCGTGTGCGCGGCCCTCGACAAGGAGCAGCTGCCGCAGCGCGCCTACAATGTCGGGCCCGGCGTCATGCAGAGCCTCGACGATATCGTGACCGCCGTGCGCGAGGCGGCTCCCGGCGCGAGGGTGGAGCTTCACCCGGACGGCCTGGCGTGGAACACCTTCGGCCTCGGCGCGCTCACGATCGATGCCGCGCGCCGCGACCTGGGCTTCGCGCCGCGCACCACCCTCGCCGAGGGCGCCCGGCAGACGCGAGCATGGGTGGAAGCACGGAGGCCGACGTGAGCCTGGCGCAGGACCTCGATTTCTCGGGACGGCGCATCCTGGTCACGGGCGCCGCCAACGGCTTCGGCGCGGCAATAGCCGAGACCTTCGCCGAGCAGAACGGCAGCCTGGTGCTGGCCGACATCGAGGAGGGCCCGCTGCGCGCCATCGGCGAACGGCTGGGCGCCGAGACCCATGTGTACGATCAATCCGACCCGGCGTCCGTGGAACGGCTGGCGCAGGCGGCGGGGCCCGTCGACATTCTCGTCAACGTCGCCGGCATCCTGGTGGCGAAGCCCCTGCTCGAGACCTCACTCGAGGAGGTGCGCCGGCTGATCGACACCGATCTCGTCGGCGTCGTGCGGCTGATGCAGCTCGTCGGACGCGGCATGGTGGAGCGCCGGCGCGGCGTGATCGTGTCGATCGGCTCGCAGACCGCGTTCACGGGCGGGGAGAACCGCGCCGTCTATGCGGCCGCCAAGGCCGCCGTATCGCAGCTGACGCGCGCGGCGGCGGTGGAGTGGGGCCCCCACGGTGTGCGCGTCGTCTGCCTGGCGCCCGGGCGCTCGCTCACGCGCATGACCCAGGAGACGGCCCGGCCCGGCTACACCGGCGACCGCGGGCTGGCGCGCGTGCCGCTGGGGCGATGGGGCACGCCCGAGGAGATCGCCAAGCTCGTGGTCTTCCTCGCCTCCGACACGGCGGCCTACGTCACCGGCGAGACGCTGATCGCCGACGGCGGCTATGTGATCGGGTAGGACGAGCCTACTTCGTCATACCCGTGATGCTCTCGCTCACCGCGCGCGGGTCGCGCATGGGCCAGCGGCCGGCATCGACCTGGGCCCAGAAGGCGGCGAGCGCCGCGTTGAAGGCGTCCGGCTCCTCGATGTTGATGGTGTGGCCGCTGTTGGGGATCAGCTGCAGGGCCGCCGACGGGATCGTCCGCTTCAGGAACACGCCGGGCAGCAGGCACGGCCAATCCTCGTCGCCGTTGAGCACCAGCGTCGGCACGGTGAGCGCCTTGAGCTGGGGCTCCAGATCGAACAGGGACGGGCGCTCGCGCTGGATTCCGAGCTGGGTGTTGGCGGCGCCCTTGGCCGAGTGCTCGGCCAGCTGCTTCTTGAACTCGGCAAAGCCGCGCGGGTCCTTGTTCTCGAACTGCACGCGCGTCGGCCCGTAGGCGTAGGCCTCGGCGAAGGCCGCCATCCCCTCCTTCTCGAGCTTGCCCGCGATCACCACCGCCTCGCTCCGGAAGCGCTCGCGCTGGTCCCGCTCCGAGCCGTAGCCGGCACCCGCGACGACGAGGGAACGCGCGCGGCCCGGATAGGCGAGCCCGAAATGCAGCGTGGCGAACCCGCCCATCGACAGCCCCACCACATGCGCCTTGTCGATGGCGAGCGCGTCGAGCACGCAGCGGATGTCGTCGCGGGCGCGCGCCTGCGAGTAGCGGCCGGCGTCCTCGGGCACCTCCGACGGCGTCCAGCCGCGGGCGTTGAAGGCGATGCAGCGGTAGCGACGGGCAAACTGGCGGACCTGCGGCTCCCAGCTGCGACAGTCGCCGGCGAACTCGTGCACGAAGACGACGGGCGTGCCCGTGCCGGTCTCCTCATAGTAGAGCTTCACGTTGTCGTCGGTGGAGAGAAAGGGCATCGCTCTTCGGGGCTCCCTGGCTCGCGCGTCGGCGGTCTCACTCGGCGGCGGGCGCGGCAGCATGCGCAGGCGCCAGCTCGACCAGCTCGATCACCACGTTGTTGGTCGAGCTGGGATCGAGAAAGGCGATGCGCGAGCTGGCGTGGCCGATGCGCGGGGTCTCGTCGATCAGCTTGACGCCCTTGGCCTTGAGCTCGGCCAGCGCGCCATCGATGTCGTCCACCTCCAGGCAGATGTGGAACAGCCCCTCGCCGTTCTCGGCGATCCACCTGGAGGTCTCGCTGTCGGGGCTGTCGGACTGCAGGAGCTCGACGTAGGTCTGGCCCACGGGCAGCATGGCGAGGCTGGTGCCGTATTGCGGCAGGTGCTCCTCGTATTCGAGCGTCAGCCCAAGCTTGTCCTCGAAGATCTCGCGCGCCTTGGCCATGCTCTTGACGGCAATGGCGATGTGCTCGATGCGCTTGATCTTCATGGGGCCGGCTCCGGGTTCGCTGGGTTGCGCACTGACAGTGCAGTCTAGCCGCAGACCGCGCGCATGCGCGAGGGCGAAAGATTGACTGAGCCACCGCCGTCAGCCACACCCTCAACGGTCATCCTCGGCCTTGTGCCGAGGATCCAACCCTCCAACGGCACCGAGCGGTGGAACTGAAGCGACCCCTGGCAGCGTCGGATACAAATCGCTCCAGTGCGGATTGTTGTGCTCGATGAGGTTGATCTTCCACTCGCGCAAGTAGTGCTTGATCGTCTTCTCTCGCTGGATGGCCTGGCGGACGTCGGCGAACTCTTCGAACAAGACGAGCATGTGCACTCGGTACTTGCGCGTGAAGACCGAACCCTTGCCGGCGCGATGCTGCTCGACGCGCGTCGGCAATCCGTTGGTGACACCGACATAGAGCGTACCGCGCGGCTTGCTGGCGAGAATGTAGGTCCAATAGCTGCGCATGTCGTCGTACACCTTCGGGGTACGGAGTATGCGGTGCGATGGGTCCTCGGGACAAGCCCGAGGATGACACCTCGGGAGCGGTCGAACGCCAAAACGAACCGACGGCAGGTGCTGCACGGCGATGCGAAAGCCTGTGGTGCCGGAGCCTCAGCTGCCGCGCCGGGCGCTCACGTGCTCGTAGAGGCGCAGGTCGAGCAGGTTGAAGTCGATGATGGTGCGCAGCGTGCTCTCGTCGAGGGCCGGGGCCTCGCCGCCGGCGACGTTGTCGAACGGCACGGCCGCCGCGGCGATGCCGAGGGACGCGGCCACCTGTTGCGCGACCCGCGGAACCTCGTCGATCGTGCCCACGATCTCGTAGTGGAGCTCGAGATTGTGGACGGCGAGGTCGTAGAGCCAGTCCTTGTTGATGACCATGCCGGCTTCGGGCGGGATGCCGGCAACGATCCGACACATGTGGTTGTTGGTAGTCTCGGTGATGCCCGACGCCACGAAATCGCGCAGCGACATGCCGGCCTCCATCTGCTCCTTGAAGGGGGAATCCGGCACGCGCCGCTGATGCCGGTAGAGCGACACGACCCGGTCGATGGGATGGCGGAGCACGGACACGTAGCGCGGCAGGATGCCGAGCAGCCGGTGCACGCCATAGGAGAAGTGGCCCATGACGAGCGGCGGACGCGGCCGCTCCCGGAACCGCTGGATGAAAGCGATGTCCGGCGCCCCGAGCGCCAGCTCGCCCCCGTAGACGAGCAGGGTATCGGGCACGGAACAAAGCAGCAGGTTCTTCAGGGACGTCCCCGCCGTCTTGGGGATGTGGGAAAAGAGCAGCGGCCCGTCGCGCCGTCCCGGACCTGACATGCTCTCCGGCTCACATCTTGGAGGCGGGCGGCGTGCGCGCCGTCACCGCCACGGAGGTGACGCCGTAGCCGGCCTCGGCCGGGATGTGCAGGGTGCGGCCCGTGGCCGTCCGCTCCACGCGCGGCATGACGGTGACGATCGAACCGGACCGGGTCGCCGCCACGGCCTCGGCGACAGTCGTGTAGCGGCAAAGCTTCGTCAGATTCATCTGCGTGGCGAATACGAGGGTGCGGGTGCCGGCCTCCGCCTCCTGCAGCGCCTGCCGCGGCGTGATCCACAGACCCTCCACCGACTCGCTGCCGTCGTGCGCGCCGAGTTGCCCGACCGGGGCCGCCACGAGCAGAAAGTGCGTGTCGAAGCGCTTGGGCATGCCCTCGGGCGTGATCCAGTGGGCGAAGGGCACCATGAGGTCGGTGGCGAGCACCAGGTCCTCACCGCGCACGACATCGAGGAATGTCGTCGTGCCGGCGAGCAGGCCCGCGCGATGGCGATCGACCAGCCGATGCGCCGCCGCCGCGTCGAGCATGGCCTCGGTGCCCCGCCGCCGGGCGAGCACCAGGCCCGCCTCCTCGAACGTCTCGCGCGCCGCGGCCACCATGAACGCGCGCTCGGGCGCGGGCGCCGCAAAGGGTGCCAGCTGCTCCCACGCCGGATCGGCATCGTGCGCGTCGACCTTACCGCCGGGGAACACCAGGGCGCCCGAGGCGAAATCGATCTCGTGATGGCGCACCACCATGAAGGCCTCGAGGCCCGCGGGCGCGTCGCGCAGGATCACCACCGTGGCGGCGGGCCGCGGAGTTACGGGCTTTTGATCGGCCTTGCTCATCACGGCTTGCTCCTGCCGGAGGCGGGAAGCGGAAACTCCTCGAGATAGCGCTCGTATTCGGGCTCCACGTCGATCTCCAGGCTCGCCAGCAGGCGCACGACGGCATTGTAGAACGAGATGGTGATGACGAGATCGACCATGCGCTCCTCGTCGAGCTCCTTGCGCAGGGCGGCGAAGGTGGCCTGCGTGACGGCGAGGTCGCTCGTCATCTCGCGGGCTGCGCGCAGCACCAGCTTCGCCAGCGGCTCGAGCTTGCTCGAGCGCCCCTCCGTCTCCGCGATCAGCGCGCGGATGTCGTCGTCGGTGACGCCGAAATCGCGGCCGATCTTGATGTGATGCGACCATTCGTAGGGCGCGCGCGCGAGATAGCCGACCTGCAGGATGGCGAGCTCGCGCAGGCGCGGGTCGAGCCGGCTCTTGTGGCGGATGAACTGGCCGAGGCCGCCGAACGCGCGCAGCCCGTTGGGGCTGTTGGCGAGCGCGCGGTGCAGCGTGATGTTGCGCGCCAGCAGATCCTGGTTCTCGGGCGCGAGGTCGGACTTGTCGAGGTAGGGTATTCGGGCCATGGGCTTGCCTTCTGCGGATCAGTGCGCCTCGTCGTCGCGGGCGGGCGACCTCAACGTCACGCCGCCGTCCACGACCAGGGTCTGGCCGGTGATGTAGCGCGCATGGTCGGACAACAGGAAGCGCACCGCGTGGCCGATGTCCCAGCCGGTGCCCTCGAGTGCCAGGGGGGAGGCCGCGCGGCGCTGCTCGCGCGCGGCCGGGCTCATGCCCTTGGCATAGACCATCGGCGTGTAGACAGGGCCCGGAGCCACGCAGTTGACGCGGATGCCTTGGCCTGCGTGGTCGACGGCCATGGCACGCGTGAGCGCGATCACGGCGCCCTTCGACGCGGTGTACACCGTGAGCCCGCGCGGCCGGATGGCCGAGATCGAGGAGATGTTGACGATGGCGCCGCGCCCGGCCGTCCTCACCATGGCCGGGATCGCGTACTTGGAGACCAGGAACATGGGCTCGACGTTGACCTGCATCACGCGGCGCCAGCCCTCCGGCGTCTCGTCCACGACCGAGCCGCGGCTGCCGATGCCGACATTGTTGTCGAGGAAGTCGAGCCGGCCGAAGCGGTCGAGAGCCGCCGTCACCGTGTCGCGGGCCTGCGCGGGATCGGTGAGGTCGGCCTGATGGGCGGCCGCCGTGCCGCCCTCCGCCGCGATCATGGCCACCGTGCGCTCGGCCAGGGCGATGTCCCGGTCCGCCACCAGCACGCGCGTGCCAGCGCGCGCGAGAAGGATCGCCGCCGCGCGGCCATTGCCGATGCCGTCGCCCGCGGCGCCACCCCCCGCGACAATGGCGACCTTGCCGTCGAGCCCTGCGTCGTCCTCGGGCCTTGCCGCCCCGGTGCTCATTGCCGTTCCCCCCGTTCTTCGCATCGATCGACCAGACCGCGACGCCGACACGCCAGGCCATGATAGGGCATTCGGGATCGCTGAGCAGGCCGCAGTTCGCAGGGCTGCCCCTGAATTTCCTCCGCCCGGGCCCTCCTGCCCGGAGCGGTGCCGCGGTATGCTGCGCCGAGCAACAGGCGTGATCCCGCGTGCGGAGGCGGCGCCCCATGCATCCAATCCGATCGAGCATACCCGCCCTTGCCGGCTGCTGGCTGCTCGCACAGCTGTGTGCCGGCCCGGCCCAGGCGCAGCAGCAGCCCGTCACGATCGAGCGGCTCGTCAGCGACGGCTGGGAAGTCACCGGCTACGTCGCCGCCTCGGACATCCGCTCGCTCATCCTGTTCAAGCACAAGGAGCACAAGTTCCTCGTGCAGTGCTCGGTGCTGATCGACGTGACGCGCAACCCGCGCGTCGTCACCTACTGCTACGAGCTGAGGTAGGACGGCGACGCGTCGATATCCGGACTGTCCAGCGCGCACGCATTGCCAGCCGGTATTTGCGGTGGGCGTTGCATTCCTGACGCCGGCAATCCGGGGCGGGCGCGGATGACGGTCTCGGGCCTGCGGACTAACGCCCGCCGAGCCATTCCTTCAGCAAAGGCTCAAGATCGGGGCAGGCGAGCGGGCTGTCGCGGTTGGGATGGCGGCAAAGACGCGCCCATTCCGTCATGTCGTACTCGACCGACCTCCCTTCGCTCGTGTGCACGATCACGAGCCGCAACTGGCATGTCGGACAGCTCCGTGACTCGCGGCGAAGGACAGTCGGCATGCCGAACACCCTGCAACCCGGGCGCGCCCGTCCGGCAGCTCGAGCACCCCGCGACACTCAAGGCGTGTAAAGTTCTTCATGGGGAAAACAATCAGGGGGCGCATCAAAGCAGTCTTTCCGCACGCGTCAGGCCAACGATTTTGGGCGTTTGCCTGCACCTTTCCGTCCGCGGCGCGGTGCCGCAGGTTGTTGTGGGTCGACTCGCTCGTGAACCTTAGAGGGAGACACCTGAAGCTTAGCGGGAGAGATCGATGGGCCCGCGCGAGCCGCATCCGGGCGTCGCAGCCACCCTCGCCGGGCTGCGCGAGGCGACTCCGGGAAGCCGCCGCGAGCGCACGTCATGCTTGACACGTGCATCCTCAGGCGTAGGTTCCGCGCCGCTTCGCGATCCCGCGAGGCGAAAACTTGGACCCCCGAGGCCGCGCCATGGGCTTTTTCGCCGACAGCGTCAACCGCATCCAGCCGTCCCAGACCATCGGAATGTCGACCAAGGCGCGCGAGCTGAAAGCCAAGGGGCGCAACATCATCGACCTGTCGGCGGGCGAGCCCGATCTGCCCACGCCCGACAACATCAAGTATGCCGCCATCAAGGCCCTGTGCCAGGACAAGACCAAGTACACCGACGTCGACGGCATACCCGAGCTCAAGGCCGCCATCGCCGCCAAGTTCAAGCGCGAGAACGGGCTCGAGTACAAGCCGAGCCAGGTGTCGGTGGGCACGGGCGGCAAGCAGGTGCTCTACAACGCGCTCGCCTGCACCCTCAATCCCGGCGACGAGGTGGTGATCCCGGCGCCGTGCTGGGTCTCCTACGTCGATATCGTCCTGCTGGGCGGCGGCAAGCCCGTGCTCGCCGAGTGCCGGTTCGAGGACGGCTACCGGCTGCAGCCCGAGGCGCTGGATCGGGCGATCACGCCCAAGACCAAGTGGTTCGTGTTCAATGCGCCGTGCAATCCCTCGGGCGCCGCTTACACCAAGGCGCAGCTGAAGGCGCTCACCTCGGTGCTGATGGCGCCGAAGAACCGCCACGTGTGGGTGCTGACCGACGACATGTACGAGCACCTGATCTACGACGGCCTCGAGTTCTCCACGCCGGCCCAGGTCGAGCCCGGCCTCTACGAGCGCACGCTCACGCTCAACGGGCTCTCCAAGACCTATTGCATGACCGGCTGGCGCATGGGCTACGGCGCGGGCCCCGAGCCGCTCATCAAGACCATGTGCAAGCTGCAGTCGCAGTCGACATCCAACCCCTCGTCGATCTCGCAATGGGCGGCGGTGGAAGCACTGAACGGTCCTCAGGACTTCATCGCCCGCAACGCCCGGATCTTCAAGGAGCGGCGCGACCTCGTGGTGTCGATGCTGAACCAGGCGAACGGCCTCAAGTGCCCCAAGCCGGAAGGCGCCTTCTACGTCTATCCCTCCTGCGAGGGCGTGATCGGCAAGACGTCGGCGAAGGGCACCAGGATCAAGACCGACCAGGACTTCACGCTGGCCCTGCTCGAGGAGGAGGGCGTGGCGTGCGTGCATGGCGCCGCCTTCGCCATGAGCCCATTCTTCCGCATCTCCTATGCCGCCTCCACGGCGGACCTGGAGGAGGCGTGCAAGCGCATCCAGCGCTTCTGCGGCAACGCGCGGTAGGGTGCCGGGTAGGGTGCAATAGGGGAAGCCGTATTGCACCCTACGGCTACCCCAGGAACGGCAGCTTCACGGCAAGGGTGAAGCCGTTGAGCATGAGCAGCACACCCAGCCCGCCCAGGCCGCCGCTGAGCCCCAAGAGCCACAGGTTGCCGATGATCAGGTGCACGGAGGCTAGAACGATGGCGATCTGCAGGAGGGCCTGGCTCCAGTCGAAATAGGGGTCCTTCTGCAGGGCCACGTCGCGGACGACCTCCAAAGATTTGCCGCGCGCGAACAGCTCGTCGAGCCCCTCCTTCCCGACCGGATCGGTGGTGAGGCTCTGGTATTGCGCGCGGTAGCTTGCGATCTTCTCCTCGATCTTGCGTTTCGCCTCCTCGGGCATCGCCGGCTGCGAGGCGAGCAGGAGCTCCAGGTCGTCGGCGGCAACTGCGACGGCGTGGCGGCGGATGTTCTTGGCCTGGAAGAACGCCCAGGTGTCGGCCGCGGCGATGTTGGCGTGGGTCGCGTCCTTGGTGGCATTGGCGCCGCCTACGTTGCAGATGGCGAGCAGCACGGCCAGCACGCCGATGAACACGCCGACCCACTTGTTGCGTTCGTCCTTGTCGCCGACCCGCTCGGCAACCTCGTCCAGCGACATGCATCTCTCCCCGGTAGGTGGGTGGTCCCACGCCTACATTTGACGCCAACTCTGCAAAAGCGCAAAACCCCTACCATATTCCCCGATGTACCCCGACGCGGCGTCGGGGCGGCGGCCCGCAGCGGTCTGCCGAGCTGGCACAATTCGCAAGGTGGAGGCCGCCATTCAGAATTGCCGTCCCGTGATGCTGGTGATCCTCGACGGCTGGGGCTGCCGCGAGGCCTCGGCCGACAACGCCGTCCGCCTCGCCCGCACGCCCACCTTCAGCAAGCTGTGGTCCACGTGTCCGCACGCGCGCCTGCATACATCCGGCAGGGACGTCGGCCTGCCCGACGGGCAGATGGGCAACTCGGAGGTCGGACACCTCAATATCGGCGCCGGCCGCGTGGTCATGCAGGACCTGCCGCGCATCAACCAGGCGGTCGAGGACGGCGCGATCGCGCAGGCACCGGCCCTGCGCGGCCTGATCGCGCGCCTCAGCGAGTCCGGAGGCGCCTGCCACCTCATGGGGCTGGTCTCGCCCGGCGGCGTGCACTCCCACCAGGATCATGCCTCCGCGCTGGCGAGGGCGCTCACCGCAGCGGGCATCTCCACCATCGTCCATGCCTTCACGGACGGGCGCGACACGCCGCCCAAGGCCGCCGGCGACTACATCCGCCGCCTGATCTCGGCGCTGCCCGATGGGGCCACCGTCGGCACCGTCTGCGGCCGCTACTATGCGATGGACCGGGACAAGCGCTGGGATCGCGTCAGCAAGGCCTACCACGCGATCGTCGACGCTGAGGGCCGGCGCTTCCCGGATGCCCCTGCCGTCATAGCCGACGCGTACGCGCACGATGTCACAGACGAGTTCGTGATCCCCGCCGTCGTCGGCAGCTACCGCGGCGTACGGGACGGGGACGGCCTGCTCTGCTTCAATTTCCGCGCCGACCGCGTGCGGGAGATTCTTGCCGCCCTCCTCGATCCGGCCTTCTCCGCCTTCCCGCGCCCGCGCGTTCCCTGCTTCGCCGCGGCCGCCGGCATGACGCAGTACAGCGAGGAGCTGGACAAGCTGCTGGGGACGATCTTTCCGCCGCTCACCCTGCCCAACGTTCTGGGCGAGGTCGTTGCAGGGGCCGGCCGGGCGCAGCTGCGCATGGCCGAGACGGAGAAATACCCGCACGTCACCTACTTCCTCAACGGCGGCAACGAGGTGCCCTACGCCGGCGAGGACCGCATCATGGTGCCGTCGCCGAAGGTCGCCACCTACGACCTCCAGCCGGAGATGTCGGCGCCCGAGCTCACAGACAAGGCGGTGGCCGCCGTCGCGTCGGGCAAATACGACCTCATCGTCCTCAACTATGCCAACCCCGACATGGTCGGACACACCGGCAGGCTGGACGCGGCCATCAAGGCGGTGGAGACGGTCGATGCCGGGCTCGGGCGGATCGTGGAGGCCGTGCGCAAGGCCGGAGGCGCGCTGCTGGTGACGGCCGACCACGGCAACTGCGAGCTGATGCGCGATCCGGAGACCGGCGGCCCTCACACCGCCCACACCACCAACCCGGTCCCGGTGGTGCTCGTGGGCGGCGGCGACGCTGCCCTGGCGGAGGGGCGGCTGGCCGACATCGCGCCGACGCTGCTCCAGCTCATGGACCTGCCGAAGCCGTCGCAGATGACCGGCACGTCGCTGCTGTGCCCTCCGGGCGCCGGCTAGGCAAGGTCCGCCGGACCCGAGAGCGGCACCGATCCCTCCGCGCAACACGCAGCTGCGTCGCTGACGGATCGCGCCGCGTGCGCTTGCCGCTCCGGGCCCGCGATGCTATCTCACATGCTCGTATTGAGCTGACGCCGTCCCGACGCGGACCGTCAGGAATATTGCAGCAGGGTGATTTTGCCGAGGGGGGATTGCAATGCCATAACCACCTCCATGCTCGATCGCCGCGCGCCAGATTGCGGCCGTTTCTTTCCCAGACTCACAAGCACTTTCTTTCAAGGATTCATTCGATGACCATAATCGATACCAATCGCAACGTCGCCGCACACCTGGCTCATCTGAAGGCTCGCGGCGTCACGACCATCGGACGCTACTACGCCACCAGCGCCGCCAAGCGGCTGACCAAGCCCGAGGCGGCGGCAATTTGTGCCGCCGGCCTCGACATCTTCGTGGTTTTCGAGGACTCCGGCGATCCCCAGCTGTCGGTGGAGCAGGGCGTGCACGACGCCCAGATCGCGCTGGGTCAGGCCCAGGCTGTCGGCCAGCCGGCCGGCTCGGCGATCTACTTCGCCCTCGAGCACGAGAAGCAGGGCGGCTTCACGCAGGCGCATGTGCCGGGCATCAAGCGCTACATGGATGGCGTGCGGCAGGTGCTCGCACCAACCTACAAGATCGGCGTCTACGGCGACGGCGTCGTCTGCAAGGCGCTGCTCGATGCGCAGATGGTCGACTTCACCTGGCTCAGCGCGTCGAGGAAGCATCCGGGAACGCCGGAGTTCACGGCCAGCGGCCGCGCGACGCTGATCCAGCGCACGCCGGTCGACCAGAACATCGACGGGCTGTCCGTCGACTTCAACGAAGCCAAGCAGCCCGAGTTCGGTGCCTTCACCATCCCCGCAGCGCAACCCGCGCCGGCGCCTGAGGCCTTGGCCTCGATGGCGGCGCCCGGGGGGGGCGGCACCACCCATCGAGGCGGCGTTCGCGGCGGCAGCGGGCGATGCGGCGGCAGCACCGCCGACGGCCCTTCCCGGCGGCTGGACCTTCCTCGTACAGCGGCTGCGCGAGGAGCTGCGGCGCGGCAAGGGCTTCAGGCGCACGGTCGGCACCTACCAGGTCTATCGTGACGGGGTCCCCGTCGCGGGCCTTTCCGGCATGACCGTCGAGCGGCAGGGCCCAGGCGACAATGGCGAGGTCGGCAAGGACGAGCATCGCTGCATCGAGGCCGCCAGCTATCCCCTGAACACGCACGACACCGAGAACTACAGCACGAGCGACTATGACGACGAGGGCGAGCACCCGCGTCCGGCCATCGAGGTGGGAGATACCCGGCGGCGGACCGGCATACTCATTCATCCGGCATCGGGCTACGGCAGCACCATCGGCTGCATCAATCTGGCCGGTCACCTGCTTGACGCCAACTCCGACTTCTCGCTTTCGGACAGCACCCGGCGCGTCATCGACGTCATCAACGACCTGAAGGCGTTCAACGGAGGGACGCTGCCCGCGGGGAATGGCGTGCCGATCGCCAGGTGCCACCTCGTCGTGCGCGACGTGGCAGCGGCCGGCGTCGCCGTTGCGCCACACGCCATGGCGGCGGCAATGGCGTTCGAGGCCCTCGCGCAAGCGCAGCCCGTCGGCAACCCGGTGCCGTTCGACACCGAGGCGTCAAAATCGGGCAACAAGTGGGGCTCCTCCGAGACCGGCGGCCTGCACGGGACGCGGCAGAAGTTCGATGACGGCAGCATCGTCATCGATGCGACCGAGGCGCTGTCGGCCACCCGATCCGACGGCCTCGACGCCACGCTCAGCGCGACCCAGCATCGGGTCGAGAAGGACGATGTCGTGACGGTCGTGCAAATGAACTACTCCTATCGCAACCGGATATTGCCGAATGCGATGCTGATGCGCGTCGCCGCCGACTTCCCGGCGCAGGTCCCCGCCGGGTTCACGGCCACGGCCGTCCGCTCGGTCGGTGCCAGCCAGTTCGGCAAGAAGGACCGGGAGGACGAAGGCACCGGCTCGCCGCTCATGGGCCTGATCCAGACCAACAGCGACGTCTTCGGCGCCTCCATCAAGGCGTCGGCGATGGCACGGGCCTTCGGGGCAGGCTGGAAGGCCAATCCGCAGCGATTGAACGCCCTGATCGAGGTGCTGTTTCCCGCGCGCAACCGGCTCGTCCGTGTTCCCCTGGTCGATGTCGGGCCGCATGAGGATACGGACGAGAGAAGCTACCCCGAGGTCGATCTCACCTTGTCCTGCGACGAGTTTCTGGGCACTCACGGCCAGGCGCGGGTGAAATACCGCATCCTCCTGCCGAGCTAGTCTAGCGGCCCGGACCTATGCGGCCGTGATGGAATCTCGACCGCCATTCCGGACTCACGGTTGTCGTCCCGGGCTTCATGCCCGGGATCCATCTCTCGGCCTGCTCCAGCGTTCGCTGACGGCTGGATCCCGGCGACAAGCGCCGGGATGACAGGCTGCGCTTGGAAGAGCGGTTCCACCTAAATCGGAAAGACCCTAGGCGAGGCCCAGCACGTCCATCATCGAGTAGAGGCCGGGGCCCTTGCCGCGGCCCCACAGCGCGGCCTTGACGGCGCCGCGGGCGAAGATGCCCCGGTCGGTGGCGCGGTGCGTGAGCTCGACGGTCTCGCCATCGGCAGCGAAGATCACCGTGTGCTCGCCGACGTTGCTGCCGCCCCTCAGCGTGGCGAAGCCGATGTCGCCGCGGCGGCGCGGACCGGTGTGGCCGTCGCGCACGCGCACGCTGACGCTCTCGAGCTTCACCCCGCGGCCCGCGGCAGCAGCCCTGCCCAGCATCAGCGCCGTGCCTGAGGGGGCGTCGACCTTGTGCCGATGGTGCATCTCCAGGATCTCGATGTCGTAGTCGGGATCGAGCGCCTCGGCCACCTTGCGCGTCAGCGCGGTGAGCAGGTTGACGCCGAGGCTCATGTTGCCCGCGGTGACGATGGTGGCGTGGCGCGCGGCCGCGGCGATCTTGGCCTCGTCCTCGGCCGAAAGGCCGGTGGTGCCGTAGACGTGCACGATGCGCGCGTTGGCGGCGAGGCCGGCAAACTCGACGGTCGCCTTCGGCACGGTGAAATCGAGCACGGCGTCCACCTTGGCGAAGAGCTCGAGCGGATCGTCCGTGATCAGCACGCCGAGCTTGCCCAGCCCCGCCAGCAGGCCCACGTCCTGGCCCACGGCAAGGGACCCCTCGTGCTCGATGGCGCCACAGATCACGCAGTCCTCGCGGCCGTGGACGGCCCGGACCAGCTCGCGCCCCATCCGTCCGGCTGCGCCGGTGATAGCGATCTTCATCCTGTCCATGGGCCTCATCCTTGCCCGCACCGATGCGGGGTATAGCAATGCCGGGGGCCCCGCGGAAGGGCTCGCTCCGGCACCCGCCTCGGAGACTTCCCTGACGCCGCCATGGTATAAGCCGCGGCTGGACCCGATGAGCGGATGGTCAGCCCCGAGTCACGCGTCTCGGAGGGAGGAGACGATGGTTCGTTGCCGCGCGCTGGCCATAGTGGCCCTGAGCTCGTTTGCCCTTCTCCTCGGGCAGGCGCCGGCGACCGCCAACCGCGTCAAGAGCCTCTACACCACGGTCGATCTCAAGACCTGCAAGCGCATCAAGCGGCAGCGGGACGGCGGCGCGTGGCTGTGCGAGGGGCTCGCCGGCTACCCGGTCTACGTCGCCGAGGGCGACCTGCGGCAGTTCCTGAGCGTGGGTCCCGACCCGCAGAAGCGCCGCGCCGCCACGCAGACGCTCAGGCCCTTCAACTCGATATTCGAGGCAAGCAGCAGCCGCGCCACCATCGAGTGGCGGTTCGACCGCCGGGGCGAGCGGCAATTCCCCTACGCCATCATCGTGCGGTTCCACACCTCCCACGAGGGCCGCAAGGGCGACGTGCTGGTGGTATCGAAGGTGAGCCCCAGCGACACCTGCCACATGGCCTACATCGACGCGCTGGCCAACAGCGATGCCATCACGCTCGCCCGCTTCCTGGCCGACACCCAGGCCAAGACGTTCGATTGCCAGAGCGAGCCGCGCACGGAGGGGGCGAAGGGCAAGAGCCCGATGTGAGGGGGCGCCGGGATTGCCCGCGGCAAGGGTCGCTTCTCTGGTGTGCGCATGATCTCGCGCGGGCCCGCGCCCCTGGGCTCGGCCCACTCTGGCTCAATTCCCTCCCGGTCGTCTATGCTTTCGTCCCCCGCCGCCGGGGGCCGAGGACGTGTTCAGGGCCACCGCGGCGCGAATGAGCGCCTTCAGCGCCTTCTCGTCGATCCTGTCGCCCTCATGGATATCGATGGCGCGCCTCACGTTGCCTTCGAGGCTGGCGTTGAAGAGGCCCGAAGGGTCCTCGAGCGACGCGCCCTTGGCGAAGGTGAGCTTCACGACCGCCTTGTAGGTCTCGCCGGTGCAGATGATGCCGGCGTGCTCCCACACCGGCACCCCTCTCCACTTCCACGTCTCGACCACCTCGGGGTCGGCCTGCCTGATGAGCGCGCGCACCCGCGCCAGCATCTCGCCCCGCCAGTCCCCCAGCTCCGCGATGCGGGCGTCGATGAGGTCAGAGGGGGAGGCGGCGGGTCTTGCGGCCTTCGAGACGGTCTTGGTCTTCTTCATGGGTTGTCGTCGCTCGCCCGTTACTGGGTATCGCGGCGCGTAGGCTGGGTTAGCGCCGAAGGCGCGTAACCCACCGGCCGAATGCGTCGCAAGTCCAACAATGGGTTACGGTGCTGGGCGCCTAACCCACCCTACGTAGCCCGCAGGGCACGCAACCGCGTGAGTCCGATCGCTCGACCTCACCGCGTTCGACAGCGCCACCACGGCGAGCCAAATGGGCCAGGACAGCCCACGCCGGACCCGGTGGCGCAACGCCGGCGACAACAGCCCGACAGCTTCCGCCGCGCGCCGCTATTTCCAGGCGAACGCGACCTTCTCCAGCCGCTCGCCGCCGATCTTGGTGAAGGCGCTGGCGACGGGGCGGCCGCCGCGGCGCCAGTAGAAATTGCAGGCTGCCGTATTCTCCAGCAGCGCCCACACGATCAGGCCGTTCAGCTTGCGCATGTCGAGCGCGTGCCGGCAGCCCTCGAACAGGTGCTCGCCGAGGCCGAGGCCCTGGTAGATCGGGTCGAGGTAGAGCTCGTAGATCTCGCCCTGGAACGGCCCGCGCTGGCGCGAGCTGCCGATGGTGGCGTAACCCGCCACCGTGCCCGCCATCTCGAGCACCAGCGCGCTGTCCCCCGATTTGAGGGCGTCCCGCCACCACTCCGGCGAGCGCTGGCGCACCATGCTCTCCAGATGCAGGTGCGGGATGATGCCGCGATAGGCCAGCAGCCACGCGTCCTTGAAGATGCGGGCGAGCGCCGCCGCATCGGCCGGTTTGCCGCCGCGCACGCGCACCTTGGAAGGAGACCCCAACATGACGGGCATTATAGCGGGTCCCGGAGCCGAGCGCTCGCGCGATTTTCGCTTGACGTTGCCGCAGGCTGCGTTCTCGCGGGCTCCTCTAGCCGAGTGCGCCGAATGTGCGCCGGTAGCCGGTTGCCGCCTGGTCGAAGAGGATGTCGCTGGGGCGCAGCGCCCGCGCCAGCGCCAGCCCTTCCAGCGTGCAGCAGCGCGACAAGGCCACGTACGCCTGGCCGTGGGCGAACGTGCCGCGCCCCAGGTCGATGTAGACCTTGTCCAGCGTAAGCCCCTGGCTCTTGTGGATGGTGAGCGCCCAGGCCAGCCGCAGCGGAAACTGGCGGAAGGTGCCAGCCACCGATTCGACGATCTTCTCCGCCGCGCTGTCGAAGGCGTAGCGCCGGCTTTCCCAGGATGCCTGCTCGATCTCGTGCTCGGCGCCGTCCACCTCGATCCAGATGCGCTCCTCCTCCAGACGCGAGACGCGCGCAATGGTGCCGTTCACCCAGCGCCGGTCCGGATCGTTGCGCAGCAGCATGACCTTGGCGCCGGGCTTGAGCGTGAGCGCCGCATCGGTCGGCTGCGCGGCCGCGTTGAACTCGCCCGTGGTGGCGGCCTGATAGGTGCGCGGCCGGCCGTCCAGCGCGTTGAGGTAGGCCATGTTGATGCGGCCGGCCGCGGCGTTGGTGGGGGTGAGGATCACGTAGGGCTCTCCGTCCGACAGGGTGCGGATCGGGTGCACCCGGCCGTTGAGCAGCGCGAGGTCGCCCTCGTCCGCCTCGCCCTCGCGGATCTTGTTGAGGACCTCCAGCAGCGCGGTGTCTTTCTGGCGGAAGACCTGGGCAAGCTCGATCAGCGCCGTGCCGGCGCCCTCCCCGAGCGATGCCAGGCTGAAGAAGAACGGGCCGCCGTGCTCCGAGTCCAGGTGGGCGGCGACCTCCGGGTCGTTGATGACGGGCGGCAGCTGGTGCAGATCGCCGAACAGCGCCAGGCGCACCCCGCCGAAAGCCTCGCGCGGCCGCCCGCGGTTGAGGCGCAGCGACTGGTCGATGGCCCACATGAGGTCCGAGCGCACCATCGACACCTCGTCGATGACGAGAAACTTGAGGCGGCGCATGAGTCGGCCGTTGCGGCTGCGGCGGATGTCGTCGGGACGGATGAGCCGCGGCGGGAAGCCGAAGAAGGAGTGGATGGTCTGGCCGCCGACGTTGACGGCCGCGAGACCCGTCGGGGCCAGCACCACCATCTCGTCGGTGATCAGCTCCTTGAGGCAGGTGAGCAGCGTGGACTTGCCTGTGCCGGCGCGGCCGGTGACGAAGAGGTGGCCGTCGCCGTCCTTCAGGTAGTCGTAGGCGGCGAGATATTCCTGCGTGGGCTCGATGCCTGCCGGCCACCGGTCGGCAGAGACCGGCGCAGGTACGGCAGAGGCTGCGGACTTGGCCACGTGAAGGTTCCGGAGCAGCGAAGAGAGAGTTCCGAATCGCGGCCAACTATAGGCTTGGCCCGGGCCGCCCCACAGTAGATAGCATGGATGCCGCACCCAGGCCGGGAAGGCGCCCGGCTTGCGAACTATCCCGGCAGCTATAGCCTGACATCGTCGCAGCGACCGGCGGGGGTGATCCGGAGACAGGATATGAGCAGCGAGCACGGACGAGCATTGTCCATCGCGCAGATCGCGACCGGAGTTGGCATCCTGGCGTTCTGGGCCCTGTTCCTCGGCGCGGGCTTGCAGCCCTCCGCTCCGCCGCCCTGGTTTCTCGCTTTCGAGCACGCGTTCCCATTGCCCGACGCCGTGCTGGCCGCCGGCCTGCTGACGGCGGGCAGCCTCCTGTGGCGACGCCGGGGCGGGGGGCGTCCCCTGTCGCTTGCCTGCGCGGGCGGCTTGCTGTTCCTCGGTCTCGTCGATTTCAGCTTCAACATCCAGAACGGCATCTACACGTCCGTCCTGGCCGAGGGCGCCGCGGCTGCCGCCATCAATCTGTGGTGCGTGGCGCTCGGCATCGCCCTCCTCGTCGTCCTCGTTCCGGAGGGACAGCCCGGCGATCCCGGCGCGGGAGCGTCGGCATCACCGCGCCCGGGCGTCAACCAGGGACGGCCGCGGCCTTCGACGCGCGGCAACCCGTCGCCCGGCAACAGAGCGCAACCCAAGGTCGTGCTCGTGACCGGCTCGTCCTCCGGTATCGGCCGCGCAGTCTGCGAGGAGCTGGCCAGTGGCGGGCATCGCGTCTACGGCGCGAGCCGCAGCGCAAGCCCGCCCGGCAGCTGGACGCAGCTCCATATGGACGTGACCGATGAGGCATCCATCGAGCGCGCGGTCGAGGAGGTCGTGCGGGGCGAGGGCCGCATCGACGCGCTCGTCGGCTGCGCCGGCGTGAGCCTTGCCGGGCCCTTCGAGGACACCACCATCGAGGATGCGAGGCGCCACCTCGATATCAACCTCTTCGGCACCACGCGCGTGATCCGGGCCGTGCTGCCGGCCATGCGCCGCCAGGCCTCGGGCCGGATCATCGTCATCGGCTCGATCGGCGGGCTCATTGGCCTGCCCTTCCTCGGCTACTACAGCGCCGCCAAGTTCGCGCTCGACGGCCTGCTGGAGGCGCTGCGGACCGAGATTGCGCCCTTCAACATCGATGCCACCATCGTCCATCCCGGCAACTTCAACACCAGGCTCGGCGCCAACAGGGTCTACAGCACCGGCACCAACGTGAACGTCGAGCCGGCCTACCGGGACGTCTTCGAGCGAACGCGGGAGTTCTACATCGCGGAGGAAGACAACGCCCCGCCGCCCCACCCCGTGGCGCGCAAGGTGGCAAGACTGCTGAAGCGGCGCACGCTGCCCGTGCGCGTCGTGGTCGGCGCCCCCCTGGAGGTGCTGGGCGTCTGGGGCAAGCTGATCCTGCCGTCGCGGTGCTTCGAATATCTCTTCCGCAAGGCCTACTGCCCTTGAGGATGCGCCGGGGCGGGAGAGCGGTCCGCCTAACCCTTTCCGCCACGCTCGGCCTTCACCTCGGCGAACACCTTGGAGGCCGTCAGCATCGCCTCGCGGATGATCGGCACGCCGACGTAGCCGGTGAGGTGAAGGAGCACCTCGACGAGCTCGTCCTCGGTCCAGCCCTCCTTGAGGGCGAAGCGCAGGTGGATCTCGAGCTCCGGATAGCGGCCCGTCGCGGCGTCGGAGACGACACAGATGAGCGTGCGCGTCTTGAAATCGAGCCCCGGGCGCGACCACAGCGCGCCGAACACGGTCTCCGTCGCCACGTCGATGAACTTCCTCATCACGGGGTCACGGTCGTACTCGCTCTTGTTGCGCGCGAAGTCGGCGTCACCCCTCAGCTTCCTGCGGATCGCCTCACCCGTCTTGTAGAGCTCGCTCCTGTCGGCCATCGCCTTGTCTCCTTCCCTGGTGCAAGACGAGGCTAGCCCACGCCCGCTCGGCTTGTCACGGCCGCACACGAGCCGGCCCGGACGTGGCGCAGCGCGCCGCCGTCTGATAATTGTGAGAGCCATGGCGGCACACACAACAAACCGGGAGGCGCCATGCTCAGCGCGGAGGACAACAGGCTGCTGACGGAGAGCGGCTCCGGCACGCCGATGGGTGAGCTGCTGCGCCGGTTCTGGCTGCCGGTTCTGCTCTCGGAGGAGCTGCCCGAAGCCGACGGCCCGCCGAAGAAGGTCACCGTCATGGGCGAGCCGCTGCTCGCCTTCCGCGACACGCAAGGGCGGATCGGAATCGTCGATCAGCATTGTCCGCACCGCGGCGCCAACCTCTGGCTCGGCCGCAACGAGGAGTGCGGCATCCGCTGCGTCTATCATGGCTGGAAATTCGATGTGGACGGGCGCTGCGTCGACATGCCGACGTCCTATCCCGACCTCAACGCCAGGGACAAGATCCGCATCAAGGCCTACCCCGCACGCGAGCAGGGCGGAATGATCTGGGCCTACATGGGCCCATCCGAACGCATGCCTGAGCTGCCGGCTCTCGAGGTCGCCCTCGTGCCGCCCTCGCACCGCTACGTCAGCAAGAAATGGCAGGACTGCAACTGGGTGCAGGCGCTCGAAGGCAGCATCGACACGGCGCACTTCTCCTTCGCCCACCTCACTTTCGACAAGCACGAGGACGAGGACCTCGACATCGCCAGGCACCTCGCGAGCCCCATGTCGCGCATGAGCTTCGACCACGTGCGCTGGATCGCCGAGGACCCACGGCCCGTAATCAAGGTCAATGCCCACGAGGCGGGCCTGACGATTGCCGGCGGCCGCATCGCCCGCGACGACAACATCTACTGGCGCATCGCCCAGTTCCTGATGCCGGTTCACGCCTATGCGCCGAGCGCCATGCCGGGCGAGAACATGTTCGGCCAGTCGTTCGTGCCGGTCACCGACACCAATTGCTGGATCTATACGTATGCCTGGAACCCTGAGCGACCGATCACCGACGCCGAGCGGGCGATGTACCGGGCAGGCAACGGGGTCATCGCCGAGGTGGACGAGAGCTACGTGCCGCTGCGCAACAGGGCCAACGACTACCTGATCGACCGCAAGCTGCAGAAGACGCGGAGCTACACCGGCATCAAGGGCGTGTCCGAGCAGGACGCTGCCGTGCAAGACAGCCAGGGCGCGATCGCGGACCGTACGCGCGAGCACTTGGGCCCAACCGACCTCGGCATTCTGCGTTTCCGCAAGCTGGTCATGGATGCGGCGCGCGACCTCGAGCGCGGCAAGGAGCCGGACGCTGCCGCACGCGCGCAGCGCTACGCCGTGCGCGCCGGCGCCTGCGTCACGCACAAACGCAAGGACCTGACCGAGGTGATGATCGAGCGCTTCGCCGATCCAGCGGGCTTCATAGGCCGCGCGCCTGCCCCGGCTGCAAAATGAGCGGTGGGCCCCGGCCGCCGCTGAAGGCCTCCAAATCCGGCCGTCGGCAACCGCGCGACGCCGCGAAGCGGCAGCGACGGATAACGCCGCACCTCCAGTCATGCGTCGGCGGCAGGGGAGACCGCGCCGCCGAGGCGCTTCCGCAAGCGGGCGAGACCGCGCATTGAATTGGGGTCGCAAGCCCGCCGGATCATGACGCAGCCCCCCAACCCTCGCACCTTTCGCCCCTTGGGTGAACCTTCCCGCCTCGTGCAATGGGCTATCCTTGCCGCCGGCTCGGTCCTGCTCGCCGCAATCTTCGCGGGCGTGGGCCTGCCCGCGGCACTGCTGCTGGGCCCGATGGTCGCCGGCATCATGCTCGCCAGCAACGGCGGCACCATCCGCGCCCCGCACTGGCCCGTCATGGCCGCGCAGACCATCGTCGGATGCCTCGTGGCGCGGGCCGTGACCAGCGACATCATTCTTGCCTTCCTCAAGGGCTGGCCGCTGTTCCTGTCGCTGGTGGTGGTCATGATCGCCGCCAGCACCGCGTTCGGCTGGCTGCTCACGCGCTACAGGGTGCTGCCGGGAACGACAGCGGTGTGGGGCACGGCGCCCGGCGGCGCCTCGGCGATGATGCTGATGTCGGGAGCCTTCGGCGCCGATCCTCAGCTCGTCGCCTTCATGCAGTACCTGCGTGTCGTGCTCGTCGCTGCGGTCGCCTCGCTCGTCGCACGACTGTGGGTCGGCGCCGCTGGCGGACCGGTCGTACACGACACGACGTGGTTTGCCGCCCTGCCGTGGCTCGATCTTGCCGGCACGCTTGCGGTGGCAGGCCTGGGCGGCGCGCTGGGCGTGATCCTGCGCATACCCGCCGGCGCGCTGCTGGTGCCGATGGTCATCGGTGCGGTGCTGGAAGGGTTCGGCCTGCTGACGATCGCGCTGCCGCCCTGGCTGCTCGCCGTCAGCTATGCCTTCCTCGGCTGGGGTATCGGCCTCGGCTTCACGCGCGACATTCTCATCCACGCGTCCCGCGCTCTTCTGCCCGTGCTCCTCACCACCCTCGCCATGATCGCGGTGAGCGGCGCGCTGGCCTACGTCCTGGTCCATGCCGCCGGCGTCGATCCACTCACCGCTTACCTGGCGACCAGCCCCGGCGGCATGGACTCGGTCGCCATCATCGCCGCGGCGAGCCGGGTCGACCTGTCCTTCGTGATGGCGCTGCAGACGGCGCGCATGGTGATCGTGGTCATGACAGGCCCTCCGCTCGCCCGCTTCGTGGCGCAGCGCATGGCACGGGTGCGAGAGGCCGACAGCGGAGGGCCGCGCACACCCGGCGCGATCGGCTAACCCAGCGCCTGCTGCGGCACGGCGGCCTTGCCACGGCGCACGAGGAGGAGGGCCAGCAGCAGGGCGGGGACCAGCAGGGCGAGGCCGAGCCCGATCATCTGCATCTCCGACAGCGGCATGATGCCGCCGCCGGGCGTGGCCAGCACGACGCCGCCGACGACGAGCAAGATGCGCAGCGGCCACTCGAGGGGCCCGGCGCGCCGCAGGTCGCCGATGCCCGCCTGGTAGCCCTGGATGCCGCCGCAGATGAAGAGCGTGCCGACGGCAGCCATCACCGTCAGCCCCAGCGCCGCCAGATACGGGCTCGGGCCCTGCAGCACGAGGGCCGGGTTGAGAACGAAGAAGAACGGAACGAAATAGATGATGCTGCCGACCCACATGCTCTCCCAGCCCGTCTTCATGGCGGGAGCGCCGGCGATGCCGGCTGCGGCGAAGGAGGCAATCGCCACCGGCGGCGTGATCGCCGACAGCATGCCCCAGTAGAAGATGAACATGTGCACGGCCATCCGGTTGAGGCCGAGCTTCTCGAGCGCCGGCGCCACCAGGATGGCGAGGAAGATGTAGCAGGCGGTGGTGGTGAGCCCCAGCCCCAGCACCAGGCTGGTAACGGCGCACATCACGAGCAGCAGGAAGGCGCTGTCGCCGGCGATGCGCAGGAGGTCGTTGGCGAGGCTCGACACCACGCCCGTCATGGAGAACGCGCCGATCAGCAGCCCGCAGCCCGCCAGGATGCCGACGAGCTCCACGAAGGTGCGCCCGTTCACCTCGAGGAAATCGATCACGGTCCTCAAGGTCCAGCGGCTGCCCTTGGAGAACAGCTGGTTCAGCACCAGGAGCAGGGCCGTGGCGTAGAACGGCGCATGGCTCTCGCGCTTGAAGTAGAGCAGCATGACGATCAGCAGTACGACGACCAGCACGTAGTACCAGCCCTCCTTGATGGTGGCCCACGCGCTCGGCAGCTCATGGCGCGGCAGCCCCCTCAGCCCCTTCCGAGCGGCGTAGGCATCGACCTGCATGAACAGGGCAAGGTAGTAGAGCGCGGCCGGTATGATGGCGGCCAAAGCCACCTCGCCGTAGCTGATATTGAGGAACTGGGCGATCACGAAGGCCGTGGCACCCATCACCGGCGGCGCCAGGACGGCCCCGGTGGAGGCACAAGCCTCGATGGCGCCGGCGTAGGAGGCCGCAAAGCCCGTACGCTTCATGGTGGGGATGGTCATGGTGCCGGCGGTCAGCACGTTGGAGACCACGCTGCCCGACATCATGCCCAGCATGCCGCTGGCGAAGATGCCGACCTTGGCCGCGCCGCCGCGGAAGGTGCCGCACAGCGCAAAGGCCAGATTGATGAAGAACTTGCCCGCCCCCGTCATCATCAGCGCCGTGCCGAACACGAGAAAGCCGATCACCGTCTCGGCGAAGGCCTGGAT
>Ga0070741_10000614_pt1 | contig 123377 bp, 116 predicted proteins | sample Coa_R1_4_FD_66440 | JGI IMG/M metagenome (GOLD analysis project Ga0070741, IMG submission 66440) | Surface soil microbial communities from Centralia Pennsylvania, which are recovering from an underground coalmine fire - Coalmine... | ecosystem: Environmental > Terrestrial > Soil >... | reverse complement strand
CGAGCCGGCGCTGTCGCCGGTCGCGGCGGCGGTCGCGAACGCGTTCTTCGACGCGACGGGCGTCCGCATCCGCGAGGCGCCGATGTCGCCCGCACGCGTCCGCGCGACGCTGAAGGCGGCCGGCGTCAAGTAGGTCGCCGGAGTCCGGGGGGAGCGGCTCGCCCGCTTCCCCCGGCTCCTTCCACTCAACGGGTTTGGAGCTATTGAGCACCGCGAGAAACACGGGTATCCTGCGACCACCGTTCCTCCAGTCCCCCCTGCCTTGAGGAAAGCCCTCGCCGTCTCGATCGTCGCGCTGGTGTGCGCCCCGGCGGGGCAGGGTGCGGCCGCGACCCACCGGGCGGGCCAGGCGACGCTGCCGGCCCACGGCGTCCTCAGCCCCGGCGTCAGCCTCGCCGGCGTCCGCATCGGCTACACGGTCGCGAAGGTGAAGAAGCTCTGGGGCTCCAACTACAAGGTCTGCCCCGAGTGCAAGTCGCCGACCTGGTACTACATCTACACGAAGGGCGAGCCGCTCGGCGCGGCGGTCAAGTTCAAGAAGGGCCGCGTCGTCGCCGCCTTCACGCTCGGCTCGCCGACCGGCTGGCGGACGACCGAGGGGCTGCTGATGGGCGAGCAGATCGACAAGGTCTCGCGTCTCTACGGCTCGCTGGGCTGGCACGTCTGCATCGGCTACGGGGCGATGTCGATGCGGAACGGCAACACGGTCACCTCGATCTACACGACCGGCGAGGCCGTCTACGGCTTCGCGATCACCGCGCCGGCCGAGCCCGTCTGCCAGTAGCCCGCCGCGCTACGCGGCCGGGCCGCCGAGCTTACGCACGAGGATGCGCGCAACCGCCTGCTCGAACGCCGCCGGCGGCGCCTGCTGGAAGGAGCTCACCGAGACGGTCGTGATCGTGCGGCCGCTCCCGAGCACCAGCACGTCGAAGTAGAGGACGAGCGCGTTCGCGCGCGCCTTGACCCGGTAGGCGGCCGCGTGCCCGACGGCGGCGGCGAGCGGGAGCCGCCGCTTCGAGAGCACGGTCACCTTCACCCCGCGCGCCCGCAGCGCCTCGACGTTCTGGACGACGCAGGCGAGGAGGCCGGGCCGGACGGCCCGCCTCCAGTAGGCGTCGGCCTGGCGCGCGCTCGCGTAGACGCTCGCCTGCTGGGAGACGAAGGGCCCCGTCCTCCCGTAGCGGAGCGCGGGCGAGGCGGCGGCGCCCGTCTCGACGACGCCGGCGCCGCTCGGACGGTAGCCGGGGCAGGAGAGCGCGACCCCGCGCTGCGCCGTCGCCTCGCCCGTCCAGCCCTTGCCGAGGTCGGCGGCGGCGAGCACCGACGCCCGCGCCGCCTGCACGTCCGCGGGACGGTGCCTCACCGCGGGCGCAGCGGCGGCGAGCACGATCGCGAGCAGCACCCTCACCGCCGGAAGGGTACGGCTCCCTCGACCGGGGGGCGGCCGCCGGGGGCGCCGCGCGGCGGTACCCTTGGGGCGTGGACGCCGCGGAGCGCTCGACGGACTTCGTCGCCCTCGGCCACCCGGGCTTCGACCGCTACGCCGGCCTCGAGACCTTCCCGAACCCCGGCGTCGCGCGCGTCGAGCTCGCGAGCGACGAGCTCACGGCCGTCTGTCCGGTGACGGGACAGCCCGACCTCTACACCGCGCGGATCGAGTACGACGCCGGCGCGCTCTGCCTCGAGTCGAAGTCGCTCAAGCTCTACCTCGCGGGCTTCCGGAACGAGGGCTGCTTCGCCGAGGCGCTCGCAGTGCGGATCCGCGACGACGTCGCGGCGGCGCTCGAGCTGCCGGCCGAGCGCGTGCGCGTGACGCTCGTCCAGAAGGCCAGGGGCGGGATCACGATCACCTCCTGGACACAGCTCCCGGCGTAGCGCCCGGCCCGTAGCGCCGGCCCGCGCCCTGGCGCGCCGAAGCGGGCGGGAAGGAGCCGGGGCGCCGGCTCGTTGTTATACTTGCGTCCACAAAGATCCTTCTTGGGAAGGAGGTGAGTAACACTTGTCCTACGGAATCCTGCTCCTCCGCGCCGTGCTCGGCGCCACGATCGCGGCGCACGGCGCGCAGAAGCTCTTCGGCTGGTGGGGCGGCCCCGGCCTGCGCGGCACCGCCGGCTGGTTCGGCGGCATGCGCCTCCGCGCCCCCCTCCCGGTCGCGCTCGCGGCCGCGCTGGCCGAGCTCCTGGGCGGCCTCGGCCTCGCGCTCGGCCTCCTGACGCCGTTCGCGGCGTTCGCGGTCGCCACGGTGATGCTCGTCGCGATCGCGACCGTGCACGCGAAGAACGGCTTCTGGAACACGGCCGGCGGGTTCGAGCTCAACCTGCTGATCGCGGCGGCCGCGGTCGCGCTCGCCGCGACCGGCGGGGCGCGCTTCTCGCTCGACCGGCTGATCGGCTGGGACGGCGACCTGAGCGGCCTCTGGTGGGGCGTCGGCGTCGCCGGAGCGGCGGCGCTCGCGGCGCTCGCGGTGCTCGGGCCCGGCCGGCGGCCCGAACGGCCCGCCGCCGAGGAGCCCGAGCGCGAGCAGGCGCTCCGCGCCGCGTAGAGCCACTAGGGTGGGCGGCGCGTGTCCGCCGCGCCGTCCACCGCCCTCTTCGACGACGTCTCGCTCGACGAGCTGCGCGCCCGCCTGAGCGCGAAGTGGCGCCGCTACCCGCCCGACGTGCTCCCGGCGTGGGTCGCGGAGATGGACTTCGCGCTCGCCCCGGCCGTCCGCCGGGCGCTCGCCGAGGCGGTCGAGCGCGACGACACCGGCTACGCGGAGCCCGCCGGGCTCGGGGCCGCGTTCGCCGGCTTCGCGGCCGAGCGCTGGGGCTGGGCGGTCGACCCGGCGCGGACGCTCGTCCTCGCCGACGTGATGTCGGGCGTCGCCGAGCTGCTCGGGGTCGTGACCGAGCCCGGCGACGGGGTCGTGGTCAACCCGCCCGTCTACCCGCCCTTCTTCGGGATCGTCGCCCAGGTCGGCCGGCGGGTCGTCGAGGCGCCGCTCGACGCGGCTGGACGGCTCGACCTCGACCGGCTCGAGGCCGCGTCCGCCGGGGGCGCGCGCGCCTACCTCCTCTGCAACCCGCACAACCCGACCGGGACCGTGTTCGCGCGCGACGAGCTCGCGCAGGTCGCGGCGCTCGCGGCACGGCACGGGGTCGCCGTGATCTCCGACGAGGTGCACGCGCCGCTGACCCTGCCCGGCGCCGCCCACACGCCGTTCCTCGCCCTCGGCGGCGAGGCCGCCGAGCACGGCCTGGCACTCGTGAGCGCGAGCAAGGCCTGGAACGTCGCCGGCCTCAAGTGCGCCCTCGCCGTCGCCGCCTCGGAGCGGGCGGCCGCCGTGCTCGCGCGCGTCCCCGAGCACGTCCGCTTCCACGTCGGGCACCTCGGCGTGATCGCGGCGGTGGCGGCCTTTCGCGACGGCGTCGACTGGCTCGACGGGCTCGTCGCCCACCTCGACGGCCAGCGCCGGCACCTGGCCGAGCTGCTCGCCGCCGAGCTGCCGGAGGTGGGGTACGCGCCGCCGCAGGCGGGCTACCTCGCCTGGCTCGACTGCCGTGCGCTCGGGCTCGGGGACGACCCGAGCGCCGCGTTCCTCGAGCGAGGGCGGGTCGCGCTCTCGCCGGGGCCGACCTTCGGCGCCGAGGGGAAGGGCTTCGCCCGCCTGAACTTCGGCACCTCGCGCGCGCTCCTCGAGGAGGCCGTGCGGAGGATGGTCAGGGGCTCGTCCGGACGGTGACGGCGGCGGTCAGCGCGCCGGCGAGCAGGATCGCGGCCGCGACGAGGAGCGCGACGTGGAGCCCGTTCCCGAAGGCGGTCTCGGCCGCGGTCAGGATGCGTGCGACGAGGCCGAGGTTGGCGGCCACGATCGGGTTCTCCTTCGCCGCCTGCGCCGCGTTCGCCGGCACGCCGCCGTGCGTGACCGCGTTCACGATCAGCGAGTGGAGCGCGGGCGGGACGCCGATCTCGTCGAGCTTGCGGCCGAGCTCGCCGACGAGCCGCCCGTTCACCACCGCGCCCAGGATCGCGACGGCGAGCACGCCGCCGAGCTCGCGGCTCGTGTTGAGGGTCGAGGCCGCCATCCCCGACCGCTCCGGCGGGACGAGCGTGAGCACCGCCGCGCTGACGGCGACGAGCGCGAGGCCGAGCCCGAAGCCGACGGCGGCGAGCGCGGCCGCCAGGCCGGCGAACGACGGGCGCGGGTCGAGCAGCGCGTCCACCGCGAACATCGAGCCGCCCGCGAGCAGGCAGCCGACGGCCATCGGCTCGCGCGGCCCGCGCGCGGCCGTCCAGACGCCGGCCGCGCGCCCGGCCGCGACCATCGCGACGGTCATCGCGACGAACTCGAGCGCGATCCGCCACCCCGAGAAGTTCGCCACCACCTGGAGGTAGAGCGCGCTGAAGAAGAAGACCGCGAACAGGCCGAAGCTCGACGCGAAGCCGACCGCGGTCGAGCCGGCGAACGCGGGCACGCGGAAGAACGAGAGGCGCAGGACGGGGTCGCGCACGCGCCGCTCGACCGCCACGAAGGCGATGCCCGAGACCGCGGCGACGGCGAAGAGCGCGGCGACCCAGGGCCGCCCGTAGCCGCCGTTCTCGCCCTCGATCACCGCGGCGGTCAGCGCGATCAGCGCGGCCGCGCCGGCGACGAGGCCGGCCGGGTCGAGCTCGCGCCCCTCGGGGTCCGCGCTCTCGGGCACGAAGCGCGCAGCCGCGGCGAGGATCAGGAGCCCGAAGGCGAGGTTGAACCAGAAGATGCCCTCCCAGCCGGCGGCCGCGACGAGCACCCCGCCGAGCACCGGGCCGAGCGCGAGCGAGACCCCGGAGACGGCCGTCCAGACTCCGAGCGCCCGGGCGCGCTCGCTCCGGTCCGGGTAGACGTGCCGGATCACCGAGAGCGTCCCCGGCTCGCACGCCGCCGCCCCCACGCCCATCACGACGCGTGCGCCGATCAGCGTGCTCGAGTCGTGGGCGAGCGCGCCGAGCAGGGACCCGCCGCAGAAGAGGACGACGCCCCCCAGCATCACCTTCTTGCGCCCGAGCAGGTCGCCGAGCGTCCCGCCGGTGAGCATCAGGCCGGTGAACGCGAGCATGTAGCCGTCGACGATCCACTGCAGGGCGGGCACGCCGGCGCGCAGCGACTTCTGCATGTCGGCGAGCGCGACGCCGACGATCGTGTTGTCGAGGAACGTGAGGAAGAGGACCGCGCAGACCGCGGCGAGGGCGCTCGCCCGGCTCACCGGACGGCCGCCGACGCGGTGCTCCAGGCACGCTGGGTCGCCGTGCCCGCCGTGGCGGTGACGACGGCGACGAGTGCGTGGCCCACGTCGGCGCCGGTGACGGCGTACGCCGCCCCGTCGGCGCCCGCGATCGGGACGCAGATCCGCCCGTTCGCGTTGCACCGCCGCCAGGCGTAGGAGACGGCGTCCGGCGGGGGCTGCCAGACGCCGGCGTCGACGGTGAGCGTCGCACCCGGCCGCGGGGAGCCGGCCAGGAAGGGGGGAGCGGTCGAGACGACCGGCGCCTGCGCCGGGGCGACGGGGCCGACGAGGCTCGCGTACGCGGCCGCCGTCCCCGTCGAGTCGGTCGCGCGCACGGCGAAGCCGAGGGTGTGGCCGACGTCCGCCGCGACCGTCCGGTACGTCGGCCCGGTCGCGCCGTGCACCGAGGAGCAGTGCGCGCCGGCCTCGTCGCAGCGGTACCACTGGAACGCGTAGCTGAGCGACCCGATCCCGCGCCAGGCCCCGGTCGACCCGGAGAGCTGCTCGCCCTGCCGCGCCGTCCCCGACACCGCGGGGCTCGCCGTGTGGGTGGGCCCGGTGACGTCGCCCGCGAGCGCGGGCCCGGTCGCGGTGCTGAGCGCGGCCTGCGTCGTCGCCCCGAAGGAGGCGCGGACGAGCGCGGCGAGGGCGTGACCGGCGTCCGCGGCCGTGACGACGTACGAGCTCCCGCGCGCGCCGGGGATCGGCGCGCAGATGCGTCCGTTCGCGTTGCAGCGCTGCCAGGCGTAGGCGAGCTCCGCCGGCGCCGGGCTCCAGCCACCGGCCGTCACCTGCAGCGTCTGGCCCTCGACGGCGAGGCCGGCGACCTGCGGCTGCGCCGTCGAGACGAGCAGCGGGTGCGCGGCGGCGACCGGGCCGACGAGGCTCGCGTAGGCGACCGTCGAGCCGCTCCCGTCGGAGGCGGTCACCGCCAGCCCGATCGTCTTGCCGGCGTCCCTCGCCGTCAGCGTGTAGCCGGCGGCGGTGGCGCCGTGGACCGACGCGCAGCGGGCGCCGGCGGGGTTGCAGCGGTACCACTGGTAGCGGTACGAGACCGTGCTCGCGCTCGTCCAGGTGCCCGTGCCCGCCTGGAGGCGGTCGCCGGCGGCGAGGGTGCCCGACACGGTCGGCGGCGCCGCCGGCGTCGGCCCGGCCGCCTGCGCGCCGGCGCCGCCGGCTACGAGGGCGAGAGCGAGCGCGAGCGAACCGGCTCGGCGAGCGGCCACGCCGGTTCAATACGACGCCCGGCCGCCGGAACCTCGCGCGGAAGCGGCGGGTACGGGCGGCCGCGCGGGAAGCGGCGCGGCCTCGCCGGCGGCTCGTGGTGGAGGCAGAGAGGACCGAGGGTCAGCGTCTCGCAGCCGTCGGCCTGGCAGGTGCGGAGCACGACGCGGGGAGTACCCGGTTCACGCTCCCGTTACACCTCAGTGCCTCCGGAGCCCGGCGAGGATCGTGGCCAGCGGCGGATGTTCCGGATCCGAGAATAGGCGGTTGTCGCTCCGGATCGGGCGATCTCGCAGATCTCGGATCCAGCCGTTAGACTTCTCGGATCCGACTTTCGGCCTGCGACCTGGAGGTGACGACCAATGACCACGACCGATTCGCACCGAGACGCCGTCCGCGAGCTCGAGCGCGCGTGGCGCGCCGACGAGCGCTGGCTCGGGATCGAGCGAGGCTACGGCGCCGAGGACGTCGTGCGGCTGCGGGGGTCGGTCGCGGTCGAGTACACGCTCGCCCGGCGGGGCGCCGAGAGGCTCTGGCGGGCGCTCCGCGAGGAGCCTCGCGTCGCGGCGCTGGGCGCGATCACCGGCAACCAGGCGGTGCAGATGGTGCGGGCGGGCCTGAAGGCGATCTACCTGTCGGGCTGGCAGGTCGCGGGCGACGGGAACCTCGCCGAGTCGACGTACCCCGACCAGAGCCTCTACCCCGTGAACAGCGTGCCCTCGGTCGTGCGCCGCATCAACAACGCGCTCCGCCGCGCCGACCAGATCCAGTGGGCGGAAGGCGGCGGCGAGGTCGACTGGCTCGTCCCGATCCTGGCCGACGCCGAGGCCGGCTTCGGCGGCCCGCTGAACGCCTTCGAGCTGATGAAGAGCATGATCGAGGCCGGCGCGGCAGGCGTCCACTACGAGGACCAGCTCGCCTCCGAGAAGAAGTGCGGCCACCTCGGCGGCAAGGTGCTCGTGCCGACGTCGCAGTTCGTCCGGACCCTCCAGGCGGCGCGGCTCGCGGCCGACGTCTGCGGCGTCCCGACCGTGCTGGTCGCGCGAACGGACGCGCTCTCCGCGACGCTCTTGACGTCGGACGTCGACGAGCGCGACCACCCGTACATCACCGGGGAGCGGACGAGCGAGGGCTTCTTCGTCGTCCGCGACGGTCTCGACCCGGCGATCGCGCGCGCGCTCGCGTACGCGCCGTACGCCGACATGCTGTGGTTCGAGACGTCGACGCCCGACGTCGGCGAGGCGCGCGAGTTCGCGCAGGCGATCCACGCCGAGCACCCGGGGAAGCCGCTGGCGTACAACTGCTCGCCCTCGTTCAACTGGAAGCGCAACCTCGACGACCGCCGGATCGCGTCCTTCCAGGAGACGCTCGGCGAGCTCGGCTACCGCTTCCAGTTCGTCACGCTCGCCGGCTTCCACGCGATCGCGTCGTCGATGTTCGAGCTCGCGGAGGGCTACGCGCGCGAGGGGATGACCGCGTACGTGCGGCTGCAGGAGCACGAGTTCGAGCTCGAGCGCAGGGGCTACACGGCCACGCGTCACCAGCGCGAGGTCGGCGCGGGCTACTTCGACCTCGTCGCCCGCGCCGTCTCCGGCGGCGAGTCGTCCACCCTCGCGCTCACCGGCTCGACCGAGGAGGCGCAGTTCGACCAGGCCGACCCGGAGGCGGTGGAGGCAGTAGCCTAGGGCGGCGTGGACCGCCCCGCGGGACTCGACGGCGACTGGCAGGTGATCAGGACGGGCGGGCTGCTGCCCCCGCTCGTCGGCGTGCGCAAGCGGATCCGCGGCGAGCGCGGGTGGACCAGCCTCGGGCCGCTGCCCGGGGTCCCCTTCGACGTCGCCGGGTCGGAGCTCCGCTACCGCCCGCCGCTGCGCGGGCTCGTCGACGTCGTCGAGCCCGACGACGGCGGGTTCGCGGGCCGCTCGCTCCTCTTCGGGCGGGAGCTCGGGACCTTCAGGCTCGTGCGTCGCCGCGGCTGAGCGGCGGCCGCGCCGCGGCGAACGCGAGGACCGGCTCGAGCCGGCGGAAGGCGCGGTTCGTGCCGGCGTACGCGGCGGTCGCGAACGCGCACCCGATCACGATGTCGACGACGTAGTGGTTACCGGTGTAGATCACGGCGAGCGACTGGGCGAGGGGGTAGAGGAAGCACAGCGCCGCGAGCGTGCGGCGGAGCCGGATCCGGCTCGCGAGCACGACGCCCGCCACCGTCAGCGCGGCGAGGAAGGCGTAGCCCGCGTGCAGCGAGGGGATCGCGGCGTAGGGGTTCGCCGGCGTGGGCGTCGCGGCGCCGAGCGACGAGACGTCGTCGACGGGCGGGAGCTTGACGACGCCCGGCAGGAGCCCGGCCTGCCCCGCCGCCCACGGCGGCGCGCTCGGGTAGACGAGGAAGACGACGGCCGACGCGAACGAGAGCGCGACCATGCTCGTCGCGAAGCGGTAGAAGAGGAGCCGGCGCCTCGTCCAGAGCGTGAACGCGACGAGCGGCGGGACGACGAAGTGGACGTTCAGGAGCTTGGCGGCGGCGCCGTCGTACCACTGCATCGTCCCTCGCCAGAAGCGCGCCTGCAGCCACTCGGCGGGGACGCCGCCGAGCACGTGGGTCTCGAGCCAGAGCTGGGGCCGGTAGAACGGGTGCGGCGAGGCGAGGTGGGCGAGCCCGCGGCACTCGGCGTAGGCGAGGATGAGCAGCGCGAACGGGACGAAGTCGAGCAGGTAGCGGCGGCCGCGGCGGAGCACGAGCGCCGGGGCGAGGAAGACGAGGAGGGCCCGGTCGGGCGTCCAGTCGAGGCCGTCGGCCCACGTCACGGCCGTCGCCGAGGCGGCGAGCGCGAGGGCGGCGCACAGCGTGCGGGACGAGGGCAGCCGCAGGCCCGCCGGCACCGGCACCGCGACGCCGCGGCCGACGTCGAGCTCGGACAGCGTGTACTCGCTGTCGATCGGAGGAACGCTCCGCACGTCGGGAGGACGATAACGGGTCGGCCGATCGGAAAACGCCTGCAGGCGACCGGTGCGCAACCGGCCCCGCCCGGCCCGCGACGCAGCCCGCGGGCGCGATGCAACGCTCCGGGGTCTGACCCCGTTGCGCGGCGCGACACGCGTGCGCGACGCAACGCTCGGGGGTCTGACCCCGGGATGTTGCGCGCGCGCCTCGACCGCCCGGACACGGGCGGCGGTCAGGGCCGCTCGACCCTGAGCCACGAGCCTCGCGGCGCGTGGGCGCACCAGCGGGCGACCTCGGCGACGGCGGTGAGATCCGCGTCGAGGTCGAGCAGCTCGCCGCTCGCGCGAACCGTCGTGAGCTCGGCGGCGAGCCGGGCCGCCTCCCGCTTGTCGAGCTCGCGTCGCCCGCGCCGGTCGAGCGACGGGAGGAGCGCCAGCCCGGCTCGCCTCCCGGTCGCGAGGATCCGCGCGAACGCCTCCGCCGCGAGGACGTGCTCGCGGTAGACCGAAGCCCTCCTCGACCCCCGAAACGCACGAACCGCAACTGCCCCCTCGTCCGGGCCCATCCCGCCACGAGGCTAGCCGTAGCTATGCGTGGCTACGGCTACAACTCCCGGCGTGACGACCCCGCCAAGCGCCGACGCGGTGCACGCGAGGCTGGTGGAGCTCCTGCGCGCCGAGGCCGTCGAGTTCCGGCTCACGCGCCACGAGCCCGTGACGACGAGCGCCGAGGCCGCGGCGGCGCGCGGGGCGGAGCTCCGCTCGGGCGCCAAGGCGATGCTCGTGAAGGGGCGGGCGGGGTTCGTCCTCGCCGTCCTCGCGGGCGACCGGAAGGTGGACTGGAAGCTGCTCGCCCCGCTCGTCGGCGGCAAGGGCGCGCGCTTCGCGACCGACGAGGAGCTGCGCGACGTGACCGGCCTCAGCAAGGGCGCCGTCCCGCCGTTCGGCGGCCTCTTCGGCCTGCGCACGATCTACGACACGAGCCTGCTCGAGGTCGAGACCGTCAACTTCAACGCCGGCACGCACACCGACTCGGTCAGCATGGCGCGGGACGACCTGATCCGGGTCGGCGGCGGCGAGGTGGCCGCGTTCTCCGCGGCCTGACCGCCGCCCGCGCGCTCACGCGGCGAGCGGCGGCTCGCGCTCGTGCCAGTCGGTCACGCGCTGGAAGGCCGCGGCGGCGCGGAGCGCGGCGGCCTCGCCGAAGCGGCGGCCGACGAGGGACAGGCCGACCGGCAGCCCGTCGACGAACCCGCACGGCACCGACACCACCGGCCGGCCGACGAGGCTCCACGGCGCCGTGTAGCGCAGCAGGCTCTGGCGGAAGAGGTTCTCCGCGAGCGCGGGGGAGCCGCCGCCGGGGTCGAAGACGACCTTCCCGTCCTCGAACCGCGGCGCGACGACCGGCAGCGTCGGCGCGGCCAGGCAGTCGACGCCGGCGGCGGCCTCGTCGAACCCGGCGGCGATCACGCCCCGGACGCGCAGCGCCGTCACGTACGCCGTGGCGGGCACGAAGAGGCCGGCGAGCAGGCGGCCGCGCACGTCCGCGCCGTAGTCGGCGAGGCTCGTGCGCAGCCAGTCGAGGTGGATCGCCGTCGCCTCCGGGAACTGGAGCGCCTGCTGCACGACGCCGGCGCGGTCGAGGTGGGGGAGCTCGACGCCGCGCACGGCCGCGCCGGCCTCGCGGAGCGCGTCCACCGCCGAGCGCGCCGCGGCCGCGATCCGCGGGTCGAGGTCGCCCTCGAAGAGGCTCTCGACGACCCCGACCGTGAGCTCCCGCGGGCGCGCGTCCGCCGTGAAGTCGCGGCCGGCGAGCACGCCGAGGAGGAGCGCGCAGTCGGCGGCGTCGCGGGCCATCGGCCCGATCGTGTCGACCGACCACGAGAGCGGCGTCATCCCGCGGGTCGGGACGAGGCCCGTCGACGGCCGCACCCCGGTGACGCCGCAGAACGCGGCGGGGATGCGGATCGAGCCGGCGGTGTCCGTCCCGAGCGCGCCCGGCACGAGGCGGGCGGCGACGGCCGCGCCGCTGCCGCCGCTCGAGCCGCCGCACACGCGGTCGAGCGCCCACGGGTTGCACGCGCGCCCGAAGTGCTCGCTCGTCGTCGTCGGGCCGTAGGCGAACTCGTGCGTGTTCAGCTTCCCGACCACGATCGCCCCGGCGCGGCGCAGGCGGGCGACCGCCTCCGAGTCCTCGGCCGCGACGTTGCCCGCGAGGATGCGCGAGCCGGCGGCCGTCGCCGTCCCGGCGACGTCGAGCACGTCCTTGACCGCGAGCGGAACGCCCCAGAGCGGCCCCCGCTCGGGCGCGCGCGCCGCGAGCTCCGCCTCGCGGAGCGCCTCCTCGGCGCGGACCGCGACGAACGCGTTCAGGCGGCCGTCGAGCGCGCGGACGCGCGCGAGCGCGCGCTCGACCGCCTCGAGCGGCGAGAGCTCGCCGGTCCGCAGCGCTCGGGCGAGGCCGGCGACCGTCACTCCGGGGGAAGCGGCGCCGGGCCCGGCGCCCCCTCCGGGAGGAGCTCGCCGAGGCTCTCGACCGCGGGCAGGAACACCGCGAGGAACTCGCGCACGGCGGCGAGCTCGGCCTCGTCGGGCTCGATCCCCTGACGGGCGGCGGCCGCCCTCAGTTCGCCGACGGAGGGCACCTCGGTCATGCGGCCCCCGCGGCCCGGCCGCCGCCGAGCCCGGCGAGCCCGTGCTCGAGCAGCCGGTAGGCGCGGGCGAGGTCGGAGCGCAGCCGGCGCAGGGCGGCAGGGCCGTGGCGGCCCGCGAGCGCCTGCGCGCGCGCGGTGCGGAAGAGCTGCCAGTGCACCCCGACGAGCATGGTCGCCGCAATCCTCGCATCCGCCTCGTCGCAGGCGAGCTCCTCGCGGATCGTCCGCGCCAGCACCTCCGTGAAGCGCGCCATCACCTCCAGCTCCTTCGCCCGCAGAGCCGGCGACTCCTCGATCACGCGCGCGAACGTCGCGAAGCCCGGGCTGCAGAGCCGTGGGCACTCGCCGGCCTGGAGCCGCTCGAGCGCGGCCACGAGCGACTCGCCCGGGGCGCGTTCGCGGATCGCCTGCACGAGCGCGGCCTCCCGGGCGGGAACCTCGTCGTAGAAGAGGTCCTCCTTGGTGGGGAAGTAGTTGAACACCGTCTTCTCGGAGACCCCGGCCGCGGCCGCGACCTCGGCCACGGTCACGTGGTCGAACCCCCGCTCGGCGAAGAGGCGCATCGCCGTGTCGGCGAGCTCCCGGCGCGTCCGCAGCTTCTTCGCCTCGCGCAGCCCCACGCCGGGAGTGTAGCCCCTTTGATATAGTCGCAGAAACTTTTCACCCACTAGACTTTTTCAGCCGCACGCCGGTTCGGCCCGGGCGATGAATTCCTCCGGCCGGAACGGTCTCACGCAGGTCATCACACCGCCACGCGCACCAGGAGGTCGCATGCTCGCCCGCCTCGCCCACCTCGTCGCCCGTCACCGCTTCGCGGTGCTCGGAGCCTGGCTCGTCCTCACCGTCTTCGGCGCGTTCGCCGCCTCGCAGGTCTCGAAGCGCTGGTTCCAGAGCTTCTCGATCCCGGGCAAGTCCGCCTACGAGGCGAACCAGCGGACGCTGAAGGCGTTCGGCGTGGGCGTGCGCCCGCCCGAGGTCGTCGTGTTCCGGACGCGGGGCGACGCGACGAGGAGCGACGCGATCCGCGCCGCGATGCGGCGCGCGGCCCGGGCGGTGCCGGGGTCGCTCACGAGCTCCTACTTCTCGACCGGGAGCCTCGCCTACGTCTCGAAGGACCGGCACACGGCGTTCCTGGAGATCTACCCGCCCGGGCCGGCGAAGTTCGACTCGAAGAGCGGCGCGGACAGGATCCAGAAGGCGGCTCTCGCGGGCCTGCCGGCCGGGATCGGGGTCGACGTGACCGGTCACGACCCGCTCGAGGAGGCGAGCACGCACGGCACGGGAGGCGGCCCGAGCGTGCTGCTCGAGGCGGTGATCGGCGGCGTCGGCGCGCTCGTCATCCTGCTCTTCGTCTTCGGGACGCTGCCTGCGGTCCTGATGCCGATCCTCGTCGCGGTCGCGGCGATCCTCAACACCTTCACGCTCGTCTGGGCGCTCACGTACGTGACCGACGTCTCGATCATCGTCGAGTTCCTGATCGCGCTCGTCGGGCTCGGCGTGGCGATCGACTACGCGCTGCTCATGATCTTCCGCTTCCGCGACGAGCTGCGCGAGGGCGCCGACGTCGAGACGGCGCTCGTCGAGACGATGACCCACGCGGGGCGCTCCGTGATCGTGTCGGGGTCGACGGTCGCCGTCGGCCTGCTCTCGATGATCGTGCTGCCGCTCCCGTTCATCCGCTCGATGGGGATCGGCGGGATGCTGATCCCGGCCGTGTCGGTGCTGGCCGCCGTGACGTTGCTCCCGGCGATGCTCGCGGTGCTCGGCACGCGCATCAACAGCGTGCGGGTGATGCCGAGGCGGCTCGTCGACCACGGACACCCGGAGGACGGCGCGTGGGGCCGCTGGGCGCGCCTCGTGCTGCGGCGGCCGCTGCCGGTGGCGCTGGCCGGGATCGCCGTCGTCGGCGTGCTGGCGGGGATCGGCACGCAGCTCAACCCGAACGAGTCGCAGCTCGCGAACTTCCCCGGCTCCGGACAGGCGATCGCCGGGCGCGACGCGCTCGCGGCGGCCGGGATCAGCCCGGGCGTGATGAAGCCGTTCAAGATCCTCGTCGAGCACGGCGGAGACCCGGAGGCGGTCGCGGCGAAGGTGCGCGCGGTGCCGGGCGTGCTCGACGCGGTCGCGCCCGCGGACTGGCGTCGCGGCCAGGACTCGCTCGTCGAGGCGTTCCCGGCGGTCGACGGGGCCGCGCCGGGCATCCAGGGGATCATCGACCGCGTCGACGCCGCGCTCGAGGGCACGCAGGGCACGCTCGGCGGCGTCGCCCCCGTCGACCGCGACTTCGTGCACGCGGTCTACGGCAACTTCCCCTACGTGCTCGCGTTCGTGATCGTGCTGACGCTGATCCTGCTCGCACGGGCGTTCCGCTCGATCGTGCTGCCGCTCAAGGCCGCGATCCTGAACCTCGCGTCGCTCGGCGCCGCGTTCGGGATCGTCGTCTTCGTCTTCCAGCAGGGGCACGGCTCGTCGCTCTGGTCGATCGACGCGACGCAGGCGATCACCGCGTGGATCCCGCTCATGATCTTCGCGTTCCTCTTCGGCCTCTCGATGGACTACGAGGTCTTCATGCTCACGCGGATGCGCGAGGCCTACGACGAGACCGGCTCCACCGAGAAGGCGATCGAGCTCGGGCTCGCCCGCACCGGCAAGCTCGTGACGAGCGGCGCGCTGATCCTCATGTTCGCGTTCCTCGTCCTCTCGTCGAGTCCCGGCTTCGAGGTGAAGGAGTTCGCGATCGGGCTCGCCGCCGGCGTCATCTTCGACGCGACCGTGATCAGGGCGCTGCTCGTGCCGGCGCTGATGCGCCTGCTCGGGAGGGCGAACTGGTGGATGCCGGAGTGGACGCGCACCGTGCTCCTGATCAGGCGCCGGGAGCCGGCGCCGGAGCCGGTCGCCGAGAACGCCTGACCCCGGTCCGGGCGACCGCGCTCAGGCCGCGAGCGCGGCGGCGGCCTGCTCGAAGCAGGCGAGCGGCGGCGAGGTGAGGCCGAAGCCGACGAGGCCGCGGCCCGGCTCGCGGTGGAGCATGACGATGTCGACCACCGGCCTCGTGCCCGTCCCGGCGACGCGGAGGGCGTCGACGCCGACGGGCGCGCCGCGGTCGCCGAGGGCGGGCACCCGGTAGCGCGGGTGCTCGGCGAGCGCGATCGTGCGCGCGTCCTCGTGGATTCGCGCGGCGCGCTCGGCGTCGACTCCGAGCACCGGCCAGAGCGCCGGCGCCGCCGGCAGCACGGACGCGCCGAGCCCGGCGCACTCGACGAGGAGCGAGTCGCCGCAGCCGGGCGCGGCGTCGCCGGGACCGAAGCCCTCGGCGAGGACTCCCTCGGGCACCTCGGCCGGGGCGACGAGCCACCGGTCGCCGAGGCCCGACACCTTGAGCCCGCAGTCGCGGCCGTTCGCGCCCAGCGCCGTCACGAGGGTCGAGCCCTCGACCCCGTGTCCGGCGTCGAGCATCAGCTTGGCCGCCGCGAGCGAGACCGCCACGAAGAACTGGGGGTTCCCGCGCAGGAACGCGAAGAGGCGCTCCTGCAGCGCGGCGCCGGCGCCCGCGCGCGCCAGGCCGGGCGCCAGCCGCTCGGCGAGCATCGAGGTCGCCGCGGCGTTGCGGTTGTGGAGCTCGTCGCCGCGGCGGAGCGCCTCGACCACGATCTCGTCGCAGTCGATCCCGCCGAGCGCCCGCACCGCCTCGTCGAGCGCGGGCGCCGCCTCGTCACGGAGCCAGCGGAGGCGCGCGAAGACGTCCTCGCCGGTCATGCCGAGGATGAGCGCGCGGCCGAAGCCCTCCATCAGGAAGTGGAAGGCGCGCCGCCCGCTCGCCGCGTCCTCGACGACGACCACCGGGGTCGACGCGGTGATCGCGCCCGCGCCGCCCGCCATCGAGCCGTGGTCCTGGGCCGGGGCGAGCACGGCCTCCGCGGGCGAGAGGCCCTCGAGCGCGGCGGCGCCCTCGAGTCCTGCGCGGAGCGGCGGCGCGAGCTCCTCCCAGCCCGCGGGCGGGCCCGCGTGGAGGACGAGCTCCGGCCGCATGCCCGGGACGACCTCGAGCGCCGGCCTGACGCCCGCGAGCCGCGGCGTGCACGCCAGCACGCCGGCGAGCGCGCGTTCGTTCGGGCCCGACACCGCTTGAGTATCGAGCCGCGGTCGGGCAGGATGCAACGGTCGTGTGGAAGGACCGCTACCGCTGCGCGGCGACGCTCTCGGTCGACTTCGACGCCGAGTCGCTCTGGAGCGGCACGTTCAAGCTGCAGACGCCGAGCCCGCTCTCGCGCGGCGACTACGACGTGCGCGCGGCGCTGCCGCGCATCCACGCCCTGCTCGACCGCCACGACCTCCCGGCCACGTTCATGGTTCCCGGGCAGGTCGCCGACGACCACCCGGACGCGTGTCGCGAGATCGCCGAGCGCGGCCGCCACGAGGTCGGCTACCACGGCTACTACCACGAGAGCGTGCTCGACCTGCCGGTCGAGGAGGAGCGGGAGCTGATGAAGCGCGGGATCGCGCGGCTGGAGGAGGTGTTCGGGGCGACGCCGCGCGGCAACCGCTCGCCGCCGTTCGCGCTCGGCCCGAACACCGCCGACCTGCTGGAGGAGCTCGGCTTCGCCTACGACTCGAGCCTCTTCGGCCACGACGAGCCCTACCGCCCGCGCGTGCCCGTGACGGGCGGGCCGCTGCGCGACTTCGTCGAGCTGCCCGTGAGCTGGGAGCTCGACGACGCGCCCTACTTCCTCTTCAGCTTCTTCCCCTACATGTCGAACCTCGTGCCGCCCTCGCAGGTGCTCGAGATCTGGAAGGCCGAGTTCGACGGCTCCTACGCCGCCGGGGGCTGCTTCCTGCTCGTCGTCCACCCGTTCTGCATCGGCCGCCATCCGCGGATCGCGATGCTGAACGAGCTCGTCGAGTACATCCGGTCGTTCCCGGACGTCTGGTTCGCGACGCACCTCGACGTCGCCGAGGAGTGGCGCCGGCTCCAGCTCGAGCAGGGGACCTGGGACGCGCCGGCCGCCGCGGTCGCCCGCTGACCGTCAGAGCGCGAGCGCCCGCAGGCGCGCGAACGCGTCGAACGCCGGCTTCTTGCGCCCGTCGGCGGTGAGCAGGCCCGACTGCCAGCCCGCGAGGTCGGGGCTGTCGCGGAGCAGGAACCAGGTGAAGAGGTCGATGCGCGGGTTCGCCCTCGCGATCGCGTAGGCCAGGCGCACGTACGCGGCCTGCCTCTTCCAGGAGACGCCGAAGAGCCGGTCGGGCGGGTTCGTCTGGTAGCCGTACTCGGTGATCCAGATCGGCTTGCGGCCGTAGAGCCGCGTCACGGTCGAGACGACCGCGTCGATGTTGCCGAGCTCGACGGCGCTGCCGACCCCCTTCGAGCGCGGTCCCTCGCGCGGGTTGCCGTAGTACGGGTGGTGCGCCCACGCGTCGAAGGTGCGCAGCCCGTGCTTCCTCGCCGAGCGCAGGAACGCGAGCGGCGAGATCGACGGCCGCGCGCCGTTCGGGTTGTTGCCGCCGCGCGGCGCCGTCGCGCCGCAGGCGACGCGCTCGGGGCCGCCGGCCGCGTGCACGCCGGCGTAGACGGCGTTGCAGATCCGCGCGTACGCCGCGGGGGCCGACATCCGCCAGCGTGCGCCCGCGCGGGTGAACTGCGGCCGCAGGAAGACGGGGTTGTTCGGCTCGTTCCAGGCGAGCCAGAGGCCGACGCGCGGGAGCACGCGTCCGGTCGCGACGTCGAGGAAGGTGCCGCTGTAGCGCTCGGCGGCCGCGTACGCGAACGCGCGCAGCGTGCTCGCGGACGTCGGCGCGCGGTTCGCTCCGGCGCCGTGGTTCGCCCACGCGGGCGTCCCCACGATCGTCAGCAGGACCTCGATGCCGGCGTCGCTCGCCTGCTCGATCGCGTCGTCGTAGCGCCTCCAGTCGTACGCCGGGTCGGCGGGGTCCGCGCCGTGCCTCGGCCGCTTGTTCGCGACGCCGCCCGGGCCGCCCCACGCGAGCGTCAGCCGCACGACCTGGACGTGCAGCTCCTTCAGCGTGTCGAACGCGTTCTGCTCGGGCGCGAGCATCGAGGCGTCGTCGAAGATCCCGAGGAGCATGTGCTTCGAGGCCGCCGCCGAGCCGGGGAGGAGGAGGGCGCACGCGGCGGCAACCAGAGCGGCGGCGTACGCCCGCTTCGTTACCATCGGCTGCCGGGTGCTCGCTGGTCTCCGCACGGCTTGCTCAGGGTGTCCGGTTCGGGGTCGGCATCCGGGCAGTCTGACGCGTTTCCGACCGTCGCGGCCGGTTCAGGCGTTTACGGCGCTCGCCGCCGCTCTCCTCTTCGCCTCCGGGGCCGCCGCCGCCGGGCCGGCGATGAAGGCGGCGCCCGCCGTCGCGGGCGACGCCGCCGAGGGGAAGCGTCTCTTCGTCTCGCACGGCTCCTGGACCGGCTCGGGGCGGCTCCGGTACTCGTACCGCTGGTACCGCTGCGACACCATGGGCCGTCACTGCAGGGTCCTGCGCGGCGTCGGGGGGCGCAGCCACCGGCTGGGCGCGAACGACGTCGGCCACACCCTGAGCGTCGCCGTCCGCGTCACCGACTCGACGGGCTCGGCGACGGCGTTCGCCGGGCTCGTCGGGCCCGTCGCCGGCCAGCGCCCCCGGCTCGTCCCGACGGTGCGCCCGTCGGTCTCGGGACCGGCCGTCGAGGGGGCGGTCGTGCGCCTCGGCGCGGGCCGGTGGAGGCCGGCGCCGTCGTCGCTCAGCGTCCAGTGGGTGCGCTGCAACGCGCAGCTGCGCGCGTGCGCGGCGATCGGCGGCGAGACCTCGCGGCAGCACGAGGTCGGCGCGGCCGACCTCGGGCACGCGCTCGCGGCGATCGTGCAGGCGCGCTCGGGGCCGGCCGCGCGCGCGGTCTTCAGCACGCCCACCGCGGTCGCCGTGCGGCCCGGCGCCGAGCCGGCGCCGGCCCCCGCCCCGGCGCCCGCTCCGGCCCCGGCCGGCGGCGGGCCGACGAGCGAGGTTCCGCCCGCGGTCGCCCAGGTGCTGCAGGAGGGCAACCGGATCGCCGGCGCGGTCGGCTCGTGGTCCGGGTCGGGCTCGATCTCGTTCCGCTACAACTGGTTCCGCTGCGACCCCGCGGGGGCGCACTGCCAGTCCGTGCACGGCGCGACGGGCGTGACCTACGCGCTCGGGCCGAAGGACGTCGGCCACACCCTCGGCTTCGCCGTACGCGCGAGCGACGGGGCCGGGACGACGACCGCGTACGCCGGGCTCGTGGGGCCGGTGGCGCCGAAGGGAGCCCCGCTCGTCTCCACCGGCCAGCCGGCCGTCGCGGGCACCCCGGCGCCCGGCCAGGCGCTGCAGGTGTACGGCGGAAGCTGGAGCCGGCCGCCGTCCGCGCTCTCCTTCCAGTGGCAGCGCTGCAACGAGAACGGCAGGCTCTGCGCCCCGATCGAGGGCGCGACCGCGGCGACCTACACCGTGACGCCCGCCGACGCGGGCCACCGCCTGCTCGCGGTCGTGCACGCGACGGCGGGGACGGACGCCCAGGACGTGCTCAGCGCGACGACCGCCGTCGTCGGCGGGGCGGCACCCGCCGGCCCGGCCGCCTCCGCGCCGCCGACGGTCGCCGGGACGGCCGCGCAGGGGCAGCAGCTCACCGGCGCCACCGGGTCGTGGACCGGCTCGGGCACGGTCGCCTACACGTTCAACTGGTTCCGCTGCGACGCCGCCGGCGCCCACTGCCAGTCGATCCACGGCGCCACGAAGCCGACGTACGTGCAGGGCGCGAAGGACGCCGGCCACACGCTCGGGCTCGCCGTCCACGCGACCGACGCGGCCGGCACCGCGACCGCGTACGCCGCCCTGGTCGGGCCGGTCGCCGCGCAGGGCTCGCCGCTCGTCGCGACCGCGCAGCCGGGCGTGAGCGGCACGCCGGCGCCCGGGCAGGCGCTGCAGGTCTCGAACGGGTCCTGGAGCGCGCCGCCGACCGCGTTCGCCTACCAGTGGCAGCGGTGCAACCCGAACGGCCGGCTGTGCGTGCCGATCGACGGCGCGACCGGGGCCGGCTACACCGTGACGGCCGCCGATGCCGGGCACGCGCTGCTCGCGGTGGTGCACGCGACCGCCGGGACCGCGGCCCAGGACGCGCTCAGCACGCCCGCGCGGGTTCCCTAGAGACGCCCGTCGACAAGTCGCAGGAGCGCCTCGGCGATCTCCGCCGGCGTCGGCGGGCAGCCCGGGATGCGCAGGTCGACCGGGAGCACCGCCTCGACCGGGCCGACGAGCTCGGCGGCGGCGCCGAGGAGCCCGCAGCCGAGCGCGCAGTCGCCGAGCGCTGCGACGCGGCGCGGCTCGGGCATCGCGCGGTAGGCGGCGAGGAGGGGCTCGTGCATCCGGGTCGTGACCGCTCCGGTCACGAGCAGGACGTCCGCGTGGCGGGGCGAGGCGACGATCCCGAGCCCGAAGCGCTGGAGGTCGTAGTGCGGGCCGGAGGCCAGCGTCAGCTCGTGCTCGCAGCCGTTGCACGAGCCGGCATCGACATGGCGGAGCGCGAGGCTGCGGCCACGGTCGGGAGCCGCGAGGGCGAGCCGGCGGCGCTGGCGGCGGAGGTCGCGGAGCAGGGTCAGCATCAGCGGTCGGCGCAGGCGTAGCAGAGCTCGAAGCTCTTGTTCACGAGCGGGAAGTCGGGCAGCAGGCCGCCGGCGGCGGCGCGGGCGACGACCGGCCAGTTCGCGTACGAGCCGGTGCGCAGCCGGAGCCGCCGGAGCACGTCCCCGCTGCGCTCCACGACGCAGCTCGTCGCGCCGCGCGCGCTCTCGACGCGGCCGACCCCGACCGCGCGCTCCGGCGCGGCCCGCTCGGCCGCCGCGGGCGCGAGCGCGCCGTCGAGCAGGCCGTCGAGCAGGGCGAACGTCTGCTCGAGCTCGAGCCCCCGCTGCTCGAGGCGTGCCTGCACGTCCCCGGCGGCGCGCTCGGGGACGGCGGGCTCGAAGCCGTCGTAGGCGAGCCGCGGGCTGGCCGAGCGCACGTCCTCCGCGAGCCCCGCCGCCCGCGCGGCCGGGCCGGTGGCGCCGAGCCGGGCGGCGTCGGCGGCCGGCACGGCGCCGACCTCCGGCAGGCGCTCCTGGAACGACGCGTTGAAGAGGAGCTCGCGCCAGGCGCGCCGGCTCTCGGCCCGGACGGCCGCGAGCTCCTCGCGCGCGGCCCGCGCCGTGCGGCCGTCGACCTCGAGGGCGCTCCCGCCCACCCGGACGCTCCCGAAGAGGAAGCGGTGGCCGGCGAGCCGCGCGTTCAGGCGCCGCGCCCGTTCGGTCAGGGCCAGGAACCGCGCCGTCCCGGCCGCGAGGCCGACGCCGGCGCAGATCGCCGCGACGTCGTTCAGGTGGCTCCACGCACGCTCGAGCTCGAGCAGGAGCGTCCGCGCACGGGCGAGCCCGCGCGTCGGCTCGAGCCCGAGCGCCTCCTCGCACGCCTGCGCGTACGCCAGGCCGTTCGCGACCGTGCACGCGCCGCAGGCCCGCGAGGCGTAGGCGAGCCCCTGCTCGAGCGTCCTGCCCTCGGCGGCGCGCTCGAGGCCGCGGTGCTTGTAGAAGAGACGGGCGTCGAGGTGGAGGATCCGGTCGCCGACGACGTGGAAGCGGAAGTGGCCCGACTCGATCACGCCCGCGTGGATCGGCCCGACCGCGACCTGGTAGGGGTCGCGCCCGCGCACCGGGACGGTCCAGCGCTCGAGGCGGAGGTCGTGGAGGGCGAGCGGCCGCAGCGGCTCGTGGCCGTCGAAGCGCACGCCCTGGAGGTCGTGCGCCTCGCGCTCGTCCCAGCCGGCGGCGGGGGCGAGGTCGACGATCGTCGGCGCCCGGCCGTCGCGCACGGGAACGCTCTCGAGGCGCGCCGATCCGTCCGGGGCGACGAGCAGCGTGCGCACCCACGCGCCGTCCGACGTCGCGTGCAGCCCGCCGAAGCGGAAGCCGTCCGCGAGGGCGGCCGCCACGCGCTCCCTGTGGGGGCTCACGACGCGGCCCCCGCGAGCGAGTCGACGACGTCCGCGCCCGGCAGCCAGACGGCGGCCGCCGCGAGCGCGAGCAGGAGCACGACGGAGACGGCCGCGAGCGCGACCACGCCGCGCAGCCCGCGGGGAGAGGCGTTCCGGCGGCGGGCCTTGCCGACGGTGGTCTCGAGCAGCGCGTGGAGGAGCCCGAGGAACCCGAGCGCGAGCAGGACGGTCGCCGCGCCGGCGGCCCAGGGACGGCCGGCGCGGAAGCCGCTCGCGACGATCAGCACCTCGCTCGCGAAGAGCGGCGAGGGAGGCAGCCCCGCGAGCGCGCCGAGCGAGATCCCCATCGCCGCGCCGAGCGCCGGCTCCGTCCGCGCGACTCCGGTCACCGGGTGCCCGGCCGCGCGCGGCTCGTGCTCGAGCAGCGGCGTCGCCGCGTAGAAGCCCAGCGCCTTCGCGACCGCGTGCGCCGCCACGTGCACGGCCGCGCCCGCGAGCGCGAGCGGCGTCGCGAACCCGAGCCCGAGCGCGATCACGCCCATGTGCTCGAGGCTCGAGTACGCGAGGAGGCGCTTCCATGCGAGCGGCCGCCAGAGGAACGGCACGGCGACGGCGAGCGAGACGAGCCCGAACCCGACGAGCACGCCCCCGGCCGTGCCGGCGCCGACGACCGGCGCGAGCGCGTGCTCCGAGCGCCACGCGACGAGGAGCACCGCCGGGAGGAGCGCGGCGGAGAGGAGGGCCGAGACGGGCGGCGGCGCCTCGGAGTGGGCGTCGGGCAGCCAGTTGTGGACCGGCGCCCAGCCGATCTTGGCGGCGAGCCCGGCGAGCAGGAGCAGGTAGGCGACGACCGCGGTCTCCCGACCCGAGCCGTAGCGTGCGAGCGCGTCCCAGGAGAGGCCCCCGAGGCCGCCGCCCGGGACGCCGGCGGCGAGCAGCACGATCCCGAGCAGCGCCACGCCGAGCCCGAGCGAGGTGAGGATCAGGTACTTCCAGCCGGCCTCGAGCGCGCGCGGCTTGCCGCTGAAGCCGACGAGCACCGCCGAGACGGCGGTCGTCGCCTCGACGAGCAGCCAGGCGGCGCCGAGGTTGCCGGCGAGCGGGACGGCGAGGAGCACGGCCCAGAAGGCGAAGAGGAGCGCGAGGTAGGCGCGCGCGCGGCGCCGCCCGGCGACGAGCGAGCTCCCGAGCGTCGCGAGGTACGGGGGCGAGGCCAGCACGCTCGCGAGGCCGACGCCGGCGATCACCGCGACGAGGAGTCCGGCGGGCTCGTCGACGACGAGCCAGTCCCCGCGCGACGACCGGCCCGCGAGCGCGAGCGCGGCGAGGGCGGCGGCGGCCGCGGCGGTGAGCGCCGCGGCGCCCCGCGCGGCGGCGAGGGCGGCACGCGCCGGCGCGAGCGCGAGCGCCGGCGCCGACAGCGCCGGCACCGCGACCGCGGCGAGCGCGAGGGCCTGCACGTCAGTCACGCAGCGTCCTCAGCGCGGCGCTGTCCCCGGCGCCGAACTCGGCGAAGATCCGGTCGTGGAAGACGGCCGCGACGAGCGCGACCAGCGTCAGGTCGAGCGCCGCCCCGAGCTCGATCGCCGGTGACGACGCACCGGGCAGCTCGAGCGCGGCCAGCACGAGCCCGTTCTCGACCAGCACGATCCCGAGCACCTGGAAGAGCGTGGCGCGCCGGGTGGCCGCGGTCGCGATCCCGAACGCGACGAGCGCGAGCACGGCCCGCTCGGCGCTCCGCGACTCGAGCCCGATCGTCGGCACGAGCCAGGTGAGCGCGAGCGCCAGCGCCGCGGCGGCGCCGGCGCGCACGAGCGGAGCGACCCGCGCGACGACGCGGCGCGGCTCCCGGGTGCGGGCGGCGAGGACCAGGAAGAGCGCGGCGAGCCCGACGGCCCGCGCGGCGAGCGCCCCCGCCGCCGCGGCGTCGCCGCCGCCGGCGTGGTCGAGCGCGATCCCCGCGAGCAGGAGCGTCTGACCGGTGACGAGCGCGACGGCGAGCGAGCCCCGCCGCACGACGAGCACGAGCAGCCCGGCCGCCACGAGCGCCCAAGCGGTCACGGCGCCCCGGCCACCCAGGCGGCGACGCCGAGCAGCGCGAGCGTGGCGCCGGCGGCGAGCAGCCGCGGCACGAGCAGGACGCGCATCTTCGCCACGAGCGTCTCGGTCACCGCGAGCGCGGCGCAGAGCGCCGCGAGCACGCCCGGCAGCGCCGCGAGCTGCCACCAGACGCCGTCCGCGTGCGGCAGGAACACCTGCGCGCCGAGGACGAGCACCACCCAGTGCCTCGCCGCCGCGGCCCACTGCAAGTACGCGAGGTCGCGTCCGGCGTACTCGAGCAACGGCCCCTCGTGGATCATCGTCAGCTCGAGGTGCGTGTCGGGGTTGTCGACCGGCTGCCGGCCCGTCTCGGCGAGCACGACGAGGGCGAACGCGATCGCGCCGAGCGCGAGCGCCGGGCTCGTCCAGACGTGCCCGCCGGCCGTCCCCGCCACGACGCCGCGCAGGTCGGTGGTGCCGGAGACGAGCGCCGCGACCGCGAGCGTGAGGACGAGCGTCGCCTCGACGAAGACCGAGAGCGTCAGGTCGCGGCTCGCCCCCATCAGGGAGAAGCCGTTGGCGGCGTCCCAGGCGGCGGCGGCGACGGCGAACCGCCCGAGCGCGAGCAGCCCCGCGAGCGCGAGCGCGTCGTGGCCGACCCCCCAGTCGGGCCCGGCGGCGGCGGGCGGCACGAGCAGCACCGCCGTGGCGGCGGCGGCCGCGGCTGCGGACGGGGCCAGGCGGTAGACCGGACCGGTTCCCTCGACCGTGACCGCGCTCTTGCCGAAGAGGCGGCGCAGCTCCCGGAAGGGCTGCACGGGCGAGGGCCCGCGGCGGCCCTGCAGGCGCGCCTTCCAGTGCTGGACGAGCCCGGGCAGGAGCGGCGCGAGGGCGACGCCGCCGCCCACCTGGACGGCGCCGGCTGCGAGCGCCGTGCCGCTCACCCGACCAGTCCGAGGCGGGCGGCCGCGAGGACCGTGACCACGAGGCCGATCAGGTACGCGACGTACACGCCGAGGCTCCCGCTCTGCAGCCGCCGCGCGCGCGCCGCGCCGGCGAGCGAGAGGCGTGCGACCGGCCGGTAGAGCCGCTCGTCGATCAGGTGCGGCACGTGCCCGCGGTAGGCGACCTCCTGCAGGACCCCGCCCGCCTCGCGTCCGGCCACCTCCCGCTCCGGCCGCAGGACGAGCTCGAGCACGAGCCGGAGCGGCTTCGTGAAGCCGGCGCTCGACCAGGCGAGCGCCGGCTCGACGAGCTGGCCGCAGGCCCAGGTGGGCGCCGGCGCGGCGCTGCGGCGCCCGCGCAGGAGGACGAGCGCCGCGGCGAGCCCGGCGAGCACGAGCGCGATCCCGCCCGCCGGCAGCGAGCCGGTGCCCGGGAGCTGCAGCCCGGCCCGCGCCGGCGCGGGCCCGGCCCACGGCGCGAGCCCGGCGAGCGGGCCGAAGAGCAGACCCGGGGCGGCGCCGAGCGCCACGCACGCGAGCGCGAGGAAGGCCGTCGCGGCCCGCATCGGCGCCGGCGCCTCCTCCGCCGCCGCGACCGCCTCGCGCCGGGGCGGGCCGAGCAGCACGAGGCCGACCACCTTGACGAAGCAGAGGACGGCGAGGGCGGCCGTCGCGGCGAGGGCCGCGAGTGCGAGCGCGCCGGCGACTCCCTCGCGCACGCCGCCGTAGGCGGGGACGCGCAGCAGCGCCTGCAGCGTGAGCCACTCGGAGGCGAAGCCGTTGAGCGGCGGGAGCCCCGCGATCGCCGCCGCGCCGACGAGGAACGCTCCGCCGGTCCAGGGCATCCGCCGCAGCAGCCCGCCGAGCCGGTCGAGCTCGAGCGAGCCGGCGGCGCGTTCGAACGCGCCCGCCCCGAGGAACAGGAGCGCCTTGAAGAGGGCGTGGTTGAGCGTGTGCAGGAGCGCCGCCCCGAGGGCGAACGCGGCCCACGTCTCGGCTCCCCGCGCCCGCAGCACGAGGCACGCGCCGATCCCGAGCAGGATGATCCCGACGTTCTCGATCGAGTGCAGCGCGAGCAGCCGCTTGAGGTCGTGCTGGAAGAGGGCGTAGACGACGCCGCCCAGCGCCGAGAGCGCGCCGGCCGCGAGCACGAGCACGCCGAGCCACAGCGGCGGAGGCCCCGCCCACTCGACCACGACGCGCACGAGCGCGTAGAGGGCGACCTTGATCATCACGCCGCTCATCAGGGCGGAGACGGGCGCGGGGGCGATCGGGTGGGCGCGGGGGAGCCAGACGTGCAGGGGCATCACGCCGGCCTTCGTCCCCATGCCGGCGAGGGCCGCGAGCACGACCGCCGCCTGGAGTCCCGACCCGGCGCCGGCCGCGGCCGAATTGCCGATCCCGCCGGCCCCGGCGAGCAGGAGCACGGAGACCCAGGTGCCGGCGCCCCCGAGGTGGGTCACGGCGAGGTACGTGAAGACGGTCTGCCGCGAGCGCCGGTCGGCCCCGCGGGCGACGAGGATGATCGTCGCGGGCACGAGCGTCATCGACTCCCAGCCCGCGAGGAACGTGACCGGGTCGCGCGCGCACACGACCCCCGCCATCGCGAGCAGGAACGGCGAGGAGAGCGCGGCGGTCGCGCGCCCGCGCGCGTCCGGCTCGAGGTAGCGCTGCGCGAACACGAGCGCCGGCGCCGCGACGAGCCCGAGCGTGCCGAGGAAGAAGCCGCTGAGCGCGTCGACGCCGAGACGGGGGTGGAGCTCGCTCGTGAAGCCCGCCCCGTGCGAGCCGCCGGCGGCGAGGACGGCGAGCCCGGCGGCCCCGGTGAGCGCCGCCCCCGCCGCCTGGAGCCCGAGCCCGGCCCGGAACGTCCGGCGCAGGGCCGCGAGGATCCCGCCGAGCGCGATCGCGCCCGGCCCGAAGGCGAGTGCGGCGGCGGTCACGCCGTCTCGAGCTCGTGCAGGAGCGACTGCTGCTCGGCGAGGCGCCGCGTGATGATCGCGCGTCCCGCGTCGAGCAGGTCGAACACCGTCGGGTCCTCGACGCGGTAGTACACGCTCGTCCCCTCGCGGCGCGACTCGACGAGGCCGATCCGGCGCAGCGCCGCGAGGTGCTGCGAGGTGCCGCCCGAGTCGAGCCCGAGCTCGGCCTGGAGCGCCCCGACCGACCGCTCCCCCTCGTGGAGGAGCTCGAGGACGCGGACGCGCGCGGGGTGGCCGAGCACGCGGAAGAGGTTCGCCTTGACCTCGTGGACGGGACGGGCGTTGTGGGGCACGGGCCCGAGATGGTATCTGAATATCTTCGAAGCTATGAAGAAATCGTCACGTCGGCCCCACGGGCCGGAGCGGGGCGTGGCATCGTTGCACGATCAGCACGCCGCCCCCGCCCAGCCGCGCCGGCCGCCCGGCCGCGCCCAGCCCCACCCCGGCGGGCCGGTCGCGCTTCCGGCCGAGCTGGCCCTTCCTCCTCGCCGTGCTCGGCCTGCTCGCCCTCAACTTCTGGCTCGGCTCGCGCGCGACGCAGGCGCCGGCGCGCATCCGCGTGCCGTACAGCCCGTTCTTCCTCCAGCAGGTGCGCGACGGCAACGTGAGCGCGATCACGTCGAAGGGGACCGCGATCCAGGGCACGTTCAAGGAGCGCAAGAGCTACGCCGGCTCGAAGGCGACCAGTCGCTTCCAGACCGAGATCCCGGAGTTCGCCGACACGAAGGCGCTCGCGCAGCTCCTCGAGCGGGAGCACGTGGTCGTCAACGCGCAGCCGCTGACGAAGAGCGCGCCGTGGTGGGAGAGCGTCCTGCTCGGCTTCGGGCCGACGCTGCTCTTCGTCGGCCTGCTCCTCTGGCTGATGCGTCGCGCCGGCAACGTGCAGGGGATGCTCGGCGCGTTCGGGCGCTCGCGGGCGCGCCGCTACCAGCCGTCGGGCGCGCGGGTCACGTTCGCCGACGTCGCCGGGATCGACGAGGCGAAGGCGGAGCTGCTCGAGGTCGTCGACTTCCTCCGCAGCCCGGAGAAGTACGCGAGCCTGGGCGCGCGGATCCCGCACGGCGTCCTCCTCTCGGGCCCGCCCGGGACCGGGAAGACGCTCCTCGCGCGCGCCGTCGCGGGCGAGGCGAACGTCCCCTTCTTCTCGCTCTCGGCCTCGGAGTTCGTGGAGGCGATCGTCGGCATCGGCGCCGCGCGCGTCCGCGACCTCTTCACGCAGGCCAAGGAGGCGGCGCCGGCGATCGTCTTCATCGACGAGCTCGACGCGATCGGGCGCTCGCGGGCCGCCGGCCCCGCCGGGTTCAGCGGCGGCAGCGACGAGCGGGAGCAGACCCTCAACCAGATCCTCACCGAGATGGACGGGTTCGACGCGTCGACCGGCGTGATCGTCGTCGCGGCCACGAACCGGCCCGACGTGCTCGACGCGGCGCTGCTGCGGCCGGGGCGCTTCGACCGGCGGGTGGCCGTGCAGCCGCCCGACCGCGCGGGGCGCGAGAGCATCCTCCGGGTGCACACGCGCTCGGTCCCGCTCGCCCCTGACGTCGACCTCTCCCGCATCGCGGCCTCGACGCCGGGGATGGTCGGCGCCGACCTCGCGAACCTCGTCAACGAGGCGGCGCTGCTCGCCGCCCGCCGCGGCCACGAGCGCGTCGCCGAGGCCGACTTCACCGACGCGCTCGAGCGCGTCGTCCTGGGGGCCGAGCGAAAGGTGATGATGACGCCGGCCGACCGGCGCCGCACCGCCTACCACGAGGGCGGGCACGCGCTCGTCGGGATGCTCACCGAGGGCGCCGACCCGGTGCGGAAGATCTCGATCATCCCCCGCGGCCTCGCCCTCGGCATCACCTTCTCGGCGCCCGAGACCGACCGCTTCAACTACGAGAAGCGGGAGCTCCTGGCGCGGATCAAGGTGGCGCTCGGGGGCCGGGCGGCCGAGGAGCTCGTCTTCGGCGACACGACGACCGGGGCGGAGTCCGACATCCAGCAGCTCACCGCGATCGCGCGGCAGATGGTGGGGCGGTGGGGCATGAGCGAGACGATCGGGCCGCTCGCCGTGCTGCCGGCCGACGGCCGCGGGCCGCTCCTGCCCGGCGCCGCGGAGGTGTCCGCGCGCACGCAGGAGCGGGTCGACGAGGAGGTGGGACGGATCGTCGCCGGCGCCTACGACGAGGTCGTCGCCCTGCTCGCCGACAACCGCGACCGGCTCGACGCGCTCGCGGCCGCCCTGCTCGAGCACGAGACGCTCGACGAGGGCGAGGCCTACGCGGCCGCGGGCGTCGAGCGCCGCCCGCGGCCGGAGGAGGAGCTCGTCCCGCAGGGGGGTGGGTAGCGGCGGCGTCGTCGCGGACGACGCCGGCCGCAGCACCTTCCGCCCGGGTGTCAGGCGGCCTCCGCGTCCAGGGCCTCGGCGGCCGGCGGCAGCTCCGCGACGGCGGCCTCGCGCCGCGGCCTGCGCGCGAAGGCGGCGAGCGCGACGGCGAGGCCGAGCGCGGCGGCGCCGGCGACGACCGCGAGGCCGGGCCGGTAGGCGCCGATCGACGCCGACGCCTGCCCGGCGCCGCGCGAGGCCACGACGGCCGTGACGACCGCGAGCACGACCGCGCCGCCGAGCTGGAACGACGTGTTCACGAGCGCCGAGGCGAGGCCCTGCTCGTCGTCGTCGACGCCGCCCGTCGCCTCCATGTTCAGCGTCGGGAAGGCGAGCCCGAACCCGAGGCCGAGCAGGAGGATCGACGGCAGCAGCGTCGACGCGTAGTCGAAGTGGTCGCCGATCCGGAGCGCGAGGGCGTAGCCGAGCACGAAGGCCGCCATGCCGGCGATCAGGGTGCGGCCGACGCCGGCCCTCGTCGCGAACGGGCCGATTCGCGGCGCCATCAGCGCCACGAGCGTCCCGCCCGGGAGGAACGCGAGCGCGGTCGTGAGCGACGACCAGCCGTGATGGGCCTGCAGGTAGAGCGTGAGCACGAACTGGAAGCTGAAGTACGCGCCGGCGATCGTCATCGCGGCGAGGTTCGCGCCGACGAGGCGCCGCGAGCGCAGGATCCCGAGCCGCACGAGCGGCGAGGAGACCCGCTGCTCGAGCACGACGAAGGCGGCGCCGACGAGCAGCGTGAGCGCGCCGAGGAGCAGCGTCCGCACGGAGCCGAAGCCGTGCTCGGGCGCCTGGGTGACCGTGTAGACGAGCAGCAGCATGGTCGCGGTCACGGCCACGGCGCCGGCGAGGTCGTAGCGCCGGCGTCCTGCGGCGCGCGGGGGGTCGGGCGCGATCACGCGCGGCGCGACGAGCAGGATCGCGAGCGCGACCGGCACCGGCAGGAAGAACGTCCAGCGCCAGCCGGCGGTCGTGAGCAGGCCGCCGAGCACGAGGCCGAGCGAGAACCCGCTCGCGCCGGTGGCCGTGTAGACGCCGAGGGCGCGGTTGCGCGCCGGCCCCTCGGCGAAGGTGGTGGTGATGATCGAGAGCCCGGCCGGCGCGGTGAACGCGGCCGAGACGCCCTTCACGAACCTCGTCGCGATCAGGACCGAGCCGTCGGTCGCGAGCCCGCCGAGGAGCGAGGCGACGAGGAAGACGCCGGTCGCGGTCACGAACACCCGCCGGCGCCCGAGCAGGTCGGCGGCCCGGCCCCCGAGGAGCAGGAGCCCGCCGTAGCCGAGGACGTAGCCGCTCACGACCCACTGCAGGCTCGTCGTCGAGAGGTCGAGGTCGTCGCGGATGCTCGGGAGCGCCATCCCCACCATGGAGACGTCGAGCCCGTCGAGGAAGAGCGCCCCGCAGAGGACGAGCAGCGCGAGGAGGCCGCGCCTGCCGAGGGCGGGGAGTGCGTTCGAGGTCGTGTGAGCGTCTGTCACGAATCCCTCCGTTCCGTTCGGTCGCCGGTCGAAGCCGGCAGGATACATGCAGATACAACTTCTGCGCAAGCATAAGATGTTCAGGCAAGTTATGTAACGACATTGAAACGGCGCTATACTCGGGGCGTGACGTCGGCGGCGAAGCGAGACCTCGTCCGGAGCTGGCGCGCGCTGGACGCCGCCCATGCGGCCGTCTGCGAGTCGCTCGAGCGCGAGCTCCAGCACCGGCACGGGCTGACCGTGAGCGAGTTCGAGGTGCTGCAGCGGCTCGCCGAGGCGCCGGGGGAGCACAGCCGCATGCAGGAGCTCGCCGACTCCGTCCACCTGAGCCAGAGCGCGCTCTCCCGCCTGGTCGGGCGCCTCGAGGCGGACGGCCTCGTCTGCCGGAACCTCTGCGACGCCGACCGCCGCGGCATCTACGCGTGCCTGACCGAGGCCGGGCGGAAGCTCGTCGCCGAGGCCGAGCCGACGCAGGCCGAGGTGCTGGCCGCGACCCTCTCGGCGCCGTAGCGGGCGCCGGCGCACCGGTCGTCCGCGGCGACGACGGCCTCGTCCGCTGCCGGTGGGGCGACGCGCCGGCCGACTACCGCGCCTACCACGACGCCGAGTGGGGCTTCCCGGTCGCCGAGGACGTGCGCCTGTTCGAGAAGCTCAGCCTCGAGGGGTTCCAGGCGGGGCTCTCGTGGCTGACGATCCTGCGCAAGCGGGAGGCGTTCCGGCGCGCGTTCGCGGGCTTCGACTTCGAGCGGGTCGCGCGCTTCGGCGAGCGCGACGTGCAGCGGCTGCTCGCCGACCCGGGGATCGTCCGCCACCGCGGCAAGATCGAGGCGGTGGTCTCGAACGCGCGACGGGCGGTCGAGCTCGTCGAGGCCGAGGGCTCGCTCGCCGTGTACGTGTGGCGATTCGAGCCCGCGGCGCGAGCGGCGGGGCACGTCTCGGAGTCGGCGGAGTCGCGCGCGCTCGCGCGCGACCTGAAGCGGCGCGGGTGGCGCTTCGTCGGCCCGACGACCGTGTACGCGTTCATGGAGGCGATGGGCCTCGTGAACGGGCACGATCGTCGCTGCCACGTCGCCGCGGCCGTGGACGAGACGCGGCGCCGGTTTCCCCGGCCGGCGTAGCGCGATGCCGCTCCGAAACCGCGTCACGCCGCTCGGCGAGCTCGTGGCCGTCCCCGACCGCGGCCTCGTCTACGGGAACCGCGGCTGCCTCCACGACGACCGCGGACGCATCCGCCGCGGCTACGCCGGCCGGCGCTGGATCGCCTGCCGGCTCGAGTTCCGCGGCTGGCGGCGCTCGCCGCTCCTCCGCCCCGGGCGCTTCACCGAGCTCTTCTTCCTCGACGAGGCGACCGCCTTCGCCGCCGGGCACCGCCCGTGCGCGCTCTGCCGGCGGGAGGACTACCGGCGCTTCTCGGCGCTCTGGGACGGCCTCCACGGCGAGTCCGGCGCCGACGCGATCGACGCGCGGCTCCACCGCGAGCGGCTCGAGCCGCGCTCGGGGAGGCGCCGCTTCCGCGAGGTCGACGCCGGGCGCGTCCCCGACGGCGCCTTCGTGCTCGAGGGCGGCGAGCCCTGGCTCGTGCTCGGCGGCGAGCTCCTGCGCTTCACCCCCGCCGGCTACGGGGAGCGCCGGCCGCGGCCCGCCGGCGGCGCCGCGCTGCTCGTGACGCCGCCGTCGCTCGCCGCCGTCCTCGCCGCGGGGTGGCAGGGGGCCGTGCCGCTCCTGCACCCGTCGGCCCGCGGGGAGCGCCGGGCTCCCCGCGGGCGGGCGGGATCCTAGGCTGCGAGGTCGAGCGCGGGCTCGGCCTCCGGGGCCGCCTCGAGCTCCTCGCGGCGGATCAGCGTGAGCGCGGCGGCGATCCCGATCGCCGCGACGATCCCGCCGGCGACGAACGCGTCGGTGAAGCCGTCGACGAGGGCGCGCGGGAGCGCGGTCCCGCCCGCGAGCGCGTCGTCGGTGCGCGAGGTCGCGATCGTCGAGAGCGCCGCGATCCCGAGCGCGCCGCCGATCTGCTGCGAGGTGTTGATCAGGCCGGAGGCGAGGCCGGCCTCGGCCGGCTCCACCCCGGCGAGCGCCGCGATCGAGATCGGCACGAACGAGAAGCCGATGCCGACGGCGATCAGCAGGAACCCGGGCAGGAGGTCGCCGAGGTACGAGCCGCCGACCGAGACCTGCGTGAAGTACGCGAGCCCGGCCGTGAGCGCGGTCATCCCGACCACGAGCACCCGCTTCACGCCGACGCGGGTCACGAGCTGCGCGGCGACGGCCGACCAGACGATCGCCGTGCCGGCCACCGCCAGGTAGGCGAGCCCCGTCTTCATCGGCGAGTACCCGAGCACCTGCTGCATGTAGAGCGTCAGCATCAGGAACATCGAGAACATCGCCGTGCCCATGATGAAGCCGGCCACGTTGGCGCCGCTCACGGTGCGGATGCGCAGGATGCCGAGGCGCATCAGCGGCTCGGGGTGGCGCTGCTCCCAGCCGACGAAGGCGGCGAGCAGCACGACCGCCGCGGCCGCGAAGCCGAGCGTTCGGCCGGCGAGCCAGCCCTGCTGCCCCGCCTGCGTGATCGCGTAGACGAGCGAGGAGAGGCCCGCCGTCACGAGCACCGCGCCCGGCGCGTCGAACCGCCTCACGCGCGCGTCGCGGCTCTCCCCGAGCAGGAACGGCGTCAGCGCGAACGCGGCCGCCCCGACCGGGACGTTGACGAAGAAGATCCACTCCCAGCTGAGCGCGTCGGTGAGCACGCCGCCGAGCAGCACGCCGGCCGCGGCGCCGAACCCGCCGACGGCGCCCCAGACGCCGAGCGCGATGTTCCGCTCGCGGCCCTCCGCGAAGGTCGTCGACAGGATCGAGAGCGCGGCGGGCGAGATGATCGCCGCGCCGAGGCCCTGGAAGGCGCGCGCCCCGATCAGCGAGCCCTCCGACCACGCGAGCCCCGCGAGCAGGGACGAGAGCGTGAAGACGACGAGCCCGGCGAGGAAGATCCGCCTGCGCCCGACGACGTCCGCCGCCCGCCCGCCGAGGAGCAGGAAGCCGCCGAAGACGAGCGCGTACGCGCTGATCACCCACTGCAGGTCCTCCTGCGAGAAGCCGAGGTCGACCTTGATCGACGGCAGCGCGACGTTCACGACCGCGATGTCGAGGACGACCATGAACTGGACGACCGAGAGGAGCGCCAGCGCCAGCCACTTGCGACGTTCCGATGCCACCATGTCCCCTCTTCCTTTCGCTTCGGTAGTAGTCGCTGGCAAGTTAGCAGGTATCACTTGCTCTATGCAAGTGAAGCCTTCACAACAGCAAGGGAAGGCGCTACAATGCCTGCGTGCGCAAGGGTTACGACCAGTACTGCCCGGTCGCCCACGCGCTCGACCTCGTCGGCGAGCGGTGGGCGCTCCTCGTCGTGCGGGAGCTGATGCACGGGCCGAAGCGCTACACCGACCTGGCCGACCACCTCCCCGGGATCGGCACGAACGTCCTCGCCTCGCGGCTCCGCGACCTCGAGGCGGCAGGGCTCGTGACGAAGCGCACGCTGCCGCCGCCGGCCGCCTCGCGCGTCTACGAGCTGACCGACTACGGGCGCGACCTGAAGGGCGTGATCCGGGAGCTCGCGCTCTGGGGCGCGCGCTCGCTCGGGCCGCCGAGCGACGAGGACGAGCTCTTCCCGGGCTGGCTCGAGAACGCGGTCGACACCGTGCTCGCGCCGGTCGCGCCGGCGGGCCGGTTCGTGTTCCGGGTCGGCGACGAGGTCGCGTCGCTCGTCGACGGAGCCGCGCTGCCGGGCGCGGTCGAGGACGCCGACGTCGTCGTCGAGGGAGACCCGATCGGCGTCTACCACCTGTTCGTCGACCGCCGCACCGACCTCGTCTCGGTCGAGGGCGACCACGACCTGCTCGACCGGCTCCTGAACGTGGCGCCGCAGCCCGTCGCCGGGTAGCCGTCAGGCTCCCCACCAGAAGCTCGTCGCGAAGACGACGTAGAGCCCCGTGAGGATGGCTCCCTCCTCCCAGGTGCTCTCGCCGTCGTAGACGACGAGGGCGGTGACCCCGGCGGCGAGCAGGAGCTCGACCGCGAGGAGCGTCGGGAAGACGAGCGTCAGCGTCGTCGCGAACGCGAGGCTTGCGAGCACGAGCACGGGCGTGAGCAGCAGCGCGACCTGGAGCGCGGAGTTGACGATCACGGAGATCGCGAAGTCCGGCCGGTTGCGCGCGGCGAGCTGGACCCCGACGACGTTCTCGACGGCGTTGCCGGCGATCGCGACGACGACGAGGCCGGCGAAGTCGCTGCTCATGTGCATCGCCTCCGTCGCCGGCGTGAGCGCGTGGACGAACCAGTCGCTCGCGAACGCGGCCGCGACGCCCGCGCCCGCGAGCGTCGCGAGCGTCGTTCCGAGGCTCCACGCGGGCGGCTCGCCCGCGCCCGCGTCGCCGCCGCGCAGGAAGAAGGGCAGCGTCACGAAGAAGAGGACGATCAGCACGCCGGCGCAGACGAAGCTGAGCGTGCGCCCGTGCGCGGCCGCCGGCGCGTGGAAGGCGTGTGCGAGCGTCGGCAGGGCGAGGATCACCGCAGCGAGCGTCGAGAGGGTCGCGATCATCCGGGCGCGCGGCGAGTCGAAGCGCTGCGGGCCGTTGCGCAGGCCGCCGGCGGCGAACGCGAGCCCGAGCACGAGCACTCCGTTCGCGACGATCGAGCCGACGAGTGCCGCCTGGACGACGCGCACGAGCCCGTCGTGGAGCGCGAAGAGGGCGATGAAGAGCTCCGGGAGGTTGCCGAGGCCGGACTGGACGACGCCGGTCGCCGCCGAGCCGAGGCGGGCGCCGAGCTGGTCGGTCGCCCGCCCGACGAGCTGGGCGAGGAGCGCGATCGCGACCGCGGAGACCGCGAACGAGACGACGGCGCCGGCGCCGGCGAAGCGGCAGGCCGCGGCCGCCCCGAGGCAGAGCGCCGCGAGCCCGGCCAGTCGCTGGTCGCGGGGCCTCATCGCGAGGCGCGAGCCTACCGGCGGACGACCGTGAGCTCCGGCGGCGGCCGTTCGAGGTAGGAGGCCAGCACGAGCAGCTCGTCGAGGCGGTCGGCGTCGAGCGCGCCCGCCGCGCCGCCGTGGGGCGTGGGCCGGGGGGCCGCGGCCACGCGCTCGTGCACGGAGAGGCCGCCGCCGGCGACGACGAAGGCGTCGTGGAGGCCCGGCGCGAGCGCGGGGGCGAGGATGCAGACCTCGAGGCTCCGGAGCTCCTCGAGCCTCCGGAGCCGCTCGAGCACCCGCTCGAGCGAGGCCACCGATCGCCGCAGGCGGCGGAGCTCGAGGTCGTGGCCGCACAGGGAGAGCTCGCCGAGCCGGCGGCGCAGCCGGTCGAGCGCCTCGCCCTCGAGCAGCCGCTCGAACTCCTCCTCGCTGCAGCCGGCGAGCGCCTGCGCCGCGCGCTTCACCTCGGCGCCGGCGCGGAGCGGGCCGTAGCGCGACGGGGCGCGGCTCGCGACGACGCGCCCGCCGCGGCGGTGCAGGAACACGTAGCGCTCCGGCTCGGGGACCCGCGCGTTCGCCGGCGGCCGGAGCCGGCGGATCAGGCGCACCTCCTCGAGCGCGGCGGCGAGCTCGGAGCCGGTCACCCGCCACTCGATCTCCTCGAGCTCGTCGAGCGCCGCCTCGAGCGGCCGGCGCTGGCGCGGCGTGTGGAAGTAGGAGCGCAGCCGCGCGCGGAGGTCGCGGGCCTTGCCGACGTAGAGCACCCGCCCGGCGCCGTCGCGGAAGAGGTAGACGCCGGGCTTCGGGGGCGCGTCGCGCACGAGCCTCCGCTTCGCGTGGATGCGGCGCGGACGCGGCGCCGCGAGCTCCTCGAGCTCGGCGAGGGTCGCCGCGCCGCGCTCGAGCGCGAGCTCGACGAGGCGGAGGAAGACCTCCGCCGTCGCCTGCGCGTCCGGGAGCGCGCGGTGGCACGGCTCGACCGAGACGCCGAAGAAGCAGGCGAGCGTGCGGAGGTCGGTCCGCTCGACGCGGCCGCGCAGGAGGGCGCGCGCGAGCGCCACGGTGTCGATCACGGGCGCGGCGAGCCGCCGGCCGGCCGTCCGCTCGAGCGCGCGGTCGACGAAGGAGACGTCGAAGCGGGCGTTGTGCGCCACGAGCGCCGCGCCGCCGGCGAAGGCGCAGAAGCGCCGGAGCGCCTCCCCGATCGGCGGGGCGGCCCGGAGCGCGCCGTCCGAGAGGCCGGTCAGCCGTTCCACCGGGCGCGGCAGCGGGACCCCGGGCGCGACGAGCGTCTCGAACGTCCCCGCCTGCTCGAGCCGCTCGATCCGGACCGCGCCGATCTCGCAGACGCGGGCCGACGTCGCGGAGAGGCCGGTCGTCTCGAGGTCGAAGACGACGAACCGCGCCTTCGCGACCGGCGGGTTCGGCTCGTCGGCGAGCGCCACGAACGGGCCGCGCCAGGCGAGGCGCGCGTCGGCCTCGACGAGCGGCCCGAGCAGCGTCCGGGCGAGCCCCTCGGGCGCCCGCGCCACGGCGAAGAGCCGGCGTGCCGCCACGGTCGCGCGCACGCGGCCGCCCGACTCCTCGGCGAGCTCGACGAGGCGGTCGAGCGAGTCGAGCGCGAGCTGCACCCGCCGCACTCTAGACGAACAGACGTTCGTGGCGATCCCGAGATCCGAGCGTCATTCGAGTTCGGACTCTGTCGCTTTCTGGAGCCGGCGGCTCGGCTCCGCTAAGGTAGGAGCCGGAAATGGCGGCGACGGAGCCCCGGATCGGCCTTCGGGAGCGGAAGAAGCGGCGCACGCGCGAGTCGATCGTCCGCGTCGCGACGCGACTCTTCGCCACCCGAGGCTACGACGCCACGACCATCGCCGAGATCGCGGAGGAGGCGGAGGTCGCCCCGAGCACGCTCTTCACGTACTTCCCGACGAAGGCCGACCTCGTCTTCAGCCTCGTCGACGCCGTCACCGAGAGCGCCAGGGCCCGGATCCTGGGCCGCGCCGACGACGAGCCGGCGGTGTCGGCGATCGTCTCCTGGATCGCCGACGACCTCCCGGAGGTCGAGTCTCCGTACGTGGAGCTCGTCCGCGAGTTCCCGGGCATCGTCGCGTCGAACGAGGAGCTGCAGGCGCAGCACCGCCTGCGGCTCGGCCGCCTGGAGGACGTGCTCGCCGCGGCGTTCGCGCGCGACCTGGGCGAGCCCGAGGACGGGCTCCGGACGCGCACGATGGCGGGGCTCGCGCTCCACGGCATGGTGGACGCGTGGAGCTCGTGGTACGAGCAGCACGCCTCCGACGAGGACTTCGAGCTCGAGCCCGTGTTCGCGGTCAAGGCCGAGTACGTGCGCCGCGTGCTCGACGCGGGCCGCGAGGTGATCGCCGTCCTGCCCCGGCCCGACTGAGCGCCGTCCCGGCCGGCGGGTGGAGCGGCGTTCCCGCCGCCCCACCCGGGCGGGGCCTCTAGCCGTTCAGGAGCGTCCGGACGTACTTCGGCGTGAACGGCAGCCGCCGCGGCTGCTTGCCGGTCGCGTCGAAGATCGCGTTCGCGATCGCGGCGGGGACGAACCCGTTCGGGCCCTCTCCCGCGCCGCCGATGTCGCCGACGCTCGGGTTCTCGATGATGACCGTCTCGATGTCGGGAACGTCCATGATCCGGAGGATCGGGAAGGTGACCCAGTCGCGGCTCACGATCCCGCTCCTGTTGAACACGAGCTGCTCTCGCAGGGCCTCGCTGACGCCCATCACCGCGCCGCCCTCGACCATCCGCTTGAGCTGCCGCGGGTTGACGACCGTGCCGGGGTCGACGGCGGTCACGAGGTTCAGGACCTGGACCTTTCCGGTCTTCGGGACGACCGAGACCTTCACCGCGCAGGCCCAGTAGGTGTTCGACCGCAGCATCGCGCTGCAGCCCTGGCCGATCACGGCCTTCTCGCCCGTGGTCGCGGCCTTCGGGCTCGGCGAGGGCCGGGTCTCCCAGCCCGACTTCTCCTTGACGGCGTTCAGCACGGCGACGAGCCGCTTGGCCGACGTGTGGTCGATCCGGAACTGGATCGGATCGACCTTCGCGGCGGCGGCGAGCTCGCTCATCATCGACTCGTGGGCGAAGTTCTGCTGCCGCTGTCCGGGCGTGCGCATGCTGTGCCCGCGCAGGCCGATGTTCTGCTCGTAGCCGGGATCGGTCTTCGGCGTCCCCTGGCCCATGTTCCACGTGCCGAAGCCCTTCTGGAGCGCGTTCGGCACCTGGTCGTACATCCACGGGTCCGAGATTCCGTGCGAGATCCCCGAGAAGCTCCCGGGCGGCGGCGAGATCGCCGGGGCCGGCATCGTCGGCAGTCCCGCGAGGAGCGCGCCGACGGGGCGGTCGTCCTGGCCCGCCGTCGAGTAGTGGTTGACGCGGAAGGCGACGATCTTGCCGTTCGAGTCGAGGCCCGCCACGACGTCCGACAGCTCGGGCGGCCCGACCGTCGACCACTGCATGTCGTCCGCGCGCATCCACTGCACGCGCACGGGCTTGCCGACGATCGACGACAGGATCACGGCCTCCTCCTCGGCGCCGGTGTTGCCGCCGTTCGAGCGGCCGTAGTGGCCGGAGCCGTCGTACCAGCGGACGACCACGTTGTCCACCGCCGTGTTCATCATCGTCGCGATCTCGCGGCGGAGCATCGACGGGTTCTGGCCGTGCATGTGGACGTAGATCGTCCCGTCGGGCCGGACGTCGCCGACCGCGCAGGTGGGACCGATCGGCGCGTGCTTCTCGACCGGGTACTCGTAGGTCGCCGACAGCCTCGTCGCGGCCGACGCGAACGCCGCCTCGGCATTGCCCTTGTTGACCCCGGTCAGGACCGGCGCCGAGGCGTAGTCGAACGACCGCATCGCCGTGAAGAGGTTGCCGCTGCCGGGCAGGCCCGACCAGCTCGTCCACTTCGTCTTGCCGGCAAGGATCGACGCCGCCTGGATCGCCGCGTACTCGCTCGGGTCGAGCACCGCGACGAGGTTGCCCTTGGTCACGACCTGGGCGTTCGGGAACTCCTTCTTGTCGAGCTGCCCGACGGAGACGAGCTTCGCGCCGAGCGCCGGCGGATGGACGACGCGGGCGTGGAGCATCCCGGGCAGGCGCACGTCCCCGACGAACGTGGCCTGACCGGAGACGATCGTCGGGATCGTGCGCATCGGGATCGACCGGCCGACGACCTGGTACTGGCTCATCGGCTTCGTGGGCGGGTTCCCGAGCACGGTCAGTCCGAGGAAGCTCGTCGGGTCGCCGCTCACCGGGATCGACAGGTTGAGCGCCTTGCCGCCCACGAGCTGGCCGTAGGTGACGCTCTTGCCGCCGCCCGAGACGACGCCGTCCTTGACCGTCAGCGACGCCACCGGCACCCCGAGCTGCGTCGAGGCCATGCCGAGCAGCGCCTGGTAGATGTACGCGGCGACCTTGCGGATGTTGGGCGCGCCGAGGAACATGAAGCCGGCGGCGATCCCGCCGCCGGGCGTCCGGTCGGTGTCGCCCATCACGTACTCGGTGATCGCCGAGTAGGGCACGTTCAGCTCGTCGGCTGCGATCTGCGCGAAGGCGGTGCTCGCCGAGCCCTGGCCCATCTCGGCGATGCCGGTGCGCATCGTGATCGTGTTGTCGGCGTGGATCGTGAACCACGCGTCCGACAGGCCCACGTTGGGGGAGTGCGCCGTTCCGGGCAGGAGCGGGATCTCCGACCCCGTCGCGGCCTTCGCCCCCGCGCCGGTGCCGACGAAGCTGAGGCCGACGACCATCGCGCCGGCGCCTTTCACGAACCTCGAGCGCGTCAGCGTCGCGCCGAAGACGTCGACGGTCTCTTCGAGTGCGCTCACGTCACACCCCCTTCGCCATCGTTCTCGCGGCCTGCTGGATCGCCTCGATGATCGCGGTGTACGTGCCGCAGCGGCACAGGTGGCCGTTCAGCGCCTGCTTGATCTGCAGCTTCGACGGGTTGCGCGTCGTCGAGAGCAGGTCCGCGGCCTGGATCATCATGCCGTTCTGGCAGTAACCGCACTGCGGCACCTGCTGCTCGATCCACGCCTGCTGCAGCGGGTGGAGCGCAGGCGCGGACGCCGTCGTCCCCCGCTCCTTCGCCCACAGGGCCGGAAGGCCCTCGAGCGTCGTGATCGCCTTCCCGGACACGGCCGCGACCGGCGTCACGCAGCTCCGGATCTCCTTCCCGTCCAGGAGCACCGAGCAGGCCCCGCACTGCGCCAGGCCGCAACCGAACCTGGGGCCGTGCAGGTGCAGCTCGTTGTGCAGGACGTACAGGAGCGGCGTGTCCAGGCTGGCGGTGACCGAATGAACAAGGCCGTTGACCTTGATCTTCAACTTGCTCGCCATACCATCCTCCGAGTCGAGAATTCGGTTCCGCGACGCGGGAGCGCGTCGCGGCCGGCAGCCCCCTCGCACCCTCCGGCTGCCGGCCGCCGACCCTAACAGCGAGCTTGAAAAAATGCAACGACTCCGGCTATGATGCCGTGCTCAAATCGGAGCGGACTCGGAAGGAGGGAGGACGGGATGCGGAGCGCACGCGGCGCCGGCCGGTCGGGCCTGCTCGCCGCAGCGCTGCTCGCGCTCGTCCTGCCCGGTCCCGCCCTCGCGGGCGCCGCGCGCCGGACCGCGGCGGCCAAGGTGACGGTGACCTTCACCGACCGGGCGCTGCGCGTCTCCCCGACGACTCCGTCGTCGGGGCCGACGACGTTCGTCGTCGTCAACAGGGGCAAGCGGGTGCACGTCCTGCAGGTCAAGGGTCCCGGGATCAAGGGCAGGCGCACCGGCAAGGTTCCGGCCGGCAAGAGCGCGAGGCTGACCGTGACCCTGCGACCGGGCGCCTACGTCCTCTCCGACCCGGTCGGGCTCGGCGAGTACAACGTGATGTTCCTCGACGTCATCCCCGGGGCTTCCGTCGGCGCGAAGGGCGACGCGAGCGTCGTCGCGCCGCCGGTCGAGCTGCCGCCGATGTGCGGGATGTACTACACCCCGTAGCGTCGCCGCGGCTCACGAGACGGCGGAGAGAGGCAGGCTCACGACCTGCCCGTGAGGCCCCGGGCCCGTCCCGGGCGAGAAGCCGTAGTTCGAGACGTAGACCGAGCCGTTCCCGACCGCGAGACCCGTGGGGTGGACGAGCCCCCGGTCGACCACGACGGCGCGCGCCCCGCCGGGGGCGACCCGGACGAGGGCGCCGCGCGAGGAGCGGTCGAGGAGCCCCCGCGCCGCCAGCTCGAGCACGAGCAGGTTCTTCCCGGCGAAGGCGAGGTCGGCGATGTTCGTGAAGCCGGACGCGTAGACCGCCGGCGGCTCGCCCGGCGCGACGCGCCAGACGCGCGCCGTCCCCCGCGCGAACGGCACGCCCGTGAGCTCGCCGACGTACAGCGCGCCGTCCGGGCCGACGGCGACGCACGTCGGCACCGACTGCACGGCGATCGAGCGCAGAGAGGCCGGCACGCCGATCCGCCTGCGGACCGCGGGGGTGAGCGGCACCCTCTGGACCGGGAACACCGCGAGCACGGAGACCTCCCCGTCCGACTTCACCCAGAGGAGGTCGTTGCCCGCCGCGTCGACGACGGCGAAGCCGCCCCGGTAGGCGGTGAACGCGTACGGGTCGCTGTCGATCGGCGGGTTGCCGAGCTTCGCGCCCGGCCCGGCGCCCCGGTCGGGGTTGCGCGCGGCCTCGAACGCGGCGAAGTTGAAGATCACGGCCGGCGCCGCCCGGCCCGGCGGGGTCGAGATCAGGTCGCCCGCGGTCGCGCCGTCCGGGCCGAGGGCGTTGAAGCCGCGTCTGTCGATCGAGGCGTCCTGGAGCAGGACGAAGTAGCGACCGCCGCGGACGAGCACGTCCGCAGGCCCCTGCGCCTCGTGGCGGTCGGGGCGCGCGCCCGACCAGAGGCCGGTCACGACCCGTGTCGTCGCGCCGCCGGCGATCCTCGAGATCGCCCCGCTCAGCCCGACGCACACCCGCCGCGGGCCCGTGCCGAGACACCGGTCACGGCCCCCGACGCCCGCCTCGACGACGTAGACGGCGCCGTCGCCGGCGACGAAGAGCTTGCGCGGGTTGTTCAGGTCCTTCGCGACGACCTTCAGCGCGGGCCCGCTCGGGCCGGCCGCGGCGGCGGCGGCCGCGAGGCCCGCCGCGAGGAGCGCGGCCGCGAGCGGGCGGGTGGCGCCGGCCCTCGTCAGCCGTCCGTCGAGAACGCCGGGACGGGATGCTTCCTCGTCACGCGCGCAATGTACCGGGCGACCGCGTGGAGCTGCCTCGCGGTGATCCGCCTCTTCACCACCTCGTGGCCGCCCGTCGGCAGCGTCACGGCGGTGATGCTGACCGCGTACGGGACGCGCAGCTCGTTGAAGCTCGGCCCGCCCAGCTCGCCGAGCCCACGCCGGCTTCCGAAGCCGGCCGACAGCGCGGCGGAGAGCGCGTGGCACTGGCCGCAGAAGCGGCGGTAGAGCGCCCTGCCGGCGGCGAGGTCGGCCTTCTGCGCCGAGGCCGTCGGGCCGGGGGCGGCGCCTGAGGCCGTCGCGGCGAGCGAGACCGCGAGCGCCGCGGCGAGCGCGATCGCCAAGGTGATCCTGACCCTCGGGATCGGCACACGATAGCTCGGGCCCGATCGGAGCGGCCTCGCGCGGGAGTCACGGCCGCAACCGTTCGGGTCGCGGCCGCGTTCAGGCTCTGCACCCAGTGGACGAGCGGAAGGAAGGAGCTGAGCGTGAGGCTGGAATCGCTACAGGATGTCTTGCAGGAGCAGGTGGAGGACCTCTACAGCGCGGAGCTGCAGCTCGTCGACGCGCTCCCGAAGGTCGCGAAGGCGGCCCACTCGGACGAGCTGAAGCAGGCGTTCGCCGAGCACCTCGAGCAGACGCGCGGCCACGTCCGGCGGCTGGAAGAGGTCTTCGGGCAGCTCGGGATCGCGTCGTCGAGCACGACGTGCAGGGCGATGGAGGGCCTCGTCGCCGAGGGCGACGAGGTGGTCGCGATGGAGGGCGACCCGCTCGCGAAGGACGCGGCGCTGATCGCCGCGGCGCAGCGGATCGAGCACTACGAGATCGCCGCCTACGGCACCGCGCGGGCGCTCGCCGGCGAGCTCGGCCTCGACGCGAGCGCCGACCTGCTCGACGCGACGCTCGACGAGGAGGCCGCCGCCGACAAGCTCCTCTCGAGGATCGCGACCGGCGGCATGTTCCGCGGCGGGGTGAACCGGGAGGCCGTGCGCAGGTAAGCGGCGTTCCGCCGGCCTCCGCGGGCGGCGGGCGGGGCCGTCCCCGCTCCGCCCGCCGCCCGCGCCGGCGCGGTTCCGCCGCCTCCGGCGGGGCGGCGAGAATCGTTAACATGGTTAAGTAATGACGGAGAACGTCGCGGCTGCAGACCCGATCGCGGTTGCGAACGAGCTCCGGCCGGTCCTGCTCAGGCTGGGCAGACACCTTCGCCGCGAGGTGCACTCGCTCGGCGTCACGGGCGGTCAGGTCACGATCCTCGCCCGGATCGGGAAGCGGCCCGGGATCGGAGTGATCGCGCTCGCCGCGGACGAGGGCGTCTCCGCGGCGGCGATCTCGACTCACGTCCGGCGCCTGCGCAGGGCCGGGCTGATCGAGGCGTCCCGCGGCGCCGACCGGCGGCGCGTCGGGCTCGCGCTCACCCCGGACGGCGACCGCGTGCTGCGCTCGGTCAGGTCGAGGCGCACGGCCTGGCTCGCGGCCCGCCTGCGCCGGCTTTCCCCGGAGGAGCTCGAGAGGATCGACGCCGCCCTGGACGCCCTGCGCCGGGTCGCCGGCGACGCCGAATGACGTTCTCCGTGCGGCGGGGCCGGACGTTCGTCAGCCTGCGCAAGCACCGCAACTACCGCCTGCTCTTCATGGGCCAGGTCGTGTCCGTGACGGGGACGTGGATGCAGGACACGGCGCTGCCGTGGCTCGTGCTCAGGCTGACGCATTCCCCGATCGACGTCGGCCTGCTCGTGTTCTGCCGCTACGTGCCGTTCGCCCTTCTCGGGCTGCCGGCGGGCGCCCTCGCCGACAGGTTCGACAACCGCAGGATGATGATCGCGACGCAGTCGTCGTCGATGTGCGTGGCGGCGGCGCTGGCGGCGCTGACCCTCACGGGTCACGAGCAGCTGTGGGCGCTCTACCTCCTCGCGACGCTCGGGGGCGCGACCACGATCCTCGACGCGCCGAACCGGCATGCGCTCACGTACAGGCTCGTCGGCCGCGACGAGCTTCCGAACGCCGTCGCGCTCAACTCGAGCTTCTTCAACGCGGGCCGCGTGGTCGGGCCCGCCGTCGCCGGCGTGGTGATCGGGACGCTCGGGATCTCGGTGTGCTTCGTGCTCAACGCGCTCTCCTTCCTCGCGGTGCTCTCGGCGCTCCTCGCGATGCGCCGCGACGAGCTCTTCCCGCTCGACCGGAGCGGCGCCGCGGAGACCGGCGGGGCGATCCGCGAGGGGCTGCGGTTCGTGCTCGCGTCGGAGCGCACGGTGCTCCTCCTGACGATCGCGCTCGTGGTCAGCCTGACCGGCTTCAACCTGCGCGTCCTGCTGCCGCTCCTCGCCGGCCGGACCCTGCGCGCGGGCCCCGAGACCTTCGGCGTCCTCTGGGCGAGCTTCGGAACGGGCGCGCTCGCGGGCGCCCTGTACGCGGCGGGCGCGGCGCGGGCGAGCTGGCGGACGCTCGTCGCGGGCGTCGGCGGCTTCAGCGTCGCCATGCTCGCGCTCGCGCCGCTCCATTCGGCCGCGCCCGCGAGCGTGCTCCTGGCCGCGATCGGCTTCTGCTTCACCCTCTGGACGGCGAGCAGCCAGTCGATCCTCCAGCTCACGACACCGGATCGCCTCCGGGGCCGGGTCCTCAGCATCTACCTCTTCGTCCTGACGGGGCTCACCCCGGCGGGAAGCCTGCTGTCGGCGTGGCTCGCCTCGGTCGGCGGCACGGAGCTCGCGTTCGGGCTCGCCGGAGCCTGCGGCGCGGCGATGACCGCCCTCGCCGTCGTCCGCCTGCGCCCGGGCCGGGTCCGCGCGCTGGCGCGCCGCCTCGCGACGGCGCTGTCTCCGGACTGACGCCCGTCAGCCCGCCGCCCGGCGCAGGTGCTGCTGCGGGCTGGGGATCCCCTCGAGCGCGCGCTCGGCGGCCTCGAGCAGGCTCGTGAGGTACGTGCCGTCCAGCTCGTACGGATCGCCAGGGTCGTCGGGAAGCTCGGACCGGTGCAGGCCCCACCAGAGCCAGACGGCGCGGAGGCCGTTCACCGCCACCGCCGCCATGAGGCGGGAGCGCAGGTCGGTGCCCTCCTCGCCGAGGTCGCGCGCGAACGCCTCTGCGAAGACGTCCTCGAGGAGCGCGAGCCGGAGCCGCTCCTGCGCGAGCAGGGTCTCGTCGCCGTCGATGACGCGGCGCCGCAGCTCCGGAGCCACGGGGTCGGCGCCGCTGATGCGCGGCATGTCCTCCGACAGCCACGCCTGCAGCGCCGCCACCACCGTCTCGCCGCCGGGGCGCTCGAGGATGCGCCTGCGGGCGCTCTCGCACGTCGCGTCGAGTCTCGTGAACACGATGTCGTCCTTCGACGGGAAGTACGCGTGCAGGGTGCTCGGCACGACCTCCGCGGCCTCTGCGATCTGGGCGAGCGTCGTCGCCTGGTAGCCGCGCTCGGCGAAGAGCGCGAGCGCGACGCGCTCGATGGTCTGGCGCGTGCGGAGCTTCTTTCGCTCCCGGAGTCCCATCTTCCTCGTGGCCGCAGGGGTGTCTTCCTCGGAGGTCGTCAACGCTACCCGAACGTACGCGCGCGGCGGCCGGGGCGGTTTGCGGCGCCGTGCCGGCCACCAGACGAAGGTCCCCGCGCGCCGTGGCGACGACACGCCCGTCCGCCGTCGCGACGTCCGCGTCGGCCCACGCGGTCCGGCGGCCGGAGCGACGCCGAAGCTCTGCTCCGCGACCCCCTCCCGGCGTCTATCGTTTCCGGCGGTCGCGGGGCCGGCGACCGAGCCGTCTCGCGACGGATCGCCTGTCGCAGATTGGGGGGAGAGATGGCGAGCATGAGGAGCATCGGGGCCGACGGCCTCGGGCAGTCCGCGACGTTCTCGCGGAAGGCGTTCGTGAAGGGCGGGGGCGCGCTCATCGTCGGGTTCTCGCTGGCTGCGTCCGCCCGCGCCGGCGGGGCCGCCGCCGACGACCCGTACGCGAGCCCCGGCGTCGACCAGTACTCGATCGACTCGTGGATCACGATCCACGCCGACAACACCGCGACGGTCAAGACCGGCGGCATCAAGCAGGGGACGGGGTCCGACACCGGGCTGCTGATGATCGCGGGCGAGGAGCTGGACCTGGACCTGAGCCAGCTCGAGTTCGTCCTCGCCGACACCGCGGTCACGCCCGACACGGGCAAGCACTCGGCGAGCAACACGATCAAGAACGCCGGGCCGGGGGTACGGGCCGCGGCCGCGTCGGCGGCCCAGGTGCTGCTCGGCCTGGCCTCGAAGCAGCTCGGCGTGCCCGCGGAGCGGCTCACCGTCAGCAAGGGCGTCGTCTCCGGCGGCGGCAGGTCGGTGACCTACGGCGAGCTCCTCGGCGGGAGGCTCTTCGACGTCCGGATGCCCGCGAGCTGGAACATGGACCGGCCGGCCGGGATCTTCTTCTTCGGGGGGATCCCCGCCGGTCAGCCGCCGTCGAAGCCGCCGAGCCGGTACACGCTCGTCGGGACGTCGCCGCCGAGGATCGAGATCCCGAGCATCGTCACGGGCTCCGAGGTCTACATCCAGAGCATCCGCCTGCCCGGGATGCTGCACGGGCGCGTCGTGCGGCCGCGCGGGCAGATGGTCTACGGCTTCGGGGCGCCGGTCGTCTCGGTCGACGAGGGGTCGATCTCGCACATCCCCGGGGCCCGCGTGGTGCTGAAGCGGGACTTCGTCGGCGTCGTCGCGCCGCACGAGTACGACGCGATCCAGGCGGCCGCGCAGCTCGAGGTCGAGTGGGCCGACCCGCCGAAGGCCCTGCCGGGCCACGGCAACGAGCTCAAGCGCATGCGCGAGCTCGACGCCGCCGGCAAGACCGTCATGAGCAGGGCCGACCTCGGCGGCGTCGCACCGATCGGCGGCGACGTCGACCGGGCGCTGGCGTCCGCCGCGCACGTCGTCGCGCAGACCTACGGCTGGCCGACGAACGTCCACACCCCGATCGGCCCGCAGTGCGCGGTCGCGGACGTGACCCCGCAGGGCGCGCGGATCTTCTCCGGCACCCAGGGCGCCTACCAGACCCGTCCGCAGATCGCGCTCGTGCTCGGGCTGCCGGAGAGCCGCGTGCGCGTCACGGCGTGCGCGATGGGCGGCTGCTTCGGGGACGGCGCGCAGTACTACGACGTCGCCCAGGCCGCGGCGCTGATGTCCCAGGCGGTCGGCGCGCCGGTCCGCGTCCAGCTCATGCGCTGGGACGAGATCTCGTGGGGGCAGACGTCCCCGGCGTCGCTCATGGACGTCCGCGCCGGCATCGACGCGAAGGGCAACCTCGTCGCCTTCGACTTCACGCACTTCTATCCGCAGTACTGGAGCGACTCGGTGCAGACGAACGCCGAGCTCGCGGGGGTGCCGCGGCCGGCGACGCCGTCGAGCATCAGCGGCAACTTCTGGCCCGCGCCGATGTACGAGCTCCCGAACGGGCGCTACCTCCTGAAGTCGATCCCGCTCGAGGACAACTGGATCAAGGTGTTCTGGCTGCGCGGCGGCAGCTCGCCGCACGTCACGTTCGCGGGCGAGCAGGCGATCGACGAGCTCGCGTACGCGGCGAAGATGGACCCCGTCGCGTTCCGGATCCAGAACGTCGTCCGCGGCAACGACCTCGCCAGGGGGCAGGCGAGGGACCAGCTGCTCACGGTGCTCGACGCCGTCACGTCCGCCTCCGGCTGGAAGCCGAAGGTCGCCGCGTCGACCCTCTCGGACGCCGACGTCGTGACCGGGCGCGGGGTCGCCTGGTCGAACGCCGACAACACGAAGACGTACGCGCAGACCGCGGCGGTCGCGGACGTCACGGTGAACAGGAAGACCGGCAAGGTCAGGGTCGACCACGTCTACCAGGCGGTCAGCGCGGGCCTGGCGGTCTACCCCGGAGGGATCCAGAACCAGATCGTGGGCGGGGTGACGCAGATCCTGAGCCGCCTCCTCGTGGAGCAGTACCGCTACAGTCGCACGAACGCCACGAGCTCGGACTTCGTCACCTACCCGATCCTCCGCTTCAAGGACGCTCCCGAGGTGACGCCGATCGTCATCCAGCGGAGCGGGGACCAGGCCGAAGGCGTCGGCGAGCCGGTCGCGATGGCGGCCGCGGCCGCGGTCGCGAACGCGTTCTTCGATGCGACCGGCGTGCGCATGCGCACCGCGCCCTTCACGCCCGCGCGCGTGCGGGCGGCGCTCGCAGCGGGCGAGGCGGGGACGGCAGGGCACCCGTAGGCGGCCTCGTCGAGAACCGGGGGACGGGCCGTGCAGCGACCCGTCCCCCTCGGCTCGGGAGCGTCACCACGAGCGTCCCGAATGCTGGATTGCCGTTTACAGGATATCTATCCTCTTTCCTGGAAGTGATCGGTTGACTGGAGGTGATCATGGAACAGGAGACCGAGCCGCGGGACGCCGAGCTGATCTCACGGCGGGAGCTTCTGAAGCGAGGCGCGGCGGTCGGCGTCGTCGTGACCTTGCCGGCCTTCGGGACGGCGCACGCGTCGGCGGCGCTCGAGTCCCGCGTCGCGACCGCGCAGGCCGCGCGGACGTCCGCGCTGTCGGCCCAGCAGTCGGCCGTGCTGGAGGCGCTCGTCGAGCGGCTCGTCCCGGCGGACGGGAACGGGCCGGGGGCGAAGGAGGCCGGCGCCGCCGCCTACATCGAGCGCTCGCTCGACGGCGGCCTCGCCGGCGGGCTGAAGGCCGTCGCGCCACTGTACTCGGCCGGCCTCTCCGCGGTCGACGCGTACGCGCAGTCCGCGTACGGAGCGGCGTTCACCGCGCTGCCGCCCGAGAAGCAGGACGCGGTGCTGAACGACCTCGCGGCGGACAAGGCGACGGGCTTCGACCCGAGCTCGTCCGCGTTCTTCGAGACGGTGCGCGAGCACACTCTCCAGGGCATGTTCTGCGATCCGATCTACGGCGGCAACAAGGACTTCGCCGGCTGGAAGCTCCTCCGCTACCCGGGGGTGAAGATGCCGGTGTCGCCGCACGACCAGCGGGTCGGCGTCGCGGTGAAGCCTGCTCGCAAGTCGACGTACGCCGGCGGGGCGATCGGCGAGTATCCGCGCGCGAAGAAGGAGGCGGTCGCATGAGCGTCAAGCTGAAGAAGACGGACGTCGTGATCGTCGGCCTGGGCGCCGCAGGAGGGTATGCGTCGCTGACGCTGGCGCGCGCGGGCCTGGACGTGGTCGGGCTCGAGGCCGGCCCTCGCTGGAAGCCGCAGGACTTCCCCATGGACGAGCTGCGGAACGACGTGCGCAACGTCATGAGCCAGCCGAAGGCGGCGAAGGAAGTCCCGACGTGGCGCCCGAACCCGTCGGTCAAGGCGACGCAGACGGGCGGGATCAGGATCCTGATGATGAACGGCGTCGGCGGCTCCTCGATCCACTACGGAATGGAGCAGTGGCGCTACCTGCCGTGGAACTTCAGGACCCGGTCGGAGACGATCAAGCGCTACGGCGCGAGCATGATCCCGGCGGGGTCCACCGTCGTGGACTGGCCGATCGGCTACGAGGACCTCGAGCCGTACTACGACAAGGTCGAGTACGACATGGGAGTCTCCGGCAAGGCCGGCAACCTCAAGGGGAAGAAGGTTCCCGGCGGCAACGTCTTCGAGGCGCCGCGCACGAGGGAGTATCCGTTGCCGCCCCTGCGCCGGAGCGGCTGGAACGAGCTGACCGCCGCCGCCGCGAAGCGGCTCGGCTGGCATCCGTTCCCCGGGCCGGCCGCGATCCGCTCGCGGGCGTACAACGGCCTCCCCGCCTGCCAGTACTGCGGCTTCTGCACCTTCAACGGGTGCATGGCGGAGGCGAAGGGCTCCACGGACGTCGGCCCGATCGCGAGAGCGGAGAAGACGGGTCACCTGAAGGTCGTGCCGCTCGCGCGCGTGACGAAGATCGAGGTCGGCAAGGACGGCCGGGCGAGCGGGGTGACCTACGTCAAGGGGAGGAAGTCGTACTTCCAGCCGGCGTCGGTCGTCGTCCTCGCGACCTACGTGTACGAGAACACGCGGCTGCTCCTGCTGTCGAAGTCGAAGGCGTTCCCGAACGGGCTCTCGAACAACCACGGCCAGGTCGGCAAGCACTACATCAGCCACATGTACGGAGGGGCCAACGGCCTCTTCCCGGGGAAGCAGCTGAACCGGTTCAGCGGCCCCGGCGCACAGCGGACGAGCGTGGACGACTGGAACGCCGACAACTTCGACCACAAGGGCCTCGGCTTCATCGGCGGCGGGGTGATCGACTCGCGCATGGAGAACAAGCCCATCTCGGCCGCGAGGAGCACGCCGCCGTCCGTCCCCCGGTTCGGCAGCGCGTGGAAGGAGTGGCTGCACAAGAACGCCAACTCCGTCGGCGACGCGGGCGCTCAGATCGAGAGCCTTCCGTACGAGGACAACTTCGCCGACCTCGATCCCGAGGTCAGGGACGCCTTCGGCCTCCCGGTCCTCCGCGTGACCTTCGACCTGCACGACCAGGAGAAGGCTCGCCACGCCTTCGTGACCGCGAAGGCCGAGCAGCTCCTGAAGGAGGCGGGCGCCTCCGAGACGTGGCCGCAGTTCCCGGCGGTGCCGATCGCGGTGAACAGCCACGCCTACGGCACCACCCGGATGGGCGACGACCCGGAGACCTCGGTGGTGGACAAGTGGCTCATGTCGCACGAGGTGCCGAACCTGGCGATCCTCGGCGGATCCACGTTCCCGACGAGCACCGCCTACAACCCCACGCATACGATCGAGGCTCTGGCCTGGCGGACCGGCGACCACATCGTCAAGAGCTGGAAGGCGATCGTCGCCTGATGGCGCCGGGCGCGGGCGGCGAGGGCGCAGGCCTTCGCCGCCCGCCCGCGAAAGGGAGGCCGTCGATGGCAGCCGAGGCCGATCTCGGGGCGCGCTTCCGCGCTTTGCGGACGGTGCGCGGGCTCTCGCTGGTCGACGTCGCGGCGGCCACCGGGATCTCGACCTCGTTCCTGTCGCTGTTCGAGACGGGGAAGAGCGACATCACCTTCGGCCGCCTCTCCCGCCTCGTCGCCTTCTACGGGATCCCGATCACGGAGCTGCTTCCGGACCCCGAGCCCGACCAGAGCGTCGTGGTGCGCCGGAACGCGCGGCGCCGCCTCCGCTCGAGCTCCGAGCACGCGGCGATCGAGATCCTCAGCCACTCGACGAGGAACAAGATGCTGCCGCTCCTCGTCACGCTGGAGCCGTCCGGCGTCGCCCACGAGACCAGCACCCCCGCGGGCGGCGAGCTGCTCGTCTTCGTGCTCCGCGGCGACGTCGAGGTCGTCGAGGGTGACAGGACGGCGTTCCGGCTCCGGAAGGGCGACGCCGCCTACCTCCGGACCGACCGCGAGCGCGCCTTCCGCAACGTCGGCGAGAAGACCGCGGAGTGGCTCGCCGTCCAGACGCCGACGACGCTCTAGCGTCCGTCCGGGAGCGTCACCACGAGCGTCGTCCGGCCCCCGGGCGAGAGCCCGCGCGTCACGTGGCCCTTGCCGGTCGTGTCCTCGACCAGCACGACGCTGCCGGGCGAGAGGCGGCGGACCTCCCCGTCGGAGGTCTCGATCTCCGCCTCGCCGCCGAGCTGGACGATGAGCTGGCGGCGGGGCGCGACGTGCGGGTAGCCGTCGGTCGGCTCGCTGAGGACGTTCCGGAAGACGACCACGCCGGCGTCGAGCGGCGCGGAGAGCTCCGCGACCAGCGCGCGCGCGGGCTCGGCGACGCGCTCGGTCGGGAGCTCGACCTCGGCGAAGTGCGACTCCCCGTCGGCGTCCGCGTAGACCCTCAGATAGTGCATGGACCCTCCTCTCGCCGTCGTTCGCCGCGTCGAGGCTACCGCGACGCTCATCGGAGCTGCGCGAGCCGGTCGCGGTACCAGCCGGGGGATCGGGAAGACGGCCCGGCAGTGGCCGTCGTGCCAGCCGCTCCCGGCGGCGAGCAGCAACGCTCGCGCTCGTCCTCGCCTGCCGGCCCGCGGTCGAGCGGCGCGGCCGCGGCGTGAGGGCGGACGCGCCCGCCCCGACCGGGCCTGCGCTCGCGGCCGTCCGCGCCGGGCCCGGCGAGGCGGACGAGGCCTCGGCACGCGGGGCGTCGGGCCGGTCAGATCGCCTCGTTGACGAGGTTCAGGATGTTGCCGTCCGGGTCCTTGAACCAGACGGCCTTGAGCTCGCCCATCGCGTGCACGTCGCCTTCGCGTGTGGTGCCGGGCAGGTCGTCGTAGTGCTCGAACGCCACCCCCCTCTCCTTCAGGTCGCGAACGATGGCGTCGAACTCGTCACCGACGCCCCACGACGCCGCGGTCGCCTGGTTCGTGCCGGCGTAGGCCGACTCGTAGACCAGGACGGCCGAGGCGCCGCTCTTGTAGACGGCGGCTCCCGCCTCGGACGGTCCGCCCTGGATCTCGGTGAGCCCGAGGGTCCCCTCGTAGAAGTCGCGCGCGGCTTCGAGGTTCTTCACGGCCAGCGTGGCCATGGCGTTCTTCGCTCCGAGCATCTTCGCCTCCCTTTCGCCCGTTTGCTGCAGCGGCGTGGACCCTAAGGCCGCGCGCCGCCGATTGCCAGGTGCGGGCCGGTGCCGCTCAGCGAGGGCCGGTGATCCGGCGTACGCCGTGCGCCGTTCGCACGAACACCTGCCAGGCGTAGTAGCGGTAGAATGCGCGCGGGTCGCGGGTGATCCGGCGCGCGTAGCGGGTGACGGCGTCGACGTAGAGCGGGGAGGGGTTGTAGCGGTAGAGCGCCCGGGTCTCGTTCCTCGGGGCGCCGGCCGCGGCGAGGTAGTTGGCGGCGCCGAGGATCGCGTCTCGCGGGTCGTGGACGTCGCCGCCGAGGCCGTAGGCGCGCCAGGTCGACGGCAGGAACTGCATCGGCCCCCGGGCTCCGGCGACGCTGTCGTTGCGGAGCTTGCCGAAGGCGGACTCGACGAAGTTGACCGCCGCCAGCAGCTGCCAGCGGACGCCGAACCGCCGCTGCGCGGCGCGGTACCAGGCGAGCAGCCGCCGCGGCGCCGGCGGCTTCGCGACGCGCGGGCGCGGCCCGGGCCGAGCGGGCGCCAGCGCGGCGAGGTCGGCGTGCGCGCGCACGTCGTCGCGGAGCGCCGGCAGGCGCGCGACGACGGCGACCGCGAGCGCCCGGTCGCGCGCGAGCAGCCGGATCGCCCGCTGCTCGTAGAGCGCGAGCAGCGTCACGTCGCGCGGCGGACGGCGCCGCTTGTCCCAGCGGTCGATCGCGGCGTCGAGGCGGCGCTCGGTCTGCCGCAGCTTCGCCACGAGCGCGGCGGGCTGGCGCGGAATCTCGGCCGCGGGTGCCGGGAGCACGCACGGCATTGTCGCCGGCACCCGCCGTGTGCGGACGTTCCCTCCCGCCCTGCGCTGGGTCCGGATCGACCGCTCCGACGAGAAGGGCGTTTGACGATGAAGGGGCTCAGCCTCGTCCCCGCGCCCCCGCCGTGGGCGCACGGACACGGTGGAGGCGGAGGCGGCGGAGCCGCCGGCCTCTCGATCGGGCTGATCGTGCCGTGGGGGACGGCGGCGCTGGCCGGCCGGGCCCGATCGGCCTCACGTACTCGCTCGCCGCGTCGCCGAGCGTGTCGCAGACGGCGGTCGACGCGGCGAGGGCCGCCGTGCAGGCGTGCTCCGAGCCGGCTCGCCGGCCGCGGCGGCGCGACGGTGCCGATCACGACCAAGGCCGGCGGCGGGACGGTCGCCGGCCGGACCAAGCTGTCCGACGACGCGCGGGGGGCTCGTCGACGGCGCGACGGTCCAGGTTTCCGGCTCGCGCTTCGGTTTCGCGAACGACCACGACACCGTCTACGAGATCGTCCTCCACGCGCTCGGTCACGCCCTGGTCGGCTGTCGGCGTCGGTCACTCGAACGCCCGGGCGACCCGATGTACCCGAAGCTGAACGAGACGACGACGATCGGAGGCCGCGAGCTCGCGGGCTTCGGCGCGCTCTACGCGTGGCTCCGAGACGGCGACGCCTCGACGGGGCCGACGGCGCCTCCGTCGCGCTCGACCGCCTGCCGACGGCGCGGCAGCCGCGCCCCTCAGCCGGCGCCGCGGCCGTGCCGGAGGAGCTCCCGCTGGTCGACGCCGAAGCGGTCGGCCAGCCAGTCGCACAGGTACTCCATGCCGATCGTCGGGTTGTCGTGCTGGCAGTGCTCGGCGCCGGTCTCCTCCTCGGGGATCAGCGTCAGCGTCACGTCGACGCCGTGGGCCTTCGCGTACTCGTACACCTGCGTCGCCTGCTGCACGCCGAGCACGTCGTGGCCGCCGTGCACGATCAGGTAGGGGCAGCGCATGTGCTCGAGCGCGCCCTCGAGCGTGAACGCGCGCGCCTTCTCCATCGCCGAGCGCATCGAGTCCGCGCCGAACACCCACTTGATGTGCGCGGCGAGGCCGTGGTCCTCGCCGCGGTCGCCCCAAAGGTCGAAGACGCTCCAGATCGCGCCGTGGGAGATCGTGGCCGCGAGGCGGTGCTCGAAGGAGCCGGCGCGGGCGGCGTAGTAGCCGCCGAGGCTCGAGCCGGAGACCGCGATCCGCGAGACGTCGACGTCGTCGCGCGTCTCGAGGTAGTCGATGCAGCGGCCGACCGGCACCTCGTAGTCGAAGCGGTTGACGATCTTCTGGCGGCGCAGGGTGCCGCCCTGACCGGGCCCGTCCACGAGCAGGCACGAGATCCCGCGGCGGAGGGAGCCGTTCCCGACCATGAACAGCAGCTCCTCCTTGAACGAGTCGAGCCCGCCGAAGGCGATCAGGACCGGCTGGCGCTCGACGTCGTACGGCGCCCGCACGAAGTAGGCGTCCAGGTGCGCGCCGTCCTCGTACGGGATCTCGACGCGCTCGACGGGAGGCGTGAAGTAGCGGCCCGCCTTCTGGAAGCACTCCTCGCACTTCGTGAACGTCTGAAGCCGCCGCGGGTCGTCCGCGGCGAGCCAGAACTCGGCCTGGCGGTAGTAGTCGACCGCGCGGAGCCACGACGCCTTCGCCGTCTGGACGTGGCCGGCGGCCTCGGCCGCGTCGCCGCGCTCCCGGTTGCGCTCTGCCACGCGCAGCCACTCCTCGTGCCAGCTCTCGGCGTCGCCGGGGACCATCCGGCTCGCCGCCTGGAAGCACTCGCTCACGGCGCCGCCGCCCTCCTGCGTCTCGCCGAGCCCGCGCCGGAACTGGTACGCCATCCACGGGTGCTCGGGCCAGTGGTGCCAGCCGTACGGCTCGTAGTGGGGCGAGAGGTCCTCCGTGAGCTTCTCGATCGTGGCGTCGGCCATGAGTCGACTCCTCCTTCGGTCAGGGTCGGGGCAGGGAGAAGAGCCGGCGCGCCGACTCCGCGCGCACGGCCAGGCGCTCGGCGCCGGTGAACGTCTCGTCGATCGCGCGCAGGTTCGCGCCGGGGTCGGCGACGGAGAAGGGGTGGTCGGTGCCGAACGCCATGCGCTCGACGCCGACGAGCGCGGAGGCGGCGAGGAGCGCGGCTCGGTGGTAGACGAGCGCGTCGACGGAGAGGCTCCCGAGGGCCTCCGTGGGCGGCTCGGACAGACGCTCGCGCACGCTCGCGTCCGAGCGCCAGCCCGCGTCGAGCCGCCCGGCGAGGAACGGGAACGCGCCGCCGCCGTGGGCGGCCACGATCGTCAGGCGCGGCCGGCGCCGGAGGACGCCCGCGAACACGAGCCGCGCGAGCGCGACGGTCGTCTCGAACGGGAAGCCGAGCGAGACCGGGAAGGCGTGGCCGAAGCCCTCGAGCGCCTCGCGGCCGACGACGTAGTGGGGGTGGAGGAGGAGCGGCAGCTGCAGCTCCTCGAGCGCCTCCCACAGCGGCTCCAGGTCGGGGTCGTCGAGGGTGCGGCCGCAGACGAGGCAGCCGTTGACGACGCCGTGGAGCCCCGGCGTCGCGGCGACCTCGGCGACCGTCCGGACGGCGGCGTCGAGGTTGTGCTGGGGCAGGACCCCGAGGCCGACGATGCGCCCGCGCGTCTCCTCCTCGAGCCCGGCGAAGTAGGCGTTCGCCGTCCGCGCCAGCTCCGGCGCCTCCTCCGGACCGAACGGGTCGAGCCACGGGTTGCCGAGGGAGACGACCGTCTGGCCGATCCCGAACTCGTCCATGAAGGCCAGCTTGCGGTCGACCTCCCAGTACTCCGGCCCCATCGGCCGACCCGCCTCGCCGGGGAAGATGACGAAGCGCTCGTCGCCCTCGGAGCCGACGATCCTCGGAAGCTCCGTCCGCCTCCGAAGCGCCTCGACGTACCAGCGCGGGTAGAGGTGGGAGTGGACGTCGATCAGGTCGTCGGTCACGGACGCTCCGAGACGAGGGCGCCGTAGAGGCCGGGGCGCCGCCAGCGCATGACGCCCGGGATGGTGGCGTACGGCTTCGGGAACTCGATCCGCTCGTCGCGCTCGCGCAGGAAGGCGAGCCGGTCGAGGTCGAGATCGGCGACGAGCAGCCCCTCGCGCGGCGACTCCGCCAGGACGCGCTCCGGCGCGGCGACGATTCCGACCCCCTCCTCGGCCTCGTCGTAGAGGTTCTGCACCGCCGCGGTGTAGACGAGGTTCTCGATCGCGCGCGCCCAGACGATCGTGCGCCAGGTCGGCAGCAGCTCGTTGATCGCCCCGCCCGCCGGGCAGAGGATCACGTCCGCGCCCTCGAGGGCGAGGCCGCGCGCGAGCTCGGGGACGTAGACCTCGCTGCAGACGAGCAACCCGATGCGGCCGAGCCGCGTCTCGAACACGGCAGGCTCGGCGTCGGACTCGGCGTAGTCGAAGTTCCAGGCCTCGATGTCGCGGTAGACGTACGGTCCCGGCGGGCTCGTCCGCCGGTAGAGCCCCGCGACCGCCCCGGTGTCGTCGATCAGGCGCACGACGACGTGGTGCCTGCCGTCTCCGCACGGCTCGAGCCCGCCCGCGACGACGTGCAGGCCGAGCGCGGCCGCCTTCCGGGAGAGCGGCGTCAGCGCGTCGTAGTCGTTCGCCGGGTTCGTCGGCCCCGGGTAGCCCTCCGGGAAGAGGACGAGGTCGGCGCCCGCCTCGCGCGCCCGGTCGAGCCACCCGAGCGCGTCGTCCAGGTTGCGCGCCTCGTCCGGCCCGAAGCGGCTGCGGGGCTGCACCGCGGCGAGGCGGATCCTCACCCGCCCGCCTCCGCGCCCGCGCCGGGCAGGAAGGCGCCGGCGCCCGGCTCGGCGACGACCCGCCGGCCCTCGGCGACGAGGGCGCCGCGGACGTACGTGGCGACGGCCCGGCCGACGAAGGTGCGGCCGGCGAAGGGCGACCAGCCGGCCTTCGAGACGACGTCCTCGTCGCGCACCGTCCAGCGGGCCTCCGGGTCGACCAGCACGAGGTCGGCGTCGGCGCCGTCGCGCAGCGTGCCCTTCCGCGGCCAGAGCCCGTAGGCCCGGGCCGGCGCCTCGGCGTAGGCTTCGACCACGCGCTCGTAGGAGAGCCGGCCGGCGTGGGCGCCGTCGAGCAGCACCGGGAGGGTCGTGTCGACGCCCGGCAGGCCGAAGTGGACGTCCCAGATCGACCCGCCGGTCTTCTGCGCCCGGGTCGAGGGCGCATGGTCGGAGCCGACGTGGTGGACGCGGCCGTCGGCCAGCGCGTCCCACATCCGCTCCAGCTCGCGCTCCGAGCGCGCCCGCGCCGGGGGCGTGAACTTCCGGAACGGCCCCAGCTCGCGCAGCTCGTCCTCGCGCAGGAGCAGGTACTGCGGGCAGCTCTCCACGAGCAGCCGCGCCCCCTCGCGCCGCTCGCGCCGGGCGAGCTCGACGATCTCGGGGCTGCTCGCGTGCGCGACCACGACGGCTGCGCCGGTCCGCCGGGCGAGCAGCGCCGTCACCGCGGTCGCCGCCGCCTCCGCGTCGCGGTTGCGCCACTCGCAGACGACAGGCGCGTCCTCGCGGCCGGCCCCGCGCAGCGCCGCCTCGGCCCAGGCGGTGATCGAGTCGTCCTCGCAGTGGACGAGGCAGGTCGCGCCGGCGGCGGCCGCGCGCCGGAAGAGCTCGAGCAGGTGGGCCGCGTCCAGCCCCGGGACCCCGTGCGTCGAGCAGGTGAACGCCTTCACGTACGCCGCGCCCGCGCGCCACAGGCCCTCGAGCTCGCCGAGGTGCTCGGGCCACGCGTGCGCGGCCAGGCCGAAGTCGACGAGCGACCTGCCGGCGAGGTGCTCGCGCTTCTCCGCGAGCTCGGCCGCCGTCCGGACCGGCCGCGCGTGGGTGTGCTCGATCACGGTCGTCACGCCCGCGCATGCGGCGGCGGCGGTCCCGCTCGGGAAGTCCTCGCGCTCCGGATCGCCGGGGTCCATGAAGTGCACGTGCGTGTCGACCATTCCCGGCAGCACGAGCAGGTCCGACGCGTCGACCTCCCGCGCCGCCGGCAGATGCTCGTGCGAGACGAGGGCCACGCGCCCGCCGCGCACGTACACGGTGGCGCGCCTGCGACCGCTCGGGCCCACGACGAGGCCGTCGCGGACGGCGAGGTCGAAGCCGTCGCGGCTCATGCGGCGGACACCCGGAGCCGCCTCGGGAACGAGGGCTCGGCCGCGCCGAGGCCGTCGAGCCCGGCGAGCAGGAGGTCGCGTGCGCGGGCGAGGTGGTCGTGCACGAGCGCGACGGCCGCCTCGTCGTCGCCGTCGCGCAGGCAGCGCACCATCTCGGCGTGGTCGGCGACGAAGCGCTGCTGGTCCGACTGGGAGCCGACGACGAAGGCGTTGAGGCCGTAGATCCGGGCCCGCAGGCTGCTGACGAGCTCGCTCAGCGTGCGGTTGCGCGACGCGACGAGGATGGCGGTGTGGATCCGGTCGTTGATGCCGGCGAGCTCGTCGACCCGCCGCCGGCGCAGGGCGCGCTGGTCGAGACGGATCAGCTCCACGAGCGAGGAGAGCTCGGCGTCGGAGATCCGCGACGCCGCGAGCCGGATCGCGTGCCCCTCGAGCAGCTGGCGGACCATGAACGTCTCGGCGATCTCGCGGGCCGTCGGCGGGTGCACCACCAGCCGGCCCGCGGCGTCCCGCTGGACGTAGCCCTCGAGCTCCAGCCGCAGGAGCGCCTCCCGGGCCGGCGTGCGGCTCATCCTGAGGAGCCCTGCGACCTCGGCCTCGACCACGGCCGCGCCCGGCTCGATCTCGCCGTGGACGAGCGCCGTGCGCAGGCGCTCGTACGCGGCGTCGGCGAGCGAGGCTGCCGTCACGCGGCCTCACGCCCGGTCCGCACGGCCGCGAGCGCGAGCTCGCAGGCGAGGGCGAGGTGCTCCGCCATCCGCCGCTCGGCGTCCGGCGCGTCGCACGCCCGGATCGCCGTTCGGACGGCGCGGTGCCCTTCGCGGAGGCGCTCGAGCTCATGCACGCTCGTGCTGGAGGCGAGCGAGTGGACGAGCGCGCGCTCCCTGAGCGTCCCGATCGACCGCGCGAGCGCCTCGTTCCCGGAGGCGTGGGCGACGGCGAGGTGGAAGTCGCGCCCCTCGGCCTCGGCCCGCTCGAGCTCGTCCGCCGCCTCCCGCGGGCGCGAGGCGGCGAGCGCGGCGGCGCGGCACTCGAGCAGCGCCCGGAGCTCGTACTCCTCGCGCACGTCCCGTGGGCGCGGGCGCCTCGGCAGGTAGCCGCCGCCGGGGGCGCTCTCGACCAGGCCGGCGACCGCGAGCCGGCGCAACGCGTCGCGGACCGGCGTCCGGCTCATCGCGAGCCTGCGGGCGAGCTGCTCCTCCGCGAGCCGGCCGCCGAAGGCCAGCGGCCCCCGCGTCAGCAGCTCGTCGCGGATCTGCTCGTAGGCCTGCTGCCGGAGCGGGACGCGGACGGACATGGGAGGGTTGTCGTATACAATCTAACCGTCGTATCTGCCGTATGTGAAGCACAACGGCCTGAATATTGCATTCCAGGCAAGGGTTGTGTATACCGCCTCCCCACTAGTCGACGCAAGTCTCGGAGCGCGGAGGGGCCCGCAGGTGTGCCTCCGCAGGAGGTTCGAATGGCTTCACTGCTGCTGACGCACGGCTACGTCGTGACGGTCGACCCCGACCGCCGGGTGCTGTCGGACGGGTGGATCCGCGTCGAGGGCGACCGCATCGCGGGGCTCGGTCCGATGAGCGAGGTCCCGGACCCCGGCGGCGCCGAGGTGATCGACCTCAGGGGGATGCTCGTGCTGCCCGGCCTCCTGAACGGCCACAACCACCACTGGGGCAGCCTGTTCAAGAACACCGGCGAGGGTCTCTTGCTCGAGCCGTGGCTCGACATCGTCACGCTCCCGCTCGGGGCGCAGCTCGGCCGCGAGGAGCTCCGTGTCGCGGCGTATCTCGGCGCGATCGAGCAGATCAGGACCGGCACCACCTGCTCCTTGAACCACGTCGTGCTCGTCAACGACCACGAGACGATGCAGGCGACGATCGAGCCGGTCCTCGAGGTGGGGGTGCGCCAGCTCGTCACGAAAGAGCTGCGGGAGACGCCGGAGCCTCCCTTCTCGGATCGCTACGAGGCGCGCCCGCACGTCCGCAGCCGGGACGAGGAGCTCGCCCTCGCCGAGGAGGTGATCGACCGCTGGGACGGCGCCGGCGGGCTCGTCCACATGGGGCTCGCGATCGAGACGGGTGCGAACTGGATGCTCCACAACGCGACCTCGGACGAGATCGTCCGCGACGGCGTCGCGCTCGCGCAGCGGCGCAACCTGAAGATCACGAACCACTGCTCCGCCGGCACCCCGTGGCTCTCGATCAAGGACTTCGAGCAGGCGACGGGCGGCGGCGACGTCGACTACCTCGTCAGGCTCGGCGCGCTCGTCGACAACTGGGTCCTGATCCACTCGCTCCACCTGAAGGACCGCGAGATCGAGCACGTCGCGCGGTCGGGCGCGAGCGTCGTCTCGAACCCCGTCAGCAACGCGTACAGCTGCGACGGGATCGCGCCGCTCAAGCAGATGTTCGAGGCCGGCGTCAACGTCGGGCTCGGCACCGACGGCACGTACGTCAACTGCTCGCCCGACATGGTCGAGCAGATGAAGTTCGCGGCGCTGATCCAGAACGTGACCCACATGGACCCCACGCTGATGACGGCCGAGCGCGTCATCGAGATGGCGACGATCAACACGGCGCGGGCGATGGGGCTCGACCACCTCGTCGGCTCGCTCGAGGTCGGCAAGAAGGCCGACATCGCCGTCTTCGACCTCGACAAGCCTCACGCGACGGTCGGCAACCGGCCGATCGCGGCGCTCGTCTTCTCCGCCCACGGCACCGACGTCGACACGGTCGTCATCAACGGCGAGGTCCGCCTGCGCGAGGGCCGGCTCGTCGGCTTCGACCGCGAGCAGGAGGTGCTGGCGGAGGCGAACCGGCGGGCGCGCGAGGCGATCGAGCGCGCGGGGCTCGCGGAGCGCGTCTTCGTCGACTGGCGCAAATGAGCTCGAGCAAGCGACAAACCACTCGGAAGGAGTCGAACATGAGACGAAAGTCCCTGCGGCTGGCGGCGGCGGCCGCAGCCCTGACGGCGGCGGTGGTCGCCGCGGCCGGCGCAAGCACGAGCTCCGGGGCGCGCGAGAGCTCCGCCGCGGCGTTCAAGGTGGCGGTGCTGCTGCCCGGCAGCACGAGCGACCAGGGCTACAACGCCGACGGCCAGCGCTCCGCGAACCTGATCAAGAAGGCGCTCAAGGCCGACGTGACGGTGACGCAGAGCGTCTCCGTGCCCAACCAGGCCGACGTCTACCGGCAGTACGCGGCCAAGGGGTACAACCTCGTGATCGGCTGGGGCGGCCAGTTCACCTCCGGCGCCGTCACGGTCGCGTCCGAGTTCCCTAACGTCCAGTTCCTCGTCGTCAACAGCAACGCGAAGAACGGCAGCAACCTCTCGTCGTTCGACACGAAGATCGAGGACTGGGAGTTCCTCGGCGGGTTCGTCGCCGCCAAGCTCTCGAAGAACGGCAACGTCGGCTGGGTCGGCGGCCAGTGCTTCCCCGCGACGGCCGCGAACCTCCACGGCTTCGAGCAGGGCGCGCGCTTCGCGAGCTCCAGGGTCAAGGTGCAGCGGACGTTCACCGGCGACTTCGAGGACCCGACAAAGGCCCAGCAGGCCGCGCAGGCGATGATCGACAACGGGGCCACCGCGCTCTCGGGCAACCTGAACAACGGCTGGTTCGGCATCTTCAAGGCTGCGAAGAGCAACAAGAACCTGCCGGTCGTGACCGAGTGGACCGACAACCACAAGCTGGCGCCGACCGTGATCGCCTCGTCGATCCTCAAGTCGCAGGCCTCCTTCGTGCTCGGGCTCGCGAAGAAGGCGCAGGCCGGGACGCTCGGCGGGAAGTTCTACCTCTTCGGGCTGCCGAAGAGCTGGGGGCCCGGCATCTCGAAGACGAACCTCCTGCCGGCGTCGGTGTACCGGCAGGCGCTCGCAGTCCAGAAGAAGATCGCGTCGGGGGCGCTGAAGCCGAAGCACGACGAGTCCTGCCCGAAGTGAGGCGGGGTCCGGGGGACGTCGCCGCCGCCCGGCCGCTCGTCTCGCTCCGGCACGTCACGAAGGCGTATCCGGGCGTCCTGGCGAACGACGACGTCTCCCTCGACCTCGGGCAAGGCGAGGTGCACGGCCTCCTCGGAGAGAACGGGGCCGGGAAGACGACGCTGATGGGGATCCTCTACGGCCTGCACCGCCCCGATGCAGGCCGGATCCTCTTCCGGGGGAGCGAGGTCGCGATCACCGAGCCGCGCGACGCGATGGCGCTCGGGATCGGCTACGTGCAGCAGCACTTCTCGCTGATCCCGACGCTGACCGTCGCGGAGAACCTCGTGCTGGCGCTGCACTTCGGCGGCCGGCGGATCGGGCTGCGGGAGAGCGAGTCGACGGTTCGCGAGCTGTCGCGCCGCTACGGCCTCGACGTCGAGCCGGGCGCGCGCGTGGACGAGCTCTCGGTCGGGCAGCAGCAGCGGGCGGAGCTCCTGAAGGCGCTCGCGCGCAGGCCGAGCGTCCTGATCCTCGATGAGCCCTCGGCGCTGCTCTCGCCGCAGGAGGCGGAGCACCTCGGCACGGTGATCCGCCAGCTCGCCGACGACGACGGCATCGGCGTCATCCTGATCAGCCACAAGCTCGAGGAGGTGCTGAGCGTCGTCGACCGGATCACGGTGCTCCGCCGCGGGCGCCTCGTGCGGACGCTCGACGCGGCGGAGGCGACGAGGGGGCTGCTCGGCGAGCTGATGGTCGGAGAGCTCCAGGCCGGCGAGGAGGCGTACGAGCGCGCCGACCGCGGCGAGCCGGCGGCCGTGCTCGAGGTGAGCGACCTGTGGGTGCGGGGCGGGCGGGGCGCGCCCGCGGTCCAGGGCGTGTCGCTCACGCTCCGGCGCGGCGAGATCCTCGGGATCGCGGGGCTCGAGGGGAGCGGGCAGGTCGAGCTCGTCGAGGCTCTCGCCGGCGTCCGCACCCCGGAGCGGGGCCGAGTCGTCCTCGGCGGCCGGGACGTGAGCCGGCTCCCGGTCGCGGAGCGGCAGCGGCTCGGCATCGGCCACATCCCGCCCGACCGGCGCCGCGACGGCCTCGTCCCGACGCTGACCGTGGCGGAGAACCTGACGCTCACGACGCTCGGCCACGGCGGCTTCAGCCGCTTCGGGATCCTGCGCCGGGGCGCGATCCGCCGCCATGCCGCCGAGCTCGTGCGGCGGTTCGACGTCCGCGTCCCGAGCCCGGACGTGAAGGTCTCGACGCTCTCGGGAGGCAACCAGCAGAAGGTGGTCGTCGCGCGCGAGCTCTGGCGCCAGCCGGCCGTCGTCCTCTCCTGCTACCCGACGTGGGGGCTCGACTTCGCGGCGGCTTCGGCCGTGCACAGGGAGCTCGTGCGTCAGCGGAACGAGGGCGCAGCCGTCCTGCTGGCCTCGATGGACCTCGACGAGCTGCTGCTCGTCGCCGACCGCATCGCGGTGATGCAGGGCGGCCGGCTGATGGGCGAGCTGCCGGCGCGCGAGGCGACGGCCGAGCGGCTGGGCCTGATGATGGGCGGCGCCGGGTGAGCGCGTTCCGCGCCCGCAGCGGGATCGTCTGGAGCCTCCTCGTCCCGCTCGTGAGCGTCGCCCTCGCCCTCGCGACGGCGGGGCTCCTGCTCGTCGCGAGCGGGACCGACCCGATCACCGCCTTCCACAGCATGTGGTCGGCCGCCCTCGGCTCGTCGTTTGCGATCGGGACGACGATCGTGAAGACGATGCCGCGGCTGCTGCCCGCGCTCGGGATCGGCCTGGCGCTTCGCGCGGGTCTCTGGAACATCGGCGCCGAGGGCCAGATCTACGTCGGGGCGATCGCCGCGACCGGAGTCGCGCTCTTCGGGCCGCAGCTGCCGTTCCGGGGGACGACCGCGCTCGCCCTCCTCGCCGGCGGCCTCGCGGGCGCCGCCTGGGGGGCGATCCCGGGCGTCCTCCGCGCGGCGCGCGGGATCAGCGAGGTGATCACGTCGCTGATGCTCGTGTACGTCGCGGTCCAGCTCGCGAACTACCTCGTCGAGGGGCCCTGGCTCGTCCCGAACACCACCTTCCCCGCGACCGAGCCCGTGCCCCCCGACAGCCGGCTGCCGATCGTCTGGACGGGGACGCTCGTGCACGCCGGCGTGGTCGTCTCCGTCCTGGCCGTCCTCGCCGTCTGGTTCGTCGTGGCGCGCACCTCCTTCGGCCTGCGCCTGGCCGCGGTCGGCGGCAACGACCGGGCCGCGCGCGTCGCCGGCATCTCGGTCGCCGCGACGACGATCGTCGCGATGGCCGCGAGCGGCGCGCTCGCGGGGCTCGCGGGCGGGGTCGAGGTGCTCGGGTCGCGGGGGCAGCTGATCGAGGGCTTCTCGCCCGGCTACGGCTTCGAGGCGATCGCGATCGCCCTGCTCGGCCGCCTGAACCCGCTCGGCATCGTCGCGGCGTCGCTCCTCTTCGGCGCCCTCGACGCCGGAGGGGCCGGCCTGCAGACGGCCGCGCAGGGCGTCTCCTCGTCGATCGTCCCCGTGACGGAGGGGCTCGCGGTCGTCTACGTCCTCGTCGGCCTCGGCGTCGTCGAGTTGCTGTCGCGCAGGCGGCGGGCGAAGGCGGCGCTCGAGGAGGCGCACCACCTCGACGTCCGTCCGGTCGGGCAGGTCGCGCCCTGATGGACCGGCACTTCGTCTCGCTCCTGCTCGTGTCCGCGGTCGGGCTGGCCGCCCCGCTCCTCTTCGCCGCGCTCGGCGAGGTCGTCTCCGAGACCGCGGGCGTGATCAACATCGAGCTCGAGGGGATGATGCTGGCGGGCGCGTTCTGCGGCGTGTGGGGCGCCTTCGAGTCGGGCAACGTCGCCGTCGGCTTCCTCGCGGCGGCGGCGGGCGGGATCCTCGTCGCAGGGGCGCACGGCGTCGTCTGCTTCGTCTTCCGGGCCAACCAGGTCGTGAGCGGCGTCGTCCTGAACGTGCTCGTCCTCGGGCTCACCACCTTCGGCCTCGCCGTCGTCTTCGAGTCGAACCTCGCGCGTCAGGTCTCGACGCTCGAGAACCTCCGGATTCCCGGCCTCGCCTCGGTGCCCGTCGTCGGGCGGGCGTTCTTCGACCAGGACGCCGGGGTCTACGCGGCGTTCCTGCTCGTGCCCGTGCTCTGGTTCGTGCTCAACCGGACGGCGCTCGGGCTGGCGCTGAAGGCGGTCGGGGAGCGGCCGCAGGCGGCGGAGTCGCTGGGCCTGCGAGTCAACCCGATGCGCTGGGCCGCACTGCTCGCGTGCGGCGCGCTCGCCGGTGTCGGCGGCGCGCAGCTGACGCTCGCAGGCCTCGGCGCCTTCACCCAGAACGTCACCGCGGGCCGCGGCTTCATCGCCCTCGCCGCCGTCGTCTTCGGCCGCTGGCGACCGGTGGGGACGATGGCGGCGGTGCTGCTCTTCGCGGTCGCGGACGCGCTGCAGATCCGCGCCCAGGCGCTCGGGATCCACATCCCGTACCAGTTCCTCGTGATGCTCCCGTACCTCGTGACGATCCTCGCCCTCGCGGGGCTCGTCCGGAGGATGCGGCCGCCCGCCTACCTCGGCGTCAACTACCAGCGTGAGTGAACGGACGAAAGGACGAACCTTGGACGTGAGAGAGCTGTTCGGCGAGCTGGCCACGCGCCCGGCCGTCGTCACCATCGACCTCCACCGCGGCCATCTCGATCCGGCCGTCGCGACCCTGCCGCTGCCCGCGGAGGCGGCGGCGGCGCTCGTGGCGCGGGCGGTGCCGCTGCTCGAGGAGTACCGGCGGCTCGGCCTGCCGGTGCTCCACCTGCTCACGAGCTACCGCGACCGCGACGAGATCGTCTCGAACCCGTACTGGCGCATCCAGGCGGGACTCGCCGGCAGCCCGCGCGCCCGCGTCGGCGAGCACAACCTCGACCACCTGCCGGGCGTTCAGATGATGCCGGGGATCGTCGGCGAGGGCGACAAGGTCCTCGCGACGAAGAAGCGGTACGACTGCTTCGTCGGGACGGAGCTCGAGTTCCTCCTCCGCGCCGGCCGTCACGACGCGCTGCTCGTGCTCGGGGTGAACACGAACTCGTGCGTCCTCGCCACCGCAGTCGCCGCGTCGGTCCGCGACTTCGCCGTCTTCCTGGTCGACGAGGGCGTCGACACGATGATGGGGCCCGAGCTCGACGCCGCGGCGCGGCTCGTCTTCGAGGGCTCGTTCGGCTGGATCATCGGCGGCGCCGAGAGCGTGGAGGTGCTGCAGGCGCGCTCCTCGCTGCCCGCGCCGGCATGACGGCGGCCCCCGCCGGCCGCAGGGCGGCGCTCGTCACCGGGGGCGCCACCGGCATCGGCAGGGCGACAGCGCTCGCGCTCGCCGCCGACGGCTACGACGTCGCCCTGCTCGGGCTTCCGGGCTCGCCGCTCGAGGACGCCGCCGGCGAGGTGCGCGCGCTCGGGGCCGGCGCGCTTGCGATCGAGGCGGACGTCGCACGCGCGGCCGACGCGCGGCGGGGCGTCGACGAGGCGGTCGGGCGGCTCGGGCGGCTCGACCTGCTCGTCAACTGCGCCGGAACCTCGGCCGTCGGCGACGTCGCCGACCTCTCGGAGGACGCGTGGGACCGCGTCTTCGACACGAACGTCAAGGGCGTCTTCCTCATGACCCGCGCGGCCGTGCCGGCGCTCGCCCGCTCCGAGGGCGCGTCGATCGTGAACGTCGCCTCGCAGCTCGCGCTGTCTGCCGTTGCCGGCTTCGCCGCCTACTGCGCGTCGAAGGCCGCCGTGCTCCACCTCACCCGCTGCCTCGCGCTCGAGCTGCAGCCGCGCGGGATCCGCGTGAACGCCGTCTGCCCCGGCGGCACCGACACGCCTCTCCTTCGGGGCGCCTTCCCCGGCGGCCGCGGCCCGCAGGGCACCCTCGACGACCTCGTCGCCGCTCACCCGCTCGGGCGCCTGGCCCGGCCGGAGGAGATCGCCGCCGCGATCCGCTTCCTCGCCTCGCCGGACGCGAGCTTCGTCGTGGGCGCGGCGCTCGTCGTCGACGGCGGGTACACGCTCCCCTGAGCCGGACGCGGGCGGCGGCCGTGCCCCGGCGGGGAAGCTTGCACGCACCGGGCGGCGGCCGTATCGTCTCCCGCGCGGTCGGGCCGGCTCGGGGGCCGGGCCGTTCGCCGCGACGCGGGTCGATCCGTCTCTCAGCTGAAGGGGGGAGGGTGGCGAGCAGCCCACTGCACGATCGCCGTGGAGCTCGGGGACCGGACCGGGACGGATCGGCGCGCGCTCCGGCCTCGCTGTCGGCCACGGAGGCGCTCCGGCAGATCACGAGCGGGACGCTCAGCTCGCACGAGCTCGTCCGCGCCTGTGCCGCGCGGGTGGCCGAGCGGGAGGAGGAGGTCGGCGCCTGGGAGCACCTCGAGCTCGACCGGGCGCTGGAGACGGCCCGGCAGCGGGACCGCGAATCGCGACCGGCGCCGCTCCGCGGGATCCCCGTCGGAATCAAGGACGTCATCGACACGGTGGACATGCCCACGAGCTACGGCTCCGCGCTCTACCGGGGGCATACGCCGCGTCGCGACGCCGCGTGCGTGGCCCTGCTGCGCGCGGCAGGAGCCGTGATCGTCGGCAAGACGGCCTGCTCCGAGTTCGCCTTCTCCAGCCCGGGCAGGACCGCGAATCCACGCAACCTCGCGCACACACCGGGAGGATCATCCGGCGGATCGGCCGCCGCGGTCGCCGACAGAATGGTCCCGATCGCGATCGGGACCCAGACTGCCGGGTCGATCATCCGCCCCGCGGCGTACTGCGGCGTGATCGGCTTCAAGCCCACCTACGGTCTGATCAGCCGGGCAGGGGTCTTCCCATTCGCCGAGTCGCTCGACACCGTCGGCGTGTTCAGCCGAACGGTCGCCGATGCTCGCCTCGTCACCTCGGTGCTCGGCCGCCGGCCCGCGCTGAGCTCGCGCGGCCGAGCACGCAGGCCGCGCATCGGCATCTACCTGACCCACGACTGGGAGCACGCCGAGGGCGACACGCGCGAGACGATCCGCGATGCCGCCGACCGGCTCGCCGGCGCCGGCGTCGCCGTCGAGCGCGTGCCTCTCCCCGACGCTCTCGCCGGCGTCACGGAAGCTCAGATGACGATCATGGCGTTCGAGGCCGCGCAGAGCTTCGCGCACGAGCGCTTCGCCGGTGGTTACGCCGGGCTGAGCCCGGCGCTCCGAGAGTTCCTCGAGGCCGCGGCGCGCCGCACTCCTCGCGAGTACGACGAGAGCCTGAAGGTCGTACAGCGAGCATCGCTCGCCGTCGACGCGCTGCTCGCCCGCCATGACGTCCTGCTCACCCCGAGCACGACCGGGCGGGCCCCCGCCGGCCTCTCCTCGACCGGGGATCCGCTCTTCAACCGCATGTGGACCGCCCTTGGTGTGCCGGCGATCCACGTGCCGACGAGGATCGACTCCGACGGCCTCCCACTCGGCGTGCAGCTCGTCGGCGCAGCCGGCGAGGACCGGAAGCTTCTCGACGTGGCGGAGCTGGTCGAGGAGCTGATCGGCTGCCCGCCTTGACGCCGGCCGATCTCAGTCTCGAGGATGCGTGGGCGCGCCAGCTCCGTTTTCGAGAGGCTATCGGCAACCATCAACCGGTGGTGCGTGGGCGCCGCCGTTCTGCCAGAGGAGGATGACACCGATGAACAGACAGGGAGTCGCGATGAGGATCGCCGCCTTGGCCGGGTCGGCGCTCGTTGCACTCGCCATCGTGCTCACGGCCTCGGGGGCGGGTGAGCGGCAAGGCGTCCGCGTCGCGACGCCGACCGACCGTTACGTCCCGGCGCCGCCGGAGGCGGGCACCGACATCCCGGAGGCGACCGTGCGCTTCGGGATGCGGCCGTACGCCGACAACACGTTCTACGTCGTCGCGATGAAGAAGGGCTGGTTCAAGGACGTGGGCATCACGATCGCTCCCGCGCCCTACGGGCTCAAGGTCACGGACGCGGTCGTCACGTCGCTGCTCCTGAAGAAGCAGCTGGACATCTCGAGCGAGTTCGGACCGCTGCTCCTGCCGGTGCTCAAGTCGGAGAATGTCCTGAGGCTGGTCGGGTTCGTGGACACGTTCCAGGGCTGGGCGGTGCTCGCCAACCCGAGCCTTCACCTCAAGACGGTCAACGACTACATGAAGCAGGGCCTGCCGTTCGCCCAGGCCCTCAAGAAGGCGCTCGAGCCCGTGTCCCGCTCGACGCTCGTCGTCGCGCCGCAGATCAGCGCGCGACCGTTCGTCCAGATCGCGTTCAAGCTCGCCGGGCTGCCGCTGCCGAAGTTCCAGGTGCTCGACGACTCGAAGTCGCTCGTGCTCGCGAAGTCGGGGCGGATCAACTTCGCGACGCCCGAAGGCGCTCCCATCACCCTGACGTTCGAAAACGCCGGGTGGGCGCCGCTCGTCAGCCCGATCGACATCCTGAAGAACGTCAAGGGTGGTCCCACGTCGGAGATCGAGCCGCTCGCCTCGACCGTGGGCCTTGCCTCTCATGCCGAGTACGTCAACACGCACCAGAACACGGTTCTCCGCTTCCTCTCGGTCGTGCTCCGCACGATCGACGAGATCCAGCACAACCCGAAGATCCTGGCGCTTCAGGCTCCCTATCTGAACAGCGTCGCCGGCACGAGCCTCGACTGGCGCGGGATCCAGAAGACGCTGGCGGTGCTGGACCCGCTCTCCAACTTCGACGAGCAGAAGGCGTACTGCCGGAATCCGTCCGGCGCGCTCTTCTACCGGAACGCGTACACGTCGTTCCTGAAGACGCTGGAGTCCCAGAAGGCGCTGCCCGCCGGGAAGTTCAAGGCCGACGACGTGATCTGGGCGTGCAAGACCTACGACGCGCTCGTCGGCTACCAGCAGAAGGCGGACTCGCTCCTCAAGGGGCTCGAGGGGAAGACGCTGTCCGGCGACAAGCAGGCGCTCGTCGCGAAGGCGAAGCAGTACTACGGGTGGTTCGACTTCCTCGACGCCTACCGGCTGGCGAAGGCGGCGGCCGGGTAGGGGCTTGGCCGGCGCGACCTCAGCGACGGGCTTCCACTCGGAGGCCGCGAACCGGTGGCAGCTGCGGGCCGGACTGCGCCGAGCCGTCCGGCCCGCCGAGCTGCTGGGAGTTCTCGGGCTCGCCCTGGTGCTCGGCTTCTGGTGGCTGATGACGCTCGTCATCTCCCGCACCGCGCTGCCGCTTCCCCAGGACGTCTTCGCCCGGATCGCCGACGACTTCGGCGGCGCGCCCGAGCTCGCGCTCTACGGCGTCGGGCAGAACGGCCTGCTGAGCAGCATGATCTACACCGGCGAGAACGTCCTGGTCTCGGTCGCGATCGGGGCCACGATCGGAACGGTCACCGGGCTCGCCTCAGCGCGCTTCCGGCTGGCCCGCGAGATCATCGACCCGATCGTGCTGACCGCCGGGACGATCCCGATCCTCGTCGCCGCGCCGTTCTTCCTCATCTGGTTCGGCGTGGCCCGCATCAGCGCGCTCCTGCTCGTGATCCTGTACGTCAGCACGATCCTCTACATCTTCGCGCAGCGGGCCGCCGACAACCTCGATCCGGTGTACGAGGATGCCGCCCGCACCCTGGGGGCGACGCCGCGCCGGGTGATCCGCGACCTGCTCGTCCCGGGGACCGTGCCCGAGATCCTCGGCGGCATCCGGATCGCGCTCGGGGGCGCCTGGGGTCTCGAGGCGATCGCCGAGCTGCTCGGGCTCCCGGACGGTATCGGCAAGATCATCCAGGTGCTCTCCCAGCAGACGGATGCCGAGGGGATCATGGCCGCCATCGTCTTCCTCGGCGCCGTCGCGGTCCTCTTCGACGCCCTGACGGCGGTTGCCTTTCGCTGGCTGACGCGGTGGAGCGCGACCTGGGCATGAGCAGGGGCCGATGATCCGCATCGAGAACGTGACGCGCACCTTCCGGCGGGCGGGAGGGGGAACCGTCCACGCCCTCGTCGACGTCTCCGTCGAGATCTCGGAGGGCGAGTTCGTCTGCATCGTCGGCCCGTCCGGACACGGGAAGACCACGTTGCTCCAGCTCGTGGCGGGCCTTCTGCCTCCCACGAGCGGCAAGATCGTGGTGGACGGCGTCCCCGTGACCGGGCCCGGCCCGGACCGCGGCGTCGTCTTCCAGAGAGACAGCGTGTTCCCGTGGATGCGCGTAATCGACAACGTCGAGTACGGGCTCCGCTGCCGTGGCGTCCCGAAGGAGAGACGGCGGGCGATCTCGCGTTCCTACCTCGAGGCAGTCGGGCTCGACGGTCTGGAGCGCTCCTGGCCGCGCGAGCTCTCGGGAGGGATGCTGAAGCGGGTCGCCGTCGCGACCGTCTTCGCGACCGGAGCGAAGGTGCTGCTCCTCGACGAGCCGTTCGGGCCCCTCGACTACGTCACGCGCCATCAGCTCCACGACGTCCTGCTGAACCTCTGGCAGGCAACCGAGACCGAGCGGGCGCGGACGATCCTGTTCGTCACGCACGACGTCGACGAGGCGCTGACCCTCTCGGACCGGATTCTCGTCGTGAAGCAGGGGCGTCTCGTGGACGACATGCGCTCGACGCTGCCCCGGCCGCGGACGACGGACAGCCTCGTCGTCCCGGAGGCGTTGCGCCACAAGCACGTGCTCCTTAGCCACCTCGGTCTCGAGGCGCCCGGCCCGAGCGGGGCGGTCGCCACGGGAGCCGGCGCATGACGAAGCGGCGCTCTGTCGGGATCGTCGTCCTCGTCGCGATGGCCGGCGCCTGGGAGCTCGTCTCGCGCATCTACACGGGCGAGGCCGCACCGGGCGAGCCGATGGTGCCCGGCTGGGAGGTGGTCTTCACTCGGACGCTGCGCTCGCTGTCGGACTACTGGGGCGGCGGGCTCGGCGTGGTGGCGGTCTCCGAGGGGGGCAAGCGAACGTACGAGGGCGCCCTGCTCGCGATCGGAGCGAACTCGCTCGATACGATCGCGCGGCTCTTCGCCGGCCTCGGACTCGGCGGCGTGGGAGGGACGCTCCTCGGGCTTGCGGTGTCCTGGTCGCGCTGGACCCGCTTCCTCGTCCAGCTTCCCGGGCATGTCGTCCGGACCTTCCCGCTCCTCGCCATGATCCCGCTCTTCCAGCTCTGGTTCGGGATCTCGTTCGTCGGGATGATGCTGTTCGTCGCCTACGGCGCGGGCGTCATCTTCTTCGTCGGGACGATCAACGCGGTGAAGAACGTCCCGCCGATCTTCATCGACTACGCGCGGGTGTTGGGCGCCAGCAGGCTGCGGCTCTACCGGACGGTCATCCTCCCGGCGATCTTCCCGGAGCTGCGCTCGACGATCTTGCTCAGCCTCGGTCTCGGCTGGACGCTCGTGCTCGGGGCCGAGTACCTCGGCGCGCAGACGGGCCTCGGTCAGATCATCGTGTATTCCGAGCAGTTCGCCTACGTCGACCGCATGTTCCTCGTCGCGCTCGTGTTCGTGCTCTACGCATCTCTTAGCTACGCGCTCTTCGACCGGCTCTCGCGCCGGCTCGTCCAGTGGGTCCCGCGCGGGGGCCCGTAGAAGACCGCGTGTCTTGCGATCGCGGGCGCGGCCGGGTGCGCCGAGGGAAGCATCTACCGCTACTTCACGGGCAAGCCCGAGCTTCCGCGTACGCGCGTAGCGCGGCCGCCGCCGCGGCCGTGTCCGCCGGACGGACGACGAGGAGCGCCCGGCGGCGAACCGACCGGTCAGGTCGTGCCCGAAGGGCGCCGCGACGGACGGATCGGTGACGACGTGCTCGCGTCCCACGACGCCCGCGAGCTCGCTCGCGAGCGCTTCGAGCCCGGACGACTCGTCCGAGGGCGCGATTCCGCTCATGCCGTGAAGCGTGCCAGCGGGAGGCTCCGGAGGAGCCGCGTCGGCCGGTCAGTGGGCTGTGACTGCGGTGGGCGGGCGGAGGCAGGCCGCCGCTCGCAGCATCGGCGACGCGGTGATCTTGACCGTCTGGGCGAGGACGCGCAGCGTGAGCGCGTGCGCCGGTGTCCAGCCGAGGCCGTACCCGGCTCGCAGGCGAGCCGGAAGCTGTGCTGCCGTGGCGAGGCGGTGCGCGGGGCGGAGCGGTTGCAGCACGATCGGCAGCGGCGCGGCGAGGATGACGGCGGCGATCTCTCGAGCGGGCCGTGTGACCTGAATGGTCTCGCTCTCGATCTGGCCGCGAAAGTAGTCGCGGAAGTCGGCCAGGCTGCGGGGAATCACCCGAGCCGGCGTGCCGAAGATGCGCGCGACGACCGCCATCTCGCGGTAGTAGCGCTCCTGCTCCTCCCCGGAGAGCGGTTCGTGGAATCGCTGGTAGGCGGAGAGCGAGGCCTCGACGAGAGTGGCGTGGACCCAGAGCATCAGCTCGGGATCGTCGGCGGCGTACGGCGTGCCGGGCGGAAAGACGCCGAGCTGCTCGCGCGTGACGCCGCGGACGTGCGCGTGGACGGCCCGTACGGCAGCGCCCGCGCGGTCAGCCTCCTCTCTCGTTCCGAACGCGACGAGGTAGAGCGCGCGCAGCGTCCGCGCGAGCCGTCTCCAGAGGTCGCGGCGGAAGTCCGAGTGCTCGGCGACTCCGGCTGCGACGAGTGGGTGCGCGACCTGGAGCAGCACCGCTGTCCCGCCGCCGAGGAACGGAGTGACCGGGGTCGAGCCGAGGCGGCGGATGACGCTGTCCGGGACGAAGTAGCCGTCCCGGCTCGCCCGCCGCTCGGCGTGTCTCCGTGCCCGCTGGGGCCCCGCTGCGCTCATCGTCGCTCAACGCCCGAAGCGTCGCTCCCGCTGCTGGTAGGTGCGCACCGCACGCAGGAAATCGAGCTCGCGAAAGGCGGGCCAGTAGACGTCGGTGAAGTAGAACTCGCTGTGGCTGCTCTGCCAGGGCAGGAAGCCGCTGAGGCGCATCTCGCCGCTCGTGCGAACGATCAGATCCGGATCGGAGTGCTCGGCGGTGTAGAGGTGGCTCTCCAGCGCCGCTGCATCGACGTGGGCCGCCATCTCGCCGGCGGGGACGTCCTCGGCGGCGAGTGCGGCGATGAGCTTACGGACCGCGTCGACGAGCTCGTCGCGGCCGCTGTAGCCGAGCGCGACGTTCAGCACGAGACCCCGGTTGTCCGCAGTCGCCGCCTGCACGCGGCGAGCCGTCTCGGCGAGCTCGCGCGGGAGCGACTCGATCCGGCCGAAGACGCGGATCCGCGGCGGCGAGCTGCCGGCCGGAGCGTGCTCGGCGAGCGCCGTGAGCTTGCGCACGAGGATCGCGACCAGCTCGTCGAGCTCGGCTCGCGGTCGCGCGAGGTTCTCGCCGGAAAGTGCCCACACCGTGAGCTCGCCGATCCCGAGTCCTGCGCACCAGCAGAGCAGCTCGTCGAGCTTGTCGGCGCCGCGGCTGTGGCCGGCGCCCGGCTGGTGCAGCCCGGCCAGGCTCGCCCAGCGGCGATTGCCGTCCAGGATGACCGCCACGTGGTTCGGCAGCGGCCGGGCACGCACGCGCCGGCGCAGCCGCCGCGTGTAGAGCGCGTACAGGGGGGCTGCGAGAGCCGAGCCCGCGCGCCAGCGCACCCTCGCCAGCTGCAGGCCGAGCCCGCGACGCGCGGCGCCGACCTGCGCTGCGGCGGTCTCGAGCACAGCCTGCAGGCTAGGCGAGCGGAGATGAAGCGAGTGTGAACTCCGCACGAGACGCCCCGAGAGCGCCGCGGCGCTCACCACGGGTTCCGACCGTGTCAGGCGTGTCGAGACGGTGGAAGCAAGCGGGCCCGCATGCCCGTTCCGCACGCGACGGGACGCGCGCCGCTGCCGAGCGGCGACGACCCCGGTCCGCACTCGCGGTCACCTTGCAGACCCGAGCCACCGGTCGCCGAGGCGGGTCAGGGCGAGACCGGAACACCGGACGGTCGGGCGATCGGTGCGAGCTCCTCGGCGGCGGGTGACCAGCGGCCCTCCTCGACCGGGAGGGGGTTGACCGGCACGCGGCGCGGCTCACCGCTCCTGCGGCCGCAGACCTCGAGGATCTGCGGGCCCGGGAAGCCGCGCCGGCGCTCCTCAGGCCCACGATCGTTCCGCGGCCCGGGCGGGGGGCGGCCGGCGCTCCCGCCCGGGCCGCGCGCCTCGCGTCGACTATGTCGACGGCTGGACGACGATCAGCGAGTTGCCGTCCGGGTCGCGCAGCCAGAACATCGGCGGCACCGGGCCGCCCCAGCGGGTCACCTCGTCGTCGACGTCGACACCGGCAGCCTTGAGCGCGGCGTGGTCGGCGTCGATGTCGGACGTGTCGAGGCAGATGCCGGTCTCGCTGCCGCTCGCCTCCTGGCCCTGCGGCGGCGGTGCGAGCGCGATCGTGGTCGCGGTGCCCGGAAGCGCGACCTCGACCCACCGCATGTCCGGCCCCATCGGAAGGTCGACCACCTTCTCGAAGCCGAGCGTGTCGACGTAGAAGTCGATCGCACGGTCGCTGTCGGCGACCGTGACGCACACACGTCCCACCTGCCTGAGCTTGAGCTTCGGCGCCACCTTCGACATCCTCGAGCCTCCTTCGGTCGGTTTTCGCCGCTTGAGACCGCCGCTGCGGCCGGAACTCATCGGTCACCGAGACCGCGCGTCGCGCTCGAGTTCCGCTGCCCGCCGGGCGGCGGGGGCGGGAGACGGCGCGGTTACGCGGATCCCCGGGCGCGCCTCGATTTCAAGATGCCTTTGGTCTCCGGGCTCCGTGAAGCAGACCGGGAAGGTCGTCCGGGGCCGCGGGTGCGGGTTCGGGCTGCGCGGGTCGGCGGCGTCTGCGGCGGCGGTGGTCGAGATCGAGGTGAACAAGAGCCGTGTGACGAGCCTGGACTGGGTCGGGTATCCGATCCTGCGGTTCAAGGACAGCCCCAAGGTGGTGAACGCGCTCGTGCAGCGGACGGACAAGCTGCCGCTGGGGGTTGACGAGCCGGGGACGACGCCGATGGCGCCGGCGATCGCGAACGCGTTCTTCGACGCGACGGGGGTGCGGATCCGGGAGGCGCCGATGACGCCGGCCCGGGTGCGCGCCGCGCTCAAGGCCGCAGGCGTCTCGTAACCGCGGGCGTCGGGCCGGGGAGCCCACCTCGCTCCCCGGCCACGGCCGCCTGCTGGCCACGACCGGCCCTGCGCGTCTATCGTGACGCCCGCGGGATGAGGTGGCTCGAAGCCGGAGGAGCGGGTGCGCGGGACCGGGGGCGCACGTCGAGCGCGGGTGCGCTGCTCGCCGGCGCCCGGCTCGAGAGGGCACGGGTCACGCAGACGCTCGCGTCGCTCGCCGGGCTGACGCTGGTGCTCGCGATCGCCGCGCTCTTCGCGCGCGACTTCTACGCCTCGGCCAACCTCGTCCTCGTCGCGCAGCAGATCGGCTTCATCGGCGTCGCAGCCCTCGGCCAGACGTTCACGCTCCTGCTCGGGGGCATCGACCTGTCGGTCGGAGCGGTGAGCGGCCTCACGATGGTGGTGGTCGCAGTGGTCAGCGGCGGCAGCGACGACAAGCTCGCGGTCGCGATCCTGCTCGCGTTCGGCCTCGGGATCGCGGTCGGGATCGGCAACGCCGTCCTCGTGAGCTGGCGCAACGCGCCGCCGTTCGTGGCGACGTTCGCCACCTTCACCCTCGTCGAGGGTGCTCTGCTCGCGTGGACGAAGGGCGCGCCGAGCGGGAACATCCCCGAGTCGCTCGGATCCTTCGGCGCCGGCAGCGTGGCCGGGATCCCCGTGCCGCTGCTCGTCTTCGCGGGGCTTTGCCTCGTCTGCGCGTTCGCCCTTGTCAAGACGACCTATGGGCGCTGGGTGTACGCGACGGGCAGCAATCCCGCGGCGGCTCGGCTCGCTGCGATACCGACCCGTGCCGTGACCACCTCCGCGTACGTCGTCTGTGCCCTGTGCGCCGTCGTCGCGGGGCTGTTGATCTCCGGCTACATCGGCTACGTCGACAACCAGCTCGTCGGCACGATCAACCTCAACTGCATAGCCGCGGCCGTGATCGGCGGAACGACGTTCGCAGGCGGCGAGGGGGGAGTCGCGCGCACCACGATCGGAGTCGTGCTGCTCGCCTCCCTCCTGAGCCTGATGGTGTTCTTCAACGCGGGCATCAGCGGTCAGCTCGTCCTCGAAGGCGCGGTGATCCTCGGCGCGGTGTGGCTGCAGAACCGCGGGCAGGACGGCGGCCGGTCCGTTCGCCGGCTCCGCCTGTGGGTCGAGTGGGCCGGGCGCCGCGCCGGGGCAGGCTCTACTCCCAACGACAGCAAGGAAAGGAGCGTTCGATGAGGTTCACACGCAGGGTCGGAGCCCTTCCGGCCGCCGTCGCGATCGTGCTGGTCGTCGCCGCGTCGGGAAGCGTCCCGGCGTTCGGCCGCACGGATCGCACCGGAGCGGATCCAGCGTCCGCTCCGTGCAGCGACTCGGCGAAGGCCAAGGCGGCGATCGCGAAGGTCTGGAAGCAGTCCGAGAAGATCCTCGGCGTCCCGGTCCTCAAGCCGCCGGCTCAGACGCTCTGCTTCGTCGACACGAGCAAGTACAAGAAGAGCGGTCCCTACACGATCGCGTTCGCATCCCAGGGCCCGACGAACTCCTGGGCGTCGTCCTCCGACGCGTACGTGCGCTACGTCGCGAACAGGAACCACGTCAAGCTCGCCTACGCGTCGGCCAACGGGGACGCCACCAAGCAGGTCGGGAACGTCCAGGACCTGCTCGCGCAGAATCCCGACGCGCTGCTCATCCAGCCGATGAGCTCAGCCATCCAGGCTCTCGTGCACCAGGCCGCCCAGCGGAACATCCCGGTGGTCGTGTGCACGGGTCAGCTCCCCGACACGAACGACATCGTCTCGACCGTCAACCGCGACTACACCCTCAACGGCACGCTGTTCGCGCAGTGGATCGTGAAGCAGCTGCACGGCAAGGGCGAGATCGCGATGATCTCCGGCATTCCGGGCGTGCCCACCGCCGAGCTCCAGTACCAGGCGGCGAAGGCGTTCTTCGCGAAGTACCCCGGGATCAAGATCATGACCCACCAGTACGACAACTGGTCACCCACCCAGGCGAAGACGGTGGCGGCGTCCGTCCTCGTCAAGTACCCGAACCTCAAGGCGATCTGGTCGGACAGCAGCTTCACGGACGTCGGCGTCGTCCAGGCGTACACGGCGGCGCACAAGCCGATCCCGTTCGTCACCGGCGACTCGTCGAACGCATTCCTCCGCGTCGCGAAGAAGTACGACGTCAAGTTCGCGCTCTCGGCCTATCCCCCCGAGCAGTGCGGCCAGGCCGTCGACGTCGTGCTCCAGATCCTCAAGGGGAAGCCGGTGCTGAACCAGGTGCCCCCCGCGAGCGCGGTGTACACGCACGCCCAGCTCGACAAGTACTACCGGCCCGACTGCACGGACAACCTCTGGGTGCCGTCGTCGCTGCCGAGCGCGATCCTCAAGCAGCTCAAGCTTTGCTGAACGGAGAGCAGGCGCAGGCGAGCAGCGGCCGGGCGGACCGGCCGCTGCTCGTCGCGCATGCGATCTCGAAGTCCTTCCCGGGCGTGCGGGCGCTCCGGGAGGTGAGCCTGACCTGCATGCCCGGGCGGGTGCACGGCCTCGTCGGCGGCAACGGCGCGGGCAAGTCGACGCTCGTCTCGATCGTCACGGGCGTGCAGGAGCCCGACGCCGGGCGGCTCGTGCTCGACGGCGAGCCGTTCGCTCCGCGCTCGCCGCACGACGCGCTCGCGGTCGGGATCGCGGCCGTCTACCAGGAGCTGACGGTGCTCCCCAACCTGAGCGTGATCGACAACGTCTTCCTCGGCCAGGAGCCGTGCCTCCCCGGCCTCGTCGTCGACCGCGGCGCGGAGCGGGTGCGGGCACGCCGGGTGCTGGACGAGCTCGGCCTGAGCGGGCTGAGTCTCGACCGGGAGGCGTCGGAGCTGTCGGTGGCCGAGCGCCAGCTGGTCGAGATCGCGCGCGCGCTCGTCCGCGACGCGCGGCTGCTGATCCTCGACGAGCCGTCGGCGGTCCTGGCCGGGCCCGAGCTCGAGAGCCTCTTCGGCTCGGTGCGGCGCCTCGCGTCGCAGGGGGTCGCGATCCTCTTCATCTCGCATCGGCTGAGCGACGTGATGGACCTGTGCGACGAGATCACCGTCCTCCGCGACGGGCAGGTCGTGTCCAGCGGGCCGGTGGCCGAGTACACGCCGAGCCGGATGATCCGCGACATGTCGGGACGCGAGCTCGCCGAGCTGACGAGCGTCGAGCGGGAGGTCGGCGGAGAGGCCGTCCTCGAGGTCGACGGACTCCTGCTGCCGGGAACCGAGCCCGACGGGATCAGCCTGCAGGTGCGTGCCGGGGAGATCCTCGGGCTTGCGGGGCTGATCGGCGCCGGCCGAAGCCGCCTCCTCCGCGCGATCGCCGGCGCCGAACGCGTCCACGGCGGCACGATCGCCGTGCGCGGCCGGCGGCTGCGGCGCAACAGCATCCGCTCGGCCAAGCGGTACGGGATCGCGCTGATCCCGGAGGACCGTGCGACCGAGGGGCTGATCCTGAAGATGTCGGTGTCGTCGAACATCACGCTCGCGGTGCCGCGGCTCGTCGCGCGCTTCGGGGTGCTCGTGCGCCGGCTCGAGCAGGCGGTGGCGAGGCGAGCGATCAGCAGCCTCTCGATCAAGGTCTCCGACCCCAGCCGAACGGTGCGGAACCTCTCCGGCGGCAACCAGCAGAAGGTCGTGCTCGCGCGGTGGCTCGCGAGCGAGCCGGCCGTGCTCCTGCTCGACGAGCCGACACGCGGGATCGACGTGGGGACGAAGGCGGAGCTCTACGAGATCATCCGCGACCTGAGCCGCACCGGGATCGCGACGATCCTCGTCTCCTCCGACCTGCCCGAGCTGCTCGCGCTCTCCGACCGCGTGCTCGTGATGAGCGGCGGCCGTGTCGTGGCGGAGACGGACGCGGGCCGGGCGACCGAGGAGCGCGTGCTCGCGCTCGCGCTCGGCCACGACGGGGACCGCGAGGCAGCCTGATGATCGACGCGGCGGCGAGGCTCGCGGAGCTGCGCTCGCTCCGCACGTCGCGGCCCGCGGCCCGCACGGCCTCCGCGGTTCGCTGGGTCGTGCGGAACGGCCTCGCGGTGTGGCTGATCGTCGCCGTGCTCGTCGTCGTGATGGCGGTTCACCGCGGCGGCTCGTTCCTCTCCGAGCAGAACGTGTCGAACGTGCTCTCCCAGAGCGTCGTCCTCGCGCTCGTCGCGATCGGGCAGACCTTCGTCGTCGTGTCGGGCGGCATCGACCTCTCCGTCGGCTCGCTCGCCTCGCTCACGACCGTGCTGGCCGCCGGGTGGATCGCCGGACGCTCCGGCTACGTCGTCCCGGTGCTGCTGCTGCTGATGGCGATCGGGGCCGGGGTGGGCGTCGCGCACGGGTACTTCGTGACCCGCGGACGCGTCGAGCCGTTCATCGTCACGCTTGCCACCTACTTCATCCTCCAGGGCGTCGGCTTCGCCTACACCAGGGTTCCCGTCGGGTCGATGCCGATCGGCGTCTCCGACTTCTTCTACAGCCACGCCGGTCCGATCCCGTGGATCTTCGTGATCGTCGTCGCAGTCGGCGTGCTGCTCGCCGGGGTGCTGGCGAGGACGCGCTTCGGACGCCACGTCTACGCCGTCGGCGGCAACGCCGCCATCGCCAGGGCGGTCGGGATCAACGTGACCCTGGTGACGACCGCCTGCTACGTCGTCAGCGGGGTGCTCGCCGCCGTCGCGGGCTTCCTGCTCGCTGCGCGCGCGGGGCTCGGCGCGCCGTCCGCCGGCTCCGGGCTCGAGCTCTCCGCGATCGCGACGGTCGTGCTCGGCGGCGCGTCGCTCGCCGGCGGCCGCGGCCGGCTGCTCGGCACCGCGGGCGGCGTCGCGCTGCTCGCCCTGATCCAGAACTCCTTCACGCAGCTCTCGATCTCGAGCTTCTACCAGAGCCTCGTGCTCGGCGCGGTCATCGTCGCGGCCGTCGCGATCTTCGTCAGGCGGGACTGATCTCGGTCCGGCGGCCGTGACGCAAGAGCCACACCCCTGCGGCCTCGCCCCGCCCACCCCCGCAGCACCTCAGAGTGGCATCCCTGCCGGCGACAACGAAGCCGGCTCAGGAGTCGCCCGCCGCAAAGCAGCGAGCGTGTTCCGTGTCCCAGCCTTTCCGCGTCTTCGAGTAGATCGAGACCAGCTCCGCTTGCCGCATCAGCCGGGCGACGAGCTTCTCGCCGAACGCGAGTCGGCGTCCGAGCTTCAGCTCCTTGAACACCTGCGGCGAGCCGTACGCCTTGGCGCAACTCTCACCTCGAACAGCGCGGCGCGGGTCACCTGCCTCCGGCAGGGTGGCCGCTCGAAGAAGAGGGGGGTCCGACTTCGGCCGGCGCGGCGGGGCGCCGAGCCCGACCGGCCTCGACGCGGGGAGCGCGTCGCGCGGGGTTGTGGGCGGCGCCTCGTTCGGCGTGGCTCCACGCGAGCAGCGCCGCTGCGGGCACGAGCGTCGCGGCCTGCTCGGCCATCATCAGCAGGCCGGCCTTCGTCTGGTCGGCGGCGGCGGTGAGCCCGAACGGACGATGGGCGATCGCGGTGTAGTGCGGGTAGAGCGGCCCGCTCCCGATCAGGATCTCGGCGAGCGGCATCCCGGCCAGGAGCAGGCTGGCGGCAAACGTGGCGCGCCCGCCGGGCGTGAGCCGGCCGCGGCCGGTGGGGTCGACGATCTGCACCCAGACGAGAAGCCCGGCGAGCAGGAAGCTCGCGTGCTCGAGGTCGTGCAGGAGCGGGTGGGCGATCGCGGCGCCATACAGGTCCGGGTCGTGCCAGCCGTAGACGGTCGCGACCCAGACGGCGAACGAGACCCGCGGCCGCAGGAGCAAGCGGAGAAGCCGGCGGAGGGCGTCGCGCCGCGCGAGCGGCTTCAGGAGCGCGATGGGGAGGGCGAAGACGGCGATCGGACCGCGCAGGCCCAGCACGAGCAGGAGCGGCGCGACGTCGCCGAGGAGCAGGTGCTGGGCCATGTGCGCCGTGAGGAGGCGGTCCTCGCCGAGCGCGTCGAGCGGGGAGCAGACAGCGAGCAGCGCGACCGCGCTGCCGCCCCCGAAAGCAACGGCGGGGCCCGTGCGGGCGAGCGAGCGCCGTCGGGTGCGCAGCCGCAGGAAGCCCTGCCCGTAGGCGAAGCACGCCGTCGCCGCGGCGGCGAGCGGCAACGGCGCGAGCTGCCAGGCGCCCATACCGGCTACTTGGTGCCGGCCGTCCGCGAGACGAAGGCGGCGACGTCCTGGATCTGCGTGGGCGTCAGGGTGCTCCTGAAGGAGGGCATCGTCTTCTTGCCGTTCGTCACGAACTGGACGACGCGCGCGACCGACGGCTTCGTCTGGTCGAGGTTCGGGCCCACCGTGCCCGTGGCCCCGGCAGAAGCGAGCGTGTGGCAACCGGAGCAGCCGGACGTCAGGAACACGCGCTTGCCCGCGGCGAGCGCGCCGGAGACGGGCGCGGTCGGCGTCGCGGGCCCGGCGCTGCGGGCCTGGGAGCGGTAGACGCCCCAGCCGCCGAGCGAGGCGGCGGCGAGCGCCGCGATCCCGATCGCGATCGCGCGCGGCGAGGCGAGGTCGGCGCGCGCGACGCGGCCGACACCTTTACCACGCAGCGTCTGGACGACGTTCCAAGCGAAGAGGAGCTGGGCGGCGCCGATCAGCAACGAGATCGGGACGGCGAGCTGGGTGGCGGCGTCGTAACGGTTCGGCAGCACGGCGAAGCGGCGCGGACCGCCGAGCAGCCCCTGGTACATCCAGATGGCGGTGGCGGCCATCGTGAAGACGAAGGTGAGCCAGACGTGCCAGCGCCCCAGCGTCTCGCTGTAGAGCGGCTTGCCGGTCCACTCGGGAAGCCAGGCGTACGTGGCGGCGATGATCGTGAAGCCGATGCCGAGGAATGCCATCTGGTGGAAGTGACCGACGATCCAGAGCGTGTTGTGGATGATCTGGTCGAACGCGATCGTCGCGTTCACGATCCCCGAGAAGCCGGCGATCATCCAGCTCGCGAGGCCGAGGAAGAGCGCGGTCGAGGCGGCGTTCCAGGGGTACCGGGACCGGAAGATCGTGAAGAAGAGGCTGTAGAGGGAGAGCGCGGACACGATCGTGACCGAGAACGTGAGCGGCTCCATGGTCACGTCGATCGCCGCCTGCGGCGAGCCGGACGGGTAGTCGAGGTAGATGTGGTGCGCCCAGATGATCACGTTCGCGGTGACGGCGATCGCCCAGGCGACGGCGATGATGTTGCCGGCGACGAGAGGCCTGCCGGCGAAGCGGGGCACGAGCAGGTAGTAGATCGCGACCGCCGGGAACAGCAGCAGGTAGACGACCGGGTGGCCGAAGAACCAGAGCACGTTCTTGGCGAGCAGCGGGTCGACGTGCACGCTCGGTGACAGCGACTGCACCATCATCTCGACCAGCAGCACGGCGAGCGGGAGCGTCGCGACGATCATGTCGAGCGCGATCACCGTCAGCGGCAGCACCGGGTAGGGCACCGGGCGCGGGTTGGTCGCAAACCGCGACGGGGCGAGGTAGCCGAAGCCCATCGCGACGCCGATCCGGTTGAGGATGTTCCTCTCGACCGCGTGCAGCGCCGGTCCGAGCACCGTGTGCAAGACGGAGAGGCACCAGGTGACGATCGAGAGGCCGGCGAGGAGCACGGAAGCCGAGAAGAAGAACGAGGTCCACCTGCCCCACTGGCCGGAGCCGTAGAACGAGATCGGGTAGAGGAAGACCCAGGAGCCGCCGTACCTGAAGGCAACGCAGGTGACGACGACGCCGGCGACGCCGACGACCATCAACCACCACGTGAGCCGCGCGAGCACGAGCCCGGCGGGGCGGACCGGGAACCCGACCTGGGCGAGGACCCAGTAGGAGAGGCCCATCACCGCGAACGCGGCCCAGCCGACGAACGCGCCGAGTCCGTGCGCGGTCATGATCGCGTACCACCAGCCGTCCGGAAGGCGACCGGCGCCGGCCTGGCTGTCGCGGAGGATCAACCCGAGGATGCCTGCAGCGCCGAGGATCACGGTCGACGCGATCAGGAAGCGGAACGCCAGCGAGCGGGCGGTGTCGAGCTGCGGCCCCGGAGGCAGCGGCTCGGGTGAGGGAGCGAGGTGTCCGGAGGTCACGCGCTCACCGTCAGCGTGTCCTGCATCTGCGCGTGTCCGACGCCGCAGTACTCGAGGCAGAGCACGCGGTAGGTGCCGGGACGCTTGAACGTGTAGCTGTACCTGGTCGTGTAGCCGGGCATCACTTGCACCTCGAAGAGCAACGTGCCGCTCATCGTGTAGACCGCGAAGTCGTGGTTGACGTCATCGGAGGTGAGCTCGAACTCGATCGGACGGCCGGCCTCGATCCGCGTATTCGGGATCAGCCACGCGAACTGGATCGACCTGATCTTCAGCACCGTCGCGTTCGCCGACTCACTGCGGCCGTACGGCGTGAACCAGATGGTCGCGACGAGCAGCGCGACGAGCACGGCCGTGACGACTACGAACCACGCCTTCTCGCGTTCCGCGAGTGAGGCGCGATCCGGCTCGAGCGCGCCCCTCTGCCGCGTCGAGCGGGCGATGTAGAGCACGAACGCGATGCCAACGGCACAAGTGATCGTGAACGAGATCGAGAGGATCGTGGCCGTCGTGCCCAACTTCGGCTCGACACTAGCCGACCCGTCTGCGGGCTCGCAACTTGCGACGAACTACGTACTGCAACGCCCGGAAGAACTACGTATTGCGATCGGGGAGCAGGGTCGGAACGTCGCGCGTGCATCGCGAGACGACGGACATGCGGATCGCGGTCACACCCGGATGCCGAGCTCGAGCAAGCCCGCCCTGGACACGGAGGCGGCACCGGTGCGGGCTCTCCCGTGCCAGCTTCACGATCGGTTCGCGGACCGCAGGCTCGCGCGCGGCCCGTCCCGTGCAGAGGCCCTGACACTTCGGGCACTCAGGCGGGATCGCTCTCTCGTGGGGTGCCACGCGCCTCCCGACGTTGGCCATCCAGAAAGCAAGAGGCGCCGCGAGCAGGGTGCTCCAGGGACCCGGCCACGCCGCGCAGGGCCAACGGGCGGGTACCTGCTGCTCGCTCTGAACTCGCCCACCCACTCGCCACACGGGGTGAGCGATGTCAGAGACCTTGTAAGGACCCGCGCAGAGTCGTATCGTCGCTTGTGCGTCTTCGAGGGTTGGCGGCTTCGCGGCTCTCCGCGACGTGAGCCAGTGCGTCTTCGATTTGGAGGGTGAGGATGGCGAGCAAGCTGAAGCTCAAGGTCAACGGCCTTGTCCATTCGGTGACGGCGTCGCTCGACACGCCGCTTCTGTACGTGCTGCACAACGAGCTGCACCTGCACGGGCCGCGCTTCGGCTGCGGGCTGGCGCAGTGCGGGGCCTGCTCGGTGCTCTTGGACGGCAAGGAAATCCGTTCCTGCGTCACTCCGGTGGCGGCTGTGAGCGGGAAGGCGATCACGACGCTGGAGGGGCTGCCGGCGCTGTGGGCGAAGGAGCGCGGCGTGACCGCCGCGAGCCCGGCGCTGCATCCGTTGCAGCAGGCGTGGATCGACGTGCAGGTGCCCCACTGCGGCTACTGCCAGAACGGCATGATGATCCAGGCGGCCGACCTCCTGAGCACGACGAAGAATCCGACGGAGGAGCAGATCCGCACCGCGATGAACGGCCATCTCTGCCGGTGCGGGACCTATCCGCGGATCCTGACCGCGATCAAGCAGGCCGCGGCCGTGATGGCGAAGGGAGGCAAGTGATGACCGGGCTTCTGCGGGAGCGCGAGCTCTCGCGCAAGACGTTCCTGAAGGGCGGCGGCGCCATGATCGTCGGCTTCAGCCTGGCCGGGGCCGGCCTCGGCGCGCAGACGGCGAAAGCCGCCGATAGCCCTTTCGCGAGCAACGGACCCTACGACCAGTTCCAGATCGACTCCTGGATCACGATCAACGCCGACAACACGGCGTCGATCAAGTCCGGTTCCATCTCCCAGGGTACGGGATCGACTACCGGCATCCTGATGATCGCCGCCGAGGAGCTGGACATGGACCTAAGCCAGGTGATGCACGTCCAGTCCGACACCAACGTGACACCGGATACCGGCCCGAAGCTGGCAAGCAACACGATCAAGAACGCGGGCATGGGGGTTCGGGCGGCCGCGGCTTCGGCGCGCCAAGCGCTGCTCGCACTCGCTTCGGCACAGCTCGGTGTTCCGACTTCGAGCCTAAGCGTGAGTAGGGGTGTCGTCTCCGGGGGCGGCAAGTCGGTCACGTACGGCGAGCTGCTTGGCGGCAAGCTGTTCAACGTCCGGATGCCGGAAAGCTGGAACATGGGCCCGCCGCCCACGGTCTTCTTCTTGGGAGGGCTCCAGCCCGGTCAGTCTCCCGCGAAGCCGGTCAGCCAGTACAAGGTGGTCGGGACGTCGCCGCCAGAGATCGACATCCAGGGGATCGTGACCGGGACGGGTGTCTACATCCAGAACGTCCGTGTACCTGGCATGTTGCACGGGCGGTGGGTGCGGCCGCCCGGGCAGGCGGTCTACGGCTTCGGCGCCCCGATCATCTCGGTCGACGAGAGCTCCATCAAGCATCTCCCCGACGTTCGGATTGTCCGGAAGGGGGACTTCCTCGGCGTGGTGGCACCACACGAGTACGACGCTATCCAGGCGGCGGCGCAGTTGAAGGTCAAATGGGCCGCGCCGCCGAAGGTGCTCCCGGGCGGCGGCGACGAGTTCGAGGCGATGCGGGCGCTCGACAGCGCCGGTAAGTCAGTGCAAACCGCGACCGTCGTCGGCAACGTCGATGGGGCTCTCGCCTCGGCGGCGCACGTCGCCGGCGGCACGTTCGGCTGGCCGACGAACGTCCACACGCCGATCGGTGCGTGCTGCGCGGTCGCAGACGTGACGCCGCAAGGGGCGCGGATCTTCTCAGGCACCCAGGGTGAATACAAGACTCGCGAGACCGTCGCCTCGGTGATCGGTCTGCCCGTGAACAAGGTGCGTGTCACGGCTGTCCCGATGGGTGGGTGCTACGGCAACGGGATGCAGTACCGTGATGCTGCGGCGGCGGCTGCGCTCATGTCACAACTCGCCGGGGCTCCCGTCCGGGTCCAGTTCATGCGCTGGGACGAGATCGGCTGGGACAATACCGCCCCGGGCACGCTGATGGATGTCCACGCCGGCATCGACGCCAAGGGCAACATCGTCGGCTTCGACTTCACGCACTTCTATCCCCAGTACGAGAGTGAACTGGTGGAGCACGTCGCGATGCTGGTCGGGAAACCAGTCGCGCCGACCATCGTCAGTGGTACCGCAGCGCCGTTCGGGATCTACAACGTGGCCAACGGCCGCTCCTTGTTGAAGTCGCTGCCCCTCAAGGGCAACTGGATCTCGGCGGACTGGTTCCGCCACGGCAGTCGTATTCCTGTCACGTTCGCCACCGAGCAGGTGATCGACGATCTTGCGCACGCCGCCGGCATGGACCCCGTTGCCTTCCGGGTGCAGAACGTGAGCCCGGCGGCGCGGAACTCGCTGCTCGCGGTGCTGGATGCGGTCACCAGGGCGGCTGACTGGCAGCCGAAGGTGGCAGCCTCGAAGCTTTCGGACGCCGACGTCGTGACCGGTCGCGGGATTGCCTGGTACGGCCTCAGCGGCACCGACTCCGCTACGAAGATCGCTGCGATCGCCGACGTTTCGGTGAACAAGAAGACTGGCAAGGTCACCGTCAAGCACGTCTACCAGGCGTTCAGCTCCGGGCTGTTGGTCTATCCCGGCGGGGTGGCGAATCAGAACGACGGCGGGATCGTGCAGGTCATCAGCCGTTTGCTTGTGGAGCAGCTCCGCATGAGTCGGACCAACGTGACGAGCTCGGACTTCGTCAGCTACCCGATCCTGCGTTTCAAGGACAGCCCGAAGGTGACGTCGATCCTGCTTCAGCGGCGCGACGTCCCACCGCAAGGCGTGGGCCAGGAGGTCACGGATGTCGCCGCCGCGGCAGTCGCCAACGCGTTCTTCGACGCCACGGGCGTGCGGATGCGGACGGCACCGATGACGCCGGCGCGCGTGCGCGCAGCGCTGAAGGCGGCGGGCGCGGCGTAATACCGGTCTCTTCTCGCCGGCGGCTCGGGCCCGGCGACGGGCCCAAGCCGCCGGCCTGACCGAAGAGCCCGTTTCCCGGCCTCTTCTGAACTGGAGCCAGGCGGATGGACCGCCGGCCTCCTGGTTCGATCGGTGCGGAGACGAGAATCTCGGAGGCTTGGCTGAGCAGGAGATGATGCGCGACCGCGTCTTGCGTGAAGCGCCCCGTCGAATCGAAGACGAGTCGTCGTGGTGAGGACCTTGGGTGCGACTACCAGAAGCATGATCAGTCGGTCGGCCGCGCTGACGGCGCGGATTCCCGGAAGTGCCGGCGTTGAAGTGCTCAAGAGCTCCTGGGCCTGCGCTTGGTTGGTCGCCTGCTAGGGCCGCCGGCGATACACAAGCTCGCCCGGCTGCACCCGGCGTTTCATCTCGGACCTCGCTGCTCGCGCGTCTCCACCCGTCAGGTGCGCCCGCACTAGGATCTCTCGCGATGGGCGATCGGTGGTACGGAAGTCGTCCGGGTCAGGAGGAGCGCCATAGTGCAGGCGCCGGTGGCCGAAGCGGAGCCAGACGCGTGGATCCGGAGAGCCCGGTGCCGCTCTGGCACCAGCTCTTCGAGCTGATCGCGGCGGAGATCGCGGAGGGCGTGCGCCCGGAGGGCTCGTCGGTCGAATCGGAGCAGGACCTGTGCGAGCTCTACGGAGTCAGCCGGATCACGGTGCGCCGTGCGCTCGCGGAGCTGCTCGACCACGGGTGGCTGTCGCGACCGCGTCCGCGGGGCCGGCTGTTCGTACGGTCGGCGTCGATCGAGCAGGAGACGAACCGGCTCGCAGGATTCTTCACGGCCGACGTCGCCGCGCGCGCTGGTCTCCACCCGTCGACGCGCGTGCTCAGGACATCGAGGCGACTGGCCGGCAAGCTCGCGCCCTGCCTCGAGCTTGCGCGCGACGAGCCGGTCTTCCGGATCGAGCGCCTCCACCTCGGCGGGACGATCCCGCTCGCCCTGCAGGTGTCGTACATCCCGGTCGCACGCTATTCGGGCTTGCTCGACGAAGATCTGAGCGGGTCGCTGCTTGCGCTGCTCGAGGCGCAGGGCCACCTCTTCGCCAGTGCGGAGCAGCATCTGCTCGCACGTTCAGCGACGGCGCGCGAGCATCGACTCCTCAAGCTCGGACGGCAGGAGATCGTGTTCGTCATCCGGCGGACGAGTCGCGACGTGCAGCGGCGACCAATCGAGTACCTGGTCGCCGCGATGCCCGCCGAGCGGTTCGAGTTCGTCTCGCACATGAGCCGGCGCGGGACGACGGCGGCGGTCGAGCTCGTCGCGGCGCACGGAGACGGCGGCGCCGGCACCGCCGCGACGGGCTAGCGGCTCGGCCAGGCGTCGCCCGTCTCTTCGACGCTCGTTCGCGGCCCTTGCGTCGCGCCCCGTCTTGCGTCTAGGATAGAAGTCATTAAGTCATAACATCATGATTAGGATGCAGACGAGCCCTCTGAATCCGTCTCACCTCGACCGCATGAGCCCGGTCCCGCTCTACCACCAGCTGCGGCTGCGCCTCGAGGAGTGGGCACGCTCGCGACCCGCCGGCTCGGACGAGTGTCTTCCGACCGAGGCGGAGCTCAGCGAGATCTTCGGTGTCAGCCGGATCACCGTGCGCCAGGCGCTCGCGTCGATGCTGACAGACGGCGTTCTCTACCGGAGGCGGGCGCGGGGCCCCATCTTCCTCGCACCGCCGAAGGTGCACCAACGCCTGACGAGGCTGCGCGGCTTCTTCACCGACGATCTGCTGGCCGCAGGTCTCGAGCCTTCCACCCGTGTGCTCTCCCCGGTCGAGCGCCTGCCGGCGGACACGTTCGCCGAGCGCCTCCAGCTCGACAAGTCGGACACGATCTTCAAGGTCGAGCGGCTCCACGAGGGCAGCGGTGAACCGATGGCCCTCCAGGCATCGTACGTGCCGGAGTCCGTCTGCCCGAATCTCGATCGCCTCGACTGCTCGCGCTCGATCTTCAAGTTGCTCCGGGAGTCGGGCAGGCCGATCGCCAACGCGATCCAGCGAGTCCGGGTCCGACCCGCCTCGAGAAGGGAGCGGGAGGTCCTCATCCTCGGTCGGCAAGCGGAAGTGATCGACGTCGAGCGCCTATCGGTCGACCCTGACGGCGTTCCCGTCGAGTACTTCGCGGCCGCGCTTCGGACCGACCGCTACGACTTCGTCATGGAGCTCGGACAGGTCGACGGCGGCTCCGCGATCGCGCCTGCGATTCCGAACCCGTGGCCGACGGCCTTCGACGTGAGGGAGGTGGCATAGCGAGCAGCGACCGAGTTCGATCCCGACAGACGTACGACGAAGCGGCCGACGGTGGTCTGTCGCCGCAGCGAGTGCGACGAAGGCCACGCGCCGTCGAGAGCAGCACACGCAGCTACCGACCCGAAAGGCTGAGCGCCAATTCAAAAAGGGGAGAAGATGACCAAGACCGAGACCATCGGCTCTTTCACGATCGGACGCCGTCTACCTGTCGCCGTGCTCGCCGTCGCAGCGGCTGCCCTCGTCGGTGCCGGAATCGGCCTGAGCGGCACGGCGCGGACGCAGGTCGCGTCGGCGCCCGCCGCGGCCAAGGCGGGCGGGTTCACGATCGGCCTCATCCTGCCGGACGTCTTCGTCCCGCGGTACGAGACCAAGGACAAGCCCTTCTTCGAGAAGAAGCTCAAACAACTCTGCCCGGACTGCAAGCTGCTCTACGCGAATGCCGCCGGCGATCAGGGGAAGGAGCAGGAGCAGGCGACTTCGATGCTGACGCAGGGCGTGGACGTACTCGTTGTCGACCCCGTTGACGGCGTCGCGGCGGCGAGCATCGTCGCCGCGGCCAAGGCGAAGGAGGTACCCGTCATCGCGTACGACCGGTACGTCAAGAGCCCCGATCTCTCATTCGTCGTATCGAACGACTACGTGAAGGTCGGAACGCTCCAGGCCACGGCCGTCGTGAACAGGCTGAAGGCGAAGCATGTCTCACCGCGCTCAGGCGGCATCCTCATGCTCTACGGATCGGCCACGGACAACAACGCCCTCAGCATGAAGCGGGGCGCCGACCGCGTCATCAAGACGAGCCCCTACAAGATCCTGGCGAGCATCCAGACGTGGGACCCGGACCTGGCCCAGAAGTTCGTCACCTCCCAGGTCACGCGCTTCGGTCACAAGATCATCGGGATCTACTCGGCGAACGACGGCAACGCCGGTGGCGCGATCTCGGCGCTCAAGGCCGCCGGGTGGAAGGAGATGCCTCCGATCTCGGGCCTCGACGCGACCGTCCAGGCGATGCAGTCGATTCTCGCGGGTGATCAGTACCAGAGCACCTACAACGCGTTCAGGACGGAGGCGGAGCGCGCCGCGGCGGCGGCGTACGCCCTCGCACAGGGGAAGAAGCCGGCCGCCAACGCGAAGTACCGCGGCATCCCTGCCTTCCTGAACCCGCCGAAGTCGGTGACGTTCTCCACGATCGCGTCGACCGTGATCGCGGACAAGTTCTACAAGCCAGCCGACATCTGCACACGCGCGTACACGGCGGCCTGCCGGAGGGCCGGGATCATCAAGTAGGACGGAATCGGCGGGGGAAGCGCTGCCGGCGCTTCCCCCGGGCGGTTCGCCTCGAGCGAGCGACGGAGAAGAGCGAGGTCATGACAAGGGAGCGAGCGCTCTCGATAACGACGGAGGCGCCGCTCGCCGCGGGCGATCCCGGGCAGCCGCTCGTCTCGGTCCGCCGGGTGACCAAGGCCTTCGGGGCGATCCGGGCGCTCTCGGACGTCGACCTCGACGTGTACGCCGGCGAGGTGGTGGCTCTGCTCGGCGACAACGGCGCCGGCAAGTCGACGCTCGCCAAGATCCTCGCCGGCGCCCATCCCGCGGATTCAGGGGAGATCCGCGTAGGCGGCCGGCCAGTCTCGATCTCCAGCCCGTCGGAGGCGCAGGCGCTGGGAATCGCGATCGTCTACCAGGACCTCGCGCTCTGCGAGAACCTCGACACTGTCGCGAACCTCTTCCTGGGCCGGGAGGAGGGCCGGTTCCTGCTCAGCGAGGAGTCGATGGAGAAGCATGCGCGCAGCCTGCTCCTCCGTCTTTCCGCGAAGATCCCGTCGGTTGGCACGGCCGTCGCGTCGCTCTCGGGCGGTCAGCGCCAGGTCGTCGCGATCGCCCGCTCGCTGCTCGGCAACCCGTCGCTCGTCATCCTCGACGAGCCGACGGCCGCGCTCGGCGTCGCTCAGACGGCGGAGGTGCTGAACATGATCACGCAGCTGAGCGAGAGCGGACACGGCGTCGTCCTGATCACGCATCAGCTGGCCGACGTCCAGGTCGTCGCGGACCGCGTGGTCGTGCTCCGGCAGGGCCGGAACAACGGCACGTTCCGCATGAGCGAGGTCTCCCAGGAGGACATCATCGCCGCGATCACCGGTGCCAACAACGCCGGAGCCGCGGGCAGGACCGGGCCGTCGCAGCAGTCATCGAAGGGATCCCCGTGAGCGCCGACGAGCTCGCTCAGGTAGGCGTGCCGGCCGATCGTCCGGTCACGTCGTCCGCGGGGGCCGACGAGGTCCGCCGGCAACCGGCGTGGCATCTCGGGAACCTGCTCTCGCGCCTCGGCAGCACGCTCCCTATCCTCATCGGCCTGGGTCTCGTCTGGGGGATCTTCGGCGCGACGAATTCCGTCTTCCTCTCGAGCGCCAATCTCTCGAATCTCGCGATCGAGTCGGTCGCGGTCGGCACGATCGCGACCGGAATCGTCTTCGTTCTCCTCGTCGCGCAAATCGACTTGTCGGTTGGGTCGATGTCTGGCGTCGCCTCGTCACTGCTCGGCGTCGGCCTGACGGAATGGGGACTGCCACTCGGCGTGGCTATCGCGATCGCCCTGCTCGCCAGCGTGGGAGTCGGGCTCGTCTACGGCATCGTCTTCGTCCGCTTCAACGTCCCGAGCTTCGTGATCACGCTCGCGGGGCTCCTCGCTCTGCTCGGCTTCCAGCTCTGGCTGATCGGGTCGACCGGAACGATCAACATCCCCTTCGGGTCGTGGATCGTCCGGTTCATGCAGCAGATGTACCTCCCGCACCCGGTCGCCTACGCTCTGGCGGGCCTCGCCGCGGCGGGCTTCGCCGCCTCCGGGCTGGCACGCATCCGGCGCCGACGGAAGGCCGAACTCCCGTCGGGGTCTGTCGCCCCGCGTCTGCTCACGAGCGGCCTTCTGCTCGTGGGGCTCGAGGCGGCGACGTGGTACCTGAACCGGGCGAACGGCGTCAGCTATGCGTTCGCGTTCTTCATCGCGCTCGTCGTCGCGGCAAACGTCGTGCTGAAGCGAACCCGCTGGGGACGGTACCTGTACGCGGTCGGCGCGTCGCCCGAGGCGGCGCGCCGAGCCGGTATCAACGTCGACCTGGTGTTCATGTCCGCGTTCGTCGTGTGCTCGGTCATGGCCGCGCTCGGCGGCCTCCTGGCTGCGGGGCGGCTCGCCGCGGCGAGCATCTCGAGCGGAACCGGAGACGTGAACCTGAACGCGATCGCAGCCGCCGTGATCGGCGGGACGAGCCTCTTCGGCGGGCGCGGGCACGCCTACTCGGCGCTGCTCGGCATCCTCGTGATCCAGTCGATCTCGAATGGCCTGACGCTGCTGGCCCTGAGCTCGCCCGCTCGCTTCATGATCACCGGGGGTGTCCTGCTCGTCGCCGTGATCGTCGACTCGGTCTCTCATCGCTCGCGGGTGGCGCACGGACGTGCCTAGCCGCATCGAGACCTGGGGGTGCGCCGGCACCGCTCCGAGCTCCGACCGCCTCGCACAGGAGTCGACGATCGCTAGGGGGCCGGCGCTGCTCACGGCCGAGGAGGCGGTCGAGCTGGTACCCACCGGCGCGACGCTGGTGGTCACCGGCTCCGGAGGCGGCGTCAACGAGCCGGCCGCGTTGCTCTCCGCGCTCAGACAGCGCTTCCGCACAAGCGGCCGGCCCGAGCGCCTCGTCCTCTATCACCCGAACGGGCTCGGCGACGGCAAGGGAGGCGGCACCGAGGCATTCGCCTATCCAGGCTTCGTCCGCGCCGTGTACGGGAGCCACTGGAGCTGGGCGCCGCAGTTGAGCGAGATGGCGGTCGCCGGCGAGTTCGAGACCGGCATCTGGCCTCAGGGCGTCCTGTCGCAGCTTCTCCGGGAGTCGGCGGCGCGGCGTCCCGGCCTCCTCACCCAGGTCGGCATGCAGACGTACCTCGACCCGCGCGTCACGAGTGTGCGACCCGGCCGGCAACGCCTGCCGGAGCTGGTCACGCTTGGAGGCGAGGAGTGGCTCTTCTACCCCGCCCCGTCCGTCGACGTCGCCTTCATCCGCGCGAGCGCCGCGGATCGGGCCGGCAACCTCACGATGGACGAGGAAGGCGCTGTCCTGGACGTGCTCGGCGCAGCCCAGGCGGCGCACAACGCCGGCGGCATCGTGATCGCCCAGGTCCGTCGTCTCGTCGAGCCGCGCGGGCTCGACCCCCGGCTGGTGCGGGTGCCCGGCTGCCTGGTCGACGCGATCGTCGTCGCTCCCGATCAGCGGCAGTCGACGTCCACGGGATACGAGCCCGGCTACACCGGCGCAGACGTCGTGTCGGTGCCGGATCGCCCGCTCGAGCGCGGAGAGCGCCTGGTGATCGCCCGCCGGGCCGCGCTCGAGCTGCGGCCGCGAATGGTCGTCAACCTCGGCTTCGGGATCGCCGACGGCGTCGCGAGCGTCGCCTCGCGCGAGGGTGTCGCCGACGACGTGACGTTCTCCGTCGAGCAGGGGACGGCCGGGGGCGTCCCCGCCTGGGGCAGCGACTTCGGGCTGATGTGGAACCCGACCTCGATTCTCGACGCACCGAGCCAGTTCGACTTCTACGACGGTGGCGGCATCGACCTCGCGATCGTCTCGTTCGCGCAGGTTGACGCCCAGGGAAACGTCAACGTCAGCCAGTTCGGTAACCGGCTGGTCGGCCCCGGAGGCTTCATGGACATCACCCAGACCGCGAAGGCGGTTGTCTTCTGCGGCACGTTCACCGCCAAGGGCCAGCACGTCCACGTTCGCGACGGCCGGCTCCGGATCGAGCAGGACGGCACGATCCGGAAGTTCGTCGTCTCCGTCGACCAGATCACCTGGAGCGCCCGCGAGGCGCTCTCGCGCGGCCAGCGGGTCCTCTACGTGACCGAGCGTGCTGTCTTCGCGCTCGCCGAGGGCGGGCCGGAGCTCGTCGAGATCGCGCCTGGCGTTTCGCTCGACAACGTGGTCGCGTCGATGGACTTCATTCCGGCGATGCGCGAGCCGCTCGCCGCGATGCCGTCCGGCGTCTTCGGCGACGGTCCCCTCGGCCTCGCCGAGCGCTTCCGCGGGAGCGAGGTTCGCTGATGCCGGCGCTCGAGCAACGGCGCGCCGGCGCCGTCCAGGTGCTGACGCTCAACCGTCCGGAGCGGCTGAACGCGATCGACCGAGATCTGCTCGGCTTGCTCGCGGACGCAGTCGCGGACGCCGCCCGCGACGATGCGGTGGGCTGCGTGGTGGTGACGGGAGCCGGCGAGCGCGCCTTCTCCGCCGGCGCGGACGTGACGGGGTTCCCGGCCCTGGACCCGCTCGGCGCGCAGGAGCTGATGCGCGATGGGCAACGGGTCTTCGCCTCCCTGGAGGCCTGTCCGAAGCCGGTGATCGCCGCCGTCAACGGCTACGCCCTCGGCGGCGGGCTCGAGCTCGCGCTCGCCTGCGACCTCCGAGTGGCGACCGCCACGGCGAAGCTCGGCCAGCCGGAGATCGCGCTCGCGAACCTGCCGGGCTGGGGCGGCACGCAACGACTGCCGCGCATCGTCGGCGAGGCGATCGCGAAGGACCTCATCTTCACAGGACGGCTTGTCGACGCAGACGAGGCGCTCGCCGTCCATCTGGTGAACCGCCTCACCGATGGCAGCGCCCTCGACGCCGCGCTCACGCTTGCGCACGAGCTGGCCGAGAAGGCGCCCGCCGCGCTCGCCGGCGCGAAGGCGGCGATCCACGCCGCGCGCTCGACCGGCGAGCACGGCTACGCGGTCGAGAGCCGGGCAGTCGCCCTGTGCTTCACCACCCCCGAGCAGCAGGAGGCGGTTCGCGGCTTCCTTGCCGGCGGACGCACCACCGAGGAGAACGAGAGGAGATCGACGTGAGCACCTACACGTTCGCAATCGGCCCCACCGTCGTCTCCGGACCAGGAGCGACCAGCGCCCTGTCGGAGTGGGCGCAGCGGCTCGGGGCGAGACGCCCGCTGATCGTCAGCGACGCAGCGCTCGCGAAGGCCGGGGTCGTCCCACGGGTGCAGGCCGCACTTCCGGGGAGCGAGGTCTGGGCTGGCGTCGACGCCGAGCCGAGCGTCGAACTCGTCGCGGCCGCGCTCGAGCAGATCCGAGACCACGGCGCCGACCTCCTCGTCGCTGTCGGCGGCGGCAGCGCGATCGACGCCGCGAAGCTGTCGGCGATGCTGGCGAGGAATACGGGCGACCTGCTCGGCTACGCAGAGGACTGGAGTGCGGTCGCCGAGCCGGGCATCCCGCTGCTCGTCGTGCCGACGACCGTCGGCAGCGGCTCCGAGATGACCCGCGGCGCCGTCTTCAAGGACCCGGCACGCCACGCGAAGCTCGTGGTCGTGTCCGATTACCTCACGGCGAAGGCCGCGATCCTCGACCCGACCCTGCTCGAGACGCTGCCGTCGAGCGTCACCGCCGCGACCGGCTCGGACGCGCTCACGCAGGCGCTCGAGGGCGTGCTCTCGACGGCGGCGAATGCGTTCACGGACGCGCTGCACCTGCAGGCGATCCGGATGATCCGCCACGCGCTCGCCCCTGCGGTCGCGGACAGCCGCGACACCGAGGCGATCAGCGCGATGCAACAGGCGGCCGCGATGGTCGGCGCGGCGCTCGCGCGCTCGGGCGTCGGCGCCGCGCACGCGGTCGCGAACACGCTTGGCGGCCACTACCCGATCCCGCACGGTCTCGCCTGCGCGGTCATGCTCGGACCGGTTCTCCGGATGAACGCTGCGGCCGCGCCCGCGCGCTGCGCGCCGATCGCCGAAGCGCTCGGCCTCGGCGCGAACGGCGGCTCGAATGAGTCGGCCGCGGAGGCCGTCGTCGCCGAGGTGGGGAAGCTTCTGGCCGCCGCCGGCGTCACCTGGCGCCTGCGCGACTATGGCGTCGCAGAGAGCGACCTCGAACAGATAGCGCCGGAGGCGCAGGCGCACTCGGACATGGCGACGAATCCGGTCGCGCCGAGCGTCGACCAGGTACTCGGCCTCCTGCGCGAGGCGTGGTGAGCGACCGCAGCTGGATCGCGACCGCGCTCGCGACCGCGCTCGACAGCGTCGCGGCGCGCCTCGACGTCGACCGCTTCCCGCACGTGACCAGTGGCGGCGAATGGGTGCTTTCCGACGACGGGGAGTGGACGGGCGGCTTCTGGATCGGGCTCCTGTGGGCCGGCTACGAGGAGCGCGGCGACCCCCGCTTCCGCGTCGCGGCGGAGCGCCTGCTTCGACGCTTCGCCGCCCGTGCCGGCGAGACGCGGAATCACGACCTCGGGATGATGTTCTGCCCGAGCGCCGTCAAGGGCTACGAGCTGACCGGGGACCCTCGCTTCCGCGAGGCCGGGCTCGAGGCCGCCCGCAGCCTGGCGTCCCAGTTCAACCGCCGGGGCGGCTTCATCCCCGGGTGGGGGTTCTTCGGCGACGCCGGCTGGGAGGGGGCCGTCCTGGTGGACACGCTGATGAACCTGCCGCTGCTGTGGTGGGCGGCGGACGAGAGCGAGGAGCTCGAACGGTTCCGCGCGGTCGCCCTCTCCCACGGCGACACGTCGCTGGCGCACCATCTTCGCAGGGACGGCTCGACGTTCCACGTCTACCGCTTCGACCCGCAGACGGGCGTGCCGATTCGCGGAGACACCTACCAGGGCAAGGCGCCCGGCAGTTGCTGGTCGCGCGGGCAGGCATGGGCGATCGCGGGCTGCGCGCGGCTCGCGCGGCTCGGCGCGGGCGAGCGGTACCGGATGGCCGCGGAGCGCGCAGCGGCTTACTACCTCGACCACCTTCCCGACGACCTCGTCCCGTACTGGGACTTCGATGCGAAGCCGGACGAGCCGCGCGACACGTCCGCTGGCGCAATCGCCGCCTACGGGCTCCTGCTCCTCGACGACGAGGAGGCGTCCGACGCTGCCGAGCGATGTCTGCGCACGCTCGTCGAGCACGCGCAGGCACCGCCCGGCCACCCCGCGATCCTGCTGCATGCGACCGCCGACCTGCCGCACGGGATCGCAGTCGACGAGTCGACGATCTACGGCGACTACTTCTTCGTTCGCGCGCTCCAGCTCCTTCGCAACCGCATTCACGCGACGGCCGGCGCGGCCGCGCACGAGACAGGAGGGTGAACATGACGACTGCTCCCACCATCGCGTCGCCTCAGCACACAGGAGTGCTGATCGGTGGCGACTGGGCCCAGGCGCGCTCGGGGAAGACGTTCGCGGACATCAACCCGGCGAGTGGCGAGTCGATCGCCGAGATCGCCGCCGGCGGCCCAGAGGACGTCGCCGAGGCGGTTGCCTCCGCGCGCCGAGCCTTCCGCTCCGCCTCGTGGGCGCGGATCAACCCGACGGATCGCGGGCGCATCCTGCACCGGATCGCGGAGCTGATCCGCGAGCGGTCCGAGGAGTTTGCCGTGCTCGAGGCCGAGGACGTCGGCAAGCGGCTTCCGGACGCACGCGGTGAGGTCGAACTGTCGGCGGCTCTGTTCGAGTACTACGCGGGCGCCGCGAACAAGATGCTCGGCGAGGTCTACCAGCCGGGCGCCGGCAAGCTCGCCTTCACGCTCCGCGAGCCGCTCGGCGTCGTCGCGGCGATCGTCCCGTGGAACTACCCCTTGCCACTGGCGACGCTGAAGGTCGCTCCCGCCCTCGCGATGGGTAACGCGGTCGTGCTGAAGCCGGCCGAGGAAGCGCCGCTGACGTCGCTGCTGCTCGGTCAGGTCGCGGTCGAGGCTGGCGTGCCCGCCGGCATCCTGAACGTCGTCCCCGGGCTCGGCGAGGTGGCGGGCCAGGCGCTGATCGAGCATCCGGACGTGGCGATGATCGCCTTCACCGGCTCGACCGAGGTCGGGCGGAAGATCATGCACGCCGCCGCGGAACGGATCGCGAAGGTCGAGCTCGAGCTCGGCGGCAAGTCGCCGCACGTCATCTTCCCAGATGCGTCGCTCGACCTTGCGGTCCCCGCCGTCTCGATGGGCCTGTTCAAGAACGCCGGCCAGGACTGCTGCGCAGGTAGCCGCGTGCTCGTCCACCGGCGCGTCTACGACGAGGTCGTCGACCGGCTGAAGGCCTCGGCGGAGGAGCAGCGAATCGGTTACCCGCTCGCCGACGAGAAGATCACGATGGGTCCGGTGATCAGCGAGCGGCAGAGGTCGCGTGTGCACGGCTATACGCTGGAGGCGGTCGCGAACGGCGCCACCCTCGTCACCGGAGGCGTCGAGCTCGTCGACGGGTTCCCCTCGCAGAGCAGCTTCTATGCGCCGACGATCTTTACGGATGTCACTCCGCAGATGCGGATCTTCCAGGAGGAGGTCTTCGGGCCGGTCGGGCTCGTCGTTCCGTTCACGGACGAGGAGGAGGCGGTTCGACTCGCGAACGACTCGCGCTACGGGCTCGCTGCGGCCGTCTGGACGAACGACCTCTCGACCGCCCACCGTGTCTCCTCGCAGATCGAGGCCGGGATGGTCTGGATCAACGAGTACTACGCGCACGTGATGGAGATGCCCTTCGGCGGCTTCAAGCAGAGCGGCATCGGTAAGGACTACTCGCTGCGCGCGCTCGACGCGTACTGCCAGCTGAAAGAGGTCACGATCCGCTTCGGCTCCCGTAGCGGAAGCGGGAGTTGACGGAAGCGCTCGCGACGGCGCCTTCCGACCACCCCGTCGCGCGCCCCAGCGAGGTGAGCATCGTCCCGGTGGTCGAGCTTCCCTCGGCCGGCGCGGCGGTGCCGCTCGTCGAGGCGCTCACGGCTGCTGGCCTCACCTGCGTCGAGATCACCGTCCGGACGCTGGCCGCGCGCGAGCGCTCGCAGCAGTTCGCGCCTGCACCCCTCCCGAAGTCGAGCTCGCGCGTGCGTATGGCCTCGACGTGCTCGAGTTCTTCCCGGCCGAGGGCGACGGGCGGCGTCGTCTTCCTGCGCGCGCTCTGCGCGCCGTTCCGGGAGGTCTCGTTGGTGCCGGAGGGATCGACGCGTCGAATCTGGCCGCCTGCCTCGCGCTGCCGCAGGTGGTCGCCTGCGGCGGCAGCTGGCCGGTCGAGCGCGACCTGATCGCGAACGGCGAGTTCCTGCGCCATCCGCGAGCTCGCCGAGGAGGCACTCGCGATCGCGAAGGCGGCGCGATGAGCGTCCTTGCGGTCGAGCCGAAGGAAGACCGCCGCCGGGACTTCCTCGCGCTCGGCGAGGTGGTGCTCCGCCCACCGCCCTCGCCCACGGGGTCGCGCACGGCGCGCTGGCAATCACGACCGCCGGGAGGAACGTCCATGGCGACGCTCGACGAGGTCGAGCCGCCGCTTGCGCGGGGGCGCTGTTCGGGCGCAACGCTGACGGCTGGCCGGCGCTGCGAGCCACGATCCTCGGTCTCGCACGGCGTCGCGAAGACTCCCTCGCCGGCGAGCCGGTGGCCAGGGCGCGCCTGCTCGTCCGACGGTTTCGGCGAGCAGGCCCCGCTCTCCAGCGGCCCTGGCATCGCCCGCGCCCGCCCCCGAAGCAGCGATCGGGCGCTGCTCGCTGTGGAACGAAATTCCTTGCTCTCCCTCCTCTGGGGATTTATCATCCACAGCCTGGTGTCGAGGCTCGAGCCGGTACCTGCGGGCGAGGACGTGGCGCCGGCCCTTGGTCAGCACATGGCGGCCGGTCGGACGCGTGCGTCGATCCGGGCCGCGCTCTCTTCGCTCCAGCCGGCCGACGCGCGCGTGGCGAGGGCGATCCTCGCCGACCCGGCTGCGGTCGTGTACCTCACGGTCACCGAGGTCGCGGCGCGGGCGGAGACCTCGGCCTCCACGGTCGTCAGGGCATGCCAGGAGCTCGGGTTCCGGGGGTTCCACGACCTCAAGCTCGCCCTGGCGCGTGACCTGGGCGCCGCGACGGTTGGCGGTCGGGACATCGACGAGGGCGACGCTCCGGGAGACGTGCTGCGGAAGGTGCTCGCATCGGACGCGGAGGCGATCGGGGGCTCGCTTGCGACGATCGACGAGGCGGCATTCGGCAAAGCGGTCGACGCCCTCGAGAAGGCGAGCTCGGTCCTGTTCGTCGGGGTTGGGACGTCGGCGCCGCTGGCGCAAGACGCCGCGTATCGATTCCTGACGATCGGTGTCGACGCGCGCGCGCCCGCAGATGTGCACGTACAGCACGTGGCCGCACGCTTGCTCCGAGCCGGGGACGTGTGCTTCGCGATCAGCCATACCGGCTCGACGCGCGAAACGGTCGAGGAGGTGTCGGCCGCACGCGAGGCAGGCGCGACCACGATCGCGCTCAGCAGCTTCTTCCGCTCTCCGCTCGCGGAGGTCGCCGAGATCGTGCTGGTGGCGGGCGGTACCGAGCATTCGTTCCGGATCGAAGCGATGGCGAGCCGGATCGGGCATCTCAGCGTGCTCGACGCGCTCTTCGTGGCGCTCGCGCTGCGGCGCCCTGAACGGTCGCGCGTGGCCTTGGAGGAGGTAGGACGAACGCTCTCCGAGCATCGGTTCTAGGGGGCGGAGGCTGCCGGCGACACCACGCGACGCATGGTTCGGACGGCGGCGGCCGATCGCGGTGATGGCGTGCGACTGGAACGGCACGCTCGTCGACGATCGCGACCGCGCCTGGAGCGCCACGTGCACCGTGCTGGAAGGACGCGGCCTCGCCGCCCCGTCGCTCAGCCGGTTCCTCGCCGAGTTCCGGTTGCCGCTCGCCAGCCTGTTCGCCCACTACGGCGTTCCGGACGGCGCGCGCGACGCGATCGACGACTGGAACCGCGCGATGGCGAAGCTGCCGGTCCGGGCGATGCCGGGCGCGAGGCGGATGCTCGAGCGAATCGGCGCGGCGAGGATCCCCGTGGCGGTCGTGAGCGCCGCGGCGCGCGAGGTCATCGAGCGCGATCTCGCGCTGCTCGGCCTGGAGGCGCACGTCGGCTCGGTCTTCGGCGATGCGGATCCCAAGCGGGAGGCGCTGACAAAGCTCGCGCGCGCCCACGAGGGCTCGGTCGCGTTCATCGGCGACACCGAGTACGACATGCGAGAGGCGAACGCCGCCGGCGCCATCGCGATCGGCTTCGCGGGCGGTTACCGCCCGCCCGCCGCGCTCGCCGAGGCGGGCGCCGCACACGTCGTCGAGCGCCTCGACGAGCTCGCGGCCCTCGTGACCGACGGTCTCTCCGCACCACGTGAAGCGACTCCCGAAGCGAAGGGAGGGATGTCCAGGGGGACATGCGACAGCTCGCGGCGATCAGCTGGCGAGAGTTCCGTTTCAGCAAAGGAGAAGGAGGCATGACTTCAGCTCGCAAAATGCTCCGACGCGGTCGCGCGCGGACGTCCGCAGCTGCGCTGGCAGCCGCTGCAGGGATTCTGAGCGTCATGCTCGGCATCGGCGGTTCGGCGAGCGCCGAGCCGGCCGGGTCCACGCATGCCGCCGCCACCTCGATCACGTTCGTCGACACGGCGGGAGGGGCGAACTTCCAGCAGTTCTTCAAAGAGATCATTCCCCAGGCGGAGAAGGATCTCGGGATCACGATCAACTACCTGCCGAGCTCCGCCCCGGAGCTCTTGCAGAGGCTCCAGGGCGGCCAGGCGAACCAGGACGTCGTCTTGCTCAAGCCCGACGGTCTCACGTCGTTGACCAACGCGGGCGTCCCCTTGGTCTATCTGCAGGCTCGTCGGCCGAAGATCCCGAACCTGCACCTGGTCGCCGACGCCGACATCAAGAGCGTGCTCGGGATCCCCACGCACGGCGTGGCGGTGCCGTTCTGGCGAGACCAGTTCGGGATCATCTACGACAAGGCGAAGATCAAGAACCCGCCGAAGTCGTGGCAAGATTTCTACAACCGGCGGAACGAATGGGCCGGACACATCGGGATCATCCGCCCGGACGCAACGTCGGGGGGCGGCCGGATCATGCTGCGGGACTTCCTGCTCGGCATCGGGCTCGACGAAAAGCCTCCGTTCAGCCAGATCCAGAGCTCGTCCGAGTGGACCCAGGATCTTCAGAAGCTCCGCACCTTTGCGAGCGCGTTCTACAAGCCGGCCGCGGGGTCCGCGACGGACCTGTTCCAGCAGTTCGCGCAAGGCAACGTCTGGATCACCGAGTACGCAATCGACTTCACGCTCTGGTCGAGAGATCAGGGGCTACTGCCGAAGACGGTGGGAGCGACGTTCTTCAAGTCGGCGACGTACGGCGGCGCGGCGTACCTCGCGGTCCCGGGCAACATCTCGGTCGGACAGAAGCTCGCTGCGTTCAAGTTCATCAACTGGCTCCTCTCGCTCAAGACGCAGACGAGGATGCTGACCGAGATGCACGAGTACCCGGGCATCTCGGCGTGGAAGAAGATGCCGGCGAGCGCGTTCAAGGACATCCCGACCTGGACGACGGTTCAGGCGTTCAGGACGCCGCTCGAGAACAACGACCTGTACACATGGCTAACCCAGAATGGGATGCAGCTCCTCGGAGGGTGACGGCGCGTCCGGCTCAGGTGGATCGATGAGACCAAACCGGAGCAGCCTTCGGGTGAGACGGATGCTCGGCCGCACGCGCGTGGTGCGGCTGAGCACCGTCACGCTGCTCGCCCCCGCGCTCGCCTATCTCGGCGTCTTCTTCGTCTACCCGATCTTCGTCACGTTGCGGACGAGCCTCGAGCGAACAGGGGCGTCCGGGTACAGCTTCGACAACTACCGGGCGATTCTCGGCTCGGGCTACTACTGGAACGTGATCGGCTTGACGCTGCTGCTGGCCGTCGCGACGACACTCGCCTCGATCGTCGTCGCGGTGCCGCTCGCGCTCGTCCTGCGAACGCATGTCCGCGGGCACCGGTTCGTGCGAGTGCTCGTGCTGACGCCTCTCCTCATCCTGGCTCTCATCAGCGCGCTGGGACTGCTGATCATCTGGGCCAATACCGGGTGGGCGAACAAGATCATCGCGAGCATCATCGGCGCCGACATCCAGGTCGACTACACGATCAAGGGCCTGATCGTCTTCTACACCTGGCTGTATGCCCCTTACACGATCCTGACGACGCTCTCCGCGGTCGAGGCGATCGACCCGGCCGTCGAGGAGGCGGCGAGGGTGACCGGCGCGACGCCGATCCAAGTCCTCCGACGGGTCACGCTGCCGCTCAGCCTGCGCGGCGTGCGAGCGGGGTCGATCCTCACCTTCCTGCTCGCGTTCGAGGCGTTCAGCATTCCCCTGATCGCAGGCGGGAATCACCGGCCGCTCGCCGTCGTCGTCTACACGGAGGCGACGGTGTTCAACAACTTCCCGAAGGGCAGCGCGCTCGCGATCGTGATGGCGGTGATCGCGGTGGTCGTGCTCGTGAGCTACCAGGCGCTCTCCACGGGCAGACAGCGGCGGGAGGGACGAACATGAGCGGGCTCGCGGCGGCAAGCAGGGGTGCCGGCGCCTCGGCGTCGAGCGAGTCCCCGGCGCGTATGGAGCGGATCGCCCATTCGACGCGGCGGTTGCTCGTCTACACAGTGCTCCTCGCCTTCAGCCTGTACATCGTCGGCCCATTTGCGGCGATCCTCGTCAACGCGTTCGGGCAGGGCTGGTTCGGCGGTCGCTGGTTACCGGAGACCTGGACGTTGAAGTGGTTCCGCTTCGCTCGCACGGTCGCCGACCTGCCGACCCTCATGACGAACAGCCTGACGATTGCCGGTCTCGCGATCGCGATCAGCCTGGCGGTCGGCATTCCGACGGCGTGGGCGATGGCGAAACGGCGCGTCCGAGCGCGAGCGCTCCTGATGGCGTTGATCCTCCTGCCACGTATGGTGCCGCCGATCACGATCGCGCTCGGCGTCAGCCGTGAGTTCTACGGCTTCCACCTCGTCGACACCCATCTCGGCATCGCGCTCGCGCATTCGATTCTGATCATCCCCCTCGTCGTCCTGATCATGTCGGCGACGTTCGAGGGACTCGACGATCGCGTGCTCGAGGCCGCGCGCGTCTGCGGCGCCCGCTGGACGCACACCTCCTGGTACGTCATCCGCCCATTGGTCATGCCCGGGCTGCTCGCCGCGACCCTGTTTGGCTTCGTGACCTCCCTCAACGAGTTCACGCTGACACTGCTCACGTACGGACCTCGAACGGTCACGCTGACAGTCGAGACCTACGTGCAGATCGGCCAGGGATTCACGACGATCGCCAGCGCTCTCTCGGCGATCCTGCTCGTGCCCTCGCTGATCCTGCTCGTGCTGATCCAGAACCACATCAAGCCCGAGAACGTGGTGGGCGGGACGAAGGGCATCTGACCTTGACGACCGAGACGTCGAGCACGCCTCACGTGAGCGAGCCCGGGTTGTCACCCGGTGAGACGAACGCGCGGACCGTCATGGTCGCGCTACGCGGACTCACGAAGCGCTTCGGCGACGCAGTCGCCGTCGACGCGATCGACCTCGACGTCTACGCAGACGAGCTCGTGACGCTTCTCGGCCCGAGCGGCTGCGGCAAGACGACGACGCTGCGCTGCGTGACCGGCAGTCTCGAGATCGACGCCGGCAGCATCCGGATCGGCGGCGTCGATGTCACGCGGGTGCCGACACACCGTCGCCAGGTCGGCCTCGTCTTTCAGAACTTCGCGCTCTTCCCCCACATGACGGTGGGCGAGAACGTCGCCTTTCCGCTCAAGGTGCGCCGGGTGCCCGCGAAGGAGATCCGGGACCGTGTCGGTGAGGCGCTGATGCTCGTGCGCCTGGGGCATGTCGCCGACCGCTATCCGCGTGAGCTCTCCGGTGGCCAGCAGCAGCGGGTCGGGCTGGCGCGAGCGATCGTCTACCGGCCTCCGCTCGTGCTGTTCGACGAGCCGCTGTCGAACCTGGACGCGAAGCTCCGCAGGGAGATGCGCTACGAGATCAGGCGACTCCGCGACGAGCTCGGTTTCGCCGCCATCTACGTCACGCACGACCAGGAGGAGGCGCTCGCCCTCTCCGACCGGATCGCGGTCATGAACGACGGCGTGATCCACCAGATCGGAGAGCCGGCCGAGATCTACGCGAACCCTCGCACGCTCTTCGTCGCCGAGTTCCTCGGCAACCCGAACCGGATCGCCGGGACGCTGGTCGCCCGGCGGGCGGCCGGGGCCGTCGTCCAGGTCGGGACGACCGAGGTGGAGACCCGCGCCCCGGTGGATGCCATCCGGCCCGGCGAAGAGGTCGTGCTCGTGATTCGCCCCGAGGCGGTTGCCGTCGCCCGCTCCGGCGGCGCGTCCGGCGCGAACCGCTGGGAGGCGCGCGTGGTGGCGCTCTCGTTCCTCGGCGAGCGCCAGGAGTGCCGTCTCGCAGTCGACGGAGGTTTCGTCGTGCACGCGTACCTGCCGCCGACGCGGCGCCACGCGCTTGGAGACGTGGTTGCGATCGAGGTGCCGGCCGGCGAATGCAGGGTGTTCCGGACATGAGCGTCACGCTCCGGTTCATCGGCACCGGAGCAGCGGAGCCCGTTCCGGCGCCCGGCTGCGACTGTCCCGGCTGCGCATACGCACGCACGGACGCGACCGCGCGACGGATGCAGTCGGGACTGGCGCTCGTCGTGGGCGCCGACCAGTACGTGGTCGACTGCGGTCCGGCAGCGGTCGCCGCTCCGCAATGGCTCCAGACGGCCCGCGTGCGCGGCGTCTTCGTGTCGCACCTCCATCCCGACCATGCCCTCGGCCTCTACTCGATCCGCTGGGCGCAGCACGAGACGCCGATCCCCGTCTTCCTTCCGCCCGAGGGCGGTGACACGGGCGCGCGCGACGTCGAGCACGAGCGCGTGCACCTCGAGAACTGGCTCGGGCTCGAGCCTAGCCGGCTCGACTTCTTCTCATCGGTCGCACTGGACGAGGTGAGCGTCCTCACCCTCGAGTTGCGCCACGGCGACACCCCGACCCAGGGCTTCCTCTTCGAGGCGGGGGGCGCCAGGGTCGCGTACCTCCTCGACGGGAAGGGACTGCCGCCGCGAACCGCCGCTGCGTTGAGGGATCGCGGCCGGCTCGACGGCGCCGTGATCGACGCGACCCACCGTCCGGGAACGCGTGACAGCCGCCACAACAACCTCGACGAGGCCATCGAGATCGGGCTCGAGATCGGTGCGCGGCGCGTCTTCCTCACCCACATCGGTCACCACAACCTGCCGAAGCCCGAGCTCGAGGGCTACGTCCGCGAGCGGACGGCCCCGATCGTCGATCAGGAGTTCGTGTGCTCGCACGATGGGCTGACGATCGCCCTGGCCGGGAGCGAGGCAGAGCCGGTCGCGGCAACCCGGTGATACCGATCGCCCACCCTCGTCGCATCGACGGGCCGGCCTTCACGGCAGGGCCCGCCGCCGTCGACTGGGTGAGCGACGTCCTTCTCGCTCGGGCCTGCACCCTGTCGCCCAGAAAGCGCCGAACGGGATCGCTCCGATGCCGGCAGACCCCTGAGGGGATCGCATACGACCCGGTCGCAGGCGCATCCCCGAGTGTCTGAAGAGGTGGGGATGCGGGAGCTCGGACTGGTCTCGGTCCCGTGTGCGTTCGGTGTCGTCTCTGGCTTCAACGACGGTGGCAACCTGCTCGCTTCCTTCACGGCCGGCCGGGTGATCGCGCCCCGCGCCGCGTGGGCCCTCCTGCTTCTCTCCGTGCTCGGGCCCCTCGTCGTCGGCACGCAGGTTGCGCGAACCGTCGGGCTGAACGTGGTCGACCTGCCGGCGCAGGGAACCGTCGGGTTCGTCGCGATCACCGCCGCCGCTCTGGGGGTCGTCCTCGGCTCGTGGCGGCTCCGCCTCCCGACCAGCATGACGCTCGCGCTCGTGGGGGCGATGATCGGATGGACCCTCGTGGACGCGGGGCATTCGCCGATCCGCTGGCGGGGGGCTGCGCGTGCGCTGGCCGCGACTCCGCTCTCGATCCTAATCGGACTCGCAAGCGCATTCGTCTTCTATCGCGCTGCGCGCCGGCTGCTCGCGCGCCAGCCGTATGCGCGCGTGCTCAGCCTCGCTCGCTACCAGTACGTCACGAGCGCGCTGCAGGCGGTTGCCTACGGCAGCAACGACATGGAGAAGACGATGGGCCTCGTCGTCGTCGCCGAAGTGCTGGCGCAGACGGGTGCCGCGCCGCGCTTCGACGCCTGGTTGCCGCTGCTCCTCGCTTTCTCGAGCTTCGCGCTCGGCGCGTTGCTCGGCGGCTGGCGGATCGCGCGACGCGTCGGCGCGGGTGTCTTCAGGGTGCGGTCGGTACAGGCGATGACCGAGCAGCTCGGCGCCGGCGTCGCGGTCGCAGCGCTGTCGTTCGCCGGTGCACCGGTCAGCTCGACGCAGACGATCGGAGGCTCGCTCATAGGCGTCGGGGTCGGAACGCGCGCGTCGGCCGTTCGATGGGGCGTCGTGCGCGAGATGCTGGCAAGCTGGCTGATCACCCTACCGCTCGCACTGGCGGCTGCGCTGCTCGTGCACCTGCTCGTCCGAGGGGCGTTCGGGGCTGGATGAAGCTGGCTCGCCTGCTCAGCGCGCTCGTGAAGTCCAACGACCGCCGTTTCGTCTCCCTGCTTTGCGATCAGGCGGACCTCGCGGTCAGGAGCCTCCAGCTCCTACGCGAGCTCGAGCGCGACGGACGCGCCCCCGAGCAGGGCGCCGATGCCGTCAAGCAGGTGGAACGCGAGGGAGACGAGATCCGTCGCATCTTGATCGACGAGCTCGCGCGCACGTACTCGACGCCCTTCGACCGCGAGGACCTGTTCGTCCTTTCACGTGCGATCGACGACATCATCGACGCGGCCGACGAGGCGGCGCGAGAGCTCGCCACGTTCAGGATCGCGCCGCCCGAAGGTCTGGGTCAGATGACGGATGTTCTCGTCGAGGGAGCGCGACACATCCGGCTCGCCGTCGCGGAGCTGGTCGACCACCCGACTGTCGCGGCCGACCACGCCGTGCGCGCGAAACGCTCCGAGAACCGCATCGACGACATCTACCACGCGTCGGTCGACGAGCTGTTCGACAGCACGCGCGAGACGAGCGCGCTCCTCAAGGTGCGTGAGATCTATCGCCACCTCAAGAACTCTGCGGACCGAATCGACGAAGTCGCCGACGACATATCGATCATCGTCATCAAGCGCTCGTAGCCCTCCGGCGACCGGCGAGCATTCGCGACAGACGAGAGACGATGGCGGGGAGGGTGGCTGCGCGCCGAACGCCTTGGGCGACGCGGTCCCCTACGCAGACCAAGCGACGAAGCGACGAAGATGCCCGCCGAGCAGGCTCTTCCTGATGGGAGAGTTCCAAAAAGCCTTCTGATGCGGGCTGACGGGTCAGTTTCCGGCCGTCATGAACGTTCATCCTGCCCGTTCTTGAACGTCGACTTTCCGGGTTTTAAGTAGGAAAAGTGAGACTCGGCACGCCTCAGCGCCGAGCGGTCGTCTCCTCGCGAGTCCATCCGCGCATCCATCCCCGCGCTACCCTCAGCGTATGAGGAAGAGGATCACGGCTGAGGAGTGGCTCGCGCAGCGCGCCGAGGCCGAGCGCCGGAGCGAGGCTATTGACCGCCTCATGCCTCCCTATGAGCGCAAGCGCCCGCGCGACCCGGATGAAGCACGTCTCCTCCGCCGGCGCGGGGTGCCCGAGAACCTGATCGGGCCGACGCGCTCCTCGTAGCGTTCCTGCTCAAGCCGTCGGCTCGTCGCGCCGATTCCAAAGGCTGATGACGCGCATCAAGTCCCCGCCTCGCGTGAAGCGTCAGCCTCCGCCCTGGGACGACTTGAACGAGATCATCGACTACCTCTACAAGGACGAGTGCCGCCACTGGCTCGAGCAACAGGAGCTTCCGAAGAAGGAGAGGGCGAAAGCGCCTCATATCTTCGAGCGCATCCTCGTCGTCGGCGCCTGGCTCGACGCGAACGGCAAGAGCGACTGGGCGGGCGTCTTCGAGCATTACGCGGGCGAGTAGCCCAGCAGCTTTCCGACTACTACGCGCCGATCGCTGTCCGCACTACTTCGCTGAAGCCGATGTAGACATAAGCGAGGCCGGTCGCCGCCTCGAGGAAGGCCATTCGTTGATGCGCATGATGGAACGGGTCTTCCTCCCAGGCGGCCAGCGTGTCGCGTCCGCTATCCCAATGGATCAACTCGCCGTAGTTGTAGGTGCTCAAGTAGAAGGTCGGCGGGTGGTCATTGCCGTACTCCATCGCCGGCGCGATCTTCCGGCGAGCGAGGCGCGGGAGCTCCGTTGCGTGTAGGAGACCTTGGGCCTTACGCCAGGCGTCAATCTGCGCGCATCGCCGCCCCTCGTGGCTGTCGACCATCTCGCTACTCAGCTTGCGCAGCCGGCCACTGACCCGCTGGAAGCTGGCCGGCTCTCCCTGCGAATCGAACTGACGCAGTAAGACCGAGAACCCGCGCGTGATCTCCTTCGAGGTGAAGCTCGACTCGACCTCCTCGACCCCGGTCTCGTTGTCCCAGTGGACGGTCATACGGTCATCCCCGCAGAAGAGCTCACTCTCGGCAAGCTCCTCGGCGGCGGAGATGTAACGCCGGAAGATGTCCTGTTCCTCGCTCGATGGCTTCGCCGGCAGAGGCGGGAACGAGCGCGGGTCGTCAATCTGATCGAAGACGTACTGGAAGGAGCGCCACATCAGGTAGAGCGCCTTCGGACGCGGCGAGCGATTGACTAACACCGGCTCCCAGCGGAAGGTGCCGTTCTTCACGGCCTCCTCGACGCTGAATGAGGTGATAGGCACGGAGGTGGTGCCTGGTGGCGAGGGAAACGTCAGATCGTCGTCTGCCATCCTCGCCAGCGTAGCCCTGGCACGACGACGAGGAGCTTGGTTCCTATTCAGAGGAGACGCACCGGCGTTCGGCTGGCCGCCCGGCCCTTCCCGGCTTGTGACCTCCGGCGCCTTCCAGCTCATCGGCGCCTTCGGCCTCGAGTTTGCCGAGCGAGCCTCGGCTCGGGGGTTACTATCGCCCCCGTGCCCACGTCGCCGACCGGCATCGACTTCGACCTGAAGGGCATCGGCGCGCTCCTGAACGAGGCGACGTTCGCCGTGCCCACGTACCAGCGCTCATACGCCTGGAAGGTGGACGAGATCGACGACTACTGGAGCGACCTCCAGGGAGCGCTCGCCGCGAACGAGCCGGACTACTTCATCGGGTCGCTCGTTCTCACGAGGAACGGGGAGCGGCTCGTCGTCATCGACGGCCAGCAGCGGCTCGCGACGACGACCCTCCTCTTCGCCGCCTTGCGCACGGCCGCCCTGAAGCGGGGCAAGCAGGAGGTTGCGGACAACCTGCGCTCGAGCTTCCTGACGAGCTTCGACTACTCGACCGAGGAGAACGTTCCCCGCCTGACGCTGAACTCGGACGACGACCCGTTCTTCCGTAAGCTGATCCTCGACGACACGCCGCCCGAGCTCGCCGAGAAACCGCCGGAGTCTCACCAGCGCCTCGCAGCGGCGCACAAGGAACTCGAGGAGCGGCTCGAGGCCGACCTCGCGCATCACGGCAACCAGGCCGACCAGCGCCTGACGAAGTGGCTCACGTTCCTCCGTAACGGCCTGCTCGCGATCAGGCTGATCGTCCCGAGTGAGTCCGACGCCTTCCTGATCTTCGAGACCCTGAACGACCGGGGCGCCGACTTGACGATCGGCGACCTCCTGAAGAACTACCTCTTCGGGAGAGCGAAGAGCAAGCTCGAGACGGTCAAGCAGCACTGGATCGGCAGCCTCGCCGCGCTCGACGTCTCCGCCGAGAACCTGAAGTTCATCACCTTCCTTCGCCAGTATTGGAGCTCGAAGCACGGCCTCGTCCGCGAGCGCGAGCTCTACCGGAGTATCCGCGAGCGCGTGACGACGGCGACGCAGGCCGTCGAGTTCTCCGAGGAGCTGGAGCAGGCCGCGCACCTCTTCGCCGCGCTTGAGAACAGCACGCACGAGCGCTGGGCGCCGCTCGGCGACTCGGGCCGGAGCAACATCGAGACACTGCTTCGGCTCGAGGTCGAGCAGCATCGCCCGCTGATGCTCGCCGTGATGGCCCACTTCAGCGACGCGGAGTTGAAGAAGGCGCTGCGGGCGCTCGTCTCCTGGTCGGTGCGGAGCTTGATCCTCGGGCGGCTCGGCGGCGGCACCTCGGAGAAGGCCTACTGCGCGGCGGCCGTGAAGGTACGGAAGGGCGAGCTGAAGACGACGAAGGCGCTGCTGACGGAGCTGACGGCAATCGTCCCCTCGGACGAGGAGTTCGAGACGGCGTTCCAGACGGCACGGGTGACGAGGGCGGCGATCGCCCGCTACCTGCTGCTCGCGCTCGAGAAGGAGAAGGGCGGCGAGAAGGAGCCGGAGCTCGTGCCGAACAGCGACGAGGACGAGGTCAACCTCGAGCACATCCTGCCGCGCAACCCGACGAAGGAAGACTGGCCCTCGTTCGAGCCGGAGGATTTCCCGACCTGGATCTACCGCGTTGGCAACCTCTGCCTCCTCTCGAAGGGGCCGAACGACAAGATCGGGAACCAGAGCTGGGCGGTGAAGAAGCCGATCCTCGCCGCCTCGAAGCTCGAGCTGACGAAGATGGCGGCGGAGAACGACGACTGGACGGCGAAGGAGATCGCCGAGCGTCAGCTCGCGCTCGCGAAACTCGCGCCGGCGACCTGGCCGCGCGGCTGAACCCTACGCGGCCGTCCCCCGCAATCCCGCGACGCGCGGCACGTCGAGGATCAGCTTCACATTCTCGAGCGAGAAGGTCAGCCCGTGCGTCGCCTCGAGCGTCTGGACGAGAGCGTCCCGCCGCTTCCAGCCGTTCCCGTCGATCACGGCGAGGGGCGTCCAGCCGTGCTCGTCGGCACGGGCGGCAACGGCAGCGATGCGCGCTGCCTTGTCTCGGGCGGTGCCGCCGTCATCCGCACCCTTCGCCTCGAGCGTCACCTGCGGTTCTTCGACGTTCGGGAGGACGAAGTCGGGCTTCGAGGGCAGAAGGCCCTTGGCCACGAGCTCCTCGGGATTCTGGTCGAAGGCGATCTCGGCCTCCGTCAAGATCTTCGCGACGGCGTCCTCGATCAAGCGGCCCTTCTTCTCCGAGTAGGCGGAGCGCACGGCGAGCCAGGGCCCGTCGACGTAGCGCTCGTAGAGGAGGTCGCCATAGTCGATGCCGCCGGAGGCGGCGCGCTGGACGCTTACCCAGCCCTCCTCGGTGTCGACCTTGTCGAGCCGGCTGCGAAAATCCTCCTCCGGGAGCGTCTCATCGAGCGCGAAGAGGTCGCGCTCGATCACGCCCGTGACCGCCTGCGCAACTCCGGCGAGGAGCGCACGGCGGGCCTCCGTCATCTCCCCGCGTCCCTTCTCGATCGCCTCGATCTGCGTCTTCGAGACCGAGACCTCTACGAGCTCGAGCGCGGAAGAGAGCTCGGCCGTCGTGTAGCCGAGGATGAGGCGGAAGACGATCAGCGTCCTCGGGTCGGCCTCGAGCGCGGCGAGGAGGTCGGCCTCACTCGTCTTCGTGAAGCCGTCCGTCAGCTTGTTGGCGCTCTCGTATGCCTCACGGAAGGCGGCGCGCTCGTGGAGGGACGCACCCCAGGGGACAGCGTGGAACTGGGGTGTGAGCCGGCTCTCGTAGACGGGGCGAATCACCCGTAGCGCCGCTTCGCGCTCCTCGGGCGGGAGCGTGAAGACCTCATCGATTGCCGTCTTCCAGTCGAGGACGTTTCCCGAGCTTGCGAGGGCGAGGAGCTCGTCGGGCGTGGACACGGCCGCGAGCCTACATGAGCCGATCTGTGCCGATTCCGTGCCGAGTCAGGCCCCGCCTGGTCTCACCGACAGACCCGCTGGATAGAGTCGGTCGATGCTCGAAACGCGCTTCGACGATCAGCTCATCGCCGGTTTAGCCTCCGCCGAGAAGCAGATCCAGCAGAACTTCCGGCCTGTGATTGCGGTTCACAAGTGGTTCGCGCGCCGGCCCGGCTCGCTCTTTCGTGGCCTCCTCCTCAGCGAGTTCGACGACCGCCCCCTGAGCCAGAGCTACTTCGAGTCGCACGACCTTACGGGCGTCGTTCTCGACCCCTTCATGGGCGGGGGCACGACCCTCTTCGAGGCGAACCGCCTCGGCCTATCAGTCGTCGGCTACGACACGAACCCGCTTTCACGCTGGGTCTGCGAACGCGAGCTCGAGGCGCTCGACGTCGACGCCTTCGAGGAGGCGGCCGAGTCGATTGCCCGCGAGGTCGAGGCCGAGGTCGGTGACCTTTACAAGACACGCTGCGAGGAGTGCAGCGAGGAGGCCGAGGTCAAGTTCTTCCTCTGGGTGAAGACGCACGAGTGTGCTTGCGGCGAGGAGACGCTCCTCTTCCCCGGCCCGCTCGTCGCGGGACGCGGGATGAAGCGCCACACGCACGATGTCCTCGTCTGCGGCTCCTGCAGGCGCGTCGAGCAGTACCTCCCCGGCGAGGCGCCCGAGGACTGCCCGCACTGCGGCGCGGCCTACGACGCCCACTTCGAGCGGACGGCGAACTGCCGGGGCTGCGGCGTTGAGTTTCCCGTCACCCCGAAGGCTGCGGACTCACCGCCGAAGCACACGCTCTTCGCGCTCGAGTACCACTGCGCAACCTGTAAGGCGCGTCCGGGTAGGCGCGGGCGCTTCTTCAAGGGCGCGGACGCTGACGACCACGCCCGCGTCGAGGACGCGCGCCGGCGTTACGCGGCACTCGGCTCCTCACCCTACTGGCCGGACGATCCGATTCCTGCGGGTGACGAGACGAACCGATTGTTGCGCTGGGGCTACCGCCGCTTCTCCGAGCTCCACAACGAGCGCCAGCTTCTCGGCCTCCACCTCCTCGCCGAGCGCATCGCCAAACAGCCCGAGGAGCTGAAGCGGGCGCTTGCGACCGTCTACTCCGACTTCATCCGCTATCAGAACCTCGTCTGCCGCTACGACACGGCGGCCCTGAAAGTACTCGACGTTTTCTCGATTCACGGCTACCCGATTCATCGCGTCCAGTGCGAAGCGGCGCTCGTCGGCATCCCTCTCGTCGGCTCCGGCGGCTGGCGTCACTTCGCGGCGAAGTACGCGGGCGCGAAGCGCTACTGCCAGGCGCCGTTCGAGGCAATGGGACGCGGGAGCGCGAAGAGGGTCACACGGACAACGGGCGAGAAGATCGAGGCGCGCTTCGTCGCGACGCCGGGGAAGCTCAAGAGCAAGCGCGCGGCCCTTCTCCGCGCATCGAGTCTCAGCGTGAAGCGGCTCCCGGAGGGGAGTGTCGATCTCGTCGCGACTGACCCGCCTTACTACGCGAACGTCGCCTACTCGGAGCTCCTCGACTTCAACTACGCCTGGCTGCGGCGCCTCGTCCCCGAGACGCCTTACTTCACGGAGGAGACCTCACGCCACGAGGACGAGGTTCACGGAGGCAAGGTCAACGGGCGGGGGCTCGATGTCTATGCGGAGCGCCTCTCCGCCGTCTATCAGGCAGCCGCACGAGCCTTGAAGCCCGGCCAGCCGTTCGTCTTCACCTTCCATCACAACGACCTGCGCGCCTACGCGGCGCCCGTCGTCGCGATGCTCGATTCGGGACTCGTCCCGACACGGACGATCGGCTGTCCTGCTGAGATGCGCGGCTCAATCCACATTGCGAAGGCGGACTCGTCCCGGCTGGACACGGTCTTCATCCTTCGTAAGCCCCCGGCGGCGCTCTCCGAGCGGCACGACCTCGCTGCTCTCCTCACCGAGCAGGTCGCTCATCTCGAGCACGCTGGTCTCCACTTGACGCGCGGCGACCGGCGCTGTCTCGCTTACGGGCTGATGGCCGAGGAGACGGTGAGAGCACTGAAGGACGAGTGGAAGAAGGAGAAGTCGACCAGGGAGCGCCTGGCGATCGTCGTCGACGAGCTTGAGCGGCGCAGCGAGAAGGCACGAGCGGCGGTCGCGGCGCTGGAAGAGGACGCTGAAGCCAAGGTGTCAGCCCGAGCGTCGCACCAGCTTGCCTTCGGTGACGCTGCCGTCGCCTGACTCGGCAAGCGTTCTTCCTGGCGCCTTAGCGACCAAACCTTCATAGCGCCAGAGCTCGATTCATAAAAGCGGGTCGCCCGTGGCGGCCCGAGCGCACGGTTGAGCGGAGATGACCGCTCCGGCCCGTCCTGAAGCACCGACACTCGCTGCTCCGCGAGCGCAGGGCGTCAGCCCTCGGGTCGAGCAACCGTGTTCCTCTCCTTGGAGGGTCACGTGAGCGCTCCGGCTTCACCGCTGGAGACCCGCTACGCGACCGACGACGGCCGACAGCAGCTCCTCATCTGTGACTGCCTCGAAGCGTTCGCCGACCTCCCCGATGAGAGCGTCGACATCGTCGTCACGTCGCCGCCCTACAACATCGGGCTCGACTACCACGCCTACAACGACTCCCGCTCTCCGAGTGACTACCACGCCTGGCTCGCGCGGGTCTACGCCGAAGTCCGGCGCACGTTGAAGCCGCAAGGCTCCTTCTTCCTCAACCTTGGCGCTCAGAGCAAGGACGCCTGGCTTTCAATCGATGCCGCCCAACCGGCTCGTGAGTTCTTCGAACTCCAGAACCGGATCATCTGGCTGAAGTCGGTCTCGGTCAACGGCGACTCCGTCGGCCACTTCAAGCCCATCAACAGCCAACGGTTTCTGAACAACCTCTACGAAGAGGTCTTCCACTTCACCAAGCACGGCGACGTCCCGCTCGACCGTCTCGCGATCGGCGTCCCGTTCAAGCACAAGAGCAACATCGCCCGATGGGGTCACGCAGTCGACAAACGGTGCCGAGGCAACGTTTGGTTCATTCCCTACAAGACGGTTCAGTCGAAGTCCGAACGACACGACCACCCCGCAACATTCCCTGTTGAGCTCGTCGAGAACTGCGTCCGGCTCCAGGGCTTCGACTCAGAGACGCTCGTCCTCGACCCTTTCGTTGGGACGGGTACCGCGCTCCTCGCGGCGCACCGCCTCGGAGTGCGAGGGCTCGGTTTTGAGATCGACGAGAAATACGCCGCGAGCGCCTGGGAGCGCCTACTCGCCGAGACGAAAGCGAGCGCCGTGTGATGGTGCGCGTTCGAACCAAGCGGGAGGCGACCATCCACGAGTTTGAGCTCGACGTGGCTGAGGTCGCGCACGCGCTGTGGGTGGATGAGGACGCTGCGCTCAAGGAACTCGCCGACGGTCGGGTCTCTTCACGCTGGGCCGAGCACTGGGGTGCGCGTGTCGGAAACATCCTGAAGTCGACGAACTCGAACGAGCCGGGCTACGACCTAAGTGCTGTCGTCTCGGACATGCCCATCCGGGTCAGTAACAAGTGTCTGACGAAGAGCGGGGTGAAATTCCAAGACAGTCGCTTCGTCGGGTCTGGGCGCAACTGTACGCTCGACGACCTCAAGCAGTCGCTCGATGACAACGATCTTGTCCAAGTCGTGGACATCACGGAGGTTCCGAAGATTCGCCTCGTAACTGTTAGGGCCCGCGACCTTAGAGAGGAAGCGGATTCTGGGAACCTGACCCCGAGCGGGTGGAAGCGCGAGAAGTTCTATGAGTTTCTCGAGCACGTCTATGACGTGAAGGTTGTTGCGGTGGTGCGCGAAGAGGGCACCGAACCACTTGTGGCATCGCAAGCATCGTGACGCTCCACTCCGCGAAACTCTCCCGCGAAGGCTCCTATCCAAAAGTGCTCAGCACGTGAGCGAGTCGCTCGGCTAGGCCCGGCAGTTGCGGTGCTGTCGTCGCGAGCCCCGCGCCGAGTGCTCCCTCGATGATCCGCTGGAGTGAGGCGAAGCCCTCGCGGAGGATTGCCCGCTTCGGCCGCGACGAAACGAGCTGGGCTTCGAGCGTCGCGAGATCCGCGTCCGCCTCCTCACTCGCCTCGTCATCTAGCGCGAGGGTTCCGAGTGTCTCCCGCAGCTCCGCGACGAGCCGGCGCAGGGCCTCGACGTCCTGAGCCGACTCGACGATCTGCGTTGACCCCTGCGTCCCCTGCTGTACGGCCGAACCGACCATCGAGCCGACGTGGAGGTAGTTCTCGGCGACGACGAGCGCCGGAAAGTGCTCTGTCTCTTGCTCGGGCGCGGCAATCGCCTCCTCGACCTCGACGACGCCCCAATGTGTGAGGCTTATCCAGCCGCCCATCGCCGCCCACTCGAGCAAGTTCTCCTCGACGAGGTAGCCCGCGATCTTCGCCGCGAGCTCCTCGTCGAAGCCGAGCTCGGCAGCGATCTCCTGGTAGCGGACGCGCTTCAGTGTGTTGCCGTCGTCGCAGCCCTCGTAGACCGCTCGCAGGAAGGCGAAGCGCTGGGCGCGTAGCCGGGTCAGTCCCTCGCTATCCACGGGCTCATTATCCCGACGACGCCTGAAGCCCTCGGGCTTCCGCGACCATCTCACTGAACTTGCCCTGACGCTGAAGCGCGGAGAGTGAGGGTAGATCGCGCCGTCCAGCGGACGCCTCCTGGTAGCCCCGGAGCGTCAACCGCTCGCCGGGTCGCTCGGCAAGGAGAAGGACGAGAGCGTCGAGGCACTCCTCCCGCGTCCACTCCCGGCGGCCGATGCGCGGGAGGTCGGGCGGCAGGGGAACGGGCACGCGGTAGTCGGGTCTCACTCGCCACGCGGGCGGCGAGCTCGGCGTCCACTTGCCCCACTCATCCCGGCGCTCGCGGAGCTCCGTGAGGTACTCACGCCAGGGCCGGCGGATCTTCTCGAGCGCGATACGGTTCGCGCGCGCGAAGATGGGAAGCTCGTGACTGGTCGCGAGCGCGCCGTGAGCCTCGAGCGCGAGCTCGAGCGCATCAACGATCGAGACGCCGCGCTCGTTCTCCCGCCGGACTCGAGGCGCGAGCCCCGCGAGCTCGAGTGCGCGTTCCCAGTCGCCCGCGACCCGCTCGATCTGTCCTTCCGTCGGTAGTTCGAGCTCGAGGCGATGACGTGTGCTCCGACGTGCCGCTGCGAGCATCCGCTCGCGCTCGGCGCGATACTCGGCGGGCCGGAGGGTCTTCTTCCCGAGCCGGAGAGCAACCGTTCGTAGCGCGCTGCGAACCGCGAGCTCGTCAATCCAGGGCGCTTCCTCGGAGCCGAGGCGCCGCCCGAGCGCGATCTCCGTGCTCCGCCGCTCCGGGTCGAGCGCGAACGCAAGGGCATCCGGCCAGCTCATTCCCAGGCGCGCGGCTGACTGCTTCCCCGTCGGCGCGTCCTTGTGGCCGGCCTTCGCTCGCGCCGCGTCGTAGACGCTCTGCGTGACGCTCTCCGGCCGGGCGGGATTCGCAGCGCGGGCAACATCAGCGACGACGCTGACAAGCGCATCAAGGCTGTAGCGGGACTCGAAGCGCGGGCTCACTCTCGCCTCCACGCTAGAGGGGAGAGCGGCCAGTGCGATTCAAGCCGGCAAGCTCCATCGGCACGCACATCGGCCCTCGAGCCGCTTCCGAGGCAACCCCGGAAAGAGCGCGTTCTTGCCGCCCAAGAGGTCTCCAAGGTTCGAAAAAAGGTGCCACCTTCGCGGGAGAGAGGATGAGCGCGAGAATCACCCCACCCTGCCACCTCCCCGGCGCGACCGAGTTCTCGGACGACCACGAGCTCTTGAACCCCTTGTGGGTCGTCGAGACCGTGAAGAAGACCGAGTGGCTAGCGACAGCCCTCGAGGAGGAGACGAACCTCGATAAGGGCTGCGGCCGCCCCAAGAAGCCGGGCTCCTGGGCACTCGCCTACCTCTCTTTCGTCGTCTCCGGCCACGTCGACTTGACGCCCTGGTGGGCGCAGACGACAGACGAGCTCTGGCAGGCGGCGGGCTTCGAGAAGCGTCCCATCTACAAGACCGCCTAGTCCGTCTCACGGCACTCGAGAAGGCGGCATCCGGCTTCGAGCGGGTCGCGCAACTCCTGATTCAGCACGCCCGCGCGCAGGAGCCCCGCATCGGCAATCACGTCCACGTGGACAGCACGGAGGCAGAGACGCACGCGGCGCTCGTCCACGACTGCCAGCCCTGGGAGTCCTGCTCTTTCCGCGTCTGGAGTTACGACTCGCGGAAGACGACAAGGCGTGTCGCTCAGCGCCCGAAGCGCACCTCCACCGAGACCGTGCGCTCGCTCCGCCAGCGCGCGGCGGACAAGCCGCCGACGGACTCCGGCGTCGACATCGGCGAGGCTGAGGAAGTCCGGGAGACTGAGGATGGGCGTTTGCGTGTCCGCGTCGGGAAGCACTGGTATCGAACCCTGGACGCGACCGCCGGCGTCCGCGCCTACACGGGCTCGCGTGGCGCCCGGCGCTTCTGGCACGGCTTCTACTGCTTGAAGGCGATTGACCACTTCACGGGAGCGCCCGTCGCACTCGGCTTCTACTCCGCAAGCCGGCAGGAGTGCCGCCTCTACCCCGAGTTCTTCCCCCGCATCCAGGCCGCGCTCGACGGGAACCCGCAGACGGTCATCGCGGACAAGGGCTTCTCGGTCGAGAGCGTCTTCAAGCTGAACACGAGCGAGGGCGTGGCCTCCGTCATCCCCTGGCGGCGGAGTAACCACGTTGACCGCCGGCGCGACAAGATGACGCACGACCGTCACGGCATTCCCCGCTGTAAGCACTGTGGCGGCGAGGGCCGTTTCGTCCGCTTCCGCGCGAATGACCCGACGCCGCGCCTCTGGTTTCGCTGCCTGCGGGGAACAACGAAGGCTTGCCAGCGCGACCAGTCGATCGCGTGTGCGAAGGACTGGCGGCTCCTGATTCCCCTCTGGCGCCTCGACCCCGTCTATCACGAGCTCGAGCAATCACACGCGCTCTACGAGCGCAACCACCGCCACTGGCGTGACCGCTATCGCGTCGCGGGCGACTCGCTCGCCTGCCGCCCGAAGCGTCGCGGCCAGCCTTGTCACGAGCTCCGGGGCCAGGCGGCCCTCCTCGTCGAGTGGCTGCGCATCTCGTATCGCGAAGGCTGGCTCGAGCCCGGCTCGAAGCGACGGAACGGGAACCACGTGAAGCCGATGAATGGCATCGGCGTGAAGTGCGTGAAGAAGCTCAGTGAGTACCGCGCACGCGAAGGCTTGACCCTCCCGTATGGCCCGCAGGCGGAGGCCCTCGGCGTTGGCCTCCCGCAGCCGCCCTCGGAGCGCGTGTTCCCCCTCATCGACCCGCTGCTCGAGGACACGAGCCCCGAGGCGGAAGTCACCTTCTAGGCTAGGCGGCTCTGGGGTGTCGCTTGCGCGGCAGAAACGACGCGCGGTAGCGTCAGCGCGTGGGGCTGTTCCATCGGCGTCAGCGCAGGCAGGACGTGCCCGGTTACGTCCCGCTGGAAGCAACTGGCACCCCGGAGTCTGACCCCGACGGCAAGGAGTTCGAGCGGGCGGTTCGCGATGTCGCGCGTCGGCTCGAACAGGCCGGCGTCCCGGCCGACGCGGTGGCCGAAGTGCTGCCGATGAGCGTCGACAAGAGCAACGTCCGTGCTCGCTTCCCGGTCTGGGTCGCGACGAGCACGACGTACAGCGGCACGAGCGCAGGCTACGACTACACGGAGACGGTCGCGCTGACCGCGAACGGGATCATCGTCGAGGGCAAGCTCGACCCGGCACGCAAGGCACTCGTCGTCCGTAGCAACCAGAAGGACTACAGCGCACAGCCGGTCAGGCAGTACGCGCGCAGCGGCATCCTGGAGGCGCTTCGTCAACGCTTCCCGCAGGCGCTCGGCTAGCCCGAAGTTCCCCGCGATAACGGCGGGTCGAGAGGCCGCGATCTGGCTTTGTTGCTTGGGTCGCGGCCTTTCCTTGGCTGGATTGTGTGGTCAGTAGTTATCCGTCCGGCCTGTC
>Ga0070741_10000613_pt1 | contig 123515 bp, 105 predicted proteins | sample Coa_R1_4_FD_66440 | JGI IMG/M metagenome (GOLD analysis project Ga0070741, IMG submission 66440) | Surface soil microbial communities from Centralia Pennsylvania, which are recovering from an underground coalmine fire - Coalmine... | ecosystem: Environmental > Terrestrial > Soil >... | reverse complement strand
CCACGACGCAGTAGCCTTCGGTTACAGGCGGGTGAACGTTCCGCCTGACGGGGACTTGCACCCCGCAGTGTGCACGCCTTCACAGGCGCACGCGCGCGGGCATTCTGCCCGCAGCAACGGGAAGCTAACCACCTGATGCCGGACCTCGGCTTTAGCTGGCGTGGTCTGAGGATCGCTGCGGACTGGGAAGTCCGCGCGCGGGCATTCTGCCCGCAGCAACGGGAAGCTAACCACTTGATGCCGGACCTTGGCTTTAGCTGGGCGTGGACTGTGATCGCTGCGGACTGGGAAGTCCGGCGCGCGGGCATTCTGCCCGCAGCAACGGGAAGCTAACCACCTGATGCCGGACCTTGGCTTTAGCTGGGCGTGGACTGTGATCGCTGCGGACTGGGAAGTCCGCGCGCCGGCATTCTGCCCTCAGAAACGCCCCGATACTAGGGTACGATTGAGGTGTCCGCGGCTTGCCGATGAGCCAGCCACTCCCCCCAGAGATCGGCCTGCACGTACAATTCCAGGAATTGTTGGGGGCGTAATTGGAAATAGCCGACCATGAGATGGCTTTTCCTTTCGTCGAGCGCGGCGTGGAGTTGAGCAGAAACCACCATGACTGGAGCGAAGGGGTCTTGTGGTAGATGATCCCACCAGCCGGTGTTGTTGAATCGCCGCAAGTACCAGGGCAATGGCCAGTAATCACCATCTGGCGCGATGATTTTGACGACCAGATTGTGCCCGCGTGAATCAGCGCCCGCCAATGCCTCAACCTTGTTTACCAAATTGAGCAGGTCGGGCGAGGTCTGGGCATATACGTACGGATTGCGCGGGTCGGCAGCGTAAGTACTTTGCGCGCGCCAGGATTGCCAGCCCAGGTGCAGGACTCCCAGGAGCAGTACGGCCGCGAGGCCGATTCGCGAGGGGCGCGTTCGGGCGCGTTCAAGGATCACCGCCGCTCCGGCGCCTGCCAATAGAATTGCTCCCAGCCAGAAGCTGAGCAGACACCACGGTGTTTTGTACGCCAAGAGGCTGTAAAAGGCGGTCAGCAGAAAGGTGTAAAGTGCCAGAAACCGCAGCAGACTGGCGTTTGCTCCGGCCAAATTCTGGCGCCGGAACCCGGCCACCGCTCCCATGATTGCCAGCACAAAAATGAGTCCCTCCGACCAAATCGGGCCATTGGCTGAGTGGAAAAAAAGCACCCGTCGAAGGTAAAAATACCAGCGATGAACATGCGGCGACTCGCCGGCCGCCCGGTGCGCCCACGGCAAGTACGTGCGGATGGAGTCGAGCGGCCCGCTGGGATTGCTTAAGAAAGAAGAAAACAGCAGCAGAGCCACTACGCAGCAAACGCAGAATCCAGCGACCAGGTGCCAGGGATTAAGAGGCCGGGCTTTCACTGGCTGGCCGCTGGCATCCAGCGCCCGGTTCCAAGCCTGATTAATGATCAGGGCCACTGCGGCGGCGGCGAGCGTGATGACAAACGTTTCTTTGGTGGCGGCCATGAGGCCGAGCCCCGCGCCGGCCGTGAGGATCCATCCGATTCTCCGCGTTCGCCAGTAACGCCAGGCACTACCGAGTGCCAGGAGCGTAAAAAAGGTCAGCAACATTTCATGAATGAAATAGCCGCTGTAAAAGACCAAGGCAGGGGAGGTCGCCGTGAACAGCGCCGCCCAGGCTATGCCCTGGCGGCCGAGCCCATCGAGCATCAGCAGCAGCAAGGGCAGCAGCGCCAGGCCGAAAAGGACGGGAACCAGCCGCAACCGAGCGTCGGTGAAATCATTGAAGCCGGGAGCGCCGGTCAGGCGTTCGATCGCCAGGGTGGCGTAGAAAAGGGAAGGGCCGTGATGCTCGTTCGGATCGTACTTGTACCCGCCATGGTTCCAAAGCTGGCCGAACTTAACGGCGTTAACCGCCTCGTCATTGTGCATCGGCCGCTGGTTCGAACCGGGCCAGCGCAACGCCAGGGCTGCGCCGGCCGCGAGCAGCAGAACCAGCGTGAGCGACCGGGTCATTTGGCCGGGCGGCCGTACACTTCAATCTCGGTATATTCGTTGAGCGCGCTCTCGGTGCTGCCTTTGGAATAAAAACGCATGTACCGCGCAGTCACGCCTTTGGTATCGATCAGCTTGCCTTCGTGCGTTTCGAAATACTCTCGGTCCGTCCCCACACCCAACCCAGACTTATTTTCCTGATCGTTGTTGAAGATTGTCTTCACGTTCTGCAGGAAATCCTGATCGTCGGCGGTCTGGACAATCACGCTGTGATAAACCTTGGCCGAGTTGTGCGCGTGCCAAATGCACACCGCGAAGATCTCTTGCGGGCTGCCGAAATCCATCTGAACCCATTGGGTGCCTTTGCGCAGGTAAATAATGCTTTGCTCGCTGGCTTCCTTGTCGCCATCGGTGATCTTGGCCAGGGCATCCGACTGCGCATTTTTATCGCTGCACGTAATCTTGGCGCCCACCGCGATATTCTTGAGGCCGGGGGGCACCATCATCGGCGGACGCGGTTTGTCCGAGAGGGGTTCGACATACGCACTGAGCTGAATGTCTTTGGGCGTGCCTTTGAAGGCCGGAGACGGCAGTTTAATGCTCAGCGGCACTTTGTCTCCGCTATCGGCCGCCCGCGCGGATTCAGTCGACAGTAAAGCCGCCATCGCAAGCCCCATGGAAAACGCCAACGCCACGCCCACACTCCGCGAAGAATTTCGAAATATTTTCATTATCAAATGTATCGTTTGAATCAAAATTAATCAGAACCGCCCCGCATGGACAAGCCCGATTGCCAAGGGAAAGACGAACGAACCGCGCGCGGTATTCGGCCTGCCGGGGCCAAATATTATGCCCATCTCCCAAGGGCAATGACCAATGCCGCCGCATGCTCGGCAACGGCCCCGATCGGCAACGCCGCGCAAGCGGCCAGACCCTATGCCGGGAGGCTGTATTCACAGGCTCTCTTCTTTACCGCCCGCAACACTTCTTGTATTTTTTACCACTGCCGCATGGGCACGGGTCATTACGCCCAATTTTCGGACCCTCGCGCACGTATGGAGTGGGCGGCTCATAACTTTGTGGATGCAACGGCTCGACTGCCGCCTCTTGCTCGTTAAAAGCTGATTGCTCCGTTTGATTGAAACGATCTTCGTCCACGACATTCTCTTCGGCGAACGCGTTCCTCGGCTCAAAGCACGCCCACCAATTTATTTCGCTAATCACATCAGTGATGAGCGATTCGCGAGTTAGGTTCTTATCTTCCTTCGAACGTTCCATCTCCTCTTTGACTTCGTCGGCGTCGATGTAATTCTCAAGGCAGAGCCGTTCGTCCTCGAACAATCTGCTGATATCCTCCAGTAGCTCCGGTGCGGGCAGACCCGCGGCGACCATGATGATGCCATCCCAGAAATAAGACACATCTCGTTCAGCTTCCGGACGCAACAGGTGCCGCAGATACTCAACGAGTTCCTCCCGGGTCATTTGATCACTGCGTACCAGATGCAACAGCGCGTCCAGAACACTGCTGCGCACGTATTCGTTGATCTGTCTGTCTTCAATGACCTGCTTTAAAGAAGCTAGGTTCCCGTCATAAACCGAAGCCAGAATACGGCCCAAGTCCATGGTGACACTTTCGCCCAGCACTTCATAAGCGCTGTCGCCCGGACCTGTAACCATTTTGAGGATCAATGGAAAAGCGCGCTTATCTCTGAATTGGGCGAGCAGGTACGTGGCGAACGTAGGCAGGAATGCGTCCGGCCCTTCGCTTACAGCGCGAGGGTCTTGTGCCGCAGCTCCAACTATGCGCAATAATTCAGGGGTGATTTCCTCGCGCTGAGCAATCGCGGCCTCCAGAGCCGCACGTGGAAAATTGCCAACGGCTGACCGAAAATCATTAAGGATTTCTTCGATGGTCACAGCGGAAGCGTAACAAGGCTTTTGCTCGAAGTGTATTGAATTCTAACGCGGGCGGACCCAAACCACGGCGAGTCCTTCGAATCGGAAGGGATCTTCGATTTTGGGTTTGGACGCCTAATAGAGTTTACCCCCGGTAAGATCCCTAAGAGCGTGTTTTAAAACTCAGTTTGGAGTCCCGCCTTTAGGCGGCCCGGCGCCAAAACCGCCAGAAGGCGGGAGTCCAAAACCCGGGTGCCCACCCCAAACTGATGTTTTAAAACACGCTCTAAAGGCGTTGCTGCCTTATCCGCAAGCGATAATAAGCTGCCCCCGACGTGCTGTTGGTGACTGAGCGCTGGTTATTGTCGCCCACCATCTCGGCCGCGCCGCTCACCGGCTGCCAGGCCGGCGCAGGAATGGTCGGAGCACTCTCGAGGTTATAAACTCGGCCGCGCGCCGCGAACCAGGCAAACGCGACGTGTTGTCCAGTCGCATCCAGCGCCACGCCTACCCGCTCGGCCGAGGCATTGTTGGTCGGGTCGGTGAGATTAGTGAACTCGTTTAGGTTATTGGCACCGTCTTCATCGGGATCGGCTGACGGTGCTGCTTGCGGGGCGGAGGGCGATCCGAAATAAAAGCGTTGCCATGAATCAAGCAACCCGTCGTTATTCGCATCGAACAGGTCGTAAGTCGGCCAGGAACGGATCGAACTGATGGCATTGTTCATCTCCGCGTCGATATTGGAATAATCTGGAGTGGAGGCGAGCACGGCACGACGATTGAAAATGACCGCCCAGCAGATGCCATTGGCCAGGCGCACCGTGTAAGAGAACGTGCCGTCAAGAGAGCCGTCGTGCCACGCGTTGAATGTGTCGCCGCCGAGCGGACGCACCAACCAGCCGGCGCCGTAATACGTTGCCGGAGTGCCCGTCAATCCCGGCGGTTGGGACCACATGGTGTCAATCCACTGTGCTGGAAGAAGCGGGCTGTTGGTTTGGTTATCGAAAGCGGAAGAGAAGCGGACCAGGTCAGCTGCAGTCGCCAGCCAGCCGCCGTGGGAGTCCATGCTCGACAGGTTCCAGCCACCGTACTGGACTGGAACCAGAGAAGACCCGCTTGTGCCCATGACCGTGGGCACGAGCCGGCGCAACGGATCCTCATAATTCACTTCCGCCGGGTCCGCGTCGGCCAGCAGCGGTTTGCCGGGGCGCATGTCCCAAATGCCGGCCGGGCGTAATACGTTTTGTTGAATAAACTCTTCGTAGCCCAATCCGCTCAACCGCTCGATAATGCGGCCCAGCAAGCAGTACCCAAAATTTGAATAGGAATAAACCGTCCCTGGCGCGTGATCCAGGGGTTGGGTCTTCATGTAATCAATCACCATTTGCGGAGTTGTTGGCAGCGGCCGGCCCAGACTCGCGCTAATTATAAAATCTCGGAACATCGGGTCGTAGGACACATCCCGATCCCAGCCACCCCAATGCTGTAACAATTGGCGAATCGTCACATTGCGGAAGCGCGTATCGCTGACGTTGGTCAGGTCAAGCACGGTGCCGATCGGTTGATCGAGCGTGAGCTTTCCGGCCTGCAGCAATTGCATCACCCCCACCGAAGTGAACTGTTTCGAAAGACTCGCGATTCGAAACAGGTTCGTCGTTTGCGTCGAAACGACGTTGGTTGGGGCCAGGGTATAGGCATGGTGAAATACCAGCTTCCCGTTGCGAGTCACCGCCAGTGTGCCGCGCGCAATGTTCCGCACTGCCATGAAATTGGTCATTTCGGTGTCCAGTGCTGCCAGGGAAGGCTCCGCGACACCGGACACCGTGGAAACGGCAGGCGGCGGGTCTTGCACCCATGAAGAGGCGTAACGTAAGGCTGAAGATGGCCCATATTCAGTGATACACACCGGCCGGAAGCCGCCGGTCGTGAGCATGTTCGCTGCCGACTGAAACGCCGACGCGCTCAGTTCCGCGTTCCAGGTCCAGACTGGTTGTTCCGCGTAAATCCAGTGGGCGGCGAACATCGTCGACCCGGATGAGTTATATCCGCTCAAGCTGATCGGGCGCCCCCCTTGTGCCAGGATATTAGTCGTATTTTGGCCAAGACCGGTGGTGTCCATATCCCAATAAGTCCAGTAACCGTTGCCATCCTTCACCCAGGCACCCGAGAAGCGCGGCGCGGTGTTGCTGGCCAGAACCGAAATCCAAGTCGGCCGATACCCATCCGCGCTGTAGGTATTCCAAGCCGCGTTGTAGTCCGCCTCGCTCAAGTTGAATACTTGCTTCCATCCAGCCGAGACCTGCCCGTCTTTCACCCAGACCGCCATGTACCGTTCGCTCGGGTAATCTCCGTACGCGTCCACGCACAACGTCCGATATCCTTGCGCCGTCAAGGTGTTTACCTGGTTGGAGTACTCGGAACTGGTGACCCCGATCACCGTCGTCCAATTGGTAAAGCCGTCGTTCACCCACACCGCAGCAATGTTTGGGCTATTGGTCGAGCCATTCGCGTCGAGCGAAATCGGCCGATAGCCTTGCGCGACATTGGAGGAGGACATCGAGTCATACTGCGCCAGTGTCAGCCCGAAACCGAAGCGGGCGGGGAAAGCCGCCGCCGGCAGAATCGCGCTCAGAATCGCCGCGCAGCAGCACCATTTACCCAGCGAGAAAACGTGCTTTAACTTCATTGGACCGCAAGAAACATAGAGTTTCAGCCGTCGATTGCACGCTCGTTTTCCGCCTTCAACACGGGTGGTGCCGGCGTCCCATGGGCGCGTTACTTCTCCCAGGCGATAATCTTGCAAATACGCCATGACCGCGCCATACTAATGCCATGAAAACGACCGTCGAACTGGACGCCTCCAACCGGATCGTGCTCTCGCGGGAATTGCGGCGCGCGGCGGGGATTCCACGCCGGCAAAAACTGATCGTTTCCGCCACGCCGGGGCGCATCGTTTTGGAAATGGAGACCAACACTTCAGGCCGGATCACCAAACGCGGCAAACTTAAGGTATGGACGGGGGCGGTTCCGGCCACACCCATCGAGGAGGCGGTCGAGCAAGCTCGCCACTATACCCGATGACTTTCCTGGATACCGGGATAATGGTCGGGGCACTCCTCAAACAACACCCCGAACACCTGGCGTGCCTCCGGGCGCTGGAAGACTCGGCACGGCCGTTCACCAACGCGCACGCCATCGCGGAAACTTTCGCCACCTTGACCGGCTTTTACAAAGTCCCCACTCACGCGGCGGCGGAGTTGACTCTGAGCCTACGGGATTCAGTCGCAGTCGAACCGTTGGCTATGGCCGATTATGAAACAGCGATTCGGGAGGCGCGCAGCCGGGGAATTATGGGCGGAGGAATTTACGATTCCCTCCACGCTACATTTGCCCGGCGGAAAAAGGCCATCCGGATCGTGACGCGCAACCCGTCGCATTTTCAGCACGTGGCGCCGGATATCGAAATTCTGACACCCTCCGATTAAACAAACTGCAGTTTCGTCGTTGGCGCTTCCGGGTCCCAGCCGCGGGAAGGTTTGCTGTTGATCGAAGAGACGTCCTTGATGGAAATCTGGCGGCCGCGCGTCTTGGGACCCTTGACCTCGACCTGCGAGGGCAAGCAGGTTTGCTGGTTAATTTTCTGGTACGGCGCGGGTTTGTACTTGATGTAAAGCTCGGCCGGGGTGTCCGGTTCGAAGAACAGGACTTTGGATTTGGGCGGGATGCAATGGTAGATCTTGTTCAGGATCGTTCCGCCAAAGGTGAACCGTTTGAGGTAGGTGGCTTCACGATTGGTATACGCGGCCGTGAAGACGCGCTCGCGCTCGGGCAACCCGCAATAGACCAGCTCCGGCCCGACGAAAAGTTTCTCGGGCAAATCGACCACCTGGTAATGACCGTCCCGGAAGACCAGGATCAATTTGTCGAACTTGGTGCAATCCACCTTGAATTCTTCACCACTGACTTTGTGCCCTACGTAACCAGAGTCGCGGTCGTAAGCCACTTTGAACGCTTTGAACGCGACTTCCTTGGCATCGACTTCATCGTACCGGCTGGATTTGGTCAACCGGGGATACTGGGGCCCGTACTTCGCCAGCAACGCTTCGAGGTGCCCGATGACGTAGCGCGTGAGGTTCTTGAGGTTCTTGCGCGTCTCTTCCAGCTCGGCTTTGACTTTCTGCATCTCCTCACGGTGAAGATTGATGTCGAACAGTGAAATGCGACGGATCCGCACCTGGAGCAGACGCTCGACGTCAGCATCAGCCAAATCGCGCACCATTTGCTTTCGGAACGGTTTGAACCCGTCGGCAACCGCGGCCATGACCGCTTCGTTGGTTTTGCATTGCTCGATCTTTTTGTAGATGCGCTCTTCGATGAAGATCCGTTCGAGCGTGCGAAAGTGGAGTTCGTCCTGGAGCTTGGTTTCTTTGAGCTGGAGCTCGCGTTTGAGAATATCGACGAGCTGCACTGTATTTTCGCGGAGGACTTCCGAAACCGTCATCTCGACCGGGCGATTGTTTTTGATCAGAACAATGCGGCTGGCAATCGTGACTTCGCAATCGGTGAAAGCATAGAGCGCGTCGATCAGTTGCTCGGCACTGACGCCGCTGGGAGCTTTGACTTCGATCTCCACTTCTTCAGAGGTAAAATCGTTGATGCTTTTGACTTTGATCTTGCCCTTGCGCGAGGCGTCTTCAATCGAACCAATCAATGAATCGGTCGTAGTGGTGGGCGGGATTTCCTTGATGACGACGGTTGACTCGTCCTTGGCCTTGACCTTGGCGCGGACCTTTATCTGACCAGCCCCGTCCTTGTACTCGCGGGCGTCCATGAGGCCGCCGGTCTGGAAATCCGGCAGGCATTTGAACGGCTGCTTCTTGAGAATGGCGATTTCGGCTTCGATCAGCTCGGGAAAATTGTGGGGCAGGATCCGCGAAGTCATGCCGACGGCAATGCCTTCGGTGCCCAACATCAAGAGGAGCGGCAGCTTGCTCGGCAACGTTACCGGTTCGTTTCGACGACCGTCATAGCTCGGGACCACCTCGGTGATTTCATCGTTGAAAAGCTGCTCGCGCGCGAGCGGTGTGAGCCGGCACTCGATGTACCGCGAAGCCGCGGCCGGGTCCCCGGTGAAGATATTGCCGAAATTACCCTGACCTTCGATCAAGTATCGCTTGTTGGTGAGCACGACCAGCGCGTCATCGATGGAAGCATTACCGTGCGGGTGATACTTCATCGTTTCGCCCGTCACATTGGCGACCTTCATAAAACGACCGTCATCCATTTGGTGCAATGCCCAAAGGATCCGGCGCTGGACGGGTTTTAAGCCGTCAGCGATGTGCGGGATGGCGCGGTCGCGGATGACGTAAGAAGCGTAATCGAGAAAGCTGCGATTAACGCGGCGGTGGATCGGCAGTTCTATCTTGCCAGGCACGAACGGGCGAGCTGGCGCCGGCGCCGCCACATTTTCTGCGAGCACATGCGTCTCGCCGTTGTCGTCTCCGTTCTTTGGCGGTTTGGGCGATTTGCCGTTCGCCGGGGCAGCGGTGGGAGCCGCGTGCACTTCTCCGGGCGTGTTATCCGGCACTTCCTGGATCGGAAGCTCCGGTTGGTCCTGATTCTTTTTACGTTTTTCGGCCATGTAGTATCGGGTCCAATTAAGTCGACTAAGCGAGGATTAGTCCGTGCTGGACGAACAGTTGGAAATCGGAGGTGTTTAAGGTGGCCAACTTCGCCCGGCAACGAATGGCGATGGCGGCGATCATGCAGTCAGGTAGTGAGCGCGATCTTCGCCCTGTTTGATTGAAGAGTTGCGCCGCAACTTCTGCATCGCCACCGGAGAGCCCTTCGACCGCTCCGAACATTTGTCTCGCGACGAGTTCATCTGCTTTCGAAAGCGGCCCCGCAAAGAATTCTGCCCAAGCGATCGATGAAATTCCGAGCGATTCACCGGCAGCCAACCAAGAACCGAGCTTGGCGTCTTCTGAAGAGCCGGGCCGGATGGCCTTGATCAGGAAGTTGGTGTCAAGATGAACCATTGATGCCTTCAGCGGCGAGCATCGCGAATCATATCCATCCAAGCTTGCGCTTTGGCGTCATCCAGCTGAAGGCTCTTCTGAAGCGCTCGGAAAGCCTCTAGCGCGGTGAGCTTTCCGACATTCACGGGTTCACCGGCTGATTCCAGGACGGTGAGGAGACCTCGGCCTTTTTCAGGCAGCTTTGACGGCTCGCTCGGAACGATCCGGCCGTGGTCAATTTCAACTTCAAGCGTCACGTAACTCATATCGGGACGTTGGCATAATTCTCACTGGTTCTGCGATCCATTTGTTTGCCACTCATAAGCAGCTTCAATCCTCCACTGGCACGACCAGGTTCTCCATAATGTAATCTTTGCGCTCCGGTGTATTCTTGCCCATGTAAAAGGTCAGGATGCCGGAAACATCCTGCTTCGTCGCGTATTCCACCTGGCTGAGGCGCATTTCTTTGCCGATAAATTGTTTAAATTCACCGGGTGAGATTTCGCCCAAGCCTTTGAACCTGGTGATTTCACAGCTTTTGCCCAGCTTGGCGGCTGCCTGGTCGCGCTCCGCTTCCGAGTAGCAATAGATGGTTTCTTCCTTGTTTCGCACCCGGAACAGCGGAGTTTCCAGCACAAATAAGTGCCCGTCGTGCACCAGCTGATCGAAAAAACGGAAGAAATAAGTGATCAACAAATTGCGGATGTGCAATCCGTCCACGTCGGCGTCAGTGGCCAGAACCACCTTCTCGTAACGCAATCCTTCGAGGTTGTCCTCGATATCCAGGCTGCGCATCAGGTTGTACATCTCGTCATTCTTGTAAACGATATCGCGCTTGAGGTCCCAAACATTGAGCGGTTTGCCTTTCAACACGAAAATCGCCTGATTGTTGACATCCCGGCAACTGACGATCGAGCCCGCTGCGGATTGGCCTTCGGTGAGGAAAACCATGGTTCCTTTGCCTTTGCCTTTCGCCTTGTTGAAGTGCTCTTTGCAATCCTTGAGCTGCGGAATCCGGATCGTAATGGCCTTGGCCCGCTCGCGAGCCAGTTTCTTGACCTCTTGCAGTTCTTTGCGTAGCTGTCGCGTATCCTGGACTTTCGCGATAATCTTTTCGGCGATCTCTTTATTACGATTGAAAAAGTGCAGCAGCTCTTCCCGAACGCGGTTGACCAGGTCGGTCCGGATTTCGGTGTTGCCGAGTTTGTTCTTGGTTTGAGATTCGAAGACCGGATCCTTAAGGCGGATGGCCACCGCGCCGACCATGCTCTCGCGCACGTCGTCGCCTTCAAACTTTTCATGCCCATACTCGTTGACCGCCTTAAGAAGCCCCTCACGAAACGCGCTGAGATGAGTGCCGCCATCGCTGGTGTACTGGCCGTTTACGAATGAGTAAAACGTCTCGCCGTAGCGGCTGTTGCTGTGGGTAAAGCAGAATTCCAGCGTCTTTTCGGCGTAATGCAGCGGTGCGTAAATCGGCTCGCTGCCGTCTGCCTGGAGATCCTCCATGACCAGGTCGAGCAGGCCGTTGCGGGATTGAAAGACCTTATCGTTATACAGCAGCTTGAGACCCGAGTTGAGGTAACTGTAGTGGCGCAAGCGCCGTTCGACGTGCTCAGGGCGAAATTCAGTTACTTTGAAAATATCCGGATCGGGCTCAAACCGAATCAATGTGCCGTCCGGTTCGTTGGTCTTTCCCTTCTTCTCATTCTTAAGCTTGCCCTGTTTGAAGGAAGCTTCCACGAATTGGCCTTCGCGATGGCTGCGGACCAGAAACTCCTTGGACAACGCATTGACCGCTTTGGTTCCTACCCCGTTAAGCCCGACACTGAACTGGAACACGTCGTCGTTGTACTTGGCGCCGGTATTAATCTGCGAAACGCATTCGACGACTTTGCCCAACGGAATGCCCCGCCCGAAATCGCGCACAGTTACGTTCTTCTCCTCGATGGTGACCTGGACCTCTTTGCCCGCGCCCATGATGAATTCGTCAATGGCATTGTCGATGACTTCTTTGAGGAGAATGTAGCAGCCATCATCGTAATGGGATCCATCGCCGATCCGGCCGATGTACATGCCGGTGCGCAAGCGGATGTGCTCCAGCGAAGAGAGCGTCTTGATTTTGCTCTCGTCGTAAACATGCTTGTTGGTTTCTGCCATACGTCAAAGTGGAAAATATCGGGTTTGTCGGGCACGTTGCCAATAAGAAATGAGGGCGCCAAACCACGAATTGGCCGGAGGACTGAAATTTAACCGCGAATGGACGCCAATGGACGCGAATGGAAGAGGGAAACTAAGAGCGTGTTTTAAAAATACCGGCTTGGGCGTGGGGTATGGGGTTCGGAGTCCCGCCTCCAGGCGGCCCAGCGCCAAAACCGGCTAAAGGCGGGACTCCAAACCGAATTCTAAAACATGCTCTAACGGCCGCACACTTTAGCACGAATCAGGTCTTTTGGGTGGGAATTGCGGGACTTTGCTCGGGACCTGCCAGCTTGCTGTGACGCACGCCGTAAAGGAAATAAAATACTATGCCGATCAGAAACCAGATGATGAGCCGCGCCCAGGTCGTCCACTGCAGCGCTGCCATCAAAGCGATTGCCGAGATCGCTCCGGCCGGCGCCACAAACCACACCCAGGGAGTCCTGAACTTCCGTTCCAGGTGCGGCTCACGAATTCGCAAGACGAGGATTCCGGCCGAAACGATGACGAAGGCAAGCAGCGTGCCAATCGAGCACAAGCTGCCGGCCTCACGAACCGTGAACACGGCTGAAAAAAAGGCAACGATAAGTCCGGTGATAATCGAGGTAATCCAGGGTGTCTGGAAACGCGGGTGAACCCTGCTGACAAATCGCGGGAGTAGACCATCTCGGGCCATGCTGTAAAAAACTCTCGACTGCCCCAGCAACATCACCAGGATTACAGAGGAAAGGCCGGCGATGGCGCCTAGTTTGATTAGTTGGCCCATCCATCCCATACCCGCGCGGTCAGCGGCGACGGCAATCGGGTCAGGCACGTCGAGTTGAGCGTAAGGCACTACCCCGGTGGCGATGGCGGACACCAGGATGTAAAGCACGGTGCAAACCAGGAGCGAACCGATAATCCCGATGGGCATGTCACGTTGTGGATTCTTAGCCTCCTGCGCCGCCGTGCTCACTGCGTCGAATCCTATGTACGCAAAGAATACTATCCCCGCGCCCGTCATTATCCCTGGCCAGCCGAAATGCCCGGAGCCTTGACTGGGCGGTATAAAGGGATGCCAATTCGCCGGCGAAACGGCACGAATTGCGCCGACGATGAACAGCAACACTACCGCCAGTTTGATCACCACGATGAAGTTGTTGAAATTAGCCGACTCTTTGATGCCCACGACCAGAAGCGTCGTGACGACGAAGATGATAATTACCGCGGGCAAGTTAAAGATCGCGGTCACATGGGGCAGCGTCGAGGGGTCCGTTCCCAATGATTTAATCTGCTCTGCGAGGCCTGCGCCAATCGCTGTCCATCCGACTTTCATCTTCAGGCCGGCGGCCACCGTGGCGGGGAGTTGGATCAACTCGGTTCCGCGTGCGGCGGAAAGTTGGGGCGGGACGTCGAAACCAAAGTCATGCAGGAAAGAAACCACGTAACCCGACCAACCGATCGCTACGGTGATCGCGCCGACGGCGTATTCGAGGATCAAGTCCCAACCAATGATCCAGGCAAACAATTCGCCCAGGGTCGCATAGCCATACGTGTAAGCGCTGCCCGCCATCGGCACCAGCGAGGCAAACTCGCTGTAACATAACGCGGCAAAAATAGACGCGACTCCCGCCAGAATGAACGACAGCACCACGGCCGGCCCGGCGTTTTGTGCCGCCACCGTGCCGGTCAAAACAAAAATTCCCGTACCGATGATTGCTCCCACCCCGAGCGCCGTCAGATTCATGGCTCCCAGCGCACGTTTGAGGCTGTGATCGGTCAGCGCCTCGGCCTGAAGGTCCGTGACGCTCTTTCGGCGAAACAAGTTCATGCAATAAATTAGGGAACGCCTGAGTAAGGTGCGGGGTCTGGACTTGAAGTCAAGGCAGGAGTGCCGCCTGACGGCAGAGAGCGGTGTGCAGCCGCATAAATGCGGCGTTCCGGGTGGGCAATGGCTGCGCCCCTCGTAGCGCAGGCGTTCTCGCCTGCCGTGTCGCCGACTTTCAGTCGGCTGCGTGCGCCTACTGGCAGGGCGAGAATTCGGCGCCGAACCGCGTCCAGCGGCCCACGTAGCGCAGGCGTTCTCGCCTGCTGTATCGCCGACTTTCAGTCGGCTGCGTGCGCCCACTGGCAAGGCGAGAATTCGGCGCCGAACAGCGTGGCCAGCCCTGCAGAGTAGAAACTCTGCGGTACAGCAGACTAAAAGTCTGCGCTACGGCCTCCGGCAACCAAAGAGGCACCGGAATAGCTCGTTGACAGGGGCTCACAAAATCCTTAAATGTGGGCCGGCTCATATCATATCGAATTATGCCAACCGTCCAACTCGGTTTCCTCGATTACGCCATTCTCATCATCTACGTCGCTTTCGTGATCGGCATTGGCTTTGCCTTGCGGCGCTACCTGAAAAGCTCTTCCGACTTCCTGACTTCGGGTCGATCGATTCCCGCCTGGGTGACGGGTTTGGCCTTCATCTCCGCGAATCTTGGAGCCTTGGAACTGGTCGGCATGGCCGCCAGCGGCGCCAAGTACGGCATTGCGACCTGCCACTTTTATTGGGTGGGGGCAATTCCGGCCATGATCTTTTTGGCAGTGTTCATGATGCCATTCTACTACGGCTCGAAAGCGCGATCGGTGCCGGAATACCTGAAGATGCGTTTTGATGAGCGCGTGCGAGCGCTCAACTCCATCGCTTTTGCAGTGATGACAGTCTTCGCTTCCGGCATTTCAATGAACGCGCTGGCAAAGTTGCTCAACCAATTGCTGGGTTGGAATTATCACGTGGCACTGTGGATTTGCTCGGCGGTGGTGCTGATCTATGTGCTCAAAGGCGGTTTGACCTCGGCGATTTACACCGAAGTATTGCAGTTCTTCATGATCGTGCTTGGTTTTGCGCCGGTCGTTTATCTTGGATTGAAAGATGTGGGGGGGTGGGGCGCGATGAACCAATCATTGCAAACCGTTGCTCAAAATCCCCAGGCGTACAATCTTGGGACGAAAGCCTATTCAGCCGATGCCTGGACCAGTGCCTGGAAACCTCTTCTCGGGGGGCCTTCGGCAAATCCCATGGGCGTGGATTGGTTCGCGATGGTTTTCGGCCTCGGCTTCGTGCTCTCGTTCGGATACTGGTGCACCAATTTCCTGGTGGTCCAACGCGCCATGGCCGCCAAAAACATGAGCGCCGCCCGCCGCACCCCGCTGATCGCCGCGGTGCCCAAAATGATCTTCCCAGTGCTCGTCATCCTGCCGGGAATGATTGCAGTGGCCCTGACTTCCATGCCGAACAAGGGCTATCGAATCCCGCCGCCCATTCTGAGTGACCAGGTCTACGCCCGAGCCGTGGATGTCGTCAAAACTGCGGCCACCACCGACCCGGCGACGGCGGTAACCTCTGTGACCGCGGCCATGGGTAAAAAGATGGATGGCCAAAGGGTCGCCGCTCTCGTCAAACAAGCTGGAACCCTGAGCGACGCGCAGATTCGTGACGGTTTGTACAATGCCGTCGCCGAGTACGATTACGATGGGGTAATTCTTTCCTTGGTTAAGAAGTATTGCCCGACCGGGTTGCTCGGTCTGGCATTGACCGCGCTGCTGGCTTCCTTCATGTCGGGCATGGCCGGAAACGTTACCGCGTTCAACACCGTTTGGACCTACGACCTCTACCAGGCTTACCTCGCCCCGAACAGGAGCGACCAGCATTATTTCTGGATGGGCCAGGCGATTACGGTCGTAGGTATTCTCCTGAGCATCGCGTGCGCCTATTTTGCATCGATGTACAACAACGCGATGGACATCATCCAATTAGTATTTGGATTTGTGAATGCGCCGCTTTTCGCCACCTTCCTCCTGGGCATGTTCTGGAAACGGACCACCGGCACAGGGGCATTCCTGGGCCTGTTCGGCGGTATCGGCGCCTCGGCGTTGTTTCACTCGCTCACGCTTGCTGCCGGCAATACGCCGGGTGTCAAAGGCGGTTACCTTCATCTGTCCAAAGTGTTCCCGAGTGAAATGGCCCAGAACTTCTGGCTGGCGAGTTTCGCCTTCACCGTGTGCTTCACGCTTACGCTGGTGATTTCTTTGGCGACGGCGCGGACGAAAACAGACGAAGAACTCAAGGGTTTGGTTTACTCGCTAACACCTAAAATCAAAACTGAGGAAAAGGAATGGTACCTGCGGCCATCGGTGGTGGGCGTACTGCTCTTGTTGTGCTGCCTCATTCTGAACATTATTTTCCGTTAAAGAAAGGCTTAAACTATGGGACTGGACTTACGCTGGCCAATTGGCCTGATGTTTTCGCTCATCGGAGCCATGCTGGTTATTTACGGGCTAATCGTTAACTCAAGCCCGCAGGCATACGAGCGTTCACTGGGCATCAATATCGATTTGTACTGGGGTCTGCTCCTACTGGTTTTTGGCGGGGCCATGCTGACCATGGCCTGGAAGGGCAGCCAGAAGGCTCCCGAAGACGACAAACGGCCCGACTAGTCACGACAGCGAGCACGCGCGCCCATGAAGCCAAACGTCGATGTTGCCAATTTCGGCCATCTGCCCGACGGCACGCCGGTCAAGCTTTTCATCCTGACCAATTCTTCCGGGCTCGTCGCCAAAATCGCCGATTACGGCACCATCATCACCGAGTTACAGGTGCCGGATCGCGCCGGCAAAAATGGCGACGTCGTTTTGGGCTTCGACAACCTGCAGCAGTACTTGCATGGGCACCCCTATTTCGGAGCGACCGTGGGCCGGGTGGCCAATCGCATTGCCAAAGGCCGGTTCTCGCTCGACGGTAAGCCATATACATTAGCCGTCAATAATGGCCCCAACCACCTGCATGGCGGGCTAAAAGGGTTCGACAAGGTTGTGTGGAAAGCCGAGCCGCAGAGCGGCGCAGCGGTCCAGTTCACCTACACCAGCGTCGATGGCGAGGAAGGTTATCCCGGCAAACTCGAAGTCACGGTACGGATGGTTTTAACCGAAAAAAACGAGCTGTCGATTGAGTACACGGCGGTCACCGATAAAGCGACACCCGTTAACCTGACGAACCATTCCTATTTCAACCTTGCCGGCCAGGGCGACATCCTCGGCCACGAGTTGGTGATCAACGCAGATTATTTCACGCCCAAGGACGACACCTCCATTCCCACGGGCGTTATTGCGCCGGTGCGTAGCACGCCCATGGATTTCACGACGCCTCATCCTGTCGGCGCGCGCTTTTCCGAGCTGAAGGAGAAGCCGGTCGGGTACGACCACAATTTTGTGCTAAACGGCGGTGGAAAGACGTTGTCGGTTGCCGCCCGCGTGTTCGAACCTAAATCGGGCCGGGTGATGGAGGTGCTTACGACCGAACCGGGCGTGCAGCTCTACACTTCCAATTACCTGGATGGTTCGCTGACCGGAAAACGGGGCATTGTTTATCGTCAGCACTCCGCTCTTTGCCTGGAAACCCAGCACTTTCCTGACTCGGTCAATCATCCGCAGTTTCCTTCGATCATCTTGCGGCCCGGCCAGACCTATCGGCAAACAACAGTCCACAAGTTTGCCACTGCGTGATCTTCGGTTATGCTGCCATGGCACACTCTCTATGAGCCTCGCTGAACTCGGCCAATCCGTCGCGGAGCAATTCACCAGCACGTATGGACGACCGCCTCGTTGGATTGCGGCGGCGCCGGGCCGGGTAAATGTCATCGGCGAACACACCGACTACAATGAGGGCTTCGTCTTTCCGATGGCGATTGACCGCTATACGGTCATCGCCGCCGCGCCGTCCAACGGCAAGACGGCGGAAGTTGAACTGCGATCAACCGTTGAAAAAGCCCCTGCCAGGATTGATTTGAGTCACTCACTTCACCCGGAGAAGAAAGGCACCTGGTTCAACTACCCGCTCGGGGTGATCGCTGGCTTTGAGGCACGCGGCTTGAAGCCGGGCCCATTCCAGGCCTTGATACATTCAACAGTCCCTTTGGGCGGCGGATTGTCGAGCAGTGCTGCTTTGGAGGTGGCTACGGCCACACTCCTGGAAACGATCGTGGGCAAGAAGCTCGACCCGGTCGAGAAGGCGTTGCTCTCACAAAAAGCCGAACACGAATACGCTGGGATGCCGTGCGGGATCATGGACCAGTTCATCTCGGTCATGGGCAAGAAGGACCATATTCTTCTGCTGGATTGCCGCTCGCGCAAAACCGAGTTAGTGCCCATGTCCGATTTGTCGGTCGAGTTGCTCATTACCAATACCAACGTGAAACATGAGTTGACCGGCGGCGAATACGCCAGGCGCCGCGCGCAATGCGAGGAAGCCGCGCGCGCCTTGGGTGTTGGCTCTCTGCGCGATGCCGATGCCGAAATGCTCGAGCGGGCTCGCTCGAAAATGGATCCGACGGCTTACCGTCGAGCCAAACACGTCATCAGTGAAATCGAGCGCACCCTCCATGCCGCCGAGGGTGTTCGCGCTTCCAACTGGGCCACGGTCGGCCAGTTAATGTACGCCAGTCACGCTTCGCTCCGGGATGATTACGAAGTCAGTTGCGCCGAACTCGACGCCGTGGTCGACATTGCTCAATCCATCGGCGTTCAGGGGGGTGTGTTTGGTTGCCGCATGACGGGTGGCGGCTTCGGCGGTTGCACCGTTGCGCTGGTGCAGGCCAACAAGGTTGAGGCCATTACGCGCAGAATCGCCACCGAGTACGAACGCCGGACCGGGATCAAACCGACTTCCTTTGTTTCGCGTCCGGCCGCAGGCGCTTCGGTGCTCAAAGGTTAGACTTACTCGACGACCCGTTTTCCTTTTTTGCGGGAATGGTACCGCTCCTGAATCCAGTTGTAGGTCTCCTTTAACCCATGAGCCAGGGTTGTGTTTGGCTCCCAACCGAGCACTTTCTTGATAAGGGTATTGTCGCTGTTTCTTCCCGCAACTCCCCGCGGCGCATTTAGATCGTAGTGCCGCTCCAATTTGATCCCGGCGATCTTCTCCACCTTGGACACCAGGTCGTTGATTGAGACCAGTTCACTTGAGCCCAGGTTAATCGGTGTGGCAATCAGGTCATCGCAATGCATGATGCGATCGATGCCTTTGGTGCAGTCATCAATGTACATGAAACTGCGAGTTTGGTGACCGTCTCCCCAGATGGTTATCGAATGGTTCCCGGAATCGATCGCCTCGATCACTTTTCGGCAAATGGCTGCCGGCGCTTTCTCCCGTCCGCCATCCCAGGTGCCCCAGGGGCCGTACACATTATGAAAACGGGCGATGGCCGTCTTCATGCCGCGCTCGGCCCAGTACTCCTCACAGAACATCTCCGACATCAACTTTTCCCAACCGTAGCCGCGCTCGGCCATCGCCGGGTACGCATCCGACTCCTTGAGCGCCCGCACGTTGGGATCCTGCTGCAATTGCGTGTTGTACGCGCAGGCCGACGATGAAAAAAAGTAGCGGCGCGCGCCGGCGCGGTACGCCGACTCGATCATGTGTGTATTGATTAGAATGCTCCGCAGACACTCGACACGAAAGCGCTCGATAAAGCCCATCCCGCCCATATCCGCAGCGAGGTTGTAAACTTCGGTTGCCCCTTCGCACAATCGTTTGCAGTTGGCCTCCTCGCTCAAGTCCATCGTCAGGCATTCCACTCCGGGCACGCGTTGATACCATTCCGGAAGCGGTTTCTTGTCGGCCGCGCGGATCCGGGTGAAGCCTTTGTCTTGGAAATAACGGACTAAAGCTCCGCCGATAAAGCCGCCGGCGCCGCCTACAGCGATCAGGTCGCTTTTCTGCAATTTTGGATCTTTTTCAACAAGTCGTTTTGATTCCATAAATCCTATCAAACCGCCTCCAGGATGTACCGCTCCAATGTCATTTTTATGGAGTCCACCCTGAGGCGGCAGGGCAGAATGCCAATACTGAAAGGTCTGGGGCGAGGCAAAATTTGCAACATTGGAGTGACGAAGCAGTTAGCCAGGCCACCGTCTGGCGGCGGATTAGCTCCACACTTAACTCGGCCAGGGGCCCTTTGGGAGGTGGGTTGCCCGGCTTCAGCTCGTTGATTCCCGGGAAGATGCAGATTCCCGCGCCTGTTGGTCCATCAGCAGGCGGTGCCGGTGCAAACCTGCGGTGAGCAGCCAGCCAATCGAGAGGATCAGAAGCGCCGCCGCCGTTATCCATGCCAGCCGATCCATCATCGCCTGGTGTTCTGAATAGGGAATGCTGCTGGCATTGCCCAACCCAATCACCAGGGTCGAGGCCACCAATCCGAAGGCTGCGCCACCAACCGCCCACAGTACCCAGGTCCGCCCCGCGCGGTTAGCCATCCACCCGAACCAAATCGCCGTCAAAATCGCAAACAACCACGGAAGTTGAAAAGTTTCCATACCTCACACCCTACCCAAACCCCACTGCGAATTCACGGTTTTTGTGTGCGGGGTTGTGGGGGGAATCATTCCATGCATTCCATGCCGTTCGCTTGCTTGAGGCGCGCTTTGGTGGTTAACTGCCGCGACATGAGTTGGTGTCAGAGCGGGTTAACCGATGGCGCGAGCCACGTAGTGCCCTGGGCCGCGCCACAGCAAATCAACGCTGGAGCTCCGCAACCCTTTAGAGTTTGGGGATGAAAGTCACCCTGTTCATTCCCTGTTTTGTCGACCTCATGTTTCCCAAGGTCGGCATTAGCATCGTGCAGATCCTGGAACGTCTGGGCCACTCCATCGAGTGTCCGCGGCAAATCACCTGTTGCGGGCAACCGGCCTATAATTCCGGCTATTGGGACGAGGCTCGTGGCGTCGCACGCAAAGTGCTGCAGAGCCTCGAAGCCGCCGAAGTGGTGGTGATCGCGTCGGGCTCCTGCGGGGCGATGCTCAAGGTATTTTATCCGGAACTATTCACCGGCACGGCGCAGGCCGATGCGGCCCTGCGCCTGGCGGGAAAAGTCTATGAATTCTCGGATTTCCTGGTGACGAAGCTCGGCATCACGGAACTGGGGGCGCGGTTTGAAGCCAAAGTGACATTCCATGACGGCTGTCATGGACTGCGGGAGCTCGGCACTTATGATCAGCCGCGAAAACTACTCGGCAAGGTACGCGGGCTAACCCTGGTTGAAATGCAGGAAAAGACCTGTTGCGGATTTGGGGGCACGTTCGCCGCGAAGTTCCCGATGATCTCGACGGCCATGGGCGAGGTGCGTTGCGCGGTAGCGAAAGCAACCGGCGCGGAATATATCGTCTCAAATGATTCGAGTTGCCTGATGCATCTGCAAGGCTTGCTCGACCGGCAGCGTTCGCCGCTCAAGACGATTCATCTGGCCGAGGTCCTCGCCCAATCGTGAGCACAGCCTCCAGCGAGTTCAAAATACAAGCCCGGCGGCTCACCGCGGACCTGCACCATCGGCAGGTCATCCAAACCGCACTGGGCAAATACGAGGTCGTGCGGGACAAGACCAAAGGCGCTTTTCAGGACTGGTCCGCAGCGCGCCAGGCAGCGGCTGAAATTAAGTGGGAAGCCATCAATCACCTGGACAAATACCTGCCGCAATTTGTCGAAAGGCTTGAGGCACGCGGCACTAAGGTGCATTGGGCGAGCACCGGCACGCAGGCGCGCGAGATCATCCTGGCCATTCTCGAACAGAAGAAAGCCAAGTGCATCGTTAAGTCCAAAGCCATGACCTCGGAAGAAATTCACCTCAACGAGGCCCTGGCGCGCGCCGGTTATGAAGTCGTTGAATCCGACCTGGGCGAATTCATCGTGCAACTGCGCCAGGAAGCGCCGTACCACATCGTGTTTCCGGCCATGCACCTGGCGCGCGGCGAGATCAGTGAAGTGTTCACCCGCGAATTGGGCAGCGCCCCCACGCAGAATCCGGAAGACCTGACCCTGATCGCCCGGAGGGTGTTGCGGCAGAAATATCTGGCCGCCGACGTTGGTTTCACCGGCGCCAATTTCGCCGTCGCGGAGACGGGCATGATTTCCATTACGGAAAATGAAGGCAATGCGCGGCTGACCGCAGCCTTGCCAAAGACAATGGTCACGTTGCTCGGCCTCGAGAAAATTCTGCCACGGTTGGAGGATCTGGCGCTGTTTCTGCCCATGCTGTCCACGATGGGAACGGGCCAGCCCCTGACCTGCTATAACTCGCTGTACAGCGGCCCCAGGCAGCTCGGAGAGCCGGATGGTCCGGAGGAATATCACGTCATTCTGCTCGATAACCGCCGGACGGAGCTGCTGGCAGATGCTGAGCAACGGGATGCGTTGCATTGCATTCGCTGCGGGGCGTGTCTGAATGTATGTCCGATCTTCCGGAATGTCGGCGGCCACACCTACGGCACCACCTATTCCGGGCCGATTGGTTCGGTGCTGACGCCGCATTTGCGCGGATTGCAGGAGTGGAAACATCTGTCCTACGCCAGTTCGCTGTGTGGCGCCTGCACAGAGACCTGCCCGGTTAAAATAAATTTGCACCACCATTTGTTGCACAACCGCCGGAATGCTGCCCGCCAGCGGCCGGCCCTCGGGGAGAAACTCGCCTTCCGGATTTTTGCCTTGGTGATGAATCATCCGCGTGTCTACGGGTTGGCCGCCAAAGCGGGGCGTTGGCTGCAGAAGTTGCATCCATTGGTGAAAGGTGGCCGGCTTGACCCGGCTCGCGCCTGGACGCAAACGCGGGAATTGCCGCCGGTGGCGTCGCAGACCTTTAAGGAATATTGGCGCGCGCGCCAGCCAGGGCAATAGCATGAACGAACGCGAGAGCATCCTGGCCCGGATCCGCGAAGCGCTGCGGGTCCAGGCTCCCAGGGCAGGCCATGCGGACGGCCAGACCGGCGAGTCACCCGGATTGCCCGATGCGGCGGCGATGCGCCGATGGTTACCGGCAGGAGGTGAAACCCTCGACGAGCAGTTGGCTCTTTTCGCAAAAAACGCTACGGATCTTAAAGCCGAATTCCACCTGCTGCAAACCCCGCAAGAGTTGGGGTCGCGGGTACGCGCCTTGAGGGATACGGAAGGCTGGAGCAAGGTGGCAACCCATCGTGGTGACCTGACCGATCTGGTTTGCCAGGAATTAAACCTGCCGGTTTGTCATACCGATACTTCGTACGATCCCGCCGAACTGGAAAGCTGCAGCGTCGGGATCACGCAATGCGACGCGCTGGTGGCTCAGACCGGCAGTGTGCTCCTCAGCAGCCGTAGTGCGGGCGGCCGGGCCTTGTCTGTATTACCCCCGCACCATCTGGTTTTGGCGCGACGGGAGCAATTGCTGCGAGATCTACCGGCAGCTCTTGAGCTTTTGAAACGGACGTATGCTCCAACCTATCCCAGCTTCATCTCGTTCATTACCGGTCCAAGCCGCACAGGCGACATCGAGCGCATCCTGGTTTTGGGCGCTCACGGTCCAAAGAAATTAACGATCGTTTGTGTTTAGGAGCTCAGAACGGTTCGAAAACTAGGATGAATCGCCTCAGCGGCCTTTGACAACTGTTTGGAACTATTGGAAACGCATGCAGCGCAAGATTGGACCCGGTTCTTCGAGAACTCGTAGGTCTCCAAACGCCGCAGTCAGCCCGGCAGAAGATCCCTTCTACCCGAAGTGGGATGCGACCGGGTGAGCGAAGGTCGCAACTCCTTCAGAGTCAATCGGCGGTTTCGCCTCGCCTCTTCAGGGCATATTCGCTTCCCCATGCGTGGTGGTTCGAGTAGAAGTGCGGCGTGCAATCCTCCAGCATCACGCGCTATCAGTGGCTGGTGCTGTTCGTGGCCTGGCTGGGATGGGTGTTCGATTCCATGGACTCGACCATCTACACGTTGGTACTTCAACCGGCTCTGCAGGACCTCCTGCGCCGCCAGGCCGGAGTCCCCGTTCCAGCCGAACTGGTTAGCTGGTACGGAGGCATTATTCTGTCGGTGTTCCTGATCGGGTGGGCGATGGGCGGGGTTACGTTCGGTGTGCTGGCCGATCATTTTGGCCGCACCCGGGTTCTCATCTGGACGATCCTGATTTACGCCATTTTCACCGGCTTGGCCGCCTTGTCGCGGACCTGGTGGGAGCTGGCTTTGCTGCGCTTTGTGACTGCCTTGGGGATCGGAGGCGAGTGGGCTGCCGGCGCGGCGCTAGTAGCCGAAGTGTGGCCTGAATCCAAGCGCGCCAAAGCAGCCGGATTATTGCAATCGGCATGGGCAGCCGGTTTCTTTCTGGCGGCGCTGATCAACCTGATGTTGCGCAATTCAGGATGGCGCCCGATTTTCGTCGTCGGTATTGGTCCGGCGCTGGTGGCGCTGGCTGTTCGGGTATGGGTTCGGGAGCCGGAGCTTTGGTTACGCGCGCGGTCCGTGGAGCAACCGTCAGCGGCTTCTTCCAAATCCAAACTCACTGCACTCTTTCAACCGGGCCTGCGTCGCTCGACCTTGGTTGGAGCCGGACTCGCGTTTGTGGCTGTGTTCGGCCTATGGGGTGCAACCAATTGGACGCCAACCCTGATACGATCGCTGCCGGATTTCGCGCATACCGCTCCAGCCAGGGTGAACGCCTCAGTCAGTTACGCCACCATGCTTTTAAATCTTGGAGCCCTGGCAGGGTATGTGTCATTCGGGCCTTTGGCTGATCGGTTCGGTCGGCGATCTGCCTTTGGCCTGATGTGTTGCGGCAGCTTCATCATGCTGCCCACCGCTTTTCTGACGCCTCGTTCCTATGCGACCGTCCTTGCACTACTGCCATTGTTAGGATTCTTCAACAACGGCATTTTCAGCGGCTTTGCTATTTACTTGCCAGAACTGTTCCCAACCGCCATTCGCGCGACTGGAGCTGGCTTCTGTTTCAATGTCGGCCGCGTGTTGGCCTCGGCCGGCCCGTTTCTCACGGGCTATTTGGTGGCGCAGCTAGGGAGCTTTGGCCGGGCCGCCAGCGCTATTGCCCTCGTCTACCTGTTGGGCTTGTTAATTTTGCTATTTGCCCCTGAAACTAAAGGCCGGCCACTGCCGGCATAGGGCTGCTTTGTTGCTGTCCCATTTGTGCCTGCCTACCCCTTTTCTCCCGGGGGTGGTGGGGCATTTTGCTTAGGTGTACATGCACGGAAGCAGGCGGATGTTAGCTCTGTATGAAAACCAAGGAGTTGTGGGTTGGCAGGCTGGCGGCGGGAATAGCGGCCGCTGGGTTGTGCGCCGGGACCATTTTCGTCACTCGCGCACAAGCACAGGTGGACTTGTCAGTTAATCAGAACATTCAATCACCCAATGATTTTTACACGCCGTTGGCCCCTTACGGATCCTGGGTCAACGTTGGCTCCTACGGCCGATGTTGGCGGCCGGCGGACATGCGGCCGGATTGGCGCCCGTACACCCTCGGGCACTGGGAATGGACGGATGCCGGCTGGTACTGGGCCAGCGATGAAACGTGGGGTTGGGCTTGTTTTCATTATGGCCAGTGGGTTTATGATCCGAGTTATGGCTGGGTATGGTTGCCGGGAACCGAATGGGCACCCGCATGGGTCGTTTGGCGCCAAGCCCCGGATTATATCGGCTGGGCGCCCTGCGGACCTGGCGGCGTTGCCGTGGCCGACACCTCCTTCGTATTTGTGGATGTCCATCACTTCCACGACCGACTGGCACCGCGAGAGTTGGTCTTCAACGACACCCGCATATTTTCGCGAAGCCGGCCCGTTGGAGGTTTCCGAACTGAAACTCGCGACTGGGGCGGCGGGTCCAGGCGTATCGTCATCAATCGCGGGCCCGGCGTCGAACCGATTCAGAGGGCCATCGGAACAAAGTTCACGGAACGGCCTGTTCGCGAGCTCGTCCAGCAAACCCGTGTGCCTGATTCGACGCGACGCGCACCGACTGAGCGTGCAACGACGCAACAACCGCGCGCCAACGAGGCGCCGGTGCAACATGGAACCGGCCGCGAGCAGCAGCGTCTTTATCGCGAAGCTCCTGTCGCGCAGCCGCCAGCCACTGGCCGACAGGAACAACGAATTTACCGCGAGGCCCCTGCCCCGCAGCCTGCACCCAAAGAAGTGCCGCAGCCGCAACCCGCACCGAAGGAAGTTCCTCGGCAGCCGGTTGAGCGCCCGCGTCAGAGTGTGCCGGAGGTGACGACGCCAGCTCCCGTTCCGCATGAACGGGCACTCCCCCCAACTGGCCGTGAGCAGGGCCGACCGGAGGCCCAGATCCCGCGCCGACCCGAGGCAACTCATCGAGCTGCCGAAGCCGCGCCGCGCGTAGAACCAGCAACCCCGTCGCAGAGGCCGATTGCACCTGAGGCGAAAGCGGCCCCGCCGCGCGAAGGCCGAGATCATGAAAAAGATGGACAATAAAAGTCTGAAGGCCGAAACCCGAAAAAAGGGGGCCCGAAGATCAAAAGAAGACCGGAGCGCACGCGAACCTTAGATTCGGTCTTCGGTCTTCGGGTTTCTTTCGGCCTTCGGATTTCGAGTTTCGGATTTGGAGAGAGGTGAAGCTACATTGCACCTGCGTCACCGCTCCTTTTTCGCCCGCTCTCCAAACAGCGCGGTCCCGATGCGCACGATCGTGGCTCCCTCTTCGATGGCCACTTCAAAATCGCCGGTCATACCCATGCTCAAATGGGGCAGGGGCGCGCCGAGGATCTGCTCGCACTGCGCCTTGATCTCTCGCAGCTTGCGAAATACCGGCCGTACCCGCTCGGGCAACGGCGTCCAGGGAGGAACGGTCATCAGGCCGTGAATTTCGAGGCGGGAAAGCGCATTGAGGCTCGCCAGTTCGAGGAGCAGTTGTTCGGGCTGATAGCCAAACTTGCTGGCCTCGCCCACGACATTTACCTCGAGCAGAATCGGCAAAGTTTTGGATGCTTGCTCCGCCCGCTTGTTGAGCTCACCGGCCAGGTGCAGGCTATCCACGCTCTGGATCATTGAGAACAGAGTGACGGCCTCGCGGGCCTTGTTGCTTTGAAGATGCCCAATCATGTGCCAGCTCAATCGGCCCGAGCAGAGCGGGATTTTGTTCTTGGCTTCCTGCACCTTGTTTTCCCCAAAAAGAGACAAACCAAGTCGAGCGGCTTCGTTGACAGTGTCGGGTGACTGATTTTTTGTCACCGCCAGCAATGTGACGGTGCGCGGGTCCCGAGAGACACGCGCGCAGGCGGCGGCGATGCGCTCCTGGATTTTCGTTAGATTGACGGCAAGGTCCATCGCCAAAAAAGCTATCCAGTTCGGCTGAGGCTGAATAGAGAATTATGGGAATGCTCCTTTCAATTCAAGCGTGACTAAGCGGGTTTCAAGATTCACATTTGGCCCGTGCAATATTGGCTGGTAAAGCAGGAACCGGAGACGTACTCGTGGGCCGATTTTGTCAAAGACGGCCGCACTGCCTGGACCGGTGTGAGGAATTTTCAGGCGCGCAATAATCTGCGGGCCATGAAGAAAGACGACCCGGTGCTGTACTATCACAGCGTCACTGACAAGCAGGTGGTGGGCATCGCCAGGGTGGTAAAAGAGGCCTATGCCGATCCCACGGCGAAGGAAGGGGATTGGTCCGGTGTCGACCTGGCGCCAGTGAAGGCGCTGAACGAGCCGGTTAGTCTCGAGACCATCAAGTCCGATAAACTGCTGCAGAGTATTGCGCTGGTAACACACAGCCGCCTTTCGGTTCAACCACTCGCGAAAGCCGCGTTTCAGCGGATTCTTAAGCTTGGCAATACCAGCGAGCCATGACCCGAGTCCGAGCGGTGATTTTCGACATGGATGGGGTGATCGTCGATAGCGAACCCCGGCACGAACGTGCCTTCCTCGAAGTGGTCACGGAATTGGGTTACGGAGATAAGCATGGAATCCAGTTCGCCAAGTATGTGGGACGGACGGACCGTGAGCTCTGGGTGGATTTTGTCACGCGCCATCAACCGGCCCATAGCCTCGAGGACCTGCTGGCGATGAAACGGGAACGGGTTTTGGAAATTTTGCGCCGTGAGCAACCTTTGTTCGAAGGCCTGCCGGAGCTGATTGAAAGGCTAGCGGCCAAATATAAGCTGGGGCTGGCTTCCGGTTCTGAACCCTTGGTCGTCAATGAGGTTCTGCGTTTTCGAGAGCTAAGGAGATTTTTTTCCGTTGTGACTACCTCCTCGGAAGTAAAGCACGGCAAACCGGCGCCGGATATTTTCCTTCATGCGGCTCGATTACTGGGCGTGCAAGCGCGGGAATGCTGGGTGGTGGAAGATTCCAAGCCCGGGGTGGCAGCTGGTTTGGCCGCCGGAATGCGCGTGATTGCCATTACGAATACACATCCGGCAGCGGAACTGGGAAACGCAACGGAGGTGGTGGGTACGTACGAACAAATCGGCGAACTCCTGTTGCGGGAGCAGGCGTGAGGCGTTGGCGAGGAAGATAGAACCAGAAGAAAACTGATTCTCACGGATAAAACGGCAGCAACAAACCCTCGGCGGCGGCCTTAACGTGAGGCCAATTCAGAACCCGGTTGGCGGCAAAAGCTATTTTTATCCGTGTTCATCTGTGTCTATCGGTGGTTGAACAGCTCATCACACCTTCACGCGCTGCATGGATTTTGCGCAAAGGCGAAGTCTTCCACAACGCGTCCGCCAATGAGGTGTTCCTGGATGATGCGCTCCAGGACCGACGGGGTGCAGGAGTGGTACCAGGTGCCTTCGGGGTAAACCACTGCAATGGGACCGCGGATGCACACGCGCAGGCAATTGGCTTTCGTGCGGTACACCAAAGGATCGGGTCCAACCAAATCGAGTTCCTTGAGACGTCTCTTGAGATATTCCCAGGCCTCAAGGCCGGTCGCTTGAGCTGCGCATTTGGGTTCGGTCTGATCGGCGCACAGAAAAATGTGCCGGCGATATTTGGCAAGTCCGAGGGATTTTGCCGCGGCGGCCAAGTCGCTATTCATGGGTTTTCAGTGAATGGGCCTCCTCTGGGCTCTTCCATCTGCAGTTGCCCAGAATCTGCGGGGACAACAGACGATCCCCCACGGATTCAGGGCGACCGCAGATGGGAAATCCGACATCTGAAACTCTATGGACAGTGCATCTGAAAGCCTGCCGTCCCCGGTCCTCTCCCCGCGGGGAGGAGAGGCAGACCTGTTTGGGGCCATTCCCGTTCATGGTCCCAAGAGGGATTACCGTCCCTATTTAGCCCCGTGATCAATCCAGGCCCGGATCAGACCAATCTGTTCGGGCGTCAATTGCTTGATGCCAGTCTTATTCTTCGGCGGGGGCATGTAGTCGTCCGGATCACCCAAATGGGCCACATTGTGCACGAGCACACTGTCGGCACTATGGCCGGGCTCGATGACCTTGCCATCTTCCCCTCCCTTGAGGGCAGCGGCGAGGCTGTCCAACCGCAGTTTGCCTTTGGCCTTTTCTGGCCCATGGCAACTGGTGCAAGCTTTCTCGAAAATCGGCTTGATATCCCCCTCATAGCTTACGTCTTTCCGGTCCGATGCCGGCGGCAATTTACTAACATCGACCGAGGTTTTAGCCTTTTCTGCCGCGGTGCTGACCAGGACGCCAAAGCCCAATGCGGCGGCAGCATACAGAATCACAAGTCGTTTTGTCATAAGGTTATGAATTGGCGCTAAATTCTCACAGCCCTGCCGAGAGTCAAAGACTTTTCACAACCAGGTCTCTCCCGCCGACACGAGCAGCACGTTAATGTGGTGGACGCTGCGCAGCCATTTCTAATTCAATCCTGCGCAACTCACTTTCGTCAACCGGTGTTGGGCCGGTGAAGCGCCTGGTCACGTCCAGCTTCCAATAAAGAAACATAAACAGGCAAACCAAGACGGTGGTCCAGAGGACAAGTTCATTGGGCGGCAGCACCAGGAACAAGGAAATGATGGCGATCCACAAAACTGAAATCAGATTCAACGCCACACCCCATTTCTTCAAATTCCAGGGAGCCGTTTCCGCCTGGGTATACTCGCCGGACCGCCGGAGCTTGTTCCGGACATTGAGAAAAATTGGGATTCCATAAGCCCAATACAACATAATCACGCAAATGGCGGTTACGACAAAGTAAGCTCCAGCCCAGAGCAATATCAGCACCGCCAAAGCGCAAGTAACCAGGATTGAATTGGCGGGTGTCCGCCAGCGTGGATGAATCCGGCGGATGAAGCTGTGGCCGGGCATCCCGCCATCCCGCGCGAAAGCAAACCACATCCGGCTCATGCTGGTGATACAAGAGAGCCCGCAGAGCCACATGGCGCCAGCAATAATCACCGCGATGAAATTCGCCCAAAATCGGGGCAGATTATCGTAGGCGATTTTGAGGACCGGGTAAGGGTCGGTGGCGGTCGCCGGAATGTCGGTGATCGAAAGGGTCAGGATCATCAACATCACGTAACCCGCCACAGCGGAAACCGCGACCGACAGAAAAACGCCCCAAGCCGAGTTAAGGCGCGCCCTGCAAGTTTCTTCCGCCATGTGAGCGGATGCGTCGAAGCCGGTGTACGTCCATTGCGCTTGTAGCAACCCGATCCCTAACAAAAGCCAGATTGGAGCGGTTTGGTACAGATGCCCCAAGGCTGGGAACATGGCGAACAGCGGCGAGGGCAGGACAAATAAGGGCTTTTGCGTAATTGGATTGCCGAGGTAAAGGGCGGGCGCGGTCACGCCTGTGGCAATCTCCGCCGAAGAAAAATCGTAAGGATTGGTCGTTTTGACGATCTGAAAGGCGTAGCTGAGCGGGTGATGGGTTCGGCCCAAAAATGTAAGAGCCAGAGCGATCACTGCCACACCGGCGATATGCCACCAAACACTGAGGTTGTTCAACCGTGCGGTGACGCGAATGCCCAGGAGATTGATAAGCGCCTGCGGCAGGGTGATCAGGACCATAATGAAAACGTAGAAATACCAGTTATTCAGAGCGCCAAATACGGGGATCGGGGTGTCCGCAGGCAAGTTGAACATCCGCGTGACGGCGCCGACGGCATAAATTGACACGCCAATGTTAACTCCCGCGGTGGTAGTCACCTGGCCGATCATATTGAACCAGGCAGTGGTCCAGGCCCAGCGACGTCCCCCGAGACGATACGCCCAGAAGTACAGACCGCCGGCAGTCGGATAGGCTGACGCTAGTTCGGCCATCGAGGCCGCCACGCATAGCACCAGCAAGCTGACCACGGGCCAGCCTACCGAGTTCACGATCGGCCCTGCGAAGCGAAGCCCGAACCCGAACAGCAAAATCGCCCCGGTCAGAATCGAAATGATGGAAAATGAAATAGCGAAGTTGGAAAATCCGCCCATCTGCCGGAACAACTGCTGAGCGTAACCGAGGCGGTGCAGATCGCGCATGTCCTGCTCGAGGATTTCGTCGCGCGATTTCTGTGGCATGCGAATGGTTTAACGCGTCAGGAACTCCCAATCAAGTTGCCAAGGCCAAAAAGGCCAAAAACCAGCAACCTGCCAAGCAGTTGAGCGATTTTTCGGATTAAGCGGCCAGGCCCGAGGCCAGCTGGACGACCTGGCAACCTGTTCGCAAGCAGCGGATTTGCAACATTTTATATCCGCTCTCCAATTCGATCCCAGTATCTAGGACTAGACGCGCCCGAACTTTTATCCTAGTGTCGGCCCGTGGCGAGCCCTTCAAAAGACGCAGGCCAACCAGAGCCTGCCAAAGCCGAAAATCTGCCGTTCGAACAAGCTTTGAAAAAGCTTGAGGCCATTGTTGAAGCAATGGAATCGGAAGATTTGCCGCTGGAGAGCTTGCTCACCAAGTACGAGCAAGGCACCCAGCTTGCCAGGATTTGTCAGGAAAAACTCTCGGAAGCGGAAATCAAAATTCAACAATTGGAAAGGAACGCCGCAGGAGAAATGAAGCTGAAACCCTTCGTGGCGGAAGATTCGGAGAAGCTATGAGTCAATATCTCGACCGGATACAGGGTCCAGCACAAGTCAAGCAATTGGCCATAGACCAACTGCCGATCCTGGCCGAGGAAATCCGACAGGAGATGATTACGGGGTTGTCCAGGAGCGGCGGCCATTTGGGTCCCAACCTCGGAGTGGTGGAACTAACCATCGCGCTTCATTACGTTTTCAACACGCCGAAAGATAAATTCGTGTGGGACGTCAGCCATCAGTGCTACGTCCACAAGCTTTTGACGGGTCGACGAGACCGTTTCGGCACGATTCGCGGAACCAATGGGCTGAGCGGCTTTGCTTTGCGCTCAGAAAGCGACCACGACTGCTATGGGGCCGCACACGCCGGTACGGCCTTATCGGCCGCCTTAGGCATCTGCGCCGCGCGCGACCAGCGAGGCAGCGATGAAAACGTGATCGCGATTTTTGGCGACGCCGCCCTGACCAACGGAATCTCCTTTGAAGCCCTGAATAACGTGGCGCAGACCACCAAGCGTTTTATTGGCATTCTCAATGATAATGAGTGGAGCATTGCGAAGAACGTCGGAGCGATCTCCGCTTATCTGAACAAGCTGATCACCCATCCCTCGTACACCAAACTGGCGAAGGATTTCGAGCGCTTCCTGCGCCGGTTGCCAAAAGGAGAAGTGGCCATCAAGTTGGCCCACAAAGCCGAAGAAGGATTCAAAAGCGCCTTGACTGAGGTTGCGCTTCATCCGAGTCCCACCACGGTGGATGCCGATGGCCGGGGCGGTTATGGCAGCAGCCTGATTTTTGAAGAGATGGGCGTTCGTTATCTTGGGCCAATCGATGGACACAACCTGCCGCTGCTCATCAATACTCTCGAATTCGCCAAGTCGTGCGACCACCCGATTGTCATTCATGTGCTGACCAAGAAGGGCAAGGGCTTTGAGGCGGCTCTCAAGAACCCCGAAAAGTTTCACGGGCTCGGCCCCTACGATGTTTCAACCGGCGCCACTTTACCCACCAAGCCCGGCACGCCGCCCAATTGGCAGGATGTCTTCGGCCAGACCATGGTCAGGCTGTGCCAAAAAGATAACACCGTCGTCGGGATCACTGCGGCGATGCCCAGCGGCACGAGTCTGAAGATTCTCGAGAAAGCGATGCCAGATCGTTATTACGATGTCGGGATTGCCGAGGAACACGCGGTGCTCTTTGCCTGCGGCATGGCCACGATGGGTTACCATCCGGTTTGCGCCATTTATTCCACCTTCCTGCAGCGGGCGTACGATTGCATTGTCCACGATGCCGCACTCCAGGACCTCCCCGTCATTTTCTGCATGGACCGCGCCGGGCTCTCGGCCCAGGACGGCCCCACGCATCACGGTTTGTTCGACATCGCGTACCTGCGGCATGTCCCCAATTGCACGCTGATGGCCCCAAAGGATGAAGATGAACTGGTGGATATGATGTTCACGGCCACTCACGAGCGGCACCCGACGTTTATCCGGTATCCGCGGGGTCCGGCCGAAGGCGTGCCGATCAAGGATCAACCTCGCTTAATCGAAGTCGGCAAGGCTGAAGTCATCGAAAGCTTTCGCAACAGCAGCGGGCGCAGGGTCGCGTTGTTTGCGCTGGGCAACATGATGCGCCTCGGACGCCAGGTGGCCGAGCAGTTAAAAAGTGAAGGTTTCGACGTGGCCCTCATCAACCCGCGTTTCGTCAAGCCACTGGATGCCGGCGCCACCGAATTCTTCGGCCGCGCCGCTGAAGTCGTGGTCACCTTCGAAGACCACGTCCTGGCCGGTGGCTATGGCAGCGCGGTGCTTGAATTGTTTAACGAAAAACGGATCACTACACCCGTTATCCAGGTCGGTTGGCCCGATCAGTTCATCGAGCACGCCAGCAGCGTCGAGGATCTCCGAACCAAATACGGGCTGACGGTTGAGAATACGGTGGGCAAAGTGCGCGCCGAATTCGCTCACGTACCCACCCTGCGCGAGAGCGTCGTCGCGTAGCGCAGACTTTCAGTCAGGCTTGCAGTCTGCCGTAGCGCAGACTTTCAGTCAGACTTTCAGTCTGCTGTACCGCCGACTTTCAGTCGGCTGGGCGGCCGATCCGTTGCGCGCTTCGTTGCTGGTGGACGTTGTAGACTAAAAGTCCGCAATTGCAGACTAAAGGTCTGCGATTGCAGACTAAAAGTCTGACTAAAAGTCTGCGGTACAGCAGGCGAGAACGCCTGCGCTACGAAGCGCTACGAGTGACGCCGCGCTTCTATGCTTGCTTTCCCGTTTGGTCCGGGTATCTGTCAAAGCTCGTTTGTTTCAAACCCGTATTTAACCATGGCGTACAAAGACGTAATCCCGCCCAGCGGCGGAAAGATTTCAGTTCAAAACGGCAAACTCAACGTGCCGGAGAACCCGATTTTGCCGTTTATTCGCGGCGACGGGACGGGACCGGATATTTGGGCCGCGAGCCAACGCGTTTTCGACGCGGCGGTGGCCAAGGCCTACGGTGGCAAACGCAAGGTATCATGGTTCGAGGTATATGCCGGGGAAACCGCCAAGAACAAATTCGATAACTGGCTGCCGGATGACACGATTGAGGCTTTCAAAGAATACCTGGTCGGGATCAAAGGCCCGTTAACGACCCCGGTGGGCGGCGGCATCCGCTCCCTCAATGTGGCCCTGCGCCAGATGCTCGACCTGTATGTGTGTCTGCGGCCAGTGCAATATTTCAAGGGCGTGCCTTCGCCCGTCAAGCATCCCGAAAAAGTCGACATGGTGATTTTTCGGGAGAACACCGAGGACATTTATGCCGGCATCGATTACCAGGCGGGCAGCCCGGAAGCCAAAAAAATTCTCGATTTCCTCCAAAAAGAACTTCCCGCGGCGGTGAAGAAGATCCGCTTTGCCGGCCAAGCCGCCGACCAAATTGGGATCGGCATCAAGCCCGTGAGCCGGCCGGGGACCGAGCGGCTGGTGCGAGCGGCCATCGAATACGCCATTCGACAGAAGCGCCGGAGTCTCACCCTCGTTCATAAGGGTAACATCATGAAGTATACCGAAGGCGCTTTCCGGGACTGGGGTTATGAGCTGGCCAAGCGCGAGTTCGGCGCAGTGGAGCTCGACGGCGGCCCATGGTGCAAGCTGCCGCAGGGTATGGTGGTTAAGGATGCGATTGCCGATATCACGCTTCAGCAAGTCCTCACTCGTCCCGATGACTTTGATGTGATCGCTACGCTCAATCTAAACGGCGATTATCTCAGCGACGCCCTGGCCGCACAGGTCGGCGGGATTGGGATCGCTCCCGGGGGCAACATCAATTACGTCTCCGGCCACGCGATCTTCGAAGCGACTCATGGCACCGCTCCCAAATACGCCAACCAGGACCGGGTGAACCCGGGCAGCGTCGTGCTTAGTGGTGAGATGATGTTCCGATACCTGGGCTGGACCGAAGTGGCTGATTTGATCCTTCAGGGGCTTAACGGTGCCATCGCTTCCAAGCGCGTGACTTACGATTTCGCCCGCCAAATGGAAGGCGCCACCGAAATCAAGTGCTCCCAGTTCGGCGATAATATCATCGCGCACATGTGAGTTCGGGTTGTGCTTAGCTGTGTGCGATGAAATAGAGCATTTAGTGGATGGTCCTGCCCGAAGCAACCCTTGGCGTCTTTGCGTGATCGTCCTCCAAGCAGCTGGTGCCTCACGCAAAGGCGCAAAGACGCAAAGATAGCTTCGAAGGTTCAATCACGGGGTCAAGCCGGCGAGCTTCGGACCAATTACCGATGCAAAACGAAGTGGCCCCTGAACGCACAAACTCGCCTGCGGGACGTTGGGAGGCGATTAACGCGCCGGCTTTAAAGGTTCCCCAGGCCATGGTAGGGGCCCACCGGGGAAATCAAAGATCGACCCGTCCTTGAATTGGATTCTCGCGATGAACGAGTATGGGCTCAATCCGTAGCGACGAGCGAACGCGGAAAAACGCGGATCTGAAAAAAAGCGCGGATCTTTTTGCACTTCATAACTAACGGTCGCATCACGAAGCCATGATTCAGTCTGCGGGGAGACTCGGCCGCGCAGCGCTTCGTGGGGAACGATTTGACGGTGTGAGCCGGCGTGATTTAAATCGACTCGCGCGATCGCCTCGAGCGCCGTCCTCAACTCCCCAAAGGGAGCGGAATCCACCAGATGCTGCAGGCTGCGCACAAAATCAGTGCAGAGTAGGGAAACGAAGACAGTTGCCAGCGCCAGCACGAATGAATCTCGAATGAGTTTGCTGACGGCAGGCCGCGCTCGTCGAAACTCGCGATAACCCTGATAAAGTCCCACCAAAGCAACTAATGCGGCCATGACCCAGCCGAGATATCTTTCGGCAACGGATCCGGTTAGCCACATTTGATTTGGGGAAAGACGGAGGCGCTGCATCACCGCTACCAGAACAGGGCTAAGCAACTCATTGCCATGGCTTCCCCAATTGATTCCCTGTGCGATACAAACACCACCGACGATGGTCCCGATGATTGTCACGATCGCGGCGCGCACAACGTTCCCAACATGCGCGCTCGCCCAAAAGGCCAGGAGGAACGTCACTCCAGAAACGCAAGCCAAGGCCAATAAGGCGTTATCCTTGTCTTGAGCCAATGAGCTTCCATCCAGATTCAGCCAGCCGCCAGTCACGAGAACCAGGGCCAGCGGCAAACCCAGCCCGAGCAGCGCGGCAACCGATCCGCAGGTGAAGAGCTTCAGCACCCATTGCCAGGCAATCGAAAAAGGCAGCGTCAATTGCGTCTCCGCCAAGCCGAGTGTTTTTTCTTCTCCCAAAGTAAGCGCGCCGGCCAGGAGGCACGTAATTGGGGCATAAATAAAGGTGAGCAGATCGAATACGTAAGCGATCCGTTGCGTCGGCCATAGCCATTGGACCAGGACCGCGCCAACCCAGCAGACCAAGAAAACAGACGCAAGTTGCCAGATGGGTTTAAGCAATCGGATTTCTTTTCTGACATAGTTCGGCAGCATGGCCGCTGGGCGGCACACCAGAATCTGCAACCCCGGGATTCGCTCCCAACCCTGGGGCGAGGATGCTGTCATAGATGTGAACCGAGCCGGTTTCACTTGCAGGGTGAGAAACATTCGCCGCCCGAGCCAAAGCAAGACGATCGAGTAAACGGCCATGGCCATCGCAGCCACCAGCTGTAAGGATCCCCTCGGCGGTTCGACAGGGCTTGAACATCCCGAATAGATCAAAGCCGCGGTCAAACCGCACGCGCTTTCACACGTGACGGTGAAAACCAGTCCGCCGATAATTGACCCCGAAGCCAGGGTCCAAAATCCCGCGGTGCAAACCGTCGCGACGATAAACACGCCGGCCAGCAAAAGCTCCTCTTTGTCAAAAGTCTGCCCGAGCGAGTCCAGAACGGGACCGGCAACGGACGATCGGGAAAGCACTCCAATCAACATGGCCTCGACTGCTAAAGCGGCCAGCACTGCTCCCGAAAGCAGCGCCATTTTTTTGTTCCACAATTGCTGCCGGGAAACTGGCTGGCTCAGCAGCAGCGACAGCGTCCGTTCCTGGAATTCCTCGCCAAAGCTCACCGCGGCAAGCAGGGCGAGACCGCCAAAAAAACCATAAAGAACAACTCCCATCAAAAGGCCCTCAAGCCCCACGCTCTCCCCTATCGCGGGCCGCAGCACCAAAAGGCCGCCGGCCAGGACGGTGCCAAGCCAGGGCCAGAACAGGGGCCTCAGTTCCTTCGCCACTTGTGGATTTCGGATGGGCAGGTTCATTTCAAAGTGGCGACGAAGACTTCCTCCAGGGTCAAGGATTCCGAGGTCAAAGATTCCGGGGACAGCCGGCGCAACTGGTCCATGATTGCGCCCGCTCCGCCATTGGCGATCACCTCAAGTTCGCGCCCGTGGCGGCGTGAGCGGAGCGCCCCCGCAAGAGTGATTTCCGGCGCCGCACCGGAAAAACGCGCGTGGATTTTTTGGTAACGGCTTCGCGCTTCATCGGCGTCGAGCGACAAAACCGCTCGGCCGTGGTCCACAATCGTGAACTGGTCTATCAGTCCCTCAAACTCACTAATCAAGTGCGTCGAGACCAGGATCGTGCGAGCCCCGGGCCCGCCCTCCTGGTACGCGCCAATGACCGTCTCGATGAACTCGCGCCGAACGATGGGGTCGAGTCCCGAAGTGGGTTCATCCAGCAGCAGCAGGTCCGGTTCGGGACAGATGGCCGCCACAAGCGCCACTTGCGTGCGTTGACCTTTGGAGAGAGCTGAGGCGCGCTGGTTCGGATCGAGATCAAAACGCTGCAACAGCTCGGCTTCGATTTGCCCATTCCAATGGGCGCGAAACGATGCGAGGTAATCGAGCGTCTCGCGCACGCTCATCCAGGGATAAAAAGCCACGGCGTCAGGCACATAGGCCAGGCGCCGTTTGACTTCCACCTCCTGCTTGGCAGGGTTAAGTCCAAAAAGCCGCACGGTGCCTGATTGTGGCCGCAAAAGGTTGAGCAGACATTTCATCGTCGTGGTTTTGCCTGCGCCGTTGCGGCCGAACAATCCGTAACAGCAGCCGGGCTGGACCGTGAGGTTAAACCCATTGACCGCGTCGGAGCGGCCATAGGCGTAGTGCAAGTCAACGAGCTCGATAGCTGGGGTGGCATTGCTCATAATTGTTTGTCGTTAGCGCGCTGGCGTTCCTCAATTTCAGCAAGGCGATCCCGCACGAGGCTCAGGAATTCCCCTGCCGGCACCTGCAAGTGATGGGCCTGGACGATCACCTGGTCAATTTCCTCGATCAACAATTTGCGACGCACTTCCTTTTTGAGAGGAGAATTGTTGGATTTGATGAAACACCCTTTGCCTGGAATAGTCTCAATGACGCCCTGGCTTTCCAATTCGGTATACGCTTTGGCGATTGTGTTGCGATTGACGCGCAATTCCTCCGCGAGCGGGCGGATCGAAGGCAAAGCTTCGCCGGCCTGCATGGCACCGGAAGCCGCCGCGGCCTTGACCTGATCCACCACCTGCAAATAGACCGGCTTGCCGGACTTAAAATTGATCTGCCAGAGCATGCGATTTCTACTGTCATATGACAATATGACAATCGAGCTTTTTGTCAATATCTTTTGGCGGGCCGTCGCGGTGTTTTGGGAAATAACGAACACGCCGGCGAGACACCGGCGCTCCCAGCAAAAAAAGAGCGACTTCGGTTGGAAGCCGCTCCTGCCTTGGTGTTCCTTCAACCCATGATGAATAGAACAAAGGAATCAACCAAGTCTACCCAAACCTAAACGCAAGATGGCCTTTCACAACTGGGGATTTTTCCCCGGGTTCGACCTTGGAGTGGCGTCCGAAGGTTTTGGAGTGCGCCGTTGTGCGGCGCCTTTGGGGGGGCGAAGTAAGTTCGGATTGTTTGAGATTCTTTCGCGGGTCACCTATCGCTCGGTTCCAAAAGCGGCGCACAGCGCCGCACTCCAAGAGGCTGGCGTGCGAGGTTGCGCGCGACCCCGTTCGTTGTTAAATTTGCGAGTACGCGGTCGGTACCAGGAAGCGATGGGTAATCCCGTTGTTTATCACGGTATCAGCATACTGCGGATCATCCTTGAGCTTGTTCCAAACCGGGTGTTTTCCAAAAGCGGCCCAATGCTTCTGGTGGGTTTCCTGATCCGGAGCCGAGAGCATGTAGGTCAGCTGCGGCAAACCGGAGCCAATCAGGGCCTGACCGTAAAATACCGGGGCGAGGCCCACTTCACGCATGACGTCCATCTCTCCGGAGTTGAACATCTCCACCTTCTTGAGCGCCTTCACTTCACTGTAACTGGGGTAAGTGCGCAATTCGAACATACGCGGCTTTCGATCGCGAGAGTAAGAGGGCAGTTCGATTTTCGGCATGCCGGCAAAGGCGAGCATCAGCCAGCTTTCAATCCGATCAAAGGCCGGATCCTTGGCCGGAGCTTGCAGGTAGGCCGTGCCGGCTTTTTGCAGCTCGGGGTCCGACATCATTTTTGCCACTGCCTCGGAAAACGATTCCAGGGAGGGATAGGGGATTAACACGTACAACGCGGGCGCCTCCTTGGTTTCTCGCTCGGTGAACACGCCCACGGGCCTGATGCCGAGGCGATTCCAAGCCGGAATGGCGGCGGTTTCGAGATAGGAATCCAGCCGCTCGGTTTTGGCCTCAGGCTTAAGCCGGTAAATCCGCAACTCGTAGTACTCGCGGCTGCCACCACCGCTTTGCGCCGAAGCAAGGCTGAGGCTGGCCGTGGTCAGGCCCGTCAAGGTGGATGCCGCTATCGAGGTTTTCAGGAATTCGCGTCGTTTCATGTTCGTGATCAATTGGTTTGAATGCCGCCCGGCGGCCATTGCCGCTGGCTGGGACAATTAGCGCCAAGCCGGTCAAAAGAAAACCTCAAATTCGCCTTTTTGCTCAAATGCGCTAAAGTGACGTGAATAGCAACAAAACACTAATACATACTATTATGAAAAGCAGATTCATTCGCAACACGACAGCTCTGGTGCTTGGCGGCGCGATTTTGGCTTCCCCGGCGATGATCTTTGCCGCGGATTCTGACGCGGAAACGAAAACCGTTACGGGCGAAATCGTTGATTTGATGTGCTATCTCGACCATGGAGCCAAGGGCGAAAAGCACAAAGGCTGCGCCGAAAAATGCATCAAGAGCGGCGGGCCCGTGGGTCTGGTCAGTGGCGACGACGTTTACCTCGTGATTGGCGACCACAAACCGATGAACGATGAACTGGCTTCGCTGGCAGCCCAGAAAGTCACGCTCAAGGGCAAGGTCGTGGAAAAGCACGGGATGAAAATGATCGAGAACGCCGAAATCCAGAAGTAAGATTAGCCTTCCGGCGGAATTTTGCCGCCGAGTTTGTCGGGTCGCCGCGCTCGTTTGAGCGCGGCTGTCATTTATGGAAAAGCTCTCCAGCCTGTTGAATCGGCCGGAATACGTTCACGCCGCCATAAACCATTTTCCCCTGATCGGAGTGTTCGTGGCTCTACTTGCCCTGGCGACCGGGCTCGTCACTAAACAACGCCCGGTGATGCTCACCGGCGTGGCCTTGGTCGCCGTCATGGCGCTCTCGATCTGGCCCGTGTTTTCCTTTGGCGAAGCCGGCTATGACCGCGTGCTATCCATGTCGGACGAAGCGGGTGAAGGTTTTCTCAAGTACCATGCCGTGCTCGCACATCGCTGGGCATTTCTCTACTACATCACCGCTGGAGTCGCCGCCCTCACGTTGGGTCTTTCATGGAAATGGGGCCGGGTGCTGATACCCGGGAGCATCGCCGCTCTAATATTAGGCATCGCCAGCCTGGTCGCCGGCATCGCCATCGCCCAGGCCGGCGGAGAGGTGCGCCATCGCGAATTCCGGTCCGGACCGCCGCCGAAGGTGCAGGAGGCGTCCGACGAAAGGCACTGAATAAAGAAGCCAAAATCCGAGTTCGGAGTCCCGGCTTCAGCCGGCCTGACAGATGAGCCGGCAGCCGGGGCGGGATCCGCAGCGCCTCAAATCCTCGCGCCCAACCGCCTGAAGGCGGAACTCCAAACATCGCCGGCCCCAGACGGCAGGAATCGATAAGTTTGACAGGGCCAGAGACAAGAACACTGGCAAACCAGCAGCTCGATCCCTGCAGTCTGAGGCCTGGGCCTCAGGCGCTCTACTTCGCCATCATGACCTCGACGGCATCCTCACCCCGCGGGTTTCCCTCAGGGGTCACCGAGCGAACATTTGCGGCCGGTTCCAACAATTCCGTCGGTTGACCCGAGCTTTGTTCGTCGGATTTGTGGAATTTCACGCTGACGATTTTACTCACGCCATGCTCCTGCATCGTCACGCCGTAAAGCACGTCGGCCATGCCGATGGTGCGCTTATTGTGAGTGATGATGATAAACTGAGAATGCTCGAGGAAGCGCTGGAGCACGCGGATAAAGCGATTGATATTTGATTCGTCCAACGGCGCATCCAACTCATCCAGAACGCAGAACGGGCTGGGCTTGACCTGGTAAATGGAAAACAGGAGAGCGACGGCGGTCATGGTTTGCTCGCCACCCGAAAGCAGAGAGATGGTCTGCAATTGCTTGCCCGGCGGCCGCGCGACAATGTCGATGCCGCTCTCCAGAACGTCGTTCTCGTCGAGCAACACCAGGTCGGCTTTGCCACCACCGAACACTTCGGTAAACATGGCGCGGAAATTGGTGCGAATTTGCTCGAACGTAGCGCGGAACATGTCCCGCGTCTGAGTATTGATGCGGTTAATCACTTCCAGCAGTTGGGCTTTCGCCTGCACCAGGTCGGTATGTTGCTGGCTGAGGAATTGATATCGCTGTTCGGTTTCTTCGTACTCTTCAATGGCGACCAGATTCACAGGCCCCATTTCGTCCAGGCGCTGCTGCAGGGCCGTCACTTGCCGGGCCACCGCGTCCCAGTCGGTTGCCGCGCCGGCGGCGGCTACCTCTTCGGGAGTCATGACGTGGACCCGCGCCGGGCCTTCGTCGGCGAAGGTAATCGTGATGCATTCGCCATGGATTTCATCCAAATTGACCTTGTACTTCTGCTGCACCCGTTCACGCAGGTTCTGCACGGTCATCTCCTTCTGCGCGAGCTCGATTTCGATCGAGCTCCGGCGTTCCTGGATTTGCGACAGGACCTGGCGCTGTTCGCGCAGAGATTCTTCGCGCGAGGAAATGGCGCTTTCCTGTTCCTGCTGCTGGCCCAGCAACTCCGCCGCCTGGGCATTTACCTGCTCCCGCTCGTGCTGCACTTTTTCAATCCGTCCGCGGGATTCCTGGATCTCGGATTCGGCCTGCGCGCGGCGGCTCACAAAAGACCCTAGTTCGGCGCGGCGTTGCCCGATGAGCTGATCCAGCTCACGAATGCGCTGCGCCAGGGAAGTTTGCTGCTGCTCGAAAGCCGCGCGCATTTGCTCCTGGGTGGCCAAGCCGATTTTGCTTTCGTTTAGTTCAGCCGTGGCACTGTCACGCTGCTGGCGCAAGCCCTCCAATAGGGCTGTCAGATGGGCCACCTGATCCTGGCGAGCGCGCTCGCGCGCTTCCGCGTCCCCTGCCCTGCCGGCCAACTCGGCGCGCTTTTGGGATCCTTCCTGTTCCTGCGCCGCCAGGCTCTGAATTTCATAAACGACTGTGTCGATTTTCTGGTGGAGCAAGCGTTGCGAATTCTGCAGCGCATTGAATTCACCTTCATGGGTCGCAATCGCAACTTCCTGCGCCCGCAACTCGGTTTGGGCCTGGAGCAAACTGGCTTGCAGTTCAGATTGTTCAGCCTGCAAAGCACCTTTGTGGCGGCTGAGCTCGCTGACCTGATCATTGAGCACAGACAACGCGCCTTGCAATTCGAGGATTTGATTTTTCCGGCCGAGAATGGACGCCGCGCCCTTGGCGTGCCCGTTGCCATCGTGGTGACCGCCCGTATACACGCCGACACCGCTGAGCACTTCGCCCGTCAGGGTGACATAATGAAGACCGCCTCCGGTGCTGCGCCAGGCTTCGGTGGCCGAGGGCAGGTCCCGAACAATCCGCGTCGTTCCGAGGATGCGCTGTAACAACGACCGAATGGATGGATCGCTCTCGACGACTGTCAGCGCTTCCAGCGGGTGACCGTTAAGCTCGACGTTGGGGGCGGTTACTGAGGCGGCAGGCTCGGCAGCGAGAACCTGCTCAGTTCCGCTCTCAGCATGCCCGTTTTGGACGAAAGCGAGAGGTGCGATACTGGCCCGGCCGCGCTTGTTGGCGCTCAAGTCGGAAAGGATTTCCTGTGCTGCCTCTGGATGCTCGGTTAAAACCAGTTGCAGGTGGTGGCCCAAGGCGGTTTCGATTGCCGTAATGTACTGATCCGGCACGCGGATTTTATCGGCCAGCGAGCCGAGCACATGCTGCGATTGCTTGAGCGCCGCCAGCGACCCTTCGCTGAACCCTTCATGGCCGGCCTGGAGCTGCTCCAGAACGTTGAGCCGGGAGCGTTTCTCCGCTTGTTGCTGCAACAGCGCGTCCAGTTCCCGCCCCGAGTGCCCGAGCTGCTCCTGGATTTCGCGCAAACGCGCCTGGCGTTCTTCGACAGTGCCCCGCTGCGTCTGGGCGTTAAGTTTCTGCGCCTGCACGTTGGCGGAGAACTCCTGCAAGCGTGTCTCCAACCGCGTGCGTTCCTCTTCAAGTTGGATTTTTTCGGCCGATAATTTTTCCAAGCGGACTACGTTGCCCTGTTTCTGCAGGTCCAGCGCGGTTAACTCATTGCGAACGCGCGTCACCTCTTGCGCGGCGGCAAAAGCGTCCGATTGCGCCACCCGCAGCGCTTCCTGCTGGAGACGCAGGCTTTCTTCGACTGCGCGCAGTGATTCCTTTTTGGACTCGAGCACCCGCGCGTGTTCGGCCAAGGCAGTTTGACATCCTTGAAGACTGGCGCTGACCGTGGTGTGCTCCTGACTGGCGATGCCTCGCCGCTCCTCGGCTTGTGTTATGTCGCCGAGTGCTCGAGCATTTTGCGCATCCAACTCACGCAATCGTTCTTCGTTAAAGTGAATCCGGCTCTCGTGCCGTTCCATTTCTCCTTTGAGCTCAAGTCCGCGCTGTTGCAGCGCACCAATTTCATGCTCCAACTCCGATAATCGCCCGCGCAACTGCGTAATTTCATCCTCGCAGCGGAGCACGTTGGCCGAATTGCTTTCGATTTGATTGCGCAGATTTTCCGCCGAAACCTGGCGTTCGCGGATCTCGGCCTGCAAGATATCGAAGTGATGGCGCGCCAACTGCGTATCGAGATGTTGGAGATCCTGGGAAATCTGTTTGTAACGGCGAGCCTTGCCGGCCTGCCGCTGCAGCGAACCGATCTGGCGTTTAACCTCACGGACCAGATCCTCGACCCGAACCAGGTTCTGCTCTGTGTATTCAAGTTTGCGCAAGGCCTCTTTCTTTTGAGCCTTGTATTTGGTGATCCCGGCGGCCTCTTCAAAAATCATGCGCCGATCTTCCGGTTTGCTCGAAAGGATCTGCGTGATGTTGCCTTGGGCCATGATGCTGTAGCTGGTCCGGCCTACACCAGTGCCCATGAAAAGCTGTTGGATGTCCTTAAGCCGGCATGGCGTTTTATTAATGAAATACTCGCTACCGCCGTCGCGGAACACCCGGCGGGTAACGGTCACCTCGTTGTAACCAATTTCGACGCCCGCAGCGCTCAGGTGTTCCTGGTCTACACCACCTATTGTGAGGGATACCTCCGCCATACCCAACGGCTTGCGGCCGTCTGTCCCGTTGAATATCACATCGGCCATTTCACCCCCGCGAAGGGCTTTGGCCGATTGTTCGCCCAGTACCCAACGTATAGCGTCTGACACGTTGGACTTACCACACCCATTGGGGCCGACGATGGCCGTTACCCCAGGCTGGAAGTTTAGCGCGGTTTTATCTGCAAAGGACTTAAACCCTAAAACGGTCAAATTCTTCAGATACATGATATTTGCAAAAGACAAGCAGACCTTGCCGATTTAGTAAAGCGAAAAACCGCTATATGCAGTACACCCGTCCGGTCGGAGCACAACTAATAGGTGAGGAACCGAGGTTTGAATTGTGCCGGTATACCGCTGTTTCCGCTCTGTTTTTACTACTATATCCCTTTTACCGCAAAACTCGCTGGAATTTCAACAGTTTTTCGTAAAAATCTGTTAAACGACCACGGCCAAAAAACACTCCCAAAGCGGCAGCTTTGACGAATTGGCGGGCCGTTCTCGGCGTCGGACACTCAAGCATGCGCATCAGCACATCAGGCGTTCTGGAGAGCCTTGCCTCGCTTTGGCGCAAGTTTTCGCACCACGGGCCCGGAATAGCCCCTCTCTGGAGAGCCGCAGATTCCGAATTCTCCATCTGCGGTCGCCCCGAATCTGTGGGGAGGTTCATCCAAAGTCTTTCCGGACGCGTGGCATACCTCATGAGTTGGTGGACGCTTCTGCTGCTGATCACCGCGGCCGCCTCGGCGCAGGAGCATTACGTGCCTTCAAGTGTTTCGCCGCCAAAACTAGCGCGGGAGATGCGCGGCGTGTGGGTGGCGAGCGTTGGAAATATCGATTGGCCCTCAACCAACGCGCTCACCACCGCGCAGCAAAAAACGGAGCTGGTAACGCTCCTGAATCGAGCGGTTGAGCTCAATTTCAACACCGTCATTCTTCAAGTCCGCCCCGCTTGTGACGCGCTTTACTCTTCTCAAATCGAGCCGTGGTCGGAATACCTGACGGGCCTGATGGGCAAGCCCCCTCAGCCTTTTTATGATCCGCTGGCATTTGCGATCGAGGAGGCGCATAGGCGGGGTCTGGAGCTTCATGCCTGGTTCAATCCATATCGGGCGCGGCATTTGCAGGCGAAATCGCCGGTGGCGGCCAACCATGTTTCCCGAATTCATCCGGACTGGGTACGCCACTACGGCAACGATCTCTGGCTCGATCCCGGAGAAAAAGGCGTGCAACAATATTCACTAAACGTTGTGATGGATGTGGTGAACCGGTACGACGTGGATGGAGTGCATTTTGACGACTACTTTTATCCTTACCCGGAACACACTTCCGCGGGAAAAGATATCGAGTTCCCGGATGACCTGAGCTGGAGGCGCTTTGGGGCCGGAGGCAAGCTGAGCCGCGATGACTGGCGGCGCGAAAACATAAATGCATTCGTGCACCAGGTTTATCAGTCGATTAAAGCCGCCAAGCCATGGGTGAAGTTTGGCATCAGTCCCTTCGGCATTTGGCGTCCGGGCAATCCTCCCCAAATCAAAGGGCTGGACGCCTTTGCCGAACTGCATGCCGACTCGCGCAAGTGGCTGGTCAATGGCTGGGTTGATTACCTGGCGCCGCAACTTTATTGGGGTGTGAATCCTCCCGAGACCAGCTTTCCTGCGTTGCTGCGCTGGTGGTCAGATCAAAATTCTCGCCAACGCCTGCTCTGTCCGGGGCTTTGCTCGAATAACGTGGGGGGCAAGTGGCGGCCGGAAGAGATTATCAAGCAGATCGAGCTCACGCGGCGAGAGCCTGGTGTATCCGGGCAAGTCCAGTGGGGCATGCGGGCTTTGATGCGAAATGGGCCGCTCGACGCTGCACTGCGGAAGACAGTCTATCCAACGCCGGCGCTGGTGCCTGAAATGCCGTGGCTGGAACGCACGCCCCCGCGCGGGCCTGAGTTGCATGCCGAGCCGGGAGGCGCCCGATTAAAGATAGCCTGGGCCGCCGCGGGACAAAATGTCAGATGCTGGGTGCTTCAAACTCGGAAAAACGGGAATTGGGAAACCGAGATTCTGGCCCGACAAAACGGCTCGATTCTTTTGCCGGTCGCTGGGCTTGAGGTGATCGCGCTGAGCAGCCTTGACCGTTTCGGCATCGCCAGCCCACCGTCAGTCCTCGAGCGCAAGAAGTAGTAGAGTGATTTTGGAAAGGCTGTAAGCCGAATTCTGTCTGCTCAACCCTTTGCCAAACCGGCGCGGAATCACCAGTTTGGCAAAGGGCTGAGGAGAGAATCATTTGTCTCAGCAGCCGGTACCCGGAACCCGTTTCGCACTGCGAAACATGGAGCGGGCAGCTCCGGGGTCCCCTATTTGGCCTTGCACCCGATGGGGTTTTCCGTGCCTCCTGGCTTGCGCCCGGAGCGGTGGGCTCTTACCCCACCTTTTCACCCTTACCGAAGCCGTGCGAGCACGTCCCCGGCGGTTTGTTTTCTGTGGCACTATCCGTCAGGATGCCTCGCGGCATGCCTTCCCGCGTATATCCCGGAATCATGTTCCAGGTTACGCGGCATCGCGCCCTTTGGTGTTCGGACTTTCCTCCTCCCCCGAGTTGCCCCGGAGAAAGCGATTCTCCGCCTTTCCAAAATCAGTGGGAGTATAGCCCCGGCCGACTACGATCTCAATCCCCGGGAGCACCGATAGCACCGATGTTGCCCGATGTCCTTTCGCCCCGGCGGCCCTGGTGACAAGGGATACCCGAAGATTCCGAGCCTCCACAGGTACCGTCGGGCTGCGCCCGACACTTGCAGGGAGATTGACACCAGGTCCCGCCAAATTATCGTTTTGGCATGAGCCCAAGTAACCGGTCATGGCCCTGGTCTTTTTGCCTCGTACTCGTTACCTTTTTTCAGGCACTGCGAGGTTTCTCCCAACCCCATTTTGGCGGCGGTCCGCGGGCAAGCCAGATTTTGAATTGCGTTCCACCAAACGAGGCACAGCAAATCGAAGTATTGGCCGCGCGCTCCGGTCCCAGGCCTCAAGGGGAGAATGGCATCATCAGCTATCCCTTTGTGCCCATTGCCGGAACGATGTGGGACGATCGTTTCATCAACAATTACGTCGATCTCGATGCGACCACTGGCATCCTGGATTGGGATTGCACCGATTGGACCTATGATGGCCATACCGGGCACGATATCGACCTGCGCTCGTTCGGCGAGATGGATATCGGGGTGCCGGTTTTTGCCGCTTTGGATGGAACAGTAGTCACTGCTCATGATTGGGAATTCGACCGGAACACCAGCCAGGGCAACCAACCCGCCAACTACGTCGTGATCTATCATGGGGGCACGCAATACACCTGGTACTATCATTTGCGCCGCGGCAGCATCACGGTGGTGAGCAATCAAGTAGTAAAGGCCGGAACCCAAATCGGCCTGGCCGGCAGCAGCGGCAGCAGCACCGGTCCGCATCTGCATTTCGAGTCTCGCCACAACGGAACTTATTTCGAACCCTCAGCAGGCACCTGCCGTGCGGGGGCCAGCGACTGGGTCAATCAGCTTCCCATCCGTCGCGACCTGTGGATGGAGGATTTCGGCATGCATAACGCCGCGGGCATTCCCGACGGCTCCTTCTTTCCCTATGATCCGCCTCGGGTGGGCACGTTCGTTCGGGGCACCGACGCCGTGCCGGTGGGCGCGTGGTTTGTCCTCCATAACCAACCCGCCAACAGCACCTGGCGCGCGCGGTACCTTCGGCCGGATAATACGCAGTTCTTCGATTCCGCCACTCAAGCGTTTAATAATACCTCGCCTTATCGCTATGCCACTTGGTACATCTGGTACACCCTGGCCCTGGATACCAGCGGCACCTGGACTCTCGAACTATCCATCGACGGGCAAGTAATGGTGCGCGCCCCATTTTTGGTCATTGATGCTGGAGCAGCGCCCACAAATCATGCCCCCAACGCCGTCGCTGCAGCCTTTGATCCCCCTTCCCCGGGTACCAACGATGTCGTTTTCATGCGCTTAACCGTTCCCCTCCTCGAGGATCTCGATTACGATCTAATGCGTTACCGCTACCAGTGGAGCGTCAACGACACAATGATTCGCGACGTGACTTCCGCCGCCCATTCGGACGCGATTCCCCACGGGATGGCAGCTCCTGGGTCCGTCTTGAGTTGCACCGCCGCGCCTTTCGACGGCACGGCTTATGGACCTCCGGTAACAATCCAGACTGTTATTGGTGGTTTAGGGCCACAATTGACCGTCCAGCTTTCGTCAGGGCCCAACGTGGTGATTTCCTGGCCAACGTCTGCGGCCGCTTATGTGCTCCAAAGCTTAAGCGACCTTTCAACCAACGATTGGCAGACACTGGGCACCTCTCCTGTGGTGGTAGGCGCACGTAACCAGATTACTACGAACGCTTCGGGATCCAGGTTCTATCGCCTGAAACAAAGTCCGTAACTAAAACCAGTCCGGCGCCCTCCGGGGTGCGGGCGAGGCAGGCGCAAGGGAGCCAAGGCCTCGACGTTCGCGTACGCTCCAAGTCGCCGGGGCTTCCTTCGAGTTTCGGATTTCGACCTTCGGATCTTTCGTCACCCGCCAACTTGCGCGCGAGCCTCTGCAGCCAGCGGCGTGCTCAGGTAACGTTCACCCGTCGAACAGGCGATGGTCACAATCGTTTTGCCTTTGTTCTCGGGACGTTTCGCCACCTCGACCGCCGCCCACACGTTCGCTCCCGAAGAAATACCGGCCAGGATGCCCTCTTCTTTTGCCAAACGCCGGGCCATGTTGAACGCATCATCGTTGGTGACCTGGACGCACTCGACAATTTGCGCATTACCCTTGGAATCCTTTAAATGCAGGTTCTTGGGAATAAACCCGGCGCCGGTGCCCTGAATCTTGTGAGGCCCAGGTTTAAGGGGCTGGCCCGCGAGGCACTGCGAGATTACGGGCGAGTCTTTCGGCTCCGCAGCGATGGCCTGGAACGAAGGTTTACGGGGCTTAATAACTTCGCAGCAACCGGTGATTGTTCCGCCAGTGCCCACTGCCGAGATTAAAATGTCCACCTTGCCATCCGTGTCCTCCCAAATCTCCTCGGCGGTCGTATGCTTATGGATTTCAGGATTGGCGGGATTCTCAAATTGCTGCGGGATCCATGAATTCGGTGTTTCCTTGGCCAATTGCTCGGCTTTGGCGATGGCCCCTTTCATGCCTTCGGTCCCGGGCGTCAGGACCAACTTGGCACCGAGCATCGCCAGCAGGGTTCGTCGTTCGAGCGACATCGTCTCGGGCATGGTCAGGATAAGCTGGTATCCCTTGGCAGCCGCAACAAAGGCCAAGGCAATGCCGGTGTTGCCGCTGGTAGGCTCGATGATCACGGTTTCTTTTTTGAGTATTCCACGCCGCTCGGCATCTTCGATCATCGACATTCCAATCCGGTCTTTCACGCTGCCCAGCGGATTGAAGAACTCGCATTTGAGCAGGACGGTTGCCGGGACTCCTTCAGTCACCCGATTCAACCGAACCAACGGCGTACGCCCCACAGTTTCGACGATGTTGTTGTAAATGCGTCCCATAAATCAAAAAGGTTTTGTTTAGGTCAATCCAGTGAACGAGGGCCAATCTCCGACAGGCCCTAATTTTAGGCAAGCGCAATTTATCGGTAAGATGAGTCGGATGCTCAGGTTTAAGCAGGGCCTTGGGCAATGTGACACTTTTTCCGGACTTGCGGGTGGGAAAAGTGCGAACTGAGCCCAAGGCCCGCCGGCATAAAACATAAAGTCCCCGCCCGGCCTCGCGGCCGAGCAGGGACCAAATGGGGGATGGGAGTGCGCCAAGCTCTCTTTCCCGGGCTGGCATTGGGCGCCCCGCAAGGCAGGGCTGCCAGCTTCCCGACGCTATTCTCCACGGCAAGCGGAGTTTTCGGCCTCGTAGCAGGGCCGTCCAGCGTCTCGCGGCGACTGGATTTCGAGTGAGGCTTTTCAGCTCGCTTGGGCTGGTGGTTGCGCCACCGGCCTACGAACCAGGCCAAGACACGCCTGTGACTGTAGGTCCGCGTCTTGACCACTTAGCGCGAGGTCGGCCACTGTTTTTGACAGTGCGTTCACCTCGTGCCACGGGTCTCGCCTCTTCACTCTCAGGTTGCCTTTCATTCACAAGCCAGCGGTAGCGTTTTTACTATCGCCGGCGTTTCGGAAGGTTTTCACGGGTCCTGCCGAGGCCGCGTGTCCTTCCCGGTGCGAACGCTCACTTTGTCCCGCCTTTCGGCGTCTTTCCTTTGGCTGACCTCGAATTGAGACCGCCAGAGTCGTTCGCCCGTGCTGATGCACAGTAGCAACCGGATACCCTCTGGGTAACTGCCATTCACCTGGATTCGAAACTTCTTCAGGTTACTTGACTCGGTTCGGAGCGGTTTCTCATCGCTCTTAACCGCGCAGTTCCTTTTCGCGTGACTGACAGCGCGCGAACGCTGCCAGAGGAACTGGTGAATCCTGCCTCCGCTGCCGAACCTTACGGTCCGGTTTATGAGGGGATGAGCCAACCAGCCTGACTCACCCTTTCCCCAGTCACCTGGGATTATCCTTGAAACTTTTGGCGACAATCTGTTGACCGCCGCCGCCGGTCTCAGCTCTTTCAATGAACTGGGGACAGCTTATCAAAACTTTCAAAGCCAACAACGTTTACTTATGCACAGGGTTATTCACCGAAGTCATCGTCCAACGGATGGCCGAAATCTTCGAAAAACTCCGCTGAAAGCGTGGGGTAGGTACCCCGGCCCAAACTTTTATTCACCGCCAAAATGAGACGGCGTAGCGGCGTCGTGAATAAGTTGTGCCGCGAAAAAGCGGAAAATGTACAGCGAATTGGGACCTTTCGCGACGTGAACCAGGAGACGCCGCAAAAAATCGCTAAGATCGCAAAGGAAATCCCGATTTCCCTGAGTTATTTCCGTTCTCTTGCGGCAATCCCGGATCCGCGAAGTGCCGCGCAAGTGAGGGGAAAAGCGCCCCGCCGCTTGTGAGCCAGTCCGCGAAACCCGTGAAATCCGCGGTTCAACCCCCTTCATCGCTGTTTTTTGGACGTTTGCATTTTGCGGGCTAATGTGGTGTATTGATGGCGCTGACGCTAATTGGCAGAGCTGCCGGCGCCATCACGATCCAAATTTGATTATGCAAACGACCATCGAAGAATCGCCGGTGATGCAAAAAACCCGTGAGCTGTGCCAGACCATTCTGGAGCAGCCCAGCATGCAATCCATTCGCCAGCGGATCGATGCGTTTATGGGTGACGAAAAGACCAGAACGGAATACGACGATCTGGTGCAGAAAGGCCAGGCGCTGCAGCAAAAACAGCAGATGGCCGTGGCCCTGAGCGGCGAGGAAATCGCTGATTTCGAGCAGCACCGGGATGGCTTGATGAAAAACCCGGTGGCACGGGGTTTCCTCGATGCCCAGGAAGAACTGCATAACCTGCAGCAATCGGTCCACCAGTACGTCAACAAAACCCTCGAGCTGGGTCGGCTGCCGACGGAAGATGAAATGAGCGGCGGTTCCTGCGGCCACGGCTGCGGCTGCGGGCATAGCCACTGAGAGGCGAGCGGCTCAGTACCAGTTCACGAACAGCTGCCGGTGGTCACCCGGGCCAATCCGGTGAATTCGGTCCAGTTTCGGTCCCATCCAAACCACCGCGGGCTGGCAATCGGTGCCACATTCGATCCGGTGCGTTCCCTCGCATAATTCGATCGGCTTGTTCGTCAGCGGCGCGCCGTCCAATGTGCCTTGAAGGGTGCCGGGATCTTCAGGCGTCATGATGCCTTTCAGGCCTAAGGCGTAGGTGCCATCGAGGTCCGAACCCTTTAACGTCGAAACGCGGTATCGGCCACGGTGATAAACTTCAAAGGTGCCGCCGCCGGCCGAGAGAGTTTTTCCCAATACCCAGAAGTCATCGGCGATTGGAACATACCGTTGCTTGATGAAATCGTGATCGGCGTCCGACAACCAATCAGTGCGGTAACTGGGAATGACCACGGCCGGTGGTCGCGCCGCCATCATGTCACAAACCCGCGGGCCGCTTCCATTCAGAAAATTTTGGACGTTCAAGCCGTGGATGTACCATTGATAGTGAATTGTTGGTCGCGTGATGACCATGCCGATGCCGTCGTAGACGCGGTCGCAAGCTGGGTCAGTTAAGTCCTCAGCCAGGGCCATCAGTTGCTCCTGACGCCAGTTTAACATATCAACGTGGCGGCGGGTGGCCACCGCGAAAGGGACGATGTGCGCAAAGACCAAAGTACTGGCCACGACTGGCCGAAGAACAGGCTGCGCCCAGAGCTCACCCCAAATGCCGACCGCATAGCGAAATGCAAAAAGGAACAGGTAAGGCACCACATGCAGAAGGTTGTAAGCGTAAGGTGTGGGGTTGATCGCCAGCGCCCCCATTGCGCCAACCAACACCAGGAACTCCGGGACGATGCCATCCCAGTTTAGGGCCGCCCAACGGCGTCGGAGAAAGTCGGCCCCGACAGCAAAACAGGCCGCTGCGCCCGCAGCCAGCAAGAGCGGAGTTTGTCCAATTAGCCTGCCAAGAGTCGTCCACGGCGCAAACCCGGGAGCGCCACCGCCGCCCCCTGTCGAGTACCTGGCCACGCCATGGAAGACCGATAAATAAATCTGCCAACCACCAGAGTTGCCATAGGCGATTCGGATCCACAAGGTAGCCGCTACCGCGCCGGTCAGCCATGACAGGCCAAGTCGCCAGCGCGAGCGCGTAAAGCCCGGAGCAGGAAACAAAATCAACGCCAGAGACAGCGGAAGAACGTACACCACCGCTTTGACGGCGGTGAAAAGCATGACCATACAGACTGCTCCGGCTAGGACGTACGAAGCAAGGCCAAGTGGTTTAACCCGAATAGCCCACCAGGTAAGCAGAACTCCGGCGAGCACAAGATTGTCATGGCGCACTTCGAAGCCGTAGTCCCAAAGCGGAGCCAGGGTGGCAACGGCAAGCAGTGCAATCAAAGTCCGAACGGAATAAAATTTTCCACCCGCAATAGCTGCGAGCAGCAGCAGATTCAGCCAAAAAACCCCCAGAAATAACAATCGCGCCATGTCAAAGGCTTCGGTGGCTCGTGTTGCGCCGCGGGAAATCCAGGAAATTGGCCCAAGAAGAAACAGAGACGCATTCGTGAAGAACTCCGAAGCATGCCCAGTGGCGAGCACCCGCGCCATGTAAAGGTTTTGGCACTCATCGACTTGATAAATGCGCAAGGCAGCCAAGTGCGAAGAAAACCGTACCAGCACCGCCAACCCGGCGAGCAGAAGCCCGAACCAAAGGGTGCGACGCGTCCTTAACATTTGGAACATGGCCGTCTATTGTCTGCCAACCACTTGTGGGTGGCGTGCAGCAACTTCCTTGCTCGTCAACGGCCTTTGCACCAAATCGGGTGAGGACCGGAGTCTCGGCGATATTGCGGACGCAGGTTGCTGCGTTTCATCGGATGTGACTCTTAGCGGCTCATCCACGATGTACTCGGGTCTTCGTTTGACCTCGTCAAAAAGGCTGCCGATGTATTGTCCCAATATTCCGATCGTAAGTAATTGCACTCCGCCGAAGTAAATGGTGAGCAGGATTATCGACGTCCACCCTGAGACAATATACTGCGGGCTGATCAGTTTATTGATTAGGACCCATAACGAGAGTACCAAACCAGCAGCTACCGATGAAAACCCAAACGTCGTAGCGATCTGTAGAGGTTTCTTGGAAAAATAAAACACGCCCGTGGAGGCAAACCGGAGCATTTTTCTCAAGCTATATTTCGTCTCGCCGGCGTAACGTGGATCCCGATCGTAGTAAAAAGGGGTTTGCTTGAAGCCCATCCAGCTGATCAGGCCGCGAATGTATTTGTTATTTTCCTGAAGTGAATTGAAGGCGTTAATTATTTTCCGGTCGATCAACCTGAAGTCCCCGGCATTGACCGGGAGCGGCACGTCGGAAAGTTTGCTCAGTAACTGATAGTAAAGGCTCGCCGTAACCCGTTTGAAAAGGGTTTCGCCCTTCCTGCGATTGCGCACTCCATAAACAACATTGGAACCGGTTTGAGCCAATTGGCAAACCATGTCAGGAATGACCTCGGGCGGATCCTGTAAGTCGGCGTCGATAATCACCGCGAGCTCTCCGTGGCAGCGCCGAAGCCCCGCACTGACGGCCGGTTGATGACCGAAATTGCGAGAAAACCGGACCACGACCGCCCGAGGATCACGACGGGCAATCTCTTGCAGAATATGGGGTGTAGAATCTAAACTCCCATCGTCCACGAAGATCAGTTCGTGATGAAACTCCGTTCGGCCTTCGAGCACCGAGGTCAGTCGTCGGTACGTGTCCCATAGAACTGCCTCCTCGTTGAAACAAGGAATGATGACCGAGAGAAGTGTGTCAGGAGCAGTGGGCATGCGATTCGGCACGAACCATGCCCTTTGCAGGCGTGGGTTGCGTTGTGGGGTGAGGGTAAGCGAGGGATTGTCGCCAAATGAAGACGTTGCGAAGCAAACACCACGCTAACGACAGAACGTAAGCGCGGGCCAGGTCAAAGCCATCAACTCTATAAACAGGATCCTGCTGCAGATTTTTCATGAATCGTCTGAAGCAAGCAGCTTGACGAAATCCGACCGCCGTCGTCGCAGCCCCGCCGGAAACCCGAAAACTGGCCAGTACCTCAGAATCCACAAACGCGTCGCCTCGCCTGAGTATTTCCGCCCAGAGACTAAGGTCACTTAAGTAGGGATTGCAGGGATCGCACATTTCGCGCTTTGTCATTGCTTCCCTCCTGAACAACCCTACGGCAGGTTCTCCAATTATGTTTGAACCAGCCCGGAGGCACTTCTTGATTAGCTGGCGCCCGGTACTGACGCCAGGTTGGAGAGAATGCCTGGGGCCCAGGACGATTTGGCCCCGGGAATTGACAATATTGCGGTTGCAAACTGTCAGGACAACCGCCGAGTTCCTTGAGTCTTCCAGGATCGAGACCTGATGCTCCAAGCAACTGGGATGAAGCAGGTCATCTTCGCACAATAATTTGACATATTTGCCCACTCCTAAAGACAGCACGTGGTTCCAATTGTTGCCCATTCCGAGGTTGGCAGGGTTGCGAACCACCTTCATGCGTGGGTCGGTAAAGGTCTCGATGACGGCCAGTGTTTCATCAGTTGATTTGTCGTCGGCGAGGACCAACTCGAAATTCGTAAATGTCTGATTCAAAACACTTTCGACCGTCCGCGCAATAAACGGCGCGCCGTTGTAGCACGGAATGCACACGCTGACTAATGGTTGCGAGCTCATGGGTATCGGTTCAAAGCTCAGTCATGAAACCGAAGCTTAGAAGGTGCCAAAAGGGACCTGATTGCTTAGTGGGGCTTAATTAATTTAAAATCAACGCGCTTTGGACTCAGGAAGCCATTCTGGCCCGGATTTAGCTGCGCAGACGGTTGATTCTGCTGGCTCCCGGTCCTTCAAGGTCAGTGTCGGGCTGCTGCGCCAAGCAGATATCACAACCTGAAACTCAAGTGATTGAAATCGACACGAGCCATAAACGTTCGCGCATGAAGTCGCTCGAATTCTCCTTATCGCGAATCAAGTCGCACATCCCAAGCCGTAGCCGTTCGGCGTACCTCTGCAGCCGTTTGTTTTACAAATCTGTTCCAGAAAGCCTCCGTAACGGAATAGTGGCGAGCCTCGGCCAATCGTGGCCGTGTGTTTGCCCGGCGTGTGGGGACCGGGTGCCGCGGTTTTCGCCATTGCCCGAATTTTACGTCCGCGACCTGGAGTTACACGGTTCGGACTTGTTGGGCACGGATTTTGAAACATTGAATTCCGCCGCTTACCAATGCCCGCATTGTGGAGCTACCGATCGCGATCGCCTCTACGCACTCTACCTCGCAAGCCGATTGCCGGCGGCTGCTTCCGAACAACCGAATTTCGCTATGCTGGATATAGCACCTTCGGTCCCGCTTTCGGCCTTCATCCGAAATAAATTCCGCATTCATTACCGAACAGCGGATCGCTTCATGAAAAACGTTGACGACCGCATCGATATCACCTCGATGGGGTGCTACCCGGACGGGTCTTTTGATGCCTTCATTTGTTCGCATGTCCTAGAGCATATTGACGATGATCGGAAAGCGATGTCGGAATTATTCCGGGTGCTTAAACCCGGCGGTTGGGGAATTGCCATGGCGCCAATTTGCCTCGCACTGGACAAGATCAGAGAGGATTTCACCAAGACTTCGGAAGCGGAGAGGATCAAATATTTCGGCCAGGGCGATCACGTGCGGGTGTACTCGCGTAACGGCTTTATGCAACGGTTGGAGTCGGTCGGGTTCAATGTGCGCCAAGTGCGGCCACAAGATCTCAAATGTGAACATATCGAGAGGTATGGCCTCTCACCCAAGAGTGTGCTGTATATCGTCGAGAAACCTGTGGTTGCTCCCGCTCCGGCGCGGCGGGTGTCTCAGACTCCGCGCTATGACGGGACGAAGCTGGCAATCCTGGGTGGAACGCCACGTTTCTCGGAAAAGTTACACGTCGGCCGTCCCAATCTGGGCGATAAAGCACGGCTGATGCAGCGTTTTGAGGAGATTCTTGACCGCCGGTGGTTGACAAATGATGGCCCGATGGTGCGAGAATTCGAAAAACAGATCATTGGCATTACCGGCGCCAAGCATTGCATCAGCATGTGCAACGCGACGGTTGCCCTTGAGATCGCCATCCGCGCTCTGGAACTGCGGGGCGAGGTGATCCTGCCCTCGTATACGTTCGTGGCCACCGCCCACGCGTTGCAATGGCAGGAGATTACGCCGGTCTTCGCCGACATCGACCCGAACACGTTAAACATCGATCCTTCTTGCATCGATCGGCTAGTGACACCGAGAACGACCGGCATCATCGGGGTCCACGTCTGGGGCCGTCCGTGCGATACCGATGCCATCGAACAACGCGGACGCAAGTATGGTCTGAAGGTGATGTTTGACGCGGCTCACGCCTTTGGCTGTTCACATCACGGTCGCATGATCGGCAATTTTGGCCAATGTGAAGTGTTCAGCTTTCACGCCACCAAGTTCCTCAACAGTTTCGAGGGCGGCGCGATTGTCACCAATAACGACACCCTGGCCGAAAAAATACGTTGGATGCGCAATTTCGGGTTTTCCGACTATGACCGCGTCGATTACCTGGGAATCAACGGAAAAATGACCGAAGTTTGCGCTGCCATGGGGTTGACATCGCTAGAAAGCATGGACGATATCATCCATTTGAACCATGAGAACTATCGGTCCTACAGGGGTGCCTTGGCCAGCATTCCGGGAATCACCCCGATTGATTTTAACTCAACTGATAAACGAAATCACCACTACGTAGTTGTCGAGGTCGACGATTCACGGAGCACGTTGAATCGCGACGAGTTGGTGGAAGTGTTGCATGCCGAGAACGTTTTGGCGCGGAAGTATTTCTGGCCAGGCTGCCATCGCATGCAGCCTTACAAGTCTCTGTTTCCTAATGCTTCTCTTTTGCTTCCGAACACAGAGCTCCGAGCTGCCCAGCTGATGGTGCTGCCCACCGGACAATGCGTCACTAGGAGCGACATTGAAACGGTTTGCGAGATCATTAAATCGGCCTTGTGCCACGCCCAAAAGGTGCGAGGTTTCCTTGCCGATAAGCGTACGGCAAGCCACCGATAATCAACTAATCAGTCCCAAGGGCATAATGGCATTCAGCCCGGAACCGAATTCTCAATCCTCAGGAGCCAACTGGGCTCGACCCCGCACTGCTTTCAAAGTTAATTTGCCTCGGCTGTAGGGAAGGCGAACAAAATGGACCCCTCGGATCATTCGACCGATTCGACACAGCTCTTCAATTAACAGAAAGGTCAGCCCTCGATTGGCTTGGCTTCCAAACAAGGTGTATTCGGCCCTTACTACTAAGTGTAGAATTTCGAGGGTTTGCGCCTCCGGTCTTGTATAAACTAATGCGCCGACGAGTTCCTGCCGCGCCCCGTTCAGGGCCAGAGCGTACAAGCTTTGCACATGCGCTAGTAATTGAAGTTGAATCCTGAGACTGCGGTCGCTCTCAATGATTTTCGGAGAACCATGCCTCTCAACGTTAGCGATGATATTGCGCCGGAAACGGCCCTGCTGAGGGTGGAAGAAGAGCAACTTTTCAAGTTCCTCCGCATGTTCCTTGCCTAAACTCGATGTCAGAGAGAAATCCATGGTGAGCAAGTCCCTCAGTGAAGGGTGGCGCGTTGCCCGCCAAGTTCACCGATTGGCACCGCGGGATTTCCGAAGACCTTCAATCCAGCTCCAACCCGTTTCAACACAACGCTCCCGGCGCCTACGTATGCCCAAGCGCTTACATGCGCATTGGGCAAGATCGTCGCATGGCTTCCAAGGAAAACTCCCTCCTCGAGCGTGGCGTTTCCATTGATCTCGCAGGAGCCCGAGATTTGGCAATAGTCCCCAATCCGAGTATCGTGGGCGGTGTTGCTGTGAGTGCCAAAGGCCACATGCTTGCCTAAGGTAAGATCACACGACAGCTGAGTGAAGGGCCCGAGGATGCATCCACAACCGATCAGAACTTCGTGCCCAACAAGAGCTGTAGGATGAACCAAAGTCGCGAAGTTGCCACCCTTCTGCTCAACCATCGAGCAATAGTGCTTCTTAAGGGAGGGTTCAGCGACCGCGCAGATAAAAAGGTCTGCATCGGCGGGTGAGTATTCTTCCACGGGCGCCAGGATCGGTGGTTCATAGTGGAATCTTCGCAGGATATCCGGACGATCGTCTAGAAACCCCTTTATCGTCCACGGTGCTCCCGCCTGGATTGCCTGACCCGCCCAAGTGCACACTTCGCGCCCGAATTTTCCGGCACTAATAATGATCAGCTTTTGAGGTGACATGATGATCCTTGTAGCACGTGCTTGAGCCTTAGGCCGTTTTCTAGGGAAAATTGTTTATGCACTAACATTTATCGTCCTTCCTCCGTCTACCACCATTTGTTGGCCGGTAATCCATCGAGCACTCTGCGAGAGAAGAAACTCCACGGCTGAGGCGATATCACCAGGATGGCCCATTCCCAAGGGGTACGCGGATTCCAGGCGCTTGGAGAGATCCGGATCGCTCAGCATGTTCTCGGTCATTCCAGTGCGAATGGCACCCGGCAACACTGAGTTCACACGTACTTCGGGTGCAAGTTCCACGGCCAAGGCTCGCATGAAGGCATCCAGCGCGCCCTTGCTGGCGCAGTAGACGCTGAAGCCACGTGCTCCCTTTAAGCTCGCAATGCTCGAAATGAACACAATTCCTCTCAAGTAGTTCTGGTTCAATTTTTTCCTGACCAGCAAGCGAATGACTTCAACCGCAGAATGGAAATTCACATTCATCGTCTCCCGCACGTCCATTCGTTCGACACTTCGCAGCGGCAAAATCTTAAGAGTCCCGGCGCAGTGAACGAAACCTTCAACTCCGGCCGATTTATCCGCCAAAATTTGCCTCAACGAGCCTTCAATCTGGTCTACCTCGCGGAGGTCGCATTTCCACAAAACGTGGCGTTCCGGATTTTGACATTGGCGAAGGGTTCCTTCCAACCGTGTTGCTTCCCTTCCATTCAGGATTAAAGGGTAAGAGCTGGAAAGGCGAATGGCGGTCTCACGGCCAATGCCGGACGATGAGCCGGTGATCAGAATGTATTGTTTTGCGTCCATAGCCTCCACATCCCATTCACATCTCTTTCAATGCGCGGTATAACCACCGTCAACCACCATCACGGAACCGGTGATCCACCGTCCAGTCTCCGCCAGTAGAAAGGCGACGGCGTTTGCCACGTCTTGCGGTTCTCCTAAGCCCAGAGGGTGCGCAGCTTCGACCTGTGCGCGTTGCTCAGACTCCCATAAACCAGAAAGACGATCGAACATTGGCGTCTTGACGAAACCGGGCGCGACACAATTAACACGAATCTTTTTTGCGGCAAGTTCCACCGAAAGGGATTTGGCCAGACCCACCAGCGCGCCTTTGCTCATCCCGTAGGCGGCCGCCCCGGCCGATCCCACCAGCCCCATTACTGAAGTAAGAAAGACGATCGACCCGCCAGCCGGATCGGCAGCCTTTTTTTGTTGAAAGCCACGAACCAACGCAAGTGCTGCCTCGGTATTGACTAACAGAACGTCGCGATAGCAGGATGGATCGAGCAATCGTACGGGTTGGATGCAGGACAATCCGGCCGCATGAACCAAACCGAAGAACGGCCCACTCTCAGCGGCAGCTTGGCGGAGCCACGAAGGAATCTGCTCGACCAGGCGCAGATCCCAACACTTGGTCTCATGATGATTTCCTTCAAAAGTAGCAATCGCGCGGTTGAGGCCTTCTTCATTAGAATCCACAGCCAATAGGCGCCCGCCGAGTTTGCTCACCAGCGTGCTAGTGGCCAGCCCAATGCCCGAGGCGGCCCCCGTCACGAGAACTCGACGGCCCTGCAAAGAGAAGGGGTTGGAAGCGTCGCTCACTTGCGTCGGCGGGTTGCAATCGTGGCACCAAGTTCGGCCACGGTTTTAATGTCCCGCAACTCCGCGGTGGACAAGTTAATACCGTAGTTGGCGTCGAGAGTCGCTAGAATGGAGAGTGCCGTTAGTGAGTCCCAATTTTCAAACTCTCTTAAAACATCGTCCGGCTTGACCGTCTCGACTTCGAGGATATCAGCCAGCTTAGAGTAAAAGTCGTCCATAATCAGGTAACCTCCCGGTTCGGAAAATCGATCAACTCGCAAAAGCTGAGCCGGCGGAATCGCATCAGCATCGAACTCCAAGTCAGACCAACTCCGAAACCTGCGAGACAGACCTGGAGACCCTCTTCAGGAAGAGTGCCCTGAAGATTAAGCGCGATAGTTACCGGGATCGTAACCCCGCTGCTGTTGCCAAACCTCTCGACGACATTCATAGGCATTTTCTCATGGGGTAATTTCATTTTGTCGGCAAGCTTTTGAAGCATAAACCGGTTGGGCTGATGGCAGAGGAAGAGATCCACAGACGCCATGGTCTCGCCCGCGAAGGAGAGCAAACTTTCGATCATTGGCGGCACCTCCACCTGGACAAAGTTGAATACGGCAGACCCATCCATGCGGAGGTGATCGTTGGCCCTGAGATTGTTGTCGCCAACATCCTGCAGCACACCTGTCTCTAAGGTTGAGGGCATCCTGAACCCGCCGGCAGGGATCATCAGGGCCTCGTTGCGACTGCCATCCATTTTGAGGTTGCCATAAATGACCGAATCGTTTGAATCCCGTTCGACTAACGCTATCGAGGCAGCGTCGCCGATCAAAGGATAGCTGTTGCGGTCTCTGGTAGAGGTCTTGCGGCTAATCACGTCAGCATTGATGACCACTACTTTGCTGATGCTTTCCTGGTCCAGCAGCAGGAAAGCTTGCATCAGGGCAATCAAAAACCCGGCGCAGCCCTGGTTTATGTCCAAACAGAATAAGTCACGCTTCAGCTTCAAGCGCCCTTGAATAATATTGCTGGTGGGCGGCATAAAATGATCGGGAGACTGTGTCACCAGAATGAGCGCATCGAAGTCGTCCGGTTTAAGAAGCCCTTTCGTGAAGGCGTATTCCATTCCGAATACGGCCAGGTCAGAGACGCAAATGCCTTCTTCCACTACGCGATGTTTATCATAGCCCATCATTTCCTTTAGCTTGATAGAACGAGACTCGGAGGAATTAAAACTCCTCATGTCGTCGAGGAATGAACGTTCGTTTGCTGGCACAATCGCGAGCAGACCCGTAAGCCGCTTTTTACGAAAAACGAAGTTCACGCTTGAACCCCATGCTTGCGAAGCAGGGCCTCTATGGTTCGGAAGTTCTTAAAATTCTCGGGGATGATTTCCACTCCGTCGATCGAGACGGAGAAGGCTTTGTCAAGAGCTGAAACCAACAGGACCATGTCGAACGAATCGAGCATACCGTCCCCAATGAAGTCATTCGATGTGGTGAAATCGAACTCAGGGCGAATTCCTTTCAGGATTTCAGCGACGCGTTTCATTGGCAGATCTTTTTATTGGCTAAAACGTAATCAAACAGACCGTCGGGAGCAAACCCATGCTGACGGTATTTTGCGATGGCGTGCTCATTATCGGCAATAACCCAAAGCAGGAAGCGCCTTACGGACGCGGCATGCGTCAGGTAGCGACCCATGAGGGCTGAACCGAGCCCGCGACCTCGAAACGAACTGCCGACAAGCCAGTAACGAATCATTGAGCTAAACCTATGATCGTCGAAGTAAAGTAATCCTGCGAGCTTTTCCCCGCTCCTGGCCGCCAGGATCTGCCGAGATTGTGTTGCGCTCTCGATTTCGTGAAGCGTGGGCAACTGTTCTGCGTACTTGTCAAAGGATTGGCAAAGCATATCAAAGAGCCTGATAGCATCCGGCTTGCCAGCGAAGTCAATTCGCTGGTCATTCATGTCCCCAGTGGGTGTTGTTCCTTTGCCCGGTCTGGTCATTCGGAACAGCTTCTGATATAGCCGGAAGCCAACGGAATCCCATGATGAGAGCCATGATTTGACGTCAGGTTCGAGACCGATCAAGTCTACCACGAATTGTTCCGTCCGCAGCTTGGGTATGGCCGCTAGGGCGCCCTGGAGTTCTTGCCGGTTGGGGGCACAGAAGTAGAGATGCCAGAATCCCCTGTCGGGTCTGAAAAAAAACGCAGTGCGCCCAACGGCCGCTCCAAAAAACTCCTTAGCAGCAATCCATTCCTGAAGTTTTTGGAGGTTGGGAAAAAAATTCGTACTGTATTCGGACGCTTCCGCTTTGGCCTTCTGGATGGCGTCAAACACTTCGCCGGTGGAACACATCGGGGTCACTGAAACTGCCCTTCAGGACGCTGTGAGTCGTTGCCGATCGATTTTCCCATTGGGGTTACGCGGCAATTGCTCCAGTCGATTATAGACAGTAGGCAGCATGTACTTGGGAAGATATGCCAAGAGTCGTTCACGGATAAGCCCGGGGGAAAGTGGTTGGTCAGATTCGAAATGCAGTATGAGCTCCTTTTTGGCCTGGTCATAGGTGACGCAACCGTTGCGAATCTCGGTTATTTTGAGCACCGCATGCTCGATCTCGCCAAGCTCGATGCGATATCCCAGGTGCTTTATTTGAAAATCCTTTCGTCCCACGAACATGATTTCGCCACGAGAGTTGCGGTTAACCAGATCGCCCGTACGGTAAATTAGTTCCGGGTAATGGCTATTGAGCGGATTTTGAACAAAGGCTTTAGCGGTACGCTCTGGATTATTCCAATACCCAAGCGCCAGTGAAGTTCCACGCACGCACAATTCGCCAACCTCATCTGATTTAGTGGGCTGGTTCTGCTCATTAAGAATGAGAATATCCGTATTGCGGCAGGGGAAGCCTATTGGGAGTTTCTCATTATCGCCAAAATCCCGATCAACGATGAAGTACGTGCAGTCGACCGTGATTTCAATCGGGCCGTAAAGGTTTACGAACAGGGCTCCAGGCAAGTGCTTCCGCCAATAATTAAGATGCTTCGTCGGAAACACCTCGCCAGCAAAGAACACCTTGCTTAACCCATTGAGTCGGCAGTTCTTTAACAGGTCCTGGTTGGCAATGTTCACCATGATAGTTGGGACCCAGAAAATAAAGCTGATTGACTGCGCCGCCAGAAATTCGACGAGCTTCACAGGGAAAGACGCGTATTGCTCCGGAACGATGACCAAAGTGGCTCCCTTGGCGAGGCAGAGATAAAGTTCCAAGGTGTAAATGTCGAAATAAAATGGAGAAAGGCTGCCAATAACCTCACTTCCGTCGAGCGAAAGCCGGTCGAAGACCCAATCCATGAAATCGATGGTGCTGCGATGGTTCAGCGCGACGCCTTTCGGAATTCCGGTTGAGCCTGAGGTGTGGATAATGCAGAGGGGGTCGGAGTCGATCACGCCGTCCAGTCGAGCCAACAGCGCTTCATTATTATATGAAACCCCGTGCGCCATGGTTTGCTCAATGAGCAGGATCTTTTCTTCGGGAAACTCCAGCGCCCTCAGAATCGGCAGGTGTGTTGCATCTGTGATGATGATTTGTGCCCCCAGGTTGTGCAGAATACCAGCGAGTCGTTGTCTCGGTGATTTGACGTCGAGGTTGGCATAGCAGTTACCGCTGTATAGAATCCCAAGATCCGCAAAGATCGTTAATGCGCCCTTCGGCAGGAGGACTGCAATCGGTTGATTGCGGCGGGAAATACTCTGGAGAATCCGATCAGCACAATTCTTTGCGTAACGCTCAACTTCTTGAAAACTATACCGGTGTTCGTGGTCAATGATGGCGACCTTTTGCGCGCACCGTTTGAGAGCCCCCGCTTCGAAGTATTCCAGGACGTTAATTTGCACGGTCAGTTTTACTTTCGATCGTTTGAATCAAGCCGCTTTAAATTACTCTGCGGAAAAAAACAGGCGCGCGACAACTTGGTGGATCCTAAGGGCGACAGGCACCCCGGAATCTCCTGGAGCTTCTCTCGACTGCAGTCCACTCGCATGAGAATGCGAGAGTGTATTGCCGACTATCGGGCACCGTCAACCTTCGAAATCCCGCCGGCTTTCTGGCGGGCGGGACCCAAAATGAGGAGTGCGGCCGGCCTGGTTTTGAAGTCTGTCTGTCCTGTTCACGCCCGTCGGTTTTGACATTCGCTTCGGAAGAAAAATGAAAAGTGTCCCAAAATAACATGAAAAAAGGCTGAGGTTTTCTTGACAGCCGCATCGTGAATCTTACTTGATTCAGGGGAACGAAACAAACTTGAATTCGGCAAACCCGCACCACTGCTGGTTTGGACGTCGCGATGGCTCAAAACCTCAAACTAAGCATTAGCACTATTTGTTATAACCAGGCCCAGTTCATTGCGCAGGCCTTAGATAGCGTCCTGATGCAAAAGACGTCCTTCGAATACGAAGTTATCATCGGAGACGATTGTTCCACCGATGGTACGCGGGACATCCTCGCGGGTTACCAACGCCGCTTCCCCGACAAGATAAAACCAATTCTTCGCGAAAAAAACGTCGGCATGCAGAGGAATGGCGTCGATACGATTGAAAAATGCCGCGGAGAGTACGTTGCATTTTTGGAGGGCGACGATTACTGGACGGACCCGGAAAAAATTCAAAAGCAGGTAGATTATCTGGATGCCCATCCCGATTGTGCTCTTGTTCACCACAAAGTTGATCATATCGCCTGGCCGGAGGCGACGAGCCTTGGGGAATACCCTCCGGAGGCCTATCGCATCGAGCGGCCTGATCCGAAGCTTTTGGGAATGTTCAACTTTATCCAAACATGTTCGGTGGTGCTGCGGCGGAAGTGGCTGCCACCCTTTGATCAGCAGTTCCGGGATCTGAAACTCGGCGACTGGCCGCTATGTGTACTCCTCAGCGAGCGAGGATGGCTCGGGTACATCGATCGGACAATGGCACACTACCGGGTCCATGCCAGGAATAGTTGGAATAACCGTCCGCCCGATTACAAAATCAGAGCCATGGAAAAAATGGCTTTATACCTGTTGGAAAGGGTTAATTCAGTCTCAAAAGATGTTTGGCAAGACACGCTCTTGGCACTAGCTTTCAAAGACCTAGGTTTGGCGCTCGCATCCCTGTCTCCTGCAAAAGTTTTAGATCGGTTCAAAGTTTTTGTTGGGAGGTCCGCGGAATTTAAAAAGCCGTTCTGGGTAATCAACCGGCTCTGGCCCTATTATCGCGCAAATTATCTTGCCAAGCGCCATGTAAAACGTGGTCGCCAGCCTTAGTGTTTATTGCTCGCAGGAATCAGCACCCACGCATGTGCGAAACCGGCTCACAAGGCAATTGCACAGGAGGTATTCCGAAAGTAGCTGGGCTCACGTTCCCAGGTTACCCGATGTCCTCGCCAGAGGGTACAATGAAAGCACAGATCAAAAGGATATTTTCTGGCCCAGGTCAAAAATCCTTCGATGCCTCGGCGAAGGTCGTAGAGCCTCTCCTTCGAATTAATCACGATGGACGCATACTCCCGGCGGTTTTCAATTCCTGCACCCACGGCGCAATGGGAAACCTGCCCGTCGGCCCTCAGCACATAGCAATCGGAAGTGCAGCAGTTCGCATTTGGGTGTTGTTTCTCAGGGTTTAGTTGCCAGGCAATCATGTAAGAGCCGTCCGAGACCGCTATTTCGATTTGCGGACATAATTCCCGAAGCACGCGGACCAGGGCCTCAAACCGCGCCTCGCCTCCAAGTTTCTTCGTGATATTCGGGTATTTGGAGATGAGAAGTTTATCCAAACCTTGGAGCCTGGGCGCGAGCTCTGCTATTTTTTGCTCGTTCGCCCAAAAAAAATTCGTGGTTACACCCAGCACCTTATCCGGGTACCGAACCTTGAGCTGCTTGATTAAGACACCAAGATCTTCATGAAGGAACGGTTCTCCCCCGGTAATGGCAAGTTGGGAGAATTTAATTCCGCATTGAACAACCGTGTCCAGCCACGGAAAAAAAGCGGCCGCCGGATAAGACCTTCTCTGGGCGAAGGGTGAACTTGTCGAGCAGTGCTGGCAGGAGTTTGCACAATGTTCGACCGCCAGCAGATTAATTCTTTTGATATCACGACCATCGCAAATCCGTCGCTTTAAGCCGACTCGGTAAGGAAGGCCATACTTGAGAAAGTGAAGAAAGGGCCAAAGTACCCGGTCTTTGCAGGAAAAGAGCTTCCAGGTCACGCGGTTCCGACTGCGCCTCCGTCTGGCGGGCGCAGGCGCAATCGCATTGCGGCACGATTCTCCGGGTGCGGCTGCGGTAGATGCATTGTCCATAAGGTTCGCTCTCCGGCCTGAATTAGGCCGGAAGGCGCCCCAATTGCACAGCATAACATTTGCCAAATCTTCTCAAACGTACCTCCGGCAAGAGTTTAAACCACTTCGGCGCAGGCTGGACTACCTAGCCTCCACAAAACAGAGGAACCGGGGCCCGCTTAATCCTGAACCAGGTTCCTGGCGGGATTCCGGAACTTTTTGCCGGTAGTTGAATGGGGGACGCCTTCGGAACACCATTGGTGGAAGCATGTTGACTGAACGACTGAGCGGATGCATTACTCGTCGGACAGCGCGTACAGGACGTAGCCGGCATGAGCCGGTCGTACAGGAACCACTCGAGCGTTTTTCCAGCCAGCCATGATGCGTGAAGCCAAGTCCGCCATCCCGGGAGCGTTTCCTTCCAGTAAAAGCCACCGAAAGCCCGTTTTTTTGAAATAATTCTCGCGCAGCAGACGCTGGACATCGACTGGCTTGTTCAACAGAAACGGCATAAAGGCGCGCCTCTTGAGGTAGTAGGGAGCGAAGGAACTCCATTCCGTCGCAGACAAAACGATCACGCGTTCTTCTGCCCCAATCCAACGACCCGCTTCGCTGAGGTAAGCGACATTAGGGTTCGGGCTGGTCGATGCATACAGGATACGCGCGGATAACCCAGACCATTCCTGAACCTCGAGTCCTATCAGGAACAGGATCACAAGCAACTGAAGCAGCCTCGTGCGAACCAGGGTGTAAAGCAGAGTGAAACCTGCGCCGGCAAACAAAGCCAGGAAGGGAGCGCAGGCAATCATGTAGTAGGTGTGGATTACGAACAAATTGAAAAAGACAAAAACCGCCAGCAAAGGGGCAAGTGCCAAACTGTATCCCAGAAACAAATTCCGACTGAAAGATCGGCTGAATTGCCTCACGCAAAAGGGCAAAACCGACCAGCCCAGAATCATTGAAAAAGTCAGCGAAGGCATCACCGCAGACCGCATGCGGCACCAGATGATGCTCCAGTTGTGTAGATGTAGGCGTTCTTCCCAGGAGCCGTACGTCCAGTTACTCGTGTACGGATGTCGGGAACTTAACCAGACCGTGTAAGGCGACTGTTCTTTGATGAGGTCACCATAATGAATGTACCAGTATCCGATCAGAAGTGGCGCCAGGAGCAAGAACCCGCATGCAAGGATCCGCAGAGAAGGCACGCCATGGGCGGCGTCCTCGGGTGACGAGGGAGTAAGATGTTCGTTCACCTGACGCCGAGGCGAGGGCAAAAAGTGCAGACCACCCAGCGTCGCTGCCACAATCAATGGAATGACGAAGCTTGTGGCCTTTGCCAGGCAGCCCAGGATGCCCAGACCTAAACAGGCGACGAAAAGAAGCCGACCAGGACACATGGTCCAACGGATGAAGGCGACCAGGTATGCTAGACCAAAAAAAGTCGCCGCGAACTCAATCATCGAACTGCGACTCCAAACGGTGTTGTACGGTGAGAATAGAAAGATCGCGGTGGTGAACAGGACCGCGACAGAATTCTGGAAGAGCAATCGCACGAGCAAGACCAGTGTTATGGCGGTAAGGTAAAAGAACGTCAGATTGGTCACACGAATCGAAATATCGAGATTCGCCCACGGCGCAACGGCATCAACGCCTGCAGCAACTGTCTGAAAGACTGGATACTCAAAAGGGCATTCCCAAGGCGGACCGAACAATGGAAGCCGTGGATGCAGTAGACTGAGGCCGTGCTCACGGATTTCCCACACTGAGAGAGCCGTTTGCGTTTGTCTAAATTCGTGTTCGCCAGTGAATGGGGCCTGGATATTGGCCAATCGCATCGGCAGCGACAACAGCAAGAGGATCGCGAAGACAACCACCGTGCTTAGGGCACTGCTGTTACCGAAAAGGGGCTCAAGCCTGGCCACGCTGGCCTGCGGAGGCGCAATTCTGGTCAGTGTCGTGGCGTTCATTTTTTCCCCTAAAAGTTGGCTCGTTCATAGCAAGAGCCGTTCCGAGGGAGCCTCCCACGGAGATATTGCCGTCCAGTCGGTTCCGATTTGGCATCCCATCTAAGAAATTGAAGATGAGCCGATTACGCTTTATCCGACTTGACTGCCGAACCTTATTCTCTCTCGTCCTCCTTGGTCTTAGTTCAATGCCCGCTATTTCCTCACACGTCCGGCTGACCGAGGCTTGCGCGGGTTAAACCCACTTTTTACATGGGGTCCGAAGCTTAGGTTTAGGGAGAAAGGGTAATACATGAAAAAATACGCAATCACACTTCTGGCTGCTTCGGCTTTGCTGGCGGGCTGTAATCAGAGCGTCGAGACTGCCTCGAACAAGTTTAACGAGCTGCCTCCAGCGGTCCAAAAGACCGTGCGAGCCCAGGCCCCGAACGGAGACATCGCCAACGTGACGACCAAGTCCGAAAACGGGTCCCAGGTTTACGAGGTCGAATTCCGCAATCCAAATGGGCCAAATTCCAAGGTGCTGGTGGCTGCCGACGGCACATTGGTGGGTAGCGATATGACCAAACCTGCCGGAGCGGTGCAAAAACTGCTCACTCCGACGGGCGCCGTAGGCACGCCTTTAAGTGCTCTGCCTGAAGCAGCCCAAAAGACGATTAAGTCCCAGGCACCCGATGCTCCGATCGCCAAGATCTCCCGGCACGATGTGAACGGTCGGACGATCTACGAGGTGGAGTTCAAGGATCAGGGCAAGAATCCGACGATCAAGGTTGCTGACGACGGGTCGCTGGTCCAAAGCTTGCAGAAATGATTGGAGCCAGTTGCCGGTCTTGATCCGGTGAGGCTCAGTTGGAAACTCAAAGTGTTCGCAGCTCCGCGTGGGCTGCGAATGCTTCTTTGATGTATGGAGCCAGCTGTCGGGATTGAACCGACGACCCGCAGTTTACAAAACTGCTGCTCTACCACTGAGCTAAGCTGGCCCGAAGGTCGGTAGTAAATCGTTGACCGAAGCCGTGCTGGTGTCAAGCGTGGGAGCGTCGCCTGGCGATTACAAGTGTCGGTCTTGGCTGGAAGCCGAAAAAAGCGGCAGGGGACTGCCGCAGTCCAAAACGCAAGCGCGACACGGGGCGCGGGCCTCGAGAACGAAAGAAGCCAAGAGCTCATCGATCAACCATATCCTCCCGGTGTCATCCGTCGCACTTCGCATTGATTTCGAGTCCACCTGTGCAACCTTGTTTCATGGGAGCAAGGAAAAAGGCCGTCGACGATACCAAGCCCAAGGCCGCCACCGCTGAGATTCTGGGCCAAGCGAGCCAGTCCGAGAATATTCCATCCAAATGGCGCGAGCACTTCGAGGCGTTGACTGAGCTGCGCGAGGAGTTGTTGCGCCGCCGCGCCGAGTCCACCAACGACGCTCTGAGTGAGCAGCCCACTTTCAGCTCCCACATGGCGGATGCAGGAACCGATACTTATGATCGCGACCTCGCGCTGGGGATGCTCTCCTCGGAACAGGATGCCCTTTACCAGGTGGATCAGGCGCTGGATCGCATTCGCAACGGAACTTATGGAATTTGCGAGCTGACCGGTCGGCCGATCCAAGAGGCGCGGCTGCGCGCGGTGCCTTGGACTCGCTTCAGCGCCGATGCCGAAAAACAGATCGAGCGTGAAGGCTCGCTCAAACGCGCACGGTTGGGGCCGCGTGAGACTGTAGGACGGGAAAGGCCCGACCAAAGCACCTGAAGAGACGGTCTAGTCCAACGACGAACGGTTTTCTGCGTTGACCTTAATGCAAAAGCGGCAGCGAGTGTGGCTGCCGGATCAGCTCGGCATCCAGGGTAAGGTAATATTCGAGCCGGCGATTGGCTTCGGCCTCGTTGATGTGCCGGGCCATGAGGATGTAGGTGGCGTAATGGTTGCCTTCAGATTCTACCAGGCTTTGGTAAAAATTGCTTAACTCGGGATCGCCAGGCCGCAAAGCCTCGGCCAGAATTTGAAATTTTTCACAGCTGCGCCCCTCGATCAGGCCGCAGCAAATCAAGTGATCGATCACCTGGTTCCGTTGGCCGTTGCGAATGGATCGCATGAGGCCGCTGATCCAAGGGCTGGGATACGGTTGCCCGAAAGGGATCTGGCGGCGCTTGAGCAGTTCGAGCACCAACTGAAAGTGCTGCAACTCTTCGATGGCAATCGCGTTCAACTCTTCGACGCGTGGAAAAAGGTCGCGGTACTTCTCCAAATTCAAAGCGGTGGTGGCGGCTTTGCGTTCCAGGTGAGCGTGATCCACGAGCACGGCGGGTACATTAGCCAGCACTTTCGGCAGCCACTCGGCTGGAACTTTTTCACGGAACAGAAGCATGTTCGCTTTCGAGGATAGCCACGGCGGCGGCGTACGTCTGGGTGTGAGTCAAACTGATCCGCAGGCCCGTGGCGCGCCGTGCTCGCATCAACAAAGTGCCTTTTTCGTGAAAGATCACAAACGGTTCGCCGCTATCTCTTCGCCCGACCTCGACGTCCTGCCAGCTAAGCTGCGCGCCAATGCCGGTGCCGAAAGCTTTCGAGATCGCTTCCTTAGCCGCGAAGCGCGCGGCCAGGTGCGGGCCCGGGGCGCGATGCGACAGGCAATATTGAATCTCGTTGGCGTGCAAAATCCGGTTGAGGAACCGCTCGCCGAATTTCGCGTAGGAACTTTCGATTCTCGCCACCTCGATGATATCAATGCCCACTCCGAGGATCATGCGTTTGGATTCAGCCGCGATATCCGGCCATGAGCTGCAGCATGTCTTTGACCGCGGCGCTCAAGCCCACGAGAATGGATCGGCTCACGATGCTGTGGCCAATGTTGAGTTCCACCAGGTGCGGCACCTGGTGCAACAACGGCAGGTTCTGATAATTCAGCCCGTGCCCGGCATTGACTCGCAGACCGAGCGCGTGGGCCTGTTTGGCGCCCTCGATCAGGCGGTTCAGCTCGAGTTCATGCAGCTCCGGCGAATTGAAACCCTCCGCATACGCGCCGGTATGCAGCTCGATGAATTGGCTGCCGGTTCTCGCGGCGGCCTCAATCTGCAACGGATCTGGCGCAATAAACAAACTGACTTCAATACCCCCATCGTTCAGCCGTTGGCGGGTCGCTTTCAAGCTTGTCTCGTTTGCCACCACATCCAAACCGCCTTCGGTGGTCACTTCCTGCCGCCTTTCGGGCACCAGGCAGGTGATATCAGGCTTGAGCCGGAGCGCGATCTGCACAATCTCAGGAGAGTTGGCCATTTCCAGGTTCAATCGCGTCCGAATGGACTCGCGCAGGCCCCACACATCGCGGTCCTGGATGTGTCTTCGATCCTCGCGCAAATGAGCGGTAATGCCGTGCGCTCCGGCGGCTTCGCACGCCAGTGCGGCGGCCACCGGATCGGGCTCCCCTGCTCCGAGCCCTCGATAGCGCGCCTCTCGAATCGTGGCGACGTGATCGATATTGACCCCTAATTTCAACATTTCCGTCGGATTATGTTGAGCAGGCCAGGGCTTAGCAAACGTTTTGGCTTTGCTTTGCATTCGCAGTTTTAGGAGCTTGGTCCCGGGCGGCCGATGATCCCTAATAACCCGGGATTCACCGGGAAACCGATTGGGAGAGTGAATCGCAGGGCTTGGAGATGAAGCAGCCGCTGTTAGCGGTAACCTTGCTTTACGTTTGCGGCATCCTTGCCGCAGAGGCGTTTTCGTTGCCGCTCTGGCCCGTGCTCGCTGTCGGCCTGGCGCTGATTGTGGTGGCGGTGATTTGGCCGCGCGGCCGCTGCCCGCTGCTCTTTTTAATCGTCGTCCTCGCCGGCTTCGCCAATGCCCAACTCCACACCCAGGTGCTCTCTCCGGTTGATTTGCGCCAACTGCTGGGCAGCGCACCAAATCTGGCGTCGATTAGGGGCAAGCTGATCGAGACCCCAACGATCCGCGCAGCCGAACAATACAGGGAACCGGCCTGGCGAACGCAAGCCCGCGTCAAAGTCTCCGCGCTCCGCCTGGTCAAGGGCGATTGGCAACCGGCCAGTGGAACAGTGGCCCTCTCGACACCCGCCCTGCTGACGAATCTCAACGCCGGCCAACTCGTAGAGGTCACTGGTGTAGCAGCTCCACCCCCGTTACCGGTGGCTGAGGGCACTTTTAATTATCGGCAGTACCTTCAACAACAGGAAATCTATTACCTTTTGCGGACGGAATCGGAAACGGACTGGCAACCTCTACATCCATCCGCAAGCCAACCTCTCTCAGACCGTTTTTCGCGTTGGGCGCGCCGCGCATTGGCTTTGGGCCTTCCGAGTGAAGACGAGTCCCTGCGACTGGAATGGGCTCTGACGCTTGGCTGGAAAACCGCGCTAACGCAACAGGCGTCGGAACCGTTCGTGCGTGCCGCTACTTACCATATCTTCGCAGTGGACGGCTTACGCATGGCGATTGTGTTTGGCATTTTCTTCACCATGTTCCGGGTGGCCGGACTGCCGCGCTGGGCGTGCGGGCTAATCCTGGCGCCGGTCATTTGGTTTTACGTCGCTTTAACCGGATGGCCGACCTCAGCCATCCGCGCCACAGTCATGTTGTCGATCATTACTCTCGGCTGGGTTCTAAGACGTCCCAGCAACCCGCTGAATTCGCTTTTGGCGGCAGCCTTGCTAATTCTCCTGTGGCAGCCCCAACAACTTTTCCAAGCTGGATTTCAGCTCTCCTTTTTCGTCGTGCTTTGCCTCATCCTGACGATCCCGCCCATGTTCGACCTGATTCATAAGCTCACCGCGCCGGACCCTCTGTTGCCGGCGAAACTGCGGTTCAGATTTTCCGCCTGGTTGTCGGTTCCGGGTCGGTACCTCGGAGAGATCTGGGTGACCTCCTTCGCCGCGTGGATCGGCTCACTGCCCTTGGTGGCTTACTACTTCAACATTTTCACCCCGATGAGCACGCCGGCCAATCTTGTGGCTGTGCCTCTGTGTGTGCTGGTGCTCATCAGCAACCTGATTAGCCTTGTGCTGGCTGGATGGTTTCCGGGCGGGGCGGAATTGTTCAATCATGCTGGGTGGTTTGGCATGGAATGCATCCGGGTCAGCAGCGAATGGTTTGCGCACTGGCCGGCCGCCTATTTTTATATACCCGCTCCAACTCTCTTTACAACCGGCCTGTACTACGCGCTCCTGCTCGGGCTAATTACTGGTTGGTTTTTCCGACCGGCTTTTCGCGCGTTAAAAATTGCCGCGGCGAGTTTTGCGATCCTGATTTGGAGCTGGGCTTTCTGGCAGCAGTCGACCATCACCAGACTCTCCGTTCTGCCGGTAAACGGCGGAATGGCGGTGTATTGTGATTCTACGGGACGCGGCCGCGATCTGCTGATCGACACCGGTCCGAGTAATTCGGTCCAGTTCATCACGAAGAACTTCCTGCGGGCCCAAGGAGTAAATTGCCTGCCCGCTTTATTGCTGAGCCATGGCGATGTGCACCACACCGGCGGCGCCGAATCCATCGTCGAACTGTTTAATGTCCCGCGGGTTTATACCAGCCCAGTGCGTTTCCGTTCAGCCGGGTACCGCCAAATGCTGACGCACTTCGAGTCGAAGCCTGGATTGCTTGGCAACCTTAGCCGCAACGAAAAGCTCGGAGATTGGTCGGTCTTGCATCCAAAGGCAGATGACCGTTTCCCTAAGGCGGACGATGGGACCATTGTTCTCAAAGCCCAGCTAGGAAAAACGCGCGTCTTGTTACTCTCGGATTTGGGGCAGAACGGCCAGGTCGCGCTGGTGCAACGAAACCCGGACCTGCGCGCGGACATGGTGGTAGCGGGTCTCCCAGCCACGGGCGAGGCTTTGGGTCAGCCGCTGCTCCAGGCAATTCAGCCAAAGCTGATCATCATTGCGGATTCAGAATTTCCGTTCGCCGAACGCGCAACGCCCAAGCTACGAGCGCGCTTGGCCCGTCAGAAGGTTCCGGTGATTTATACCAGTGACACCGGTGCGGTGACGTTGGAATTTCGAAAGGACAAATGGCGGCTGCGGACTATCAACGGTCTGAATTTGCGAAGCATTGACCTGCCGAATGCAACTCATTAGATGGCGCAAGAGTTGGCCGGAACGATTCGGTGGAACCACGGATAAACTCAGGATAGCAGTACAGATGAACACTGATAGAAGCAGGCCGCGAAGGAAAACTGGAATAGCCAATCTGGTGTCACCTTTTGATCAGTCTAGCGCATTGTCCAACCTCGTTTCCTGTGCCGTCGCATCCGTGTCTATCGGTGTTAATCCGTGGTTTTCAACTGCATACCTGCGGCTATGGGGTAATCACCACACGAATCTCGTCGCCAAAAGAATCGAGCCGATCGAGTGTCCGGTTGATTTCATTGGCATCCAGCGGAATGACGCGACTGATGGCCGATTTCAGGTCAAGCTTGGTTTGGCGTGCCAGTTCAATCAGCGGCGGCAACTCCGAGACGAGATGATCCGAGACCCCGATAATTTCGGCTTCTTTGTTAAGCAGTTCCTGGTATGGATAGACTTCCATGGCTTTTTCGGTAATCCCTGCCAGGGCGGCTCGCCCTTTGACCGCAAGAGTCAACAGCGCCTGGCGCATCGTTAACGGCAAGCCAATGAGCTCCAATGACACGTCCACGCCTCGACCTCTGGTCAGGCCAAGGATCGTTTTGACGGGGTCGGTCCGGGACGCATCCACCGGAATGGCTCCCAGAGCTTTGGCCAAGTCTAGCTTGGCAGGTTTGATATCGATCCCAAAAACCTCGGTCGCGCCCAGAGCCCGGGCGAGTTGAACGGCCGAAATGCCCAAACCACCCAGCCCAAACACCGCCACCGACTCGCCGGGCTTGAACCTGGCCTTGGTCAGAGCGTGCAGAGCCGTAGCGGACGAACACATCATAATCGCTCCGATTTCGAAGGGGATCTCGACCGGCAAACGGCAAAGACTTTTCGCCGGCATGACAAGGAATTCGGCGTAGCCGCCGTCACGGTGCTTGCCGATCATTTGCGCCGAGGGACAGAACTGCTCGGTCCCGCTCGAGCAATAGGAGCAGGTGCCGCAAGTCGCCAGGTAATGAACGCACACCCGGTCTCCTGGCTTCCAACCTCTCACGGCGGTCCCGAGACTCTCGATAATACCGGCCACTTCATGGCCCGGTGTGAGCGGCAGCCGTCCGGTCGAAGAGCGTCCCGCCCGATAATGCGCATCGGAATGGCAGATACCGGCCGCTTTCACACGCAGCAGCACGTCGTCTATTCCGGGCGCCGGAAACGGGACATCACACAACTGCAGCGGCTGACCGATCTGAACAAGGCGAATAGCTTTCATTTGATTTGGGGGCGAGGCTAAAACCTGCCGGTTAAAGCCGGAATCCATTCAAGGAGAACCGCCCTCGACGACGGAACATTATGCTGATGGAACTTGCGAAAAATTTAGCTGTCAATAAGGAAAGGACGTGATAGGGTTAAGGTGTTGCAATATCCGATGTCAGTAAAACCCACGGACGCGTCGGCCCGGCGCGTAAGCACCATTGCAACTCCGGCTCACCCTTCTAAAACGTCTGCAACCAGAGAGGTTGTTTCATGAACCCAAACGGAACCATCAGCGAAATCCTCAGCCACAAAGGCGGTCAGGTCTGGTCCATCTCGCCGGACGAGATGGTTTTCGACGCGATCCAAATGATGGCCGAGAAAAATATCGGCGCCTTGCTCGTCACGGAGTCTGAACGCCTGGTCGGCATTTTGACCGAACGCGATTACACCCGCAAAGTGGCCCTGAAAGGCAAATCCTCGAAGCAAACCGCCGTCAAAGAGATCCTCTCGGGAAACATCATTCATGTGACCCCGGACCATACGGTCGAGGAATGCATGCGTTTGATGACTGAAAACCGGGTGCGTCACCTGCCGGTGCTCGAAGGTGACCGGATCGTGGGCGTGGTTTCCATTGGCGACCTGGTCAATTGGATCATCACTGCCCAAAGCTCGACCATTCACCAGTTGCAGACCTACATTTCCGGCGTGCCGGTTTAAGCTGCCCATCAGTGCTGCCGACTGCGCGCCAGGGAAGCGCTCACATAGCGGGCCTGAGGAATTACGAACTTCTTGGCTTCCACATGCACTGAGTCCGGCTCGTATTCCGTCAGGATCCTGTCCGCGATATTTGAAACGAGTTTTTCCAGTAATCTCCAGCTGCGGTTTTGGCCGAACTGCAGCAGATCGTCGACTACCCGCTGGTAATTAATGGTTTTTTCCACCCGATCGGTCATGGCCGCCGCGGTAAAGTCCACCGTCAGTTCGAGAGTGAGCAGCAATTTCTGAGGGTTGGCCCGTTCCTGATCGGTCACCCCAATGCAATAGTTAACTTCCAAATCCACGATCGCGATTTTACCCATTTTGCTTTTTAACTTTTTTGGGACGTAACGACTAATCCTGCGGCACATCCAGTTTCGACCCGATGCGCCCCCTCTGCGGCCATGACCTTGATGAGCAGTCGCCGGGTCGGTTCATTGACCGGCATCACCAAAGCCTGCTCCAAAGCAACCCAGCGAAATTCCTGCGCCTCATCGTTGAGCTTGACGGCAGCCCCGCCCACAGCCTGGCAGGTATAATTCAGCAAGATAAAATGGGCGTCCCGATAAAACTCCTTGGAGTGGATACAATCCTGCACCATTACGAACTCAATCTCATCAATGCTGAGCCCCGTTTCTTCTTTGATTTCGCGACGCAACGCCGCCTCGGAGGGCTCGCCCCATTTGATTTTTCCTCCGGGAATCCCCCACAGGTCGGACCATTTGTGGGTACGGACCAGCAACACCTGTCCGGCAGCGTCAAAAATTAACGCGCCGACCGTTGCCGTCGGGGGATGGTCTTGCTCGAAACGCTCCGCGACGGGGTTGAGGTGCAGGTCCTGCCGTTCGAGAATCGAGCGCAACTCCCCAAGGTGCTCGACGATCAAATCCGGCTCAGCGGCGCGCAGCTGCGCCAACGTGTTGTATCCGGTCAGCACCGCACACGAATGTATCCCGCCGTGCTTAGCGGTCTCGATATCATGCTGCATGTCGCCGATGAATACGGTCTCGGTCGGCCCAAGCCGGTTTTCGCTCAGGATTTCGTGAATCCTTTTCCGCTTGTCCCAAACGTTGACGTAGGCTTTCTCAAAATATTCGCCGAAACCCGTCACCGAAACCTGGACCTCGAAATGGTCGCGATGAATGGTGCTCAGCAGGAACATTCTCAAGTGGCGTGCTCGGCAGAACTCAAGGAACTCCCGCGCATGCGGCAGCGGACACACTGAATCCTGGACTTGCTTGAACCGGCGATGGAACCAGTCCTCCAATTGAGGCAAAGGAATGTGCGGAACGTGTCGATCATAAAAGCCGTCAAAGGGCAGGCAGAATTCCGCGCGAAACTCCTCCAGTGTCATCTCTGCCCGTTCGGCCTGAGCCAGAACGTAATTCGTGGCTCGCCAGACTGCCGGCAAATCGTCCACTAAAGTGCCGGACCAGTCAAAAATCACGTTCCGAATCATTCGAAGAGTGTAAACGCGCGCAGGCACAATGCGATATCAATCCCGACTGGAGCGAAGACCCTATAGTCAACCCTCTTTGATCTCCTGCTATCCTATCTCCATGCGCGTGCTGCTACAGAATACAGAAACAAAACTCTTTCTGATTGCGCCGAACGACTGGACGGAGGATCCGTTGAAAGCGACGGACTTCGAGCAGGTGGAGAACGCGGCGCAGGTTTATCATACCCAGGACCTGGCTTACGCCCAGATCGTGCTTGAGCCGGGGCTGCCATCCGCGCCACCGCAGCTTAACGAGTTCCTCGACCGTCTCCAGGCGCAGGGGTCAAGTTGGTGCCGTTGAATGGCCCTCCCGCGGCTAGGGCGGGCGCGGTACATTGGGCAGTCGACCTGAACTGGCCGGGCACCCTCCTGGATTGAGCCTCTAAACGGTCATGATTTCCTTTTCCTTGTGAGCCAGGTGCTGGTCGATCTTGGCAGTGTAGTCGTCCGTCAGTTTTTGCAACTCCTTCTCGGATTTCTTTACCTCGTCCTCAGTGGTCCCGCTGTCGTGAGCGTGTTTTTTGAGTTGTTCCATCGCATCGCGGCGAACGTGACGAATCGCCACACGACCGTCTTCAGCCATTTTGCGCACAATTTTGACGAACTCCTGCCGGCGTTCCTGGCTCAGCTCAGGGAAAAAAATCCGAATCGCCCGGCCTTGAATCGAGGGCGTGAGCCCAAGATTGCTTTTTTGAATGGCCTTTTCGATCGGATGCAAGGAATTGACGTCCCAGGGCTGGATGGCGAGTGTGCGCGGTTCAGGCGTGGTAATGCCGGCCAATTCACGCACTCGCATTTGCGCCCCATACACCTCGACGAGCAAATTCTCTACCAGCGCAGGTGAAGCTTTGCCGGTTCGCACCCCGGCAAACTCATTGATGACGACCTGCTCGGTCTTGCTCATTTTGTCATCGGCCTCCAGTAAAATGTCATCCGTTGCCATAAGTAATTTGACAGTAGCAAACAACTGAACCGCTGTATAGGGCTAACGCAAGCCAAGTGTCGGGATTCACTTCCCAGGTCCGTTCAATTAAAAAGATTATTGCTGGCTATCCCAAGCATCACTCCAGTTTGTACTTTGCGCCGCATTCCGGTTTTTCCTTCGCGACATGTGGCGCCGGCACTAAACTCCGCGCGCGCGATGCTAAACCTGAGTTCACTAAACCCTCAACAGCGCGAAGCTGTCGAGACTCTCAATGGACCGCTTCTGATCCTGGCGGGGGCAGGGACTGGCAAGACCAGGGTCATCACCTATCGCATCGCTCACCTCATTGAGAAAGGGGTCTCCCCGGGAAATATCCTGGCGGTGACTTTTACCAACAAAGCCGCGCGTGAAATGCAGGAGCGCGTCGCTAAGCTTATTCCCCGTCCGCGCAAAGGCCGAGAGCCCCAGCCGGGGGCCGATGCGAATATCGATGCCAAGCCGGAGCGCCCCACGATCTGCACGTTTCATTCACTTTGCGTGCGGATTTTGCGACAACACATCGAAAAATTGGGCTATAAGCGCAATTTCGTCATTTACGACGAATCGGAGCAAATCGGCGTCGTGAAGAAGATCCTGGCGCACATTTCGGCCAAAGGCGAAAAAGCCGACGCGGCGGCGGTCCTGAGCTTGTTGAGCCGATTCAAAAATGGTGGCGAGCGCAGTAGCCTCTTTGCAGATCCAAGCGTGCGCGTCTTGGCCGAAATGGTTCGCGCGCGCTACGAATCCGCGTTGCGAGCCTGCAACGCGGTCGATTTCGATGACCTCATCCTGCTGACGCTCAGACTTTTTTCGGAGCATCCTGACGCCCTGGCTCTCTGCCGGGCCCGGTACCGCTATGTCATGGTCGACGAATACCAGGACACCAATGGCGCCCAATTTCAACTAATCCATGCGCTGACCCGGGAACACAGGAATTTTTGCGTGGTTGGGGACGATGACCAGAGCATTTACGGCTGGCGTGGCGCCGAAATTGCCAACCTGTTGGAGATGGAACGCGACTATCCCGAGGTGAAGATCATCAAACTCGAGCAAAATTATCGCTCGACCAACACCATTCTCAATGCTGCCAATGCAGTGATTAAGCGCAACGTCCAGCGCCGCGGCAAAAAGCTATGGTCCACCAAAGGGGACGGATCGAAAATCATGCTGCACATCTTTTCAGATGATGCGGCGGAAGCCAGGGCTGTGGTCGAACAGATTGAATACGCCAGACAAACCCGCCGCGCGACCTGGTCGGAGCATGCCATATTATTCCGCACCAACCAGCAGTCGCGCAGCGTCGAAACCGCCTTGCGCCAGGCCGGCGTGGCTTACCACTTAATCGGCGGCCAGAGCTTCTTCGATCGGCGTGAAATCCGCGATTTCATTGCCTTTCTCAAGACCCTCCTCAACCCAAACGATGATGTGAGCCTGCTGCGCATCGCCAATGTGCCCGCGCGCGGGCTAAGCGATGTGACCATGGAACGGCTCCTGGCGGCCAGCCAGGAGCGTAAGTGTTCCGTCTTTGCGGCGATGAAGAACCCAGCCGTTACGGCCACCTTTCAGTCCAACTCCCGCGTGGCCATCGAACGCTTTGTCGAACTGATCGAGGACACCCGCGCGCGACTCCAGGCCGGCGCCTGTCAACTTGCGGGAGGCCTCCAGGGTTGGGCCAATCAATTCCTGGAGGACATCGGCTATTTCAAAGAATTGCAACGCTCGGAAAAGACGGCCGAGGCCGGTGAAGCGCGCATTCGCAATCTCAAGGAACTGACTGCCGACCTCGATGGCGAAGCGTTAGGGACGGACCCGGCGCTGAACCGCCTCGAGATCTTTCTGGAGGAAATCACCCTCGACAGCGACCGGGAATCAGAGGACACCGGACCGGCCAACGCGGTCACCCTCATCACGATGCACAGCTGCAAAGGCCTCGAATTTCCGCATGTCTTCATCATCGGTCTGGAAGAAGGCTTGCTGCCACACTCCCGCTCGAAGGAGGAAGGGACCTTGGACGAAGAGCGTCGGCTATTCTATGTCGCCATTACGCGCGCGATGCACACACTCAACATCAGCCGTTGCGTCACCCGCAAAAAATACGGCCAGGCAACCCCCTGCCACCCCTCCTCCTTTCTGCACGAACTGCCCCCTGAATTGGTGGAGCACGCTGACGAAAAAGCGAAACAGCCGGTCACGGTCGATTCGGGAAAGCAAAAGTTTGATGACCTGCGCGCCTTGCTGGACCAGGTATAAGAGCGTGGTTTAAAAATCCGTTAGGAGTCCCGCCTTTAGGTGGCCCGGCGCCGAAACCGACTGAAGGCGGGACTCCAAACCCAGGCGCCCACGTCCGAAGCCGGTATTTTAAAACACCTTCTGAGAGAGAGACTCCAAACCGAATTCTAAAGCACGCTCTAAGGGCTTTTGGCTACAGTGAAAGTCGCTCAGCTTTAGGGATTTGTCCCCATAGGCTCCCCTGCTGTCCGTGCCTACCATGGTATCGGATTTTGCCCCTGATGCAAACCGCACCAAAGCGTCCGAATCGGACCGCCAACCCCCGGCGGGACCGGTGTGAAACCCGCCTTTACATTAGCGAATGAGGTGAGATATGAGCCTAGTTAGCCTTCCTGAACGCGCCACAGTCAAGCAAAAGCCGGAACTGCCCGGTTGCATCCACGAAGTCTTCGAAGCGCAGGCGCGCCGGACGCCCGAAGCGCTGGCGGTAACTTTCAAGCAGCAGCAACTCACCTACCGCGAACTGAACGAGCAAGCCAACAAACTCGCGCGCCATTTGAGAACACTGGGCGTCAAACCCGAAGTTCGTGTCGCACTGTACCTCGAGCGGAGCCAGTGGATGATCGTTTCCATTCTGGCGGTCCTCAAGGCGGGCGGGGCATACGTCCCCATCGATCTGGCATACCCGCCCGAACGGCTGAAATTCATGCTCGAGGATGCGCAGCCCGTGGTCTTGATCACCGAGCAAAGCCTGTCCTCGAGGCTGCCGGCCCAAACTCCACCTGTGCTCTGCCTCGACCGTGAATGGCCGGGCATCCTGAAGCACTCCGGAGAAACTCCTGAGCCGGCCGCATCGCGGCACAATGCCGCTTACGTGATTTATACCTCCGGCTCAACTGGAAAACCCAAGGGGGTTATCGTCACGCACCATAACGTGGTCCGCCTTCTGCGCCAAACCGAACACTGGTACCATTTCAATTCCAGCGACGTCTGGCCGCTCTTCCATTCCTATGCCTTCGATGTTTCCGTCTGGGAACTCTGGGGCTGCCTGTTCTATGGCGGCCGCCTCATCGTAGTGCCTTACCTGGTCACACGCTCCCCCGCCGAATTTTACGACCTGCTGGCGCGGGAAAAAGTGACTGTCCTGAACCAAACGCCGTCCGCATTTAGGCAATTGATTTGGGCCGAAACTCAAGCACCCGTCAAACACGAGCTAAACCTCCGTTACGTCATTTGTGCCGGAGAAGCCCTCGAACTGCAAAGCCTCAAACCTTGGTTTGACCGGCACGGGGACCAAAAGCCCGAGATCGTCAACAAATACGGCATTACCGAGACCACCGTCCACTCGACATACCGCGTCATCCGCCAATCGGACTTGACCAATGGCATGGGCAGCGTCATTGGCGTGCCCATTCCCGACCTGCGCCTTTATCTCGTCGACGAAGATCTCAGGCTGGTTCCGGCCGGAGTGCCCGGGGAGATCTGCGTGGGTGGCGCCGGCGTCGCGCGCGGCTACCTCAATCGACCGGAGCTGACGGCCAAACGGTTTTTGTCAGATCCATTCTCCGACGAACCTGGAGCAAAACTCTATCGCAGCGGGGACCTGGCTCAAATCAATGCCAATGGCGAACTGGAGTATTTGGGCCGGATGGATCACCAGGTCAAAATCCGCGGCTTCAGGGTTGAGTTGGGCGAAATCGAATCGGCGCTCAACGCGCATCCCGGCATTCGCGAAAGCGTCGTGATCGCCCGCGATACCAACGCGGGGGACAAACGTCTCGTGGCCTACGCCGTCCCGGTTCAGGCCGCGCCCACCGTTACCGACCTCCGCCAATATTTGTTGCAAAAGGTACCGGACTATATGGTGCCCGCGACTTTCCTTTTCCTCGAAAGTCTGCCGCTGACCACCAATGGCAAAGTCGACCGCCGAGCCTTACCAAGTCCAGGACGGGAACGGCCGGAACTCAAAAGTCAATTCGTTGCTCCGCGGAACAACCGGGAGGAAATCCTGGCCCATACTTGGAGCACAGTGCTTGAGTTGGATAAGGTCGGGGTGCACGACAATTTCTTTGAATTGGGGGGCGATTCCATTCGCAGCATCACAATCCTTTCCCGGGCTCAACAAGCCGGCCTGTATCTGACTTTGCAGGATATCTTTCAGCACCCAACGGTGGCAGAACTGGCCGAGAGCGCCCGCACCTCCGCTCCCGAGCAGATGCCGGCAACCTCCGCGCCATTCAGCCTTATCTCCCCACAGGATAAAACCGGTTTGCCCGCCGATATCGAAGACGCTTATCCCATCGCCGCTCTGCAACTGGGCATGTTCTACTGCAACGAACTGGACCCAATTTCAGCGATTTACCATGACGTTTTCAGTTACCGAATCCAGGCCGCGTTCGATTCCGACAAGCTCCGCACGGCCTTGGACCGGCTGGCGCAGCATCATCCCATGCTCCGGAGTTCTTTCCACATCGCCGGCTTCAGTCAGCCACTCCAATTCGTCCATCGCAACGTCCAGATTCCATTTACCGTCGAGGACGTAAGGTCAGTGGCATCCGCCCAGCAGAATCGCCGGCTCGTGGACTGGATTGAGCAGGAGAAACGGCGGCCCTTCGAGCGCACGGTGCCGCCACTGGTGCGATTTCATGCGCAGGTGCGAGATGACAATTCATTCCAGCTGATCATGAGCTTCCACCACGCATGCGTGGACGGCTGGAGCCTGGCGGCGGTCATCACGGAAATTTGCCAGGAGTATGCCGCGCTGCTGGAAAACCGCGAACTCAACCTGCGCGCTCCCCGTATTACCTACCGCGATTTCGTCCAGCTTGAACGCCAGACCACGGACTCTGCCGCCGCTCGCGAGTTTTGGGCCCGCAAGCTGGATGGGGCCGTCGCTCAACGATTGCCTCGCTGGCCCCAGCCTATGCGGCCCGGAGGGCACGAACAAAAACGCGGCCCGGAAATTCATCTGGATGAGAATGTCCTGGAGGGGCTAAAACGACTGGCCCAGAGCGCCGGCGTTCCGCTCAAAACCGTTTTGCTGGCGGCCCATCAACGAGTCATGAGCCTGGTGTGCGGCCAGAACGACGTCGTGACGGGGTTGATCTGCAACGGTCGGCCGGAGGAATTGGATGGGGAAAAAATGGTGGGCCTTTTTCTGAATAATTTGCCGCTGCGTCAGCGACTCGAGCAGGGCACCTGGACCGATCTCGTTCGGCAGACGTTCAACGCCGAGCAGGAGATTATTCCGCACCGCCGGTTCCCCCTGGCCGAAATTAAAAAATTAACTGGCGGAGAATCATTGTTCGAAACCGCTTTCGATTTCGTTCATTTCCACGTGTACAACCAGCTTCAGGGTTGTCGCGGTTTAGACCTGGCGGAAGGCCACTATTTCGAAGCCAATAATCTGACCACCTACACCACCTTCATGCTCGATGTGACCTCGACTCGGCTGGAATTGCACATCGATTACGATCCCAACGAACTTTGTCCGGCCCAGGTCGATCAACTCAACAGCTACTATATCCGAACTCTCGAAGCCATGGCCGCGGAACCCGTGGCGCGATACGACACCTTCTGCCCCATCCCGCACGTGGAACTTAATCAGATTCTTCACGAATGGAATAAAACGACGGGGGACCTTCCTGGTGATCGAGGTCTGGAGGAGCTTTTCGAAGAACAGGTCAAGCGCGTTCCGGATGCGCCGGCGGTCGCCTTCGGGAACGAACGGCTGACCTATGCGCAATTGAACGAACGAGCCGAGCGCGTCGCGCGCGGCCTGCGCAGGCGCTGTGTGGCCGAGGAAGAGATCATCGGGATCTGCCTCGATCGGTCGGTCGAGATGGTGGTCGGGTTGTTGGGCATTTTGAAGGCCGGGGCGGCCTATCTGCCGTTGGATCCAACCTACCCGAAAGAACGGCTGGCGTTCATGCTCGAGGATTCCAGGACGAGATTGGTCCTGACTGAGCGCAAGCTCGGCGAAACTTTGTCCAGCACCTCGGCGGAGCTTTTATATATTGAAGACCTGGTAGCGGACGGGACGCCCAGCGGGTCGCAAGAGCAGCCCACCCACTCCAAATCGCCACCCGATCGCCTGGCGTACTTGATCTACACCTCCGGCTCGACCGGAAAACCCAAAGGCGTGCTGATCGAGCAACGAGCCGTGGTCAATCTGCTCACCTCCGCCGCCCGCAGCACTCATTTTACCAGTAAAGACCACTTGTTGGCGGTGACTACTTTATCCTTTGACATCGCCGGGCTGGAAATCTTCATGCCGTTGATCACCGGGGCACAAGTAACGCTGGCCAGCCGCGAACAATCCGCCGACGGCTCGCAATTGGCAGCTTTGTTGGCCTCCGCCTCGCCTACGCTAATGCAGGCGACTCCCGCAACCTGGCGGCTGCTCATCGAAGCCGGTTGGAAGGGAGATCCGAAAATCACAATCTTCTGCGGCGGCGAAGCACTGAAACGGGAACTCGCCGACGAACTGCTCGCTCGCTGTAAGGAACTTTGGAACTTCTATGGTCCGACGGAAACCACCATTTGGTCCACCGCCAGCAAAGTGAGTGCTGGGACTTCCATTTCCATCGGTCGGCCGCTGGCTAATACGCAACTTTACATTCTCGATCCGTCGCTGCGACCGGTTCCCGTGGGCACCGCGGGCGAACTGCACATCGGCGGGATGGGATTGGCGCGGGGGTACCTCAACCGGGATCAACTTACCGCCGAGAAGTTCATTGACAATCCGTTCGGCGATGGACGCCTCTACAAAACCGGCGACCTGGCTCGCTACCTGCCGGATGGTTCAGTCGAATGCCTCGGCCGGGTGGATCATCAGGTAAAAATCCGCGGGTTCCGCATTGAGCTCGGTGAAATCGAAACCGTGCTGCGGCAACATGGCGGGATTGCGGATGCCCTGGTCACCGCACGCGAAGATTCTTTGGGCGAAAAGCGGCTGGTCGGCTATGTGATCAGCCGGAACGGCCCGCCTTCGACAGCCGACCTGCGCGATTTCGCGAAATCGAAGTTGCCCCTGTTCATGGTGCCGTCCCAATTTGTCGTATTGAAACAATTCCCGCTCACGCCCAATGGCAAGATCGACGTGCGCAGCCTGCCCGCTCCCGATGCCAGGCCGGACGTCGCCGGGACTTATTGTGCACCGCGCACCGCCGATGAGCAAAACCTGGCCGCAATCTGGCAGGAAGTCCTGAGCCTCAAACAAGTCGGGATTGACGACGATTTCTTCGAACTCGGCGGCGACTCGCTTTCCGCCACGCGAGCTTTCGCGCGCACCAATCAATCTCTCAGCACCAACCTGACCTTGCGCGAGATGCTGGATCATCCAACTATCCGCGGTATCTCGACCTTGGTGTCGCAATCCAAAGCAAGCGCGCCCGCCTGCCCTCCCCTTCTCCCTCGCCGGGCCCGGCAGTAGCCTCCACACACGCCGGTCGGACGCCGGCGCTTGGACGACCGGTCACCCACCTGGCGCCAGACCCTTCGTGCATCCCTGCGGACATCCGATGTCCGCGCGACGGCGGCTGGACGCCGGCGCTCCCAGGGCGGCTTCGCTGGCGCACGACTGAGCTAACAGCTATAAGTCCTGCGTGCGATTGGAACTCCAGGTTGCCCCCCCGCCGGCACGGCCCGTGTTGATCTTCGACGGGGAGTGCAACTTTTGCGGGATCTGGGTTCGCCGCTGGAAGCACTCGACTGGCGACCGGGTCGAGTACATTTCTTTTCAAGATTCACGGGTGGCCCAGCGCTTTCCCGAACTCCAACGCGAACGCTTCGAGACCGCGGTCCACTTAATAGAAACAGACGGGGCCGTTTTTCAGGGGGCCGAGGCGGCTTTTCGTGCGCTGGCACATTCTCCTCACGACCCCCTTCTTTTGGACTGGTACATGCGCTGGCCATCATTCCGGCGAATCAGCGAAACCTGCTACCGCTTTATTGCGCGCCATCGCCGGGTCTTTTCTGCGCTCACTCGCATGGCCTGGGGCGAGACCGTCGAACCCTCCTCGTATGTTCTGGTCCGGTGGGCGTTCCTCAAAGGTCTGGGTGCGATTTACCTGGTGGCGTTCCTCTCCCTCTGGGTTCAGATCATGGGCTTAATCGGCAGCAATGGGGTTTTACCGGCCAGCGTCACGATGTTCGGCTTCCGCCAGGAAGCGGCCCTGTCCCACATCGGTTGGCAGCGTTACGATTTGCTCCCCACCCTCTGCTGGTTCGGGGCCGGCGATGGATTTCTTAAATTCCAATGCGCAGCCGGCACGGTCCTTGCCCTTCTGCTTCTGATTGGAATTGCACCGGCTCCTTGCCTGTTCCTGCTTTGGCTGATCTATTTATCTCTCTCAACCGTTTGTCGCGAGTTCTTTTCCTTTCAATGGGATTTCCTGCTTCTGGAGACAGGTTTTCTGGCAATTTTTTTCGCCCCGCTTGCCTGGGTGCCATGGCTTGCCCGCTCGCCTCCGCCTTCACGGCTGATGGTCTGGTTGCTGCGCTGGCTGCTCTTCCGACTGATGTTCGGGTCAGGCCTCGTCAAATTGTTGAGCGGAGATCCGACCTGGAAAAAACTGACGGCCTTGAAATTCCATTACGAAACCCAGCCATTGCCAACCTGGATTGGCTGGTATGCCCATCAGTTGCCAGGTTGGCTCCAGCAAACTTCCACCTTCCTCTTGCTCGCGGTTGAGCTGGCGCTCCCATTTTTGATTTTCGCACCACGCCGGGTTCGTCGCATCCCCTGCGCGGGTTTCATATCTCTCCAGCTCCTGATCCTGTTAACGGGCAACTACTGCTTCTTCAATTGGCTGACGATTCTGCTCTGCGTGGTTTTACTGGACGACGCCGCCTTAGAGAACCTCTTACCGACCCGCCTGTGGTCCGCTATCCCAAGACCGCCCACAGTACCCAGCCCCAACTGTGCCGCGAGCAATGAGGCAACGGAATCCAAGAATCCCGCTGGTCCCCGGCGTCGGTGGATGCTTACTAAATGGCCGATTCAGGTGATGTTCCCGCTCGCCTGCCTGGCGGTGCTCATCCCCATTATGCAGAGCACCACCGGATTTCAGGTTCGGTCTTTCTGGCCGCACCCACTGGTGACGTTGTTCACGTGGGTCAGTCCCTTGCGCAGCTTCAACACCTATGGGTTGTTCCGGGTCATGACCACTAACCGACTCGAGATTATCGTCCAGGGTAGCAATGATGGCGTTAACTGGCTCGATTACGAGTTCAAGTACAAGCCCGGCGATCCGAAGCGACGGCCTGGATTTGTCGCGCCGCATCAACCCCGGTTGGATTGGCAGATGTGGTTCGCTGTGTTCGGTGATTTTCGTCAAAACCCATGGTTTGTCGAATTCTGCGTTCGCCTGATGGGTGGTTCCCCGCAGGTGCTGGATTTGCTGGCGCGCAATCCTTTTCCGCGAGCTCCGCCAAAGTATCTGCGCGCCTTGATCTACGAATACCATTTTACCGATCTGGCCACTCGCCGCCGCACCGGCGCATGGTGGCGCCGGGAATTAAAGGGCCAGTATCTCCCCACCCTGCACAATTCCGCTACTACCCCGGCAAGGTGAGTCGACAACAAGAAATCGTTCTTGGTGTAGGCTTTGGCCGGGGCTATGATGCCGCCCTTGTTCGGCCGGAGCCCTTGGAATTTAAAAAAGATAGAGAAATGACCCTCAACGCATCGAAGCTACCCAAAGCACAGCTCTTTTTGTCGTTGGCTGTATTCCTGTTCTTAACGCACGCATCCTCAGCTTACGCGAACGTCTACGCGACCAATATCAAGGTTAACGGTAGCCTCACCGGGGTGTCAGTGCCCACCGGCGGCAGCGCCAATATCAGCTACATTCTCAATGAACCCGCTTCGGGCGGAGCGATGATTCGGATCCTCTCCGGCAACACGATCGTGCGCTCCATTTCCATCCCGGCGGGCGCCGCCGGGACTTTGCGCGGGACCAATACGGTCGTTTGGAACGGCACGGGTGACAATTCCACTCCTTTGGGCGCCGGCACCTATTCCGTCGCCATCACCGCTTCGGCGGCAGGGTATGCGCGCTGGACCCAAATCACGGATGACAATGCAGATGGCAATGCCGTGTGGGAGGGACGCGGTATAGCCGTCGATCAGAATACGAACAGCCCTTATTATGGGAGGGTCTTTGTGGCCAATGCCCAGGCGAACGATCCAGGGGCCAACAATTGGCTCGGTTACCAGGTCGGCATCCTCAAGTGCAATGCGGACGCTTCATATGCGGACGAGGGGGGCACCAGCACCGGTGGTTATCCGTGGGCGGGCGACACGTATAGCCCCTGGCATTTGGAAGTGTCAAAATCTGACCACGTTTATGTCGACGATTTCTCCACCAATGGCCTGGTGATTGCCTGGGACCCCACCGTTTCGCCCGGCTCCCAATTAGCGGTTCTGCGTCCGGACAACTGGACCAATCTGGACGAGAGCCTCAGTGGGCCGGCGCTTTTTGGCAGCGGAACCAACCTGTCCCTGTGGATGGCCGATACTACGGGCGGACTCGGCATCTTGCGATACGGTCTGCTGCCGGACGGCACGTGCGCTGCCGGCGACAAAGGAGCGACGGCCGTTGCTGTTGGCACAAGCCTCACCGGCAATCCTTATGATGTGGCGTTGGATCCCGAGGGAAACATCTATACCATTCTCAATATTCCCAGCGCGGGAGATCCCAACTACCGGGTCTTTCGTTTTCCGCGATACGATCCCACCAACCCATTTCCAATTACCAATGCCGACTGGGCCCTTGGAACCAACGATGACACCATGGCCGGGGCCAATGGCATCGCCGTCGATCCCACCGGCACGTATGTGGCCGTCGCCTTCACGGGTTTGGCTACCGGCGGTAATGGTTGCACTCAGATTTTTTACGCCACCAATGGGGCTCTGGTGACAAACCTCGATCTCGGCATCACCATCAGCGGATTTGCCGATCACCAGGATGAGGACTGCGCCTGGGATGCCGTTGGCAACGTTTATTACATCGACAACATTTTTGGCGTGTGGCGCGCCGTGTCTCCCCCCGGCCCCAACTCGTCTACCACCTTCTCTGTCGCCACGATCGTCATCGGCGGCACCTCGTCCGGCGGTGTTCAACCGCGAATCACTGACATTTCGCAAGCCGCCGGCGTAGTGACCATCGATTTCACGGCGGGAACCAACGACACCTCGGCGAATTTCGCCGTCCAGGGCGCCGCAACGGTCACTGGCCCATACACGGGCGTGGCCGGCGCGAGCATCACCACCGTCGCTCCCGGCCAGTTCCGGGCGACTTTCCCGGCGAGCGGCTCAGTCCAATATTTCCGCATCATGCGCCAAGCCGGCGGTGTTACGCCCACTGCGCCTTCTTTCAACAGCATCAACGCCTCGCAAAACCCGGTGGTGCTGACTTTCACCGGCAACTCAACCGATTCGCCCTCGGATTTCACCATCTTGAGCGCCGCAACGGTCACTGGCCCGTTTTTGCTCGCAAATGCCACCGTTACCCAGCTCAGCCCAGGGCATTTTCAAGCAACCGTACCCGCCTCGGGCACGGCGCAGTTCTATCGAGTCAAAAGGTAGGAGTTCTTGACAATAATATTGTGACTTTCGGCGCAACTGCTAAAACGTCGGGGCCAATTTCGCGGCTTTAGCAACCGCGCAGATACACAGCGAGACATGAACTTGAAGCGAGAACGGTCGTGGACTTCGGTTTTGGGAGGATTGGTCCTGGGTTTGGGAATAATGGCTTCGGCGCCGAATCTCCACGCCAACGTGTACGCCACCAACATTCGAATCGACGATGGGGCAACTAATACCGTCGCCACGAACGGGCAGACTGTAACTATCAGCTACCTGCTGAACGAGCCGGCAACGCTCGGCGCCACCGTCCAGATCCGCTCCGGCAACACCGTCGTGCAAAGCATCGAGGTTCATCCCGGAGCCCAAGGGTCCATTCGCGGCTTGAATACTGTCGAATGGGACACAAGCGCCACGCCCGTACCTTCTGGAACGTACACGATCGCGGTCGTGGCCCGGTCCAGCGGGTACACCAATTGGACCCAGATTACCTCCGACACCACGGATCCGAATACCTACGTGTTTGACGGCCGCGGCATTGCGGTCGACCGCAATCCCGGCAGTCCTTACTACGGACGCGTTTTCGTCTCGAACGCTTCGGTTGGGTTCAACCCGGAAACGACCCCGGGCGACACTTTGGGTATACTCAAGTTTAACGCCGATACCAGTGACGCCGAGGAAGGCATTTCCAGCGCGGATCTCGACGGCCATACCTGGTCGGGCGGGGATGTCAGCCCCTGGAAACTGGAGGTGTCGGCCGATGATTACGTGTATGTTGACGATTTGGCCCAGGGCGGCCAAGTGTACCGGTGGGATCCAACTATTTCGAGCAATTCGCTGCTGACGGTTCTGCGACAGGACAATCTGCCCACGGGCGCCGCACTTAGCGGGCCCGCCATCGTCGGCACGGGCGCCAGCACCCAAATTTGGATGGGCGACACCAATCAAGCGCAGATCCACAAATGGAACGTAACCTCGAGCTTGGTTTGCGCTTCAAATGACACCGGTGCGATTGCCTTTTCCAATACGAGTTCAAATCTGTTCGACGTCGCCCTCGACCCAAGTGGAAACATTTACACCTGCACTTTTCTGACCGACACAAACGATCTTTCCGCTCGGGTCTTCAGGTTTCATGCGCCGGGCGCGAATGCCGATTGGGCGGTGGGAGGCGGCGATCCGAGCTACGCGGGAGCCACTGGCGTTGCAGTCGACCCGACGGGCACCTATCTAGCCGTCTCGTTCGAAGGGCCGATCAACCAGGGATTCAACACGAATGGCAATACCAAGATCCTCTGGGCGACCAACGGCGCGCTCGCGGCCAATATCGATCTCGGGTTGTCGATCCAGGGCGACACCACCCATGACGATACGGATTGCGCCTGGGACGCCGTGGGCAACGTCTACTATATTGATAATTACTGGAGCCGGTGGCGTGCCGTTTCGCCTCCGGGCACTAACCAAAGCACCACCCTTGGCCTGGCCACAATTCAGATCAGCGGCGGGGGCGGCGGCCTGCCCCCGGGCAACATTCGCATCACGGACATCACGGTGTCAGGCGGCAACGTCAATATTGATTTCTCAGCTGGCTCAAATGATGTGGCATCCTCTTTCAGCATTCACGGCTCTGCCACAGTCAACGGCACTTACTCGCTGGTCAGCGCCGTAATTACACAGACCGGCCCCGGGTTGTTCCATGCCACTTTCCCGCTGGGGCCCGCGACACAGTATTTCCGGATAGTCGGAACCGGTGTTACGCCGCCGCCGCCTGGTGCCCCGAGTTTCACGAAGAGCGCTGTGTCCGGCTCGAACCTGGTGCTCACCTTCTCCGGCAATGCCTCCGACTCGGCGTCAGCCTTTACGCTTTTTTCGGCCGCCGTGGTGAACGGGAACTACGCGCAGATCTCCAGCCCAAACATCATCCAACTCAGCCCGGGAGTCTTCCAGGCCACCGTGCCCATCAGCGGCGCGGCTCAGTTTTACCGGGTTCACCGATGATCATTGAATGCGCCTGTCCAGATCGAGCTGTTGCCGCTGGGCCAGGTGCTGCGGGTTGAATCCGGCGAGTCGCTCCAGGATGTTCTCTTCGACCATGGCGTCGAGTTTCCCTGCGGCGGTCGTGGCCGGTGCAAAGGCTGTAAAATCCGGGTGCTCTCGGGCGCGCTTCCGGTAACGCCCGAAGATGCGACCTGCCTGAGTTCAGCGGAACGGGCGCTGGGTTGGCGGCTGGCCTGTCGGGCCAGGCCCCGGGGGAACCTTCAAATCGAGCTGGCCCAGTGGGAGGCGGCCATTCTTTCCGATGATTCGTCATTCGCATTCAACCCACGACCGGGACTGGGCGTGGCTGTTGATCTCGGCACCACCACCCTCGTGGCGCAACTGTTCGATCTCCAGACCGGCCGCGTACTGGCAGTTCGCTCGGCTTTGAACCAGCAAGCCAGGCACGGCGCGGACATCATGAGCCGCATCGAATTCGCGCTGGCCAATAACGGCCAGCGCGTGTTGGAAGAACTCGTTCGCGACCAGATCGGAAAGCTCATTCAGGAATTGCTCTCGGCCGCTCGCCCAGACCGGCTTTCACCAGGCGTTGTTCGCAGCGGGGGCAGCTCCGAACCGGTTACGGGTTCAATTGAAACCATTGTCCTGGTCGGCAACACGGTCATGCATCACCTTTTCAGCGGCATCAGCGTCGAGCCCCTCTCACAGTATCCATTCGAATCGACCGCACCGGGGTTGCAGACCTTCCCCGCTGAAGCGATCGGCTGGCAACTTCCAGGAAATCCAAGCGTCTACTTTCTGCCCTGCCTGGGCGGATTTGTCGGCAGCGATTTGCTGGCCGGCATACTGGCCACCAGGTTGCGCGAGCGCGAGTCCCCTGCCCTGCTCATCGACCTCGGCACCAACGGCGAAATTGTTCTCGGCAATCGCGAACGCGTTCTTTGTGCCGCCACTGCCGCCGGCCCCGCGTTCGAAGGAGCCAGGATCTCCATGGGTATGCGCGCTGCTACCGGCGCCATCTCGGAAGTGCGGCTCTCCGACGGCCGGCTGCACTGTCACGTTTTAGGCAATACCGCTCCTCGCGGCATCTGCGGCAGCGGATTGGTCGACGCTATCGCCGCCGGACTCGAGCTCGGTGCCATCGGCAAAAACGGGCGTTTAAGCAAATGTCAATCGCTCGAATTGGCTGCGCCGGTCTCCCTGACCCAACGAGACATCCGCGAACTGCAACTGGCCAAGGGCGCGATTTCAGCCGGGGTGCGGTTGTTGCTGGCGCATTGGGGCACAACCGAAGAACGCATCAAACAGATCTTCCTTGCCGGAGCTTTCGGCAATTACATCAACCAGGCCAATGCCCGCCGGATCGGTTTGCTGAACTTCCCAGCCGAGAAAGTCGTGCCGGCGGGCAACACCGCTTTGCTGGGCGCCAAACTGGCACTCTTCGAAGCGCCTGAGACGGACCTTACGTACCAGGACCTGATCTCGCAAACGACGCATATCTCGCTTAACGAATTGCCCGGGTTCCAGGATGTTTACGCCGACGAAATGAGCTTTCCGTGACCACGGTAGCTGCCCTTAGCAATAGGAGAATCACGGATGGACCTGATGCACATGGATACGGAGGGAAAAAGAGGTATTCGTTTAGGGGCTGCGGTCTTGATCAAACGTCTCTCGCAACCCTCAGCCCGCGCCTTCCCGCTCCTCTCATCCGTGCCCGTCCGTGGTTACCTCGGTTTTGCCCGCCGAAACCACGCAAATGATGTCCACAGAATGACAATAACTGTGTAGTGAGACTGACTCGCAACTAGCACAGTGATCGCGACGATTATGAGCTGGACGCAAACAGTTGAATCAGGCGAGCGCGATGAAGCCAGGTGCGAGGTTTGTCCCTTAAGCAGGGTCAAAGCCGGGGTGGCCGTTCGGATCAAGCAACTCTGCGCCGCGCCGGAGCTTCAGAACCGCCTGCGCGAACTCGGCTTTTGCGAAGATCACATCATCAAGCTGCTTACCAGCCAGGCCAACTTCATTTGCCAAGTCTGCGACGCCCGTTTGGCCATCAGCGAGCAACTCGCCAGAATCATCATGGTCGAACCGGTTCGGCCGGCCTTGGCAAAGGCGTAATCGTAGCGCAGACTTTCTAGTCTGCTGTACCGCCGACTTTCAGTCGGCTGGGCTCCCGGCATCAGCGAGGCTTCGAGTTTTAGGAGCGTTTACCCGGCTTTCGATATTCACGCAGGCTAAAAGCCTGCGGTACAGCAGACTAGAAAGTCTGCGCTACTCCGAGGTCGCGCTACTCCGAGGTCGCGCTACTCCGAAGTCGGCGCTACTTCGCGGCGATCTGCGGTTCCGGTTTTATGGCATTCGGGGCGAAGCTCGCAACCATGGCTTGGAGAGCCTCGATCCAGAGGGGATGTTCGTTCAAGCAAGGAATCTGGGCGAATTCTTTCCCACCGGCATTGATAAATGTTTCGCGTCCGCGCATCCCGATTTCTTCGAGTGTTTCGAGACAATCCGAAACAAAGGCCGGGCAAATCACGAGCAGTTTCTTTTTGCCTTCCTCGGCAAAGCGAACCAACTCGTAATCGGTATAGGGCTTGAGCCATGGGTCGCGCCCGAGCCGGGACTGAAAGGCGACCGAATATTTGGCCGCGGGCACGCCGGCCAATTTGACGAAAGCCTCGACGGTTTTGAAACATTGGGCGCGATAACAGGTCGCGTGGGCCTGGCTGGGCCGTTGGCAACAATCCGCCGTTGCCAGGCAATGGCAGCCCGTGGGATCGGATTTGCGGAGCTGGCGCTCGGGCAACCCGTGAAAGCTGAACAGCAGATGGTCATAGCCGCCGGCCAGGTATTCCGAAGCGCTCGCAACTAAAGCGGCAATGTAACGCGGCTCGGTATAAAACGGCGGCTGCACAACAATACGGGTCCGCGGGGCCACCTGCGCGCTCACTTCCTTGACCCGCTCGACCGCAGTTTCGAAGCTGGACATGGCGTAGTGCGGAAACAAAGGGATCAGCAGCAACTCGTCGACGCCCTGTCCCGCCAGGCTCCGCACTGCGGAATGAATGGACGGGCTCTGGTAACGCATGCAGAGCTCGACCGGAATGGTCAAGTTGGCCTGCAGCAGTTTGCGAACGTGTTTGCTGATGACCACCAGCGGCGAACCTTCTTCGGTCCAGACCTTCTGGTAGGCATGGGCGGACTCTTTGGGCCGCGAGGGCAGAATGGCAAAGTTGACCACGGCAAAACGGACAAACCAATTCACGTCCAGCACGCGGGGGTCCATGAGAAACTCACGCAGATAACGCCGAACATCGGGAACTGAAGGCGAATCCGGCGAGCCGAGGTTGAGCAACAGGACACCTTTGCTCATGCCACCTCCCGGGCTTCCAGGCCTGGTTTGTTGGCAGAATCGCGATAAAAATCGCCGACCCGGTCGGCCACGTTGCAGCCGGAAACAATCGAGTCGCTCAGCGAAATACCGTCGCGGTAATGTCCAGCCAGGAACAAGCCGGGCGCATTTTGTTCTATTGCATTCATGAGGCTTCGATAGCGTCCATAGCCGACCACATATTGGGGAATGGCCTTTGGATAAAAGACGCTGTGTTGGAAAGTTGGCTTGCCTCGAACCCCGAGCAGAACGCGCAAATCCTCACACGTCAGGGCAAATAGCTCGTTCGGCGGCAGCGAGGCGAGCTCGGGAAAGCGCTCACCGCCGACATAACTGGTCAAGGCAAGGTGGCCGGCCGGCGCGCGGTTCGGAAAAAGCGACGAGGAAAAAATAGTTCCCAGGATTTTGAACCCTTCCACGCGCGGGATCAGCATGCCGAATCCCTGGCATGGATGGGCCACGTCCTCGCGACGGAACCCCAATACGACACTGGCAACTGGCGGATAGCGGATCTCGGAAAAGACCTCCAAGTCCAGAGGGGCTTTGGTGTCGACCTGCAGCTCAGCCAGTTTATAAGCCGTCCCGCAGTAAATGACCGCGGAATGTTCGGAGCGGGTTTCCGCACCATTCTCGATCGCTTCAACGGTCCAGTCATTCGCAGCCTGGCGCAAGCGTGTGACTTTTGTGTTCAAACGCAAACTGTCGCCCAGGTACTGAGCCAGAGTTTCGGGCAAAACCTGCAAGCCCTCGTCGAAAGAGAATTTTGGCGCGCGGTCTTTGGCTACCTCGCCGCGTTTCTTGCGCTCACGCCCGCCGAGGATCTGGCCTTTGATTAAGGAGCCGTACCGGTCTTCAAGCTGTTTGAGTTTGGGGAATGCCTGGGGAACCGAGAGCTTGTATGGGTCGCCCGCATAGACACCGGCGACAAGCGCATCGATGGCATGGTCGAGAAATTCACGGCCCAGCCGGCGCACCACGAATTCCGCAATGGACTCTTCCTTCCCACCCCGCCGCGGTGGAACAAACGGCTCGCGCAACACGGCTAGCTTGGCCCGCGCGCTGAAGAGTTCGGTCGTAAAAAAGCCGAGCGGCGAACCGGGCATTTCGATCGGCCGCTTGTACCGCACGACGTAGCGGGCCTCAGCTTTAGGATCCGGGTCCAGCCGCCGCGAACTCAACCCGGCGTCGCGGACCAGTTGACCAATTTTGGGTGAGGTTTCGAGAATGGTGTTCGGGCCGAATTCGGCCAGGTACCCGTCACGTTTGAGCGACTGGATCACACCGCCGACCCGGCCACTGGATTCGTACACCGTCACGGGAATGCCTTTGCGCTTCAAGTAGAACGCCGAGGTAAGGCCGGTAATCCCCGCACCAATGATTGCGACGGAGCTCACGCTAGATCGTTCGCGAATGTTTGCGCTCGCTGACCGGCGCCAGGGTGTTGTCAAAACTCATCGCAATGTTCCGAATAAACAAGCGGCCGGTATTGGTTACTTCAAGTCCGCCCGCAGACCGGCGCACCAGGCCGTCCGCTTCAAAACCCGCCAGGGAATCGAGTTCACGTTCGAAATGCGATTTGAAATCGATGCCCAGGCGCTGCGACATGGCCGCGTAATCCAATGACAGATCGCACATCACCCGCATGATCGTGTCGCGCCGCAGCTTGTCTTCATCGCTGACCAGGTAACCGCGCACGACCGGCACCTGGCCGGCATCGAGCGTGGCGTAATACTTCAGCAGGTCCTTTTCGTTCTGCCAGTAGGCGTCCGGGATTTGGGAAATCGACGACATGCCAAACGAGTAGATATCCGCGCCGGCCCGGGTGCTGTACCCCTGGAAATTGCGCTGAAGCTCTTTGCGGCTCTGCGCGACGGCCAACTCATCGCCGGGCCGCGCAAAATGGTCCATGCCGATATACACATACCGGTTGTTCTCGGTGAGCCGTTCGATCACCATTTTGAGCAACTCAAGCTTCACCTCGGGCGGTGGCAGCACTTTTTGTTCAAGGATTTTTTGCGCCGGCTTGACCCACGGCACGTGGGCATAGCTGAAGACGGCCAGGCGGTCGGGCTGAAGTGAGAGCACGATGTCGAGCGTGCGGTTGAATGACTCGACGGTTTGGTGCGGCAGCCCGTAGATCAGGTCGAAGTTGACCGAACCGAAGCCGAGCTCGCGCACCCAGCCCAGCACCTGCTCGGTCATCGCCTGGGGCTGAATCCGGTGGACGGCTTCCTGCACCTTGGCGTCAAAATCCTGAACTCCCAGCGAGGCGCGATTGAAGCCAATCTCACGCAAAGCGGCGATGTGATCGCGCGTGAGACGCCGCGGATCAATCTCCACCCCGGCTTCGTAGCCGTCGGCGAAAGTGAAATGTTTGTGAATGATGTCGCCGAGCCGCCGAATCTCATCGGGGCTGAGGAAGGTGGGCGAACCGCCGCCCCAATGCAGTTGAACCGCTTTGCGACGTTGATTGATCAACGTGCTCATCCGCGCGACTTCTTTTTCGAGGTAATCGAGGTAAGTCTTCCCCTGGTTGTGATTAAGCGTGATCACCGTGGTGCAACCGCAGTACCAGCAAAGCGTCTCGCAAAAGGGGATATGGAAATAGAGCGAGAGGTCGCGCTCGGTGCGGTTGTTCTCGAGGATCCGCTCGGCCAACTCCGGCCATTTGAGCGAGTCGCTGAATTTCGTGGCCGGCGGGTAGGAAGTGTAGCGCGGCCCAGCCACGTTGTACTTCTTCACTAAATCCAGGTCGACGGTCAGTTTGCTCATAACGATGGTTTCAGTTCAGGGCCGCGCAACAGTGCGGACCGTCTCGACCAGGCTACCGATGCATTCCAGCTTCGCGTTGGGCGGCACGCCGTGGCCCAGGTTGAAAATGTGGCCGGGGCGCCCGCGCATTTCGCGCAGGATCCGGTTGGTTTCAGCCGCCACGATGTTTGCAGACGTGGTCAACAGGAACGGGTCCAGGTTGCCCTGCACGCCCACCGCCGCCGGCAGGGCCGAGGCCACTTCCGCCAGGCGAACGTTCCAATCTACACCCAAGACCTGCGCCCCGGTAGCGACCAAATCCTGCCGGTTCCCATGCACGCCTTTAGAAAAAACAATCACCGGCACCCGGCCTTTAAGGGAGCGAACGATCTCTTTCATCCACCTGGCCGAAGCCGCCTCGAAACAGCCCTCGGATAGCCCTCCGCCGAGGCTGTCGAAAATCTGAACGGCCTCCGCCCCGGCGTCGATTTGAAGTTCGAGAAACGAGGCTACGGCCTGCATGAGCTTTTCCATCAGCCGACCGAAGAGTTTAGGGTCGGAATAAAACAGCGCCTTGGCTTTGGTGTATTCTTTGACCCCGCCGCCTTCGATCATGAAATTGGCCAAGGTCCAGGGAGAACCGGCAAAACCAATCAACGCCGTGCGCCCGGCCAACTCGGCTTTGATCAGCGGTAATGCTTTGGCCACGTATTGAAGCCGTTCGTTAACCGGCTCGACCTCCAGGCGATCGATATCGGCGCCAGAACCGATCAGGAATTCCATTTCGATGCCGCCGCCCTCGCGGAACTGGTAAGGCTGGCCGAGACCTTCGGCCACTACCAGGATGTCGCTGAATAGAATCGCCGCGTCGAAACCGAATCGGCGAATGGGTTGCAGAGTGACCTCCGCGGCGAGTTCGGGAGTCTGTACCAATTCGAGAAAGGTATGCTTTTCCTTGAGAGCGCGGTACTCGGGCAGCGCACGCCCCGCTTGACGCATGAGCCACACGGGGGGGCGGTCAACCGGACGGCAGAGGCAGGCGTCGAGAAAACGCTGGCGATTGGATGCCGGAACGGGTGAAGACGGGGCGGGCACGGGCTTGCCGGAGCCGGATGCGGTCCGGCCGCGCCGCTTAGTCGATTGAACGATTATGCTCATTCGTGATTACGGAGCAACCGGCTGCGGTGCCGCGCTCGTCGATCCAGTTGAATGGTTTAAGATTTATTATAATACCAGCATACGCGTGCAAGGGTCAACGGCTGTACCTTTTTTGCCCTTTGGACCACAATTATTGAACACGCCGCTGCCGCTGGCAGAAAGCCCGAAATCCGAAGGGTGAAGGCCGGAACCCGAAATCCGAAGAAGCGCAAACATGGCCGCCAAGGAGCGGAAAGAACACAAAGCGACGGCTGCCAGCGCCCGCGTCTCGCCGGGCGGTCGTAATGGGGTGAATCCCATTCCGTCGCAAAGCCCAGGGTTGCGCGTGCCGTTGCGCGAAACCGTGGTCAAGCCACCCCAACAACCCTCAACTCCAACGGAGTTGTTGACTCCGCCGCCTTCGGCCACAACCCGTTCCGGCTTGAACTCGGACCGACTTTGTCTTTGGGCGAACACCCGATCTGCGCAGAGACAAAGTCGGCCAAATGACAAGTGATCTGGTTTGGGCTCAATTAGCCGGCCTTCCGGCCTATTCTTGTCCGTTAACGCTAATTGTGCCATTTTTGTCCCCGTGAGAACTTTGTCTTTGCACTTTGTCTTTTCACAGGTGAGTTTGTTCTAATTATACCGCTAAGCACCACACCAAATCAGAACATATCAACCATGAGGAACACGAAACACACCCTCGTTTGTTTATCTGCTTGCCTGGCTCTCGCAGTGGCCATAGCGGACCAGGCCATTGATTCGTCGGTATTCCAGCTGCGGTTGGTTGCCGATACTGGTTCAGAAGCCCCAACGTCAAGCCGTGTTGAAAGGATGAACCTGGTGAACATCAATAACGCTAATGGCCGGACTAACCAGGAGACCCTCTACATCGAAAAGGCGGTTCTGCTCGACGGGCACGATCTGAAGGATACTCATGTAGTAACAGACACTCTAACAAAACAGGCAGAGATCGCATTCGAGCTTAGCGCCGCAGGCCAGAAGCGTTTCGCCGAGGTTACTCGCCAGCATATTGGCAAGCGTCTGGCGATCGTTATTGACGGGCAGGTTTGCTCCGCGCCCGTGATTCAGAGCGAGATTACCGGCGGAAAAGGACAAATCTCGGGGAATTTCACCCAGGAGCAAGCGAGGGAACTCAGCAACAAAATCAATCGAGCGCTAAAGAAATGAAGCGGCTTAACTTTTCCGTGGAGCCAATGGCTGGCTCGCTACGCCTTACGGGTCTGTGAGTCAATGGAGGGCTAGCCATTGCTCACGTCATCGTTAAGCCCGCGCATCCCCTTGTCCGGCGTGACATCAACGATATTCTGAGGCGTCATGGACCATTGTGCCATTTCGGTAAACGCCTTTGACAAGCTGGCGGATTTGTACCGGCAGAAGTACATGGACCTGACCCAATACGACGGTTCGTATCGGAAGTTCTGTGAATTGCTCCGGCCAGGCCGCGCGCGGGTATTGGATGCGGCGTGTGGGCCGGGGAATGTGTCGCGTTACCTTATGGCGCAGCGGCCGGATCTGGATTTGCTGGGTGTCGATCTTGCCCCGCGCATGGTTGAGCTTGCCCGTGAGGCGGTTCCCAATGCCAAGTTCGCGGTGCACGATTGCAGGCATTTGGCTGAGCTTCAACGGCGTTTCGACGGGATCATCTGTGCCTTTGGGCTGCCGTATCTCTTGCCGGAGGAGGCAACGGACTTTGTCGGACAAGCCGCCAACGTCCTTCATCCGGGCGGGATTCTTTATCTCAGCACCATGTTGGGAACCAGCGAGGAGTCCGGTCTCCAACGTTCCAGCACCGGCGACGAGTTCTACGTGAACTATCATGGAGAAGATCAGATCATCCGGGCGGTTGAGAACAGTGGCTTGAAGTTGGTTGAGCGGAGGCTCATGGACAGTCCGAGCGCCGCCAGCAAGCGCACGACTGACTTGATTGTTATTGCCAATAAGTAAATTCGCGGTGCGCATTAACCTATTCGGCGCGTTCAAGCGAGCCTCGCGAGTTAGTTGCTTGACTCGCCACCGAGGTAGGGATGTCGCGCTGCGACGTCCGCGCCGCGTATTAGCGGCGCACCGAATGAAACTACTGTGCACCCGCTCTGGTTCTGTTCCGCCCGCTTTACGGGCGGGGACATCGCAGCGCGATGTCATCTACCAAATGCTGGTAGTGTTCAGATGTGTCCAAATTCGCGGAGCGATTCGAAATCCGCTCGTCAGGGACGCCAGGCTGGGCTAAGGTGCAACCGACAAAAATGCTGCTGGTCATCGATAATTACGATTCGTTCACGTACAACCTCGTGCAATACCTGGGTGAAATGCAGGTGGAAATGCAAGTCCACCGCAACGATCAAATCTCGATCGAACAGATTCGCGCGTTAAACCCGGAGCGGATCCTGATTTCGCCTGGGCCCTGTTCACCGCGTGAATCCGGTTTGTCGAACGAGATCATCCGCAGTTTCAGTTCGCAGATCCCGACGCTGGGGGTTTGCCTGGGGCACCAATGCATCGGGCACGTCTTTGGAGCCAACGTCGTCGTGAACTACCGGATGATGCATGGCAAGACCTCGCCGATAAAACATAACGGCAAGGATCTCTTCGAAGGGATGCCCAATCCGTTCGCCGCGACCCGGTATCATTCGCTGGTAATCCGCCGCGATTCGTTGCCCGAGTGCCTCGAAGTGACCGCGGAAACCGAGGAAGGCGAAATCATGGGCGTGAAGCACAGGCAATTTCCGATTTGGGGCGTGCAATTTCATCCCGAGAGCATTCTCACCGAGAGCGGCCGGCAGATCTTAAAGAATTTTCTTAAACTAAAGAAAGCAGCTATCCCTGCGGGATAGTCACCCCGGAGTTATAGCCCACTCGCCTTTAAGCTGTTTCAGCGCGTTAACCATGAACTGGATGGCCACGGCGCACAGCAGCAGACCCATAATTCGCACCGTCAGGTTCATGGCGATCGGACTCAGCCACCGGGCTCCATGGGCCGACACTCGGAAGATGAGGTAGCACACCAGGCATACCAGCACGATGCAAATGTACAGCGCGCCACGCTGGGCCACATTGGCCGCCTGGTTCTGCAACAGAATAGCCGTCGAGATCGCTCCCGGTCCCGCCAGCATGGGAATGGCCAGCGGCGCAATGGCGATATCGGTTTTCTCGATGCCGGCGGCGGTTTCTTCAGATGTCTCATGCACGCGCGAACGTTGCGCGCGCAACATGTCCAACGCGACCAAAAGCAACACAATGCTGGCGGCGATTTCAAAGGCCGGCATGGTGATGCCGAGAAATTTGAAAATCCATTTTCCCGCCATGGCAAAGACAATCAGCACACCCGCGCTGACTGCGCAAGCCAGCCGCGCCATTTTGATCCGTTGCTCGGGCGTGTCGGTGGGCGTCATGGCCAGAAAGGCCGGGACTGTCGCGAGCGGATCAATGATCACGAACAGCGAACTGGACGCCAGCAAGGCGTACTCGGAAAGCGTCATACAGCGCAAGGAGCGAAAATCGCCTCGGTCATTCCGTGAATGATCTTCTTGTCCGGCGGACAAATAGTGGCCAGCGCACCACCCAACTGGGCCCGCGCGGCATCGCCCTGTCCGCTGACAAAGTAATACGGGCAGAGCCGGACCCGGCCTTCCATTGGCATCACCTGGCCCTGGTTGAAATCAAACCACCTTGCCTGGACGAGCGACGGCTTATGGTATCGCTGCAGCACGTACGGTGTTTGCGGGAACTCCGAGAGCGCTTTGTCAATCGCCGCGGTCCATTCGCTATGCGGTAAATCGCTGCCAAGGTAGACGCCCCGCGCGCCCCAGGCACGCGGCGAGAAGCCTGACACCTTCAAGATCAGCTCCCGCTCTTTGTGCGACAAAAGTTCGAGCTGGCGCCAGTCCGTCAGGTCCAGTTCGGGAATCGCCGCATGCGGAGGCAAGGGAGCGGGATCCAGGAGCCAGCTATAAGGCACCAATTTAAGCAGCCGTTGAAAAAAGCTCTCGCCCAACTCCTGGCGCCAGTAAGGCTGCAAGTTTCTGTTCCAGAGCAACGCGAACAACATCTTCTCCTCGAAAACCGGTTTGGGCGGCGGTGTCAGTTGGATCCGTTTGGCTGCGGCTAATTCCAGGATTGCCTTTGAATTCGAGACATTGGGCAGATCGAACAGCTCAAAAAAGCGGTAAACCGCATCGCCCTCGGCAAACTCGCGAAAGCTCGCATCCTGCGTTCTGAACCTCGAGCTATCCAATTGGTCCGCCACCCAAATCATTTCCGGACGGTACGTGGCCGCTTCCTCGGAGACGACGATATGCACGTGGTGTGCGTCGCCAAAAATGCTGGCGAAACCTTCCAGCATCCCATTCGCGCCCCCAAGCAGGGCTGGCCTTTTAGCCGATGAAGCGCTGGTGTCAACGCCGGTTGCCGGCTGCTCCAGTTCCAGTTTGCTGTAGACTTTATTTAGCCAGGCCGTGAGGCCGATGCCGCCGGGGACGGAATCCAATTCCGTAACACTGAGTCCGTGCTCGGTGATCAGCAAGTCGGGCCGGATCACTCGCGGCACTTCATTCTTGAACGCGGGAGAGCGCTGCAATGCGATTAACTCCGCCGGTTTGCCCTGGTCCAGCCAGCGCGCCACCCACTCGGGTTGCTTGCCTTCGGCGCTCTTGCGGTACAACAAATTTACGGCGCGATAAAATTGAAGAAAAACACGACCTAACGTTTCCAGTTCCTTAGCCACGTCGCCCGCCAGCCGAAACGGCTCGGGCGAGACCCGCCACTCGTGACCGGCGAACAAGCCTTGGGCCGGCATGTTTTCGCGCACAAAGCGCGCGCGTTTGGCCGCCATGTCCACCGAATTCCCTTGAGCAACGCTTTCCATTCCCAGCTCCAATTACCAGCTTAGCCGCAAATCATCGGGCACACCTTAGTTTAGATGCGTGCGAGCGTCAAAAATGAATCCGGTCGTGCTGGAGGCCCTTAGAGCGTGTTGGGCGCGGGCGTATGGGTTCGGAGTCCCGCCTTTAGGCGGCCCGACGCCAAACCGCCTAAAGGCGGGGCTCCAAACCAAATTCTAAAACACGCCCTTAGACATCGTTCAACCATTCGCGCATCGTTTTCGGATCTTCCTTGAACATGAGTGACCCCGGAACGATGAAGTCGGCCCCGGCAGCTTTCAACAGCGGTACCGTCTCGCGCCGGATCCCTCCGTCCGCTTCAATTTCCACCGCGAGCTTTCTCTGGGAGATAATTTTGCGGCCTTGAGCGATTTTGGCGGGAATGGAAGAGTCCATGGAAGCTCCCTTAATCCCCAGGGCCGTGCCGATAATTGTCACCAGGTCCAACTGCTCCCAAAACGCATCCAGCACCTGTAGCGGCTCAGAAATGGACAAGGAAATGCCGGCAAACTTTCCCTCCGCTTTGATCCGTCGCAGGACTGCGCCCGGATCGGGCACTGAGTCATAGCAGAAGATAATTCCATCAGCCCCTGCTTCCACGAAGGGCTCAACCCACGCCAGCGGATCCGTCACCATCAAATGCACTTCGAAAGGGAGGTTGGTATGCGGCCGCAGGGCCCGGACCAGGTCGGGAAAGAACAGCAGGTTCGGGACGTAATGGCCATCGGCGACGTCCAGGTGGAACCGCTCGGAGTAAGGCTCGACGCGGCGGATCTCGGACACGAGGTTGGCAAGATCAGCCGACCAGAGTGAAGTGGAACATTTTAACATAGGAACTGCGTATGAAGGAAATCCGCCACTGCTGTATTCAAATCCGATTTGTATCGCGCCAGGCTGACCGACTTGGGCGTAAGCGCCAGGAATTGGGCATTGGGAATGTGGCGCGCGAGGACTTCCGCAAAAGCAAATGGGTGCACGGGATCGCCGTGAGTGGCCAGCACCAGGGCGGGCTGAGAAATGCCGCGCCATTGCGCGCGGTCACGGCTCGGTGCATCTCGAGGGATATGCTCGAGCAGAGTCGTCGTTTCCGAGACTCGTGGATCCGAAAAGAAGGCCAGCAACGACTCGGCGGAGTCGGAGGACGCTTTTGCGATCGACTCGAAAAGAGCTGTTTGAGTAAATAGTTTTTGAGCCTCCTGCAGCTCGTGGACCTGGAGCAATTGGGCGATCGTTCCGAATAATCGCGCGTTCGGTTCGTTAGGCGAATCGAGCCAGGCTGGTCGCAACAGAACCAGGCCGAGCACGCGTCGGGGATAACGCAACGCGCAGTTGAGCGCCACCCCGGCGCCCATGGAAGTCCCGCCAATCACCGCGCGCTCGACGCCAAGCTGGTTGAGCAGGGCGATCAGGTCGTCTGTGAAGCGATCAAAGCGCAACTCTTCGACCGGGCCTAGGGCATTGGTCCTGCCATGGCCGCGGCAATCCATGCCGATCAACCGGGAACCGGAAGGAAGCTCGAGCAGTGAAAAGATCTTGTCGATGTTGCCTCCCAGCCCGTGCTGAAAGACCACCGGCAGCCCACTGCCTCGATCGAGGTAGTGGAATTCAAGGTTATCGTGAAAAAATAGCGCCACTGGTGGTGAGGTGCTTTTGCAAAAACGCGACCGCCGCCGGTACTTCATCCTCGCTCAGGCTGTGCAGGATCACTGGGCCATCAAATCCAGCGCACCGGAGTAAACCAAGATAGCAATGGTAGTCCAGTTTGCCGCGCCCGGCGGCCACGTGGCCTGTCATCCCGCGAGCAAGGTCTTTCGCGTGCGCGATAACAATGTCCGACCCGAGCAGATCAACCGCTTTTGCAAGAATTTCACATTGCCGGGCGAGGTCCCCAACATGGACTAGATTGGCGGCATCGAACACGATTTTCAGGCGCGGCGATGCCAGTTGATCGAGCAGCGCGCGAGCCTTTTTCGCCGAATCGATGACGTTGGCCGGTTCAGGCTCGATCCCGAGCGCGATGCCGCTCTCTTCGGCCACTGGCAACAGTTGTTCCAGCGCGGCGAGCAGGTCGTTCCAAGCGCCGGTGGAATGATTGTCTGGATGAGCGCGCCACATATCCTGAGGGTCGCGGGTGCCCGTGCAGAGGGTCACGACGCCGGCGCCCAGTTCCTTGCTGGCACGGATGAGCTTCTGAAGCCTGGCTAACTCCTGGCCCCGCTTGGCGGCGTCTGGATCGATGAGATTACACGTCCCCGAAATCGCCGCCATGCTCAGCGAGAGTTGGTTCAACTGCGTACGGATTGCTGCCGCCAGAGCCGGATCGATCTTCTCAGGTAAAGTCGGCAAGCCAGCGCACGAGAAATTGAATTGCACACATTCCAAGCCGTGGCCCTTTACGGCGGCCAACGTTTCCTGCCAGGTCGCTCGAATAAAGGTTTTCGCGAAGATCCCCGCCTGCATCAAACGCCTCCAGTGACTTCGGCCAACGTGACTTTCTCCCCGAATTCCGCCGAACGTGCAATGGCCACCATAGCGCGCATGGCCGCAACGCCGTCATCGATGCTCGCGCCGCGCTGCGATTTGCCGTGAAGCACCGAGTCCGCGAAGCTTTCGATTTGAAGCTTGTACGTGTAAGCGTCTTCGCCCAGGGGCCGGGAGATTTGCCGTGTCTTCTCCGAAAAACATTCTACCAGGCTGGATTTGTGGAACCACGGAAGGAAAAGCTTGCCTTGAATGCTGCCGTGCTCGCCGTAAATGCGAAAACCTTCCTCGAAATCGCCGCGGACTGGGATTGTCAACTCAAGATGGCCCAGAGCGCTACTGGCAAGGTCCGCCTCGATAAACCAGCACAATGTGCCGCAGCGTTCCGAGCAACGCGCCCGCACTGCGGTGATCTCGCCGGCCAGGAAGCGAGCCGTGTCGACCAGATGACTTCCGTGGGTGAGCATATAGTACCGGCGTTTGTCAGCTTTGGGATTTCCGGCCGGGCGCCTCGCTTTCAGGCTGGTCCGAACGAGCGGTTGCAGATTGTCCGTCATGGTGTAGCGGAAAGTGCTGTCGCAGTACCAGGAACGAAACGCGATCAGGCCCCCGAGTTCTCTCTCGACGAACTCTTTGGCGTAGGCGACGCCGGGATCGAATCGGCGGTTGTTACCGATTTGAAAAACGAGGCCTCGGGCTAGCACTTCCTGGCGAAGTTGTTCGCATTCTTCAATTGAGACGCCCAGCGGCTTTTCCACCAGCACGGCTTTGCTCGCCCCAATGACCATGCGGGCCAGTGGCACATGAAACTGGTCGGCCGTCCCAATGATGACCGCCTCGACTTTCGGATCCGCGAGCATGTCTTCCAGCCGATGGTAGGTCACCCGGGGTTCGTGCAGGACCGCCATTTTTTCCACCAGATCATCGGCGAGATCGCAGATGGCATACAACTCGGCATTGCGCGCTTTGCGGCACGCATCGAAATGGGCAATTTGCGAGATTGGTCCGCAGCCCAGAACACCGATGCGCAAGAGCCGTTGTTCCTTGTTCATGGAGAGCCTCGACGCTTTTTAACGCGCATTGGGACCATGAACCCAAACTGCGCTGCGAAAGCTCCACCCTCTCCTGGGGGAGAGGGCCGGGGTGAGGGTGAGCTTTTTGCGTTCATGGTTCATGGAAAGGTTTAGGGATATCGCTGGCGAAGCGCCTCACGTAATGCCCCGAGGCGTTTGCGCGCGGCCACACCCCGCAACGCCGAAAGGTGTTTGCTCATGGGAACATCCCGGAGCTCGCCGGAACGATGCACCTCAAGGGCCTGAAGCATGGCTTCGGCTCCCAATTGCGGTGACGGGCGGCCCCGTTTGTCTTTGATCGAGTTAATGGCCGATCCTGCCAGGAACAGGACTTGTCCGGTGAGCCCGCGCCGTTCCGCATCGGCGAGGTTCAAGCCAATGTTGCCTTGGTCGAGCGCGCCAGCGCGAACAATCATTGTCGGCGCAATGCCCGGAAGCGGGCGCGTCAAAGTTTGTTCCGAGGCGGTCCATTCGGCTCCATACGGCAAGAGGAAAGGCTTGCCAGGCCGGACGGGCGCGGTTTGACGGAAATCGATCCCATCGAGCCGGGCGAGCAGATCGATCACCTCGCGCCAGATGCCGCGCGTCTTGATACCGATTCCGGCGTTGTGCCCGTACAACGCTGGCGGATTCGGACGCGATTTGACGGCTTCGCGGATCATCCGCACGGTTCCGCCGGCAAAAGTCTCGCTAAACATAAGCCCGGTGGCGCCTGCTTCGAGGGCGGCTTCGGCCAAGGCGAGGATCTCGTGCGGCGCGGCGCTGATGTGGGGAGCGAAGATCAAGCCTAAGCCACCGCGTTGCCGTCCGGCCTTTCGGATCGCCGCCACCGCCAAGCGGGTCCGTTCGGCTACGGGACAATAATCCAGGTTTGGATACAGGTCCTCGTCTTCCTTGACGAACAGGAAAAGCCGGCAAGTGGCGATCTGTGCTACCAGAGCACCGACGTCTTGGGCCGTGATGCCAGCGGTCGGTTTCAGAATCGTTCCAAAGGCAGGTTCATCCTGGCCGAAACCAGTCAATTTCCGCACGCCGAACGGGCCGTGCGCGGGACCGGGGAAAGTTCGGATGACTTTTTCGGGGATCTGCAGACCGATCAATCGCGCGTCCTGGTTTTCATACACATCAAAAACAATCGCCGCAGCGACGGTGTGCAGTATGTCGCACGAGGTCAGATGCCCATCCGGCTGCAACATCATCTTTAACGGGAATGCAACGTGAACCAGGCCCAATCGATTCGTGCGGTCAAACGCATCGGTGCCTGCCGGACGCGCCGCGCACGCGGCCAGCAGCCGGCGGGCGGACTTCCCAGTCCGCAGAGATCCTCCAACTGAATCTGGCGCAGAAGGAGTTTTTGTCGCCAGCAGAGGTGGTTCGTCGCTGCGGGCAACGGATGCCCGCGCGCCCGCTGCCGCATTAATTCGGCGTTCCGGCAGCAGTGAGCCGGCGGGCGGTAGCTTCACCCCGATGGTAGCGTGGTAACTGATCTCCTCGACGGCCTGCTCGAGCTTTTGCGACCGGAACGCGAAAAAATACGTGGCGACGATGCAGTCTTCCAGGATCGGCGCTGGTCTGGCGGCCAATCGTTCGCCAATAATCGCGCGCAAGCATTCCTCTCGCTTTGCGCCGTCATGCCAAAGCAATGCCAGAGCTTTAGCCCCGGGGCTTTTCATCGCGGATAAAACAGGAACGCATGCTGAACGTGTAACCCAAGTTCAATCGAATGCAACGTTTGAAAACCGCTTGACGAATGGCTCCCGACGATTTAAGGGAAAGTGACTAAGCCATGTTTCCAAAAAGCGCATGCGTCTTCACTGCATGTAAAAACCGGGAAGGCATTATGCAACCCCTACTCAACTCGGCAATTCATTCAGCTCAGCGAAACAATGTCCCCATCAACTTCAGTTCTCCGTTCGCGGGCGGATGGCTGGCCGTCCTGGCGCTGGCGTTTGCCTGCCATTCAGGGGTTTTCGCGCAGAGCGATAACTTTGATTCCTACTCCAGCACAAGTGATTTGCAAAAGGCTGGCTGGATCCTTTCGTCGCTCAATCCAGCCCTGGTAAACACGACTTTGCCTCCCGACGCTTCCGGCAAGGGCCTGCGCATCCAGGCCAATCCAGTACCCGGCCAGGCGCCCGCCGTGGGAATGTGGTACCGCACAAACGAGTACGACGATTTTTACGTGGCGGTGGACATTGCCAGTTGGCCGGGCACCGACAAGAACCAGGCCGCGGTGATGTTTGCCCGCATGACGGATGCGAGCACTGGCACGGTTGTGCCGGACCAAAACCCGGGCGCCGCGCAAGGCGTCATTTGCAACTACGACACTTCGCAGTACGGGGAAAATCCCGGCGACCGGCGGCAAGGCCAGTTTCAAATCAACCTGGTTAATCCCGGGTTCAATGCGACCACTCTGGCCGATGCGGAGATCACCTTGGTACCGGGCCGCCCCTATCGGCTCGTGTTCAGGGGGGTTGGATTTCACTACACCGGCATGGTTTACGACTGGAACGATTTGACCGCGCCGCTGGTAACGATCGAAGCGGATGACTCGACGCTCTCCTTTTCCAGCGGCGCTTGCGGCATTCTGGCCTACAGCCGGCAAGGCACTTCGGGAACCGCCGATATCACCTTCGACAATTATTACGCTGGAACCAACGATCCCAATCCAGCCGCCGCACCGATCCTGGCGCATCCGGTGGCTGGCACGCCGGCCGTGGACACCCGGGTCCCCACCGCGCGCTGGAAAAACTTCCTAAGCCCGCTGACTTCATTGAGCTTCACCGCAAATACCTACAGCACGAACGTGATCAAGGCTTCCGCTACCCAAGTGCGCCTCAATGGCCGCGACCTGTCCGCCCAACTCAACCTTTCGGCCGATGGCACGAACATCAGCGGAAGTCTGCCGGCGACCGTGCTGGCGAGTAATACCTTGTACAGCGCGGAAATCGTTGTTTCTGATTTAGCCGGTACCAAAACTTCAACCAACACCTTCTGGTTTGATACTTTTTCCGATGCGTTTCTGCTCAGTTCGGGGGTCAAAGTGATTGAGGCCGAGGAGTACAATTATAACGCGGGAGATTTTCAACTCGATCCCATTCCCGTTTCCGGGACCAGTACCAATGGCATCGCCGTTAATGGCAATGGCATCGGCTACTTTGGCGAGGTCGGGGGCGCTGGGATCGATTTCTCCAACCATAATGCCAACCCCGACCCGAACTTCTCAGCGTTCCGTTCCGGCGACGCCGTGCGCACTTTAAATGGAGGGCTGATCGGGATCCAGGACGGCAACCATCTCACCGAGTATGATCCGGCTTCAGACAATGTGCGCAGCCAGCATGCTCGCTCGAATTTGCTGGAATATGTCGTGACGAGGACCGAGCCGGGCGAGTGGCTTAACTACACACGCAGCTTCAGCGCCGGTCTTTACTCGGCTTTCTTGCGGTACTCCTCCTTCGGGGCAACCTCCAATGAATTGGACCTGGTCACCAGCGATCCGACTCAACCGGACCAAACAGCCACAAAACTGGGGGTTTTCCGCATCGGAAACAACATTCGGTGGTCGAATTATCTCTACACTCCGCTGGTCGACGATTCGGGCGCGCCGGTGCTGCTCAGCCTGGCCGGCACGAATACCTTGCGCCTACAGATCGCTGGAACTCCAGGCGAAGATAATCGCAAGACGATGCTTAACTATATTATGCTGGTGCAATCACCGGTCCAGGTTTGGGGCGCAAGTTCGCCCATTGGGCCGTTTGCACTCGAGCCCAGTGCCGTTGTGGATGCAGCCACGCGCACGATCACATTGTCCGCCAGCGGTAGCGCGAGATTTTATCGACTCAGCTCAGGCATCTCGCTTTCCACCAGGCTCGTCTCCTACTCGGGTGGAACTGTGACCTTGGGATTTTAATCGGCGCATCGCTGCTTTTATCAGTGTTCATCCGTGGCCATCCGTGGCCTAACTGCATCCTTCCGGCAAACGGTTGGCGCAGGCTCCGGGCTTTTTCGGCCTTCTTTCGGATTTTGACCTTCGGCTTCGGTTTTTCCCGCAGCCTTTCTCCTTGACAGGTGCGCCCGGGCGCTCCGACAGTTCAGGTAGTTACCGAAAATTCTTCAACCCAATCCCGAGATATGGCCAAAATTGCAATGATTGGAGCAGGCAGCCTGGTGTTCTGCAAAACTCTCATGTCGGATTTTCTCGCCACGCCGGCGCTCAAAGGCAGCGAATACCACCTGATGGCGCTCACGCGCTCGCGACTCGACAAGATGCACGCCTTTGTCAAACGCATGATCCAGGACAATGGCATCGACGCCACTGCGGTCTCGACCACCAATCGACGGGAAGCTCTCAAAGGCGCCGATTATGTCGTCGTGATGCTCCAGGCCGGCGGAGTCGAGGAATTCAGGCAGGACTACGAAATTCCGCTTAAGTATGGAGTCGATCAATGCATCGCCGACACCCTGGGGCCCGGTGGCGTCTTTCGCGCGCTGCGACACATTCCTGCATTGCTCGAGATCGCGCGGGACATGCAGGAGCTCTGTCCGAACGCCATTTTGTTTAATTATGCCAACCCGATGGCGATGTGTTGCTGGGCCTTGGGGCGCGTGCCCGGACTGCAGTTTGTCGGTTTGTGCCACGGCGTTCAAACGACGATGGATCTCATCGCCAGTTACACTGGCGTGCCCAAAGAAGAGATCGATTTCGTGGCGGCCGGCATCAATCACATGGCCTGGTTCCTGCGCTTGCAACACCAGGGGCGGGATCTTTACCCGATCCTCAAGGCCAACTTTGAGAAACCCGGCTATTACGTGAATGAAAAAGTCCGCGGCGAAGTCCTGCGGCATTTCGGGTATTTCATGACCGAAAGCACGGGTCACTTGTCCGAGTATCTTCCGTACTTCCGTAAGACCCGCAAAGCGCTCGAAACGTACTGCGACGAGCCGTCATTTGGCGGCGAAACGGGCGCCTATTATAAGTATTGCGCGATGCTGGCCGAGAAGTTCGCCAAGACCGACCCGCTTTCGATCGAATCCACCGCCCTGGGACCACGCAGCGCCGAGTATTGCTCGCATATCATCGAAGCCAAAGAAACCGGCGAAGTGTTCCGCTTGAACGGCAACGTGCGCAATGACGGTTATATCGCCAACCTGCCTGCCGGCTGTTGCGTCGAGGTCCCCATCTTTGTGGATCGACTGGGCTTGCACCCTACCGTCGTGGGCAACCTGCCACCCCAATGCGCCGCGCTGAACATGACCAATATCCTGGTGCAGGGTTTAACCGTTGAGGCAAGTTTCACTGGCGACCCCGAACTGGTCATGCAAGCGGTAGCGCTGGACCCGCTGACTTCGGCCGTGCTGACCTTGAAAGAAATCCGCGACATGGTCGCCGAAATGCTCGATGCCGAGCGCAAGTACCTGCCGCAATTTGCCAACAAAAAACTCCGGACGCTGCCAACGATTACCGTCCCTCAAAACGTGGTGCGTCAGGAAGTCCCGCTCGACCCGGCGCTCGCCATTGCGAATCGCTTTGGCAAACTGGCTAAGGCCTGAGAAGTTTGGTTATCACGATGTCAGGTTTTTCGGCGGGCCTGCTGCTCGTCGTAGAGGTCGACCAAGAAGTTGGTGTCGCAAATCATCTTCGGTTGGATCGGCGGCCTCTACCCCTGCGCAGGGTCTGCAAGGCTCGGCGGGCGGCTCAGCCTTGAGATAGTCGAGGACCTCACCTGCCGTTTCGATGGGTTCCGGGAGTTCGCGCAAGATGACCTGGGTAAAACTCTCGCCGGGCAGCTTGTGTTTCTTCAACCGCCGATGGGCTTCTTCGCTAATGGTCAATGTCTTGAATGCCATACACTAAAAACACACGAAACCCGGTGAATGCCCAAGGACGTCCGAACCGAAGCCTGTCTTTGGGTTAGTGTGGTGCGCTTTTGGGCAGGCTGGTTTTGAAGCCGCGGAAGAGCTCGCTATCAGTCGTCAAAACCAGGGTGGTGCTGTTGGTCACGCTGCGGCGATAGGTCTCGAGGGTTTTGAGAAACGCGTAGAGTTCGGCTGACTGAGGCGACTGGTTGTAGGCCTGGGCGTAGATCTCGGTTGCGCGGGCGTCGGCTTCGCCGCGGATGGCTTGGGCGGTCTTGTAGGCCCCGGAAGTGATCTCCTGCAGGTCGCGCTCTTTGTTGCCCATGATTTCGGCGGCACGCCCTTCGCCCTCGGCGCGGTAGCGGTCGGCGATCTGTTTGCGTTCGGAGGTCATGCGGCTTTTGATCTGGTCGCTGACGGAGCTGTTGTAGTTTAAGCGCATCATGCGCACGTCAAGCAGATCGATGCCGACCTCGGCCAGCTTGGGTTGGGCATTGGTCAGGGCCTCCAGTTCGACGCCCGTGCGACCGATGCGAATGGGGGGCAGCTTGCCGGTAATGACCTGGCTTTTGCCCAAGTCATTGGTGGGGCCGCCGACTTCTATGTTTTGGTCGATAGCGGGCTTGCGATTTTTGTCGGTGCGCACGATTTCAATGAGGTCGTGCTTGGCCACGGCGTTGCGCACTTCGCTGCCAATGATGTCATCCATACGGGACAAAGCGCTGCGGGTATCACGCATGCGGGTGTAATAGAGGATCGGGTCACTGATGCGCCAGCGGCCGAAGCTGTCGACCAGGGTGTAGAGCTTGTCGCCGGTCGGCATGGGGACGGCCTGGCCGTCCCACTCCTGGATGCGGCGATCCAGCCGGTGAACGGTTTGAATGAAGGGCGTTTTCATGTGCAGGCCCGGCTGGGTAACGGGTTGGCCCACGATTTTGCCAAACTGGGTGAGAAGGATGGTTTCCTGGGGCCCGACGGTGTAGAAAGCGGTACCGACGGCGGCTTTGAGGGCCAGCAGCAGCACGATGGCCGCTATAAAACTGGCGGCCATGGTGACGAGGCGTTGAATGGTGGGGTTCATATTGGTGGTCCTGGTCCTGCGTTGCGGTCGGGTTACTTTGCCCCGGCGCCGATCCCGGTGTGGCCCAGGTTAAGCAGGGGCACCAACTGGCTGGCCTTATCGTCGATGATGATGGTTTGGCTGATTCGGGGCAGGACCTCGGTCATGGTTTCGAGGTAGAGCCGCTGGCGCGTGACCTCGGGAGCCTTGGTGTATTCCTTGAGGAGCGCGGTGAAATACTCCGCGTCGCCCTGGGCTTCGTTGATGCGCTTCTTGGAATAGCCTTCGGCCTCCGAGATGGTCTTCTTGGCCTCGCCCTCTGCCCGGGGGATTACCTTGTTATATTCGCCGGTGGCCTGGTTGAGCATCCGCTCCTTTTCCTGCTGGGCATTATTTACGTCGTTAAAGGCGGCTTGGACTTCGACCGGCGGCACCACGTTTTTGAGCTGCACCAGGCTCACCGAGATGCCGAGCTTATAGCGCTTGCACAGCTCCTGAATGAGGGGGGTGGCGGCGCTTTCGATTTCGGCCCGGCCAAAGGTGATGACTTCGTCCACGGTATGGTCGCCGATCACTTCGCGCATGGCCGCTTCGCTGGCGGCCCGTAAAGTGTCCTCGGGGTCGCTGGTCTCGAAGAGGTAGGCTTTGGGGTCGTCGATCCGGTATTGAACAACCCATTCGACCAGGACGGAGTTGAGGTCGCCAGTGACCATATCTTTGTCTTTTTCGGGCTCGGGGCTGCCCTGGTGGGGGTTGGAGGCGTTAGGGCTGCTAAAGCCAAACTCCAGTTTTAATTGGCGCAGGGTCGGCACGATGCTGACGGTGTCAATGCCCATAGGCAGCTTGAAATGCGCGCCCGAAGTGGTCGCTTCGGTGTAGTTGCCAAAGCGCTGCACGATGCCGACTGAATCGGCCGGGACGGTGTAGAAACCGCTGCCCACCAAGAGGACCAGGCCGATTAACAGGGCGATGGAAAGGACCGCGCCCCAGTGGAACGATTTGAGAGGCGGGTTGCGACTGGGATCGACTGGTTCTTTCCAGTTTGGATTGGTTTGTCTCATGGCTCTTGAAAGGGTGTTCTGTGTCGTTAGGCACAGCGTAATCGGTCCGAGCCGTCCCGGCGATTACACTTTGAAGTTGTTTTTCCAGCCTCGACCCGAGCGGCTCAAGATCACTGGGTCCGGGGCGCCATTCCGGCGGCGAGACACCGCCGGAACCCGCAGGCGAGGACGCCTGCGCTACGTAGCGTGGGCCTCTGGCCGGCGGGTCTTGGCGGCGTCTCGCCGCCAAGATCGTTATTAAAACGCGCGCTAAGCCTTGCCGACATGCTTTTCTGGCGGCGGCGGGCCCGGTTCGGGGTGCACGGTGACATCGGCGCCGGGCAAAAGTTCTTCGACGGCACGTTCGACGTCATCGGTGAGATCGTGGGCGGCCTGCAAACTGATCCGTCCGTCCAGAGTGACGTGGAGATCGACGAAGTAACGCGGTCCGGAATGGCGTACCCGCACGGCATGGCAATCGAAGACGTTGTCCATGGCTTCCACGCGCGCTTTAATTTTCTCGGCCACACCTTCGGGCGACGCATCGATCAAAGCTTCAATGGCGCGCAACCCGAGTTTGAGACTGACCCACACGACAATGGCGGCCACGAGTAGTCCGGCAACGGCATCGGCTTTTTCCAGCCAGACCAGGTGGGGAAACTGCTGGCCCAACTTCACGCCGGCCAGGCCCAGCAGCACAACAAGCGAGCTCCAGACATCGGTGCTGAAATGCAAGGCGTCGGCCTCGAGGGCCTGGCTGCGATGCCGGGCGGCAGTCCGGGCGAGCATGCGCGCTCGGGAGATGTCCACCGCGATTGACACGGCCATGACGCCAAAGGCCCAGATCGACGCTTTAACCACGACTTGCGCGCTCAGCAGCCGCGAAACGGATTGGCTGATGATCCAGGCGCAGGTGCCTAACAATAACAAGGTCTCGACCAGGGCCGAGAGGTTCTCGAGCTTCCCATGGCCATACGCGTGACCGCGATCGGCGGGTTTGCTGGCGGCGCGCACCGCAAAAAAAGTGATAATTGCCGCGGCAAAATCCAAGGTCGAATGCGCCGCCTCCGCCAAAATCCCCAGGCTGCCGCTCAGCAGTCCCACCAGGATTTTTAATCCGGTCAGGAAGACGGCCGCCAGGATCGAATTCAGAGCGGCACGGAGTTTTTCGTTGTCATCTTGAGCTGGCATCAGAGCGTCCTGGGGGGATGTCCCGGTGTTCGGAAAGGTGCCGAAAGGGATTGCGGCGAGCCAGTTAATTTGGCGCGATTATCTGGCTTTTTAAACCCCGACCGTTACCCACTGCCGCAAAGTCTTGTGTTCGCGGAACGCACCCTTACGCCCGCCGCTCCAACGCTCCAGGAAATTTCAATTGGGGCGGCGGACCCTGGTATAATGACTTATTTCGAGGCTCTGAAGACGTTGCTTTGAGCCATCCGGCCAAACGACTTCAGCCCAGTCGACCTTAGTGGCGTCGCCGAGGCCAAAATGAAGGGTACTGGCGCTTTGACACCGGTAGGAATCGCCTGTCACGAGTTCTGCCGTGGCAGCCTGTTGCCCGTAATGGACGGTCATGCTCGTGCCGACAGGGGACTTGCCGTGGGCATCTTCACGAAATTGAAAGCCAATCCAATTGCCGGCATCAGGAAGGCGGTTCCGGTAAACCCGCAAGGTCTGCCGCGGCTGAGGCCAGACTTCAAACGTCGTGACCAGAAGATCCATTTGACCATCGCCGTCGAGATCGTCGGCGACAACGTTACGGCAATCCTGTTCCAGCCCGACGCCCATGAGATGGCCCACTTCGAGGAAAGAGTCGCCTCCGAAATTCAGGTATAAGCGATTCTCCTCGTACCCGCCATACGAGTCATCCTGGCCCCGGGTGCGAGTAAACTTCGACTGAAAGTAGAGGTCCGCAGCGCGATTATTAGTCGAACGGCCGACATAAATGTCGTGGAGCCAAAACTCGGGATCGTAATCGTGGACATGGGCGCGGGTCTCGTGGCCATTGGCGATATAAACATCGGGAAAGCCATCGTTGTCGAAATCAAAGGCGGTGCAACCCCAGGACCAGCCGGAGCGCAGGATGGAAGTGTTCAGCGTTGTCTGCTTAAAACCGCCAGCCTCGCCGGCAAGGAGAAGTTTGTTCCCAGAAGATAAGCGCGTCCTGGAATCATGGGCATCGTAGCCATCCGCGCGCCACAGCTTGAGATGCTCGAGGCGATCCACCGCGGGAGAGGCCATGCCAATCATCAACAGGTCCAACCGCGCGTCCCGGTTGAAATCGGCCAGACTATGGGCCATTCCAAATCCGGTCGAATCTGCCAGGCAAGTTGCGGTCACATCACAAAAACGGCCGTGTCCGTCATTGCGATAGAGGTCGATGCCCGCAAAGTCGCTTACCACGACCAGATCCATGGTTCCGCCGTCCTGCAAGCGCGCGAACGAGGCGCTATACGACCGGCGCCAGCGCTTTGAGGCCAGGCCGGAGCTTTCGGTGGCGTCACGGAAATTTCCCTGGCCGTCATTGAGCAGCAGATACGAGGGATCGCCATCGTTGGCGTCATGGTAAGGCGTGGGCATCTGGCCATGGAAGTAGGGACTTTTGTATTGGGCAATGAAGACGTCGAGGTCGCCATCGCCATCGATGTCCGCGCAAGTCAAGACCTGCCCATATTTCAGGAGCGGATTGGCGGCCCATACTAGACGGCCCGGGTCGTCGAACGTGCCCCGCGCGGAGCCGTGAAACAACCAAAGTCCATCCGGCTTGGCGCAAAGAAAATCTGGTAATCCGTCACCGTCAAAATCCGCAATGAGAGCGGTAAAGATTCGTCCGGGCGGATATTTACAGAGTGAATCAGAATGGTATTGGCCGTCTGCCTGCCTGCGATAGACCAGGTTCTTTCCGGCTAAAATGATCTCGGACAGCCCGTCGCCGTCGAGGTCATATAGAATGAGGGGATCGATGAAGAGCCAGTTCTCGAGAGGTGTAACCGTTTCGGTTAGCAGCGGCTGGAACGCCCGCTGGCCGTGCCGGCTGCGAATGCTCACCTGGCGGGCATCCACGTGAGCGGTCGATAGTTGACCGGCAGCCGTATTGGTCGCCCAGGTCACGATCAGGTCCCCCTCCAGGGTTGCCCGATCCAAACCGTTCGTTTTCTCCACATCCGCCCGGAAGCTGAAGCGGCCGCGATCCGGATCAGCGCCGGTGGCAGGATCGAAGGCGCGCAAGCGGAACTCGACATGACCCAGGCGCCAACCGGCGCTTTGGGCGTCGCTTAAGAATTCCTGCCACTGAGCTTGTGACCAGGTGTCGTAAGACTGCTGCGCCTGACTTAATTGGATTCCGTGAACCAGGCTCTGTGAGGGGCCGTATCGAGCAACGAGCAACTCGCCCGGGTTAAAGGCTGCCAGGACGTCGAACTTGTTGGTTGCCTTGTTGAGCTTGTCCCAAAGCGCTTCGAATACCATGGCACATTGCTCCGCTCGGCGCTCGGGCGCCCAGGTCGTGTCGTCCAGGAATCGCTCGTGCTGCTCGAGGGCGGTAAACTGCGCCAGCAACTCCGGGCTGATCACGTTAAGGCCTTCAGCTGCTCGGACCGAGCGAGAGGTTCGGTGCTGACGCTGGACAAAAAAGGCTGCCAAGCTGATCGATAACAATACGAGCAACGCCAATAGACGCCCTATTCGCCGGTGGAACATTATGTCCAAGGATACCCGACCTGCGCCGGGGGAACCAGAAGAAGTGGAACAGGAAAATTCTCGAGTTTGCAGGTTTTCAAGTTCTCAAGTTACGTTGTGGGCGCCGCTGTACGGTTCCGCCACTGTGCGACGTGCACATGGAACGATACAACCGGAATCGTAGATGAAGGCGAATCTGCTCTGAATGTTGCGGAAATCTACCTGTGTTCATCGGTGTTAATCCGTGGTTTTGGTCCGTTAAGAAGGAGCTCTTAAAAAAGACCTTGTGGTTTGGCGTGGGTGGATTAGGGTAACCCCGCACAATGAATCTGAAGCCTCAACCGAAGTCGAAGGAAATGCGTCGCGCGCACGCGCACGATTTCTACTCGATTTCGTGGCGTCAGGGGACGAGCGTCGTCCCGCGCCATCTCTGCGGTTGGGGTGTAAAGCATGAGTAGTTAACCAACTTTGACTTTTCAAACCCACCCGCTGAAAGGCCGGTGGGTTTTTTGTTTGCCCACGGCCCGAGCACAACCAGAAGAGGCCAATATGGACGAAAGAGATGCCAGCCTGAAAGAGAACCTACGGGCGCTGCCGCGCGGCGCATGGATTCTCTTTTTTGGAACGTTCCTGAACAAGTTCGGCACGTTCGTGGTTCCGTTTCTGGCCATTTACATGACGCGACTGGGGTATAGCAGCGCCAAGGCCGGACTGCCCATTGCCGCTTATGGAGTCGGAACACTAGCGGCCTGTTTGCTGGGCGGCAACCTGGCTGACCGGATTGGCCGGCGCAAAACAATCGTGTTGTCGATGTTCTCAGCGGCAGCGGCAATGCTTTGCCTCTCCCAGGCGCGCGGTCTGCCGCTGATTATCCTGTTTTCGGCAATTGCCGGACTGACGGGCGAGTTGTACCGCCCGGCCAGCAGCGCGCTGCTGGCGGACCTGGTGCCTGCCGGTCAACGGGTGACGGCGTATGCGGCCTACCGGATGAGCTTCAACGCCGGTTGGGCATTTGGTCCGGCCACTGCCGGGTTGCTGGCCAAGCATTCCTTCAGTTGGCTATTCATTGGCGATGCAGCGACCTCGGTCCTTTACGGCGTGGTTGCCTGGCTGGCGCTGCCCTCGGGGTTGCGAGGGGCGCGAGCGGCCGGCACGGTGATTGAAACCTTCCGGGCGTTGCGCGACGACAAACGCTTGCGCCAGGTCGTTTGGTCCTGCCTGGTGATCGGCCTGGTGTTCGTTCAGGTCTTTTCGACCATGAGCCTTGAAATCACCAGCAGCGGTTTTTCAGCGGCCACTTACGGGCTGGTGATTTCGTTGAACGGCGCGCTGGTAGTTTTGTGTGAATTGCCGCTGACAACGATCACCAAACGCTATCCGACACGTCGAGTCATAGCCCTTGGATTCGTGCTCATTGGCGCCGGTTTTTCTTCGAACTTGTTGCCACGCACATTGCCGCTCCTGGTGCTAACGACCTGCCTGTTCACGTTTGGCGAAATGATCAGCATGCCGGTGGCCGGCGCGTACGTGGCTGACCTGGCACCGGTCGAGCGTCGCGGCTTGTACATGGGCATCTATGGAATGGTCTGGGCCGCGGCGTTTGTCTTCGGCCCCAGCCTGGGACTGGCGCTGTTCTCGCTCAGCCGGACGTTGCTGTGGATAACCTGCGGGGTGCTGGGGATCCTGGCGGCGATGCTGATTTCGCGGCGTGTCGAGCCGATGGCAAGCGCTGGGGCTCCACAAGCCGCAAAGCCAAAAAAACTGGAACTGACGCCCGGGGGCGCATCGCGGTAGGGACGGCGCGCTGAGACTGTCTCAAAACTTCTTGAAGGAATTTTTGAACGTACCGCCGGCAAAAGGATCGGATCACCATGGTTCAACCGATAGCTCCCGATTACGGCCAACAGTTCCTGCTTCC